>Ga0209934_1000050_pt1 | contig 490896 bp, 445 predicted proteins | sample ThiBiot_750_plan_2_FD_183950 | JGI IMG/M metagenome (GOLD analysis project Ga0209934, IMG submission 183950) | Wastewater bioreactor microbial communities from Cape Town, South Africa - Thiocy_expt_750_plan (SPAdes) | ecosystem: Engineered > Bioreactor > Thiocyanate-remediating >... | reverse complement strand
CAACGGCCGACTCGAGCATCTCCGCGGCTCCGCGCTCGGCTTCCGCAACCTCGCGAACTACACAGCCAGGAGCCTGCTCGAGGCCGGAGGTTTCAGACCCTCGCTACACCCTTGATTCCGAAGAGCCGGTTTTATGCACCTTCCGATCCAAGCGCAAGCGACAACGCTGGAGCCTGAGCAGGCAAAGATCCTCGACGACGAGTTCTTTCTCTCCGACCCGCTCAGTCATTTCTCCGCTCGAATAACGATGCTGCTCGAGGCAAGCCGCTCCGACTACGAAGCATCCCCAGAAAACGAGCCAGAGTTCTTCCGAGCGCTCGGCCTCGAAGGAGCGGACGCCGCTCTCCACTTCGATGGGCAGCATCGCCGCGTCCAAGTGGCAGTCGATGCGCTCTCGCTGCGCCACCAGGCTGCCGAAGCCCTCACAAGGTTCATCTACGCCCGCGTTGCGGCTACCCCGCGCTCTGGAGACGCCGCGTCAACTTGGCTCGCGATCGCTGACAGTCCGACGCCCATGATCAAGGTCATCGAAAGCAATAAGGCGGCCCTCGACGCTGACCAGCACCGCTTTCTCCAGTTGATCCTTCCGCCAGGGACGGTCGTCGAGGGGCCGGTCGTCGGCGCAGCGCAGACCGCGCTGGAGTGGGCGAACCATGCGGTCTGGCTGCTGATGAATGATGAACTCTCGATCAACGCAGCCCACAACAAGCTGAAGCACGGTCTGGCCGCCTCAGCGCGCGGAGATGTCCGCATTGAGTTCATCACGACCCCACCGAACGAGGACGGAACCATCCCCGTGAGCGTATTCGGGGAAGGCAAGTCAATACCGCTCTTCGACCGTCCGATGCTCACCTACCTGAGCCGCCCACCGAGAGAGCTGAGGCAGGGACTGGAGGCGATCTCGCTTCGGGTTGATCTGCCAGTGGTACTCGCCGAGACCTGGATGCTAGCGACGGTCTACGCGGCCATGTTCCACATCGCGGCACGCGAGCACTATGACGAGAGCCTCCCTGAGGGTGTCGCGCCGTATCCCACGCTGGTCGTCGGCCGCCGGCCTGAACACGTCATCGGCAGCCAGCCCCTGGGGTATCGGTCCGCGGTGACACTCCCACCCGACGGAACGACCCTGCCACGCCCGTCAGGCGTCTTCTTCTACAAGAGCTTCTGGCCGATGATGATCGACTTTGAGAGCAAGACCAGCGGGACGGTCGTAGACGGGTAACCCGGCAACTGTCCAAGAGCGGGGATCGGACGGCGCTGCGGCGGTATGCGTTGGCGTCTAGTTCGGGAAGCCGGAGCCCAGGATGATTCGCCAGAGCCGCTTCGCTTCATCGTGATCCCCTCGGGCTTCAGCTTCGTTCGCTTTGCGGGCGCGCTCCGCCGCCGAGCCGAGTCCTTGCATCACTTCCTGTCGGGCAGTCCAGGTGAGATAGCCGCTGAGGATTCCGGACTGACCGCCAGGATCACTGACGTCGAGGTGCGACGGTGCCCACTCGAAGAAGCTGGCGAGCGCGCTCTGCCTGTTGCCGCCGAGTGTCTTGAACGTCCTCGCGGCGATCGTTTCCAAGTGGAAGGAACGGAGCCGCTTCGAGTGCGCGTTGTTCCACTTCTTCAGGAGCCGAACCAGTGTCGCCAGGTTGTACCCGAGTTCGGCGTGCTTCTGGGCGAACCACGCGTTCGCCACGGTGGGGGCCGTGTTGATCCACCCGCCGTCGCCGCCTGGCAACCCGTAGACGTCGTTGCCGTGAGAGAACACGGGCGCCACATCGACGTGGCCGCCGTTGTTGAAGAAGATGCGGACGGCTTGTCCGCGAGCGCCTACCTGCGCCGTCGACAGCCCGTTGTAGGCACGGCGTACGCGGTAGAGGAACGCTTGCGAGTCATAGCGGTAGGTGTTCCATGCGCCGTTCGCGTTGGAGAAGACTGCCAGGACGTCGATGTCGTCAATAGGTCGAACGATTGTGCCCTTCGCGGCCGAGCCCATCAGGATCGCGCGACTGAACGGCAGATCGCTCGTGGCGGGGAAGGCAGCGGTCAGGTTCTCCACGACACGGTCTTTGCGTGCGTTGACTATTGATGTCTTTTGGTAGTCCGTGATCGAGATGTCGGCCACAAACTGTGCCATCGCTTGGCTTGTATAAGTCATTCGCCCTCCGTGCGTGCACGCTTGCTCAGCTGCGCGGCAGCGGACGACATGGCCGCCTCGTTCTTTCCACGCTGAAGCTTATAGATGAAGTCTGGGACGGTCGGGGTGTCGCGCCGCAGCTCGAACAGCGATTCTTGCCAGACGCGGAGGTTCTCCCCGGTGATCGGATCGTCCGTGTTGCCGATTCTGCTTTCGATATCTCGGTAGAGGGCCTCGCGATCCCTGGCTGAGCGAATAATCCCAACGATGTACTCAGTAACGTCGAGGAACGCAGGCAGCAATGGAAGGACAACGCCGAGCAAGAAGGTCACGAGCGTCAGCCCGGTCACGACACAGATCGTGGTGAGCGCCGCCGCCCAGATCACGGCGACAACCGACCAGATAATGCCGGTGAATCGCAGCAGGCGGTAGCTGTATGCGGCGTTCGAGCGTTGCGCGATCGCGACGGCGACCCCGCCGGGATCGTTATCGGCGACGACGTACCATCCGAGCATGTTCTCGCGCGCGGCAACGGCGGCAAGCTCAGAATCGGGCCCTGCAACGAGGGAGATGTCTTCAAGAGACGGGAGCTTTGGGCGCGGAGTCCCGGCCGACATCTCGTAGACATAGAAGTCGAACTGCTCCTGCACCGCGGCAGCCTGTTCGGTGCTCTTCTTCTGGACATACATCAGCAGCGTGCGTCCCAGGAACAACCACGCTCCCGCGATGCTCCCCAGCACCACGGTGCTCTGCGGCCAGATCACCGCAACGATCGGCGCGGCCAACCCGATGACGAGCATCCCGAACCAGCGGATCGAGACCCACCGCTTCGCACGTGAGTAGAGGCGCTTCTGAGCGATCAGCAGGCGCAGCGCGTCAAGTTCAACCTGACGGCGAAGGAGCGTCGCTCCTGTCGCAGGTGGCGTGTAGTCGTTGGAGTCATTCATTGTCGGCACTATCTGTTGAAGAGCAGCTTCAACTGCTCGATCGCTTGGGCATGCATACCGTCCGATTCGAACTCCCTGGCCTTGTTCGCCCGCACGACGGCAAAGCCGAGCTTGGAGAGCACGTCAAGGCGCTTTGCCTCTGATGAGCACGCCCCGAACCGCGAGCCGAGGCCCGTGGGGTCGTTCATCGCTGCCAGGTTCGCGTCGTACATCTTGTCGAGGGCTAGATAGAGATCCCAGAACGGCAGGTATGCCGACTCCCCGTCGAGATGCTTGGCGGCCCGCATCTCCAGGTAGCAAGAAGAGATCGGGACGTTGCGGAGGTACTTCCAGATCTTGAGCTGTCGGGCGAGCGTCTTTGCCGCCCCGTTGTGCTTCGTATTGACGTCGTTGACGTACTTGTTGTGCGACTTCGGATACGACTTCATCCACCCGTCCGCAGGGTCAGCGATCCAGTAGCCACTATCCGAGGGATAGGCGGGAACGACCTCAACGACTCCATCGGAGAAGTAGCAGACGACAGCTGGCCGGCTGACCACGATTGTCGTGCCCGAAAAGCGTGCCTGCAGCGTCTCCTTAACCCGGTTCAGCATCGTCCACGGCGACGATGGGCGCACTCCCTTGAGGGAGACCATGTAGTCCGCGTCGCTGTGCTGCCATACCCCCGTCCCATGGCGCAACGAACCGATCTCGAACATTTCGTACACGCCGACAAACGCATCCAGCCGCGACTCGATCGACGCGCGATGACTCTTTGCCGCATCGAACTGCGTCGAGGTCGGCGTGTAGAGGCTGGTCAAGCTGTTCAGCCACGAGTGGGCAGTCTCAGTCATCCCTGTACCTCCCGTCCGACCCGACCCTTGGACAGAAACTCGTTAGGCGCCACATAATCTAAGAGCCCCCTGAGCCTGGGTGACACGCCTCCGTCGGCTTGTCGGTGTCTCGACGAGGCCGTCGTGCTGCTCTGCGTCTCATGTGTGCTGGCGCTCCTTTGCGCCACGGGCGCGATTAGGTGTAACTCATCTCACCCTCCACGCTACCGGCGACCTCCGACATGGGCCGGTGCCGCGCCGCCAGGACGTTGTGGGCTCGCAGCAGGGAGGTTGGGAGCCTCAACCGCGCTCTGCGCTCTACCCAGCTTGTCTCACGATCAGCACTTTTCGTGAAGTGCAGCTGCCGTCGGCCGTGATCTCATCATCAGCCGTACACATGACTCCGGCCGCGATAGTCACTGCCTGATCGGGCTCGATGTCATTCACTTCTTTACCGCGAGACGAGGTTTCGTCCAACCCCTACGTGTCGGGGTTGGGTGAGGCCAATAGCTCAAAGCAAGACCGCCGTTTGACCTAGGGCGAGAATCAGCTATGCGTTGATCTGAGCTGGAAGCGAAGCTTGACGTTGGCGGTCTAACCGCTGCTCGAAACGTCGTTGCCAGACGAGTAGCGCCACGCTCACAGGGCCGATCACGATGAACTTGAGCGCGTTCCAGATGCAGACAAGGGCAACGACGTAGAACCAGCGGGACGCTCCCCCGTCGATCAGAGCCGTGCAGATGAGTATTCGCTCTTCTGAGGGCCACTGATATTGGGGTTCAGGGCCACCTGGCCGTTGACGCGATTGCGTCGTTGGGTGCCACTGAATATTCGGGTTCGGGGCCACCTTCTTAGGCTCCTTCTGCCGCGTGGCTGATCACGCGGCAGAAGGAGTGATTCGGATGGTACGCAAGATCAAGGCGAAGCTTGTGCTTCGGTTGCGCTCGGAGGGGCTCACGGGTCGGCAGATCGCCGCGCAGGGTATGTCCCGCACCAGCGTGGCGATGGTCATCGACGCCGCCGATCGGGAGGGCATCGGCTGGGACGACGTCGCCGTGCTCGAGGAAGCCGAAGTATATGCGCGGTTGTTCCCGGGGCGGGGTGAGCATGACAGTGTTCACGCGCAGCCGGACTGGGAGAAGGTCCACAAGGAGCTCGCGAAGGTCGGGGTGACGCTCAAGCTGCTGCACGGCGAGTATGTCGACGCCTGCCGGACCAGGGGTGAGACGGCGATGGGCTACGACAGGTTCTGCAAGACCTACCAGCGTCACGTGCTGGTGATCGGGGCGGCGTCGCGGGTCGGTCACAAGGCGGGGCAGACGGTTGAGGTCGACTGGTCGGGGAAGACGATGCAGCTCACCGACCCGGTCACCGGTGTGACGACGAGGGTCTACTTGTTCGTCGCGACGCTGCCGTTCTCCCGCTACTCGTTCGTCGAGCCGACCCTGGACATGAAGCAGGACACCTGGCTGCGCGCGAACGCGGCGATGTTCGACTGGTTCGGGGGCAGCGTTCCTCGGATCGTGCCGGACAACCTGAAGACCGGGGTGCTCAAGCATCCCGCCGAGGGCGAGGTCGTGCTCAATGACGCGTATCGGGAGCTCGCCGCGCACTACTCCGCCGCGGTGCTACCGGGCCGGCCCCGGAAACCGAAAGACAAGGCGAGCGTCGAGGGCACCGTCGGGAATGTTGCCACGGCGGTGATCGCGACGCTTCGTGACCGGGCGTTCGCGAGCCTGCCGGAGTTGCGGGCCGCGGTCTATGAGCGGGTCGCCGCATACAACGCAGCGCCGTTCCAGAAACGCGCCGGCTCCCGCCAGAGCGTGTTCGAGGGTGAGGAGAAGCCACTGCTGCGGCCGCTCCCGCCGGTTCCGTTCGAGATCTCGCAGTGGCTCTACGGCCGGCGGGTTCAACGCAACGGGCATGTGGTGTTCGAGCGGAACTTCTACTCCGCCCCTTACGCCAACATCGGCCGCAGCGTGGACCTGCGGATCACCGACACGACCCTAGAGGTGTTCGCGGGGGATCAGCGGCTCACCAGCCACCTCCTCGCCCCGGCCGGGATGGTCAACGAGTATCGGACGCACGACAGCGACCTGCCCGACGGGCCCCGCTACCGTCAGTGGGACCCTGACCGGGTCCGGGAGTGGGCGGCCAGGGTCGGGGAGAACACGACGGTCGTCGTGAACCGGATCTTCGAGTCCGTGCCCGTCGACGAGCAGGGGCTGGACGCCGCCCTCGCAGTGCTGCGGCTGACTCGCCGCTACTCCGCCGCGAGGGTGGAGACCGCCGCGGGCATCGCCCTGGACTCTCGCGTTCGGTCGCCGCGGTATGCGCACCTGCGACCGATCCTGGAGTCGAACCAGGACCAGACCGGCAGGCGACAGCCGAGGTTCGAACCATCTGCTTGGGAGGAGCCGGCCGGTTACGTCCGCGGCGCCGACTACTACGCAGGAGGCACCCGATGAGCCGGCTCGACGCGGAGACGAAACGGAAGCTGCGGGAAATGGGAGTGACGTCGCTGGTCGACGCGATCGACATCCAAGATGACGCCCTCACGCTCGGGATGGTGTTCGAGGAGCGGATCAAGCTCGCCGTCGACGACGCCCACGCCGCGTTCACCCACTCCAAAGTCGAAGGCCTCATCCGCCGGGCAGGACTCCGCTACCCGAACGCGGACCTGCGTCGGGTCGACCTGCTCGAACAGCGCGGCCTGGATCGCGGGGTGATCGCGCAACTCGCCACCTGCCAGTTCATCAGCAGGCACATGAACGTCGTGTTCCAAGGCTTCACCGGCTCGGGCAAGTCCTACCTCGGGTCGGCGCTGGCGAAGCAAGCGTGTCAGCACCGCTACCGGGCGCACTACATCCGCATGCCCGACCTCGAAGAGACCTGGGCTGCCGCGAAGGACAAGCCCGCCGGTCGGGAGAAGTGGTTGCGGAAGTACTCCACGTTCACGCTCCTGGTGATCGATGAATGGCTACTCGACCCGCCCACCGACGACGTCCGCAGCATGCTGCTCGAGCTCCTCGAACGCCGCTACGACGCGACATCGACAGTGTTCTGCACCCAGTACGCGAAGAAGGACTGGCACCAGCGCCTCGGCTCCGGAGTCCACGCCGACGCGATCATGGACCGCATCGTCCACAACACCATCTGGATCGAGACGGGCGACGTCAACATGCGCGAACAGACCGCCGCGGCCAACTGAGTCGGCGCCGGTGAGCGTCACGCCCGCGGGGTGGCGCTCACCGGCAATACCCCTGGCCCCGAGAGTGAATATTGACCGGCCCTCAACCGCAATAATCAGTGGCCCTCAAGACTCCAAATACTCAGGCAGAGCCGCGCTAGGACGCCACGATTCGCCATTCTGTCCGGGGATCGTCGCTTGCGAACAGGATCTAGGTTCTATGACCTTTCCACTCTTTAGAGACTCCTGGACGACGAGGGCCGGGCTCTTCAGATCCTTAAACGTGCTTGTCTGAGCCAGTTCCGTGATCGTGGCAAGTAGCTCAGATACCTGCGCGTGTCGATGTCCCAAGTCATCGGCACTTCTGCCCGAAGCCCTCAACACTCGTGGCGTCAGCCGATCCCACGGATAGGCAGCTGTCGCGCATCCCATGGGATGCGCGACAGCCATTGCGGCCTATAAACCAAGGTCGGAAGGCTGGACGTTCTCCCGATTCTCGCGATCAAATGCCAGCAATGCTTCTGGCGGTTGGGCGTGAAGAACGAACTGGTGACAGGTGGGGTTTAGGCCGCGAGGGTGAGCGGCTCGGTTAGCTTGGCTTCGAACTCGATGGGCGTCAACCCGCCGAGGGCGTCCTGTGCTCGCTGACGGTGATACTTCCGCTCGATCCAGACGACAATCGCGAGGCGTAGGTCCTGCCGGGTCGCCCATCGCTGCTGATTGAGGACGTTCGTCTGCAACAACGACCAGAACGACTCCATCGCGGCGTTGTCTCCCGCGGCGCCGACGCGGCCCATCGACCCGACCATGTCGTGACGGCGGAGCTCACGGGCCATGGCGCGGCTTCGGAATTGGCTGCCTCTGTCGGCGTGCAGGATGCATCCGGCGACGTCGCCGCGGCGGGTGACGGCGTTGCGGAGCGCGTCAACGGCGAGTTTCGCGGTCATCCGATCGGAGATCGAGTAGCCGACGATCCGGTTGGAGTGGGCGTCCTTGATCGCGCAGCAGTAGAGCTTGCCTTCACTCGTCCAGTGCTCCGTGATATCGGTCAACCAGACCCGGTTCGGGGTGTCGGCACGGAACTGCCGCTGCACGTGATCGTCGAACACGGGCGGGCCGGTCTTCTTGCCCTTCCCGCGCCGGCGGCGTTGCGCGGACGAGAGGATCCCGGCCTGCGAGCACAGTTTCCACGCAGTCCGTCGGCTCATCCGCCACCCGGCCCGGCGCGCTTCGTCGGCCAGGTATCGGTAGCCGAACGTCGGGTCTTCAGCATGAGCGTCGTGCAGAGCATTGATCCGGTGCGCGCGGAGCACGTCGGCGCTGCGGATAGGGTCGTTGCGCCACCGGTAGTAGGGCTGGCGGGCGAGCTTGAGAACCCGGCACGACACCGTCACGGGGATCCCCGAGTCGGCGAGCTCAGCAACGAGCGGGTATGTCATTTTGGGGAGCCACCGAGTTTCAGATTCGCCTGCGACAGATACGCCGCGGCCTTCCGGAGCACCTCGTTCTCCTGCTCGAGGAGACGATTCCGGCGCCTGAGCTCCCGCATCTCGGCAGCCTCATCCGCGGTCTGACCGGGACGCTTGCCTTCCTCAACATCTGCTTGGCGGAGCCAGTTCTGCAGCGTCGCTTCGCTGATACCGAAGTCGACGGCAATCTGCTTGATGGTGACGCCACTCTCGCGGCGTCTTGCGACCGCGACGACGTCTTCGCGGAACTCTTGGGGATATGGACCGGGCATGATGACATCCTTCCCGTCAGCGCCTCCCAGCACTAACGATCAGTTGTCACCGATTCGTTCCTCACGCCCGTTCGCGTCTATCAGAACGGCCCGCGCGACTCGCCGAAAACGATCGTTTTCGGTGCAGCCGAGCTTCGCGGTCTGTATCGGCTGTCAGTAACGTTCGCCGGAATCAGGAATCGGCAGGCGTTTTCGGCTGGGGCGATGAGCGGGCGCGACAGACCCCTTTTCGCGCTCGTCGCGCGCTACGCCTGGTCAGCCGGGCGGAGGAGGATCTCGTTGATGGCGAGGTGTCGGGGGCGTGAGAGCGCGAAGGCGATGACTTCGGCGATGTCGTCCGCGCTGACGGTGGCTTTGGCGTAGAGCTCGTCGATTGAGGTCTTGGTCTGCTCGTGTGTGGTGTGGGTGGGGAGTTCGGTGTCGACGACTCCGGGTTCGATGAGGGTCACGCGGATCTGGGGGAGGAGTTCTTGGCGGAGTGATTCGGACCAGCCGTTGATGCCCCATTTGGTTGCGGCGTAGACGCCGTTTCCTGCGCGGGCGGTGCGTCCGGCGACGGAGGAGATGTTGATGATGTCTCCTGCGTCCGTGGCCCTGAGTTGCGGGAGGAAGACTTCGGTGGTGGTGATCGCGCCCATGAGGTTGACCTCGATCATCTGCCGGTAGTCGTCCCGCTGCTCGGCAGAGAAGGGGCCAAGGAGCATGATGCCGGCGTTGTTGACGAGGATGTCGGCGCCGCCGAGTTCGGCCTGTACCTGTTCTGCGGCGGCGGTGATGGAGTCGCGGTCGGTGACGTCGGCGGGGATCGCGATCGCGCGGTCCCCGAGTTCGGTGGCAACGGCGTTGATGCGGTCTGCGCGGCGGGCGAGGAGTACGACGGTGTGCCCGTCGGCGTGGAGTGCGCGGGCGGTGGCTTCGCCGATGCCCGATGACGCTCCGGTGATGACGGCGACGCGAGGAGTGGCGGCCTTGGTTGTCATAGCTGGGTCTCCTTCTGGGTGACGGGTGCTTCGGCTATCCAGCTGCGGAGCATGTTGAGCGCGTCGGCGGATGGTGAGCCTGGTTCGGTGAGGTAGGTGGTGAGGCGGATATCCGGCGACGAAGGGAGCGTGAGTGATTCGTATCCGAGGGTCATCTCGCCCACGATGGGGTGGTTGATCCGTTTGGAGCCTGTGCTGTGGGTGCGGACGGTGTGGCTGCCCCACCAGGTACGGAATTCGGTGCTGCGCGTGGCGAGTTCGCCGACCAGGCCGGAGAGGGCTCTGTCGGAGGGGTCGTGTCCCGCGCGGAGGCGAAGGGCGGAGACCATTTCCCGCGCGGTCTTCTCCCAGTCGGGGTAGAAGTCTCTGGATCCAGGGTCGAGGAACAGGTACCGGGCGGAGTTCACCGGTGGCTGTCCCTCCGGGAACATGAACGGAAGGAGGGCACGCGCGAGGGTGTTGGCGGCCAGGGGTGTGCCGAGGGTGGAGAGCGCGACGGTTGGCACGTCACTCATGGTGTCGATGAGTTGAACGATCCGGGGAGGAACCGGGGTCTCTCGTCTGGCACGCGGCGCTCTGGTGGGGCCAGTCGCTGCCCGCGCGAGGTCGAAGAGGTGCTGTTGTTCGGCCTCGTTGAGCTGGAACGCGTTGATGAGCGCGTAGAGCACGCTCTCCGAGACGCCACCGAGGTCTCCACGCTCCATTCGCGTGTAGTACGCCGGTGACACTCCGGCGAGCTGCGCGACTTCCTCACGGCGCAGGCCGGGCACACGCCGCTCTCCTCCGAAGAAGGTCAGACCGGCTTGCTCGGGGGTGATGCGGCCGCGGAGTGCGGTGAGGAATTCCTGAACCTCGTGCCTGGTGTCCATACATTCGACGGTAGCCTGCGCTTTCGCGCTGCGGGAGTCCCTGTCATTCACCCCCAGAGCGTGCCAGCAAGCACATTGTGGGGGTGAATGACAGGGACTCTCACCTCGTTGTCGACGGTGCTTAGCGTGGAGGCATGACCACTTCAACGATCACTCTGAACAACGGGGTGGAGATCCCCGCCATCGGCCTCGGTGTCTTCCAGACCCCGCCCGAGGAGACTGTCGCCGCTGTCGCGACAGCGCTCCGCACCGGCTACCGCCACATCGACACCGCTGCCGCCTACGGGAACGAGAAGGAGGTCGGTCAGGGCATCCGCGAATCCGGTGTGCCTCGCGAGGACATCTTCATCGAGTCCAAGGTGTGGATCAGCGACTACGGCTACGACGAAACCCTCCACGCGTTCGAGAAGAGCGCCGCGAAGCTGGGCGTCGAGCAGATCGATCTGTTCATCCTCCACCAGGCGCTGCCGTCCGCGTTCGACAAGACCATCGCCGCATACAAGGCGCTCGAGCAGCTCCTTGCCGACGGGAAGGTCCGCGCGATCGGTGTCAGCAACTTCATGCCCGAGCACCTGACCCCGCTTCTCGAACAGACCGACGTCGTGCCGGCGGTGAACCAGATCGAGCTGCACCCGTACTTCCAGCAGAAGGAACTCGTCGCGCTCCACCGGAAGCACGGCATCACCACTCAGGCGTGGTCGCCCATCGGCGGCATCACGTCCTACCGGGAATCCGCGAAGCGCAGCTTCGACGAGCCCGTCATCCTCACCATCGGTGAGAAGTACGGCAAGTCCGCCGCGCAGGTGATGCTCCGCTGGCACATCCAGAACGGCGTACAGGTCATCCCCAAGTCGACCAAAGCGCACCGCATCGCGGAGAACTTCGACGGCTTCGACTTCGAACTCACCGCCGACGAGGTGGCTGAGATCAACGCCCTCGACACTGGCGTTCGCGGTGGACCCGAGCCCGACGTCATCACCCTCGAGAACTTCGGAAAGCCGATCCCCGAGGCGTGACCCGCTGCGGGCGCGAACGACCCGAACGTTCGCGCCCGCCCCTCCCGCCCCTAGGAGGCACCATGAACCGTCGTGACTTCCTCGCCGCCGGTGCCGTTCTCGGCGGCACAGTGCTTGCGACCGTTCTGGCCGCCTGCACTCCGAACCGGGAGACCACCGTGACCACACCCACCCCGACTCCACAACCGACCGAAGGCGCTTCCTCGCCCGGTTCCGGGGGCCGGGTGCTGCTGGCGTACTTCTCCCGCCCGGGCGAGAACTACTACTACGGCGACCGCATCGACCTCGAGGTAGGAAACACTCAGGTCGTCGCGGAGATGATCGCCACCGCCACCGCCGTCGACGTCTATCGGATCGAAGCCGCGGATCCGTATCCGGACGACTACGAAGAGACCGTGCAACGGAACGTGCGGGAAGAGAACGACGACGCCCGCCCCGCGATCGCGAACCCACTCCCGGACGTCTCCGGCTACGACGTCGTTCTGCTCGGTAGTCCCGTGTGGAATGTGCAGACCCCGATGATCATGCGCACCTTCGTCGAAGGCGTCGACCTCGCCGGGAAAACCATCCACCCGTTCGTCACGTACGCCGTGAGCGGCATGGGACGCGTCGACAGCGACTACGCAGATCTCTGCCCCGATTCCGCGATCGCCGAAGGCCTTGTCGGCGGAGAGAAGTATTCCCGAGAGAACTATTCGCAGCACGTGGGCCATGCCGAGTTAGATGAGTTCGCTCACCAGCTGCTCGATTCGGCCACGGATGTCGTCGCGAATGGGGCGTACGGAGTCGATGCCCTGACCTGCCGGGTCGTCGAGCTCCCAGTCCTCGTAACGCTTGCCGGGGAAGAACGGGCAGGCGTCGCCGCAGCCCATCGTGATGACGACATCCGAGGCCTGCACCGCTTCCGTGGTGAGCACCTTCGGAGCTTCGGCAGTGATGTCGATGCCCAACTCGGCCATCGCGTCGACCGCGACGGGATTGATCTGATCGGCGGGCATGGATCCAGCGGAGCGCACCTCGATGCGGTCGCCGGCGATGTCGCGGAGGAATCCCGCGGCCATCTGGGAGCGGCCGGCGTTGTGGACGCAGACGAACAGGACGGAGGGCTTTGCAGTGGTGTCGGTCATAGTGACTCCAGGTAGTGAGTAGCGGTCAGTTGAGGAGATCGTCGACGAGGGTGCGGACGCGGGCGGTGATGTCGTCGCGGATGGCTTCGACGCCTTCGCGGGAAGCGAGGGCCGGGTCTCCGACGGCCCAGTCGTCGTAGCGGACGCCGGGGATGATCGGGCATACGTCGCCGCAGCCCATCGTGATGACGACGTCGGCGGCCCTGACGGCGTCGTCGGTGAGGGGCTTGGGGAACCGTTCGGCGGCATCGTTGCCTTCGATTTCGGTGAGTAGTGAACGCACGTGCGGGTGGATGACATCGGCGGGGCTGGATCCTGCCGATCGCGCGACGACTCTGCCACCTGCGAGCTGATTGACGAGTGCGGCAGCGAGTTGTGAGCGGCCGGCGTTGGCGACGCAGACGAACAGCACCTGCGGGACGGCCGTGTCGCGGTCGCGGGTGAGATCGCTCAGTCGCTGCCTGGCGAATCGTTCGGTGAGCGGGATCAGGGCCGAGGTCACCCTGGCGGTGCGGGCGAGCGCCGTATAAGACTCGCGGACGACAGTGAGGACGACGGCCTCGTCCACCTCGGGAATCTCGGCGGACAGTTCATCAGCGAGGCGGGTCACACGGGCGTCGAAGTCGGGCCGGAGCGACTCTTCCGATGCACCATCGGAAGCCGGACCGGCGACTGTCGCAGGCGCGAAGGAGTCCAGCAGTGTGGTGACGGCACGGCGGCGGTTCGGGTTGATCTTGTACCAGACCCAGGTGCCGCGACGCTCGGACGTGAGTACATCGACGTCCTTGAGTACCTTCAGATGGTGCGACACGGTCGGCTGTGACACGTCCGCGAGCTCAGCGAGGTCGCAGACGCAGGACTCGCCGCGGGGGTCGGAGGCGATCGCGGACAGCATGCGCAGGCGCAGGGGGTCAGAGAGCGCCTTCAATGTGGCGGCAACGGATGACGCCGCGTCCTGCCCTATCGCGTGCGACGCGACAGGGCTGCAGGTGTCTTCAGCGGTCAAAGTGACATTCATGATGGCGTCCTTACGTCGGTGTATGGCGCGGCTGTGTATGGGTCAGTGTGGAACCAGCGCCTGGCTGCCCAGAGCGACACGTAGACGAGGCCGACGAGAACAGGTACCTCGATGAGAGGGCCGACAACGCCCGCGAGGGCTTGCCCGGACGTTGCGCCGAACGTGCCGATAGCCACGGCGATCGCGAGTTCAAAGTTATTGCCCGCGGCGGTGAACGCCAGAGTTGAGGAGCGTGCGTACCCGAGGCCGAGGGCCTTGCCGGACAACAGACCAACGAACCACATCACGGCGAAGTAGACCAGTAGCGGCAGTGCGATCCTGGCCACGTCGAGCGGGCGGGACGTCACCTGCTCGCCCTGTAGGGCGAACAGCAGCACGATGGTGAACAGCAGCCCGTAGAGGGCCCATGGCCCGATCTTCGGGAGGAACTTCTCCTCGTACCAGTCGCGCCCCTTGCGACGTTCACCGATGAAGCGGGATGCGAATCCGGCGAGCAGCGGGATACCGAGGAAGATGAGCACGTTGAGGGCGATCGCCCCGACGGAGAAGTCGAGTCCTTGTGTGTCCAGGCCCAGCCATCCGGGGAGGACGGTGAGGTAGAACCAGCCGAGCAGCGAGAATGCGACGACCTGGAACACCGAGTTGATGGCGACGAGCACGGCGGCGGCTTCGCGGTCTCCGCAGGCGAGGTCGTTCCAGATGACGACCATCGCGATGCATCGGGCGAGCCCGACGATGATGAGGCCGGTCCGGTACTCCGGGAGGTCGGGCAGGAACATCCAGGCGAGGGCGAACATCAGCGCGGGGCCGATCAGCCAGTTCAGCACGAGCGAGGAGATGAGCAGCTTCTTATCGCCGGTGACCGCCGCGACCTTGTCGTAGCGGACCTTCGCCAGCACTGGGTACATCATCACGAGAAGGCCGAGGGCGATCGGGATCGAGATCCCGGCCACTTCGAGGCTTGCGAGCAGCGGGGATACGCCGGGGACGAAGCGCCCGAGGAGGATGCCGCCGACCATGGCGAGCCCGATCCACAGCGGCAGCCAGCGGTCCAGGGTGGACAGGCGTCGCGTCGTCGACGTCGGTGCGGGAGCGGTTGCAGCACTCATGCGAGCAGCGCCTCCATCTTCTCGGCGATGACAGGCTTCGGGTGCGCACCGATGAGGAAGTCGTTGCGGCGACCGTTCTTATAGAAACCCAGGGTAGGGATCGAGGTGACGCCGGCGGCCACTACCGTCTCCGGGTTCTGGTCGGCATCGAGCTTGACGATCTTGATCCGGCCGTCGTACTCGGCTGCGAGCTGATCCAGCAGAGGTGCGATCTGCTTGCACGGGCCGCACCAGGTGGCCCAGATGTCCACGACGACGGGGAGATCCGCATCGAGGACTTCGGCCTGGAACGTGGAGTCGGTGACAGGTGCGGGGGCAGTCATGCGAACACTTCCTCGGTGTTGAGTTCGAACGTGGTGCTCTCGTCGAGAGCGGACAGGTAGTGCTGGGCGTCCTGCGCGGCGGCGCATCCGGTGCCCGCAGCGGTGATGGCCTGCCGGTAGGTGTGGTCGACGAGGTCTCCGGCCGCGAACACTCCGGGAAGGTTCGTGCGGGTGGAGGGGTGTTCGACGAGCACATATCCGTCGGCATCCGTGTCGATGATCCCGGTCACGAGTTCGGAGCGCGGGTCGTGCCCGATGGCCACGAAGACGCCGGTCGCCGAAAGCTCGCGTTCTGCTCCGGTGACGGTGTCGCGGAGGGCGACAGCGTGCACCTTCTCGGCGCCGATGATCTCGGCGACCTCGCTGTTCCAGGCGACGTCGATCTTCGGGTGGTCGAGTACACGCTGCGCCATGATCTTCGAGGCGCGGAACTCTTCGCGGCGGTGCACGACGGTGACCTTCGAGGCGAAACGCGTCAGGAACAGTGCTTCCTCCATCGCGGAGTCGCCTCCGCCGACGACGACGATCTCCTGCTCACGGAAGAAGAATCCATCACACGTCGCACACCACGACAGCCCGTGGCCGGTCAGTCGGTCCTCTTCGGGTAGTCCGAGCTTGCGATAGGCGGACCCCATGGTGAGGATGACGGCGCGGGCGTGGATCGTCTCGCCGGCGCCGGTCTCGATGATCTTGATCGGGCCGTCGAGGTCGACACGGATGGCGTCGTCGAGGAGGATGCGTGCGCCGAAGCGCTCGGCCTGCGCGCGCATCGACTCCATCAGCTCGGGGCCCTGCACACCGTCGACGAACCCGGGGAAGTTCTCCACCTCAGTCGTCGTCATCAGAGCGCCACCCGCAGTCACGGAACCCGCGAGCACGACCGGCTCAAGTCCCGCACGAGCGGCATAGACCGCAGCGGTGTACCCGGCAGGCCCGGAACCGATGATGACCAGCTCAACCTCTTGAATCGACATGCGTCTATATTGACATTCATCGATACCGGATGCAACCATGCGAGGGAAGAGTTCACCTGCGCGTCACCCGACGAGCGGATCATTGCCGGTGCAGCGACCGTGCTGGAGCCTAGAAAGCAGAATCACGATGACCCAGCCCAAGACCGTCTTGTTCATATGCAAGCACAACGCGGGGCGTTCGCAGTTGGGCGCCCATCTGCTCACGCATGTTGGCACCGAGCAGCTGGTGGCGACGAGCGCGGGTATCAGCCCGGCAGAAGCGATCAACCCGGTGATTGCTGAGTCGCTGCAGGAACTCGGGATCGACACGAGCGCCGCACGTCCGCGTGCAGTCACGGTCGAGGATCTCGCATCCGCCGATGTGGTGGTGTTGATGAAGCCGGGTCTCCCGCTCCCCGGTCCTGTTAGTGGAGAACTGGTCGAATGGTCCTTCCCCGACCCGTCGAACTGGGAAGCCGAAGGCGTGCGGGAACTGCGTGACGCTGTCGCTGAGAAGGTCCGCGGACTCGCTGCCCGACTGGTCGACTGATGTCGCGAAAGGGTGAGATCTCGATCTGAGGCCTCACCCTTTCCGCGCGTGTGGTTAGCCGACCGGGACGGGACGCAACCCGATCTGCACCACAGCCGGAGCCGGGGCGGCGCAGCAGCTTCCCGCGTTGTCGTCGCAGTCGCCCGAACCGCCACATACGCCGGTATCCGGCAGGACGAGTTCGTTGCGTGCGGCGGCCTCGTGGTCTCCGGCGAGGTGCGCAGTGACGCTGCGCACCTGCTCGTATCCCGTCAGTGCGAGGAACGTCGGTGCACGCCCGTAAGACTTCACCCCAACGATAAAGAACCTGTGTTCGGGCTGCGCGAGCTCTCTGACACCTGTTGCCGATACGTTCACACATTGCTGTCGCCCAAATATCGGGTGCCATGCACAGGCCGAGCGGATCGTGATTGGAGAGGCATCTCGCGGGGCTATGTCGCGGGTAGCGCACCCGTTGCGAGTAGTGCGGCCAGCACGATGCCGAGTGCCATGCGGTACCAGATGAACAGGGTGATCGGATGGCGTGCGACGAAGCGGAGGAGCCACGCGATGGAGGCGTATGCGACGACGAAGCTCACTGCGGTCGCGATGAGCGTCGGCCCCCAGCCGACCGTGGCTGAGATCGCTGGGGCTTCGCTGATCCCTTCGTATGTGCCAGCGGCGATGAGCGCTGGTATCGCGAGGAAGAACGAGAGTCGGGCCGCCGCGGTCCTGTCGAGGCCGCGGAACAGCCCGGCACTGATCGTCGCGCCGGAACGTGAGACACCGGGGATGAGTGCGACGCATTGCACGAGCCCGATGGTCAGTGCGTCGGTGAGTGTCAGGTCACGTTCGGGTCGATTCTGGCGTCCGAATCGTTCAGCGAGGGCCATCACGAGGCTCCATCCGATGAGTCCGATCACGACGATCCAGAGGTTGCGGAGGGGCCCGGCGATGATGTCCTTGGCGAGGAATCCGATGATGCCGATGGGGAGCGACCCGGCGATCACGTACCAGGCGAAGCGGTAGTCCGGGTTCGCGCGAGCGGTGCGGTGGAAGAGTCCTCGCGTCCATGCCGTCCACAGGCGACTGATGTCGCCGCGGAAGTAGACGATGACCGCGATGATTGCCCCGAATTGGATGATCGCGGTGAACGCGGTGACTCCCGCATCGTCGACGGGCAACCCGAGCAGTTTCTCGGCGATGGTGAGATGTCCCGTGCTCGAAACGGGGAGGAACTCGGTGATCCCCTCAATGATGCCAAGCAGGATCGCGTGTAGCAGGTTCACCGGGTCAGGCTCCCGTGGGCGGTGTTCTGGATGCGGACGATCGGTCTCGCAGCGCCCCGGCCAGGAAGACGACCAGGGCGGCACCTTGGGCGGCGATCGTGAACGTGATCAACGCTGGAATTGAGACGTCGTAGAGTCCCCCGGCGATCATTCCTCCGATGGCTGTGCAGACGCCTACAACCACGGCGAACATCCCGTAGGCGGTGCCGCGGCGTGCGGCGGGTACGAGGTCGGCGACGGTCGCCCTGAGGGTTGATTCCTGCACACCGAGTGCGGCGCCCCACAGCAGTGACCCGATCACGACAGGAACGACGGATTCGGTGAATGCAAACACCGGGATCAGTGCGGCGATCGGTGGGAGCGCGAGCAGCACGCGCGGTCCGAAACGGTCGTAGAGCAGGCCTGTTCCGGCCGCGGCGAGAGCGTCGATGCCCATCACAGCGGCGTAGAGCACCGGGATCATGGGCGCAGGAAGGATGTGCTGATCAACCATGTGGAACGAGAGCACGCCGAACGTGGCGAAGCCGAGCATCGTGGTTCCGCAGAATGCGGCGTATCGCCAGAACACCAGAGGAAGCTTCCCGCGGGGTTCGGGCACGGCTGTGGCTGTCGTTCGGGGCTCGTATGCTTCCGGGTCAGGAGCACGCGACCTCAGCCACAGCACGAGCCCCAGTGCGATGAGTCCAGGAATGGCGAGCACGGCAAGGGAGGGGCCGTAGTCGTCACCGGTGATCAGGAGCATTCCGGCGACGACCAATGGCCCGATGATGGCGCCGACTTGATCGAGGGCCTCCTGGATAGCGAAGCCTCGTCCTCGTCCGATGCCCGATGTCGCGAACGACAAGATCGCGTCCTTCGCGGGAGACCGGACCGCTTTACCGACACGCTCTGCGATCACCAGCCCCGATGCCACCCACAGCACCCCGGCGTATCCGAGAAGGGGCACCGCGAGGACGGTGATCGCGTATCCGGCGATGGCCCAGGACCAGAACCGGCGAGAGCGGTCAGCCAGCGGGCCAGACACCAGCCGGAGAAGCAACGCTGCCGCTTCTCCAACGCCGGTGACGATCCCGACAACGACGGCACTCGCACCGAGCGTCGCGAGGACGGGGCCGGTGACGGACCGGGCGCCCTCGTAGACGAAGTCCCCGAAGAGGCTGACGACTCCGAAACCGAGGACGAACCGCCATGCGGAGAGTCGGGGCGCCGAGTTCGCTGCGGTCATGGATTGATCCTGTTCGAGTCGTCTGAGCTGAGAGCGAGCGGGAACGACCATCCGGCGAACCAGGCGACCGCTTCGACCCAGGACGCATCGGCATCCGGGGTGCTGGGGGTGCCGTTTTGCGTCATCGAATCCACCAGGAGGCGCAGCCGACGATCGAGGCCGGCAAGGTACGTGCCGGTATCGGCGGCGGAAGCCGCATCGATGCTGGCTTCGAGGAGATGCGTCCTGCAGAGGCGACCCGTTGACGTACCGGCGCAGGTGGGGCATGTGACGAGTTCCCACACGGGCTTGGTCTCCGCGAGCCAGCGCCGTGTGTAGATCATCCGGTTGGCTTCTGCGGCCAGGGCGGTGGAATCGAAGCCGGCGTACCCGACGGGCTCCGCTCCTCCGCCGAGTTGCTGGCAGACGTAGCATCCGCCCTCCCGGCGCAGCACTCGTGTGGAAGTGTGGTGTCGGCCGGCAAGGGCGCCGGCCATCTGAGAGAGAAGAGCGTCGTGCAGCACCCCGACGTCGAACGGTTGGTGGCCGTGGCGGGCGCCAGCGCCGGCCTCCCAGAGCTCGATCTCGACAACGGCGTGCCCCCAGGCGTGCCGCGGGCACAAACCCCAGTACTCACGCAGTCGGGAGCGGATGCCGGGCTCCATGATGTCACCGTGCAGGAACGCCCACAGCGCCCCGATCTCGTCGACGGTCAAGCCGTCGGCATCCAGGATGATCTCGCGGTTCGTCATGGGGCGGTGTTGTCGACGGAGAGGATCGCCCAACCCTCACGGGTGTGTGCGATCTCGGCCCAGGAGCCGGTCTCCACATCCGGGGCGAGGTCCGGGTGGATGCGTGCGAGGATCGGCCGGATCACGGCGTCGTGTGTGACCACGGCGATTGGCCGGTCGCTGCTGCGGATGAGCGCGTCGAGAGCCTCCATTGCCCGGGCCAGCACCGTTGCCGAGCTCTCGACTCCCGGGGCCGCGTCGACGCTGCCCCACTGGGCGATTACGTCAGCCTTCGCGTGTCCGGTCCACGGGCCATAGTCGCGGTCGTTGAACGCGGCATCGATGTCGTGACTCACACCGCTGCTGTCCGCGATGATCTCTGCCGTGCGCACCGCACGTTGGAGCGGACTGGAGACAACCGCGAGGAGGCCGACCGGCTGCAGTGCCAGGGCTGTCGCGTGCGCTTGCGCGATGCCGGTCTCGTCGAGCTCGGGGTCTGCGAGCCCCCGCAGTCGCCCTTCCGCGTTGAAGGCGGTGCGGCCGTGGCGCACCAGGAGGATGCGCCGAGAGGTGTCAGGCATGGATGACTCCGATCAGTGGTGCGGCCGTGTCATGGCTTCGTACGTTGATCACGGCAGACTCCCGATCCACAACCCGAGTCCGGCGACGGCAGTCGCCGCCACGAGCACGCCGAGACCGTTGAGCCCGCCGATGACCCATTTGCGCTCCTGGAGGAGGCGGATGGTCTCAAAACTTGCGGTGGAGAAGGTCGTATATCCGCCGAGGAACCCGGCCCCCACAATCAGGTGGACAGTTTCGGGGAGGAGCTGGCTTGTGGTGAATCCGGTGATCAGGCCAAGCAGAAACGACCCGGTCAGGTTGAGGGCGATCGTCCCCCAGGGCATCGTGGCGCGGGTTCGGGAGCGGATGATGCCATCCAAGAACAGACGAGACGCAGACCCGAGCCCTCCGGCGACGGCGATGCCGACAAACAGCAGCGGAGTCATGATGTCGCCTCCGCGTGTGGTCGGTGAGTGAGGGTCGCGACAAGAATGCCCGCCCAGGTGGCGATGCCACCGAGGATGACCGTGCCGACGCTGTACCCGATCCCGGTGCCGACCGCACCGGCGCTGAAAAGGGATGCCGTGTCGGTGGCGAGGGCGCTGTAGGTGGTGAAACCGCCCATGAACCCTGTGCCCAGCAGAAGTCGGAGTGTGCGGCGGCGGCCGTGGTCGGGGCCGCGGCGCACGAGCGCGTCGAGGAGGAAGCCGAGAAGGAACGCACCCGCCAGGTTGATCGCGAAGATCACCCAGGGGAAACCGCCGACCACCGGAACGGCGAGGGTCAGGCCTTCACGCGCGGCGACACCGACGGTCCCGCCCACGAACACGAAAGCAAGGGAGGAGACGCGCAGGTGTACCGGGCGGGGTTCACCTGTCGGTGATTCATCAACGTCGACATCCGGGTCCATCGGAAGCCGGTCAGTGTTCGGGCTGGTGTCTGTCATGCGAGTCCGTAGGGAAGGTCGGGGTGGTCGGTTTCGATCTCGGTGAGACGGTTGTACTTCGCGACGCGTTCCCCGCGGGCAGGGGCACCGGATTTGATCTGTCCGACACCGCTGCCGACGACGAGGTCGGCGATGAACGTATCGGCCGTCTCACCGGAGCGATGCGAGACCATGCACACCATTCCCGCATCACGTGCGGTGCGGATGGCGTCGAAGGTCTGGGAGACGGTGCCGATCTGGTTGGGTTTGATCAGCACAGCGTTGGAGTATCCGTGCTCGGCACCATCACGGATGCGGGCGGGGTCGGTGACGTAGAGGTCATCACCGACCAACTGCACCCGCCCGTCCGCGGCCGTCGCCATGGCCGTCCACCCGTCCAGATCGTCTTCGGCGAAACCGTCTTCCAGGCTGCGGATCGGGTAGCTGCCGATCAGATCGAGGTAGTAATCCACTAGCTGATCCCTGCCGAATTCGAGCCCGTTCACCCGGTAGCGGCCATCGCCGAGATAGAAGCTGTTCGCGGCAGGATCAAGAGCGATCGCCACCTGGTCGACCCGTGGGGTGTATCCGGCCGTGGTGATCGCGTCGACGAGGAGATCCAGCGCCATCCGGGGGTCTTCGATCTGTGGGGCGAAACCGCCTTCATCGCCGAGCCCCGCACTGCCGAACCGTTCCCGGATCAGACCAGCAAGGGCATGGTAGATCTCCGCACCGGTCTGTACCGCATGTTCCTCGGTGGCGGCGCCGACCGGGGCGATCATGAACTCCTGGAAATCCAGGGCGTTCGCGGCATGCACACCACCATTGAGGACGTTGAAATGCGGGACCGGCAACCGCTGGGCAGAATTCGTCTGCTCCGCGATCCATTGGTGCAGCTGGGCGCCTGCCGTGTGCGCGAACGCCCGCGCGGCGACAATGGAGACCGCGACAACCGCGTTCGCCCCCAACCGCGCATAGCTTCCCGTACCGTCCAGGCCCGCGAGGGCACTGTCAATGTCCACGAGACGATCCCAGCTGCGGCCCGTGATCAGGTCGGCGATCTCCCCGTCGACGGCAGCTACTGCACCGTGTACGCCACGACCGTCGTAGGCGCGGCCGTGATCGCGCCGTTCGACCGCCTCATGCTCGCCGGTGGACGCGCCTGCGGGTGCGGCAGCGATCATCCGGGTGCCGTCCTCGAGCATGGCACGCACCTCCACGGTCGGGTAGCCGCGGGAGTCGAGGATGGACCGTCCCGTGAGCTGTGCGAATTGGACGGGAACGCGTGCGGTGGTGTCAGACATGTCAGGTTCCTCCCTGTCGGGCAATGGTGGCTGCCGCGACGGTCGCCGCAGCCGGATCAAGATAGACGCCACCACGCAGCAGCGGGCGGCCATCGTCTCCCATCCGGTACACCAGCGGGTGCCCGGTCGGGATATTGAGGTCTTCGACTTCTTCCGCGTCGAGGTGGTCCACGATCGTGCACAACGCCCGCAGAGAGTTGCCATGCGCGACCACCATCACATCAGTCCCGCCCGTCAATGCTGGTTCGATGCGTTCGCGCCATACGTTCCCGACACGGGCGATGACCGCCGCCAGAGACTCTGTCCGCCCCAACCACCCCGGAACATCACCGAGCGCGACGAACTGGGCCTGCGACATCGGCGGCGGTGCGGTGTGGACGGAGCGCCGCCAGGCGAGGAACTGCTCCTCACCATATTCGGCGAGCACATCCACCTTGCTCTGCCCCGTGAGGGCGCCGTAGTTGCGTTCCGCGAGCCGCCAATCGACTTCCACATACTCCGGCCCACCGTGAAGCACGACCCGCATGATCTCAACCGTCTCGGCTGCCCGGCGCAGGGGGGAACAGAACCAGACCGGCGGGTGCAGATCCGCGTCCTCCAGGAGCGTCGCGGCCGATCGCGCCTCCTCCCCGCCGAGGAGAGTCAGGGGTACGTCAAGCAGGCCGGTGAACAGCCCGGTCGCGTTCGCCTGACTTTCTCCATGCCTGACCAGGATTAACGTGCCCGACATGTTCAGTCCTCGTCCTGCCAGGGAAGATCACCCTCGGCGCCCACCGGGTTGAGGGGAACGACAACGATGGGGCGGTGTTGGCGGTGTGCGAGCTGGACGGCGACGGAACCATTGAAGAACTCGTGCAGAGACCCGCGGATCCCCGGGTCTCTGGTGCCGACGACGATCATCGCCGCATCGACCTCCTCTGCAAGACCGGCCAACTCTTGGGCGGGTCCGCCCGCCAATGCCCGCACCGACCATCGGACCGGATGGTGGTCAAGAACCTCGGCGATGGTGCGGTGAAGGTCCGGGTCGAACTCTTCAACGACATCGTCGGCAAGGTCGGAGTCGATCGGCATCGCAAGAACTCGCCCGTCCGGTTCCCGCACGACGGTGTAGCGCGAGGCGTCGACGCTGACGCAGACCAGATCGGCATCGAAGCGTTCCGCGAACACGGCTGCCGTGGCAACGACCGCCGCGGGCTGGCCGGGGATGACGCCGACGATGATGGATGTGCTGTTGTGCTCCATGATGGTGCTCCTTCTCAGCGTGGACCGATACCGGTGATCAGCAGCGCAACCGTGAACGCGCCCGTGCCAACCAGAACACAGGCGACGATGTGCGCACCGGCCCATTTCCATGGCGCCGGGATCGTCAGATCGCGTGCGGCGATGTAGGCGTGCACGCCAGCGATCACGGAATACGTGGTCAACGCGGCGCCGAAAGGTGGGCCGATCAGGTTCACGTCCGCTGACGTGGCGAACAGGACCCCGAGGATCGCAGCGAACACACCGATGATGAGTAGCTCACTGACCCACAGTCGTGCCCGACGCGGGTCGGGGCCGGCCCAGAGATGCACCAGCTCGCGCAGCACCGCACCGAGGATGAGACCGGCCAGTTGGAACCCGGCAGCAACCAGGAGCGGGCCCGGATCCGTGACCGCGGTGAGTAAATGCACGGGTCTCCTACCTTTGGGGCGCGTTCGCGCCATACAGGTAGGGACTGTTGTCGGAAATCCGAAGTTGGTTACGGCGAGCCCCACCGCCGTGACGCCGAAGCATCCCACCGATCATCTCACACCTACCCCTGCGCCCAGAAGCAGCAGTTTTGGGCGGGATTCGTGCGGCGAACGCCAAGGCCTATGAGGAACAGGGCAGCCCAGCGAGGCGGAGAACAGCGCGCAAGCCGGCGGGTGTTCCTGGCCAGTGTCGTTCGATGGCGGCACTGCCGGCACGACGAGTCGCGAAGCGCAAGGCGATCGCGACGACGAGGGCGTCGTCGGCGTAGCCGAGGACCGGGATGAAGTCCGGGATGAGGTCGATCGGAGACAGTAAGTACACCAAAAGGACGCCGAGCCCCCCCGCACCCCCACCGACACCGTCCTGTCGCTGGCGAGGCGTTTCAGCAACCGGACCACGTCGGGCGCGAGGCGCAGCAGATCCCGGAATAAGGCGCGCCCGGGATGTTTTCTCTGCTCCACCCACAGCACGAACACGAGCACCAGCCAGAGCGCGACGACGCCGAGCAGGACGCTGAGAAGGATTTCCCACCACGCGGACATGACTATGCCACCCCTGGCCGAACGATCCAGATCATTTTTCGGACGACGTCGGCACCCGTGTCAAGGCACGCCTGGTCGCTACCTTGCATCAGGAACCTGTTCTGGGCTGTCGGCCGCTGCGGCCGGTGGGGTGTCCGCAGACGGGGTTGCTCCCCGCATGACGTCATAGACCAACTCGGCATACCCCTCGAGGACCGCCTCGCAGCCGTCCAATCGTTGTTCGGCGGCGTGAGCCTCGGGCAGCCGCAGGACGTCGCGTTTCATGAGATCCCGATACCAGCGGCGCAGACGATCCAGGCTCTGTTCTTCCTCTTCGAGTTCCCCGAAGGTGAACTTGGCCTTCGCGATCTCCTTCGCGATCTCCTTCTCGAACTTCCCGCAGTCGGCCTCGAACTCGACCCACTCATCGAGTCGGGCAGCACGGAAAGCATCCTCGATCATCGCGCCCGATGCGTCGTCACGAGGCGAGGCGTCGATCACAGCGAGCATGCCACCACCCTTCCGGCACAGCTCGGCTGCACGATCCAGCGCCGGTTGAAATGCGGGTCCGGCCGGCATTGCCCATGTTCCCGCCGACACGGGGACTGCCCCCGCTTTCCGCAATTCTCGCCACACCGCGACACGGTGACGCGACGGCTCCGTCGGCAGTTGGACCATCAAAAGAACCCATCGCGTATCGTTCATCACGCGCGCAAATGTAGCACGCGTTACATTGCTAGGTCGAGATGCCGAGGCCATTCCCCAGACGCGGCAGAATGCGCAGCCGTTGTCATCAACGCCGGGGATCGAGGCGACTACTCAATATCGGCGTACTGGGTTCCGAAGGTCTGGTCGTATAGGTCCAGGCCGAAACTGGTCGGAAGGGGCTCCCCAGGCTCGAGTCGGAAGCTCCGCTTGCCGTTCTCCGCGCGTGGCGCCCGCAGGAATACGGCGTCAAGGTCCGGATCGTCCTGCATGGCGCGGGCGAAGTCATATAGGTGCGTGACGCTGCGCACCTGCACCCCGGAGTCGACGAGTGCGCGCGTCACCTCCAACAGGATCTGGGACCCCTCGGCCTCGTTCGTGGAGGCGAACGACTCATTGCACAGCAGCAGATCCCCGGGGCGGATGAGGGCGATGAGCTGTTGCATGCGCTCCAACTCCTCATCGAGCTTCCCGTGCACGAGCTCGGTGTCCTCTTCCCGCGCCCAATGTGTGAACAGCCTTCGGACGGGTCGTGCGTCGAATCGGTCCGCAGGTACGGGTAGGCCCGCTTGCATCATCAGCTGCGCAGTGCCCAGCGCGCGCAGCAGCGTCGACTTCCCGCCCTGGTTCGCGCCGGTGATCACCAGAAGCCCGCGCTGTCCCAAGTGCACGTCGTTGACGACCGGGATGCTCCTGGTGCGCCACGCCAAACATGGGTCGTAGACGCCGTCGGCAGTCGCCGTGTCGGAGGTGAGCGGGTCCGGTGTGCACAGTGGCGCACCGATCTGCCCCAGTGCGGTGACAAGGTTGCCCACCGCCAAATAGAACCCGACCTCGTTGCGCAGACTCGTGAAGAACGCCTGGACATGCTCGGCCGCTTGTGAGGCCGCGTTGGCGACCTCGTTCACGCTGCGATCTTCCAACTCCGACAGGGCGTTCGCACCCGCCTCGTCCCGATCCGGAAGCGTGAAGGAGAACAGTGGCTTCTTCAACGGGGTCCGGTCGAACCACCGCCGGTTCTCGCGCTTCGCCCGCCGCAAGATCTGCCCGGCCACCTGCCCGCCAGGCCCGATTCCCGCACTCATCAGCATCCCGTCGGGAAAAGCCAACTCATGCAGGGTGCGACGCAGCTCGATCATGTAGTCGTCGTCGAGTTCGCGGGCGATGGTGTCAGACAGGCCTCGGAATGCCGGCGACGCGAAAGAGTCATTGAGCACGCTGCGGAACGCACGCAGCCGATCCAGCTGCCCGGCCAGTTCCGTGAGCAACCTCACCCCATATGACAGCTCCATCCCCGGGTGGTTATGCAACGGCAGCCCGAAGATCCCCCGCCGCAGCTCCAACGCGTCGACAGCAATCTGGTACAACTGCTGGGCGTGTCCCGGGTTGCGCAGGCAGTCCTCCAGCGCCTGCTGCCGGTACAGGATGGTCTCCGGATCCTCCACCGGCGCCAGGATCGCAGCCCGTGCGACCGAGCGTAGGAAACCGTCGCCTGCTGCCATCGCATCCCACAGATAGTCCAGTTGCAGATCCTGGACGATGTCGTCCGCGAACTCCGGTTCGTCCCAGCGGGGGTCGAAATCGTGGTCCGCGCTCATCAGATGCACCTTCATCCGCGCACCTCCCGGGCAGCAGGCAGCGCGACGGCAGACGCAGTCTCAAGCCGGGTGAGGATCTGTTCGGACGTGAGCTCGTGTTTCGCCGCCAACGCACGCGCATAGGCAAGACCATCAGCAACACGTCGTTCCACCCGGAAGGTCCGCACCGCCGGGTCGCTCGGATCGACGGTGCTGACCATGCTCACCGTCTTCTCGTTCAACCGGGACAGCTCATCAATGAACGTCACACACACCGCCACTGCGTCCAGCTCACTGATCCGCTCCAACACATCCCTCGTCAAGATGCGGGCATCCTGCAGCGCCGTCGACGCGAACGCCTCATTGATCACAATGACCGTCCGTGCAGTGGCCTCCGCGAACACCTCATGCAGCCTTGCGATCTCCGCCCCCAGACGCCCCTCGAGCGTGTCCAGCTGCTCTTCACGTTCGAACACCGTCAACACCTGGTCGCACAAGAACACCTGCGCCTGCGCACCCGGGACCGGACACCCGAGCGCCGCGAGAAAATGCACCTGCCCGAACACCCGTGCCATCGTCGTCTTCCCGCCCTGATTCGGACCCGAGATGACCACAATCCGCTCGGTCCCGGTCAACGTGAGATCGTTCGTCACCACCACCGGATGCTGCTCCTTCACGAGCCTCGGCGCCAACACCAGATCCCACGCTTCGGTCACCGTGAATTCTTTACTCTCCTCGGACACGATCGGATAGCAGACCGACAACCCGGCCTGCCGCATCGGAATTAGGTGATCCAAATACGCGAGATAAAACCGGACTTCGTCGACGAAACGCATCAGCGTCTGATCGTGATATCCCCGAGTGTTCCCCGCGAAGCGCATCAGTCGAGCAAACGGCCCGGGATGCACCTGCGCGCCCCGCTCCAAAATCCACCCCTGCACATGATCCAGTCCCGGCTCACGGAACGTGGACCGATGATCAGTGACCTCGCCCTGCCGGAACCGTTCGAACACATGAGTGACAACCGCACCCAGATCCGCCTCACCATCAGTCTGCGCAACAGTGACCTTCGCCCCGCGGATCAACGCGTTGTACCGCAACTGGGCGAACTCGTCCTCGATCGCAAGAGCCTCCTTCTCCAAGCCCCCGAACAGCGGCGACGCACGATACTCACCCACATGACGAACGAGCCGTTCCCACCCCTGGGAAACAACTCCTGACGCAGGCAGCGCCTTCGCCAGACCCTCCGCGAAGGCCTCCACCGCACCGATGTACCCGACGACGGCTCGCAGATGCCACAGCTCTGGCTCGAACCGGGAATGCGCCTTCGCGGACGCCTCATCACGCCGCATACAGGTCTGCGCCTCCTCGAGGAAGACCTCGACGACCTGACGCACCCGAGCATCTTCCAACCCGCGGAACACCGCCTGCCGATACTCCACATCCGCCGCGGACTTCAACAGCACGCCGAACGCTGACACAGCACGCGGCGCATCATCGCCCAGCCGTGCGAAGACCTGATCCAACGCGAGATCATGCAACGTCCCATCAGATTGCTGCACCCCGCCGCCATCCCCACGCGACAAGATGCTCTCGAACCCCGCAACAGTTTCAGCGCGCACCTGTGACTCCCTTGCATCACAGGTGCTATCAGCCAATAGGCGGTTCGAGCATCATGCTCCGGCGAGCCCCATCACCGTCACACAACACTCCCACCTCACGTCACCGCCGACAAGGGGACATCGACATCCTCACCCAGATCTCCGCCCTCACCAGCGCCCTACAAAGCGTCGCTGTCGGACTCCTCGAAGACCACCTCCGGCACTGCGTCACCGACGCCGTACGAAACGACGGAGACATCGAAGGCAAGATCCGCGAAGCATCACAAGCCATCGCGCGACTCGTGCGTTGACGCCCCCTCCAGTGGGCTGTTGCCCATCGCTACCTCAACCGCTGGGCTGCGCGCCCCCGCCAGATTGATCACCACCGTGGCGAGTTTCAGCTCCGTAGCTCTGGATAGTTCGACCAGGTGCCGCCGGTATTCCTCTTGCGTCGGTCGGCCGTGTGGCCGCCGATGCCGATGACGTCAGCGATGACGGCGGAGGGCATTCGCATCGACAGGAGGTTCATCCGGGTCTCACGCGACACCCGTGAGCGGATCCCAAGCTCAGCGAGGCGAAGCCGGATGTAGGCAGCCGTCATGTGCGTGCCCGGAGATAACCCCTCGAACAGCCAGCCTGATGTCCCTGCGGCATACCCTCTTCGGGGTTCCGCCGAGAGTTGCCGACGAACGAGATCGCCGACCCTGTCATCGAGCACGACGGGAGTGACACCGAACTGAACGGTCACCTGTTCTGGTGTGACGTTGATCTGATCGCGCGTCAGGCTGACGGCGCGACCGAGTAATTGGGCGTAGAGGAGCACGAACAGCCCGGCGACGCGCACTTCCAGCTCTACGCTCTCGTCCGCGAGGAGAAGATCAGTGGCGCGCCACAGTTCCTCTTCGGTCATCGTCGACATCGTGTTTCGCGCAGCACGGTCATGAGTGGCCAGGTCGCCAGCGAGCCGGGATTTCGTCGCCCACCGGACGAAGTGATCCACCGGTTCCCGGGTCTTGATGCGGGCGGTGTAATGGTCAAGTGTGCGCTGGTCGAGGTCTCCGAGGAGCGTGCCTCTGGCATCTATCCAGGCCAAGAACCGCACGACAGCGGCGAGATGGCCGCGCTGGCCGATGAAGGCCTCCATGGATAGATCTCGTTCGCGATCTCGGTAGCGTCGATGCAGTTTGGGCAGGATGTCCCACCGGTAGAAGCGACGGAGCTTGTTCCCAGACGTGGGCTCGAGGGTGCCCGCCAACGCGGCGACGTGCAATGTGAGTTCGTGCTGCAGCACGTGAATCTGCGGGAGCACGCCGGCTTCGATGAGCAGTCGTCGGAAGTAGCGAGTCGCAGCCCCCTGGGTTAGTAGATCAAGAGCCGAGTGGTCAACATCGAGTGCGCCGGTAGCCATGCCCTTCAGCGTCGATGCGACGTGTGGACGGCGCAGCCAGCTGACCACCGAGCGGGGGTCCATCGGAGCATCCGCGAGGTGCGCACGAAGTCGAGTCAACTCCACAGATGCCGACTCATCGGCACCGATGAGGTCATCGATCCGCACCTGCAAGCGGCACCGTCCGCAGTGGGTCCCGGTCAGGAACTCCTCGCTGCCGCACGTGCGGCACGCGAACCTCGGCGGGTGGCCGGCGCAGGTCGCGCACGTGATCGCACCCTCCTCGGCGATGAAGGCGAGCACCCGGACGTTCCCGCACAGCGGGCATTCGGCAGGGTTTCGTCGGAGGTCGCTGTAACAGACGTTGCAGATCCTCCCGCCGAGCAGAGAGTACAGTCCCGCGGCTGAGCGCCCGCAACGGTCGCAGGTCCGTGTGGTTGCTGCTGCTGTCATCGATCGGGATCGACAGGACGATGAAGCCGTGCCCGCACAGGTCGCAGATCCCCAATCGCGGAGTCACGCCCGCGTGCAGTACCAGTCCTTCTCGCCACCGCCGATTGCGCCGTCACCGTGATCAGATCGTTCGGCTGGCATCCAAAGATGCGGCACAGCGCCGCCAGCACTTCGACATTCAACCTCTCCGGAGTGCGGGTGACCAGCCGATACACCTGCTCGCGGGACAGATCGACACCCTGTTCACGCAAAGGCGTGAGCAGCTCGGTCGTCTGGAACATCCCAACTTCCGCCATCACGGCGCGCAGGTGCCAGTCGATGTGCCCCTTGGACTCAGTTGTCATTGCGGTTCTTCGTGTTCCTCTTCAGTGCGTCAGCGAGCACTCGGTTCTTGTAATCGTCGCCGACGGATGTGTAGATCGCGGTGGTCGAGGCGAATGCGTGCCCCACCTGGTCCTGAACGAACTTCTCGCTGTAGCCCCACTCAATGAGGTTCGTCACGTACGTGTGCCGCAGCGAATGCAGAGTCAACTCCTCCGGAAGCCCAACCTCGTCGCGCAGCTCGGCGAATCGATCGTTCAGATAGCGAGGGCTGACCCTCGTCCGGCGCTCCGTCGGCCAGAGGATACCCGTCTCCCAATCGCCAGTCATTCGGGGCCACCCCTGGTCCACCCAATGAGTGAGGCCGTCAACAATCCAGTCAAACTCGGGAACTGTCAGGACGGTACGTCGCTTGGGCCCGGTACCTCGCGTGCCTTTCCCGTGCCGGACGTATACAGCGCCGAAACTGCCGAACTGCGTAGCTACCGGGTTCGATCGCAGGTCAGCGATGTCGAGTCCGACGCACTCTGAGCGCCGAAGCCCAAAGGCATAGATGGTCTTGAACATCTGGGCATTTCGGAGCGCAGCAAGTGCCCCTTTCCTCTTGGTGTGAACGATGGTCTCGACCCGAGCGTCTGCAGCGTCGAAGAATTGTTCCAGCTCGTCGAATGTGAGAGCGCGCCGCCCCGGCGATCCTTCGTACTCCAGCAGGTGGGTGATTGTGTTCCAGTCGTGGCAGATCTGCTGCGGCGCAGACCCAAAACGGGTCAGGCATTCCGTCTGCCAGCCATACCGCTGGTCGGTGAGGAACTCGCAGAAGAGACGGACATCCGTCTGATAGCCCCGAAGAGTCGACCTCGATAACAGCTTCGCTCCAGACCGCCCACGGGTTGAGTAGTCCTCGAGGTCCTGAGGCTGCCACTGCCATGGGTATGTCGCGCAGTACTCGGTGAAGTGTTCGATGAACCGGCGGCGTCGATCGATGGTTCGCGCCAACAACCCACGACTCGCCTGCTGATCCGACCATCCATCCAGCATCGACTCAAAGACGTACTTCGCCTCATCGAGCGCGACAACGTTTCCCGTCAACCGCAGCGAAGACCGACCAACATCATTTGGACCAGAGCTCACTCCTCCATGTTGCAGCAGATGCATCATTGTTGCAACTATCCGACTCGACCAGGCGCTGTCGGGATGCGCTTGACGCCCTTCCGCGAGAGCCCCAAGCCGGTCGCGGGCGCAGGGAGCCAGCCTCTCGCCTTGATGACGCCAGAAAGGCGAGCTCATCGAGGTCCACCGGGCCTCTGAGGCTCACCGAACAAGAAATCTCAGGGCCGCAACCTCTGTTCAGAAATACCCGATCAATGCGGAAATTGGTGAACAAGGATGCATCTGATGCCGATACTTCTCGCTTCGCCGTGCAAGGCGAGACAGCCGCACAAGCCCAACCCGACGTCCAAGCCTGGCTTCGACGCATCGGACTCTGAACAACCCACCGGAGAGAACCACCATGACCGACCACGCCCTCACCGTCCTCATCGTCGGAGCAACAGGAAGCATCGGGCAGCACGTCGTCGAACAAGCCGTCGAGGCCGGACATCACACCCGAGCGCTCGTCCGCAACAACAGCAAGGCCCGCGGGATCGCTTCCGGAGCCGAGACAGTCATCGGTGACCTCACGGACGCCAGCACGCTTGCAGAGGCCGTTGACGGTATCGACGCCGTTGTCTTCACACACGGCAGTAGCAACGAGCCGGAGGCCGTCAACTACGGGGCTGTGCGCAATGTGCTTCGCGCTCTGAATGGCCGACCCGTCCGGATCGCGCTGATGACAACGATCGGAGTCACCGCACACTACGAGACATCCGAATGGAAGCGACGCGGCGAACGCCTCGTGCGCGCCAGCGGCAACACGTACACGATCGTTCGCCCCGGCTGGTTCGACTACAACGCACCCGATCAGCTGAAAATCACCATGCGTCAGGGCGACACCCACCTCACCGGCACCCCCGCAGACGGCGTGATCGCCCGCAGGCAGATCGCCCGCGTACTGCTCGACAGCCTCACCAACCCTCAGGCCGACCGCCGAACCCTGGAACTGGTCGCCGAACGCGGCCCCGAACAGGCCGACCTCGGACCGGTATTCGGCGCCCTGGAACCCGACGCAACCGGGTCCCTCGACGGCGCCAAGGACACCGACAACCTGCCGGCGTCCGAAGAACCCCAGCGCGTCGTCGACGACCTCAACACCGTCCGCGGCGACGCCTGATCACCGATTGAAGAGGAGATGCACATGAACACCCGCACTCTCGGCCGCAACGGCTTGGAAGTATCGGCCATCGGCTTCGGATGCATGGGCCTCAGCCACGGCTATGGCCACAACCTCGACGATGCGCACGGCATCGACGTGATCCGGCGCGCTGTCGACCTCGGAGTGACCTTCTTCGACACCGTCCAGGTCTACGGCCCTTTCACCAACGAAGAACTCGTCGGCAAAGCACTCGCCCCCGTCCGGGCCGATGTCGTGATCGCCACCAAGTTCGGCTTCGACTTCGACGGAACCAGCGAAACCGGGCTCAACAGCACCCCGGACTACATGCGGCAGACCGTGGATGCATCGCTCCAGCGTCTCGGCGTCGAGAAGATCGACCTGCTGTACCAGCACCGTGTCGATCCGGCCGTGCCGATCGAAGACGTCGCCGGGACAGTGAAAGAGCTGATCGACGTCGGCAAAGTCGCACACTTCGGATTGTCCGAAGCCGGTGCCGACACGATCCGCCGCGCCCACGCCGTCCAGCCCGTCACGGCTCTGCAGAGCGAGTACTCACTGTGGTGGAGGGAACCCGAAGACGTGATCCTCCCCACCCTGCTCGAACTCGGCATCGGACTGGTCCCCTTCAGCCCCCTGGGCAAAGGTCTCCTCACCGGCACCCTCGACAACTCGACATCGTTCGGTGAGGGTGATGTCCGCGCCAGTCTGCCGCGTTACAGCGCCGAAGGCCGCGACGCGGGCCAACAGCTCGTCGACCTGCTCGCCGAGATTGCAACGCGAAAGAACGCGACATCTGCCCAGATCGCCCTCGCGTGGCTCCTCGCACAGAACACCTCGATCGTGCCGATCCCCGGCACGACAAAGGTTCACCGCCTGGAGGAGAACGTCGGCGCATCCTCCGTCGCCCTCAACGATGACGAACTCGCGCAGCTGACGACCGCGTCGAGCCTCGTTGACACCTCGCTCGCGCGGTACCCCGAGAGCATGCAGAAGTGGATCGATCGCTGAGATGTTATAGGCCTGCCGATAACGATCGTTTTTGACGGGCTTCCGCGCCCAGAGCAAGGCGCATGGGGTGTGGAGTTGACCAGTGAGTGGCGGGTGTTTGTGATCGTTCTGTGTCGTTAGTTGCCGATGACGAGGATGCTTGCGGCGGCTTCTATGACGTCGTCTGTGATTGTTTCGAGGTCGTTGATTTTGAGGACGCGGTTGATCTGTGGGAAGAGGCGTTCCAGCAGCCGGAAGTTGCCCCGGGTGATGCGTTCGATCGCTGCGATGGCTTGAGCGTCGGTGAAGTCGTCTGGGTCAAGGTTTCGGCCGAGGTGTTTCCAGTGTCTTTGGAGGACGAAGAGTAGTTCGTCGCGTCCGAGAGCTCGGTAGTGGTGGGAGAATGACTCGCCCCGGCGTGTCTGGAGAGTGTTTTGCTGGTGTCAGCCGGCTTGTTCGACCGGTTCGTTGCGAGCGTAGTCGAGTTGTTCGACCTCGAGGGGCGTGAGGTCGTCGATGGAGCCGTGGGTGCGTTCGGTGTTGAACCACAGCACCCAGGAGGCAGTGGCGGCCTCGACTTGGTCGACGTCGCGCCAGGGCCCTTCGTGGTGGATCAGCTCGGACTTGTACAGGCCGATCTGCGACTCCGCGAGGGAGTTGTCGTACGCGTCGCCGACGGACCCGACGGACGGGTCGATGCCTTCGTCGATGAGCCGGTCGGTGAACGCGATCGACGTGTAGACGCTGCCCGCATCCGTGTGGTGCGTCAGTCCGGTGAACGCGGTGACGCCTTCACGTCGGCGCGCCCATAGCGCCATGTCGAGACAGTCCAGCACCAGCGGCGTCGTCATGCTCGTCGCGGCCCGCCATCCCAGGATGCGTCGGGAGTGCGCGTCGAACACGAACGCGACGTACACCCATCCGGACCACGTCCACACGTACGTGAAGTCCGCGACCCACAGCTGGTTCGTGCGCAGCCGTGCGAAGTGGCGGTCAACGAGGTCGGCAGGTCTGGTCTGCCTCGGCTCCGTATCGACCGGACGCTTGCGTCTGCCGCGAACCACGCCAGCGATCCCCAACTCCCGCATGAGACGTTCGACCGTGCAGCGGGCGATGTCGTGCCCGTTGCGGCGCAACCGAAGCCACAGCTTGCGCGCGCCGAGGACCTTGCGTTGCTCCTGCCACGTGGCCAGGATGATCGGCTTCCACCGCTCATCCGACACCGCCCGAGGCGACTGGCCGCGCCCTCTGGCGTCGTAGTACGTCGATGGGGCGATCTTCACGCCATGCTGGGTCAGCACCGTGCAGATCGACTCGACACCCCATCGCAGCCCGCCGTCGGCGCGCTCCCTGTGCTCGTCGATGAAGACGACTATCTCTTGTGTGGCCGGTCGAGTTCGGCGATGCTCCTATGTCAAGCCGCGGTGGCGAGAATGCTCTTCAGAGTCGTGTTCAGGGTGATCCGAGTGCGGTGGTCGCTCGTGGCTCGGGCTGCTTCGTCCTGACGGAGAGCGGTGAACACGCGGTCCGAGATCCGGCGCCGCAGCAGTCGGAGGGCCTCGACTCGAGTCTTGCCGGCACCGACCTGCTTCGCGAAGTAGACAGCACCCTCGCCACCGAGGCGTTGCTGGGTCACCGCAGCCATATGGAGGGACGTGTTGATGCGTCGATTGCCGCCGCGCGAGAGCCGCACCTTCACGTTGTTGCCCGACCAGACCGGGATGGGCGCCGTGCCGTTGAACCGCGCGAACGCGTCCCTGCTCCTGAAACGGCTGACGCCGGCGGTCTCGCCGACGATCGCAGCTGCCCCAAGTACGCCCATGCCTGGGACGGCGAGGAGTGTCGGGTACTCGGCTCTCACGATTGCGGTGAGCTGTCGTTCAATAGCCGCGATCCGCTGGGTGAGAGTGATGATGTCGGCGAGCAGGTCGCGAGCGATCTCGGCGACCGCACCGTCGATTCCGGCGATCGCGTCGGTGATCTGGTCGAAGACGGTCGCCCGTCGAATTCCTCGTGATGGGACCTCGAGGTCTGGCACGAGTTCGTGCAGGAACCAGCGCAGTTTTGCCTGCAATCCGGTGCGATGCTCGACGAGTCTCTTGCGGTGATCGGAGAAGAGCTTCAGGTCGCGATCCGGTCCGGCGAGGTGAGCGGTCGGGAGATTGTCTTCGCGCAACGCGACGCGCGCGACGGCCTCCGCGTCGATCGGATCGGACTTTCCTGGTTCTCGGGATGACCTCCGCATACCGGCCATCAACCGGGTATGCACCCGCAGCACCTGATGGCCGGCGAGCAACAGGCTCGCCTCCAGAGCGCGGGTGAGGTGACGGCAGTCCTCGACCGCGACCTTCACCATGCCGAACTCGTCGAGCCACTCGAGGATTCGGATGTGACCCGCCTTCCGAGCAGGGACCGTAAGCGCGGCGATTCGCTTGCCGACCTCGTCGATCGCGACGAGCGTGTAACTGTCCTTGTGAGCGTCGATACCAACCGTGATCATGCCGACTCCTTTGTCGTTCCACCAATGACGACCCGACGCTCGGCGGCCGATGGGCACGCCTCAATCGAGCACGACGGCAGTCGCGCAGGCTCCCTATCAGGCCACATCGGTCACCGAGCGTCGGCGTCGACGGGGCGGCACATCGCGGAATAGCCACCATCCAAGATGGAGCAGCGAAGAAAAGAGCCAACCCCGCCGACCGCTCTATCGTGACATTGACGCGAAGAAAGCTGATGCTGCCTTCAAGATCTCGTTCGCACGACGAAGCTCGGCGTTCTCACGCTTGAGGCGCTTGATCTCCACCGCTGCGTCGGTCGTGACGCCAGGCCGGTCGCCGGCATCGACTTGCTGGCGGCGAATCCAGGTGCGGATCGTCTCGGGCGATCCCACACCGAGCATCTGCGCCACCGCGCTCATCGCCTGATACTCGCTCGGATAGTCGGATCGCACCTCGGCGACCATACGGACAGCGCGCTCACGAAGCTCGCGCGGGTACTTACTGGGACGTCCCATGAGACAGATCCTTCCAAGGAATCCTGTCTCCGGACACGCCGGGGCGAGTCAATGGTCGCGCGTCGATGGATGAATCCATGGTCACGGGCGAATCCCGTACGGTCACTCGCGGCACGGGCGACACGGTCACGGCGGGCACTGTCGCCACCGATTCCGGGTTGCGTGTCGAGATCACCGCGACCGGTGACGACACCACCCTCGCGGGCATTCAGCGGCTGGTGACCGAAGCGCAGAGCTCGTCCTCTCGCGCCCAGCGTCTCGCCGACACCGCCGCGGGGTGGCTGTTCTGGTTCGCGCTGGGATCTGCGGCCATCACCGCGATCGTGTGGATATTGGTGGGCTTCCCGGATGCCGCGGTCATCCGCACGATCACCGTCTTGGTGATTGCCTGCCCCCACGCGCTCGGTCTTGCCATCCCTCTGGTCGTGTCGATCGCGACCGAGCGCGCCGCGCGCGGCGGGGTGCTCGTCAAGGACCGTCTGGCGTTGGAGAGCATGCGCACCGTTGACACGGTGCTGTTCGACAAGACCGGGACCCTCACGAAGGGCGAGCCCCGCGTCTCCGAAGTGTCAGTCACCGACGGTCGTGACGCAGACCAGGTGCTCGCCCTCGCTGCCGCCGCCGAGGTAGACAGTGAGCACCCTCTGGCGAAGGCCATTGTCCGTGCCGCTGCCGACAAGAAGCTCACGGTGCCCGGAAGCCGTGACTTCACCTCGTCTCCCGCCGTTGGCGTCACCGCAACCGTGGACGGCACCACCGTCCGGGTGGGTGGACCGCACCTCCTCACCGAAGAGAACGCAGATGAGCTTCCCGTCGTAGACCAGTGGCGTGCCGATGGCGCGATCATCCTCCATGTCGTTCAGGATGGGGACGTCATCGGTGCGCTGAAGCTCGCCGACGAGGTGCGTTCGGAGTCGCGCGAAGCGGTCGACGCGCTGCACGTCTTGGGCGTGCAGGTGGTCATGATCACCGGAGACGCCGAGGCCGTCGCACATGCCGTCGCGCAGGATCTCGGCATCGACCGGGTCTTCGCCGGCGTGCGCCCCGAAGACAAGGCCGCGAAGGTCCAAGAGCTGCAGAAAGAGGGCCGGAAGGTCGCGATGGTCGGCGACGGCGTCAATGACGCCCCCGCCCTCGCGCAGGCCGACGTCGGGCTCGCCATCGGAGCGGGCACGGATGTGGCGATCGCCTCGGCTGGGGTCATCCTCGCCAGCGACGACCCCCGCTCTGTGCTCTCCGTGATCGAGCTGTCCCGTGCGGCGTATCGGAAGATGAAGCAGAACCTCTGGTGGGCCGCGGCCTACAACCTCATCTCCGTCCCCCTCGCCGCCGGCGTCCTCGCACCCATCGGGTTCATCCTGCCGATGTCGGTCGGCGCGATCCTAATGTCGCTGTCCACGATCGTCGTCGCCCTCAACGCCCAGCTGCTGCGACGCCTCGACCTCAGGCCGGAGACCACGACCCGGACCATCCTCGACCGATGACCATGACGAACCCGGAGGACGTGATGGCCGACGCCATTGAACCCGCAACGGCCTGCGACCACGGTGAAAACGGCTACAGCAGCGACAACGTCCGCTACCTCGCCCCCCTTATTCGTGAGGTCCTCCCTGACCTCTTCGCAAGACCCTAACAACTCGCATTCTGTTCGCCAACCGGTGAGGACTGGCGTGAGGACTACTTCATCTCGCCGTTCTGATCGGCGTGCTCTTCCGCACGGAGTCTCTCACGATCGTCCTTTAGACCATCGCGCACACCCTTGCGGACGGCACCGTAGACGGCGTAAGCCAACACCCCAATGGTGACGGCGGTCAGGGCGAGCAATGACAAGGGGTCCATAGGCTCTCCTCCAAATTTCGGTTCACTGTACGCCGTCGGCCGTCGCGGGCTGAGGCTCGTAGTCATGTCGTTCGGCCTCGTGGGCGGGCGTCACCAGAAGGCCGAAATGAACGCACAAGAGGCTGCAACTGTTGAGAGACAGAGGCGTTTGGTCGCGCCGCATCCGATACCCCGCCCGGACGGGTGACGGTCCGTCTGTATGCGGACGGATCTCGGGCATTCTCTTCGATGGAGGTCCCTGTCGAGCAGGCCAACGCCGATGATCAGATCAGCCCATATTCGATCCAAGGAGGCAGCTACTCATCCGCCGCCCCGCCGCGACGAATGCAGAGCACCACCATGCTGCGGACATCGCACCCATCGGCACGTCGCGGTCGGAGACGGCTCGTGGACGAAGCAGCTGACATCTGCTCGCCGATCGTCTCTCATCCTGGTCTCATGATCGGGGTTCTAACGTCACTGTCATGAGAGATTCAGCGATCGTCCTGACGCGGCTCAGCCGCAGGTTCGGGGCCACACCCGCGGTCACCGATGTGAGTGTCGAGATCCCGGCGGGCGAGATCTTCGGCCTGCTCGGCCACAACGGGGCGGGCAAGACGACGACGGTCAACATGCTGACCACCCTGCTTCCGCCGACGTCGGGAGACGCGGTGGTCGGAGGGAAGAGCATCATCGCGGATGCTGCGGCGGTGCGCAGTCTGATCGGCTATCTGCCGGAGAACGTGCAGTTCTACGACAATCTGACGCTGGTGGAGAATCTGCAGTTCTTCGGTCGACTGTCGGGGTTGCGCCGCCCGGATGCACGGATCGCGGATGTTCTGCGGTTCCTGGACTTCACGGGGCACGACAGCCAACGGCTGGGCACGTTCAGCAAGGGTATGCGTCAGCGGGTAGGGATCGCACAGGCGATCCTGCACGCCCCGGCCGTTCTCTTTCTGGACGAGCCGACGTCTGGCCTGGACCCGGAGGGCGTCCGAACCCTGCGCGAGACGATCGTGCGACTGAACAAGGAACTCGGGCTGACAGTGTTCATGAACACGCATCTGCTCTCAGAGGTCACCCGCACGTGCACCAGCATCGGCATCCTCAATCAAGGACGCCTGGTGCACCATGACACGGTCGCGAGCACTCTGGCGGCGTATCCCGAAGAGCAGTCGTTGGAGGAGATCTTCTTCCAGCTGGAGCGGGCCGGGACACCGTGAATGGCTTCTGGACGAGCGCCCGGCATGAGGTGCTCAGCATCACCCGCGCACGCATCGCACTATTGCTACTGATGGTGTTCGTCGGCATGGTGTCCGTGTCTGCGATTATCGGATGGATCACCACGCGTACCGTCACCTCCGTGTATGAGGGCATCCTCGCGGCGGGTCTGACCGCCGCGCCCAACCCGTTCACTGACGTGGCCCCGCTGTACTACGCACGTAACTCGGCGATCTACGTTGTCTTGATCGGGTGCCTCATGGCGATCGTCCTCGGCGCGCAGGCCACGCTCCGCGACCGCAAGCAGGGCACCTCCATCCTGGTGCTCACCCGCCCTCTCGCCATCCAGGCGCGTCTGCTCGGGCAGCTGGCCGGGATCGGGCTGGTCCTTGCCACGGTGTCACTGGTGAGCACCCTGATCAGCTGGGTCTCGATCGCGATCATCACCGGAACCCCCCTCGGCGGGGACCTCACCGCCCGGCTGGTGGGCTTCGCGGGCACGTCGTGGTTGCTGCTGATGGTCTTCGCGATCATCGGGATGATCTCCGGCCTGTTCGCCCGCCGCGAGAGCACCGCCTTCCTTGTGCCGTTCGTGGTGTGGAGCGGAATCACATTCGTGCTGCCCCAGTTGGGCTCCGCCGCCCGGCCTGTGGCACTGCTGAACCCCGTGCCGGCTGTTCCCGTCGCGGGGGACTCGTTCTCGGTCCTGTCCGCGTTGACCGGCCCGCTCGCGATCACTGAACAGTTCAAGACGACCGCGAGCGTGCTGCTCCAGAACGACCTGGTGGTCGGCAGCGCCGGGGCCGGTGTCCTCGTCCTGGCGATATTCCTGCTCGCGGGCCTGATCGCGATCACCGTGATCCCTCGACGAAAGATCCGGAGTGCCCTTCATGACTGACATCGCCACGGTGGCCCGCAAAGAGATCCTGGAACTGCGCCGCGACCGCCTTTTCCTCATCCTGATCGGCTTCCTCGCCGTCGTCACCGTGATCTCGGTCGCGGTGGGCGCCGCCGACTTCCGGGCGCAGCTGGACGCCTACACCCTGTACGTCGCAGACGTCACTGCCAGCGGCTCCGGTGTGACGCCCGCCGCCCCGCAGCTGTTCCCCCTGCAACTACTGCGAGGTGGGATGGAGTACCTCGAGATCCTCGGGGCGCTGTTCGCGATCGTGTTGGGTTACGCCACCATTGCGAAAGAGAAGCATCGCGGGACGTTGCCGCTGCTGCTCAGCCGCCCCGTGCAGCGCTTCGCGCTGGCCGGCGGCAAGATCGCAGCCCTTGCGACGATATGGGGACTGGTCGTGCTGGGCCTGGCGATCGTCTCCGCCATCGCGGTCACCACCATCGGCGGGGGAACCCTGACCGGAACCGACCTGGCCCGGCTCGCAGTCAGTTGCGGCTTCGCCTGGTTGTACCTGGTGTTCTGGTCGGCCATCGCGATCGCTGTCACTGTGCTCACTAGGCAGCTCAGCGCCGGACTGATCATCAGCCTGCTGGTCTGGCTGACCTTCGTGCTGCTCATACCCCAGATCGGCGACACGATGGACCCGGACAATCAGGTCCCGGGCGGGCTGTTCGCCGCGTTGCAGATTCAGAAACCGGATGAGCTGGCCGTGCTCGCCCAGTTCGCACGCTTCGACAGCATCCGCAACGGACTGGAAGTGTCCTCGGTTACCAAGCACTTCGAACGGATCGCGTTCGCGTTTCTGGGGATCAAGGGCCAGTACAACCAACAACCACTGCCCGTGGTGTGGATGGCGATGCTGCCCTACATCCTCACGCTCACCGCCGCGACCGTCGCCTCCATCACTATCGCCAGCGCCGTCACCACCCGGCGCGCTCTGCAAAGGAAACAATCATGAACACCAAAAACCTGATCCCTTTCGTCGCCGCAATGGTCCTGACCGCCGGCGTCCTCACCGGCTGCCAAGCTGCCACCGGCACCGCCCTGGCGACCCCCGGTGCCTCTGCCAGCGCGACACCGGGCTCCAACTCCGTGCTGCCGGTCGCGTCCAACCCGATCAGCAACACCAGCACGGCACCAGGTCTGAGTATCGCCTCGGCGGCCGTGGAGGACCTCGTCGACCCGGCCACCGGGAAGGCGATGGATGACCGGCTGCAGATCACGTTGACCAACAGCACCAGCACACCCTTGACCAACGTCGAGATCTACTATCAGATGACCGATGTCACCACCCAACAGTCTGAGGGGTACTACATGGCACTTGATGACGTGACAATTCCTGCCCAGGACGAGACGACCGTGTACTTCGACAACGGCACCGAGCCCGGGCACTTCCCCGAGAACACCTTCAGCCTGTACCGCACGTCCACCAACCAGGTCGATTTCGTCATCCAGGCCAGCGCCGACGGCGTTCAGGTCGCTACCGCGAACGCATCGAAAGGGGCCGGTACCGGTGAACAGCCCGACTGACCGACGCCCCGGCCTGCGGCAGGCGGGTGCCCGGTGAGGATTCTCGTCGTCGAGGATGACGTCGCGCTCGGCGACGTCATCCGCCGCGCCCTCGCTGAGACCGGGTATGCCGTCACCATCGCCGGAACCGCTCCGGGCGGGATCGAAGCATTCGAGATCGACACGTACGACCTGGTCGTCCTGGATCTGATGCTCCCCGGACTGCCGGACGGCGGCATGGGCGTCTGTCGGCGCATCCGCGAGATCAACCACGACACGCCGGTGCTGATGCTGACCGCGCTGGACTCGATGCGCTCCAAGGTCGCGGGGCTGGACGCGGGCGCCGATGATTACATCGTCAAACCGTTCCACCTGGTCGAGTTGTTGGCCCGTACCCGGGCGCTGCTGCGCCGCGCGCCGCGCGCACAGCCGCCGGTGCTCACCGCCCAGGGCGTCACCCTGATTCCCTCCACACAGACGGCGATCCGCGATGGGCGTACCATCGACCTCACCCCCAAGGAGTATGCGGTCCTGGAGTACCTGATGCGCAACGCAGGTACGATCATCAGTTCCACCGAACTGATCGACCATGCCTGGGACAGCAACTACGAGGGGTTCAGCAACGTCGTGCAAACGTACATCCGCTACCTTCGCCAAAAGCTGTCCACGCCCGGTGAATCCGACATCATCCAGACTCGCCGGGGCGCCGGTTATCTGATCGCGGCAGACGAATGATCTTCCGCCGTGCGACGATCCGCCTCACCGTCGCGTACACGGTCATCCAGCTGGCGATCTTCGCGATCTTCGCGATCGGCGTGTACACGTTCGTCACCGGAACGTTCGATTTCGACGCCGCCGAGAGCGATGGCGAAGGCGCAGTTAATGCCGCGGAGCAAGGATTCGCGTTGCTGCGCACTGCGCTGATCGTGTTCTATGCCTGCCTCCTCGTCGTCATCCCGCTGTTCAGCTGGCTGATGGCACGTTCGGCGCTGAAACCGATCCGGGTCAGCTTCGAACGACAACAGCAGTTCGTCGATGGTGCTTCCCACGAGATGCGCACCCCGCTCAGCGTCATCCAGGGGGAACTCGAACTGGCTCTGAGTCGCTCCCGTTCACCCGCCGAGTATCAGGAAGCGATCACTGTCGCACTTACGGCCACGGGTGGGCTCATCCGGCTTACCGAGGACCTGCTGAAACTGTCCCGCACGAGCAAGGCGGAACTCTCCGACAGCTTCACCCTGATCGATCTGAATGAGATCCTTCCGGAGCTGGTCGTCGCTGCTGCGGGCCGCCGCGACGATGTTCACATCGCCGTCGACACTGGGCCCCCGCTACCGGTGCGTGGATCAGCCGAACTCCTCTCGCGCGCGATCGGGAACGTCCTCGACAACGCAGTGAAGTTCAGCGGCCCGGGCGGCGCTGTCACCCTCAGTACCACCCGCGGCGACGGGGGTGCAGCCGTGATCCGGATTGACGACGACGGTATCGGAATGACTCCCGCAGAACTCGTCCATGCTTTCGACCGGTTCTGGCGTGCCGAAACATCACGAACCACCCCGGGGCACGGATTGGGGTTGGCGTTGACAAAGCAGATCATGCAGGCCCATGACGGCTCCATCGCTCTCGAATCCTGGCCCGGGCGCGGGAGCACGGTCACCTTCAAAATACCGACCGCCACGCGCTGACCGCGAACGGATGGTCCACCGACAGAGCCAACGGGCGACGGTCCGGAGGCAATTCTGGCGCTCTCACGTTCATCTCATCGCCTTCTTCTTAGCCTGTATTCACAGTCGAGAACTCACTCGATCTTCAACGAAAGGCAGTCCGCAACCGCCACTGCGGCGGTGAACGACACCGCGAAGGAGAACAGCATGAAGACAACAGCCAAGCGGGCGATCGCCACCGGCGCACTCGTCACCGCACTCGCCCTGGGCGGCACCGGAGTGGCCGTCGCCACTACCGGCGCGGCAAGCGCCCCGGCAAATACCACCAACAGCGAGCAGGACCCCGGCTACGTCGGAACCATCCCCGCTCCAAACGACGGCACAGCCGACACCGAGGAAGCCGACGGCGCCAAGGGCGCCGAAGGCGCAGAAGCTGCGGAAGGGACGGAAGGCGCAGAAGGGGCGGATGACTCCGCTGCCGAAGCTGCACAGTCGACCGCCCTGGAAAGCCTCGCGAAAGTCACGCCAGAGGAGGCCACTGCGGTCGCACTGAAGGCGGTCTCCGGGACGGCCGCCGCCGCACAGCTCGAGAACGAGAACGGGTTCGTCGTCTACGGCATCGAGGTCACCACCGCCGACGGCACCGTCATCGATGTCAAGATCGATGCCGGCGACGGAACAGTTCTCGCACAAGACACCGCAGACTCGGAGACCTCGGACTGATTGCGTCGCCTGCGACCGTGAGGGTCTGCGCCCGGCATTTGCGCCGGCGCAGACCCTCGAGTCGTTGACGCCGCCCGGCTGCATCTGGTCTGCGATCGCGCGGCACCTCCGTGAAGTCGTCATGTGATGGAGCGGCAGGACAGTGTTGCCAGAGAGCCGCCGTACCCGGTATACGATTGCCGATCCGGGAAGGTTGTCGGCCGGAGGTCGGAGGTTGGTCTGCGGGAGCCTCGCCGCAGGCTCTTGGCCGATCGTGAGAACGTATCACAGGATTAAGGCCCTTATCGATTGGAGCCCGGCATGATTCGAGCCGAAAAGCCTGATCACGGAGATCCCGGTGAGATCGCACACGATAGCCGGATCTCTCCACGGCGGAGTAACTCAGTGTGGCGTCGCCTCGCCCATGGTGTGCGCACGGTCAGCGAACGACTCGGACCGAACGGTGCATTGATCCTAATCCTGGCGTTTGGGCTGATTCTCGTTCTCGTGCTTAGCGTCGCTGCCGCCCAGGTGTACGACAACATCACCGACGCAGATGGGGTAGCCGGTCTCGACCGCCCCCTGCTCGACTTCGTTCTTTCCCTCCGATCGCCATTTCTCGACGTGATCCTCACCGGATACACCCATATCGCCGGTCCCGTTGGCATGCCCATCATCGCCATCGCTGCGATGGCGATTCTCTCGATCCATCGCCGATCCTGGACGCCAGTGATCCTGATCGTCGCCAGCGGCGGCGGGTCGCTCCTCATGACGGTCGTAGGAAAACAACTGTTCGGACGCGACCGGCCTCCTCTCGCCGATGCGGTGCCCCCGTATGAACACTCGGCATCCTTCCCGAGCGGGCACACATTGAACGCGGTGACAGTCATAGGGGTGATCGCCTACCTGCTCATCCTGCGTCAGACGACCTTCCGGGCCAAGACCGTCACGATCGCCACCGCCGCACTCTTCGCCTTCACCACAGGCATCGATCGGATCTACCTCGGACACCACTGGGCAACCGACGTCCTCGGTGCCTGGATGCTCGGCGCTGCCTGACTCGCTCTGGTCATCACCGCACACCAGCTCTACCTCACCGCTCGCGTCCTGCACGAGCAACAAGATCCCGACGGGTCTCGTCCAAGCCCCTCCCTGGTTCCAGGCGCGCATCGGACGCAGCGGAGAAGGTGACGCCGACGGCACGATCGAAAAAACCACTGAGGACATCGCCCGCCTCATCGGCTCCAAACGGTCTCACATGCGATCTCGAGGCTCGTTCATCGTCTTCACGGACAGGATTCTCCACGTGCAACCGCTCGCGTTGCCTGGCGATAAGGCCACAGCCGGTTGAGGGACTCAGCTGACTACGGACCCTCGCGAAGGCCGAGGATCTTCAGCGCGGCTGCGCCGGTGTCTTCAGGTAGTCGAATGTGCCCGGTGCATTCTGTGTGTCGCTCAGGCGATAGATCACGCCCTCGTGATCGATAACGGGCTTGGGCATGCCGTCCGGCTGAAACGGGCACAGAACGGGCTGCCCCGCATCGGTGGGTGTCGGTCCATCGTGCAATACCGCAACGTACGTCTTGATGGTCATCCTTCGACGGTACCCCGTCGATCCAACGAAGATGTTATTATCTACGCATGAATGCAGATAGTAAGGTTTGTGGTCGGATGCCCGAGAGCGACTTCGTCGAGCTGGCGGTTGAGATCTTCGGGATGCTTGCCGATGCGACGCGCGTGCGGTTGATTCTGGCGTTGCGTGAGGCCGGGGAGCTGTCCGTGAACGACCTGGCGGAGATGGTGGATAAGGCCCCGCCGTCGGTGTCGCAGCATCTTGCCAAGCTCCGGCTGGCGCGTATCGTCTCGACCCGGCAGGACGGGACCCGGGTGTTTTACCGGCTGGAGAATGAGCACGCGTCGCAGCTGGTCCGAGATGCGATCTTCCAGGCCGAGCACTCCCTGGGCGGCACCCCCCGCCACCACCACCCGGAGGCGGCCACGGTAGAAACCGCCTCCGCAGAACCGCGCCTTCAGAGCGCGGACGTATGAGCATCCTCACCGAACCGGGGCTGCGCCCTGGGGGCCGGGCACTGCCGAAGCCACCATCGATCTTCGTCACCGGGGCACGTTTGCCCGAGGTGCGGTGGGCGGCTCTTGCTCTGTTGCTGTTTCTGGTCGCGTGGCCGCTGCAGGTGGCCGGTGCCCCGGAGCCGGTGTGGTGGACGCTGTATCTTGTCGGGTACGTTGCGGGCGGGTGGGAGCCGGCCTGGGCGGGTCTGACGGCGCTTCGGAACAAGGTTCTCGACGTGGATCTGTTGATGATCGTCGCCGCGATCGCCGCCGCCGCGATCGGACAGGTGTTCGATGGCGCGCTTCTGATCGTCATCTTCGCCACCAGCGGCGCCCTTGAAGCTCTCGTCACTCAGCGCACCGCGGACTCCGTGAGCAGCCTCTTGACGCTCGCACCAGAACACGCCACACGCCTCACCCGCCGCCGGGACCGTGAGGACCTGGCGGAGGTTCCGACATCCGCTCTGGAGGTCGGGGATCTGATCCTGGTGCGCCCCGGTGAGCGCATCGGCGCGGACGGGATCGTGGTCGACGGGGTCAGCGAAGTCGACCAGGCAGCGATGACCGGGGAGTCGATGCCGGTCCGACGCGGCGAAGGGCAGGACGTGCTCTCCGGAACCGTGAACGGCACCGGCGCTCTCACCGTCCGGGTCACCCGCCCCGCCAGCGAGTCCGTCATCGCCCGGGTGGTGACGATGGTGTCCGAGGCCTCGGAGACGAAGTCCCAACGGCAGATGTTCATCGAGAAGGTCGAGCAACGATATTCCCTCGGTGTGGTCGCGGCGACCCTGCTGGTGTTCTTCGTCCCGTTGATGTTCGGTACCGACTTCCGGGAGGCGCTGCTGCGCGCGATCACCTTCATGATCGTGGCATCTCCGTGTGCGGTGGTCCTCTCCACCATGCCGCCGTTGCTCGCGTCGATCGCGAACGCGGGACGGCACGGGGTGCTGGTCAAATCCGCGACCGTGATGGAACGCCTCGGCCGGACCTCGCTGGTCGCGTTCGATAAGACCGGAACGCTCACCCACGGCGCCCCCGTAGTGAGAGACGTCACCGCACGGCCCGGGCACACCCGCCAGTCGGTGCTGGCGTGGGCGGCCGCTGTAGAGCAGCACAGCGAGCACCCGATCGGGCGGGCCATCGTCCGCGCCGTCCCGGAGGGCACCACCCCTGCTACGAACTTTCGGGCGATCCCCGGCCACGGGGTCGAAGGGGTCGTCGACGGGCGCCTGGTCCGCGTCGTGCAGACGGTTGACGGATCGGGCACGGTCGGCACGATCGTGGACGTCCTGGTCGATAATGAACCTGTCGGAACGCTCACCCTCGATGACGCACTCCGCCCGGACGCAGCCTCCTCGGTCGCACGAACCGAAGCCCTCACCGCATCGCCGGTGCACCTGCTCACCGGGGACAACGACCGCACCGCCACAGACATCGCCGCACGCACCGGGATTCGTGTCGTCCACGCCCGGCTGCTCCCCGCTGACAAGGCTGACGCGGTGAAACGACTCGAGGATGACGGCGCCACCGTGATGGTCGTCGGCGACGGGGTCAACGACGCCCCCGCTCTGGCTGCGGCCAGTATCGGCGTCGCGATGGGTCGGCACGGCTCCGACCTGGCCCTGGATACTGCAGATGCGGTGATCATCCGCGACGAGCTGTCGGCGGTGCCGGCGGTGATCAACCTGTCTCGCAAAGCGCACCGGTATGTGGTGGCGAACCTGATCATCGCCGCGACCTTCATCACCGTGCTGGTGACATGGGACCTGATCGCCACATTACCGTTGCCGCTCGCGGTGGCCGGACACGAAGGATCTACCGTCATCGTCGCCCTCAATGGGCTGCGACTGCTACGTAAGAGCGCCTGGACATGAGAACCACTTGCCGCCCAGCCCTGTCTATCGGAGGCCGATCATGACACCCAAACGTCCCGCCGCGGCCGCGTCCGCGTTGGATTCCGAGAACGCGCTGGTCATCGTCTGTCGCGGCGGTGACTGTGGGAGCCGGCGAAAGCACCCCGCCGTCGATCATGCCGCGCAGCTCACGACCATCCGTACCCGCGTCGGCGGCGCGGCCGAGGTGTTGGTCAGCAAGTGTCTCGACGCGTGCGAGCACTCCAACGTCATCGTCGTCGTCCCAGGACAGGAAGATCGCACCCGGGGAGCCGAGCCGGTCTGGCTGGGCGAGGTCAATGACCCCGACGTCACCGCCGATCTGATCGACTGGGTCACCTCTCCCACACCTTGGTCAGTGCAGCCGCCCACGCTCGTCGACATCCACACCTTCACCCCCACCCGCCGCAGCCGCCACGAACTGGAAGATCCGGACACGGTGCCCGCAGCGCGCCCTACCCGTCGCGGCCGGAAGAGATAGGCCCGACAACTGGTCGTGACCCCGATCTTTCAAGGACGTCCGGTGAGGGGAGCGCAAAGGCGGGGTGCGTCGTGGTCCCATGGTGAGCGCTATTCAGTGGGGCATGCACGCTCCGCTGATTCCTCGAACACCGGCACGGGTCGGGTCTGTGCTTGCTCAGCTGTTGCCGCGACGCCATTGCGTTCGATGTCTTGGATGAGCCAGTCCATCTCGAGAATCTCGCGGCGTTGCGCTTCGCTGATCTCGACAGCGAGCTCGCAGACGCGGACGTCCTGGATTTGAGCGCGTTCGGCCCGGGTGATCGCCATGGAGTGGTGGGGAATCATGGCGCGCATGAAGGCCGTGTCGTCAACAGTGATCTGACTGCGGTCGAGGACGACGCCGCCTCCGACCAGCAGCACGCCCGCGGTGATGATGGCGATGTTGGCTTTGGTGTTCTTGTACATGCTCAGCATCCAGCCGAGCATGATGAGCACCATCGTGCCACCCATGGTGAGCGTCATGAACACCCGGCTTTCACTGAAACGGACGTGAGCCCATTCCCAGGAGCCAACGAACATCACCCAGTACATCACCACCATCGCGGTGAGTATCATCGCCGCGAATCGGATGTACATGTTCATCTGCTTGCGGGGCTTGTGCTGTCCCTGATCGGTGCCGGTTTTCTTGTCTGTCGGCATGAAGGTCGGCCCTCCTTTTCGTTTCGGTGTTTCGGCCGGGGCCGGAGGTGTCGAACCGTGGTCAGAGGGCTTGGAGCAGTTCGGTGCACGCTCGCTCGCAGCGTCGGCACGCTTCGGCACAGATGCGGCAGTGCTCGTGCATGTCTTCGTGTAGCTCGCATTCGCTGGCGCAGCTGGCGCATGCAGTGCGGCAGGCCTCGAGCGTTGCTCGGGTGAGGTTGGCGTCGTAGCCGGTATGGCGGGACAGTATGCGTGCTGTTGCATCGCACAGGTCGGCGCAGTCGAGGTTCGTGCGGATGCATTTGATGAGATCCGCGACCATGTCTTCGCTGAGGCAGGCGTCGGCGCATGCGGTGCAGGCCTGTGCGCACTCCACACACGCGTCAATGCAGGTGGAGAGCGCTTCTTGGTCGATACCGCCGAGATCCTTTGGATACGTTCGCAGCATTTCTGCGGTGGTGGACATGGCTGTTTCCTTCCGTCGTTGATCGTTCGACGATTACTACGGTTCGCGCGCCTCAGCGCGACTGCAAGGGGGTTGTATGCCGTATCCCCGTGGGGTAGCCGACCAATGCTGGCAGCGACGCCGACCTCCGCTGGCGCTACTCGCGCGTTTTGGCGATCGCGAGGAGCGCGGCAAGCCCGTCGGGTGTTCCTGGCCAGTTTCGCTCAAGGGCGTCCATGCCGGCGTGTGTGATGGCGAAGCGCAACCCGATCGCGACGAGGATCGCGTCGTCGAGGTATCCGAGTACCGGGATGAAGTCGGGGACCAGGTCGATCGGTAACAGCAGATAGACGAGAAGGCCACCCAGCCACCACCGGGTAGGGCGCGGCACACCCTTGTCGAAGGCCAGACGTTTGATGAGCCGGACGGCGTCGGGGCCAGACGGGCCATTTCCCGCCAATCGATGGAGCGGTCAGCTCGCCGGTAGTGAACAAGCAGCGCAACAATCAACGCACCCCACAAAAGCGCGATACCACCGAGGACACTGAGAAGAATCTGCAACCAGAACGGCATGCGTGCGGACCTCAGCTCACCGGGGATCGCCCGCGACCCGGGACTCCCGGATCGGACACCCCTCCGCGAGGCGACACCGCACCCGTGCCATCCGTGTGTTCGTGCGACTGCTCGCGTGCGTGATCGTCGCCGCTGGAGTCCTCCCCGGCGGCGGAATCAGCAGGAGGGGGAGTCCTCCCGGGGCGGTAGGGCGAGAGTTCCGGATCGGAGTGGCGGATGCTCTGGATGACGAGCAGGCCGATGCCGACGAGGACGACGGCGAAGGATGCCCAGATGTTGGCGGGGATGCCGAGGGGCGCATCACTGGTGGGATCGATGCGGATCGCTTCCAGCCCGCTGCGACCGAGGCCGTACCAGACCAGGTAGAGCGCGAGGCTGCGCCCCCAGCCCCGAACGAAACGCCGCTCCAGCGCAACGATGAGGGCCGCACCGAGCAGGTTCCAGATCAGCTCGTACAAGAACAGTGGATGAAACAGGGTGCCCGCCGGTGCACCGTCGGGGAACATCGGTGCAGTCGGCAGGATCTCCAATCCCCAGGGCAGCGTGGTGGGGAGGCCGAAAAGTTCCTGGTTGAAATAGTTCCCGAGCCGGCCGATGGCCTGCGCAACGAGCAGAGCGGGAGCCAGCGCGTCAGCGAAGACCCAGAACCGGAGCCCGGCGCGACGGCACCCGATATAGACGCCGAGCGCACCGCCGAGAAGGGCCCCGTAGATCGCGTTGCCGCCGTCCCAGATCGCGAACACGTTCCACAGGTTCGCGTCGGGATAGAAATAGTCCGTGACATGGGTGAACACGTGATAGAAACGCGCGACGACGATCCCCAGCGGTACCGCCCACAACGCGACGTCGATGACGGTCCACGCGGCAACTCCGCGTGCGCGAAGCCGGCGGTCGGTGATCAGCACCGCGGTGATGATCCCGGCGATGATGCACAGCGCATAGACATGCACGGTGAGCGGGCCGATCTGGAAGCTCGCCCACGAGGGATCCGGGCTCGGGATACTTAGCGGTGCGACGATCACGGTGCCTCCTCCAACTCGACTTCGACTAGGAACCTTACGCAACGGCGTGCCCATGGCAACCGACTGGGTGACCCGGCATCGCTCCACCGCAATAGAGAACGGGGACATCCGAACCAAGACCTATCTTAGTATGTAAGCATGCATGCAGATACTAATATAGATCGGTTGCAGTCGGATGGCCCGTTCGTTGAGGTGGCGGTGGAGGTGTTCCGGTTGCTCGCAGATGCGACACGGATTCGCATCGTCCTCGCCCTCCAAGAGGGGGAACTGTCGGTGAGCGCTCTCGCCGAGCTCGTGGACCGCAGCCCTGCGGCCGTGTCGCAGCATCTCGCGAAGTTGCGGTGGGGGAAGATCGTGCGGGTTCGCCAGGACGGCAACCGGATGTTCTACCGGCTCACGGACGAGCACGCGCAGCGCCTGGTCACCGAAGCGATTCTGCAAGCGGAACATGCTGTCGAAGACACCCCTCGGCACCACTCATGATCCAGGTTCTTCGCAACCGGACGTACCGGTCGCTGTTTTCCGCGCAGGTGATCGCACTGGTCGGCACGGGGCTGCTCACCGTCGCACTTGGTTTGCTGGCGTTCGATCTGGCCGGCGCGGCAGCGGGATCGGTGTTGGGGACCGCGTTGACGATCAAGATGGTCGCGTACGTGGGCGTCGCACCGCTGATCGGCGCGGTCGTGGACCGGCTCCCGAAGAAGGCCGTCCTCGTCAGTGCCGACGCGATCCGGCTGTTGATCGCAGCGATGCTGCCGTTCGTGACAGAGACATGGCAGATCTATGTGCTGGTGTTCGTGCTGCAGTCCGCATCCGCGACATTCACGCCCGCGTTTCAGTCGCTGATCCCTTCAGTGCTCCCCGAACCACGCGACTACACTCGAGCGCTGGCCCTCTCCCGCCTCGCGTACGACCTCGAAGCATTGCTGAGCCCTCTCCTCGCCGCGGTCCTCTTGACCGTGATCAGCTACAACAACCTGTTCCTGGGCACTGCCGTCGGCTTCGCCGCATCAGCCGCGCTAGTAGTGACGACCAGACTCCCGGCGCTGTCACACGATCAGCCGGCATCCTCGTTCTGGCAGCGCCTATCGACCGGGATGCGGGTATTCGCCCGCTCGCCCAGCCTGCGGTTTCTGATGCTCACCAACATCGTCGTCGCGGCCGGCACCGCGCTCGTTCTGGTGAACTCCGTCGTCTACGCCAAGGGCGTGTTCGGTTTCGACGACGCAGCCCTCGCCGTCGCCCTCGGCGCTTACGGCGTCGGCTCACTGGTAGTGGCGTTGAACATACCCTGGGTCGTCGAGCGGATCGGAGTGACCCGCACCATGCTTACCGGCACGGCCGTGGTGGCAAGCGGGCTTGTTGCGGCGATCGGTGTCACGATCATCGCCGTCGACACAGGTACCGGGTGGTGGGCACTGCTGATCGTCTGGCTGATACTCGGCGCCGGAACCTCACTGATCAACACGCCCTCCTCAAGGCTGCTCGCGGAAGCCTCCACGCCAACGAACCGGAACCTCGTCTACACCGCCCAATTCGCGCTATCCCACGCCTGCTTCCTCATCACCTACCCGCTCGCCGGATGGCTGGGCGCCACAAGCCTTCCCGCCGCCGCCGAAGCCCTTGCGGGCGTCGGCGTCCTCGGCACAATCGCTGCGCTCCTCCTCCACCGCCGCCAAACCCCGCCCGCAGACATCGATCACCTCACGACAACGACCTGAAGAACCCACGAAACGCGCGATGGCCGCGGTGGCTTCCACTGAGATCTACCGCCGGCTTCCTCTCCGCCAAGGACGTAGGGCATCTACTGCGCAGCAGTCAAGGCGGTCATAGAAGAGTCGGCTGCCGACGGAATTGGCTAGAGAACCCGCCACATCGCTGGTGGGACGATCAGCGGGCGGCATATTCAGTGGTTGCGGACATGCACCAGAGACCGCGATTCGACCCAGATCGTGTACCCGCAAGCGCGGCGAGGGGTCACATACAGGAGCGTTTGGCGGTGCGTCAGCCGTGGCCGATGTTGAGCGCGGCGAGTTGGTCGGAGGTGCCGCGCGCGATTAGGCGCAATTCCTCATCGCTTTCCTCGGTGCTCCAATCCACGAACGCGCAGCAGCGCCGTTCGACCGCGACGAGGTCTCGCAGGCGCAAGATTGAGTCCTCGACTTTCGCGTAGTGAACGGTGAGTTGTGTGTCGGTGCGTTCGGAGGACTGCGCGTAGTCGGCGTCGAAGGCCTGCCACTTCTCAACCTGCGCCTTGGCCTCGGCGATGGTGGGCAGAGTGCACGCGATCGGAGCTTCGTTGAAGGGGCCGTTGTGTGTCATCGAACCGTCGCCTCTACCTCTTCGTTGTCGAGGTCCTCGAGGACTTCGAACGGGGACTCCACATCGCCGCGCCACGCCTCGATGCCTTCACGGATTGCGAGTACCGCCACGACGAGGGCGGCAACGGAGTCGGCCCACCACCAACCGAACAGGCTGTTGAGGGCGAGGCCGATGAAGACTGCCCCTGAGAGGTAGACGCAGAGGATGAGCTGCCTAGCGTCAGCCATGACGCTCTTGGAATCCAGCTCTCGACCGGTGCGCACCTCGAACCAGGCAAGCAGCGGCATGATGACCAGGCTGAGTGCCGTGATCCCGAGCCCGAATGGGCTGTGCGCGGGCCCCTCCACCCGAATAAGGCTCAGGACAGCATCGATTGAGACGTAGGCGGCGAGGGCGAAGAAAGCGAGGCCGATCACCCGCACCGTAACTTTCTCCCAGCGCTCCGGATCTTTCCGCGTGAACTGCCATGCGATCGCGGCCGCAGACAGCACTTCCACGATGGAATCAAGGCCAAACCCGATCAGGGCCGCGGAGGATGCGACAGTACCTGCCCACACCGCCACGATGGCTTCGATCACGTTGTACGTGATCGTAAACCCCACGATGAAACGGACGCGACGGTGCAGCCTAGAGCGACGTTCAGCGGTCAGGGATGTGCTCATGCGTTCACTGCCGTTCCGCAGCATCCAGGGACGCTGCACGATTCATCGACGCACGGGGCGTTCTCGTCAACAGATAGCGTCACATCCACGAGAGCGGTGAGAGCGGCCGCCAAGTGAGGGTCGGCGATTTCGTATCGCGTCTGCCGGCCCTCCGGCTCTGCCACGACAATCCCGCAGTCCCGCAGACAGGTCAGGTGGTTAGAGACATTCGACCGGGATAGATCCAACGATCGCGAGAGCACGGCCGGGTAGCTCGACCCGCCGAGCAGCGTCATCAGGATTCGAGAGCGGGTCGGATCGGCCATCGCTCGACCGAGACGGTTCATCACATCGATACGAGAAGCTATAGTCAGCATTTGATGACTATACAGTGAGCAATGACCAATTGGAAGCTTGGAGAATGAACGACATGCGCTCAAGGGTGGAATGGCTGGAACGATACCAGGTCGCGCTTTACCTCATCGCCCTTCTCGTCGGAGCGGGAGTCGGCCTGCTGGTCCCTGGTGTCGCGCACCCGGCCGAGGGCGCGATCAACCCTGTGCTCGGGCCACTGCTCTACGCGACATTCCTCGGAGTGCCGTTCGCAAAGATAGGCCAGGCTTTCCGCGACTGGCGCTTCCTGATCACGAGGCTCGTGGTGAACTTCGTCCTCGTTCCGGTGGTCGTGTTCCTCCTGTCGCGCATCGTCGCACACGATCAAGTCCTGCTGGTCGGTGTGCTGTTCGTGTTGCTGACACCATGCGTGGACTACGTCATCGTGTTCACCGGGGTCGCCGGTGGTGCCAGAGACCGGCTCCTCGCCGCAGCACCACTACTGATGCTCGTGCAGATGCTCCTACTCCCGGTCTACCTGTGGCTGTTCGTCGGCAATGAGTTCGTCCGCGCCGTCGACCTTGCCCCGTTCGTCGAAGCTTTCCTACTACTCATCGCGCTACCTCTCATCGCCGCCGGGCTGACCCAGTTTCTCGCAGTCCGCACCCGCGCTGGAAAGGTCCTGCAGGAGATCGTACTGGGGGCGATGGTGCCACTGATGATGCTGACCCTTGCGGTAGTTGTCGTCTCACAAATCGGCGGCGTCTGGCAACAACTCGCTTCGTTGCTCCGGGCCATCCCGGTTTTCTTTTTGTTCGCCGCGGCCATGATCCCCATTGGTGCTGCAGCAGGGAGGATCGCTCGACTTGACGTTGCAGGGCGTCGAGCGATCGTGTTCAGCGGCGCCACGCGCAACTCCCTGGTTGTCCTCCCGCTCGTCCTTGCGCTGCCGGCAATCTTCGACCTTGCCCCGCTCGTCGTCGTCACGCAGACGCTCGTCGAGCTCGTCGCCATGGTTCTCTTCGTCCGACTCATCCCGCGCCTACTCCCGGCCCATGCCTCGGAACGTGCGGACTCCTAACCGCGTTGGACCTGGACGCTCCGACACCTTCCACGACGTCAGCGACTATGCAGTTGCATCAGGCGATCATTACTTGGAAGCGCGTCTTTACCGAAGGCTGCCAAGCACAGGCCACCGAGACTCGCAAGCTGGACGCCCACCGGGACTCCTGCCCCGGAATGACACACCGGTGCCGACGCGTGTGGTTCCGGCAGGCGGACATTCCCGTAAGACCCGCCCGAGAAAATGCCTGGTCAGGGGACGCTAAACGCTACAGCGGATCCGGTGATGAACTGCTCGCCGGGTCCGCTCAGTTTGCTTACTTTCCCGTGTCCCACGCGTGGGTGTTCTTCGTGTGGGCGAGGCGGCAGGAGTCGCTGCCGGTTTCGATGATGTTGCCGCCGAAGGTGAGACGGTCCACGATCGCAGCGCAAAGCCGCGGATCAGTGAGAGTCTTCGTCCAGCCGGAGAACGACGAGGCAGCCTTCGAGTCTAACCCCCAACGGGTTCCTCACGAAGCCGGTCGGACTAGCTCGACTCGTCACCGATCCACGGGCGGTGCTTGACTCCCTTGACGCGCAGCAATAGCACACGGTCCAGCCTGGGCACCCCCGACGAACGATCAAAGCAAATACGAGAATCCTCGGTCCGGAAGTTGTAGACCCGGCCGTCGACGGTCACGTCCAGCCCGTACCTGGAGTGCATTGTGCAATGGCGCGGGTACCCGCGCACCTCTGTGGCATGAGCAATAGCCCTGCAGGAACGCCACTCGGATCGCCCATCGCTTTCCCCCTCGCAGTCATCACGGTCAGCGAGCGCGGAGCCATAAACGTCAGCTGCAACGGAAACGACTTCCCGCCTCCAACGCCGGACGCGCCTTGGAGCCGCGCACGGTTTGGTGATCTTCTTGATGCGATATCCGAACACCGCTCCCACACCGTCCGAGTTGAGGTGCACGAGTTCGATGGCTCGGTGTTCACCGACATCGTCCATGCGGTGCGACGAGAGCAAGCCATCGCAGACGTTCAGTCACCCAGCACGATGCGGCGAGCGCGGCACCGCCCAACGGATCAGCTGATCGAGGTCACCGGGTCCGGATTCGTCCCTGGCGAGGACGTCACCGTCGCGCTGTCAGTCTCCAGTGCTGAAGGATCCGCTGACGGGAGCGCTCGTGCGGTCATCGATATGAGCCAACTCGTGGATCACCGATCGGAGATATTGCTCATCGGACGCGTCTCCGGCGTCATCGTCACCGAATCTTTGCCATCGTGAGTACCCCACACGGTCAGGGTCGGGGTTTCGGCGATGAGTTGACCAACTTCCTGATGATCGCGTTGATCGCAGTCTTCGGGGTCGCCGTCGTCTTGCGAGCTGCGGGTTCCGTTGCGGCATTCCTCGCTGGCACTGCGCAACCTCAGGTCGGGATTGCTGGCGGAGTCACCCTGCTGTTCAGCCCGACAAATCCGGCCGAGGTGCTGCAGGCGCCCGGTCTGAATGCAATTCTCTACTGGTCGATTGCAATACTGCTGCTCCTCATTCTCGGCAGCGCTATCGGGTGGGCTTGGGTCCGTTGGCGTCGGCACTCACACAACGTCGATACCGATCCACGGCGGCTCGCGGGAACTGCCAGCAGTCACGAGGTCGCAACCAGTGCGTCGGCGAAGGCACTCCTGCGCCGAGCTGCGACGCTTCGCCCTTCACTGGAACAGCCAGAACCCGCGGACGTGGGCTACCTGCTCGGGCGCTCGCACGGCAAGCAGGTGTGGGCCAGCGTCGAAGACTCGATCCTTCTCATCGGCCCGCCGCGTTCAGGTAAGGGCCTGCACATTGTGATCCCAGCGATTCTCGATGCGCCGGGTGCAGTGGTGACGACGTCGACCCGGCCCGACAACCTGACGGCAACGATGCGCGCACGCGAACGGTTCGGTCCGGTCGCCGTCTTTGATCCTCAGCATCTTGCTGAAGGCGTCTCCTCTGGGCTGCGGTGGTCGCCTATTCGGGGCTGCGAGGACCCGTTGACCGCGATGATTCGCGCGACTGGTCTTGCAGCGGCCACCGAGCTGTCCGCTGGCGGCGTCGAGGGTGGAGGGTTCTGGGAAGGAAAGACCCGCATCGCTCTGCAGGCGCTCCTACATGCGGCCGCGCTCGATCATCGAAGTCCGGCTGAGCTGTTCCGATGGACCCTCGACCCATCAGCCGCCGCGGAGGCAGTCGCCATCCTGACGGGCTCACCGCTGGCAGCCACGGGGTGGGCGGATTCGCTGGAGGCAACGCTCGACGCCGACCCGCGCACGCGCGACAGTATCTGGCAGGGTGTTTCGCTCGCATTGTCGGCGCTGGCCGACCCCAGAGTGCTAGATGCTGTCAGCCCGGCAGAAGGCGAGCAGTTCGATCCCGAGCGTTTCATCCGCGACCGTGGCACGCTGTATCTTCTGGCGACCGGCGTTGGGGCCGGGAACAGCGCAGCTCTCGTCGCAGCTCTCGTTGAAGACCTTGTCGAGACCGCCCGCCGAATGGCTGCTCGATCACCCGGCGCACGGCTCGATCCGCCGCTACTGTTTGCGCTCGACGAGATCGGAAACCTTGCGCCGCTACCCTCACTGCCCACACTCATGGCAGAAGGTGGCGGCACCGGGATCACAACGATGCCGGTGCTTCAATCCCTTGCCCAGGCGCGGGACAAGTGGTCTGAGAACAAGTCGGCAGCGATCTGGGACGCCAGTATCGCGAAGATCATCCTTGGAGGCGCCTCGAACTCACGAGACCTTCAAGACCTCTCCACGCTGATCGGCGAACGCGACGAGTTCACCGACTCCGTCACGCTCGGTGACCATGGCTCGCGTTCCAACCAGCGTTCCATCCGTCGCGTACCGATCCTGCCGCCCGACCGCATTCGCACGTTGCCGTTTGGCACCGGGGTCATCTTGCTCCGGTCGGCGCCCCCGATCGTCACTGACCTCCACCCCTGGCCCAAGCGCCCCGACGGTCAACAGCTCAAAGCGGATCGTGCAGCGGTTGAGTCGCTGTTGAGACGCCCTGCCACGCCATGATCCGCGCTGGGGCGCAGCGCGCACCTGTCTGTTGCAGCGGCCATCACATCCGATGGCCGCCCCAACAAATCAAGGAGTCGTCATGTCCATCGACACCCAGCAAGCCATCACAGGATTCATCGCGACCGAGCCCCGTCTGACCTACACCGAGGACGGCACCGCGCGGTTCTACGCGCGGATCGGCATAGAGCATTCTCAGCAGACCCCAGACGGAAGTTTCACGCAGCTCGACCCGTCCTTCCACGACATGAGCGCCTTCCGGCGCGCAGCCGAAGAAGGAGTCGCGCGATTCCACAAGGGCGACAAGTTCATCGCCACTGGACGCGTGCGCGAGTACAGCTACGAGAAGGACGGCCAGAGCGTCGCGGCCGAGGAGTTCATTGTCTCCCGCTTCGGTCACGACGTCGCACGCACCCAATACGAGGTCGATCGCGGACCCCATCGCGACAGCAACATGCGCGAGGCGACCGGTCGTGATGCGTCCCCTTTTGAAGCCCCCGCCCGAGCACGAGCGCAGTCAGATGCCGCTCCTGCGGTCAGCATCTGAGCAGGAGCGGTCATCATGAGTGACTTCGTTCCCACCGCTGAAGCACACGAAGGGCGCGACGAGGATGACGACGACGAATCGCTGGTCGCTGAACCACCGCATCCGATCAACTGGAATCTCCTCACCGCGAACGACGCGGAGGTTGAGTGGCTGGAGCTGAATCGCTGGGTCTACTGGCTCCGCCGCACTTACGGACTCCCCGCCGCAGTGATCCCGCCCTACTGGCATCGTCACCCCGAACTCGTGTGGGAGCTGTCAGCGCTGCACCTGCACTGGCTGTGCGCCTACGACCCCAACCAAAACGGATCCGCACCACTGGGGTGGCATCGCGATTTTGCGGATGCTCGCCTCCGCCTCCGGGACTGGGTAGCTACTTCCGGGACCCGACTCGATCGTGATCGCCCCACACGGCAAGCCACCTGGCCCGGGGAGGAGCCGCCTACTCCCTCTGAAGAGTCAATGATCACCGACCGGGAAGCCGACTTTGTCGAATTCGTCGTTGATGATGTTCAGCATCGTCAAACGGCTGAGGACGAGTTCTACCGTTCGCTCGGCGATCCTCCGCTGGAGGAGTCATGAGCAACGCGGTCGAGGCGACTGCGCCCGTCTCACCATTGCTGGATAGCCGAGAGGTCGCCTCGTACCTGAAGGTCTCCGAATCGACATTGTCTCGATGGCGCTCCGCGGAGACCGGGCCACCATTCATCAAGCTCGGCGGTATCGCCCGATACCGGCTCGAAGCCATCGACCAATGGCTACAGAACTTGGAGCCGCACCATGGCGCGCCCAGTTGAGCCGATGCCAGAGTCCTCACCCCGACCGGTGCCACCGATCGGGGTGAGGATCTCCACCGACATGGAACGACGCTCCTACGGAATTCGAGCGCGGGCACGCTGGACCGATCCGCTCACCAAGCAACGCGTGATCCGTACCGAAATCGTAAAAGACGAGGCAACCGCACGCGCATTCTTCGAAACGCTCCGGAACTCTTCGGTCAAGGGAATGGACGTCTCGATGACGCTCCTGGAGTTCTTTACCTCGATCGAGGATCGATGGGCACGCGGCCTCGATATGACCTCCACCGGAGACAACTACCGGTACGGTCTTCGGCTCCGAGTGCTCCCGGCGCTTGGCCATCTGCCCGTCACTCAGATCACCGCGGGAATGATCGACCGCACGATCGACGACTGGGAGAAGCAGTACGGCGCATCGACGATTAAGAACACCATCGCCCCACTCGTGCGGGTACTCGACGAAGCCGTTCGCGACGGCCTGATCACAATCAATCCCGCCAAACACCGGGCGAAGCGGAGTCTCCACAGAAACGCCTTCCGAATCCAACCCGCCGAAGATGCTGCCCCGCGCGCGCACGCGATCCCTGATCTGCAGAAACTGAACCAGCTCGCCTCCGCCTGCGGCACTGTCCATCAGTCCTATTCAGACTTCGTGATGCTCGCCGCTCTACTGGCAGCTCGTTCTTCCGAAGTCTCCGGGCTTCAAGTCGGAGACGTGGACTTCACAAAGAACCTCGTCATCATCAGACGACAGGTCTTTCCCGGCAGGGGCGGCCTCATCACCAAGCCAACCAAAAGCCGCAAAGAGCGTCGCGTGCCGATTCTCGACCCACTCCGGCCAGTCCTGAAACGACTCTGCGCGTTCAAGCAATCAGACGCACCACTCCTCGTCGGTCCGCGTGGCGGTTTCCTTACGACAGCCACCGTTCGCGACGCCACCAGCTGGGACCAGGTTGTTGCTGACCTCGGCCTGCCCAATCTCACACGACACGGTCTCCGACACACCGGCGCCACCTGGCTCGCCGACGCCGGAGTCCCCCTCCATGTCCTCCAAGAGATCCTCGGACACGCCTCAATCGAGACCACTCGCGGCTACCTCCACCCCGATGACCGCCACCTCGCCTCCGCCGCAGAACAAGCCAACGCCTTCCTCAGCAGAGACACTCCTCGGAACCCATCGCGACGACCGCGGCAGGGCACGGGACGCGGGCTGTGACCCGCTCCGTCGCCGGTATTCACCGTTCTGGTCCCCTTTTGGTCCCCTTATCCACAGACAGGGCATCGCGACGGATTCTGTCATCCACGGGTCGACCACGCCAACCTGTCCGGGGGGACCAGAGGGGGACCAGAGAAAACGACGTTCAGAAACAACAAATCCCTGATGAAAATTGCTTCTCATCAGGGATTTTCTGTCGGGCTGACAGGATTTGAACCTGCGACCCCTTGACCCCCAGTCAAGTGCGCTACCAAGCTGCGCCACAGCCCGTGGCATTGTTTTTCAGTTGTTCGGGGCGACCGAAGAGTGGTAAACCACTTAACCCCCAGTCAAGTGCGCTACCAAGCTGCGCCACATCCCGTTGTTCAGTTCTCTGCCCGCTGAGCGGACAACTCCCCCATCCTACCCGGTCGCGCGGCCGGTCGCGAACGCGCGCGCCTTGCCGGTGTCGGAGGCTGGGCGTAGCGTCACCGACATGGTCGAGATCACGATCGAGCCGGCATCCGCCGAGCGCTTCGGCGACGTCGAGCACGCGCTCACGGGCGGCGGCGACGGCGGATCGTGCTGGTGTCAGTGGTGGATGCTGCCCGCGAAAGACTGGGATGCCTCGACACGCGACGAGCGCCGCGAACTGCTCCGCGCCGATCTCGCGACCAGCCCCGCGTCGGCGCTGGTCGCGTACGTCGACGGCGAGCCGACCGGCTGGGTGAAGGTGTCGCCACGCCGCGACCAACCGCGCCTGGCTCGCACGCGCAACTTCCAGCACTCTCCCGAGCCATTCGACGACCCGTCGGTATGGGCGGTGACCTGCTTCGTCGTGCGACGCCAACATCGCGGACAGGGTCTCGGCCGGCGGCTCCTCCACGCCGCGGTCGAGCACGCTCGCGCGCACGGCGCCCGCATCGTCGAGGCCTACCCCCTCGACACCGCCATCGCGAAGACGTCGTCGAACGCCCTGTTCCACGGCGCGCTGTCGACCTTCGTCGACGCCGGCTTCGTCGAAGTCGCCCGGCCGAAGCCGAACCGCCCCATCGTCGAGCTCACTGTGCACCGCTGACGAAAGCGGGTGGCTGGCCATCGCGTGGGAGCGGTCCTACGATGGTGCGAGAACACCGGGGAACCCGATCTCCGCGACGGTTCGAAGGAGCACCGTGACCGCTGACGCGTCACCGACCACACCTGCGCCCGCGCGCGCCCTCACACCCGCCCGCACCCGATGGTGGGGGTTCGCGCTGTTCGCGCTCGCCAGCGTGATCCACGTCGCCGCGCTGACGGCGGGCACCGAGACCGTCGCCGGCCCGACGAAACTCCTGCTGATGCCGGTGCTCGCCTTCGCCGCGATCTGGGCGGCGCGCGACTTACCTCGGCGCCCCGGCATGGGACTGTTGGTGGCTGCGATCGCGGCATCCTGGCTCGGCGACGGCGCTGCGACGTTCTTCCCGTTCGCACCGACACTGCCGACGATGCTGCTCTGCTTCGGCGCCGCCCACATCGCGTACATGGCACTCTTCGCGCTGCGCATGCGCCGGCCGGTCCCGCCGTGGGCCTCCGTGTACGCCCTCTGGTGGACAGCGATGATCGCCGTCCTGTGGCCGCACCTGGGCAGCCTGCAGCTCGCCGTCGCGTTCTACGGGCTCGTGCTGGGCGGCACGGCCGTGCTCGCGGCGCGCGGCGGCGCGATCACCGCCGTCGGCGGCGCGTTCTTCCTGGCATCCGACACGATCCTCGCGCTACGACTGTTCTTGCCCGACGACGTCACCGGCCCGCTCGGCGGCCCGTGGGTGATGCTCACCTACACGATCGGCCAGTGCCTGCTTGCGTACGGCATCGTCCGTCGCCTCCGCGCGGGAGCCGCCATCGCGTAGGACCGCGAGATGATGGAGGCCATGGAATCCGTGCGCATCGACTCGTTGCTGTGGGCAATCCGCGTCTACAAGACACGCTCGGCCGCGACGACGGCCTGCCGCGCGGGCCATGTGCGCATCGGCGGCGAGCGCGCGAAGGCCGCACAGCCGGTACGCGTCGGCGACGAGGTCCGCGTGCGCATCGCGGGGTTCGACCGGATCCTCGTGGTGAAAAAGCTGCTCACCAAACGCGTCGGCGCGCCCGTCGCCGCCGAAGCCTTCGACGACCGCACACCCGTGCGCGAGCCTGTAGCGATGATCGCCGTCCGCGACCGCGGAGCGGGGCGGCCCACCAAGCGCGAGCGCCGCGAGATCGACCGGCTACGAGGGCGCGACGACGTGTTCGGCACCGACGAGGAGTGAAACCCGGCGCGGGTGCGGCCGGGCTCGCCGCAATAACTCAGGAGTATCGCCCCTGCCGCGTGGCGCGGGCCGCGGAATCACGCGGAGCGGGGCGCGGCCAACGCGCGAATCTCCTGAGTTATTGCGGAGCGACGCGAGTGCCGGGTGGCACGACGGGGCTTCACCGCTTCGCGGTCGCGCTCAGCGCGCGCGGGCGCGCAGTCGTGCGGCGACGACGAGGTCGACGGCGGTCACGAGGACGGCGGCCACCGCGTACACCAGCAGATCGCGCGCATCGAAGACGGTGCCCAGCACCAGCATGAACGGGGTGAAGTGCGAACCCCACGCTGCGGGCAGACCGGTCAGCTGGAACAGCTCGATGCCCACGGTCCACGCCAGCACGAGGGCACCGACGATTGCCGGCGGCCATCGCGGCGCGAGCACGACGACGAACGCGTACACCGCGGCGACATAGAGCGCGTCGCCGGCGATGTCGGTCACATCGGTGTCGGGCAACGCGAAGTGCACCGCGAGGCCGGCGGCGACGATCAGCACGACAGCCGCGAGCGCGACCCGGCGGCGGATGCCGACGGGGTTACGACGTTTCGTCTCGCTCACTGCGTTCGCTCGCTCATCGACCGGGGAAAAGATGCGCGACGGGGTATGGCGTCCACGTCACAGGAGGGCGCGCAGCCAGGACACGGGGCGCACCGCGACGCCGGCGGCGAGCGTGCGATCGGACAGGCCGCGGTCGCTCGTCACGACGGTCACGACCCGACCCGCCGAGGTCAGCTCCGAAGCGAGAGCGGCGATCGTGTCGTCGCCCTCGCCCGCCGCGCGCACGACCGACAGTCCCGCGATATCCGCGGCAGCGCGCGCCTCACCCTCGAGCACGACGTGGACCTCAGGGAACCACGTGTGCTCGGGCAGGTCGAGCACTCCGGCATCCATCCCCCGCGCCGCCAGCTCCGTCAAGGCATCCAGTAGGCGACCGGCCGCGCCGGCACGATCCTTCCACCACCCGTCGGGGACCGCCCCGACGACGTTCGCCGCGTCGACGACGATCGCCGGCCGCTCCGGCAGCAGCGCGCGCAGCTTGGGCCAGGCGGCACCGAAACCCGGATGCAGCGGGTACGTGTCCACGGCATCCACTGGAACCCAGGCCAGCTCGCGGCTCTCAGGATCGCTGATGACCGCCTCGAACGGCGCCGTGACGTCGGCGACGAGGGTCGAGTAGGTCCACACCTGCGCGTCGAACACGCTGATCAGCCGCGGCGCCACCGCCGACCGCGGCACGCCCGCCTCTTCCGCCGACTCACGCAGGGCCGCGTCGCAGGCTGACTCGTCCTGGTGCCGGGCTCCGCCGGGCAAGCCCCACGTGTCACCGAAGTGGCTCCACGCGACGCGATGCTGCAGCAGCACGCCACGCAGAGGGTCGACAGCGAGCAGCCCGGCGGCGCCGAAACGCCCCCAGTACCTCGTCCCGTCGCCGGTGACGACCCATGCGTCGCCGGGGTCGCGCGGCCCGTGCGGACGACGCGGCTCGCCGGGGTCCGGGGGAACGATGGTCACCCACCCAGACTGTCACACCGCGGCACTGATGCTGCCCGAGAGCGTCACACGCGGCGACGAGCCCGATTCCGGCCAGATCAAATCGACACGCGCACACGACACACACAACGCCACATCTAGTAGCCAACATGGCTACAGACACCACATCTTGTGGTCATTGCGGCCTCGCAACATCAGACCATCCCGCGAAAGGAACCCCATGTCCCGCTCCGTCGCCGTCGCCGAGACCATCGACGAGTACCTCGCCCGCGCCGACTGGCGCGTCAACGCAAACGCCAACCAGGGCTACTCCCTGGGCGGCATGATCCTCAACGCCGCCGGCAAACTGATCGCCAACTATTGGCTCGACGAGGTCTACTCCCCTGCCGCCGGCACGGCCCACCGCGAGGGCGACCTGCACATCCACGACCTCGACGTGTTCGCCGGATACTGCGCCGGCTGGTCGCTGCGCATGGTGCTCGAGCAGGGCTTCAACGGCGTCCCCGGAAAGATCTCGTCGACGCCCCCGAAGCACTTCTCCAGCGCGCTCGGACAGCTCGTGAACTTCCTCGGCACCCTGCAGAACGAGTGGGCCGGCGCGCAGGCGTTCAGCTCGTTCGACACCTACCTTGCGCCCTACGTGCGCCTCGACGGGCTCAACTACGAGCAGATCGTGCAGGCGCTGCAGGAGTTCGTCTTCAACCTCAACGTCCCCTCCCGCTGGGGCACGCAGACCCCCTTCACGAACCTCACCTTCGACTGGGAATGCCCCGACGACCTGGCATCCCAGCACCCGCTCGTCGGTTACGTCGTGCAGCCCTTCACCTACGGTGATCTCACCGAAGAGATGGCCCTGATCAACCGCGCCTTCATCGAGGTGATGGCCTCGGGCGACGCCGACGGACGCGCCTTCACGTTCCCGATCCCGACATACAACATCACGAAGGACTTCGACTGGGACTCCCCGGGCGCCGAAGCCCTGTTCGCGATGACCGCGAAGTACGGGCTGCCGTACTTCCAGAACTTCGTGAACTCCGACCTCGACCCGCACATGATCCGGTCGATGTGCTGCCGCCTGCAGCTCGACCTGACCGAGCTGCTCAAGCGCGGCAACGGCCTGTTCGGCTCGGCCGAGCAGACCGGATCGATCGGCGTCGTCACGATCAACTGCGCCCGGCTCGGATTCCTGCACTCCGGCGATGAGGATGCCGTGATCACGCGCCTCGACGAACTGCTCGACATCGCCCGTGACAGCCTCGAAGCCAAGCGCCGCATCATCGGCCACCACCTCGAGGCGGGGCTGTTCCCCTACACGAAGCGCTACCTCGGCACGCTCGAGAACCACTTCTCGACGATCGGCGTCAACGGCCTCAACGAGTACATCCGCAACTTCACGCGGGATGCCACCGACATCACGAGCGAGCAGGGCGCGGGCCTCGCGGTGCGCCTGCTCGACCATGTGCGCGCACGCATCGTGGCCTTCCAGCAGGAGACCGGCCACATGTACAACCTCGAGGCGACCCCGGCCGAGGGCACGACGTACCGGTTCGCGAAGGAGGACATCGCGCGCTTCGAAGGCATCCTGCACGCCGGCACCGACCGCAACCCGTACTACACGAACTCGTCGCAGCTGCCCGTCGGGTACACGGCCGACCCGTTCCTCGCCATGCAGATGCAAGAGCCACTGCAGGCCAAGTACACCGGCGGCACCGTCCTGCACCTGTACCTCGGCGAGGCGCTGCCGTCGGCGCGCGCGTGCCGCGAGCTGGTGCGCCGGTCGCTGCAGCAGTTCCGCCTGCCGTACATCACGGTCACGCCGACGTTCTCGATCTGCCCGCAGCACGGGTATGTCACCGGACACCACGAGCAGTGCCCCGACTGCGGCGCCGAGTGCGAGGTGTGGACGCGCGTGATGGGTTACTTCCGGCCGATCGCGAGCTTCAACATCGGCAAGAAGGGCGAAGCTGAGGAGCGGACGTACTTCGTGGCGCCCGCACCGATCCTGCAGGAGGAGTCATGGTCCGCGCAGCCGCAGCCTGTGAGCTGAACATCGCCGGTGTCACCGCGTTCTCGACGGTGGACTGGCCCGACATGATGACGGCCACGGTGTTCCTGCAGGGGTGCCCGTGGAACTGCTTCTACTGCCACAACCCCGCCCTGATCGACCCGCGCGCGGAAGGCGCGACGACGTGGGCCGAGGTGATGGACCTGCTGTGCGACCGGCTGGGACTGCTGGACGGCGTCGTGTTCTCGGGGGGCGAGCCGACGCTGCAGCGCGCGCTCGTCCCCGCGATGGACCTCGTGCACAGGCTCGGGTTCAAAGTCGGGCTGCACACGGCGGGCGCCTACCCGGGCCTGCTCGCGCAGGCGCTGCCGCACGTCGACTGGGTCGGCCTCGACATCAAGGCCCTGCCGCAGGACTACGGCTTCGTCGCCGGTCGGCCGCACAGCGGCGAGAACGCGTGGCGGTCGCTCGAGCTCGTGCTGGGCAACCAGGTGCTGCGCGCGGCGACCGACCGCCCACTCGACCTGGAGGTGCGCACGACCGTCCACCCCGCCGCGATCGACGACGAGGGCCTGCACGACCTGGGCTGCCGCCTCGCCGACGCGGGTGTGGACTGCTGGGCCGTGCAGCGGTTCCGCGACACCGGCGCGCGCAGCCCGCTGCCGCGCGTCGAGGCGGGTGACCCCGCGCGCCTGCGGCTCGACCGGCTGCCGACCGACCGGTTCGCGTCGCTCGTCGTGCGGTGAGGCGGGCCGGCCTCAGCGCTGGCGGCGCTCGCGGACGCGCATGTTGGTGATGATCGGCGTGCCCTCGAAGCCGAAGATCTCGCGCAGGCGCCGCTGGATGAACCGGCGGTAGCCCGGGTCGAGGAACCCGGTCGTGAACAGCACGAAGGTCGGCGGGCGCGTCGACGCCTGCGTGCCGAACAGGATGCGCGGCTGCTTGCCGCCCCGCAGCGGGTGCGGATGCTCGGCGACGAGCTCGGACAGGAAGGCGTTGAACTTGCCCGTCGGGATGCGCTGATCCCACGATTCGAGCGCGGTCTCGAGCGCCGGCACGAGCTTGTCGAGGTGCCGACCGGTGCGCGCCGAGATGTTGACGCGCGGCGCCCACGTGACGTGCGCGAGGTCCTGCTCGATCTCGCGCTCGAGGTAGCGGCGCCGGTCGGCGTTCTCCATGTCGTCGTCGTTCAGACGGTCCCACTTGTTGAACGCCAGCACGAGCGCACGCCCCGACTCGAGCACCAGGTCGATGATGTTGAGGTCCTGCACGCTGATCGACTGCGACACATCCAGCACGACGACGGCGACTTCGGCCTTCTCGAGCGCCGCCGACGTGCGCAGCGACGCGTAGAAGTCGGCACCCTGCTGCAGATGCACGCGGCGACGGATGCCGGCGGTGTCGACGAACCGCCACAGGCGCCCGCCCAGCTCGACGATCTCGTCGACGGGGTCACGGGTCGTGCCCGCGAGGTCGTTGACGACGACGCGCTCTTCGCCCGCCGCCTTGTTCAGCAGCGAGGACTTGCCGACGTTGGGCCGCCCGAGGATCGCGACGCGGCGCGGGCCGCCGAGCTCTGCCTTCGCGACGGCCGACACGTCGGGCAGCACCTTCATGACCTCATCGAGCAGGTCGGCGACACCGCGACCGTGGATCGCCGAGACGGGGTGCGGCTCACCGAGACCGAGGTTCCACAGCGCCGCGGCCTCGGGCTCCTGACGGGCGTCGTCGATCTTGTTCGCGACGAGGAAGACCGGCTTGCGGGTCTGGCGCAGCAGCCGCACGACGGCCTCGTCGGTCGCGGTGGCGCCGACCATGGCATCCACGACGAACAGCACGACGTCGCACAGCTCGATCGCGACCTCGGCCTGCGCGGCGACCGAGCGGTCGATGCCGCGGGCATCCGGCTCCCAGCCGCCCGTGTCGACGAGCGAGAACCGGCGGTCCATCCACTCGGCCTTGTACGTGACGCGGTCGCGCGTCACACCGGGGGTGTCCTCGACGACGGCCTCGCGGCGGCCGAGGATGCGGTTGACGAGCGCTGACTTGCCGACGTTGGGGCGACCGACGATCGCGACGACCGGCAGCGCGGGCAGCACCTCGACGATCTCGCCGCCGGCTGTGAATCCGGCGAGCAGGTCGGTGTCGTCGTCGTCGAGGTCGTAGTCGGCCAGCGACGCGCGCAGCGCGGCGGCGCGCTGCTCGGCGAGTTCCTCGTCGAGGGTCGCCATCTTCTCTTCGAGCTGGTCGGGGCCAGCCTCGAACTCGTCATCGGCGCGGAACGAATCAGCCATCTGCGCTCTCCTGTCAGTCGTGGATCTTCGTGGCGATCACGTCGAGGACGGCCGCCACGGTCTGTGGGAAATCGAGATCGGTCGAGTCGACGACCGTCACGCCGTCGGCGGCGGTGAGGAAGTCGACGACCTGACTGTCGGCGGCATCGCGCCGGTGCAACGCGTCGGCGACCGCCGCGGCATCCTGGCCGGAAAGCTCGGCGCTGCGACGGCCCGCACGCACCTCGGGCGCGGCCGTCAGGAGGATGCGCACGGGCGCATCCGGGGCGACGACGGTCGTGATGTCGCGGCCCTCGACGATGACGCCCGGGCGACCGGATGCCTCGACGAGTGCCCGGAACAGCTCGTTCACGCGCTCGCGGACGGCCGGCACGCGCGCGACGCCGCTGACCGCCGAGCTCACGCGCGGCTCGCGGATCGCGTCGGTGACGACCGTGTCGCCGACCCGCACCCAGTAGTCGTCGGGGTCGAGCGAGATCGCGTAGGGGAACTCCGCCGCGGCATCCAGCACACTCTGCTCGTGCGCGGTGTCGGCACCGCGGTCGAGCACGTACCAGGCGAGCGCGCGGTATGCGGCGCCGGTGTCGAGGTAGCCGTAGCCGAGGCGGCGCGCGGCTTCTTTCGACACGCTCGACTTGCCCGACCCGGCGGGGCCGTCGATCGCGACGGTGACGGTCTCGGGAGACGCGGACGAACTCATGAGGGGATGCTCGCAATCTTCCAGCCGCGGGCGACGAGGCCCTCTTCGGCGTGATGGACGACGCTCGGCGAGACGCTGATCTCGGCGAGGCCGAACTGGGCGCCGGGCGAGTGCTCGAGGCGCAGGTCTTCGACGTTGACCTCGAGCTCGCCGAGCTCGCCGAACAGGCGTCCCAACTGGCCCGGGGTGTCGTCGACCATGACGACGATCGTCTCGAAGCGACGGTTCTGGCCGTGCTTGCCGGGCAGGCGCTCGACGCCGTCGTTGCCGCGGCGGATGGTCTCGGCGACGGCGCGGCGCGCGCCGGGACTGTCGGGCGCACGCAGCGCGTCGGCCACGTCGCGCAGGTCGCCGGCGAGAGCGTCGAGCACGTCGACGACGGGCTCGGAGTTCGCGCCGAGGATCTGCACCCACAGTTCGGGGGCCGATGCCGCGATGCGGGTCGTGTCGCGCACACCCTGGCCTGCCAGACGCAGCGAGTCACCGGGCGCGTCGACGAAGCGGCCCGCGAGCAGCGATGCCACGAGCTGCGGCACGTGTGAGACGAGCGCGACGGCACGATCGTGCTCTTCGGGGGTCATCTCGATCGGGGTCGCCCCGAGGTCGAGGGCGAGGCCCTCGACGAGGGCGAGGTCGGATGCCGGCGTCTCCTCGTCACGGCAGACGACCCACGGGCGCCCCACGAAGATGTCGGCGCGGGCCGAGATCGCTCCCCCGCGCTCGCGGCCCGCCATCGGGTGCGACCCGATGTAGTGCGTCAGGTCGGCTCCGCGGGCACGCAGCGCGTGCAGCGGCTCGAGCTTGATGCTCGCGACGTCGGTGACGACGGCGCGCGGGTAGGCGGCGAGTTCGCGCTCGACGACGTCGGCGATGACGTCCGGCGGCACGGCGACGACGATCAGCACGGGGTCGTCTGTGTCGGCAGCGGCGCGGCCGGCGCCGTAGTCGATCGCGAGGCGCAGCTGTGCGGGCGAGGCATCCGCCAGGGCGACGTCGACACCGAAGCCGCGCAGGGCGTGGCCGATGCTGGCACCGAGCAGACCCGCTCCGACGATGCGGACGGTCCCCGATGTGCGCGCGGCGCGCACGCCGGCGCCAGCCGCGATCGAGTCGGTCACAGTTCTCCGCCTACAGAGTCCCCGGGCGGCACGGGCGCCGCCTGGCGCGCCACAGTCAGCAGTGCGCCGCGTTCCACTGTAGTCAACTCGCGCGCCCGACCCGCTGGGAGCGTGCCCAGGTGCAGGGGCCCGAACTGCCGCCGGACGAGCTCGAGCACGGGATGCCCGACCGCGGCCAGCATCCGTCGGACGATGCGGTTGCGGCCCGAGTGCAGCGTGAGCTCGACCAGGCTCGTGTCGGCGCCGGCGTCGAGCACGCGCGCCTTGTCGGCGGCGATGGGACCGTCGTCGAGATCGATGCCCTTCGTGAGCTTCGCGATCGTCTGCGCACTCACACGGCCGGACACCTTCGCGATGTACACCTTCGTGACGCCGAACGAGGGGTGCGCGAGCACGTGCGCGAGCTCGCCGTCGTTGGTCAGCACGAGCAGTCCACTGGTCTCGGCATCCAGCCGTCCGACGTTGTAGAGGCGCTCGTCCCAGTCCTTCGTGAAGCGGCGCAGATCGGGGCGGCCGTGCTCGTCCTTCATCGACGAGACGACGCCGGTCGGCTTGTTCAGCATGATGTAGCGCTTCGTGGCATCCAACTGGATCGCCGTGCCGTCGACGTCGACGAGATCGGATGCCGGGTCGATGCGCGTGCCCAGCTCGGTGACCACCTTGCCGTTGACGCGGATGCGCCCCTCGACGATGTACTGCTCGCAGACACGCCGCGAGGCGACGCCCGCGTTCGCGAGCACCTTCTGCAGCCGCACCCCTTCGGCGTCCGACCCTGGTCCCTGGTGCGACCCCTCGTCTGGTCCCTGAGCTTGTCGAAGGGTCATCGGAGCACCTCGCTGTCGAAGCCGTCGGCGCCGTCGTCGAGCAGCGGCGAGATGTGCGGCAGCTCGTCGAGCGAGTTGATGCCGAGGTTCGCGAGCAGCGCGTCGGTCGTGCCGTAGTTGATCGCCCCCGTCTCGGGGTCGGTGAACAGTTCGGTGACCAGGCCGCGCCCGAGCAGGGTGCGCACGACCGAGTCGACGTTGACGGCGCGGATCGCCGCGACCTGACTGCGCGTCACCGGCTGCTTGTACGCGATGACGGCGAGGGTCTCGAGCGCCGCCTGCGACAGCCGGGTCGGGGCCTGCGCGTTGACGAACTCAGAGACGAGCTCATCGTGGTCTTCGCGCACGTACAGGCGCCACCCGCCGCCGACCTCGCGCAGTTCGAAGCCGCGGCGCGGTCCGCCGGTCTCGCCGTCGTAGTCGGCGACCAGGCCCTCGATGGCCTGACGCACGGCGGGCACGGGCGATCCGAGCGCCGCGGCGAGCGCGACGAGGCTCTGCGGCTCGTCGACGACGAGCAGGATCGCCTCGAGTCGGCGCGCGATGGCGACGGTGGGGTCATCGGTCATAGTCGGCTCCCAAAGTGGCGAGGTTCTCTTCAGACCACCGCTCGGCGGTCCAGCGCAGCGTCAGCTCGCCGAGCGGCTCAAGCTGCTCGAACGAGAGGGCCGCGTGCCGGTACAGCTCGAGGACGGCGATGAACCGCGCCACGACGATGCCCGGCTGCGTCACCCCCGCCACGAGCGCACGGAAGTTCAGCGTGCCCGCGTCGCGCAGCAGCGTGACCACGACGGCAGCCTGCTCGCGGATCGACACGAGCGGCGCGTGCAGGTGGTCGAGCCCGACGTGCGGGACCTCTTTCGGCGTGAACGCCATCAGCGCGATCGCGGCGAAGTCGTCCTTCGAGAGCGTCCAGATGAGCTCGGGAACGGCGCGACGGTACTTCTCGTCGAGACGGACGGCCCGCACGTGCCGCCCGTCTTCACGGCGCAACGAGCGCTCGAACCACGCCGAGACCTCTTTGAACGCGCGGTACTGCAGCAGCCGCGCGAACAGCAGGTCACGCGCTTCGAGTAGGGCGACCGACTCGGCATCCACCAGCTCACCCTGCGGCAGCAGGCCCGCGACCTTCATGTCGAGCAGCGTCGCCGCGACGACGAGGAACTCGGATGCCTGCTCGAGCTCTTCGTCGTCAGAGAGCCCCTTCAGGTACGAGATGAACTCGTCGGTGACCCTGCTCAGCGAGATCTCGGTGATGTCGAGCTCGTGCTTGCCGAGCAGGCTCAGCAGCAGATCGAACGGGCCGTCGAAGTTCGACAGAGATACGCGGAAGGGGACGTCGGTGGGTTGGGACGTCTCGTCTCGCTGCGCTCGCGGGGCGACCGGGGACTCGCCGGCGCCCGGGGGTTCGCTGGGCCCCGAGCTTGTCGAGGAGTCGTCAGGCGACGGCGCCACGCGCGACCAGCTCCCGGGCCAGACGCAGGTAGGCCTGGGCGGCCGCGTGCTCGGGCGCGAACGTCGTGATCGGAACGCCCGACACCGAGGCATCCGGGAACTTGACCGTGCGTCCGATGACGGTCTCGAGCACGTCGTCGCCGAACGCCTCGACGACCCGCTCGAGCACTTCGCGCGAGTGCAGCGTGCGCGGGTCGTACATCGTGGCGAGCACGCCGTCGAGAGTGATTGACGGGTTGAGCCGGTCGCGCACCTTGTCGATCGTCTCGATGAGCAGGGCGACGCCGCGCAGCGCGAAGAACTCGCACTCCAGCGGGATCAGCACGCCGTGGCTCGCCGTGAGCGCGTTGACCGTCAGCAGACCGAGCGAGGGCTGGCAGTCGATCAGGATGACGTCGTACTCGCCGGCGACCTTGCGCAGCACGCGGGCGAGGATCGTCTCACGCGCCACCTCGTTGACGAGGTGGACCTCGGCTGCGGATAGGTCGATGTTCGCGGGCAGGATGTCGAGCCCGTCGACCGACGTGTGCACGATGACCTCGTGCGGGTCACGCTTGGTGTCCAGCAGCAGGTCGTAGATCGTGGGCACGTCGTGCGTCGCGATGCCCAGCCCCGCCGACAGGGCGCCCTGCGGGTCGAAGTCGACGGCCAGCACCTTGCGGCCGTACTGCGCGAGCGATGCGGCGAGATTGATAGTGGTCGTCGTCTTGCCGACGCCACCCTTCTGGTTGCACAGCGAGATGATGCGCGCCGGGCCATGCGCGTCGAGCGCGGGCGGGGTCGGGAACCCGTGATAGGGGCGACCGGTCGGCCCCAGCACGATCTCCTCCGAGGCCTTCTTCGTCCCCCGCGTCTTCTCCGCCACCGACATTCCCGCTTTCTGCTGTCCTTCCCAGGACTTCCGCCCTGTGATTCTCGCACAGCCGCGGCCGGTGATGCCGTGGCCGGCCCGGTGTGTGGAGGACTGGTGCGGGACCGGCGCCGGGCTGGTGCGCGATGGGCCCCGGTCAGTCCATGCCGCGCAAGGCATCGACGTCGACGAGCCCCGAGTGCAGGCGGCCGCCGCCGATCAGCGACGGGATCGCGACCGTGCGGATCTCGTCTTCGACGACCGTCCGCGTGGCCTCCAGCGTCGCGGCGACCTCGTCGGAGGTCGTCAACGCGACGATCTCGGCGACCTCGTCCGGCGTGTAGCCGGCATCGGCGAGCCACTCCTGCAGCCGGGCTTCGGCATCGCCGGCGGATGCCGCGTTCATCCACTCCTGCGTCGTCTGCCCGTCTGCGGCATCCGTCGTGAACAACTGCTCGAGGATGTACCAGTCGCCCGTCTCACCCGCCGATCCCCCGTTGGCTGCTTCCCACGCCCGCACGGCCGTGAGGTACGACGCCACGAGCGGCGAGTTCGCGAACTTGTAGCCGAAATCGGAGCGGATCGGATATACCAAGTAGGTCACATTGTGGGTCTCGTGGAATCCAGATGCCTGCATGTTGCGGAACAGCTCGGCGCAGAACCGGCAGCCCGGGTCGAGCACCTCGAGCGCGACGGGCCGACCCTCGACGTACCCGCCGAGATAGGTGGCGCCTGGTGCCGCGTAGTCGGCGGCATCCCACTCGCGCAGCCGACTCGGGATCGTCGAGATCGTGTCGCCCAGCGAGGCGAACTCGCGGCCGAACGCCCCGACGACGTCGCCGGTGCCGATCGACGCCCAGAATCCGGGGTCTTCGCCCCCGATCGAGCACGACTGGGCAGCGAGGGTGCACGCCTGGGCATCCTGCTTGTCACACGTGCCGTAGACGAAGAGGTTCAGTCCGCTGCGGCCGAGCAGGTACAGGCTCACGATGAGCGAGAGCACCATGATCCAGGCGACGATCTCGATCGCGATGCTCGCCGGCCGCACGAGCCGCGGCGCGCGCACCGCGAGGGGCGCGAGCATCGAGCTCTTGACGTCGTCGCGGAAGCTCGTGTCGCACGCGCGGAACGTGACGCGGCGCGCGAAACACCCCCACGCCCGACCGAGCAGCTTGCGGTACTTGGCCGACACGGCCGAGAGCACGAGGACGACGAAGAACGCGACGATGCAGACCATCACAGCCCCCGCATGAGGCCGGAGGTGACCTCGATCGCACGCTCGAGGTCGGCGTCGGTGGTGTGCGCGCCGAGACTGAAGCGCACGAGCGCGGGCAGTTGCTCTTGCTCGTGCAGCCAGTGGTGCGCGCAGAAGTGCCCGCTGCGCACCATGATCCCCGCTTTCGAGAGGAACACCGCGAGCCGGTGCGCGTCGACGCGTTCGGGGATCGCGGAGATCGTGGCGGATGCCGCGGCGTTCAGCACCCGCAGGTGCGGCATCTCGGCGAGCGCGTCGAACAGGCGCTGCGCCAGTCGCGCTTCGCGCTGCTCGACCGCGGCTCGCTGCGGCAAGAACCAGCGCAACGCGGCGCCGAACCCGATGATCTCGGCCCACGCCTGCAGCCCCGGCTCGAGGCGCGTGTGCAGGTCGCTCGAGAGCGTGAAGCCGTCGGCGGTGACGTCCGCGACCTGGCCGCCGCCGATGAAGCTGAGCTCGAGACGCTCGAGCAGAGTGTTCGCCGCGACGACGACACCCAGCGAAGGACCGTACATCTTGTGCGCCGAGAAGCAGAGGGCATCCGCGGCGATGCCGTGCAACGCGCCCAGCGCATGCGGTGCGGCCTGCGCCGCGTCGATGATCACGGCGCCACCGCGTCGCTGCACGTCGGCGACGAGCGCAGCCAAGTTCTGCGTGAGCGTGCCGGTGACGTTGTCCATCGCGGACACGACGACGAGGGCGTCGGTCAGGTCGGCGCCGCCGAGGTCGACCGTGCCGTCGGGGGCGCGGTCGATGAGTTCGCGCGGAACACCCAGCCGCCGCGCGGCGGTCATCGTCGAGAGGAACACCGAGTTGTGCTCGTGGTGGGTCGTGACGACGCGCGCGTAGCGGCTCGCCGGCAGCTGCTGCAGCAGCAGCCCCAGCCCCATCGTGGTGTTCAGGGTGAACGCACACGTGTAGCGGCGGGCGGGCAGCCCGAACGCGGCGATCGTCGCTGCGCGAACCGCGTCGACGTCCTCGTCGACGCGGCGACCCCACGCATACTTGCCGCGTTCGCCGCAGGCCCCGTATTCGGTGAAGTACGCGGTCATGGCATCCAGCACCGGCTGCGGACGCAGCGACTGGCACGCCGCGTCGAGGTAGATGTCAGATGCCGCGAGGTACGGGAAGTCGCCGCCGCCGGCGGGTTCAGCCGACGCCGGCGCGGGCGCGGGTCGGGTCGTCCGGAACAGTCCCATCCCCCCAGCATGATTCCCGCCGCGCGCGGCGGAGGGGGCCGCCCGCCGTGCATAACCGGTGGGTGGCCGCGCGGCGTGGCCGCCGGGGCATCCCCTCATCCGTCCCAAAACGCGGCCTCGCGGCCACACATGCGACACCGCGGGACAGATGAATCTCCGCGCTCAGAGACTCCCGAGCACGTCGAGGCGCAGCTGCGCGGTCACGGCGATCAGCAGATAGTCGGCGATCACGATGAGTGGCAGCCACGAAAGGATGCCTGCGCCCAGGCGACGCACGCCGCTGCCCCAGATGCCTTCGCGTAGCGTCCACCCGGCGATGGTGAAGAACAGCGGGATCGTCACGAGCCAGATCACCATGCACCACGGGCACAGCGATCCGTACTCGAAGACGCTGCGATAGGCCAGGAAGTGCACGAACGCGAACGCGCCGAGCACGAACAGCGCGTACACGCGCCAGAACCAGGGTGCGAGCCCGTGGCTGGCGGCGAGCGCGGCGACGCCCGCGTAGATCGGACCGAGGAACAGCACGATCCCGATGATCGAGTTGCTGAACCCGAGCAGATTGCCGCCGGGCGAGAGCAGGTTCGGCCCGCACGTGACGATCGGGCTGATGCTGCACGAGATCAGCGGCTGCGCTCCGGTGAGCTGGCCGATGTACTCCTCATAGAGCAGGAACGAGACGATCCACCCGGCCACGCCCGCGACGATCCACCAGATCGCCATCGCACGCGACGGACGGGGCAACTCGGTCGTTTCCATGCCGCTATCCTCACCGCGGATGCCCGTGCGCGGCGAGATCTGCGCCGTGAAAATCCTGCCACCGACGGTCGGCGCGGCAGCCTGTTCAGCTGCCGCGCAGCGCCGTGACGGGTTCGACCCGTGCCGCGCGTCGCGCGGGATACCAGCCGGATGCCCAGCCGACGAGTGCCCCGAGCACGGCACCGGCGAGCGGCAGCCACGGGTCGATCACGGGCACCCACCCCTGCACCGCCGAGACGGCGAGGATCGCGAGCACCCCGGCGGCGGCTCCGATGAGTCCGCCGAGCAGGCCGATGACGACCGACTCGACGACGAACTGGGCGGCGATCTGGCGTCTGGTCGCGCCGAGCGCGCGCCGCAGTCCGATCTCGCCGGTGCGCTCCATGACCGACAGCAGCGTGACGTTCGCGATGCCGAGGCCACCACCGAGCAGCGCGACCGCGCCGAGCACGAGGAAGATGATGTTCACGTCGCCCTGAACGCGTTGGCTGAGATCTGAACGGGCCGCGGGAGCCTTGGCCTCGAGCGACTCGGGCTCGTCCGGCGCGAGCGCGAGCACCGACTGCTCCGCGACCTGGGGGCCTGCGCCCACGACGATCCGCACCTGCAACTCTTCGGCCGCGGCGAGGCCGAAGTCGAGGCGCGCCGCCCCCGTCGGAATCATGACCGCGTCGAGCAGGTCACTGCGCCGGTCGAACTCGTCGATGATGCCGATGACGGCATATGCGACGCCGGCGACGAAGATCGACGGCTGACTGTCGACGCGGTTGATGCCGAGACGCCCGGCAGCGTCCGCTCCGAGGACGGCGACACGGTCTCCGCGCGCGTCGTGTCCGCTGTCGAAGTACCGGCCCGTCACAATCCGAGCACCGAGCGTCGGCGCGAGGTCGGCACTCGTGGCGACAAGCAGAGGGGATGCCTGCTCGGCCGCCGCGGGATCGTTGACCGCGACCGCCGTGATCTTCTCGGTGCCCAGCGGCACGGATGCCAGCAGCACGGCATCCTCGACGCCCGCCAGCCGGTCGACGCGCTCGGGCGCATCCCACGGCAAGCGCCCGGTGGCAACGGTGCGATCACCGCGAGCTGCCTCACTCGGTGTCACCGTCATGTGCATGGCCGCGGCGGCATCGAACTGGCGGGAGATCTGCTCGGCGGCGGTCTGCGCGAACCCGACCGTCGCGATGAGCGAGCCGATGCCGAGCACGGTGCCGAGGGTCGTCATGATGAGCCGGCCCGGGCGCGAGCCGATGTCGGCGGTCGCCTCGGCGACGAGGTCTTGGAAACGGAAGCGATCGGCGCGCGCCGCCTCCGGCACGAGTCCGTGCGCGGTCGACCGGCCACCGCGACCGGCATCCGCAGGTGCGGAAGCCGTGGCATCGTCACCGGCATCCGGCAAGGCTTCGGCGAGGGCATCCCGCACGTCGCCCTTGCCGCGCCGCCCGCGCCGCCAATTCCCGAGCCGCTTCATGCGAGCTCGCTCAGTCGGCCGTCGGAGATCCGGATGCGCCGGCGGGCGCGCTGCGCCACGTGCTCGTCGTGGGTGATCACGACGAGGGTCAAGCCGTCGGCGTTGAGCTCTTCGAACAGCCCCATCACCTCGCCGGACGTCTTCTGGTCGAGGTTTCCCGTCGGCTCGTCAGCGAGCAGCAGCTGCGGTCCGCTGACGACGGCGCGCGCGACCGCGACGCGCTGCCGCTCACCGCCCGACAGCGACTGCGGCAGGAAGTCGACGCGATGTCCGAGTCCCACGCGCTCGAGCGCACGGCGGGCGCGCGGCACGCGCTCGGCGCGCGGCACGCCGCTGTACGACATCGGCATGAGGACGTTCTCGAGCACCGTGCGCCGCGGCATCAGGTGGAACGCCTGGAAGACGAAGCCGATGAACCGCGCCCGCACGGCGGCGCGATCGTCGTCGGACAGGTCACCGGTCAGACCTCCCGCGAGCCGGTACTCCCCCACGCTCGGGCGGTCGAGCAGGCCCAGGATGTTCAGCATCGTCGACTTGCCCGATCCGCTCGGCCCGGTGATCGACACGTAGTCGCCGCGTTCGACCGAGACGCTGACGCCCTTCAGCGCCTGCACTTCGGGCGGGCCGGGGAACGAGCGCGTGACATCCCGCAACTCGACCAGCGGGGCCGTCACCGGCCGACCACCACGAGGTCGCCCTCCTCGATGCGCCCGTCGACAGCGGTGATCTCCACCGCACCGCGTGCGGCCAGGCCCGGTTCGACGACCACGAGTCGGGTCTGCGCCCGATCGCCGTCGCGCGGATCGCCCTCGACGACCTCGACCCGCGACTCTCCGCCGGGGCCTGCCGTGAGAGCCGCGACAGGCACCGACAGCACGGCGCCCTCGGTCGCGCCGACCGGGATCTTCACCCGCACGTTCGCACCCTGCAGTTGCTGCATCTGCTCGGTCGTCAGCGGGTCTGGTTCGAGCAGGATCTCCCACCGCGCGCTGTCGCTCGCGCCGGCCGTCACCGACGTGATCACGGCGCGGTGCTCGGTGCCGTCGGGCAACTCGAACGTCGCCTCGGCACCTTCGCTCAGCAGGGCGGCATCGGATGCCGCGGCGCCGGCGGTCAGACGCACGGTCGCGCCCGACACGGTCATCGCCTTCGCCGGCACGATGCCACCGCGCACGACCGCGATCGTGTCGACGCGACGCGGCAGGGCCGTGAGGTACAGCACCTCGCTCGACGGGAGGTACGGCTGCACCGCCTGACGGGCGCGCTCGAGTTCGTCGCGCGCCGCCGTCAGCTGCTGCTCGGCTGCCGTCACTCCCTGGCGCTCTCCGCTCGTGTCGGGCCGTGCGTTGAGCTGCTCGCGCATGAGCTGCGCGAGCGCGAGGTCGTCGCGGGCCGCGGCGACGTCGCCACCCTCGGCCTGCGCCGCATCGACGGCGCGCTGGGCCGCCGCGACGGCGTTGTCGGCCTGGCGCACTTCGACGGCACCGGGCCCGGCGCCCGCCTGCGCGAGTGCGCGACGCGCCGAGGCGACACCCTCTTCGGCGGCGCGCACGCCGTCGCCCGCCGCACGGTACGCCTCATCGGCGCCTTCGGGGGCCGGCGGCGCGGGATACCCCGCCTGCGCGTACAGCTGTGCCACGGCATCCGACGTCGCCTGATCGAACACGTCGATCGCACCGTCGCCCGGGTTCAGGCCGACGGCGGTCAGCGCCTGCTTGAGCTGCACGACGTCGGGCCCCGACACGCCCATCCGCAGGGTGCGGTAGGCAGGCAGCTCGCCGGGCAGGACGATGACCGGTCGCCCTGTGATCTCGAGCGCCACCGACAGCGCACCCAGCTCGGCACCGACTTCGGGCACTGCTCCGGTGACGACGGCCGCACCCGACACCGTCGATGTGTCGATCGAGACATCCACGGCGTCCGCGTACCCGACGTCGGCGCGGATCGTCACGTCGTTGCTGAGCTCGCCGTACTCGACGGGCACGGTGACCAGACCCGCTTCGGGTACTTCCGCCGTGGGCGCGCCGAACAGGAAGCGCCCGGCGAGCAGCCCCGCCACGAGGCACACGATCGCGATGAGCGCCGCGATCCAGATCGCCCGATTGCCGCGGATGATGCGGCGCCAGCCCAGCACGCGCGACGTCTCGGCGTCGACCTGCTCCCCCTCGGCCGGCGTGGCCTCGGGGTCGATCAGCTCTGTCAGGTCGTCGGAGTTCGCGCCGGTCATCCGTTGGCCTGCTCGGCCGCTGCCCGGAACGCCTCCAGCTCCGCCTTGTTGTCGGCGATGAACTTCTCTTCGGCGGCGAACTGCAGTCTCAGGCTCTGGTTGGTGTAGTCGAGCTTCTCGCGGCAGTCGAAGTCGGCGAGCGCGATCTCGATCTCCTCTTCGGCGTGCTGCTTCCACTCCGGTGTCGTCGTGGGGTCGTTGGCCGCGTAGAACGCCTCGAGCTCGGCTTCCGTCGCGTTCTCGTAGTCGAAGTCCTCGTACGCGCTGTTCTGGTCTTCATACAGCGCGTTCTGCACGTCGTACATCTTCTGGGTCGGCTCGGACTGCGCCGTGTACCCGCTGAACCCGGCATCGGCCATGCAGGATGCCCACTCCTTGTCGAGCGCCTTCAGCTCGGCGGAGGACTGCACCGATGTGTACACCTCGCTGATGCGGTTGAGCAGGTCTTCGTACTCGGTGTAGATGTCCTGCTGTGAGGACGAGCCGTAGACCTGGTCGCTGGCCTCGCCCTGGCATCCATTGTCGAGCGTCGACCAGTCAAAGTCGGGGTCGTTCGCCTGCTCCTCCGTCGCGCCCTCGCCGTAGAGAGTCGCGTAGAAGGCGGTCTGCTCCGATTCGGACAGCGAGCTCACGTAGTCCTGGTTCGGGTCGACGTACTCCTCGCTGCTGCCGGAGTTCTGCTGCTCGTTGTACGGGTTGTTGAAGACGCCGTAGCCGTACTGCGCGACCCATTCGCGCTTGTCGGGCTGCCAGACGCCGTCGTCGCCGACGATCGTGCCGCCGTTCTGCAGGTTGGGCACGTACTCGAAGCCGGCCTCCTTCATGCACGCCGCGGTGAGCTCTTCGATCTCGCGGTTCTGCTGGTCCATCTGCGCCTGCTGGTCTTCGATCGACATGTCGGACCCGCCTCCCCACGCCGAGGCGAGGTAGGTGTTCAGCGGCGAGTCTTCATAGCTCAGCGTGTCGCCACCGCCCGAGGTGCAGCCGGCTAGGGCGAGGGCTGTAACGAGGGCGGCGGCGGGCAGAAGGGCGGTGCGGATGACGCGCATGGTCTCTCGATCTGTCGGGCGCCGGCGGCGCGGGACGCGAGCCGCCACCGGTCCCCCCGGCGATCGAAGCTCAGCGCTTTCTCTCATCCTGGCGCACGCGTGGGAGCGGTCGCATCCTCCGCAAGGATGATCTTCACAGGAAATGGAAAAGTTCCGGCCGCACCCGTTTTGATCCGGTCGAACACGACGGATGCCCGGGCGGATGCCACGGCGGATGCCGGGTCCGCGACCGTCAGCGAGCGCGCGGATGCGAGGTCAGATAGACGTCGCGCAACGCGTCGACGGTGACGTGCGTGTAGATCTGCGTGGTTGCGACTGACGCGTGGCCGAGCAGTTCCTGCACGACGCGCACGTCGGCACCACCCTGCAACAGGTGCGTCGCGAAAGAGTGTCGGAACGTGTGCGGCGACACATGCGCGGTCAGCCCGGCCCGATCGGCGGCCGCCTGGATCACGAGCCACGCCCCCTGCCGCGACATGGGCGCACCGCGCGCGCCGAGGAACAGCCGCGGGGTCGCCCGCCCGCGCAGCGACAGCGCGGGGCGCGCCCGGGCCAGGTAGGCATCCACCGCCGCCCGCGCGTACGAGCCGACCGGGACGATCCGCTCCTTCGAGCCCTTGCCTCGCACGCGCAGCACGTCGCCGTGGGCGAGATCGTCGACGTCGAGCTGCATGACCTCCGAGACGCGCGCGCCGGTCGCATACAGCAGTTCGAGCAGCGCCCGGTCGCGCAGGCGCAGCATGATCTCCTCGCCGCCGCCGGCGCCAGCGGCGCCGACCGCATCGCCGGTCGCGTCACCGGTCGACGGCGCAGGCCCCGCGGCATCCAGCACCGCCTCGACCTGTTCGATCGACAGCGCCTTGGGCAGTCGCTGCGGCGCCTTCGGCGGCCGCAGTCGCTCACTCGGATCGGCATCGGCGATGCCCTCGCGCACGAGGAATCGGTGCAGGCCCCGCACCGACGACTGCAGCCGCGCGAGCGACGTGGCCGCGGGCGGGGGCTGCGCCGACGCGCGCTCGGCGGCGAACGCCGACACGAGCGCCGGCGTCACCTCGGCGGTGTCCTGCACGTCGCGCTCGGCGAGCCAGGAACGGTAGACGGCGAGGTCGCGCCGGTAGGCGGCGACGGTGTGCTCAGAGAGTCCGCGCTCGATGGAGATGTGCCTCAGATAGGCGTCGACGGCGCGCGTGAGGATCACGGCGCGGCTGCCTCCGCGGCGGCATCCCGGATCGGCCGGGGTCGGCGGTCCCACGGGGTGTCGGCGGGCGCGAGCGTCGACCAGTCGCGAGCCCGCGCGGCGTGCGCGGCGAGGGCGCCGACCACCAGTGACGGGTTCTGCACGCGGCGGTCGAGGATCGCGTCGACGACCTCGTCCAGGCTCGCCCAGCGCACTTCGATGTCGGCCTCCTCCGCGTCGCGGGCGAAGGTCTCCGGCGCGGGCGCCAGGTCGCGCGCCAGGTAGATGCGGATCGCCTCATCGCTGCCGCCGGGGCTCGTGTAGAACTCGCCCAGCACGTCCCAGCGCGCCGCTGTGAGGTCGGCTTCCTCTGCGAGCTCACGCTGCGCGGCGGTCAGGGCGCTCTCGCCGTCGAGGTCGAGCAGCCCCGCGGGGATCTCCCAGTCGCGCACGCGCACGGGGTGCCGGTACTGCTTGATCAGCAACACGCGATCGTCCTCGTCGAGCGCGAGCACGGCGACGGCACCGGTGTGGTCCATGTACTCGCGAACGATGGATGCCCCGTTGTAGTCGAGCTCATCGCGGCGGATGTTCCAGACCTTGCCCACGAACGGTGTCGACGAGGCGACGACGGTCACCTCGGTCGGGTCATCGCGCAGCTCAGTCACCCTCGACCTCGAACAGCTCACTCGAGCGGTGCCGCACGAGCGCCGCTGCGATCAGGCCGCGGAACAGCGGGTTGGCCTCGGTCGGCCGCGAGCGCAGCTCGGGGTGCGCCTGCGTCGCGATGTAGTAGGGGTGCACGTCGCGCGGCAGCTCGACGTACTCGACGAGGTTGCGGTCGGGCGACAGGCCCGAGAACCACATGCCCGCCTCGGAGATCTGGTCGCGGTAGCGGTTGTTGACCTCGTAGCGGTGGCGGTGACGCTCGCTCGCGCGGTTGGCACCGTACACCTCGGCAGCGAGCGAGCCTTCGGCCAGCTCCGCTTCGTACAGGCCGAGGCGCATCGTGCCGCCCATGTCGCCGTGGTCGATGATGTCGACCTGCTCGGCCATCGTCGCAATGACGGGGTGCGCGGTGTCGGGGTCGAACTCGCTCGAAGAGGCGCCCTCGATGCCGGCGACGTGGCGAGCGAACTCGATCACCATGCACTGCAGGCCGAGGCAGATGCCGAGCGTCGGGATGCCCTGCTCGCGCGCGAACCGCAGTGCGCCGAGCTTGCCCTCGATGCCGCGGATGCCGAAACCGCCGGGCACCACGATGCCGTCGAGCGCCCCGAGTGCCTTCTCGGCGCCCTCGGGCGTCTCGCACAGATCGGACGGGATCCAGGTCACGTTGACCTTGGTCTCCTGCGCGAAACCGCCGGCCTTGAGCGCCTCGGTGACCGACAGATATGCGTCGGGCAGGTCGATGTACTTGCCGACCAGGCCGATGGTGACCTCGTGCTTGGGGTTGTGGACGGCCTCGAGGACCTTGTTCCAGCGCGTCCAGTCGACGTCGGCGGCCTTGGTGTCCAGGCCCAGCGCGTCGACGATGTACGCGTCGAGGCCCTGCTCGTTGAGCATCGTGGGGATGTCGTAGATCGACGGCACGTCGATCGCGTTGACGACGGCATCCTCATCGACGTCGCACATGAGCGCGATCTTGCGCTTGTTGCTGTCGGTGACGGGCCGGTCGCTGCGCAGCACGAGCGCGTCGGGCTGGATGCCGATCGACCGCAGAGCTGCCACGGAGTGCTGCGTGGGCTTGGTCTTCTGCTCGCCGGAGGCACCCATGAACGGCACGAGCGAGACGTGCACGAAGAAGACGTTGCGCCGGCCGAGTTCGTGGCGGATCTGACGGGCCGACTCGAGGAACGGCTGCGACTCGATGTCGCCGACGGTGCCACCGATCTCGGTGATGATGACGTCGGGCTTGGGCGACTGGTCGGCCTGCAGGCGCATGCGGCGCTTGATCTCGTCGGTGATGTGCGGAATGACCTGCACGGTGTCGCCGAGGTACTCGCCGCGGCGCTCCTTCGCGATGACCTGCGAGTAGATCTGCCCCGTCGTGACGTTGGCCGCCTGGCTCAGCTCGATGTCGAGGAAGCGCTCGTAGTGGCCGATGTCGAGGTCGGTCTCGGCGCCGTCGTCGGTGACGAACACCTCACCGTGCTGGAACGGGTTCATCGTGCCCGGGTCGACGTTCAGGTACGGGTCGAGCTTCTGCATCACGACGTGCAGACCCCGCGCGGTGAGCAGGTTACCCAGCGACGCCGCGGTCAGTCCCTTGCCCAAAGACGAAACGACACCGCCCGTCACGAAGATGTGCCTGGTGGTGTCGTTGCTGCCCGCGTCTGAATGAGTATCCGTCACGGGCTTTCATCCTATCAGTCGTATCGCCCGTAGCGGGCGGAGGGTGGGCTGCGTTTCGCGGCGCCTGCAGTTCGGGAGGAGATTTCCGTTCGGGAGGATGCCTGGGGCCAGGAGCTCCTCCCGAAGCGAAATCTCCTCCCGTGGCGCAAGGCCCTATGCCGCGGCGAGGCCGAGGAGCTCCCGCGCGTGCTCGAGCGCGGCGGGCGAATCGGGTAGCCCCGACAGCAGACGGGCCATCTCGGCCTCGCGCTCCCGCCCCGCGAGCGCGCGGACGCTGGATGCCGTGACCGACCCGTCGCTCGCCTTGACGACACTCAGGTGGTTGGTCGCGAAGGCGGCGACCTGCGCGAGGTGCGTCACGACGATGACCTGGCTCGTGGTCGCGAGCGCGGCGAGGCGCCGCCCGACCTCGATCGCGGCGGCACCACCGATCCCGGCGTCGATCTCGTCGAAGACGAAGGTGGGCACGCTGCCGGTGCCGGCGATCACGACCTCGATCGCGAGCATGACGCGGCTGAGCTCACCGCCCGATGCGCTGCGGGCGACCGGGCGCGGGTCGGCGCCGGGGTGCGGCGCGAGCAGGAGGGTCACCTCGTCGCGACCCGCGGCGGTGGATGCCCCGGGTTCGACCGCGACGACGACGCGCGCGTCCGGCAGCGCGAGCGCGCGCAGCTCGGCGGTCACGGCCTCGCCCAGCCGCTCCGCGGCTGCGCGGCGTGCGGCGGTGAGCAGCCCTGCCGCGGCGTCCAGGGCTGTGGTCGCGGTAGCGAGGTCAGCCGTGAGCCGGTCGACGCGGTCATCGTCGTCGTCGAGTTCGGCCAGGCGCAGTCCGCCGGTCGCGCGCAGCGCGAGGGCATCCTCGAGCGTGCCGTGGGCGCGGACGAGACCGCCGATCGCCGCGCGGCGCTCTTCGACGGCGGCGAGCTCGTGCGGCCCGGATTCGTCGAGGTCGGCCAGGTAGCCGCTCAGGTCGGTCGCGAGGTCGGCGGCGCGGTAGCCGAGCTCTTCGAACGTCGCGGCATGCGCGGCGAGCGTCGCGTCACTTCCGGCCGCGCGCTCGAGCGCACGGCGTGCTTCAGCGAGGAGGGTCAGCACGTCGGGAGCGTCGTCTTCGCCGGAGAGCGCCGCGTGGGCCAGCGCCGCGGCAAGGCGCAGTTCTTCGGCGTTCGCGAGGCGTTCGGCGCGCTGGGCGAGCTCGACGTCCTCCCCCGGCTGCGGATCGATCTGCTCGAGCTCGGTGAGCGCGGCGCGCAGCTGCTCCGCCTCACGCGCGCGGTCATCGCGGCGGTCGGTGAGCTCGTCGAGTTGCGCGGCCAGCGACCGGGCCTCGTCATACGCGGCGCGGTACTGCTCGAGCGCTTCGTCGACCGCGGCCCCGGCGAACCGGTCGAGCGCGTCACGCTGCGCTGCACCCGAGCGCAACCGCAACTGGTCGGATTGGCCGTGCACGACCACAAGCTGCTCGGCGAGGTCGGCGAGGACGCCCGCCGGGGCGGTGCGCCCACCGACGCCGGCGCGGCTGCGGCCCTCGGCCGTCACGGTGCGCGACAGGTAGAGCTCGGCCTGCCCGTCTCCGATGGGCTCGACCTCGCCACCGGCATCCGTGACCCGCTCTGTGACAGGACCGGCCTCGGGCACGATCCATACGCCTTCCACGACGGCCTGTGCGGCGCCGGCGCGGACGGTGCCGGCATCCGATCGTGCGCCCAGCAGCAGGCCGAGGCCCGTGACGACCATCGTCTTGCCTGCGCCGGTCTCGCCGGTGATCGCCGTGAACCCGGGCCCGATCGGCAGGGTCGCCTGGGCGATGACGCCGAGATCGCGCAGGCTCATCTGCTCGATCATGCCGGGCTGTCCCCCGCACTGTCCCCCGAGCCCCCGACGCTGTCCCCCGAGCTTGTCGAGGGGCCCCGCCACCCCGTGACGGGCAGCTGGAACTTGCGCACCAGCCGGTCGGTGAACGGCGCGGGGTGCAGCCGCGCGAGACGCACCGGCACGGGCGACCGGCGGGCGACGACGCGCGCGCCGGGCGGCAGGTCGTGCGACCGGCGTCCGTCGCACCAGAGGATGCCGGTGCCGTCGGTGCGCGCAAGCACGTCGATGGCGACGGTCGCTTCGGGGCCGACGACGAGCGGCTTGGCGAACAGCGCGTGCGCCGACAGCGGCACGACGGCGATCGCCTCCACGGTAGGCCAGATGACGGGGCCGCCGGCGGAGAAGTTGTACGCGGTCGAGCCGGTCGGGGTCGAGATGACGACGCCGTCGCAGCCGAAGCTCGACAGCGGCCGGCTGTCGATCTCGATGACGACCTCCATCATGCGCTCGCGCGAGGCCTTCTCGACGGTGGCTTCGTTCAGCGCCCACGTCTCGTAGATCACTTCGCCGGTCGTGTCGACGACCGCCACCGTCAGCGTCATGCGCTCTTCGACGTCGTAGTCACGGGCGATGACGCGGCGCATGGCGTCGTCGATGACATCCGCTTCGATCTCGGCGAGGAACCCGACGTGACCCATGTTGATGCCGAGGATCGGCGCGGTCCCGGCCCGGACGAGCTCTGCGGCGCGCAGGATCGTGCCGTCGCCGCCGAGCACGATCGCGAGCTCGATGTCGTCGACCGTGACGTCGACGCCGAGCGTGGCGATGGGCCCGACTTCGCCTATCGCGGCGCGCAGCAACTCGTCGTCGCTGGGCAGCACGGGGTGTGCGCCTGCCGCTGCGAGGGCGACGATCACGCGACGCGCGGCGGCGACCGTGTCGGCGCGCTGCGCGTGGGCCACAACGAGGATCTCGCGCGTTCCGGTCATGCTGCTCCCGCCAGTCGGTTCACGGTCTCCAGATATTCTGTCGGATTCCCGGCGCCGTCGGCCTCGCCCGCTGATCGTGACACGGGTCGCAGATGCACCAGGAACTCGCGGTTGCCATGGGTGCCGGCGATCGGCGAGGCGATGACGCCGAAGGTGCCCAGCCCTGCATCCCACGCGGCCCAGAGCACGCCGGCGACGGCGTCGGCGCGTGCCGCGGCATCCGTCACGAGCCCTTCGCGCACGCCCGTGCGTCCGACCTCGAACTGCGGTTTGATCAGCAGGACGAGGTCGGTGTCGACCCCGGCGACGGCGGCGGCCGCCGGCAGCACGTGGGTGAGCGAGATGAACGAGAGGTCGCCCGTGATCACATCGAGGGCGACCGGGCTCCCCGCCGCCTCTGCGAGGGATTCGACCGTCATGTACCGGACGTTGAAGCCCTCGATCACGATGACGCGGTCGTCGGCGGCGATCTGCCAATCGAGTTGGCCGTGACCGACGTCGACGGCGAGCACGCGTGCCGCGCCGCGTTCGCGCAGCACCTGCGTGAATCCGCCTGTCGAGGCGCCCATGTCGAGGCAGGATGCCCCGGCGACGTCGACACCGAAAGCGTCCAACGCGGCGATCAGTTTGTGCGCGGCGCGGCTGACGTAATGGTCGGATGCCGCGACGGTGATCTCCTGGTCGTCGGCGACCTTCACGGAGGGCTTCACGACGGCGGCGCCGTCGACCGAGACGAGCCCGGCTTCGATGAGTTGCGCCGCCTGCGTACGGGAACGGGCCAGGCCGCGCGCCGCTACAGCGGCATCCAGGCGCTGGGTCACGCCTGGTGGTCCCGTGGCCCGGACTCCAGACGCCGGGCCAACTCGTCGTGGAGCGCCGCGTACGCGCCGGCGCGCTCGGCGAGCGGCTGCTGCTCGATCACCTCGAGGGCAGACAGCAGGTCTTCGCGCCGGGCGTCGGATTCAGCGGCATCCATCGACATGCCTCCACGATACGCGTCGCCCGGCGCGATCGGCGGGTGCCCCGCCCGCGTGAGCGCGGCGGGTGTCAGGGGCGGTGGAACGGGTCGGCGTACAGCCGCTCGGGCACGCGGAAGCCGTAGATCGCGCGGCCCGTCGCCCAGATCGCAGCGGCCCCGGCTCGCACGAGGTCGATGGGCCGGTCGCCTTCGGCGACGATGTGCACGTCGGGTCCGTCGACGCGCACGGAGGCGCCTCCGACGGTCGTGACATCGCCCGCCACGGTCGGCTGCGGATACGGCTGGTCGAGCTCGCGCAGATCGCCGACGATGTACGTCGGGCGTGACGTGGTCGGCGCCGCCAGCACGTGCTTCGGCCGGTCGACGCCTGTCAGCACCAGAACCGAGTCAATGCCGGCCGCCTGGGCGCCGGCGATGTCGGTGTCGAGTCGGTCGCCGATGAACAGGGGCTTGCGCGCACCGAAGCGCGCGACGGCCTCGTCGAAGATCGGACGCTCAGGCTTGCCTGCCACGACGGCCAACCTGCCGACGGCGGTGTGCACGGCCGACACGAGCGTGCCGTTTCCTGGCGCGATGCCGCGCGCCTGTGGAATCGTCCAGTCGGTGTTCGTGGCGATCCAGGGGATGCCACCTTCGTCCTCCGGCGTCGCCAGCGCGTACGCTGCCTCGGCGAGGTGCTGCCAGCCCACTTCGGGGGCGAAGCCCTGCACGACGGCGGCGGGCGCGTCATCCGCGCTGCGGGTGACCGTGAATCCGGCCTTCTCGAGTTCGAAGACCAGCCCGTCGCCGCCGACGACGAGAACGGTCGAACCGGCGGGGACACGATCTTTCAGCAGACGCAGCGCGGCCTGCGGGCTCGTCACGACGTCGTCCGGCTGCGTGCTCGCGAGGCCCAGCTCGCGCAGGTGGGCGGCGACCGTGGCATCCCGACGCGACGCGTTGTTCGTGATGTAGCCGAGCCGGCGCGTGCGTCCGGCCGCGGTCAGGCTCTCCACGGCGTGCGGGAGCGCACCGGCCCCGGCGTAGACGACGCCATCAAGGTCGGCGAGGACCGCATCGACCCCGTCGAGCGGTGTGGGATCGGTGCGCCGCGAGAACATTGCCATCAGCGCGTGGCCTCGTCGTCGGTGTCGTCGCCTTCGGCGTCGTCGATGCCCGCGTCGGCGAGGATCTCGTCGACTTCGTCCTGCACGGTCACCGGGGCCTCGGATGCCTCGGCGGTCGGCTCCGCTGCGGGCTCGTCTTGCTCGTCCTCCGCCGGCTCTTCGGCGACGGGCTCGTCGGCGATGGCGATCTCTTCGATCTCCTCGATCTCGAGCACCTCGCGGTCGGCGTCGAGCGCGCCGAGTGCGTCTTCGGCGATCTCGGCACGACGCTGCCACTGCGCGGCCTCGTCGGTACGGCCGAGTTCCTCCAGCACCGCCGCGCGAGCGGCGAACAGCCCGGGGCTCCAGCTGAAGGCGCGGTCGGGATCGAGCTCGGGGATGTCGAGCTCCTGCAGGGCCCGCTCCGTCTCGCCGAGGTCGAGGCGGGCGCCCGACATCGCGATCGCGAGTTCGACCCGCACATCGACCGGCAGCGCGGCGCGATCGACCGCACGGCCGACCTCGAGTGCGCGGTCGGGACGTCCGACGCCGCGCTCGCTGTCGACGAGCAGGGCAATCTGGTCGTCGCGCCCGGAAATCCGCCGGAATGTGCGCAGCTCGCGCACCGCGAGTGCGAAGTCGCCGTTCGCGTAGGCCGTGATCGCGACGGTCTCGCGCACGACCGCGATGCGGCCCGCGCTGCGCGACGCCGCGAGCGCGTGCTCGTGTGCACGCGCAGGGTCGGTGTCGATCAGACGCGCCGCCATCACCAAGTGGCGGGCGACCTGCTCGGCGTTCTCTTTGCTGAGCGTCTTCAGTTCGTTGCGCGCCGCGTTGTTGAGATCCTGCGGCCTCACATCTTCGGGAAGCGCGGGTCCCCGCTCGCCGGTGCGTCGGTCCGACCCCTGCGGGGGCCGCGTCGTACGGCGGTCGCCGTCGCGCTTCGCGTACGGCTTGCGCTCACCGTCGCGTGCGGCATATGGCTTCCGCTCACCGTCGCGCTTCGCGTACGGCTTCTTCTCACCGTCGCGTGCCGCGTAAGGCTTGCGCTCACCGTCGCGCTTCGCGTACGGCTTCTTCTCGCCATCGCGTGCCGCGTAAGGCTTACGCTCACCGTCCCGTGCCGCGTTCGGCTTACGCTCACCGTCGCGCTTCGCGTAAGGCTTGCGCTCACCGTCGCGCGCCGCGTAAGGCTTGCGCTCACCGTCCCGTGCCGCGTAAGGCTTACGCTCACCGTCCCGTGCCGCGTAAGGCTTACGCTCACCGTCCCGTGCCGCGTAAGGCTTACGCTCGCCGTCGCGCGCCGCGTAAGGCTTGCGCTCGCCGTCGCGCGCCGCGTAAGGCTTGCGCTCGCCGTCGCGCGCCGCGTAAGGCTTACGCTCGCCGTCGCGCTTCGCATACGGCTTCTTCTCGCCGTCGCGTGCCGCGTATGGCTTACGTGCACCGCGAGGCGAAGACGATCCACCGGCTGACGGCGGACGCTGCCCTTCTCGGCGCGGTCGCTCTTCTTCAGCCATGGCGGCATCCCTTCTATCGCGTAAACGAGAAAAGGCCACCCAACTTTGGGTGGCCTTTTCACGAAAGAAGTCCGGCGGTGTCCTACTCTCCCACAGGGTCCCCCCTGCAGTACCATCGGCGCTGTGAGGCTTAGCTTCCGGGTTCGGAATGTAACCGGGCGTTTCCCTCACGCTATGGCCGCCGAAACACTATTGATGTTTCAGTCTGCACAACGATTTATCGTTATGCGGTTCTCGACCGTACATCGAGAACCACTCAGTGGACGCAAGCACCTAGAACGGTGTGTTATCAAGTCATCGGCTTATTAGTACGAGTCAGCTGCACGTGTTACCACGCTTCCACATCTCGCCTATCAACCCAGTAGTCTGGCTGGGAGCCTCTCGCCCGAAGGCATGGAAATCTCATCTTGAGGCCGGCTTCCCGCTTAGATGCTTTCAGCGGTTATCCATCCCGAACGTAGCTAACCAGCGGTGCTCTTGGCAGAACAACTGGCACACCAGAGGTTCGTCCAACCCGGTCCTCTCGTACTAGGGTCAGATCCTCTCAAATTTCCTACGCGCGCAGCGGATAGGGACCGAACTGTCTCACGACGTTCTAAACCCAGCTCGCGTACCGCTTTAATGGGCGAACAGCCCAACCCTTGGGACCTACTCCAGCCCCAGGATGCGACGAGCCGACATCGAGGTGCCAAACCATGCCGTCGATATGGACTCTTGGGCAAGATCAGCCTGTTATCCCCGAGGTACCTTTTATCCGTTGAGCGACAGCGCTTCCACAAGCCACTGCCGGATCACTAGTCCCGACTTTCGTCCCTGCTCGACCTGTCAGTCTCACAGTCAAGCTCCCTTGTGCACTTACACTCGCCACCTGATTGCCAACCAGGTTGAGGGAACCTTTGGGCGCCTCCGTTACTTTTTGGGAGGCAACCGCCCCAGTTAAACTACCCACCAGGCACTGTCCCTGAACCGGATTACGGTTCTAAGTTAGATATCCAGAGTGACCAGAGTGGTATTTCAACAACGACTCCACAAGAACTGGCGTCCCTGCTTCAAAGTCTCCCACCTATCCTACACAAGCCACACCGAACACCAATACCAAGCTGTAGTAAAGGTCACGGGGTCTTTCCGTCCTGCTGCGCGTAACGAGCATCTTTACTCGTAGTGCAATTTCGCCGAGTTCGCGGTTGAGACAGTTGGGAAGTCGTTACGCCATTCGTGCAGGTCGGAACTTACCCGACAAGGAATTTCGCTACCTTAGGATGGTTATAGTTACCACCGCCGTTTACTGGGGCTTAAATTCTCAGCTTCGCCTTGCGGCTAACCGGTCCTCTTAACCTTCCAGCACCGGGCAGGCGTCAGTCCGTATACATCGTCTTGCGACTTGGCACGGACCTGTGTTTTTAGTAAACAGTCGCTACCCACTAGTCTCTGCGGCCTCCAAACGCTTTCGGAGCAAGTCCTAATACGTCGAAGGCCCCCCTTCTCCCGAAGTTACGGGGGCATTTTGCCGAGTTCCTTAACCACGATTCTCTCGATCTCCTTGGTATTCTCTACCTGACCACCTGAGTCGGTTTGGGGTACGGGCAACTAGAACCTCGCGTCGATGCTTTTCTCGGCAGCATAGGATCACCCACTTTTTATCCGCATCGTGTCTCAGCCTATGTGAGAGACGGATTTGCCTATCTCTCGGCCTACGCACTTGCACCAGGACAACCATCGCCTGGCTTGGGCTACCTTCCTGCGTCACACCTGTTAATACGCTAACCGCACCAGCATGGGGTCGTGCGCTAGCTCCAACGTTCTCACCCCGAAGGGATCGATACAGAGGAATTCGGGCACTTAGCACCACTGGATTAGCTTGGGCGGTTCTTCGCCGGTACGGGAATATCAACCCGTTGTCCATCGACTACGCCTGTCGGCCTCGCCTTAGGTCCCGACTTACCCAGGGAAGATTAGCTTGACCCTGGAACCCTTGGTCTTTCGGAGGACGTGTTTCTCACACGTCTTTCGCTACTCATGCCTGCATTCTCACTCGTGTGGCCTCCACGGCTGGGTTACCCCGCCGCTTCGCTGGCCACACGACGCTCTCCTACCCATCAACACGGCTGGACCACGAAGGCCTACCAATAATGTCAATGCCACAACTTCGGTGGCGTGCTTGAGCCCCGTTACATTGTCGGCGCGGAATCACTTGACCAGTGAGCTATTACGCACTCTTTCAAGGGTGGCTGCTTCTAAGCCAACCTCCTGGTTGTCAAGGCAACTCCACATCCTTTCCCACTTAGCACGCGCTTTGGGACCTTAGTTGGTGGTCTGGGTTGTTTCCCTCTCGACTATGAAGCTTATCCCCCACAGTCTCACTGCTGCGCTCTCACTTACCGGCATTCGGAGTTTGGCTGACGTCAGTAACCTTGTAGGGCCCATCGGCCATCCAGTAGCTCTACCTCCGGCAAGAAACACGCAACGCTGCACCTAAATGCATTTCGGAGAGAACCAGCTATCACGAAGTTTGATTGGCCTTTCACCCCTATCCACAGCTCATCCCCTCAGTTTTCAACCTAAGTGGGTTCGGTCCTCCACGACGTCTTACCGTCGCTTCAACCTGGCCATGGATAGATCACTTCGCTTCGGGTCTAGGACACGCGACTGAATCGCCCTATTCAGACTCGCTTTCGCTACGGCTACCCCACACGGGTTAACCTCGCCACGTATCGCTAACTCGCAGGCTCATTCTTCAAAAGGCACGCTGTCACAGCTGCTAGGGCTGCTCCAACGGTTTGTAAGCAAACGGTTTCAGGTACTATTTCACTCCCCTCCCGGGGTACTTTTCACCTTTCCCTCACGGTACTTGTCCGCTATCGGTCATCTGGGAGTATTTAGGCTTATCAGGTGGTCCTGACGGATTCACACGGGATTTCTCGGGCCCCGTGCTACTTGGGATACTCTTCGCGCCAAGGGAGGCATTTCGACTACGGGGTTGGCACCCTCTATGACCCGCCTTTCAATGCGGTTCGTCTATACCTTCTTGTAACGCCGGCTGCTCGGCAGAGCAGCCTGAAAAGTCCCACAACCCCGAATACGCAACTCCTGCCGGATATCACACGTACTCGGTTTAGCCTGTTCCGGTTTCGCTCGCCACTACTAACGGAATCGCGGTTGCTTTCTCTTCCTGTGGGTACTGAGATGTTTCACTTCCCCACGTTCCCTCTACCCGCCCTATATATTCAGGCGGGAGTCACTGGGTCGGCACGCCGCCCAGCGGGGTTTCCCCATTCGGAGATCCTCGGATCAAAGTGTGCTTATCCACTCCCCGAGGCTTATCGCAGATTGCTACGTCCTTCTTCGGCTCCAGATGCCAAGGCATCCACCGTTTGCTCTTAAAGACTTGAAATCACATGAGTTTGAATCGTCAATTGAAATTGACTAATGATCTTTAAGATCATCTTCACGAGATGATGAATCATCTCGAAGATGCTCGCGTCCACTGTGTAGTTCTCAAAGTACGGGCGGTACCTTCTCCGCCGCCGGCGCTGCCGGCATCAGAAAAGGTCCTGAGGTTGGTCGCCTCCGAAGAGGCATCCGGTCCCTCAGGACCCAACAGCGTGCATGTGCCGTATCTCTTGTCTCCGAGCTTTCCAGACCCGAAGGCCGTACTGACTCGAGGATTCGATCCTCGGCACCTCGTCAAATGTTCCACCCATGAGCTCCCTGCAGAGACATTCGCTCTGATCAGGGTTCTGGAAGACCGAAGTCTTCAGATGCTCCTTAGAAAGGAGGTGATCCAGCCGCACCTTCCGGTACGGCTACCTTGTTACGACTTAGTCCTAATTACCGATCCCACCTTCGACGGCTCCCTCCACAAGGGTTGGGCCACCGGCTTCAGGTGTTACCGACTTTCATGACTTGACGGGCGGTGTGTACAAGACCCGGGAACGTATTCACCGCAGCGTTGCTGATCTGCGATTACTAGCGACTCCGACTTCATGAGGTCGAGTTGCAGACCTCAATCCGAACTGGGACCGGCTTTTTGGGATTCGCTCCACCTTACGGTATTGCAGCCCTTTGTACCGGCCATTGTAGCATGCGTGAAGCCCAAGACATAAGGGGCATGATGATTTGACGTCATCCCCACCTTCCTCCGAGTTGACCCCGGCAGTATCCCATGAGTTCCCACCATTACGTGCTGGCAACATAGAACGAGGGTTGCGCTCGTTGCGGGACTTAACCCAACATCTCACGACACGAGCTGACGACAACCATGCACCACCTGTTTACGAGTGTCCAAAGAGTTGACCATTTCTGGCCCGTTCTCGTATATGTCAAGCCTTGGTAAGGTTCTTCGCGTTGCATCGAATTAATCCGCATGCTCCGCCGCTTGTGCGGGTCCCCGTCAATTCCTTTGAGTTTTAGCCTTGCGGCCGTACTCCCCAGGCGGGGAACTTAATGCGTTAGCTGCGTCACGGAATCCGTGGAATGGACCCCACAACTAGTTCCCAACGTTTACGGGGTGGACTACCAGGGTATCTAAGCCTGTTTGCTCCCCACCCTTTCGCTCCTCAGCGTCAGTTACGGCCCAGAGATCTGCCTTCGCCATCGGTGTTCCTCCTGATATCTGCGCATTCCACCGCTACACCAGGAATTCCAATCTCCCCTACCGCACTCTAGTCTGCCCGTACCCACTGCAGGCCCGAGGTTGAGCCTCGGGTTTTCACAGCAGACGCGACAAACCGCCTACGAGCTCTTTACGCCCAATAATTCCGGATAACGCTTGCGCCCTACGTATTACCGCGGCTGCTGGCACGTAGTTAGCCGGCGCTTTTTCTGCAGGTACCGTCACTTTCGCTTCTTCCCTGCTAAAAGAGGTTTACAACCCGAAGGCCGTCGTCCCTCACGCGGCGTTGCTGCATCAGGCTTGCGCCCATTGTGCAATATTCCCCACTGCTGCCTCCCGTAGGAGTCTGGGCCGTGTCTCAGTCCCAGTGTGGCCGGTCACCCTCTCAGGCCGGCTACCCGTCGACGCCTTGGTGAGCCGTTACCTCACCAACAAGCTGATAGGCCGCGAGCTCATCCCTGACCGAATTTCTTTCCAGCTGCTGAAGATGCCTTCGCAGCTCGTATCCAGTATTAGACGCCGTTTCCAGCGCTTATCCCAGAGTCAGGGGCAGATTGCTCACGTGTTACTCACCCGTTCGCCACTGATCCAGCAGAGCAAGCTCCGCTTTCACCGTTCGACTTGCATGTGTTAAGCACGCCGCCAGCGTTCATCCTGAGCCAGGATCAAACTCTCCGTAAAGAAATGTTGCTGCGATCAGCCGGAAAATGACTGAAGCAGCGAGTTTGATCTGACCAAAGGGATGTCATTGCTGACTATCCGTTGCCGGCACCGGAGTGCCGGACTTTGATCCAAAGGAATCTCATTCAGCCGAAGCTGAATCGAGGTTATTTGGCATTTGACAAGTGCACGCTGTTGAGTTCTCAAGGATCGGATGCTCCTGCCGTTTGGCCTCTCGGCCTCCCCTGCAGGGCAACTTCTCTATCTTATACTTCGTGTTTCGCTTGTCAAATCGGCGTTTCTGACCGAAGTCAGACGCGATGACGCGCATCTCACGAAGCTAGATCGGCGGCTCGACGTTTCGGCTTTCGAGCCAGCCCGTCGGGCAACTTCTCTATCTTATCCCGCTCGCTCTGCTTGTCAAATCGGCTGTCTGTGACTGATTTGGCGTCTCCAGCAGCACTCTTCGACAGCTTCCGAGGAGTGGGATCCCATCCTAGACCAAAAGGCCTTGTTCTCTCTACCGAGAGGTTTGGGTTGGGGTGGTTCTCCGCTTGAGGGGGCGAGGCCTTCCGGCCTTCTCGCTCTTCCCTGTGGGGCGAACAAGTAATAAGTTACGTGGGTTCTGGGGATCGGGCAAATCCGGGCTGCATCCCGGGCGTGTCGCGCGCGGAATCGTTGATTTTCCGCGGTTCCACTCACGCCGGCCCCGGCGTAGCGTGTGTGCCATGACAGCGGCGGTCGCCCTCCCCGCCCGCACGGATGTCGCGGGGCTCGCCGCGATGGCCGTCGGCGCAGCCACGTCGGCGGCGATGTCGGTCGCCGACATCGCCGGCGCCCCGCAGCTCGATCCGCACCGCATCGCCGTCGCGTACTCGAGCGAGCGATGGATGCGCATCGATGGGCAGCCGCAGCGGGCCTTCGCTCCGCTGTCGAGCTTCTTCGCCACGCTCGACGGTTCGGTGCGCACGCATGCGAACTACCCGCATCATCGCGACCGGCTGCTGCGCGGACTGGGTCTGCCCCGGGATGCTGACGCCACCCGTGTGACAGAGACACTCGCGGCACTGCCCACTGCCTCGGCTGTCGCCGCGGTCGACGCCGTCGGCGGGCTCTGCGTGCCGGTGCGGCCAGAAGATCCCGCCGCGGATGCCGCTTTGCGCTGCACTCCCCTGGTCGAGATCACGCGCATCAGCGAAGCACCCCGCCGACCGCGGCCGGATCCCCAGGCATCCGCACCGTTGCGCGGTGTGCGCGTGCTCGATCTGACCCGCGTCATCGCCGGCCCCATCGCGACGAGTACGCTCGCGCTGCTCGGTGCGGAAGTGCTGCGCCTCGACCCGCCGGCGCTGCCCGAGATCGCCGGCCAGCATCTCGACACCGGTCACGGCAAGCTCTCGGCACTGCTCGACCTGTCCACGCCCGCGGGCGCCGCGCGGTTCGACGAGCTTCTCGCCTCGGCCGACATCGTGGCACTCGGATACCGCCCCGATGCTCTCGCCCGACTCGGCCTCGCACCCGAGCAGCTTGCCGAGCGTCGGCCCGGCGTCATCGTGCTGTCGCTGTCGGCGTGGGCCGAGCCGCACCGCCGCGGATTCGACAGCCTCGTGCAGGCCGCGAGCGGCATCGCCCTGATCGAGGGCACGAGCGGCGCCCCCGGTGTGCTGCCCGCCCAGGCGCTCGATCACAGTGCGGGCTACCTGCTCGCTGCCGCCGCCATTGACCTTGTCGCGCGTCGCGCGCGCGAGGGCGGCTCGTGGCTCGCCCGCACATCGTTGCGCCGCGTCGCGGCAGAGCTGCTCGGTCTTCCGCGCACCGCCGAGCCCGAACCCGCCCCGATGGTCTCCGACGCGACGGGGCACACGCAGAGCTTCGAGGTCGACGGGATCAGCATCGTGACGACGGCACCCGCGATCGGCTACCCGGGCGGCCCGACCGGCTTCGCTGCGCCGCACGCGTGGGGGCAGGACGAACCGGCCTGGGCCTAGGCATCCGCTCCGCAACGCGGACGGCCCCCGCTCCGAAGAGCGAGGGCCGCCTGGCTGTGCGTCGTGCTGCTTACTGCGCAGCCTCGACGATCGCGAGGAGGTTCGGGTTGTTGGCGTACGCCTCGGCCGCGTTCTCCTTCGTGACGATCACCGGGTCGAGCAGGTACGCCGGGACGACCTTCACGCCGTTGTCGTACTGCTCGGTGTCGTTGACGTCGACCGTCTCGCCCTTCTGCAGCTGCTGGATCATCTTGATCGTCTGCGCCACGAGCAGCGAGGTGTCCTTGTTGATCGTCGAGTACTGCTCGCCGGCCATGATCGACTTGACCGACTCGACCTCAGAGTCCTGACCCGTGACGGTGAACGTCGCGATGTCCTTGCCGCCCTGCTTCACCGAGGTGATGATGGCGCGAGCCAGGTTGTCGTTCGGCGAGAGGACGCCGTCGATCGTCGCGTCGGTGTAGTTGGCCGTGAGCAGCGAGTCCATGCGGCTCTGTGCGTTCTCGGCCTCCCAGCCCTGCGTCGCCGTCTGGGCGATTTCGGTCTGGCCCGACTTCACGACGAGGGTGCCGTCGTCGATCTTCGGCTGCAGGACGCTCATCGCACCGTTGAAGAACACGGCCGAGTTGGCGTCGTCCGGCGAACCGGAGAACAGTTCGATGTTCCACGGAGCGGCGTGACCCGAGCGTGCCTCGAGGCCATCGAGCAGAGCCTGGCCCTGCAGCTCACCGACCTTGTAGTTGTCGAACGCGACGTAGTAGTCGACGTTCGGCGTGTTCTCGATCAGGCGGTCGTACGCGATGATCTTGACGCCGGCATCGGCGGCCTGCTGCAGCTGGGTGCCCAGCTGCTTGCCGTCCTTCGCGCCGATGACGATGACCTTCGCGCCGTTGGTGACCATGGCGGCGATCTGGTTCTGCTGCTCGGCGACCGTGTTGGATGCCGGGGCGTACTGCACGTCGCCCGTGAAGCCGGCTGCCTTCAGGCCATCCTCGAACAGGCCACCCGCGAGCACCCAGTTCTCCGACGTCTTGTCCGGCAGCGCGACACCAATCGTCGCGTCGGCGGCGAAGCCGGCGGTCGCTGCATCGGTACCCGTGGTCTCGTCGCCACCGCGGCTCGTGCCCGAGCAGCCGGTGAGGGCGAGCGCTGTGACGGCGGCCAGGCCGGCAGCCGCAAGAGCGATTCTCTTCATTGATTCATCACTTTCTCTGGTGAGGGTGAGGCGAACAGGTCCCGGACCTACCCCTTGGGGAGGTCGGCCGGCTGGCTCGACTCGTTCGTGCCCGACGTCGGGATGACGGCGGGGACATCTGTGATCAGCTCTGCGCGCTTGTCACGGCGGCGCATCATGAGGCCGATGATCGAGGGGCCGCCGCGCCGCTTGCTGATGACGTCGACCGCGACAGCGAGGAGGAGCACGAGGCCCTTGACGATCTGCACCGCGTCGGCGCCCGCGCCGATCAGCTGCAGACCGTTGTTGAGGAAGGCCATGACCAGACCACCGATGATCGATCCGATCACCGTGCCGATACCGCCCGAGACGGCGGCGCCTCCGATGAAGACGGCCGCGATGGCATCCAGCTCCCAGCCGTTGCCGTCCTGCGGACCGGATGCCGTGGCGCGGCCGATGTAGATCATGCCGGCGACGGCGGCGAGCACCGCCATGTTCATCATGACGAAGAAGTCGATGCGACGGTCCTTGACGCCCGACAGGCTCGCCGCGAGGCGGTTGCCGCCGACGGCGTAGATGTGCCGGCCGAAGACGGTGCGGTTCGTCACGAAGGAGTAGATCACGACGAGCACCAGCAGGATCACGCCCGAGATCGGGAAGCTCGTGCCGGGGCGGCCGGTCGCGAACAGCCACGCGGCCCAGAGGATCACGGCGGAGAGGATCACGACCTTGACGATCGACACCCAGATCGGCGCCATCTCAGCGTCGATCTTGCGCTGCTGGCGGCGCAGGCGCCACTCGTTGTAGACGATCCAGCCGACACCGATGAGGCCGAGCACCATCGTCAGCACGTTGAACGGTACATTGATCGGCAGCTCGGGCAGGTACCCCGAGCCGATGAAGCTGTACTCCGGCGGCACGGGCGTCGTCGTCGACTGGCCGATCGCCTGGTTCGCACCGCGGAAGATCAGCATGCCGGCCAGCGTCACGATGAACGCCGGCACCCCGACGAACGCGACCCAGAATCCCTGCCAGGCGCCCGCGAGCGCGCCGACCAGAAGACCGATCACGATCGCGACGGGCCAGGGCATGTTCCATTCGCTCATCGACTTCGCGACGATGATGCCGACGAACGCGGCGACCGAACCGACCGACAGGTCGATGTGGCCCATGATGATGACCATCACCATGCCGATCGCGAGGATCAGGATGTAGGACTGCTGGCTGACGACGTTGATGAGGTTCTGCGACGACAGCGTCTTGCCGTCGGTCCAGATCTGGAACACGACGATGATCGCGATGAGTGATCCGAGGATGCCGAACTGGCGTCCGGTCGACCCCGACCCGAACATCTTGCGCAGGTCGGCGAGTCCGCCGCTCTTCGTCTTCTGGGTGGTATCGGTCATGCTTTCGCCTTCGGTCGGGAGGAGGTCATGCTGCGCATGAGGTTTTCGGGTGTGGCTTCGGATGCGGGGATGTCATCGGTGATCTGGCCCTCGAAGACCGTGTAGATGCGGTCCGCGATGCCGAGCAGTTCGGGCAGCTCGCTCGAGATGAGGATGACGCCCTTCCCCTGCGCGGCCAGCTGCTGGACGATCGTGTAGATCTCGTACTTGGCGCCCACGTCGATGCCGCGGGTCGGCTCGTCGAGGATCAGCAGGTCGGGGTCGGTGAACATCCACTTGGCGAGCACGACCTTCTGCTGGTTGCCGCCGGAGAGCTTCGAGACGCCGACCTCGACGTTCGGTGTCTTGATGCGCAGGCGCTTGCGGTAGTCCTCGGCGACGTCGTTCTCGGCGTACGGGTCGACGACGCCGCGACGCGCGATCTTGCGCAGCTTGGCCGAGACGATCGAGCGCTTGATCGTGTCGAGCAGGTTGAGCCCGAGCACCTTCCGGTCTTCACTCACGTACGCGAGACCGTGGGCGATCGCGGCTTCGACGTCCTTCAGGACGATCTCCTGACCGTCCTTGATGATCGTGCCGTCGATGTACTTGCCGTAGGAGCGACCGAAGATGCTCATCGCGAGCTCTGTGCGCCCCGCGCCCATGAGGCCCGCAAGGCCCACAATCTCGCCGCGGCGCACGTGGATGTTCGACCCCTTCGCGACGAGGCGCTCGGTGATCTGCGGGTGCTGGATCGTCCAGTTCTTGACCTCGAAGAAGACCTCGCCGATATGCGGCGTGCGGTCGGGGAAACGGCTCTCGAGCGACCGGCCGACCATGCCGCGGATGATGCGGTCCTCATCGACACCGCCGCCGGCGACGTCGAGCGTCTCGATCGTGCGTCCGTCGCGGATGATCGTGATCGAGTCGGCGATCTGCTCGATCTCGTTGAGCTTGTGGCTGATGATGATCGACGTGATCCCCTTGCCCTTGAGGGACAGGATGAGGTCGAGCAGGTGCTGCGAGTCGTCTTCGTTCAGCGCCGCGGTGGGCTCGTCGAGGATCAGCAGCTTGACGTCCTTCGCGAGCGCCTTGGCGATCTCGACGAGCTGCTGCTTGCCGACGCCGAGGTGCTTGATCTGCGTATCGGGGTCTTCGCGCAGTCCGACGCGCGCCAGCAGGTCGAAGGCGCGGACGCGAGCCTCGGACCAGTCGATCACTCCCCCGCGCGCGATCTCGTTGCCGAGGAAGATGTTCTCGGTGATCGACAGTTCGGGGATCAGCGCGAGCTCCTGGTGGATGATCGCGATGCCGGCCTGCTCACTGGCACGGATGTCGCGGAACGCGACGACCTCGCCGCGGAACCAGATCTCACCGTCGTACGTGCCGTGCGGGTAGACACCCGACAGGACCTTCATGAGGGTCGACTTGCCCGCCCCGTTCTCGCCGCAGATCGCGTGGATCTCGCCGGCGCCGACGGTGATCGACACGTCGCTGAGCGCCTTGACTCCGGGGAACTCCTTCGTGATGGAGCGCATCTCCAGGATCGGGACTGCGTCCGTCATAGTGCGCGACCTCCTCGTCGTCTGATGTCTGTCATTCTTTGACTGTCTCAATGTGACCGTTCACATTGCTTGATCATCGTGCACCCTCTGCCGCTTCATGTCAATTGCAGAATCGGCGCGTTATCGAAGCGTCATCTTCGTGGTGCCGGAGGCGCCGCAGTCGACGCGCGCACGATGAGTCGCGGCGCAACCGACGGCGTGTCCTGCGCGGTGGTCGCGCTGCTGTCGGGCATCCCCTCGGCCAGGTCCATCTCGCCGTCGCCGTCGATCGCACGCAGCAGTGCCGAGACCGCGCGCTCACCCAGGCCGGCGAAGTTCTGGTGCACCGTCGTGAGCGGCGGCGCCGCATGTGCCGCAAGCGGAATATCGTCGAAGCCGACGACGCTGACGTCCCACGGCACCTCGACGCCGGCGTCACGGAAGCCGTGCAGCAGGCCGATCGCCATCGCGTCGTTCGCCGCGAACACGGCCGTGAAGTCCAGACGCCGCACCAGCTCGAGCGCGGCGCGATACCCGAAGTCGGCCGTCCAGTCGCCGAGGATCGGCGGCCTCGTGGGCAGATCGGCATCCGACAGCGCATGCAGATATCCGCGCATACGACTCTCGGCCTCGATCCAGTCCTGCGGGCCGGCCAGGTGCACGATCTCGGCATGACCCAGCTCGATCAGGTGCTCCGTCGCCATGCGTGCGCCGTGCAGCTGATCGTCGGCCAGTTCGACGATGCCGCGCCGGGCCGAGTGCAGGCCCAGTGAGGGGATGCCGAGATCGAGGTCACCGAGCACGTCGAAGACGCGCACCTGCGGGGCGTGCACGATGATGCCTTCGACCGACTGCCGGCGCAGGTGCTCGACGGCGGCGCGGATCGTCTCGGGTCGTGTGTCGCTCAGGTAGGCGGAGTTGACCCAGTAGCCGCGCTCGCGGGCAGAGTCCTCCAGCGCCGCGATGCTCGAGGTCGGCCCGTACTCGCCGCGCGAGCCGATGATCAGTCCGAGCGTGTGCGAGCGGCTCGTCACGAGCGCGCGCGCTGCCTGATTGGGCCGGTAGTGCAGCTCGGCCATCGCGTCGAGCACTCGCTGCTTGGTCGCGGGACGGATCGAGGGATGCCCGTTGAGCACTCTCGACACGGTCTGATACGACACGTCTGCGACGCGTGCGACGTCGCGGATGCTCGCGGTGCGCGTGCGCTCCTCGCCTGCCGTCACAGTGCCCTCGCCTTCGATGTGCACGTTCACATTACCGCGCGCGAGACGATCAGCGTGCCACCGTTTCGCCGGGCTCGTGGCGCTGCGCGCGACGACGGCGCACGACGATGACCACGCACAGCACGAGAGTGAGCACGCCCCAGATCGCACATGCCGGCGGCAGCACACGATAGGCGAGGTGCTGCGCGGTCCACGTCGCCGTCAGCGGGCCGTACGCGGCCAGGCCCACGCCCCAGCCGGCGACGAGGACCACCGGCAGCGAGACCCACCACGCGATGCGGACCCACCTCGGCAGCACACGGTCGACGGATGCCACGGGCACGCGCCGCGCGAGCCAGCGGGCACCCCAGATCGCGAGCACGACGAGCGCGATGATGCTCGAGCCGTGCTGCAGCCACTTGTAGCCGACGAGCGGCCCCCACAGCTCTCCGAGCGCGGGGATCAGGCGCGTGCCCCAGCGGCCTTCGTGCGTGAAGGCATCCCACGCGATGTGCGACAGCACACCGAGCAAGAGCGAGAGTGCCACGAGGATCGCGAACGTCGACGGCTCGCGCCACACGCGCGCCCTCGCGCCGGGGCGCGGAGCGTGCACGGACTCCCACGCGGCCCGCCCTGTCGCGTCCCACCCTTCAGGGAGCCTCCGCGCGAGCGCGGTCGGCGACAGCTCGCGCACGGCGGGTCGCACGAGCGCGTACCAGAGCACCAGCAGCACGAACGCGATGAGGGTCGTCAGCAGCGGGTACGCGTGCGTCATCTGGTACGTCAGCGGCGTGCTGCGCAGGAACAGCGGCAGGTCGGGGGTCATCGCGCCGATCGCGATCGCCGCCGGCAGCAGCGGCGTGCGGATGAACGGCAGTGCGACGACGGCGTGCGACGGAGTGAACGGCATCCGCCGTCAGCTGACGAACAGGCCCGCGAGGGTCTTCTTGCCGCGGCGCAGCACCGACACTCCCCCGGGCAGCGTGCCGCTCACGACGGCGCTCTCGTCTTCGACCTTCGCGCCGTCGAGCGAGACACCGCCCTGTGCGATCGCGCGCCGCGCTTCGCCGAGGCTGGTGACCAGGCCTGTGTCGACGAGCGCCTGCGCGACCGAGGTGCCGGCGGCGAGGGTCGCGTTCGGCAGCTCCTCGAGGGCACTGCGCAGCGTCTCGGCGTCGAGCGCGGCCAGATCTCCCTGACCGAACAGCGCGTCGGATGCCGCGATCACGGCCTCCGTCGCCGCCGTGCCGTGCACGAACGTCGTGACCTCAAGCGCGAGGCGCTTCTGCGCGGCGCGGCGGAACGGCTCGCTCTCGACGAGCGCCTCGTACTGCTCGATCTCGGCGCGCGTGAGGAACGTGAAGATCTTCAGGCGCGCGATGACGTCGGCATCCGCCGTCGCGAGCCAGAACTGGTACATCCGGTAGGGGCTGCACATCGCGGCATCCAGCCAGATCGCGTTGCCCTCACTCTTGCCGAACTTCGTGCCGTCGGTGTTGGTGATCAGGGGTGTGCCGATCGCGTGGGCGCTCACGCCCTCGACGCGGTGGATGAGGTCGGTGCCGCTCGTGAGGTTGCCCCACTGATCGCTGCCGCCGGTCTGCAGCACGCAGTCGTACTGCCGGTAGAGCTCGAGGAAGTCCATGCCCTGCAGGATCTGGTAGCTGAACTCGGTGTAGCTGATGCCCGCTTCGGAGTTCAGGCGCGCGCTGACGGCATCCTTCTTCAGCATCGTGCCGACGCGGTAGTGCTTGCCGATCTCGCGCAGGAAGTCGATCGCGCTCATCGGCGCCGTCCAGTCGAGGTTGTTGACCATGCGCGCGGCGTTGTCGCCCTCGAAGCTCAGGAAGCGCTCGACTTGGGCGCGGAGGTACCCGACCCACTCGGCGACGGTGTCCTTCGTGTTGAGCGTGCGCTCGGCCGTCGGCCGCGGATCGCCGATGAGGCCCGTCGAGCCGCCGACGAGGCCGAGCGGCTTGTGGCCCGCGAGCTGCAGACGGCGCAGCAGCAGCAGCTGCACGAGGTTGCCCAGGTGCAGGCTCGGCGCGGTCGGGTCGAAGCCGCAGTAATACGTGATCGGGTCGCCGGACAGGAGCTCACGCAGAGCCTCTTGGTCGGTGGACACGTGCACCAGGCCTCGCCAGACGATCTCGTCCCACACGTTCTCGAACGTCGGGTCGTTGGCGGGCGCGAGGGCGCTCACGACGGTTTCAGACACGCGCTCCAGGGTATCAGCGGGGGTTGGCGGGGCGCGCGGGGCGACGAAGGTGCAGTGGGATGCCACGGCGGGTGCCGCGGGCGGGGTGTTGCCGCGGGCGGTGTCGCCGCGGGTGGGCGTCGGGGGCGCGTGTCAGACTGACCGCATGTGGCTCGAGCTGGATCTTCCCGCGGCGGTGCTGTCGACCTTCCTGTTCCTCGCACTGTGCGCGGCGCTCGCCCTCGTGACGGTGTCGCTCGGTCGTCCCAGTGCGGTGCTGCTGGGCTGCGCCGTGGGCCTCGTGGTGCTGAGCGTCATCATCGTGGCGGTGCTGCCCATCACGATCCCGCCCCTGATGGGGGCGATCCTGGCGCTGCTCGCCGTCGCGCTCGCTACGGTCGGCGGCAACCCAATCGTGCGGTGGGTGCTGCGCGCCGCCGACGGCGGCAAGACGCCGGAGGGCCCGCGCGGAGGCATCCTCGTCGAGCTCATGGCCGCTCCCCCGGCTCCGCCGCGCGAAGAGGAGATCCTGCGCGGGGGCACGACGATCGGCTATCTCGAGCGGCTCGCGGCGGCCCTCGCGATCGTCGTCGGGTTTCCCGCGGCGATCGCCGTCATCGTCGCACTGAAGGGCGTCGGCCGGTTCACCGAGCTCGCGACGCCGGCCGCCCGCGAGCGGTTCATCGTCGGCACGCTCGCGAGCCTGCTGTGGGCATCCGCCGTCGCCGGGATCATCCCCCTCGCGATGTGGTGACCGTCGCCGCGCGCTGATCGTCAGCTGCGGCCGCCGAGCTGAGCGAGTCCTTCCGCCAGCGCACTGAAACCGGCCGAGGCGAGCGCCTGCGACACGGCCGACTGGCTGATCTGCTCGTCGTCGGCGAGCTCACCCTGCGTGCGACCGAGCAGCCTGCCGTAGGCGAGTCGGCGGGTGCGCGCAGGCATCCGGCCGATGAGCTGATCGCGTGCGAGCAGATACGCATTGGCGTAGCCGACCTCGACACCGCCGTGCCCTTCCGCGGCAACGATCCACGTGCGGGCTGCTGGCACGGCACGCGATTGCTTGTCGTGGACGAGTTCGATCGCCTCGCGCGCAGCCCACCAGGCCGGCCCCTCGGCAAGATCGCCTACACGCGAGGGCACCGTCGTCATCTGCCCGACGCCGATGCCGTAACGGCAGTCGATTCCGTCCGGCAGCGCGAGCCGCAGCAGCAGCAGGGATGCCATCGCCGCCGAGGCATCCGGGTACGTGCCTTGCAGTTCATCGCCGAGCACGGGCTGCAACGGCCTGGTCGCGAGGGGCCGATCGTGCTCGACGCGCAGAATCGCCTCGTCGAGGGCGCGCTGAGCCGCCGCCCGGTCGGGCAGCGTGCGAGATCCCACGATGTCTGCGATGACGGCAACGTCCATCGCATCATCATATAGCTTATTTTCTCAAAAAATAAGCCCTTAGCTGATATCAGCCGCCGATAAGTGCGTGCGTCGCTGCCTGCGCCCGCGCGATGAGTTCAGCACGCTGCTCCTCGACACGGATGCCGGCGGTGCCGCCCGCACCCGCGCGGCTCGCCACCGACCCTTCGATCGAGAGCACGTCGCGCACCTCGGGAACGAGCAGCGGCGACACCTCGGCGAGGAGCGCGTCGTCGGCATCCTCGAGTCCGATCCCCCGCTGCTCGCACGCGCGTACGAGCGACCCGGAGATCTCGTGCGCGTCGCGGAACGGCACGCCGCGCTTGACGAGCCATTCGGCCACGTCCGTCGCGAGCGAGAATCCGGCGGGGGCGAGCTGCGCCATCCGCTCGGTGTCGAACCGCGCCGTCGCGACCATGCCGGCGAAGGCAGGCAGGACCACCTCGAGGGTCGCGACCGAGTCGAAGACAGGCTCTTTGTCCTCTTGCAGGTCGCGGTTGTACGCGAGCGGCAGCGCCTTGAGTGTCGCGAGCAGCCCCGACAGGTTGCCGATGAGGCGGCCCGCCTTGCCGCGCGCGAGCTCGGCGATGTCGGGGTTCTTCTTCTGCGGCATGATGCTCGAGCCGGTCGAGAAGCCGTCGTCGAGGGTGATGAAGCCGAACTCGCGCGTGTTCCAGAGGATGATGTCCTCGGCGAAGCGCGACAGGTCGATGCCGATCATGGCGGCGATGAACGCGAACTCGGCGACGACGTCACGCGCGGCCGTGCCGTCGAGGGAGTTCTCCGCGGGGCGCGAGAGCCCGAGTCGGTCGGCGACCAGCTGCGGGTCGAGTCCGAGGGTTACGCCCGCGAGCGCGCCGCCGCCATAGGGGCTGACGCTCGCACGCGCCGACCAGTCGCGCAGACGCTCGAGGTCACGCACGAGCGGCCAGGCGTGCGCCTGCAGGTGGTGCGCGAGCAGGATCGGCTGCGCGTGCTGCAGGTGGGTGCGCCCCGGCATGATCGCGGTGGCGTGCGCCTCTGCCTGCGCGACGATCGCATCGATCAGGCGCAGGATCTCGCGCGCGATGAGCCGCGCGTGGTCGAGCAGGTACAGCCGGACGAGTGTCGCGATCTGGTCGTTGCGGCTGCGGCCCGCGCGCAGCTTGCCGCCGAGCTCGGGCCCGACCTCGGCGATGAGCGCGGCCTCGAGCGCTCCGTGGACGTCCTCGTCGCCGGGCTGTGCCACGAGGGTGCCGTCGGCCCAGGCATCCGCCAGCGTGTCGAGCGCGTCGTGCATGCGGCGCTCTTCGTCGGAGGTGAGATAGCCGGCGGCGGCGAGCGCGGCCGCGTGCGCGTGCGAGCCCGCGAGATCGTACGGGGCGAGCGCCCAGTCGAAGTGCGTCGACTTGCTCAGCGCGGCCAGTTCGGGCGAGGGACCGGAAGCGAAGCGGGCGCCCCACAGCGCGCCCTCGTTGGTGCCGTGCACGTTGTCAGTCACCCCGCAAGCCTACCGAGCGCCGGGGGTGGGGCTGGGTGGGTGGGTGGGTGGCGGGGTGCGGGTGTTCGCGCGGGGTGGTGGGCGTTCATCCGTCCCGATGTGCGGCTGCGCGAGGCATCCAGCGGCATGTCGGGACGGATGGCGTCGGCCAGCACAACACCGCGACGCGCTCATCCGTCCCGAAGTGCGGCTCGGCGTGGCATCCGGCGGCACATCGGGACGGATGACGCGCGCGACGCGGCCGCCTCCCGCTCGCGCACCCGCTCGTCTCCGCTCATCCGTCCCGTTGTGCGGCTGCGGTGCGCGCCAACCGACAGATCGGGACGGATGACGCGGCGGGCGCGAAACCGCGACGCGCTCATCCGTCCGGTTGTGCGGCTCGGCGTGGCATCCAGCGACAAGTCGGGACGGATGACGCGCGCGACGCGCGCGACGCATCGCCTCCTCCACAATCGCAAGATCTCGAAAACTGTCCACGGATGCGCGCTTTCGCCCACCACGCGCGCCTCACAACCGTGACCGTTGAGGGATGCCTCCGACACCAGCCCCACTCCCGTCTCGGCTCCCCGACGCCTTCACCGTCGCCGACGCGCTGGCTGCCGGCGCGCCCCCGGGCAGGCTTCGCGCCCGCGATCTCGAGATTCCGTTCCGCGGCGTGAGACGGCGACGGAGATCGCGGGATGCCAGGACGGAGTTCGCACCCGATCTGTCCCCCGGCGCGCAGGAAGCGCAGCAGCTCCTGTGCGAGATCATGCAGCGCGTGCGGGACTTCGCGCTGATCCTGCCCGCCGGCGCCTTCTTCAGTCACGCCACGGCCGCCGTCGTATGGGGTCTTCCCCTCCCGCTGCGGATCCTGCGGCAGGTCGCCCGCGCGCTCGATGTCGCCGTGACGGATGCCCGACGAGGTTCGAAAGCGGCGGGGATCGCCGGTCATCAGCTGCGCAGCGCGATGACGCAGACGCGCGTGCGCGACGGCATCCCCGTCACCAGTCCCGCGACGACGTGGGCACTCCTGGGTCCGCTGCTCAGCGTCGACGAGTTGATCGAGGTCGGCGACGCCGTCGTGCACATTCCGCGCCGTTACGGCATGCAGCGCGGGACACCCGCGGACGCCCTCGCGACGATCACGCAGCTCATCGCCGCGACAGAGGCAGGGCGGCGAGCCGGAGCTAAGAAGCTCCGCGCCGCGCTGCAGGACATCCGCGTGGGTTCGGCATCGCCGGGCGAGACGCGCCTGCGGCTCGCCCTCGTGCGTGCCGGTCTGCCCGAGCCGGAGCTCGACGTCGACGTGTACGCGGCCGACGGCACGCCGATCGGTTTCACCGAGCTGGGCTACCCGCGCTGGCGCGTGCTCATCGAGTACGAGGGCGACCATCACCGGGTCGACCGGAGCCAGTGGAATCGCGACATCGAGAAGCACGCCGCGTGCGTTGATGCCGATTGGGACCCCGTGCGGGTGACGTTGCAGACCCTCGCGGCCGGGGTCGCGGTCGCCCGTGTCCGCGCGGCGCTCGTGCGCGGCGGATGGTCGCCCGACGCGGCGTAGGCCGGATCCGGTGCGCCCGCGACGGCACGCCCGGCTGCGTTCAGCCGTCCTGATATGCCGCTGCGCGGCACCCCACCCGACAATTCGGGACGGATGAATGCACCGGGCCCGCGCCGCACGACCCCGGGCCCGAGCCCCAGGGCGTTCATCCGTCCCGATACGCCGCTGCGCGGCATCCCACACAGCAACTCGGGACGGATGAACGCACCGCGCCTCGCCGAGCTCACGCCCCGCGGCGCTCATCCGTCCCGAAGTGCTGCTGCGCGGCGTGCCACCCGACAGAACGGGACGGACGAACACCCCGCAGCGCGGGCGGCCGCGCCCAGCCGCCGCGTGCCCGCCGCCATCCGTCCCGAAGTGCGGCCCGGCGGCACCCCACCCGACAGAACGAGACGGATGAAGCGAAGTCCGCGACCCCCCCAGCCGTCACAACCACCGCCCCGTCACCCCGCCGCGCGCAACCCCCGGGTGACCCAGCCCAGCAGCCGCTCGAGGGGGCCGCGGCCCCACAGCAGCACCCAGGCGGTGCAGAAGACGATCGTGCCGAGGGCGAACGGCCAGAACAGATGCAGGTCGCGCATGCCGGCGAGGTCTCCCGTGTCACCGAGCACGAGGCCCGCCACGATCGCCCACACGACGATCGGGCCCACGTATGCGGTCAGCGGCATGGATCCGACGGCGCGCAGCGGCAGCGTGATCAGCGACACGATCCGCGCGCGGCAGACGAGTTGACACAGGGCGATGGATGCCAGGGCGAGCCCGCCGCCACCGACGACCTCGAGCAGTCCGCTCGAGTGCGGCCGCGCTGTGAGCACCGCAGCCACATACGAGGCCTGCTCCTGCTCGCGGGTGACGCCGATCAGGGCATCCGTCCCATACGCGATGACGGCCAGCGCGACGCCCGCACCGAACAGCATGAGTTGCGTGCGCAGCGCCGCCAGGTCGGAACGCCCCGCCGCCATCCCGGCGACCAGGAACGCGATCCACACCGGGAACGGGTAGTGCCAGCCGACGAGCAGCCCAGCCGTGTACCCCGCCTCGCCCGACCAGATCGGCAGTTCGTCGAGCACGGGCTGCACCCACGGCACGACGAGCGCCAACAGCGCAGCGAGCAACCACAGCTGCCGCGCGCGCAGGCGCAGCAGCGGCAGCGACAGCAGGAACAGCAGCGCATACGCCGGCAGGATCACGAGCACCGGCACCCCGGTCGCGATGAGCACGTAGCCGATCGCCCACAGCAGCAGGGCGCGCATAGCGAGCGCCATCCGCGCGTGCGCCAGTTGCACCCCGCGCGCGAGCGGCACCGGGCCGCCCGTGACGAGCGCGATCGAGACGCCCGCGAGGGTCGCGAACAGGATCGACGAGCGGCCGCTCGCGATGTCCACCCACGTCGACGCGTCAGACCAGTCCCACGTCGGCAACGCGATCAGGTGCGCCGCGAACATCCCGAGCACGGCGAACCCGCGCGCGAGATCGACACCCTGCAGCCGCCCCGGCCCGGCTAGCAACCGCCCGGCAGACGACCGCCCGCCAGGCGCCGGCCCGACAGCCAACCCCCGACCCGACGTCCGCCCCGCAGACACCCGCCCACCAGGCGACGCCCCGCTGCCGCCTACTGCTGACGCAGCAGCCACACCAGCAGGGCCTTCTGCGCGTGCAGTCGGTTCTCCGCTTCATCCCAGACGACGCTCTGCGGGCCGTCGATCACCTCGGCATCCACTTCGTAGCCGCGATCGGCGGGCAGGCAGTGGATGAAGATCGCGTCGGATGCCGCGAGCGACATCGTCGCCTGCGTGACCTTGTAGCCACCCAGGTCGTGCACGCGCTGGATCTTCTCCTCTTCCTTGCCCATCGACACCCACGTGTCGGTGACGATGACGTCGGCACCGGCCGCGGCTGCGACGGGGTCGGTGAACAGCGTGACCGATCCGCCGGTCTGCTCGGCGATGCGGTCGGCATCGGCCACGACGTCGGCGCGCGGTGCGTATTCGGCGGGGGATGCCACGCGCACGTGCATCCCGGCGGTGACTCCGGCGAGCACGTACGAGTGCCCCATGTTCGAGGTGCCGTCACCGAAGAAGGTGAGCGTGAGACCCTTCAGCTCGCCCTTGTGCTCACGGATCGTGAGCAGGTCGGCGAGCAACTGGCACGGGTGGAAGTCGTCGCTGAGCGCGTTGACGACGGGAACGCGGGTACCGCGCGCCATCTCCTCGAGCCCCGCCTGGGCGTAGGTGCGCCACACGATGGCAGCGACCTGGCGCTCGAGCACGCGCGCCGTGTCGGAGGGGGTCTCTTTGCCGCCGAGCTGGCTGTTGGCGGTCGAGATGATCAGCGGCGAGCCCCCGAGGTCGGCGATGCCGACTGCGAACGAGACGCGCGTGCGGGTCGAGCTCTTGTCGAAGATGACCGCCACCGTCTGCGGCCCCTCGAGGGGCTTGAGCTTCCAGCGGTCTTTCTTCAGGGAGACGGCGAGGTCGAGGATCTCGGCCTGCTCGGCCGGGCTCAGGTCGTCGTCGCGCAGCAGGTGGCGGGTCACTTCGATTCCTCCGTGGGGGTCACATCGAGCACGAGGGCATCCTGCACGGTGTGCAGGGCGCGGGCGAACAGGTCGGCGAATTCGTCGATCTCGACGTCGCCGATCGTGAGGGCGGGCGCGATCCGGATCGTCGACTCGTTCGCCGCGTTCACGATCAGCCCGTGCTGCTGCGCCGCCGACACGACGGCACCGGCGACGGGATGCGTCAGCGCGATGCCGAGCAGCAGTCCGCGCCCGCGGACGCCTTCGACCAGGGTCGATCCGATCGCGGCGATCGCTTCGCGCAACTGCGCGCCGCGGACGCCGGCGTTGTCGACGAGACCCGCCCGCTCGATCTCGCCCAGAACGGCGGATGCCGTGGCGGTGCCGAGCGCGTTGCCCCCGAACGTCGACCCGTGGCTGCCGGGCGTGAACAGCTCACTCGCGGCGCCGAACGTGATCAGCGCGCCGATCGGGAATCCCCCGCCGATGCCCTTCGCGACGGTGATCGCGTCGGGGGTGATGCCCTCGTGCTGGAACGCGAACCACGCGCCGGTACGGCCGGCGCCCGTCTGGATCTCGTCGACGATCAGCAGGGCGCCGTTCCGCTGCGTGATCTCGCGCGCCGCGGCGAGGTACCCCTCGGGCAGCTCGACGACACCCGCCTCGCCCTTGATCGGCTCGACGAACAGCGCCGCGACACGATCGTCGATGGCCTCTTCGAGAGCCTCGATCGTCGAGTCGAGGAACTCGACACCGGGCACCATCGGCAGGAAGGGCTCTTGCATGTACGACTTGCCGGTGAGGGCGAGCGTGCCCATCGTGCGCCCGTGGAACGCGTTCTTCAGCGCCAGGATGCGCGGCCGCGCCGGCCCGCCGTGCAGGCGCGCGAGCTTGAACGCCGCCTCGTTGGCCTCGGCGCCGGAGTTGCCGAAGTACACGCGGCCCGCTTCGCCCGTCCCGGCGAGGCGCTTGAGCAGCGCCGCGAGCTCGAGCTGCGGCGGCGTCGCGAAGAAGTTCGACACGTGCGTGAGGGTCGCCGCCTGCGTGGCGACAGCCTCGACGAAGACGGGGTGCGCGTGACCGAGCGAGGTCACGGCGATGCCGCCGAGGAAGTCGAGGTAGCGGCGCCCGTCGGCATCCCACAGCGACGATCCCTCGCCGCGCGTGAACAGCGCGAAGCGCTCCCCCGCGTTGCGCACGAGGTCGCGCGCCGCGTCATCCCGCCATGTCGTCGCCGATTCGAGAGCGCTTGCTTCAGCCACCCGCCACCACCTCTGTTCCGATTCCCTGTTCCGTGAAGATTTCCACCAGCACCGAATGGGGCTGGCGTCCGTCGATGATCGCCGCTGTGTCGACGCCGCCGTCGACCGCATCCAGGCACGCCTGCATCTTCGGGATCATGCCCGACTCGAGGCTCGGCAGCATGGCGCGCAATTCGGATGCCGTCAGGTGTGACACGAGCGAGTCGCGGTTCGGCCAGTCGGCGTACAGCCCCGCGACGTCGGTGAGCACGACGAGCTTCGCTGCGCCGAGGGCGACCGCGAGGGCCGCCGCGGCGGCATCCGCGTTGACGTTGAGCGAGTGCCCGGGATTGTCCAGATCAGGCGCGATCGACGAGACGACGGGGATGCGCCCGGCCTCGAGGTGGTCGAGGACGGCCTGCGGGTCGACCTCGACGACGTCGCCGACGGCGCCGAGGTCGTGCTCGGTGCCGTCGATCACGATGCCGCGGCGGCGGCCGTGGAACAGCCCGGCATCCTCGCCCGACAGCCCTGCGGCGAACGGGCCGTACGTGTTGATCCGGGCGACCAGCTGCGGGTTGACCTGTCCGGTGAGCACCATCCGCACGACGCTCATCGCCTCGGTCGAGGTCACCCGGTACCCGCCCTTGAACTCGCTCGGGATCGACAGCCGGTCGAGCATCTGCGAGATCTGCGGTCCCCCGCCGTGCACGACGACGGGCTTGACCCCCACGAACCGCAGGTAGGCGATGTCTTGCGCGAAGGCATCCTGCAGCTCTTCGGAGACCATCGCGTTGCCGCCGTACTTGATGACGATGATCCGATCGCGGAACCGCTGCAGCCAGGGCAGCGACTCGATGAGCACGGCGGCCTTCTCGGCGGCCTGCTCGGGCGTGGTCTGCTGGATCGCGGTCATGACGAGTACGCGCTGTTCTCGTGGACGTAGTCGTGCGTCAGGTCGTTCGTGTAGATGGTCGCCGACGCGTCGCCCGCTTTGAGATCGATGAGCACGCTCGTCGCCCGCGGGGTCAGGTCGACCTCTTCGCGGGGCCGGTCAGGCGCGCCCGCGCTGCACAGCCGCACGCCGTTGAAGCTCACGTCGACCGCGTACGGGTCGAAGGTGGCTTGAGTCGTGCCGATCGCGGCGAGCACGCGACCCCAGTTCGGGTCGTTGCCGAAGATCGCGGCCTTGAAGAGGTTGTTGCGCGCGACTGAGCGGCCGACCTCGACGGCATCATCCTCGGTCACCGCACCGACCACCTGGATCGCGATGTCGTGGCTGGCCCCCTCGGCATCGGCCTGCAGCTGCACCGCGAGGTTCGTGCAGACCTCGACCAGGGCGGAGCGGAACGCATCGGGGTCGGGCACGACGCCGGATGCCCCCGAGACGAGCAGCGAGACCTGGTCGTTGGTCGACATGCAGCCGTCGGAGTCGAGTCGGTTGAAGCTGACTCGCGTCGCGGCGCGCAGATGCGCGTCGGCGGTGGCGGCGTCGAGCACGGCGTCGGTCGTGATGACGACGAGCATCGTGGCAAGGCCGGGGGCGAGCATGCCCGCGCCCTTCGCCATCGCACCGATCGTCCAGCCGTCGCCCGTGTACGTGCTCGTCTTGCTGACGGTGTCGGTCGTCATGATCGCGCGCGCCGCGTCGTCGCCACCGTCGGCGGAGAGCCCGGCGATGGCGGTCTCGGTGCCCGTGAGGACCTTCGCACGGAAGGTCTCGTCGCCCGAGCCGATGAGGCCCGTCGAGCACACGAGGATGTCGCCGGGGCTGACATCCAGCAACTCGGCGGCCTTCTCGGCGGTCTGGTGCGTCGTCTGGAATCCGAAGCTGCCGGTGAAGCAGTTGGCGCCGCCCGAGTTCAGCACGATGGCCTCGACCGTGCCGTCGGCGATCGCCTGCTGCGACCACAGGATCGGGTTCGCCTTGGCGCGGTTGCTCGTGAACACGGCAGCGCCGACCTTGAGCGGGCCGCGGTTGACGACGACGGCGACGTCGGGCTTGCCGGTGGACTTGAGCCCGACGGCGACGCCCGCCGCCTCGAACCCCTGGGGTGCGGTGACGGTCACGGTGCCACTCCGTTCACGGTCAGGCCCCGATCCTCGGGGAGGCCGAGGGCGATGTTCATCGACTGGATGGCGGCACCCGCGGTGCCCTTGACGAGGTTGTCGACCGCGGTCACGACCACGACGCGGTTCGCGGCGCGGTCGATCGCGAGGCCCATCAACGCCGTGTTGGCGCCGAGCACGTCGGCCGTCCGCGGGAAGTGCCCCTCCGGCAGCAGCTGCACGAAGGTCTCGTCGGCGTAGGCCTGCGCCCAGGCATCCCTGATCTGCACATCGGTGACGCCGGGCGCGATCGGCGCGGTCGAGGTCGCGAGGATGCCCCGCGCCATCGGCACGATCACCGGAGTGAACGAGATCCGCACGTCGGTCGGGTCTGCGCCCGCTGCGGCGAGCGCCTGCGCGATCTCGGGGATGTGCCGGTGCGTGCCGCCGACGGCGTACGGGTTGGCGCTGCCGAGGATCTCGGATGCCAGCAGGTTGGTCTTCAGACTCTTGCCGGCACCCGACGGGCCGACCGCAAGGACGCTCACGATGTCGCCGGGGTCGATGACGCCCGCGGCGACGCCGGGCGCGAGGCTCAGCGAGACGGTCGACGCGTTGCAGCCGGGTGCGGCGATGCGCGTCGCGCCGACGAGGTTCTGCCGCTGCTTCTGACCGGGTGCGACAGGCAGTTCGGGCACGCCGTACGCCCACGGTTCGTGGAAGTCGCCGCCGTAGAACGCGTCCCACGCATCCCGCGAGGTGAGCCGGTGGTCGGCGCCCGCGTCGATGACGAGCGGGACGTCACCCAGGGCATCCGTGTACTGGCCCGACTGCCCGTGCGGGAGGGCCAGGAACACGATGTCGTGGCCGGCGAGGATCTCGGGCGTCGTGTCCTGCAGAGTCAGGTGCGCCAGCGACCGCAGGTGCGGCTGATGGTCGATCAGCGGCTGACCCGCGTTGGCGTGCGCCGTCACGGTGCGGATCTCGATGTCGGGGTGGGCGGCGAGCAGGCGCAGGATCTCGCCACCCGCATAGCCGGAAGCGCCGGAAACGGCGACCGAAGAGGTCATCTCTCAACCTTATTGTCTGGAAGGAGCCGACCGTCACGGGGACGGCGGCAGGGACCGGCGACGGCGACTCCGGCGGCTCGACCCGAGGTCGGGGAGCACGCGGGGTCGCCTAGAGTCGGCGGTCGCCCAGACGGACGACGCGTCGGCGCGCGCCGGACACCGTGGAGACGGTGCGAGTGGCGGCCGAGAGCATGCGGCGACGATAGCGCGCAGTGCGCGGCGTGCGCAAATCCGGCCCGGCGGGTGACGGGCGGCACTTTCACGCCGGCCGTAGGGCCGCGATCAGCGCGAGTTCCTCGTCGCGCGAGAGCCCGGCGGCACGGGGCCGGTCGAGTCCACGCTCGCGCTCGTCGACGAGAGTGCGCACGAGGGTGTCGCGCAGCGGGCGCAGCGCGCCGCCGAGCAGGCGATAGCGGGCGTTCGAGCGGGTCGCGAACCCAGGCATGTCGGCGGGCAGCCAGAGGGGCAGCGACCGCGGGCCGGCCCAGTACTCGACGCCCTGCGCAACCAGCCACTCAGGGTCGGCGGCGACGAGCGCGCCCGTGTGCGCGGCGACTTCCCGCGCGACGCGCAGCATCTCGGCGAGTGGCACGGCGTCGCCCACCGCGTTCGCGGTGCCGACGAACCCGGCCCTTCCCACCGCGACGATGAAGCCGGCAAGGTCATCGACGTCGATGACCTGCGCCCGGGCATCCGGCGCGTCGGGAATCAGCACCGGCGCGCCGGCTGTGCCGGCGAAGCGGGCGACCCAGTAGCCGAAACGGTCGGTCGGGTCACCCGGGCCGACGATGAGCCCGGGCCGCACGACCGCGGCGCGGTGAGCGAACCCTGCCTGCACCGCGGCCTCAGCGGCCGACTTCTCGCGTGCGTAGTCGTACGCGTCGTCGGGCGCCGCGGGGTCGGCGAGCTGCGCGTTCTCATCTGCCCCGGGCTCGTCGTCGCGGGCGTACGCCGAGACGCTCGAGACGTAGGTGATGTGGCGCGCTGAACTGGTGAGCGCAGCGGCCGCCGCCGTGACGTGCGCCGCGCGCGACGACACGTCGACGACCTCGTCCCACGTGCGCCCGGCCACAGCGTCGTAGGCATCCGCGGCGTCCCGATCGGCGACGACGGCCCGCGCACCGTACGGCACAGGGCGTCCGCCCCGGGCGAGGCAGGTGACGGATGCCCCGGCATCCAGCCAGCGCTCGGCGACACGTCCGCTCAGCCAGCCCGTCCCACCCAGGATCAGTACGTCCGTCATCGCACCCGCCTCACGTGACCGGGAACGCCTTGATCCGCAGCAGCAGGTCGGAGCCGGTCTGCTCGAGCGTGCGTCCGCCGAGGAAGACCCCGCCGGCGATGACCGCCGCACCGACGCCGAGGCCGACGGCGAGCGCGACCCAGCCCAGCGCGGTGCTGCCGCCGATGATCGCCGCGATGCTCAGCCCGACCGCCGGCGAGGCGAGCACACCGCACGCGCCGAGCACGACGAACACGAGCAGACCGCTGACGAAGGTCTGACCCGGGACGGTCTTGAACGGGCTGTCGCCGGGCGCGGCGACCGGTGTCGTGATGAGCGCCGACGACACGGCCGTCACCCCGTAGCCGACCAACTGCAGCCCCAGCGCGCCGCCCAGCACCGCGGGCAGCGCCGCGATCTGGCCGGCGATGAGGGTGATCACGACCGCGATGACGATCGTCAGTGGGATGCCGACGCTCGCGGCACCGAGAATCCGCCCCCACCGGTCGGCGCGCCCGCGGATGCCGCTGGAGAGCACCGATGCGAACGCCGTGCCGTCGTAGGAGACGTCGGTGTACCCCGCGATGCAGAGGATGAAGGCGCCGAAGATCGGAGACGCGACGAACATGAACCCGTCGATACCGGCCGAGAAGGCGAACAGCACGGGGAACAGCGGCACGACGATGATCTGCCGCAGGTATCGCGGGTCGCGCAGCCAGCCGGTGAGCGCGCGCGCCCACGTCGCGCCGACCCCGCCGGTCGGCATGACGCCGAACAGGCCCAGGGCTCCGCTGCGCACGGAGCGTGCCGTCTGCCGCGGTGGCGTCACGACGGCGCGGTCGAGGGCGCGGCGCCAGCCCAGCCACAGTACGGCGACCGTCGCGAGGGCGATCAGCAGCTTGAGCGCCGCGATGCCGATCTCGCCGGCGGCGAGCTGTGCGGGCACGTCCCACGCGGCGCCGAACGGCGTCCACGCGAGGATGGCACCGGCCTGCGCGAGCTGTGCCGCGATGCCGCCGGCATCCGTCGCGAGCGCCAAGACGCCGGTGATGATCGGACCCAGGAAGATGATCAGGATCAGCACGACGGTGCCGATCAGCTCCGTGCCGCGGCGGTTGCCACCGAGCCCCGTCGTCAGCGCGGATGCCAGGCGCGACGCGAGCACGCACGTGAGCACGCCGAGCGCCGCGCACGGCACGGCGAACACCGCCGCGAGCGGCCAGCGCACCCACAGGATGACCGACGCGAGGGCAGCGATCGACGCCGCGATGCCCGGGATGCCGGTGAACCCCGTCGCCGTCAGGATCGTCATCACCTGGCGCGTGCTGAGCGGGAAGGGAGCGAGCTTCGCGGCATCCACCGTCGTGTCGATGCCGGCGATCAGCAGCGGGCCGACGATCCAGCCGAGCAGCAGTGCCGACCCGCCCAGCACGGCGACCATGCGCACGATCGGGAGGTCGCCGAACGCGGCCGCCGACCCCATGCCCATGACGACCGTGCCGAGCAGCATGAGCGCCCACAGGATGCCGAAGCAGAAGCCGACGAGTTGCCACGGGCGGCGCATCAGCGTGTTGCCGAGGACGCGGTAGCGCAGCCTCAGGACTGTCGCAACCACTGCGGTCCCTCCGAGGTGTGCCGGCCGCCGACGAGCGAGACGAAGCGGTCTTGCAGCGACTGCTCGCCGCGCACCTCGTCGACCGTCCCCGCCGCGAGCACTCGGCCTGCGGCGATGACGGCGACATGGTCGCACATGCGCTGGACGAGGTCCATCGAGTGACTCGAGACGATGACGGTGCCGCCGGATGCCGTGTACGAGCGCAGCACATCCTCGATGTTGGCCGCTGAGACGGGGTCGACCGATTCGAACGGTTCGTCGAGCACGAGCAGTCGCGGCGCGTGCACGAGCGCGCACGCGAGGGCGACCTTCTTGGTCATGCCGGCCGAGTAGTCGGCGACGATCGTGCCGGCGGCCTCGCGCAGGTCCATCAGGTCGAGGAGGTCGGCGACGCGCGGCGCGATCTGCTCGCGCGGCAGCGAGAACATCATCGCCGTGTAGGTGATCAGCTGCTCGCCGGTCAGCCGGTCGAACAGCCGCACGCCGTCGGCGAGGTTTCCGATCATCGCCTTCGCCGCGGCGGGGTCTGCCCACACGTCGACGCCGTGCACCCACGCGGTGCCGGCATCGGGACGCAGCAACCCCGTCGCCATCGAGAGCGTCGTGGTCTTGCCGGCGCCGTTCGGGCCGACGAGGCCGTAGAACGACCCGGGCGGCACGACGAGGTCGATTCCCGCGACGGCGAACTTCTCGCCGAAGCGCTTCACGAGACCGGTCAGCTGCAGGGCAGGGGGCGTCTGTGTCTGGCTCATCTTTGCCGAGCCTAGCCGCGCCGCCGTGTCGGCGGCAGGTGCCAATCTGGGGGCATGCTGCAGACTCTCGCCGTCGCCGGATACCGCTCACTGCGCGACGTCATCGTCCCGCTGGGCCCGCTCACCGTCGTGACCGGGCCCAACGGATCGGGCAAGTCGAACCTCTATCGTGCGCTGCGCCTGCTCGCGGCGGCTGCGGACGGCCGCGTGATCGGCGCGCTGGCGCGCGAGGGCGGGCTGCCGTCGGTGCTCTGGGCGGGGCCCGAACGGGGCGGCACGCAGGGCACCGTGCGCACGGCGCCGATCGCGGTGCAGCTCGGCTTCGCGTCAGATGAGCTCGGCTATCTCATCGATCTGGGCATCCCCCAGGCTGATCCGACCGTCGCGAACCCGTTCGCGCGAGACCCCGAGATCAAGCGCGAGCAGGTGTTCGCGGGGCCTCTCGCAAAGCCCGCCACGCTGCTCATCGACAGGCTACGACAGAGCACACGGGTGCGCGACGACAAGTGGATCGCCCTGCGCCAGACGCTTGCACCGTACGAGAGCATCGTCACCGACCTCGCCGACGGCGACACCGGGCCTGAGCTGCTGCAGCTGCGGCGCCTCATGGGAGGGTGGCGCTTCTACGACCATTTCCGCGTCGACGCCGACGCGCCGGCACGCCGCGTGCAGGTCGGAACCCGCACCCAGACACTGTCGCACGACGGCGCGACGCTCGCCGCGACGTGGGCGACGATCGTGGATGCAGGTCACGGTTCGGCCCTCGATGAGGCGGTGGCGAACGCCTTCCCCGGGTCACGCGTCGAGATCGACGCGGCCGATGGGCTCTTCCGTCTGCGGCTGCGCCAGCACGGGCTGCTGCGACCGCTCGAGACCGCCGAGTTGTCCGACGGCACGTTGCGCTATCTGCTGCTGTGCGCGGCCCTGCTGCCGGCACGCCCCGCTCCACTGCTCGTCCTCAACGAGCCCGAGGCGAGCCTGCATGTCGACCTGTTGGATCCGCTGGCTCAGCTGATCGAGACGGCGGCCCAGCGCACACAGGTCCTCGTCGTCTCGCACGCATCGGGGCTCGTCGACGCGCTGCCCGCGGGCGCGCGCGTCGAATTGAGCAAGAGCATGTCTGGAACCGAAGTCGAAGGCCAGGGGTTCATGGACGTCCCCGCGTGGAACTGGGGGTGGCGCTGATCGCCGCTCGCGGAACTACTCTCTGATCTACTCTCTGATGACGGCGCCGAAGCGGGCGGATGCCACCGCCACGCCGGCGAGCTTCGCCTCGGTCGCCTCGGCTGCCGTCAGCGTCCGGTCGTCGGCGCGGAAGCGCAGCGCAAAGGTGAGGCTCTTCGACCCCTCCGGCACGCCTTGCCCGCGGTAGTCGTCGACGATGTGCAGCGCCTCGAGCAGCGAGCCCGCGCCCTCGACGAGCGCGGCGCTGACGGCGCCTGCAGGAACGCCGGCATCCACGACGAGCGACACGTCCTGCGTCGCCGCCGGGTAGCCGGACAGGTTCGCTGCCACGACCTTGTCGCCCGCAAGCTCCAGCAGCAGGTCGAGGTCGAGCTCGGCGACGAGCACCCGGCCGGGCAGGTCGGCGTCGGCGGAGACCTGCGGGTGTAGCTCGCCGACGTACCCGACCTCGGTGTCGCCGACGCTCAGCACACCCGCACGTCCCGGATGCAGCGCAGCGCGCTGGGTCTGCGCGACGGTGATCTCGACGCCCGCGGCGACGGCGATCGTGCGGATGGCATCCAGCGCATCGGCGACCTCGAAGGCCTCGGCGCTCTGCCCGGGCTGCTTCGCGACGCGGTGGCCGGTCAGCAGCACCGCGACGTGGCGCGGCTGCGGCGGGATCGCCGCGTCGAGCGCCGCGAGCGTCGCCGCATCGGGGCGGACGGCTGCGGCCGGCACCGTGTCGGTGCCGTAGTTGACACCGGGCTCGGGCAGGAACACCGACCCGGTCTCGAACAGCGCGAGGTCGGTGAACCCGCGTGCGACGTTGCGATGCGCGACGTGCAGCAGACCCGGCACGAGGGTGCGGCGCAGGAACGGCGCCTGACCGTCGAGCGGGTTGGCGAGCTTGACGCTCGGCACGTGCTCGCCCGAGGCAGAGCCGTGCAGGTCGTTCTGCTCGGCCGTCGTGAAGCCGAACGACGGCGTCTCGACGAAGCCGGCGGCGGCGAGCGCATTCGCGACACGGCGACGGCCCGCCTGCGCGGGCGTGAAGCCGCGGCCCGAGGGCGGAACAGGCAGCACCGACGGGATGCGGTCGTAGCCGTTGATGCGCGCCACCTCTTCGGCGAGCGTCCACTTGTCGGTGAGGTCGGGGCGCCACGACGGCGGGATGACCTCCCAGCCGTCGACGCGCTCCGCGACGGGCACGTCGAGCAGCGGCGCCGATACCTCGCAGCCGACGGTCTCGAGGGCGCCGGTGACCTCGGCATCCGTGTAGTCGACACCGATCAGGCGCGAGACGAACGCGCGCGGCAGCTCGATCGCCTCGACGAAGACCTCGGCGAACAGGGCGCCGCCGGTCTCGGTGTCGAGCGTGCCGCCCGCGTAGGCGACCATCAGGTCGGCGACGCGACGCGCCGCGACGAACGGGATGAGCGGGTCGACGCCGCGCTCGAACCGCTTGGACGCCTCGGAGGGCAACTTGTGTCGGCGGGCCGTGCGCGCGATCGAGACCGTGTCGAAGATCGCGGCCTCGATGAGGACGTTGCGCGTGGCATCCGTCATCTCGGTCGTGCCGCCGCCCATCACACCGGCCAGGCCGATCGGGCCGGACTCGTCGGTGATCAGCAGGTCCTCGGGCGAGAGCGTGCGCTCCTTGCCGTCGAGGGTCGTGAGCTTCTCGCCCGCGGCCGCCCGGCGCACCGTGATGCCGCCGCGCACCGTGTCGAGGTCGTACCCGTGGATCGGGTTACCGAGCTCGAGCATGACGTAGTTCGTGATGTCGATGAGGATGCCGAGTGAGCGGATGCCAGCAAGCGTCAGCCGTGCGATCATCCACGGCGGCGTCGGCTTGGTCGGGTCGACGTCGCGCACGATGCGCACGACGAACTCGCTCGCCCCCACGCGCCCGCGGATCGGCGCCTCGTCGATGACGGACACCGCGAAGCCCGAAGCGGGCTGCTCGAGGTCTTCGAACGCACGCTCGCCCGGGTCGCGGTACGGAGCACCGGTCGCGTGTGCGTACTCGCGGGCGACGCCGCGCAGGCTTAGCGCGTAGCCGCGGTCCGGGGTGACGTTGATCTCGACGGCGACGTCATCGAGGCCCAGCAGGGCGATCGCGTCGGTGCCGACCTCGGGGTCGAGGCCGAGCTCGACCAGGCGCAGGATGCCCGAGTGCTCGTCGCCGAGGCCGAGCTCGCGCGCCGAGGCGATCATGCCGTCCGAGACATGACCGTAGGTCTTGCGGGCCGCGATCGGGAAGGGCCCGGGCAGGACGGCACCGGGCAGCGTCACGACGACCTTGTCACCCACGAAGAAGTTGCCTGCACCGCAGACGATGCCGCGGACGCCGCCGTTCGCCTCGCCGACGTCGACCTGGCACCAGCGGATCGTCTTGCCGTTGGACTGCGGCTCGGGAGTGAACTCGACGACCTGGCCGACGACGATGGGGCCGGTCAGACCGAACCCGTGCACGTCCTCCTCCTCGAAACCGACCGAGACGAGGGATGCCAGGACGTCTTCCGGCGTGGCATCCGCCGGGACATCGACGTACTCGCGGAGCCACGAGAGCGGGACGCGCATCAGACCACCATTCCGAACTGCTCGCTGAAGCGGACATCGCCTTCGGCCATGTCGCGCATGTCTTTCACGTCCGAGCGGAACATGAGCGTCCGCTCGATCCCCATGCCGAACGCGAACCCGGAGTACTCCTCGGGGTCGATGCCGGCCGCGCGCAGCACGTTGGGGTTGATCATGCCGCAGCCGCCCCACTCGATCCAGCGCGCACCGCCCTTGAAGGTCGGGTGCCACAGGTCGAGCTCGGCGCTCGGTTCAGTGAACGGGAAGTAGTTGGCGCGCAGGCGCGTCTTCGCCTCGGCACCGAACAGGGCGCGCGCGACGTGGTCGAGGGTGCCGCGCAGGTTCGCCATCGTGATGCCCTTGTCGACGACAAGGCCCTCGAACTGGCTGAAGACGGGCAGGTGCGTCGCGTCGAACTCGTCGGTGCGGTACACGCGCCCGGGAGAGACGATGTAGATGGGCAGGTCGCGTGTGAGCATCGTGCGCATCTGCACGGGGCTCGTCTGCGTGCGCAGCAACAGGTGCTTCGCGACCGGGTCGACGTAGAACGTGTCCTGCATCTGCCGGGCAGGGTGGTCGGCGTCGAGGTTGAGCGCGTCGAAGTTGTACCACTCGTGCTCGAGCTCGGGACCCTCCGCGATCTCCCAGCCCATGCCGACGAAGATGTCGCCGATCTGGTCCTGCAGCAGAGTGAGCGGATGCCGTGCGCCCGTGCGCGCACGCGCCGGCAGCGCCGTGATGTCGATGCGCTCGGCCTCAAGCTGGGCGGCCGTCTCGGCCTCGGCGAGCTCGGTCTCGCGGGCGGTGAGCGCCTGCGTCACCCGGCCACGGGCCTGCCCCACGAGCTTGCCGAGCGCGGCCTTCTGGTCGTTCGGCACGTTGCGCAGCTGCGCGTTGAGCTGCGCGAGAGGCGAGCCCTCGGCGGTGTGCGCGTTGCGGACCGTCTTGAGCTGGGCGGTGTCGGCGGCCGCGGCGATCGCCGCGAGGGCGTCAGCGACGGCAGCATCGACTGCTTCGGGTGTGATCAGGGGCTGGTCGGACACAAGAGACGAGTCTACCGGCGGCGGGTCGGCGGTCTGAGACGAGCAGCTCGGTCAGACAGTGGTGCTGTCGTGCTTGCCGACACCCTTCTGCAGCGCGATCAGCTCTGTGTCGGTGCCCTCGCCGATGGGGTGGTGCAGCGGCCCGCCAGCGGCAGCCTGCTGCCGCTGGCGCCGCTTGGTGCGCTGCTCGAGCCGGTAGGCGACGTAGCTGAGCACGAGACACATCGCCACGTAGATCGAACCGCCGACGATCGCCGACGGGATCAGCGGCGAGTGGTAGGCGGCGTTCGAGCCGAGGAGCTTGATGACGTAGAGGAGCTCGTGGTAGGTGATGATGAAGCCGAGCGCCGTGTCCTTCAGCGTCACGACGAGCTGAGCGACGATCACCGGCATCATCGCGCGGATCGCCTGCGGGAGAAGGACGAGCGCCAGAACGCCCGACTTGCGCAGCCCGATCGCGTAGCCGGCCTCGCTCTGCCCGCGGGGCAGCGATTCGACGCCGGCGCGGATGACCTCCGCCAGGACCGAGCCGTTGTAGGCGATGAGCGCGATCACGACTGCCCAGTACGGCTCCATCTTGATGCCGACCACGGGCAGGCCGTAGTACAGCAGCATCATGAAGATCAGGACGGGCACGGCGCGCAGGACCTCGGTGATCCAGCCCACCGGCACGCGGATCCACGCGTGATCGGACAGGCGTCCGATCGCGAGCACGAACCCGAGAACGAGGGCACCGACCGCCGCCACGGCGAACGCGGCGAGGGTCGCGAGCACGCCGTCGAAGATGCGTGCCCAGATCGCCGTGTAGCCGAACAGCTCCCACTTCTCGGGACTGAACTGGCCCGTGGCCGCGAAGCGCCAGATCACCCACGCGAAGACCAGGATGACCAGGATGATCGTGCCCACCCCGAGCAGCCTGTTGCGCAGGATCGCCTTGGGGCCGGGGACGTCGTACAGGACGGAACTCATCGGGCGATCCTCCATCGGCGCTCGAGCACTCGTTGCAGCCAGGCCAACAGCAGCACGAGCACGACGAAGATGACCATCACCCACAGCAGCACGACGAGCTGATTCTCACTGCGCGGCGGCTCGGCGAGCCACGAACGAACGGAGCCGAGGTTGAGCACCGAGAAGCCCGCCGCGACGGTCGTGTTCTTCAGCAGTGCGATGAACACGCTCATCATCGGGGGGATGACCGAGCGCGCCGCTTGCGGCAGGATCACGAGCGTCATCACCTGCCCGAACCCGAGGCCGATCGCACGGGCGGCCTCAGCCTGGCCCACCGGCACCGTGTTGATGCCCGACCGCAGCGTCTCGGCGACGTAGGTCGCCGTGTAGACGCCGAGGGCGATCGTGGGCAGGACGATCGGGTCGATGCGCTCGCGCAGCAGGATCGGGACGCAGAACGCGAAGAAGAACATCACGAGCGTGAGCGGGGTGTTGCGAATCCAGTTCACGTACACGGCGCCGACCGCCCGGGCGATCGGAATCGGCGACACGCGCATCGCGCCGATGAGCAGTCCCAGCACGAGCGCGAGCAGGCCGCCCCCGACGAACAGCACGAGGGTGCCCGTCAGCGCCTCGCCCCACAGGTCGAGGTTGTCGGTGATGACGCCCATGCTCTGCCTCTCCTTGCTGGATGGAGGTCACTCGACCGGGTCGACGGCCGGCTGCGTGCCGGTCACGCCCGAGGCACCGAGGTTCTTCTCGAAGATCGCCTGCCAGATGTCGCCACCGTCGGTGAACATCGTGTTGATGAACTCCTGGAACGCCGTGTCGCCCTTCGTGATGCCGACGCCGTACCGCTCCTCGCTGAACACGTCGCCTACCACCTTCAGGTTGTCGGGGTCTTGCGCGGCGTAGCCGATGAGGATCGCCTCATCGGTCGTGACGGCATCCACCTGACCGTTCTTGAGATCCTCGACACACGCCGAGTACGTGTCGTACTCCTTCGTCTGCGCCGGCGTCTCCTCCTTGATCCGCTGGATCGAGGTCGACCCCGTCGCAGAGCAGACGATGTCGTCGGCGGTGAGCGAGTCCTTACCCGTGATGCTGTCGTTGTCAGCCGCGACGAGCAGGCCCTGCCCGGTGATGAAGTACGGACCCGCGAACGAGATCAGCTCTTTGCGGGCATCGGTGATCGAGTACGTGCCGACGTAGTAGTCGATGTCGCCGTTGATGATCGCCTGCTCGCGGTTGGCCGAGGGGATCGCGGTGAACTCGATCTGGTCTTCGTCGTAGCCGAGCGAGGCGGCGATCCATCGGGCGATGTCGACGTCGAAGCCGGTGCGCTCGTTCGTGACAGGGTCGAGATAGCCGAGACCGGGCTGGTCTTCCTTGACGCCGATCGTGACCTTGCCCGCCGCGGTGATCGCGTCGAAGGTGGGGCTGCCGTCGATCGTGACGCCCGTCGCCACCGTCCACGGGTTGCTGGTGCTACCGGTGTCGCCGGTGTCACCCGCGTCGCCGGACGAGGTGGAGTCGTCGCCGGGCGTGCCGCTGCTGCACGCCGCCAGAGCGAGTGCGGCGATGGCGATTCCGGTGAACGCACCGGTGATCCGTGACTTGCGCATGTGATTCCTCCTGGTTTCGTGTACCTGTGGGATGCCGCGCCGGTGCAGGGCGCGGACGTGTGTCAGTGCGTGATCAGCTTGGAGAGGAAGTCCTTCGCCCGTTCGCTCTTGGGAGCGGTGAAGAAGTCGTCGGGGGTCGCCTCTTCGACGATCTGCCCGTCAGCCATGAATACGACCCGGTCGGCGGCCTTCCGCGCGAACCCCATCTCGTGCGTGACGACGATCATCGTCATGCCGTCGTGCGCGAGGCCGACCATGACATCGAGCACCTCGTTGATCATCTCGGGGTCGAGGGCGCTGGTCGGCTCGTCGAAGAGCATGACCTTCGGCTTCATCGCGAGCGCGCGGGCGATCGCGACGCGCTGCTGCTGACCGCCCGACAACTGCGCCGGCAGTTTCGAGGCCTGCTGCGCGACCCCGACGCGCTCGAGGAGGATTTTGGCCTCCGCCTCGGCATCCGCCTTCTTCATCTTCTTGACCTTGATCGGGCCGAGCGTAACGTTCTCGAGGATCGTCAGATGTGCGAACAGGTTGAAGGACTGGAACACCATGCCCACATCGGCGCGCAGGGCGGCGAGGCCCTTGCCCTCTTTGGGCAGCTCCTTGCCGTCGATCATGATCGTCCCGCTCGTGATGGTCTCGAGGCGGTTGATCGTGCGGCACAGCGTCGACTTGCCCGAGCCGGACGGCCCGATGACCACGACGACCTCACCGCGATTGACGGTGAGGTCGATGTCTTTGAGCGCGTGGAAGTCGCCGTAGTGCTTCTGCACATGCTCGATGACCACGAGCGGATCGCCGCGGCGCACTGAGATGTTCGAGGTCGCAGGAGCCGGGTCCGAGGTCGCCATGGCGTCAGCCTAGGCACCCTCCCCCGGCTTCGCTCAAGTTATACACAGGATCTTGACCGAGTCGTAACCAGGCCGGAACACGGTCTGGTCAGTCTGCGGCGCGCTGCGCGAAGGCCGTTTCGTACAGGCAGACGCTCGCCGCAGTCGCCAGATTGAGCGATTCGGCGCGCCCGTAGATGGGCAGGCGCAAGGCGAGATCGACGTGCACGAGGGCGTCGGCCTCGAGGCCGCGGGCCTCGTTGCCGAACAGCCACGCGGTGGGCTCGGCGAGCAGGCCACGGCGCGCGAGGAAGTCCTCGCCGCCCACGTCGGCCGCGATGACGCGCAGCCCCGCCTCGCGCGCGCGCTCGACGGTCGCGCCGAGTTCGGCACCGACGGCGACCGGCACGTGGAACAGCGACCCGGTCGTCGCGCGGACGACCTTCGGGTTGTACGGGTCGACCGTGCGACCGGTGAGCACGACGGCCTCGGCACCGGCGGCGTCGGCCGCGCGGATGATCGTCCCCAGGTTGCCGGGGTCGCGCACCTCTTCGCAGATCGCGATGAGGCGAGGGGATGCCGCGAACACCTCATCCAGGGATGCGGGCGACTGCCGCGCGACGGCGACGATGCCCTGCGGCGTGACAGTGTCGGCCATGGCATCCAGCACCGCTTCGGTCGTGAACTCGACCTCGATACCGGCTGAGCGCGCGGCATCGCGGATGTCCTGATGACGCTCCATCGCCGCGGGCGTCGCGTACAGGTCGACGAGCGTGTCGGGGCGGTATTCGAGCGCCTCGCGCGCTGCCTGCGGACCCTCGAGCAGGAACAGTCCGGTCTCTTGACGGGCACTGCGCTTGGTCAGCTTTGCGACAGCGCGCACACGGGGAGATCGGGGGTTCTCGAGCACGCTCCCATCCTAGGGAAAAGGGGCACCCTCCATCTGGAGGATGCCCCTGATCGGTGCTGTGTCGTGCTGTGCGGTGATTACGCCTTCGGTGCGTTCACGTCGGCCGGCAGCGCCTTCTTGGCGGTCTCGACGAGCGACGTGAAAGTCTTCGGGTCGGCGACGGCGAGCTCGGCGAGCATGCGACGGTCAACCTGGACACCGGCGAGGCCGAGGCCCTGGATGAAGCGGTTGTAGGTCAGGCCGTTGGCGCGGCTGGCCGCGTTGATGCGCTGGATCCACAGGCGACGGAAGTCGCCCTTGCGCTTGCGACGGTCACGGTACGCGTAGACGAGCGAGTGGGTGACCTGCTCCTTCGCCTTGCGGTACAGGCGCGAACGCTGTCCGCGGTAACCGGAGGCGCGCTCGAGGATGACGCGACGCTTCTTGTGGGCGTTGACAGCCCGCTTGACTCTAGCCATTTCTTGTTCTTCCTATCGTGCGTCGGCGCTCAGAGGCCGAGAAGCTTCTTGGCGACCTTGGCGTCGCCCTTTGCGAGGACCTGCTCCTGGTCGAGGCGGCGCGTGCGGCGGGTGGCCTTGCCCTCGAGGTTGTGACGGAGGTTCGCCTGCTGCTTCATCAGCTTGCCGCTTCCGGTCACCTTGAAGCGCTTCTTGGCACCCGAGTGGGTCTTCTGCTTCGGCATTTCTCTTCCTTCGTTGTGGTTCCCGCGCAGCGGGAGTCTGGGCGCCTACTCCGCGGCGGCGGTGTCGGCGGGGGTCTCGTCAGAGCCGGTGCGCGCCTGGCGCGCCGCCTCCTTGTTCGCAGCCCGCTGGGCGTTCTGCTCCGTCTTGACCTCGGACTTGTTCTTGTGCGGTGCGATCACCATGACCATGTTGCGGCCGTCGATCGTGGGGTTGGACTCCACGGTGCCGAACTCTGCGACGTCTTCCGCGAACTTGCGCAGCAGACGCACGCCCTGCTCGGGACGCGACTGCTCGCGACCGCGGAAGAGGATCATGGCCTTGACCTTGTCCCCCGCCTGCAGGAAGCCCTCGGCGCGCTTGAGCTTGGTCGTGTAGTCGTGCGCCTCGATCTTCAGACGGAAGCGCACCTCCTTCAGAACCGTGTTGGCCTGGTTGCGTCGTGCTTCCTTGGCCTTCTGCGCCGCTTCGTACTTGAACTTCCCGTAGTCCATGATCTTGACCACGGGCGGCTTCGAGTTGGGGGCGACCTCGACCAGGTCGAGGTCTGCTTCCTGAGCGAGGCGCAGAGCGACCTCGATGCGGACGACGCCGACCTGCTCACCCGCGGGGCCGACGAGGCGGACCTCGGGGACGCGGATGCGGTCATTGGTGCGGGGATCGCTGATGCGGAACTCCTCTGTCGTACGGATGGATGCCACCGCGAAACGGAGAGAGTCGCGGGCGGAAGATTCTCACGTCCACCCCGCACGACGCGAACGTCGGCTGGAAGTTCTGCACCCTGATCCACTGGCGTGGCTACCCTGCGTGAACAGGGCGGAGCGCGGGACCCGGTAGCCTGGAGCGGCAAGCGCGGGTGGGATGTGATCCACTTTCGATCCGGAGCAGAACACTCCGGTGCGCCGTAAGTCTAACAGAAAGCGAACCGTGGACACGAACGCCTCCTCCCCCGCCCCTTCGGGCACGCCTGCCGATGCCGAACGGCTCGCCCGCTGGGAAGAGCAGGAGCGCGCCGCGGCATCCGCCACACGCGACATCGCCGACGTCCCCGCCGTCGAGGTCATCACGACCGCCGCCGTCCACCTCATGAGCGCCGCCGCCGTCAAGGTCGGCCTGGCCGATGACCCCGAGACGCAGACGGATCTCGATGAGGCGCGCAAGCTCATCAACGCCCTCGCCGGCCTGATCACGGCGGGTGCCCCCGAGATCAGCGACATGCACGCGCGGTCGCTGCGCGACGGCCTGCGCTCTGTGCAGCTCGCGTTCCGCGAGGCATCCGTCATCCCCGACCCGATCGGCAAGGGCCCCGGCGAGAAGTGGACCGGCCCCGTCACCTGACCCCGCCCGGACCATGTCCCACTTTCGGTTGTTTTCGGCGACCTGAACCAGCACTTTTTGGGACATGGTCCGCTGAAAGTGGGACATGGATGGCGCGTTGAGGCAGGCGCGCGGGCGGGTCAGGCGCGGGCGGGTCAGGCGCGGACGAGCTTGACGGTCAGCGAGTCGACCAGGGCGGCGATGCGGTCGTCGGCGGCCCAGCGGGCGGCGAGCCGCTGCAGGATCGCGTCGAGCTCGGCCTTGTCGAGGCCGTCGACGAGATGCAGCCGCACGATGAGTTCCGGACCGCGCAGGCGCGCCGTCGGATCGCCGTCCGCGACCGACAGATCGAGGATGCCCAGTTCGCCGCCGATCGATTCCTGCAGGCCCGCGAAGACCTCGGGCGACAGGTGCGCACTCTCCCAGCGCTCGCCCTGGCCGATCGCCCACACGGCGGGGCGGCGCAGCACGAACTCCGTGGCGGATGCCGGGTCGATGACGATCAGGTCGGTGTCGTCGGCCGCAGCCGACAGCGCCGTGCGGACGCCGTCGACGGGGACGGGGCGTGCGGAGGCATCCCACGTCGCCAGCGCCGCGACCGACGTGAACACCGGCAGCACACGGCGCCCATCGGGAGCCGCGACCGTGACGATCGACAGCTCTTGGGTCTTGTCGACGGCGTGCCCCGACGGCGCGACGCCGATGTCGCCCGCCTCGGCGAGAAGCGGGATCAGCAATCGCGCGTTGCGGTACGCGTCCACGACCGCCGACGCGGTGCCGGAACCTGCCGCGAACGCGGTCAGCGCAGCCAGCAGCGCGGGATCGGCGGAGCCGTCGTCGCCGGCGTGCGGATTCGCTTCGAAGCTGCGCCCCTCCCACGGGACGCCGGCCGAATCAGCCTGCGGCGACATCCAGCGCCTCGGCGAGCGTGAAGGCGCCCGCGTACAGAGCCTTGCCCACGATCGCGCCCTCGACGCCGAGCGGCACGAGCTCGCGCAGGGCGGCGATGTCATCGAGGCTCGAGATGCCGCCCGACGCGATGACGGGGCGGGTCGTGCGTGCCGTCACTTCGCGCAGAAGCTCGACGTTCGGGCCCTGCAGCGTGCCGTCCTTCGTGACGTCGGTCACGACGTAGCGGCTGCAGCCGGCGTCTTCGAGCCGGTCGAGCACGTGCCACAGGTCGCCGCCGTCACGGGTCCACCCGCGCGCGGCGAGGGTCGTGCCGCGGACGTCCAGGCCGACCGCGATCGCTTCGCCGTAGCGTCCGATGACGTCGGCGGCCCATTCGGGGTTCTCGAGCGCGGCGGTGCCGAGGTTGATGCGGGTCGCACCCGAATCGAGCGCCGCCTCGAGCGTCGCATCGTCACGGATGCCGCCGGAAAGCTCGACCTGTACCCCGCGCAGCTGCTTGATCGCCTTGCGGATGACGGCGGTGTTGCTGCCACGGCCGAAGGCCGCGTCGAGGTCGACGAGGTGGATCCACTTCGCGCCGTCGCGGGCCCAGGCGAGGGCTGCGTCGACGGGGTCGCCGTAGTTCGTCTCGGTGCCGGCCTCGCCCTGCGTGAGACGGACGGCCTTGCCGCCGGCGACATCGACGGCCGGCAGCAGGATCAGTTCGGGGGTCGACGCGAAATCGTTCATGGCTCCAGATGTGGTTCGGTGCTCGGACTGCTCGCCGCTGCGAGAAGGCACAAACAGAGAGACTACCCGGCCTGCGGCAACGTCGAAATCCAGTTGCCGAGCAGACGGATGCCCGCCGCGCCGCTCTTCTCGGGATGGAACTGCGTCGCCGACAGGGGTCCGTTCTCGACGGCGGCGAGGAACGGCGCACCGTAATCGCACCAGGTGAGCACCGGCGCGCGGAACGGCCGCATCGGCTCCAGGCTCCAGTGCTGGGCGCCGTACGAGTGCACGAAGTAGAAGCGCTCGTCCTCGATGCCCTCGAACAGGGCCGACCCCTCCCCCGCCTGCACGGTGTTCCAGCCCATGTGCGGCAGCACCGGGGCATCCAGTTCGGTGACGGCGCCCGGCCATTCGCCGAGACCCTCCGTGTCGACGCCGCGCTCGACGCCGTGCTCGAACAGCACCTGCATGCCGACGCAGATGCCGAGGACGGGCAGCCCGCCCGACAGTCGGCGCTCGATCATCTCGTCGCCGCGGATGGCGCTGAGCGCACCCATCACGGCGCTGAAGGCGCCGACGCCCGGAACGACGAGCCCCGCGGCATCCTGCACGAGGCCCCGATCCGACGTGAGGCGCGCGTCGGCGCCAGCCGCCACCAGCGCCTTGACGGCCGAGTGGACGTTGCCCGATCCGTAGTCGAGGACGGCGACGACCGGCGCCGTCACAGAGCGCCCTTCGTGCTCGGGATGCCGCGCACGAGCGGGTCGAGGGCCTTCGCCTGGCGGAATGCGCGGGCGAACGCCTTGTACTCGGCCTCGGCGATGTGGTGCGGATCGCGCCCGCCGAGCACGGTCACGTGCATCGTCAGGCCACCGTTGAACGCGATCGCCTCGAACGTGTGTCGCACGAGCGAGCCCGTGAAGTGGCCACCGATGAGGTGGTGCTCGTAACCGACCGGTTCGCCGGAGTGCACCAGGTAGGGGCGGCCGCTGATGTCGACGACCGCCTGCGCGAGTGCCTCGTCGAGGGGCACGAGGGCGTCGCCGTAGCGCGAGATGCCCGCCTTGTCGCCGAGGGCCTGACGGATCGCCTGCCCGAGCACGATCGCCACGTCTTCGACCGTGTGGTGCGCGTCGATCTCGGTGTCGCCCGAGGCGCGCACCGTCAGATCGGTCAGCGAGTGCTTCGCGAACGCGGTGAGCAGGTGGTCGAAGAAGGGCACCGTCGTGTCGATGCGGCTCGTTCCGGTGCCGTCGAGGTCGAGGTCGAGCTCGACCGTCGACTCGCTCGTCGCGCGGCGGATCGAGGCCGTGCGGGGGGCGGGTGTGGTCATGGCCCGAGTCTAGCGAGCGCGGACGACGGCCGCGGCGAGTGCGCCGGCCGCGCGAGCCTGTCAGGCCCGGGCGCCGCCGGGGCCGAGCGAAGCGAGCGCGTCGAGGAACGCGGTCGACTCGGCTTCTGTGCCGGCCGTGACGCGCAGGCTGCGCGGGATGCCGACGTCGCGGATCAGCACGCCCTGGTCGTACAGGCCGCGCCACGTGGCCGCCGGGTCTTCGACGCCCGCGAACAGGACGAAGTTCGTCCAGCTTTCGAACGGCTCGTAGCCGAGGGCGTCGAGGGTCGCCGTGATGCGGTCGCGCTGCGCGACGATGTCGTCGACCATCGCGAGCATGGCGGGCGCGTGCCGCAGTGCTGCGGATGCCGCGGCCTGCGTGAGCGCGCTGAGGTGGTACGGCAGGCGCACGAGCCGCAGGGCGTCGATGAGGCCGGGATCGGCCGCCAGATACCCGACGCGGGCGCCGGCGAAGGCGAAGGCCTTGCTCATGGTGCGCGAGACGACGAGGCGCTCACGCCCCGGCAGCAGCATCAGCGCGGAGCGCGAGTCACGCGGGGCGAACTCCTGATAGGCCTCGTCCACGATCACGATGCCGTCGGTCGCGTCGTAGACCGCCTCGATCACGTCGAGACCGAGCGGCGTACCGGTCGGGTTGTTCGGCGCGCACAGGAACACGACGTCGGGCTGTGCGCGATCGGTCTGTGCCGCGGCATCCTCTGCCGACAGCGTGTAGTCGACGCCGCGGGTACCGGCGACGTAGTCGGCGCCGGTACCCCGGGTCAGCAGCGGGTACATCGAGTACGTGGGCGCGAACCCGAAGGCGGTGCGCCCCGGCCCCGCGAACGCCTGCAGCAGGTGCTGCAGCACCTCGTTCGAGCCGTTGCCGGCCCAGATCTGGTCGGCGGTCAAGCCGTGCCCGAGGTATTCGGCGAAACCCTCGCGTAGCGCCGTGAACTCGCGATCGGGGTAGCGGTTGACCTCATGCAGTGCACGGGCGATCGAGTCGAGAATGTCGGCCGAGACCTCTTCAGGCACCGGGTGCGTGTTCTCGTTGACGTTCAGCGCCACCGGCAGCGGCGCCTGCGGCGCGCCGTAGGGCGTCAGGCCGCGCAGATCGGGTCTAAGGGGTAGGTCGTCGAGACTCGCACTCACACGACCATCGTAGAGCGGACCATCGGGTCGAGCCCTGCTCGAGGCCGCCCACGCTCAGCGGCCGGCCGAGTACTCCAGCGGCAGCGCGAGGCTCTGCCCCGCGACGAGCGACGCCGACGACAGCGCGTTCAGGCGGATGATCTCGTCGACGACATCGCGCGGGTCGGCGTCCGGGGCGACCGATTCGGCGATCGACCACAGCGTGTCGCCGGGCATGACCGTCACCTCGGTGAACGTGCCCGCAGGGGCACCCGTCTCGCTGGAGGCGAGCGCGCCACCCCCGGAGAGGATCGCGAGACTCAGCACGACGATCGCAGGAACGGCGGCGAGGAAGGCGAGCACGCGACGACCGCGCGCGGTCAGTCGCAGACGCGTCGAGGTGACGCGGGGCGCGAAGCTCGCGGCGGCGGTGATGTCGATGGTGGTCACGGTTCCTCCTCAGGACACTGCCTCGGATGTCGAGATCTTCGCACCCGACTCTCGGCCGGGAGAGTCGGGTACGAAGTTCTCTTCCGAAGCTATCTTCGATACAGTGTGGATGTCAAGTGGCATCCGGATCGGAAACGAATCGAACGCGACACGCGGATGCTTGCCCGACGACTCGATCGATACCGGATACGGTTTCGATACCTAGACCCCATCACCGACCTCCGACATTCGAAGACGAGACCCGTCCGGAGGCCGCGACCAAAAGGAGTTCGGCCATGGAAAAGCCGCAGACGCGCCGGCGCAAGAGCCTCAGCGAGAAGCAGCTGGCGATCCTCGAGGTCATCCAGCGATCGATCGCGCGGCACGGGTATCCGCCGAGCATGCGCGAGATCGGCGACGCGGTGGGACTCAAGTCGCTCTCGAGCGTCACCCACCAGCTCAACCAGCTCGAGCTCAGCGGGTACCTGCGCCGTGACGCCGGCAAGACGCGCGCGATGGAGGTGCTGATCGATCTGCCCGGCGCATCGACCGAGAACCCCGCCGACGAGGCTCCGTCGGTCGGGGACGCCGCTCTCGTGCCGCTGGTCGGTCGCATCGCCGCCGGCGTACCGATCACCGCCGACCAGCAGGTCGAGGAGATCTTCCCGCTGCCCCGCCAGCTCGTGGGCAAGGGCGACCTGTTCATGCTCAAGGTGAGCGGCGAGTCGATGATCGACGCCGCGATCTGCGACGGCGACTGGGTCGTCGTGCGCTCACAGCCCACCGCCGACAACGGTGACATCGTCGCGGCGATGCTCGACGGTGAGGCGACCGTCAAGACGTTCCGTCAGCGCGACGGTCACACGTGGCTGCTCCCCCGCAACTCCGCCTTCGAGCCGATCCTCGGCGACGACGCCGTCGTGCTCGGCAAGGTCGTCGCGGTGCTGCGCGCCGTCTGAATCCCCACCCCCGCCGGGTGAGCGTGGCACGGCGGCGGCGCTGCCGCGCTGTCGCGAGTCCGCGGCATCCGCCACAATGTGGCCATGAGCGCCCCCGCTGACACCGCGACCACTGACCTCGCCGCGCGCGTCGCCGCGCTGGAGGCCGAGAACGCGCAGCTGCGCGCAAGCGGTCGGGCATCCGGCCCCTCCTCCGGACGCTGGCGCGCATGGGTGTCGACCATCTGCATCGTGCTGGCCGCAATCCTCGTGCCCGTCTCGATCGTGGCCGCGTGGGCACGCGTGCAGCTCGTCGACGAAGACAGCTTCACGGCGACCCTCGCGCCGCTCGCCGCCGACTCCGCCGTGCAGTCGATGATCATCGACGAGACGATGGATGCCATCACAACCCAGGTCGACTTCCTGCAGCTCACGACCAACGTCATCGACGGCGTCGCGACACTCGATCTGCCGCCGGCCGCCATCTCGGCCCTGGGACTGCTCAAGCAGCCGGCCGCCGACGGCCTGGAGGGGCTCGTCGACCGCGCGGTGACGCGCGTCGTGACCTCGGATGCCTTCGCAGACGTGTGGGCGACCGCGACGCGCGCCGCGCACCGTGCACTCACGACGACGGCGACCTCCGACGGTGGTGGGATCGTCGTGCGCACCTCTGACGGCGTCGGCATCCAACTCGGTGCCATCGTCGAGCGCGTAAAGCAGAACCTCACTGATCAGGGCGTCGGCGCGGCGAGCCTGATCCCGGCCGTCGACCGCGTCGTGATCATCGGCACGGGCGAGAACCTGTCATTCATCCGCACCGGCTACGCCGTCTCAACGACGGTCGGGTTCTGGCTGCCCCTGGTCGCCCTCGCCCTGTTCCTCGTCGGCATCCTCATCGCGCGGCGCCGGTCGACGGCGCTGCTCGGCGCGGGCGGCGGGTTGCTCATCGGCGGCGGCGCGCTCGCGATCGGGTTCTCGGTCGGTGCGGCCGTCATCGGGTCGGTCGCCGCACAGATCGACCTCTCACCGTCGGCCCTCGGCGTCATCTACCAACAGGTGTCTGCCGGAATGGCGCACACCGCCGCGATCCTCGCCGTCATCGGCCTTGTCGTGGTGGTGATCGCGTGGACGTGCGGACGCTGGCGCGGTGCGCAGGCGATCCGCCGGGGCCTGGGCTCGCTCAACGTCGGCATCCGCGGGGCGCTGCTGTCGCGCGGGATCGATACGGGCGCGACGGGACAGTGGCTGTACACGCAGCGGGTGATCGTGCGCACCGTCATCGCGGTGCTCGCGATCGTGTGGCTGCTGGCGCTGCGCCCGATCACGCTCGGCGAGATCGTGCTCGTTCTCGTGATCGCGCTGCTCGTCTGGTGGCTTGCCGAGCTGCTCCAGCGCCGCCCCGACGAGCAGGACGGGCTGGAGCAGTCCTGACCCTCAGCCCGCGATGCTGTCGCGCACGGCGCGGGTCGCGGTGACGAGGTTGCGCAGCGAGGCGACGGTCTCGTCGTAGCCGCGCGTCTTCAGCCCGCAGTCGGGGTTGACCCACACCTGGCGCAGCGGCAGGGCATCCGCGGCGCGCTGCAGCAGAGCCGTGACCTCGTCGACCGACGGCACGCGCGGCGAGTGGATGTCGTACACGCCCGGGCCGACGCCGTGCGTGAAGCCGGAGGTGCGGATGTCGTCGATGACGTCGCCGCGACTGCGCGCCGCCTCGATCGAGGTGACGTCGGCGTCAAGGGCGGCGATCGCGTCGATGACGACGTCGAACTCCGAGTAGCACAGATGCGTATGCACCTGCGTCGCGGGCGCGGCACCGGCCGTCGCGAGCTTGAACGACCCCACCGACCAGTCGAGGTAGGCCGGCTGGTCATCCTTCTTCAGCGGCAGCAGCTCGCGCAGGGCCGGCTCGTCGACCTGGATGATCCGGATGCCTGCAGCTTCGAGATCGGCGATCTCGTCACGCAGGGCCAGCGCGACCTGGTCGGCGGTCTCGCCGAGCGGCTGGTCGTCGCGGACGAACGACCACGCCAGGATCGTGACCGGGCCCGTCAGCATGCCCTTGACCGGCTTGGCCGTGAGCGACTGGGCGAACACCGACCAGTCGACCGTGATGGGGGCAGGCCGAGACACGTCACCCCACAGGATCGACGGGCGCGTCGCGCGCGACCCGTACGACTGCACCCAGCCCTGCTGCGTCACCGCGAACCCGTCGAGGTTCTCGGCGAAGTACTGCACCATGTCGTTGCGCTCGGGCTCGCCGTGCACGAGGACGTCGAGGCCGAGGTCCTCCTGCAGGTCGATGACGCGCGCGATCTCGTCGCGCAGGAACTGCTCGTACGTCTCGGTGCCGATCTCGCCCTTGCCGTGACGGGCCCGGGCACGCCGGATGTCGCCGGTCTGCGGGAACGAGCCGATCGTCGTGGTCGGCAGCGCGGGCAGATCGATCGCGGCATCCTGCGCCGCCACGCGTGCCGCGTAGTCGCCGCGATCACGCAGCGCGCCGTCGACGGCTGCCGTCCGCTCGCGGACCGCGCCGTCGCGCACGCCCGGCGCCGACAGGCGGTCGGCGAGCGCGGCGGAGGCCGCGTCGAGCTCGGGGCGGATGTCCTCGGCGCCGTCCGCCAGGCCACGCGCGAGGGTCGCGACCTGGGCGACCTTCTGGTCGGCGAATGCCAGCCAGCTGCGCAGTCGCTCGTCGAGCGCCGTCTCGATCTCGACGTCGTGCGGCACGTGCTGCAGCGATGTCGAGGTGGTCGCGGCGACGGCGCGGGCGCCGAGTCCGCGCAGGGCGTCGAGGCGCTCCCACGCACGCGACAGGTCGCCGCGCCAGATGTTGCGGCCGTCGACGACACCGCCGACGAGGGTCTTGTCCGCCAGGCCCGGCACGGCGGCCGGCACGGCGCCGCGGTGCAGGTCGATCGCTATCGCCTCGATCGGCGTGGCTGCAAGCGCCGCCCATGCCTCGGGCGACAGCTGCGCGTAGCCGGCGGCGACCACGATCTCGGGGCGATCCGGGGTCGCGCCCAACACGGCATATGCGCGTGCGGCGGCATCCGCGAGTTCTGCGGGCGACGACGGGAGGCTCTCGGAGACGAGCGCGGGCTCGTCCAGCTGGACCCACGCGGCGCCGGCCGCGGCGAGCCGCTGCAGCAGCTGCGCGAACACGGGCAGCAGGTCCTCCAGCCGCGACAGCGGCGCGAAGCCCGCGGGCGCGGCATCCGTGGCCTTGGCCAGCGCGAGCAGCGTGACCGGCCCGACGATGACGGGGCGCACGACGACACCGTCGGCAGCCGCTTCGGCGACCTGCGCCACGAAGCGGTCGGATGCCAGCGAGAACTGGGTCTCAGGGCCGATCTCGGGCACGAGGTAGTGGTAGTTCGTGTCGAACCACTTCGTCATCTCGAGCGGCGCGCGCTCACCCTCGCCGCGCGCGGCGGCGAAGTATGCCGACAGCGGAATGCTGCCGTCGGCGGCCCGCCGATCGGCGAAGCGCTCGGGCAGGGCGCCCACCGTGAGCGCCGCATCGAGCACCTGGTCGTAGAACGAGAACGACTCCGGGATCGACGAGTCGGACGCACCCAGCCCGAGCGCGATGAGGCGCTCACGCGTCTCGCGGCGCAGTTGCGCCGCGGCGGTCTCGAGCCCCGCCTCGTCGAGGTCGCCGCGCCAGTGGCGCTCGACGGCGCGCTTGAGCTCGCGGTCACGGCCGATGCGGGGGTAGCCGAGAATCGTCCCGGCGGGGAAGGTCACAGTCACAGTCACAGCTCCTAGATCGCGTGGTCGTACGGGTCGTGCGAGGCGGTGGTTCGAAGTCCTGCTTCATGCAGCACGGCCAGCACCGTCTCGTGGTTGTTGAAGGCATACAGGTGGACGCCGGGGGCGCCACCGGCGCGCACCTGACGCGCGAGGTCGGCCGCGTGAGCGATGCCGACGGCACGCTGCGCGGCGGGCGAGTCTGCAGCATCCAGCGCCTGCGCGAGCGCCGCGGGAGATGGATCCCCCGTCAGCTCGAGCACGCGGCGCAGCCGGCCCGGCGTGGTGATCGGCATGATGCCGGGCAGGATCGGGATCGTGACCCCCGCGCTGCGCGCGCGGTCCACGAATCCGAGGTACTCGTCGGCGTGGAAGAACAGCTGCGTGATCGCCGCTTCGGCGCCCGCGGCCTGCTTCGCGAGCAGCGCGTCGATGTCTTCCCCGGCATGCCGCGATCGCGGATGCCCATTCGGGAATGCCGCGACCGAGATCTGCACCCGCTCGCGGCGGCCGACGCGCGCAGCACCCGGGACGCCCGGCACGAGCTCTTCCGCGTACGGGGCGCGCTCGGCCTGCACGCGCCCGATGAGCTGGACGAGCTGGGCGGCCGACTCCAGGTCACCGAGGAAGACGTCGTCCTCGGACGTCCCCGCGGGCGGGTCGCCGCGCAGCGCGAGGAAGCGTGTGATGCCGGCATCCAGGAACTCGCGGATGATCGCGTTCGCCTCGGCGTAGCTGCTGCCGACGCAGGTCAGGTGCGCGAGCGGCGGCACGTCGGTGGCGTGCAGGATGTGCGTCAGCACGTCGAGCGAGCGTCCGCGCGTCGAGCCTCCGGCCCCGAAGGTCACGGAGATGAACTGCGGGCGCACGGCGGCGAGCGCACCGATCGTCGTGTACAGGGCGGGTAGGCCCTCGTCGGAGCGCGGCGGGTAGATCTCGAACGAGATCGGCGTCGTGGCGCCGGAGTCGACGGCGGAGGTCATCGGGACGTCTCTCACTGGGAACGGACAGGGGAAGGGGCCGGGCGGCCGCATGCGTCACGGCAGGGCCGTGAGGCATCGCGGGCGGGTGCCGGGCTCGGCTGTCGCTCCTGCCCGGCACATGCCGGGCGTCGATGGGACCACTCTAGGGCCGGCGCCGCCGGGTCCGCTTCGTGTGGCGGGCTGTGTGACGCGATGTTTCAGCTGCGGCTAGCGTGAGGGCATGATCACGCTCCCCTACGGCTCCTGGCCCTCGCCGCTGTCCGCACGCTGGGCATCCGAGGCATCGCCCCGATTCGAGGGTGCCGCCCTCGCCTCTGACGAGGTGTGGTGGGGGCAGTCTCTTCCCGCCGAAGCGGGCCGCACGGCGGTGCTGCGGCGCACGGCGTCAGGACAGGTCGAGACGCTCCTTCCCGCGCCGTGGAGCGCCCGCTCGCGCGTGCACGAGTACGGCGGCGGCGCGTGGACCGCCACCGACGACGGCCGCCTGTTGTTCGTAGAGAAGACCGATCAGCGGGTGTGGCTGCTCGACCCGGGCCACGCGCCGCGCGCACTGACGGCGGAAGAGCCCGGAACCTCCTACGGCGGCCTGCGCTGGCAGCACGGCGCCCTGCTCGCGGTGCAGGAACGGCAGAGCGAGCACGGGTGGCATCGCGCGATCGTGCGCATCGAGGTGAGCGCCGGCGAGGCATCCGTCACCGAGCTCGTCAGCGGCAGCGACTTCGTCGCTCAGCCCGCCCTCTCACCCGACGGCACGTGGCTCGCGTGGGTCGCGTGGAACCACCCCGACATGCCGTGGGATCGCACCGAGATCCGCGTCGGCGAGATCACGGACGGCACGGTGTCATCGTGGGATGCCGTGACGTCGGGCGCCGCTGCCCTCCAGCCGGAGTGGACCGCGGGCGGCGACCTCGTCGTGATCGACGAGCCGACCGGGCGCTGGAACCTGTGGCGCGTGGGCGCCGACGCGGCAGAGCCACTCGCCCCCGCCGACGCCGATACGGGCGGCGGGCTGTGGTCGCTGGGACTGCGCTGGTACGCGCTGCTGGGCGACCGGATCGCGGCGATCCGCACGAACGGCAGTGACGAACTGGTCATCATCGAGCCGGACGGCCGCACACAGCCCGTCGACCTGCCCGCGACGTCGCGTCTCGTGATCGAAGACGCGGACGCCGACCGCCTGCTCGTGACAGGAGCCGGCCCCGCGGGGGCGGGCCTGTGGCTCGTGACGGCAGACGGCGCGGTGACGCCCGTGGTGGGTGGTGCGGGGATGGATGCCGGGTGGATGCCGACCGGCCGCGCCGTGACCTTCGCGGGGCCGCACGGCGACGTGCACGCGTTCGACTATCCCCCGACCAATCCCGACGTCACGGGCCCCGACGGTGAGCTGCCGCCGTACGTCGTGTTCGTCCATGGCGGCCCGACGGCGCACGTCGCGGGCGTCGCGGATGCCCGCACCGCGTTCCTCACGAGCCGCGGTATCGGCGTGCTCGACGTCAACTACGGCGGCTCCACCGGGTACGGGCGGGCCTACCGCGAGCGGCTGCGCGGCCAGTGGGGCGTCGTCGATGTCGACGATGTCGCCGCCGCGGCATCCGGCCTCGTCGCCGCCGGACTTGCCGACGGTGCGCGCCTCGCGATCGACGGCGGCTCCGCCGGCGGCTGGACGGTGCTCGGCGCCCTCGTGGGCACCGACGTGTTCGCCGCGGGGATTTCGCGCTATGGCGTCGGCGATGCCCGCGCCCTCGCCGAGGACACGCACGACTTCGAAGCCCACTATCTCGACGGACTCATCGGGCCGCTGCCCGAAGCCGATGCCCTCTATCGCGAACGATCACCACTGAGCCACCCCGAGCGCTTCCGCGTGCCGCTGCTGCTGTTGCAGGGTGCGGAGGATGCCGTCGTGCCGCCCGCGCAGTCCGAGGCGATCCGCGACGCTCTCGCTGCCCACGGAGTGCCGCACGCGTACGTCCTCTACGAGGGCGAGGGCCACGGCTTCCGCCGCGCGGAGACCGTCGTGCACGCGCGCGAGAGCGAACTGGCGTTCCTGGGCGCTGTCTTCGGGTTCGAGACCCCGGGCATCCCGCCGATCACGCTCGACTGAGCCGGCACGAACTCCGCAGAACCGCACGCGACCCGCCACGAACTCCGCAGAATCGCACGAACTCCGCAGGATTTCACAGAAATCCTGCGGAGTTCGTGACAGTCTGCGGACTTGGCGCGCCCGCGCGGCCTCACACCGCGTACGGTGCGAGCTTGCCCCCGAGGATCGCCGGGACGTGCGCGTGCAGGATCGTGCCATCGGGTCCGTGGTTCTGGCTGAGGATGATGCCATGCTCGTGCACCGCCGAGACGAGGTCGCCGCGGTCGTAGGGCACAACGGCGTGGATCTCGACGGCCGGCAGCGGCAGCGTGCGCTCGATCGTCTCGCGCAGCTCGTCGATGCCTTCGCCCGTGCGCGACGACACGAAAAGCGCGTCGGGGGCGAGTCCGCGCAGCACGAGCCGGGTGTCGGCGTCGATCAGATCGGCCTTGTTGAACACGACGATCTCGGGCAGGTCACGCGCGCCGACGTCGCCGATCACGTCGCGGACGGTCGCGAGTTGCGCCGCCGGGTCGGGGTGCGAGCCGTCGACGACGTGCACGATAACGTCGGCGTCGCCGACCTCTTCGAGGGTCGAACGGAACGCCTCGACGAGCTGGTGCGGCAGGTTGCGCACGAACCCGACGGTGTCGGTCAGCGTGTACACGCGACCGTCGGTGGTCTCGCAACGGCGCACTGAGGTGTCGAGCGTCGCGAACAGCGCGTTCTCGACGAGCACGCCCGCACGGGTGAGCCGGTTGAGCAGGCTCGATTTGCCCGCGTTCGTGTAGCCGGCGATCGCGACCGCCGGGATCGTGTTGCGCTTGCGCTCGGCCCGCTTGGCCTCGCGCGCGGGCGCGAAGTCGCGCAGCTGACGGCGCAGCTGCGCCATCTTGGTGCGGATGCGGCGGCGATCGAGCTCGATCTTGGTCTCACCCGGACCACGCGAGCCCATGCCCGCACCGCCCGCGCCGACCTGACCACCGGCCTGGCGGCTCATGGACTCACCCCAGCCGCGCAGGCGCGGCAGCAGGTACTCGAGCTGGGCGAGTTCGACCTGGGCCTTGCCCTCGCGGCTCTTCGCGTGCTGGCTGAAGATGTCGAGGATCACGGTCGTCCGGTCGATGACCTTGACCTTGACGACGTCCTCCAGCGCACGACGCTGGCTCGGGGCGAGCTCGGTGTCGGCGATGACGGTGTCGGCGCCGACGGCGGCGACCAGGTCGCGCAACTCGGCGGCCTTGCCACGGCCGATGTAGGTGGCGGGATCGGGGTGGGGACGCCGCTGCAGCACACCGTCGAGGACGACGGCGCCCGCCGTCTCGGCGAGCGCAGCGAGCTCGCGGAGCGAGTTCTCGGCATCCTCGTGCGACCCCTGCGGATACACGCCCGCCAGCACGACGTTCTCGAGGCGCAGCTGGCGGTACTCGACCTCGGTGACGTCCTCGAGCTCGGTCGACAGGCCGGGCACGCGGCGCAGCGCGGCACGCTCTTCGCGATCCCACTGGTCGCCGTCGGTGTCGGCGTACGACACGGTCGACTCGTCCTGCAGCGCCTGGGCGCCAAAGACCTGGATGCCCGACCGTGCGCCCGCGCGCGCGAGCACGCGGTCGACGGGGTCGATCGGGTGGTGCGCGGTGTCTGCGACGTCGCTGTCGCCCACGGCATCCGTGTTGTCGGTGATGCTCGTGGTGTCGGTGATGCCGGTCGTGCCTGTGGTGTCTGTCATTCGGTCCTTTTCGTACTGAGCCTTGCAGTCTAGTCTCCCGCGCCGGGACGCGGCTCGGGTACGCTCGCAGCATGGGGAGCGACCACTACTTCAGTGCCACCCCGTCCAGCGTTGAGCGTCTGCGCCGCATCCCCGTGACCCTTGCGGGTCGCAGCGGCGAAGTCACGACCGCTGGCGGCGTATTCAGCCCCGACCACATCGACGGGGGCACCGCCGTGCTTCTGGCGAACACGCCCCCACCGCCTCCCGGCGGGCATCTGCTCGATCTCGGCTGCGGCTGGGGTCCCATCGCCCTGAGTGTCGCGATCGCGTCGCCGCACGCGACGGTCTGGGCCGTCGATGTCAACGAGCGCGCTCTCGACCTCGTCCGTCGCAACGCCGCGGAGTGGGGCCTCGACAATGTCAACGCCGTGCTGCCCGACGATGTTCCCGACGACGTCACGTTCCGCACGATTCGCTCCAACCCGCCCATCCGGGTCGGCAAGAACGAGCTACACGGGCTGCTCGAGCGCTGGATCCCTCGCCTCGATGAGCGCAGCGACGCATGGCTCGTCGTGCAGCGCAACCTCGGCTCGGACTCGCTGCAGCGCTGGCTCAGCGCGAGCTTCGACCACGGCTACTCGGTCACCCGCGCCGCGACGGCGCGCGGCTTCCGCGTGCTGAAGGTGCGCCACCACGGCGACCTGCGCACCGAGCCGCTGCCCATCGTCGGGGAGTGACGCGGGGGCATCCTGCCCGCCGGTCGACTGTTGGGTCGGCGCCCGTCAGGCGAGGGCGACCGCGCCGCTGTAGACGAGCGTCGCGGGACCACTGAGCAGCACGTGCGGGCCATCGGGCGCATCGACCACGCGGACGCCGAGCGTCCCGCCGGGAACGTCGACGCGCCAGGCATCCGGCGCCGCAGGACCGGCCCAGTGCCGAACGGCGAGGGCGGATGCCGCGACCCCCGTTCCGCACGACAGGGTCTCCCCCACGCCGCGCTCGAACACACGCATGCGGATCGCGCCGACGCCCGCGTGCACGAGCGGGTCGGCGGGCACGACGAACTCGATGTTCGCGCCGTGCGGCGGCACGGGTGCGAGCATCGGCGCGACGGTCAGGTCGAGGCCGGCGAGCTCGCCCTCGGTGCCGAGCGCGACGACGACGTGCGGGTTGCCGACGTCGATGCCGACGCCGGGGCGGGCGACGTCGAGACCGCGCGCGCGGACGACGACGTCGGACTCGTCCACGACGAACCGGCCCAGGTCGACTTCGAAGCCGAGGTCGCTGCGCGTGAGGGTCTTGGTGCCCGCGCGCGTGCCGATGCGCAGCGGGGCGTCGTCGATCGAGGCGAGGCCGGTCTCGACGAGGTACTTCGCGAAGACGCGGATGCCGTTGCCGCACATCTCGGCGGCAGAGCCGTCGGCGTTGCGGTAGTCCATGAACCACTCCGCGTCGGGTGTGGCAGCCCCCTCGGGCAGGGCGGCGGAGCGCACGACGCGCAGCGTGCCGTCGGCCCCGATGCCGAACCGGCGGTCGCAGAGGGCCGCGACCTGGTCGTCGCTGAGGTCGAGCGCGCCGTCGGGATCGGGCACGATCACGAAGTCGTTGCCCGTGCCCTGGCCCTTGGTGAAGTCGATCGTCGCCACGCGACAAGTCTAGGTGGCGGCGCGCGGGGCGGCGCGGGTGGTCGCAGCTGGCGCGGGCGCCGCTCGGCATGCGGGTGGCGCTCCGGACCAGCTCATGGGGCGCGTGGTGGTCGTGGGCGCCACTTCCTTGGACGCGCAGCTGGGGTGGCACAGATGGGGTGACACAAGTGGATGGCGCAAATGCGCCCCTCGCGCGATGCGACGTGCGCATTTGCGCCATCAACTTCGGCGGGCGCGCCACGGAGTTCGGATGCCCCCACAGCGGGGTGGCGCCGGACTACCTCAACACCCGCGAGATGGTCGCGGGCGCCACCTGAATGGGATGCCCCGGCAAAGGGGTGGCACTCCGGACCAGCTCAACGCGCCCGAGGTGGTCGGGCGCGCCACCTGAATGGGATGCCCTCGCAACGGGTGGCGCTCCGGACTAGCTCAGGGCCCCGAGGTGGTCGCGGGCGCCACTCCCCTGGATGTACACGTGGGTGGCAATAAACGGTTGGCGCAAATGCGCCCCTCGAGGGCCGCGACCTAGGCATCCACGCCATCAAAATCTCCCGCTGAAGTCTGGATGCCAAGCACCCGGGTGGCACGCCGGACCAGCTCAACGCGCCCGAGGTGGTCGGGCGCGCCACCTGAATGGGATGCCCCCGAAACGGGTGGCGCCCTGGACCAGCTCAGCGCGCCCGAGGTGGTCGCGGGCGCCACTGCGATGCCCGACGGGCGAGAGCGACCCCGCACGGGGTCAGTCGGCGATGAGGCGCTTGCCCGTGACCCACACCTCGAAGGGCTCGAACCCGAGCGACGCGTAGAAGTCGTGCACCTCGACGTTCTCGGGTCGCACCATGAGTTGCACCTTGGGGCATCCCATCTCGATCAGGAGTTCTTCGGCGCGCTCGACGAGCAGACGCCCGATCCCCTGGCCACGTCGCGCCGGCGTGCTCGCGAGGTAGTACAGCCAGCCGCGGTGTCCGTCGTAGCCGGCCATCACGGTGCCGACGATCGCGGCGCCGTCTGTCGCGACGAGGAACAACTCGGGCTGCACCGCGAGCTTGCGGTTGATGTCCTGATACGGGTTGTTCCAGGGCCGCGTGAGGCCGGACTCCTGCCAGAGGGAGACGACGGCTTCCGTGTCGGCGAGCTCGAACTGTCGGATCTGGATACTCATCCCGCCGAGTCTGCCAGGTCGGCGGCATCCACATCGGGGCGCACCCACCGAATCTGGGGATACCGGCGGAACCACGACACCTGACGCCGGGCGTAGCGCCGCGTCAGCGCCTGCGTCTGAGCGATCGCCTCGCCGCGGGTGAGCTCGCCCCGCAGCTCTGCGAGCGCCTGCGCGTAACCGATCGCACGCCCCGCCGTCACACCGCGCTCGAGCCCCTGTTCGCGCAGCCGCACCACCTCGTCGAGCAGGCCGTCGCGCCACATCCGCTCGACACGCTGGTCGAGCCGCTCCACGAGGGCCGCACGCTCGACCTCGACGCCGATGATCGTGGTCGCCGGATGCCAGAGCACCGGCGCCTCGGGAAGCGCCGCGCCGTGCCCCGCCGACCCCTGCGCCGCGACTTCGAGGGCGCGGACGATGCGCCGCCGGTTGCGCGGGTCGATCCGCGCGGCCGTCGCGGGGTCGATCTCGCGCAGCCGGGCGAAGAGGGCGGATGCGCCGTCCCGCTCGAGGTCGGCTTCGAGCTCGGCGCGCAGCGCGTCGTCGTGCGGCGGGAAGCGGAAGTCGTAGACGACGCTCGACACGTACAGACCCGACCCGCCGACGACCACGGCGTCGCGCCCGCGCGCGAAGATCTCGCCGATCGCGGTGCGCGCGGCATCCTGATACCAGGCGACCGCAGCCTCGTCGGTGACGTCGAGCACGTCAAAGAGGTGATGCGGGATGCCCCGGCGCTCGCCCTCGGGAAGCTTGGCCGTGCCGATGTCCATGCCGCGGTAGACCTGCATCGCGTCGGCGTTGACGATCTCTGCGCCGAGGTGCTGCGCGAGGCGCAGCGACAGGTCGGTCTTGCCGGTGCCGGTCGCTCCGACGATCACCCAGAGCCTGCGCCCGCGCGGCGCGGACGGTGACGCCGCCTCAGCCGAGTCGCTTCCCGGCTCGCCCAACGACCAGGAAGCCGTCACTGCCGAAGGGTCGGGATGCCCAGGCCCACAGCGCGCCGCCCGTCGGCGGTCAGCGTCGCAGGCGCCGGCACGGCGCAGGACTCGGCCTGCGTGCGGTCCCACGCGTCGCCGGCACGGGTGCGGCGGATGCGCAGGGGTGCACCGTCGGCACTGTCGGCGAGCAGGTGGAACGGCGCCGCATGCGTGACCGTGACCGTGACGACATCGCCGGGGCGCGGGGTCTCACTGCCGGCCGGCAGCTCGAAGTGCACGAGGCGGTTGTCTTCGGCGCGCCCAGTGAGGCGGTGCGTCGAGGCATCCTTCTTGCCTTCGCCGGTTGAGACGAGCACCTCGAGGGTGCGGCCGACCTGTGCCTGGTTCTCTTCGAGGCTGATGCGATCCTGCAGCGCGACGAGGCGCTCGTAGCGCTCCTGCACGACGGCCTTGGGCACCTGGTTCGGCATCGTGGCTGCGGGCGTGCCCTCGCGGATCGAGTACTGGAACGTGAACGCGCTCGCGAAGCGGGCCTGCTCGACGACGCGCAGCGTATCTTCGAAATCTTCGTCGGTCTCGCCGGGGAACCCGACGATGATGTCGGTGGAGATCGCGGCGTTCGGGATGCGCTCGCGCACGCCTTCGAGGATGCCGAGGAACTTCTCGCTGCGGTACGAGCGGCGCATCGCCTTGAGGATGCCGTCGGAGCCCGACTGCAGCGGCATGTGAAGCTGCGGCATGACCTGCGGGGTCTCGGCCATCGCATCGATGACGTCATCGGTGAAGGCCGCCGGGTGCGGACTCGTGAAGCGGATGCGCTCGAGACCCGGGATCTCACCGGCGGCGCGCAGGAGCTTGCCGAACGCCTGCCGGTCGCCGAACTCGACCCCGTAGCTGTTGACGTTCTGACCGAGAAGGGTGACCTCGATCGCACCGTCGTCGACGAGCAGGCGGATCTCGTTCAGGATGTCGCCGGGGCGACGATCCTTCTCTTTGCCGCGCAGGTGCGGGACGATGCAGAAGGTGCACGTGTTGTTGCAGCCGACCGAGATCGAGACCCAGCCACTGTAGACCGAGTCGCGCTTGGTCGGGAGGGTCGAGGGGAACACCTCGAGCGACTCGAGGATCTCGAGCTCGGCGTCGCCGTTGTGGCGGGCGCGTTCGAGCAGACTCGGCAGCGACCCCATGTTGTGCGTGCCGAAGACGACGTCGACCCACGGGGCCTTGTCGAGGACGGCGTCCTTGTCCATCTGGGCGAGGCATCCGCCGACGGCGATCTGCATGCCCTCGTGCTTGTCTTTGCGGCTCTTGAGGTGTCCGAGCGTGCCGTAGAGCTTGCCGGCCGCGTTGTCACGCACGGCGCACGTGTTGATGACGACGACGTCGGCTTCGACGCCCGCATCGGCACGGACGTACCCGGCGCTCTCGAGCGAGCCGGAGAGCCGCTCGGAGTCGTGCACGTTCATCTGGCAGCCGAAGGTGCGCACCTCGTAGGTTCGAGTGCGGCCATCGGCGGCGATCGCTGCGGTCGACGGGGCGATCAGAGTCGGGGCGGCGGACGGAGAAGTCATGATCGCACCATTCTACGAGCCGCGCCTGCACGCCGGCCCGTGGCCGCTACTCGAACCGCACTCCACGCGACGGCGGTCGGGATGCCTCATCGAGCGCCTGGCGGGCGGCCGACAGCGCCACCGAGCCGTAGCCGCGGCGCGCCAACTGGCCGGACAGACGGCGCAGCGCCGTGTCGCGGTCGAGGCTCGCCAGCGGCCGCGCCTTCTGCCGGGCGAACGCGAGCGCGCGCTCGAACTCGTCGTCGGGCAGCTCCGCCAGCGCCGCATCGACGATCTCCCGCGGGATGCCTCGCTTGCTGAGCGACTGCGCGAGCATCATCCGCCCTTGGCCTTTTCGCTCAACGCCGCTGTGGATCAGCTGCTCCGCGAGCTTCGCATCGTCGAGATATCCGTGCTCGACGAACCGCTCGATGACCTCTTCAGCGGAGTTCTCGTCGACGTCGCGCTCACGCAGCACGGCGCGTGCCTCGCGGATCGACAGCGAGCGGGTGCGCAGTTTGCGCAGCAGCGCAGCCTCGGCGGCAGCGGCCGCCTCCGCGGCATCCGGTTCAGTTTTGCCGGTCTCGGCACCCCGCGAGGCCGCGCCGCGAGCCCCCGCGTCGCGAAGCCCCGCACCGCCCGCCCCGCGAGCGTCAGAACCCGCGAACGCCCCCGCGGCGCGGTCCGCCGGCGCCGCCCACGTGTTGTTCCACTCGCCGGACGGATCCGGCTGTTCGGCGGGAGCGGTCGGAGCCGCCCCGCCGAACAGCGGGATCACGGGCGCGAGGGGTTCATCCCCGGGCATCAGGCCGGGCGGCGCTCGGCCAGGTCGGCGACGGGTGCGCCCTCGGCGGCCTTGGGCTGGCCGATGCCGAGCTTCTGCAGGATCTTCTGCTCGATGTCGGCGGCGATGTCGGTGTTCTTGAGCAGGAAGTTGCGCGCATTCTCCTTGCCCTGACCGAGCTGCTCACCGTCGTAGGTGTACCACGCACCCGACTTCTTGACGATCGCATGCTCGACGCCGAAGTCGATGAGCGAGCCCTCGCGCGAGATGCCGACGCCGTACAGGATGTCGAACTCGGCCTGCTTGAACGGCGGCGCCATCTTGTTCTTGACGACCTTGACGCGGGTGCGGTTGCCCACGGCATCCGTCCCGTCCTTCAGGGTCTCGATGCGGCGGATGTCGAGGCGCACCGACGCGTAGAACTTCAGCGCCTTGCCACCGGCGGTGGTCTCGGGCGACCCGAAGAACACGCCGATCTTCTCGCGCAGCTGGTTGATGAAGATCATCGTGGTGCCGGTCTGGTTCAGTCCACCGGTGAGCTTGCGCAGCGCCTGCGACATGAGTCGAGCCTGCAGACCCACGTGCGAGTCGCCCATCTCGCCTTCGATCTCAGCCTTGGGCACGAGGGCCGCGACGGAGTCGATGACGACGAGGTCGATGGCACCCGAGCGCACGAGCATGTCGGCGATCTCGAGCGCCTGCTCGCCCGTGTCGGGCTGCGACACGAGCAGCTGGTCGATGTCGACGCCGAGCTTCTGCGCGTAGTCGGGATCGAGGGCGTGCTCGGCGTCGATGAAGGCGGCGATGCCTCCGGCGCGCTGGACGTTGGCGATCGCGTGCAGGGTCAGCGTCGTCTTACCCGACGACTCGGGACCGTAGATCTCCACGATGCGGCCACGCGGGAGCCCGCCGACGCCGAGGGCGACATCGAGGGCGATGGATCCGGTAGGGATGACGGCGACGGGAGCGCGCTCGTCGCTGCCGAGACGCATCACCGAGCCCTTTCCGAACTGCCGGTCGATCTGGGCGAGGGCCGATTCGAGGGCCTTCTCGCGGTCGGCGGGTGATGGCATGACGTGCTCCTTCGTGCTCTGCCTTCGGCGGCTGCGCCGCGTCGGGGTATCCGTCGCCTGTAGGCTGTCGCGCTCCCCTCCGACGGAGAGGATTCTGCGACAAGGCGGAGGTGTCGTGTTGACGTTGTTCACGCTACGGAGGGCCACCGACATCGGTCGGCGAAACCCGCACATTTGTGGACAACCTCGCGGCGATCCCTCTTGTGGAGGAGCCTATGCGCGTCTCGAACAAAAGTACGACGACACGCCGGATCGCGACACACCGACGCGTCGGCAGGGACCAGCGGGCGGCGCGCCCGCGTCAGCGCCGGCGCGGCTCGAGCCGGCCGACGCCGTGGCGACGCGACTCAGGGACGTCGGTCTCGACGCACAGCGCCAGCCAGACATCGCGTGGATCGACGCCATCGGCCAGCGCCTGCACGGCAGTGCGGTGACCGACGCCGCTCAGCGACAGATCGCTCAGGAGGGAAACGGCGCGCAGACCGAACTCATCGTCGACGGCGCGCTGGAACTCACTGCGCCGCACGTCAGTGCAGCGACAGCTCGGACTGCATGTCGCGGTCCAGCGCCACAAGGTCGTCGGGGACCACGTCGGGGAAGACCTGCAGGCCCTCGAGCACGGAGATGCGGTCGCCCACTTCGCGCATGATGGTCGAGATCGGGGTGTCGAGCGCTTCCGCGACCGACGCGAGGATCTCGCTCGAAGCTTCCTTCTGACCGCGCTCGACTTCGCTCAGGTAGCCGAGGGCGACGCTGGCGCGTCCCGCCACCTGGCGGAGGGTGCGCCCCTTCTGCAGACGGAAGTCGCGCAGGACTTCGCCGATCTCTTGACGAACCAGGATCATGTCGGGCCCCCTCCTCTGACAGTCGATCTGTATCCGGGTGGATAACAGTACAGGATCTTGATCTCAACCTAGACCCGAGCGCTGGGGAAAGGGTGGGAATCGATGAGACGTAACAGGGATGTCACACCCCGTATTCCCCGCAGACCCCAAAGCCGCAGACCCCAGAAGCACCAATCCCGGAGCCGAAAACCCAGAGCCGCAAAACTCAGAGCGCCTCCAGCGCGATGCGCACGGCGAGAGCGGCCGCTTCGGCGCGGATGGCGGAGCGGTCGCCGTCCAGCAGCACCGACTCGACGCGCGAGCCGAGGGGCGTCGACACGGCCACGTGGACGGTGCCCACCGGCTGCCCGTCGGGTGAGAGCGGCCCGGCGATGCCGGTGGTGGCGATGCCCACATCGGCGGGGATACCGTCGTCCGTACCCACGGCCCGGCGCACCCCCTCGGCCATCTGTCGTGCGACGCGCGCGTGGACGGGACCATGCGCCGCGAGCAGCGTCTCGTCGACGCCCAGCAGCCGCGCTTTGAGATCAGTTGCATAGGCGACGATGCCGCCGCGCAGCACGGCGGATGCCCCCGCGACATCGACGACCGACGCGACGACGAGTCCGCCGGTGAGCGATTCGGCGATGCCCAGCGTCCAGCCCAGTTCGCTCAGGCGCGCCACGAGCCGCTCCGGCTCCGAGAGCCGACCGGCCGAGACCTGCGTGCTCTCGAGGTCATCCGGGAGTTCTGAAACGTGCGGACGCGCAGGCATCCGACCGGGCACAGGAGAACTCACGCGCGCCCCCCTTCCGAGGAGGGGCGGGATGCCCGGGCGCCGCGCACCTCGGTGACGACGTAGTCGACGCCGCTCGCGACCGTCAGGAGCACGGCGATCCACATCGCGACGGTGTTCACGACGTGGATCCAGTCCCCCACGATCGTCCACAGCGGCAGCAGCGCGAGCGAGAGCGCAACGGCCTGCGCAACGGTCTTGAGCTTGCCCATCCAGGCGGCCGCCACGACGTGGTTGCTCGCGACGATGAGCCGGTGCACCGTGACGCCGATCTCGCGCACGAGGACGAGGATCGTGACCCACCACGGCAGCTCGCCGAGGATCGACAGTCCCACGAACGCGCAACCGGTCAGGGCCTTGTCGGCGATCGGGTCGAGCAGCTTGCCGAGGTCGGTGACGATCTCGTACTTCCGTGCGAGGTACCCGTCGATGCCGTCGGTCGCGATCGCGACGATGAACAGCACTGCCGCCCACCAGCGCAGTGCGCCGTCGGCGCCGGCATCCGCCAGCAGCATCCAGAGGAAGATCGGCGCGCAGAAGATGCGCACGATCGTGATCGCGTTGGGCAGTTGCCGGGGGATGGCCACGAGCCGAGCCTACCTTTCGAACCCGGCGCGGGTCAGTCACGCCCGGTCAGGCCCCAGGCGTCCTCAGACTCGTCTTCGCTGTCCACGACCTCGTAGCCGTCGAACTGGGCGTTCACGGCGTCGGGCCCGTAGCCGTCCGGCGCGGGCGCCGCAGCGGCCGCGGGCGGCTCGTCGCCGCGCAGCCGCGCGAGCACTTCGGGCAGCTGGTCGGGCGTCACGAGGACGTCGCGGGCTTTAGACCCCTCGGACGGGCCGACGATCTCGCGCGACTCGAGCAGGTCCATGAGGCGCCCGGCCTTCGCGAAGCCGACGCGGAGCTTGCGCTGCAGCATCGAGGTCGAGCCGAACTGCGTCGAGATGATCTGTTCGGCGGCGGCCAGCAGAAGCTCGAGGTCGTCACCGATGTCGGCGTCGACTTCCTTCTTCTCGGCGACGGCCTGCACGTCGGCGCGGTACTCGGGCCGTGCCTGGTTCTTGACGTGGCTGACGACCTTCTCGATCTCGCTCTCGGCGACCCAGGCTCCCTGCACGCGCAGCGCCTTGGACGCCCCCATCGGCAGGAACAGGCCGTCGCCCTGCCCGATGAGCCGGTCGGCACCGGGCTGGTCGAGGATGACGCGCGAGTCGGTGACGCTCGTCACGGCGAACGCGAGACGCGAGGGCACGTTGGCCTTGATGAGGCCCGTCACGACGTCGACCGACGGCCGCTGCGTCGCGAGGACGAGGTGGATGCCGCTCGCGCGGGCCAGCTGTGTGATGCGCACGATCGAGTCTTCGACGTCGCGCGGGGCGACCATCATGAGGTCGGCGAGCTCATCGACGACGACCAGCAGGTACGGGTAGGGCTTGAGTACGCGCTCGCTGCCGACGGGGAGGTTGATCTCCCCCGCGATGACGGCCTTGTTGAAGTCGTCGATGTGGCGGAACCCGAACGACGCGAGGTCGTCGTACCGCATGTCCATCTCCTTGACGACCCACTGCAGCGCCTCGGCGGCCTTCTTGGGGTTCGTGATGATGGGGGTGATCAGGTGCGGAACGCCCGCGTAGCTGGTGAGCTCGACGCGCTTCGGGTCGATCAGCACCATCCGCACTTCCGACGGCTTGGCGCGCATCAGCAGCGACGTGATCATCGAGTTCACGAAGCTCGACTTGCCCGATCCGGTGGAACCGGCCACGAGCAGGTGGGGCATCTTCGCGAGGTTCGCGACGACGTAGCCGCCGCCGACGTCCTTGCCCACACCGATCGTCATCGGGTGGGTCTGGCTCGTCGCGGCCGGCGAGCGCAGCACGTCGCCGAGCGTCACGATCTCGCGGTCGGTGTTGGGGATCTCAACCCCGATCGCGCTCTTGCCGGGGATCGGCGCGAGGATGCGGACCTCGTTGGATGCCACGGCGTACGCGATGTTGTTGGTCAGCGCGGTGATGCGCTCGACCTTCACGCCCGGGCCGAGCTCGATCTCGTACTGCGTCACTGTCGGGCCGCGCGAGAAGCCCGTCACCTTGGCATCCACCGAGAACTGCTCGAACACGTTCATCACGGCGCGCACGATCGCGTCGTTCGCCTCGGAGCGGGCCTTGGGCGGCGTGCCCTGCGCGAGCGCCGTCACGGCGGGCAGGCGGTACGGCGCCTGCGGCGGCTGACCGTCGTGGTCGTCGCCGAGGCCGGAGATGCCGGGCAGGATGCCGTCGTCGAGGATGATCTCGCCGCTGTCCTCGCGGATGCCCGTGTCGGCCTTGCGCGCCGCGCGCTTCGCGCTCGCGATGACGGCGGGGTCGAGGACCTCGGTCGCGGCGTCGGGCAGCGGCGGCATCGGCGGCACCGCCGGCGTCGCGATGGCCTGGTCGAAGCCACCCGCGCCGCTCGTGCTGAGCAGTTCGGTCAGATCGTCGGCGCCGAGGTTGCCGTCGGCATCCTCTTCACGGCCCGTCTTGTTGCGGCGCCACCACGGCGTGCCGGCATCCTTCTCGTCGCCTTCCTCGGCGCCGAAGGCGACGGTGGGGCCGGTCGCCGTGGCATCCTCAGGCTGCGGACGTTCGGCGTCGAACATCCACGCGTAGAGTTCGCCGAGGCGACGCCCGATGCGGTTGGGCGGCGTCTTGGTGAGGATCAGCACGCTCAGCACGGTCAGGATGCCGAGGACGAGATACGCCCCGATCTCGGTGAGGATCGTCAGCGGCTCGCCCACCATCCAGCCGAACAGGCCACCGGCTTCGCTGAGGGCGGGCAGGCCCGACTTGGGCTGCGGACGTCCGCCGGCGACGTGGCAGAACCCCGCGATGGCGAGGATGAACAGGCCGAAGCCGATGCCGATGCGGCCGTTGTCGTGGACGGACGGCGGATGCCGGAAGAGCCAGCCCGCGAGCAGAAGCAACAGCACCGGCATGATGAAGGCCTCGCGGCCGATGAGTGCGCCGACCGTGAACGCGCTGATGTTGGTGCCGGCATCGGTGCCGATCATGAACCACTCGACGATGGCGCCCGCGATCGCGAGCAGCACGAGGAGGAACGGGAAGCCGTCGCGGCGCTGGTCCTTCTCGAGCGACTCTGAGCCGAACGCGCGGAACATGCCGCCGGTCGCATGCGCCAGGCCGAGCCATGCGCGCACGAACACGGGCGGCTTGTCGACGTCGTCGACGTAGCGCTTGGGCGCCGGATCGGGCTTGCGGGCGCGCGACGAGGAGCCCTTCGCCGACGCGCGGGCGTTCGTGGGCGTGCTCGATCGTGCCATTACTCCACGGTAGGCGCACCGGCCCGGGATTCCGCGGATTGACGCGGCCCCTCGACAAGCTCGGAGGCCAGTCTGCGCGCGCGGCCCCTCGACAAGCTCGGGGGCCAGGGGCGCGGTCAGCGGAGGCGCTTGACCATCGTGCTGCGGCCGTGGCCGGCCGCGGTCACAGCGAAGCCCTCGCTGCGATAGAAGGTCTGCGCGAAGTTGCCGCGCTCGACCGACAGGCTGATGCGGCCGAAGCCCTGCGCCCGGGCGTGCTCGCACAGCTGCTGAAGCAGGGCGCGCCCCACGCCGTGGGCGCGCCAGATGGGCCGCACGCCGATGATGAGCTCGGGCACCCCCGTGCCGACGTAGCCGAACCCGGGATCGGTGCGCGGCAGCATCCGATACCAGGCGGCGCCGACGGGGCTGTCCTGCGCGTCGACCGCGATGAACCCGGCATCCCCCGGCCGCATCCACCCGGTGACGTACCGACTGTGGTCAGAGCTGGTCATCACCTGGTGCTTCGGCCGGGCGCCGCCCTCGCGCCAGTTCGCAGCCTCCACCACCATGTCGCCGAGGAAGGCGCCATCGGCCTGGACGGCCGGTCGAAGACGGAACGACGCTGCCATGGCCAGATGTTAGCCGGAGTGTGTTACGCCTCGATGACGAGCGGCACGATCATGGGGCGGCGACGCAGCTGCTGGTTGACCCAGCGACCGATCGTGCGGCGCACGACCTGCGACAGCGCATGCGTGTCGCGGACGCCCGACTGCGCGGCCTCGGTGAGGGCGGCGGCGATCTTGGGCTTGACCGAGTCGAAGACGCTGTCGTCCTCGGCGAAACCGCGCGCGTGGATCTCGGGCCCCGTGATGATCCGGCCGCTCGAGGCATCCACCACGACGATCACCGAGATGAAGCCCTCTTCGCCGAGGATGCGGCGGTCCTTGAGGTCGGCGTCGGTGATCTCACCGACGGTCGAGCCGTCGACGTAGACGAAGCCGAGGTCGAGCTGCCCGACGACCTTCGCGACGCCGTCACGCAGGTCGACGACGGTGCCGTTCTCGGCGATGATCGTGTTCTCTGCCGGGATGCCCGTGTCTTGCGCGAGCTTCGCGTTGGCCATCAGGTGCCGGTACTCGCCGTGCACGGGCATGACGTTGCGCGGCTGCAGGATGTTGTAGCAGTACAGCAGCTCGCCGGCGGCGGCGTGACCCGAGACGTGGACCTTCGCGTTGCCCTTGTGCACGACGTTGGCGCCGAGCTTGGTGAGCCCGTCGATGACGCGGTAGACGGCGTTCTCGTTGCCCGGGATGAGGCTGGATGCCAGGATCACGGTGTCGCCGGGACCGGGCTCGATCGCGTGGTCGAGGTTCGCCATGCGGCTGAGCACAGCCATCGGTTCGCCCTGCGAACCGGTCGACATGTAGACGATCTTGTCGTCGGGCAGGTCTTGCGCCTTCTTGTAGTCGATCAGCACGCCGTCCGGCACGCGCAGGTAGCCGAGGTCCTCGGCGATCGTCATGTTGCGCACCATCGAGCGGCCGAGGAAGGCGACGCGCCGACCGTTCGCGGCGGCTGCGTCGATGACCTGCTGCACGCGGTGCACGTGGCTCGAGAAGCTCGCGACGATGACGCGGCGCGGGGCCTTCGCGATGACCTGGTCCAGAACCGGCCCGATCGCGCGCTCGGTGGGCGTGAAGCCGGGGACGTCGGCGTTCGTCGAGTCGACGAGGAACAGGTCGACCCCGTCTTCGCCGAGGCTCGCGAACGCGCGGAGGTCGGTGAGGCGCCCGTCCAGCGGCAGCTGGTCCATCTTGAAGTCACCCGTGGCGAGCACGGTGCCAGCATCCGTGTGGATGGCGACGGCGAGGGCATCCGGAATCGAGTGGTTGACCGCGACGAACTCGAGGTCGAACGGGCCGACCTCTTCCTCTTCGCCTTCGGCGACGGTGAGCGTGTACGCCTTGATGCGGTGCTCCTTGAGCTTCGCCTCGACGAGCGCGAGCGTGAGCTGCGAGCCGATGAGGGGAATGTCGCTCTTGAGCTTGAGCAGGTACGGTACGGCGCCGATGTGGTCTTCGTGACCGTGCGTCAGCACGAGGCCGACGACGTCATCGAGCCGGTTCTTGATCGGCTCGAAGTCGGGCAGGATCAGGTCGACACCGGGCTGGTGCTCTTCGGGGAACAGCACCCCGCAGTCGACGATCAGCAGCTTGCCGTCGTACTCGAAGACGGTCATGTTGCGGCCGACCTCGCCGAGCCCGCCGAGCGGGATGACACGCAGGCTGCCCTTCTCGAGGGCAGGGGCTTCGTAGACGTTCGTGGGCATCGGATGCCTCCTTCGGACACCGGCCACATGGCCGGGCATCCGTGATCATGAGTTCGTGCGGTGTCAGCGAGTCGTGCCGTGCACCTTGGGGAGCGCTCCGCCGGCGGCCGCGTTGCGGTCGGGGCGGAAGTTGGAGAAGTCGGCGCCCTCGACGCCCTTGACGAGCGCCAGCTCGTCTTCGATGAGTGCGGCCTCCCATTCCTCCGGCCCCACGAGGGGCAGGCGGACGCGGGGGCTGGAGATGCGGCCGAGGCCGTGCAGGATGTACTTCGCGCTGACGGTGCCGGGCACGTGTGTCATGACGGCGCGCACGAGCGGTTCGAGGCTCTGGTGCGCGGCGGTCGCGGCGGCGAGGTCGCCGCGGTTCACGGCATCCACCATCACGCGGTACGGGGCCGCCGTGATGTTCGCGGTGACGCCGATGAGGCCCGTCGCGCCGATCGCCATGTGCGGCAGCGCGTTCGCGTCATCACCCGAGAAGTACAGCAGGTCGGTCTGGTTGAGCACGCGGCTGACCTCGCTGAAGTCACCCTTGGCGTCTTTCACGGCGAGGATGTTCGGGTGCTTGGCGAGGCGCAGGATCGTCTCGTACTTGATCGGCACACCCGTGCGGCCCGGGATGTCGTAGAGGATCACGGGCAGGTCGGTCGCGTCGGCGACGAGGCGGAAGTGCGTGAGGATGCCCGCCTGCGTGGGCTTGTTGTAGTACGGCGTGACGATCATGATGCCGTCGGCGCCAGCCTTCTCACTGGCTTTGTAGAGCTCGATCGCGTGCGCGGTCTCGTTCGAGCCACCGCCCGTGATGATCTTGGCGCGGCCCGCGGCGACGTCCTTGCCGACCTCGACGAGACGGAGCTTCTCGGGGTCGGTGAGGGTGGAGGTCTCGCCCGTCGTGCCCGTGACGACGATGCCGTCGGCGCCCGCCGTGATGACGTCGTCCATGTGCTTCTCGACAGCGGGCCAGTCGACCTCACCGTCGGCCGTCATCGGAGTGACGAGCGCGACGAGAACCTGTCCGAAGGGGTTGCCCGTGTGCGTCATGCCTCAAGGCTAGCGGGTCGAGGGTGTGGTTTCGGTGCGGGGTTTCGATGGGTGCGGGTGCTCTTGGGGAGGTCAGCGGCCCGTGCGGGCGAGGCGGGCGGCGAGCGGCGCGGGCAGCAGGCGCACGGCGCCGACCAGAATCTTGTAGCGCAGCGACGGGATCGAGACGGCCTTGCCCTGCGCGGCGTCGCGCAGCGCCTCGCGGACGACGTCTGAGGCATCCAGCCACAGGAACGCCGGGATGCCCTCGTGCCCGGGCGCGAGTCCGAGCCGCGCGTGGAAGTTCGTGTGCGTGAAGCCCGGGCAGACGGCCGTGACGGTGACCCCGCGGGGTGCGTAGACGGCGTTCGCCCAGCGACTGAACGAGACGATCCACGCCTTGACGGCGCCGTAGGTGCCGCGGGGCATGAAGGCGGCGACGGATGCCACGTTGATGATCCGTCCGCTCCCCCGCCCGAGCATCGCGTTCAGCGCGGCGTGGCTCAGGCGCATCGTGGCGCGCACGTGCAGGTTGAGGTGTCGCTGCTCATCGGTGAAGTCGTTCGCGGCGAAGTCGAGGTCGAGGCCGAAACCGGCGTTGTTGACGAGGATGCCGATCGGTCGCTCCGGATCGGACAGCCGCTCCGCCACCGACTCGAGCCCCTCGTCGTCGACGAGATCGGCGACGAGCACCTCGATCTCGACCCGGTGGTCGGCCCGCAGTCGCGCGGCGATCTCCTCGAGCGCCGCGCGGTCGCGCGCGACGAGGACGAGATCCGCCCCACGCGCCGCGAGCTGGTGCGCGAACTCCGCGCCGAGGCCCGAACTCGCTCCCGTGATCAGCGCCGTCTTCGCCATGCGCCCAGCCTACGGGGGCCTCAGCCGTGCAGTTCGGGAGGAGATTTCGCTTCGGGAGGATGAATCGGGCGGATATCTCCTCCGGAACGGAAATCTCCTCCCGAAGCGCAGGCCGCGGGCGCGGCTGCCCGGGGTGGGCGCCCCGCGCCCTCAGCCCCGAATCAGGGTGAGGAAGCGGTACGGCACCCCGCTGCGCGACACGGCCCAGCCGTCGGCGGGCTCGACCCCGGCGACAGCCCAGCCGGAGCGATCCGGGGCGAACGTGTCGCCGTCCGCGATCTCGAGGTCGAGCTCGGTCACCTCGAGCACGTCGGCACGCTCGATCGCCTCCGCGAACAGCCCGGCGCCGCCGATGACCCAGGCATCCGGCGCGGATGCCACGAGCGCGAGCGCGGTATCCAGCGACGACGCGCGCTCCGCGCCGTCTGCTTCCCAGGCGCCGTTGCGCGTCACGACGATGTTGCGCCGCCCGGGCAGCGGTCGGAACCGCTCGGGGAACGAATCCCACGTGCGCCGCCCCATGATGACGGGGGCGCCGGTCGTCTTCGCACGGAAGTGGGCGAGGTCTTCCGGCACGTGCCAGGGCATCCCGCCGTCACGCCCGATGACGCGCCCGCGCGCCTCGGCCCAGATCAGGCCGAGTCTGGTCATACCGCCACCGCGGCGCGGATGGCGGGGTGGTGCTGATAGTTCTCGACCACAATGTCTTCGAACGTGTAGTCGAAGATCGAGTCGGGCTTACGTGCGAAGCTCAGCGTCGGATACGGGTACGGGTCGCGGGAGAGCTGCTCGCGCACCTGCTCGACGTGGTTGTCGTACACGTGGCAGTCGCCGCCGGTCCACACGAAGTCGCCCGGCTGAAGACCCGTCTGCTGCGCGATCATGAGCGTCAGCAGCGCGTACGAGGCGATGTTGAACGGCACCCCGAGGAACATGTCGGCAGAGCGCTGGTACAGCTGGCACGAGAGCTTGCCGTCGGCGACGTAGAACTGGAACAGCGCGTGGCACGGCGCGAGCGCCATGTTCGGGATGTCGGCCGGGTTCCACGCCGACACGATGAGCCGGCGCGAGTCGGGGTTCGTGCGGATCTGCTCGATCACCTGGGTGATCTGGTCGATCGGCTCGCCCGACGGCGTCGGCCACGACCGCCACTGCACGCCGTAGACGGGGCCGAGCTCGCCCGAGGTATCCGCCCATTCATCCCAGATCGTGACGCCGTTCTCCTGCAGCCAACTCACGTTCGACTCACCGCGCAGGAACCACAGCAGCTCGTAGACGATCGACTTCAGGTGCACGCGCTTGGTCGTGATCAGCGGGAAGCCCTGCGCCAGGTCGAAGCGGATCTGCCGCCCGAACACGCTCGTGGTGCCGGTTCCGGTGCGATCGTCCTTGTGCACACCGTCTGCGAGCACCTCACGCAGGAGGTCTTCGTAGGGGGTGGGAATGGATGCCGCGCTCACGCTGCCAGACTACCGGCGGCCACCCCTACCCGGGGCCGGCCGCGCGGGGGTGAATGTGACATCGCGTCGTCATACGGCGACCAGCAGGTGTCACACGGCGGCATCCGGCGCTCATACCGGTCTCAGCCCCGTAAACTACTCGGTTGTGAACCTTCCCGCCGCCGTCCTCATCCTCACCGCGCTGCTCGCGGTGACGGTCGGCGTCGGCGTGTTCCTGCGCTGGCAGCAGAACCGGCCGCGCCACCTCGACCCGAGCGAGGTCGTCGAACCCGAGCGCCTGGGCGCCGATACCCTCGGCGAGCGCGCGACGCTGCTGCAGTTCAGCACCGAGATGTGCAGCCGCTGCCCCGGCGTCCACCGCACGCTCGACGCGATCGCCGGATCGTACGACGGCGTCCTGCACCTCGACGTCGACCTGACGCATCGCCCCGACATCGCGAAGCACTTCCACGTGCTGCAGACTCCGACGACGCTGATCCTCGACCGTGATGGCGTCGTGCAGACGCGCTTCGGCGGAACACCCAGCCGCACAGCCGTCGAACTCGAGCTCGCCCGCATCACGACGGAGGATGCCCGTGTCTGAGACCCCCGCCGGCATTGATCCGCGCGGGCCGCGCTTCGCGGCCGGCATCACCGCCGTGCTGCTGCTGGTCGCGACGTTCCTGAGCCTCGTCGGCTCGTCCACCGCGCGCAGCTTTGGGTGGTTCGGCTACCAGCCCCTCGCCGCCGAGACGTACGCGACGGGGAGCTTCGTGCTGCCCACCCTCAGCGTCGCCGAGCGGGCCGCCGACCCGGGCTTCCTGCTGACGCTCGTGATCGCGCTGCTGTTCCTGTGGGGCGTGCTCTCGCCGCGCACGGCGCCGTGGGGTGCGCTCTTCCGCCGGTTCGTGCAGCCGCGTCTGGCGCCGCCGACCGACCTCGAAGACCCGCGGCCTCCGCGCTTCGCGCAGGGCGTCGGCCTGTTCGTGACAGCGGTCGGGTTGGTCCTGCACCTGGTGGGCGTGCCGTGGGCGTTGCCGATCGCCGCCGCCATGGCGTTCATCGCCGCGTTCCTCAACGCTGTGTTCGGCCTGTGCCTCGGATGCCAGCTGTACCTCGTGCTGCAGCGGGCGGGCATCGTCGGTCGCGCCGCGACCGCCTGACCCCTCCCCTGGTCCGCTCGCGCCGTCTAGGCTCGAGACAGGTGCGAACGCGCCCCGATCCGACCCAGGAGGAGCCATCATGAGCGTGACCAGCGAAGCGACCACCAGTTGGAAGGGCAGCCTGTTCGAGGGAGCCGGCGACGTCGCGCTCGAGAGCTCCAACCAGGGGCCGTTCGCTGTCAACTGGAAGGCGCGCAGCGAGGGCTCCACGTCGGTGACGACGCCGGAAGAGCTCATCGCGGCGGCGCACTCGTCGTGCTACAGCATGGCGCTGTCGAACGCCCTCGCGCAGAATGGCACCCCGCCCGAGACGGTCGAGACGACGGCATCCGTCACCTTCATCCCGGGCACCGGGATCACCGGATCGCACCTCAACGTCAACGCCGTCGTGCCGGGCCTGTCGGCCGAGGACTTCGCGCGCATCGCGGACGAGGCGAAGGTCGGATGCCCCGTGTCGGCCGCGCTCGCGGGCATCGAGATCACCCTCGAGGCAACGCTTGCCTGATGCCGCAGGGCGCGTCGTCGTGGCCGGTTCGTCCGGTCTGATCGGCGGCGCGCTCGTCGCAGCGCTGCGCGCGGACGGCGTCGAAGTCACGCGGCTCGTGCGCCGTGCCGCAACCGCGCCGGACGAGGTCTCGTGGGATCCGCAGCGTGAGCGACTCGATCCCGCGGTGCTCGAGGGCGCCCGCGCGGTCGTGGGGCTCAACGGCGCGAGCATCGGGCGCTTCCCCTGGACGCGCCGCTACAAGCACGACCTCGTGTGGTCGCGCATCGCGCCGACGCAGGCGATCGCCGCCGCGGTGCGGGCGCTCGGCGACGACGCCCCGGCGCTGGTCTCGGGCTCGGCGGTCGGGTACTACCCGTCGGCGCCCGGTGTGCGATTGACGGAGGATTCCCCGCGCGGCGACACGTTCCTGGCCGATCTGTGCGGCGAGTGGGAGACGGCGGCGCGCAGCGCCGGGCCTGCCGCGCGCGTCGCACTGCTGCGCACCGCGCCCGTCGTGCACGCCGAGGGCGTGCTCGCGCCACTGCTCACGCTCACGCGGTTCGGCGTGTCGGGGCCGATCGGCCGCGGCACGCAGGTGTGGCCGTGGATCTCGCTGACCGACGAGGTGCGCGCGATTCGGCACGTGATCGACAGCGATCTGGACGGACCCGTCAACCTCACCGGGCCGACGCGGGCCACCGCAAACGATCTCGGCTTCGCGCTCGCGGTGCGCATGAACCGCCCCTACCTCGTGCGGGCGCCGGAGTGGGGCATGCGGGCGGTGCTCGGCACGGATGCGACCGAAGCACTGCTGACCTGCGACATGGATGTCGCGCCGGCCGCGCTCGAGGCATCCGGCTTCACCTTCACGCACGCGACCGTCGAGGATGCCGTCGCCGCGGCCGTCCCCGCCGCGGCGTAGCGCCGCGCGGTCACGCGCTCCGCGCGGCGCGGCCCGCGGTCACGCGCTCCGCGCGGCGCGGCCCGCGGTCACGCGCTCCGCGCGGCGCGGCCCGCGGTCGTGGTCTCCACCGTGCCGCCGCAATAACTCAGGATCGAGTGGTCGGCGTCGGGCGGCCGACCGCGGAATGACGCGGCGCGCCCATGGGCGGGGCCGCGCATCTCCTGAGTTATTGCGGCGGGCGGTTCACCACGCGGCGGCGCGGTTCAGCGCAACCGCCGGCACGCTTGCTCGGCGCGCGACCTGCACGTCGCGGTCCGTACCGCGCGGTCTCCGCCGCGCGACCGCAATAACTCAGGATCGAGTGGTCGCCGGCGGGCGGCCGACCGCGGAATGACGCGGCGCGCCCACGGGCGGGGCCGCGCATCTCCTGAGTTATTGCGGCGGGCGGTTCACCAGCCCCGCGCGGTTGCGCGCACGGCCGGTCCGGCGGCCGGTCAGCGCGAGCGGCGGTCGGCCCGCTCGAGGGCGATGGCCTTGCGCAGCGCGCCGCGGGCGCGCTTGCGGTCGCCGGCACCGTCGTAGGCCAATCCGAGCCGGAACCACGCGCGCCAATCGTCCGGGTGTGCCTCGACGTCCGCGCGGTAGATGGGGAACAGGGCATCCGCCTGGTCACGATCGGGGCGGCCGCTGGGGTGCACGTCGAGCTGCTCCTGCGGCAGCGCGTCGTCGGCTTCGAGCTGTCGTGCGAGGCGGTGGGCACCGAACCCGAACGCCATTTCACGCCACAGCGCCCACGCAGCGATGCCCGGCAACACGATCAGGGCGATGCCCATCGCGACGCCGATCGGCTCCCCCGACACCAGCAGCAGCCACGCGCGCTGCGCGACGAGCACGATGTACAGCCCGAGCAGCACCGCCATGATGGCGGCGCCGATCCGCGCGCTCATGCGCCGGTGGCGCGGGCGACCTGACCGGGAACCGCACCCTCGTCGACGGGTGCCTCGTCTGCCGCTGCCGCCCGCGGGCCGAGGCCGAGGTCGATCAGCGCGTCGAGCCCGACGGTCACGCCGCGCGCATCACGGGCGGCGGCAAGCGCAACACGGATGCCCGGAGCGTACGCGAGTGCCGGGTCGATCGTGTCGTGCACGATCATCACCGATTCACCCGGCCCCGACAGGATCGTCTCCTGACGCGCGACCACGCCGGGGCGACGCAGCGAGTGGATCGGGACGCTCGCAACCTGCTGCCCGCGCGCACGCTGGTCGACGTGCGGCGACTCGACGGGCCCGACTTCGTCGCGCGCGGCGGCGATGAGCTCAGCGGTGCGCACGGCGGTGCCGCTGGGCGAGTCGATCTTGGTCTCGCGGTGCGCCTCGACGATCTCCACCGACGGGAAGTGCGGCGCGGCGGCGGCGGCCAGGGCCGACCCGATGACCGAGCCGAGCGAGAAGTTCGGGATGAACACGACGCCGGTGCCGGCAGCCTCGACGAGGGGACGCACGAGCGCGATCCGCTCGGTCGACCAGCCCGACGTGCCGACCAGGACGTTGATACCACGCTCGATCGCGGCACGCACGACGTCGATGGAAATGCCGGGCGTCGACGCGTCGACGACCAGGTCGGCGCCGTCGATCTCGGCAAGGTCGCTGCGCGAGCCCAGCACTGCGACCACGTCGAAGCCGGGCTCCGCGTCGATCACGGCGCGGATGATCCCGCCGAGCTTGCCGCTGCCGCCCACGAGGGCCACTCTCGTCGTCATGCCTCCAGCGTAGGCCGTCGCGCGATGGGGTTACGCTCTGTGCATGGTGCGCCTCGAACCCCTCGCCGCTGACGACCCGCGCGCGCTCGTGCTGCTGACCGCGTACTTCGCGATGCGCGGCGAGGCGTTCCCGAAGGGCCAGACCTACCAGCCCACGTTCCCCGCGGCATCCGTCTTCACTCCCCCGGCCGGGATCTTCCTCGTCGCCGTCGACGACGACGGCAACGACGTCGGGTGCGGAGGCATCCGTCGCATCGACGACGGACCCCTCGGCATCCGGTACGAAGTCAAGCACCTGTACATCGACCCGTCGACGCGCGGTCGCGGCTGGGGACGCGTGCTGCTGGAGGGTCTCGAACAACAGGCCAGGGCGTGGGATGCCTCGGAGTTGGTCCTCGACACCCATCACACCCTCGAGGCGGCCGGCGCCCTCTACGCGCGCAGCGGCTTCGCCCCGATCGAGCCCTACAACGCCAACCCCAACGCGACGCGCTGGTACGCGAAGGCGCTCACGGCCTGACCCTGCGCGCCGGGCGCGGTCGGCGGGGCCGCGAGGCCGTCGGAGCCAACTGCAAGGGATCGTGCGCGACACGCCGGTGCAGGATGCCTCCGCACGGCGTGTCGCGCCGCGCGGCCTTGCAGTTAGCGTGCGCCCTCCGCGCGCCGCGCCGCGCCGCGCGCCGCGTCAGTCCCCCGCGAGCTGCGTGAGAGCGTGCGCCGACATGGCGCGCAGCGCGGGATCGCCACGCACGAGGGTCGCCATCGCGACGGCCCAGCCGCGCGCGCGGCGCCACGTGGCCTCGTCATAGCGAGCACCCAAACGCGCGCGGAAGGCCGCGCGCCCGGCCGCGGTGAAGCCCGTCCACGCGATCGCCAGGTCGCACGCGGGGTCTCCTCCGCACAGGTCGCCGAAATCGATCACGGCAGACAGCGCACCGCACTCGTTCACGACAAGGTTCCCCACGTGCACGTCGCCGTGCACCCAGACCGGCGGCCGCGTCCACTCCGGCGCGGCGAGCGCGTCTTCCCAGATCGCCTGCAACGCAGGCATCCCCGCCACGCGTTCACGCACGGCGTCGTCGCGCACGCGCAGAGGAACTCCGCGCACAGGATTGTGCGGCGCCTCAACCGGGGATGCCACGTGCAGCGCCGACAGGAAGTCAGCCACCTGCGGGGCGAACCCGTCCCGCACCTGGTCGGGTGCATCGGCAGCAGAAATGCCCTCGAACCAGGGCACGACGCTCCAATGCCACGGGTAGTCACGACTCGGCACACCCAGCGCGACCGCGGTCGGCACCGGCACCGGCAGATGCGGCGCAAGCTCGGGCAGCCACCGCTGCTCGTTCTCGATGAGTTCGGCCGCGACCTCCCTTCGCGGCAGCCGGACGGCCAGGTGGTCGCCGAGGCGGAATACCTCGTTGTCCCACCCGTTCGCGACCAGGCGTAGCGGACCGCGCAGGTGTGGATGCTGCGCGGCGAGCAGCGCATCGACATCCTCGACCGTCAGCGTCACCTCGGCAGAAGGCTGGACCACGGCGCTCAGACCGGCGGCGTCTCGGGCAGGCCCGTGCGCAGCTCCATCGGCAGGTGCGAGAGGTCGTTGTGCGACACGAGCACCCACGGCCGGCCCGGTCGCTGCGCGAGCACGGTCAGGCCGCAGTGTGCCTGGTTGATCGTCATCCAGCGCCACTCCGGGGCATCCAGCACCTCGCGCACGAACCAGCCGATCACGAAATTGTGCGTGATGAGCAGCTCGTGCGCGTCGTTCTTGCGCACCAGGAACTCCGAGACGGCGTCGGACATCTGCGCCCGCCCCGCATCGATGTCGGCCTCGGTGACCGCCCCGAAGAACGCCTCGTACACCGACGGCATCCCCGCGACAGGACCCGTCGGGATGCAGTCGAACAGCAGCGACGACGGCTCCGGCGTCACGGCCGGCAGTCGTTCGGCGACAGCGCGCGCGGTCTCGGCGGCGCGCTCGAGGGGCGAGTGCCAGACGACATCCAGCGGCACGCCCGACAGGCGATCAGCCAGGAGCTCCGCCTGACGCCGACCGCGCGACGACAACGGCCCGTCCTCGAGCCCGTGCTCCGCGTCCATGTGCTCGCCGTGGCGCACAAGGTACAGATAATGCGTCACTGATCACTCATCTCGCCGCGGGCCGGGGCTCTCTTCCACCCTACGTCAGCACGCCGACGTGATGACGACCGCAGGCCGACGGTAAGCCTGCGCGACGACTACTGCGAGGCCTTGGCGATCTCGGCCAGTTGTGCGCGGCTGAGGCTCACACCGACGCCCTGCATGAGCTCTTCCACGTGCTGCACGGCGAAGGCGTTCACAATCGGCGCGACGACGGTGCGCTGCGCCAGCAGCCACGCGATCGCGACCGCAGAGGTGGGGATCGACAGCTCTGCGCCGATCCGGTCGAGGGCCCGCAGCGTGCGCGTGCCGCGGCGGTTCATCGCGGCTGCCAGCTGCGACCCGCGCACCGACGCGGCGACCTGCGAGCGCGACCGGTGGATGCCGGCGAGGTAGCCGTGCTCGAGCGCCTGCGACGGCGTGACGGCGATGCCCTGTGCCCCGGCGACCAGGCGCAGGTCGTCGTCGAACTCGCTACGCCGCAGCACGTTGTAGGGGACGTCCAACACCGTCAGGCGCGGGTAACCGGCGGATGCCAGGATGCGCGCCTCGACCAGCTGCGCGGCGGAGTACCCGAACGCACCCAGCGCACGCACCTTGCCGGCCTCGACGAGCCACTCGGCCGTCGCGAGCGAGTCTTCGAGGGATGCCTGCGTATCGGTCGTCGCGTCGAGGTACAGGACGTCGATGCGGTCGGTCTGCAGCCGCGTCAGCGACGCCTCGACGGAACGGATGAGGTTGACCGACCCGAGACCGGGGTGATCGATGTTGGTGCCCACACGGACGCCCAGGACCAAGGAATCGCGGATGCCACGGCGCGCCATCCACTCGCCGATGATGTACTCGCTGCGCCCCGCGGAGTACCCGTCGGACGTGTTCAGCGCGTTGCCGCCGCGCTCGAGGTAGGCATCCAGAATCGCGTGCGCGGCCGTCAGATCGACGTGCCAGCCGAACTCGGCGCCGCCCAGGACGAGCGGGAAGACGCGCAGGCCGGTCTCACCCAGCGGAACGCGCACGGCAGCGCCGACCGGCGCGCCCTGCACGGGGATCGGGGCGGACGGGTGCACGAGCGGCCCCGTCGCGGTCGTCACAGCCGTGCGGACGTCGTTCGCGGCGGAGTCGGGGCGCGGTGAGGAAGGCGTGGTTCCTACGCCGAAGAATCCCATACCCACCCCCTTCGCGATGTGCGGTGGAGGCTGCCGGTTCGTCAGCATCCCCCGATGCCGTAGTACCGAGGGTAGGCCAGGCCTCCGACAGAACCGGGGAATGAGGCAAAGCAGCGGTAAACATTCGATAACGCTTTGACATACACCCTCGTCGCGGCGCAGAAATGTCCCCCGAACGGGGGACAAGGGGTGTAAAGAACGGATGCCCGCCCCTCCGCGGCGGGAGGGACGGGCATCCGGTCTTTGACGAGATCAGGCCTCGGCGGGAGCCTCAGCCGCGGCGTCGTCCGCAGCGGCCTCTTCGAGCACGGGCTCGAGCGACAGCTTGCCGCGGTCGTCGATCTTCGTGATGCGCACGAGGATCTTCTGGCCGACACCGAGGACGTCCTCGACGTTCTCGACGCGCTTGCCACCGGCGAGCTTGCGGACCTCACTGACGTGCAGCAGGCCGTCCTTGCCGGGCAGCAGCGAGACGAACGCGCCGAACGTGGCGATCTTGACGACGGTTCCGAGGAACTGCTCGCCGACCTCCGGGTTCGTCGGGTTCGCGATCGCGTTGACCTGCGCACGCGCAGCCTCGGCCGAGGGGCCGTCGATCGCGCCGATGTAGACGGTGCCGTCCTCCTCGATGGAGATCTGCGCGCCGGTCTCGTCCTGGATCGCGTTGATCGTCTTGCCCTTGGGGCCGATCAGCTCGCCGATCTTGTCGACGGGGATCTGCACGCTGATCACGCGCGGAGCCGTCGGCGCCATCTCGTCGGGGCTGTCGATCGCGGCGTTCAGCACGGCGAGGATCGTCGTGCGGGCTTCCTTCGCCTGCGTGAGGGCCGCCGACAGCACCGACGACGGGATGCCGTCGAGCTTCGTGTCGAGCTGGATCGCGGTGATGAACTCGCTCGTACCGGCGACCTTGAAGTCCATGTCGCCGAGCGCGTCCTCGGCGCCCAGGATGTCGGTCAGCGCGGCGTAGCGCGTCTGGCCGTCGACCTGGTCGGAGACCAGGCCCATCGCAATGCCGGCGACGGGGGCGCGCAGCGGCACACCCGCGTTCAGCAGCGACAGGGTCGAGGCGCAGACCGAGCCCATCGACGTCGAGCCGTTCGAGCCGAGAGCCTCCGAGACCTGGCGGATCGCGTACGGGAACTCCTCGCGCGAGGGCAGCACCGGCACGAGGGCGCGCTCGGCGAGGAAGCCGTGCCCGATCTCGCGACGCTTCGGGCTGCCGACACGGCCGGTCTCACCGGTCGAGTACGGCGGGAAGTTGTAGTGGTGCATGTAGCGCTTGCTCGTCGTGGGCGACAGCGAGTCGATCTGCTGCTCCATCTTGAGCATGTTCAGCGTCGTGACGCCCAGGATCTGGGTCTCACCGCGCTGGAAGATCGCCGAGCCGTGCACGCGGGGGATCACCTGGACCTCGGCATCCAGCGGACGGATGTCCGCCAGGCCGCGGCCGTCGATGCGCACACCCTCGGTGAGGATGCGTCCGCGGACGATGACCTTCGTGACCGACTTGTATGCGGCAGAGAACTCGGCGGCAGCGGATGCCGGGAGCTCCCCCGCCTCGATCGCGGCGGCCAGCTGCGCCTTGACGTCGTCCTTGACGGCGTCGTCGGCGTTCTGACGCTCGACCTTGTCGGCGATCTGGTACACCGGCACGAGGCGGTCGTACGCGCGACCGGCGACGAAGTCGTAGGTCTGCTGCGCGTAGGCGGGGAAGACCGGGTACGGCTGGATCTCCTTCGCGGCGGTGTTCGCCACGACATTCTGCGCCGCGACGAGCTCCTTGATGAAGGGCTTGGCGGCCTCGAGGCCCTGCGCGACGATCTCCTCGGACGGCTTGACGGCGCCGCCCTTGATGAGGTTCCAGCTGTTCTCGGTGGCTTCGGCCTCGACCATCATGATCGCGACGTCGCCGTCCTCGAGGACGCGACCGGCGACCATGAGGTCGAAGACGGCCCCCTCGACCTGTGCGGCGGTCGGGAACGCGACCCACTGGTCGGCGTGCTCGCCGTGGCCCGGGATGAGCGCGAGGCGGACACCGGCGATCGGGCCGGAGAACGGCAGACCGGAGATCTGCGTCGACAGCGATGCCGCGTTGATCGCCAGCGCGTCGTAGAACTCGCCCGGAGCGATGCTCAGGACGGTGACGACGATCTGGACCTCGTTGCGCAGACCGTCGACGAACGACGGGCGCAGCGGGCGGTCGATCAGACGGCAGACGAGGATCGCCTCGGTCGAGGGGCGACCCTCACGACGGAAGAACGAACCGGGGATCTTGCCCGCCGCGTACGAACGCTCTTCGACGTCGACGGTCAGCGGGAAGAAGTCGAAGCCCTCGCGAGGGTGCTTGCCGGCGCTCGTGGCCGACAGCAGCATCGTCTCCTCGTCGAGGTAGGCGGCGACCGAACCCTGCGCCTGCTGCGCGAGGCGTCCGGTCTCGAAGCGGATGGTGCGGGTGCCGAAGCGGCCGTTGTCGAGAACGGCTTCCGCAGCGGTGATTTCAGGACCTTCCAAGAGGTCTCTCCTTCTTTGTTTAGTCTCGGCGCCCGTGTGGCGACCGAGAGTCTTGCGAAGGAGCAAGCGCAGGCAGATCCAGATGCGCGACGATGTCGCGGTCAGCGCTGGTCACCAGTCGAAAGTCACCGTGCGAGACGGGAACCCACCACAGGGGACCAGCTTCCTGCCGGCCTGCTCCGGATGCCGCGGAAGATCCACGACAACCTGCACCAGCCTATCAGCCAGGCCCTGGCCTGCGTATGGTGGAGGCATGAGTACCGACGACCAGTCCGCCGCAGAGATGAAGCGCAAATTCAAGGAGGCGCTCGACAAGAAGAACGCGCAGCACCGCGGCGGCGAGGCGCACCTCGACGGAGACTCGGCGGTGCACGGCACGCACGGCGCCGTCACCAAGCGCGAGTTCCGCCGCAAGAGCGGCTGAGCGCGCGCCGACGTGCCGGACGTCATCGAGGACTACGCCCTGCTCAGCAGCGGGCGCACCGCCGCACTCGTGTCGCGGCAGGGGTCGATCGACTGGCTGTGCCTGCCGCGGTTCGATTCGGCGTCGGTGTTCGCCGCGCTCGTCGGCGGTGCCGAAGACGGCCACTGGTTGCTGCGTCCGACCGACGCGGATGCCACGTGCTCGCGACGCTACGACGGTGACACCTTTACGCTGATCACCCGCTGGCAGACGGCGTCGGGCGTCGCGGAGGTGCACGACAGTCTGCCCGTGAATCCGGAACGGATGGACGTCATCCACCGCGTCGATCTCGTGCGCCGCGTCGTCGGTGTCACGGGCGAGGTGATGTTCGCGCAGGAGGTGCGCCTGCGCTTCGACTACGCGCGGGCCGTCCCCTGGGTGCGCCAGACCGGCACGCACGCCGCTCCCGAGTTGACCGCGATCGCGGGGCCGGACGCCGTCGTGATCCGCGGCGGCACGCTGCGCGCGGAAGATCACGTCCACCGCGGCACGCTCACCGTCGCGGCCGGCGAGCAGCAAGACCTCGTGCTCACGTGGCATCCGTCGCACCGGCCCGCCCCCGATGCGCTCGACGTGGATGCCGCGCTGAAGGCCTCTGACCGGTGGTGGCGCAGCTGGGCGGCGCACATCACGACGCACGACGTGCACCGCGACGCGGTCGTGCGGTCGCTGCTGACGCTGCGCGCGCTGACCGATCACGACACGGGCGGCATCATCGCGGCGGCGACGACGTCGCTGCCGGAGGATTTCGGCGGCGAGCGCAACTGGGATTACCGCTTCGTGTGGCTGCGCGACGCGTCGCTGACGATCGACGTGCTGCTCTCGCACGGATTCGCGCATGCGGTCGACCACTGGCGGCAGTGGCTGCTGCGCGCGATCGCAGGAGATCCGCGGCAGCTGCAGATCGTGTACGGCATCGGCGGCGAGCGCGACCTGCCCGAACGCGAGCTGGGGCACCTGCCGGGCTATCAGGGTGCGCGGCCGGTGCGCATCGGCAACGGCGCGGCCGCGCAGTATCAGGCCGATGTCATCGGCGAGGTGCTGGCGGCACTGTTCGCGGCACGGGATGCCGGGACGGCCGAGGCCGCGCTGTCATGGCCGCTCGAGCGTGCGCTGCTGCGGCACGCCGAGGAGCGCCTGCCCGAGCCCGATCGCGGCATCTGGGAGACCCGCGGCGAGCCGCGCATGTTCACGCATTCGCGCGCGATGGTGTGGACGGCGTTCGACCGCGGTGTGCGATCGGTGCGCGAGCACGGGGTCACCGGCCCCGCGGCGCACTGGGAAGGCATCCGCGATGCCGTGCGCCGCGAGATCGATGCCGACGGCGTGTCAGCGCGGGGCCACTTCGTGCAGCATCCGGGTACAGATGCCGTGGATGCCTCGCTGCTGCTGCTGCCGACGGTCGGGTTCTGCGCGCCGGATGACCCGCGCATGCTCGCGACCGTCGCGGAGATCGAGCGGACGCTCATGCCGGACGGACTCGTGCTGCGCTATCGCTCCGAGTCGGGTGTCGACGGCCTGTCGGGGGTCGACAACCCGTTCCTGGCGTGCTCGTTCTGGCTCGTCGAGCAGTACGCGGCGACAGGTCGACTCGGCGACGCCCGGGCGCTCATGGCGCGCGCGTGCGACGTGAGCAACGACGTCGGCCTGCTCTCCGAGGAGTTCGACGTCACAGCGGGGCGCCAGGCCGGGAACACACCGCAGGCGCTGTCGCACCTCGCGCTCGTGCGCGCCGCCGACGCGATCGAGCGCGCGCAGTCGACTCAGCTCTGACGCACGCGCGAGCGCGACGAGCCGCGACCGGGGATCTCGATGTAGTCCGAGTGCTTCGCGACGATGCCGTCGCCGGCGGTGCGGCCACGCACCCGCCGCCACGCCCACGGCAGCGCGTCGCGCACGAGCCAGCTGCCGGTGACGGGGCGATCTTCGTCGCGGTCGTCGACACGGGCCGCCTCGCGGACCTCGTGCGAGTGCAGCGCCGCGTCGAGCTCGCCGACGGTCTCGGCATCCGGCACGCCGAGCGCTTCGGCGGCCCGGTACGCGAGCAGACGGTGGCCGCGCGACGAGAGGTGCACCTTGTCGTGCGCCCAGTTGCCCAGTTCACCGATGTCGTCGGTCGCGTCGAGCTGCAGGAAGATCGCACCGTGCGCGGCCGCGACGCTGCGCAGCTCGTCACTGAACCGGGCGAACCGCCGCGCGAGCGGCGCAGACGCGCGACGGCGCGGCAGGAACGGCGTCAAGAGCAGCACGTCCGATCCCTGCGCCCGCAGGCGCGCGACGGCGTCGCCGACCTGCGCGCCGAGGCGTCGCACGTCGGGGCGCGCAGAGACGAGGTCGTTGGCGCCGATGAGGACCGTGACCAGGTCGGGGCGCATCTCGAGTGCCCAGGGGATCTGCTCGTCGCACATGTGCTGCACGCGCCGGCTGCGCACCGCGAGGTTCGCGTACCGCAGCGGCTGCGTCGACCGCTGCGCGAGCAGCGTCGCGAGGCGGTCCGCCCAGCCGCGGTACTCGCCCTCGGGCATGCGCGAGGTGTCGCACAGCCCCTCCGTGATCGAGTCGCCGAGCGCGACGACGCTGCGCCACGTCCGCGGTGCGGGCGCGGTGGGCACGGGCGCATCCACGGGCGTGGATGCCGCGGTCGCAACGCCTGCGACGCCGCGCGCCCGCGGCGCCGTCACACCGGCAGCCTGCAGCGCGATCGCCTCGTCGTAGTGCTCCCTCAGGCGTCCCACGAGCGCGGGCCACGTGCGCTCGCCGACGCGCTCGCGCGCGGCGAGGCCGAACGCACGGCGCTTGCTCTCGTCACCGGCGAGGTCCTGCACGCGTGCGCGCAGGTCGCCCAGGTCGCCCGGCGTGTACAGCCAGCCATCGATGCTCGACCGCACGAGGTCGACGGGGCCGCCGGCGCCGGTCGCGACGACGGGCACGCCGCTCGCGTGCGCCTCCTGCAGCGTCTGGCCGAACGTCTCGCTCTCCCCCGGGTGCACGAAGACGTCGAAGCTCGCGACGGCCTGCGCCAGTTCTCGGCCGGAGAGGTGGCCGAGGAACACGGCATCCGGCAGGTACCGCTGCACTCGCGCGCGAGAGGGTCCGTCGCCGACGATCACGACCTGGATGCCGGGGATGTCACGCAGCGCGCGCAGATCCTCGACCTGCTTCTCGGGGGCCAGACGCCCGACGTAGCCGACGATGACCTTGCCGGGTGCGACCCACCCGCGCCACGCGTCGCTGCGGCGCTCGGGCGCGAACCGCTCGGTGTCGACGCCCCTGCCCCACATGCGTACGCGGTCGACGCCGAGGGCGTGTAACTGACGCTGCGCCGTCGACGACGGCGCGAGGGTGAGCGTCGCCCGGCGGTGCAGCCGCGCGACGTGCGCGGCCGTGAGCCGCGTCGCCTGCGGCACCCCGTAGCGGCGCATGTAGGCGATGACGTCGGTCTGGTAGACCGCGACGGTCGGGATGCCGAGGTTCTCGGCGGCCGTCAGCCCGCGCCAGCCGAGGAAGAAGGGGGAAGCCAGGTGCACGACGTCAGGGGCGAAGTCGCGCAGGATGTCGGTGACGTGCCCGTCACGGGCCATCGCGAGCCGCACCTGCGTGTAGCCGGGCAGCGGCACCGACGGCAGCCGCACGACGTCGCCGTGGGCGCTGTCGTGGGCGGCGGCGCCGGGACGTGGCGCGAGGGTGGCCTCCGGCGCGATGACGAGGGTCTCGTGGCCACTCTCGGTGAGGTGACGCACGGACTGCAGAACGGAGCCGGTGACTCCGTTCATGTGTGGCAGGAACGACTCTGCGACGAACGCGACTCTCATGTGTCCAGGGTCCCGGCTGCGCGGGCGCCGAACGGCGCGCAACGGCCCTCAGCGACGAGTCTTCGACAAGTGCTCGTCCATCGGTCACCTGAGCGTCACTCTCACGGCATTCGTTTGCCGCCGATTCACCGTTTCCTGGTATCCACAGAGGATGACCGACGACTGGCTTGCGCTGCTCGCGGCGAGCCCCTGGGCGCTGCCCATCATGGCCGCTCTCGTCGTCGGCGACGCGTTCCTCGTCGTCATCCCCGGCGAGGCGGCTGTCACCACCTTCGGCGCCCTCGCGGTGTCGACCGGATCACCCTCGCTCTTCGCGGTCATCGCCGTCGCGGCTCTCGCGGCCGCGACGGGCGATATCGCCTGCTACGTGGTGGGCCGCGCGATCGGCATCCAGCGTTGGCGGTGGATGCGCGCGCGCCGCGTGCAGGACGCGTTCACGTGGGCGCACGCGGCTCTGGATCGCCGCGGCGGGTCGCTCATGTTCACGGCTCGGTTCATTCCGTTCGCCCGCCTCGCGGTGAACCTCGTCGCCGGGTCGTCGCGGATGTCACTGCTGCGCTACCTGCCGCTCGTGGCCGCGGCTGCGACGGCGTGGGCCATCTATCAGGCGCTCGTCGGCGCAGCCGTCGCCGCGCTCATTCCCGGCGGCACGGTCGCCGCAGTGCTCGTGTCGATCGGCGTGGCACTGCTGCTCGGGTTCACGGTCGACCTCATCGTCGCGAGGGTCCGCAGGCGCTCGCGCGCGGCCGCCGGTGCCGCCGTCGGCGAGAATGGATCGGTGACCCGACTCCCCCGCATCGCCATGCCCGCCCGCCTCTCCGACGCCGACGGAGCCGACGCCCGCGTGGGCCTTGCCAACGCCATCTTCGACGATGTGGCTGCGCTCGTCCGCGCCGAAGACCTCGACGTCGTCGTGGTGCGGGATGCCGACCTGACCGGATTCGACGGACTCGTCCTGCCCGGCGGCGGCGACGTCGACCCCGCCCGTTACGGCGGCGACACGGCCGCGGCCTGCTACGACGTGAATCCCGCGCAGGACGACCTCGATCTCGACATCGCCGCTGCCGCAGTCGCTGCAGGACTGCCGATCCTCGGCGTCTGCCGCGGACTGCAGGTGCTCAATGTCTCGTTCGGCGGCACGCTCGTGGAGGATCTCGCGGCATCCGACGTGTTGCACACGCCCGGTGACGACGGCTGCGGCGAGCTCGAATGGACGTGGCATCCCGTCGCCGTTGCGCCCGGATCGCGGCTGCGCGGCGACCTGCCCGCGGATGAGATCGCCGTCGCCTCAGGGCATCACCAGGCGATCCGCGACCTCGGCGAGGGGCTCATCGCGACCGCGACCGCGACCGACGGCGTGGTCGAGGCGGTCGAGCACGAGACCCTGCCGATCGTCGCGGTGCAGTGGCACCCCGAGGCTGAGGGCACTCCGGCCGAGCTCGCGGCGGCACCGTTCGCGGTGTTCGCCGACCTCGTGCGCGCGGGATGTCTCGCACAGCGCTGAGCGCGGCCGGGCATCGCCAGCCGCGCTCGCGCGCGGTCACTCCCCCGCGAGTCCGCCCAGCAGGTGACCGAACGAGCGGCCCTGGCCGAGGTAGCTGTCGGGGTCGAACGGGTCGGCGGCACCGGCCGGCTCGCGGCGCGCGATGGCCTCGGCGAGTTCGCGCGCGCCCTTCTCGACGCGGGCCGACAGCGGCGCGACCTGATCGGCCGACGAGCCCCAGTCGCTGGATGCCGCGAACACGCCCGTCGACATCGCGTCGGCGTGCAGGTAGGCGAACAGCGGGCGGATCGCGTAGTCGATCGCGAGCGAGTGCCGGGCCGTGCCGGCGTTGGCGCCGATCAGGACGGGCTTGCCGGTCAGGGCATCCGGGTCGAGCACGTCGATGAACGACTTGAACAGTCCCGAATAGCTCGTCGAGAAGATCGGCGTCACGACGATCAGCGCGTCGGCCGAGACGACCGTGTTGATCGCCGACTCGAGCGCGGGCGGGGCGAAGCCCGTCAGCAGGTTGTTCGTGATGTCGTGCGCGAGGTCGCGCAGTTCGATCGTGTCGACCGTGGCCTCGATGGGCTGGGAGTCTGGTCCCTGAGCCTGTCGAAGGGCGGTCACCGTCGCCGCCGCGAGGCGGTCGGCGAGCATGCGCGTCGACGAGGGGTTCGACAGTCCCGCCGACACGACGGCGATGCGGCGCGCGCTCATCGTGCACCACCCGTCGCAGCCGCACCGAACGCGGCACCGGCCGGCGCCGGAGCGTCGGCGTACGGGGACGGACCCGACAGGTTGTCGCCGCGGTTCGCCCGCGGCGTCGCCTGCCGCGACGGGCCGTCACCGTAGGTCGCCTTCACGAGACCGGCGTGCGTCGGGGCATCCGGAACATTGCTCGGACGGTTCGTCGCGAACTCACGACGCAGCACCGGCACGACCTCGCCACCGAGGAAGTCCAGCTGCTCGAGCACGGTCTTCAGCGGCAGGCCCGCGTGATCCATCAGGAACAGCTGACGCTGGTAGTCGCCGAAGATCTCGCGCATGCCCGCGTAGCGGTCGATGACCTGCTGCGGCGAGCCGACGGTCAGCGGGGTCATCTCGCTGAAGTCCTCGAGGCTCGGACCGTGGCCGTAGACGGGCGCGTTGTCGAAGTACGGGCGGAACTGCGCCACGGCATCCTGCGAATTCTTCGCCATGAACGCCTGACCGCCGAGGCCGACGATCGCCGTCTCGGGCGCGCCGTGGCCGTAGTGCTCCCAGCGCTGGCGGTACAGGCCGATGAGGCGCTGGTAGTGCTCGGCGGGCCAGAAGATGTTGTTCGCGAAGAAGCCGTCGCCGTAGTACGCGGCCTGCTCGGCGATCTCGGGCGTGCGGATCGAGCCGTGCCACACGAACGGCGCAACGCCGTCGAGCGGGCGCGGGGTCGCGGTGAAGCCCTGCAGAGGCGTGCGGAACTTGCCCTCCCAGTCGACGACGTCCTCACGCCACAGCTGGTGCAGCAGCGCGTAGTTCTCGATCGACAGGGGCAGGCCCTGGCGGATGTCCTTGCCGAACCACGGGTAGACGGGGCCCGTGTTGCCGCGGCCGAGCATGAGGTCCATCCGCCCGCCCGACAGGTGCTGCAGCATCGCGTAGTCCTCGGCGATCTTCACCGGGTCATTCGTCGTGATGAGCGTCGTCGCCGTCGACACGATGAGGCGCTCGGTCTGCGCCGCGATGTAGGCGAGCGTCGTCGTCGGTGAGGACGACCAGAACGGCGGGTTGTGGTGCTCGCCGAGCGCGAAGACGTCGAGGCCGACCTCCTCCGCGTGCTTCGCGATCTCCACCGTCGCGCGGATGCGCTCAGCCTCGCTCGGCGTGTGACCGGTCGTCGGATCCTGCGTGATGTCACTGACCGTGAAGATGCCGAACTGCATCTGTGCCTGCACCCCGCTGGTGATCTCGCTCACATTGTCCTCGCTCACGTCCTGCTCCGCTCCTCGGATGCCTCGGCATCCATTCTATTCAAGTGAATGTACCGAGTAGAACGCGGCTCGTTTCCGAGTATTCCCGACGCGGGTGGAAATACGCACGAAGCGGGGGCGGATGCCTCGGCGTCCACCCCCGCTGACAGGTCATACCGTCAGTGCGCCCGGCGGACCTTCACCCCGACGACAGCCGCGGCGCCCAGCGCGAGGGCGAGCAGGCCCGCCACGAGCGGGAGCTGCGCCGCCTGCGCGGTGCCACCGGTGACAGCCAGGCGGGGCTGGGTGGCGGCGGGTGCGGCCACGACCGGAGCCGCCACCACGACCGCGGGCTCCACGACCGGCTCGGCCGGAACGACAGGCTCCGGATCGACGACGGGCGTGAAGATCGGTGTGCCGCCGACCTTGCCGAAGGCGAAGATGAACGTGTTCGGCGTTCCGCCCACGGGGTCGGTCGAGGTCTGCCCGAACGAGTAGGCCTCCGCGCCGACCGCAGCCAGCGCCGTCTCGGCCTCGGTCTGCGATGCCGCGCCACCATAGAAGATGATGAACGACAGGGACTCGCCCGCCGCGAGAGACCCGAACGAGAAGTCGAACAGCGCGCCGTGGTCGTTGGGACCGGAATCGACGGCCTCACCCTCGAACATGATGTGCGACGGCCCCGACAGGGGGTTCGAGCTCGCGAATCCGTCGTCGCTCGTGTAGGTGATCGCGCTCGCCGTACCCCGATCGATCGTGACGTACTCGCTGAAAGCCGTCGGCTCGACGTCCCAGTCCATCACGCGCCGGTACTGGACGGTGGCGATCGTGTCGCCGCTGAGGTTCTCGATCGTGACGTTCACCTGGTAGAGGTTGGGCGTCTCCGCAGCCGGAACATAGGCGTGCGTGACCCGGAAGTACGGCGCCCCGGCATCGTCGCGCACGAGCACCACCGACGTCGCCGTGGAACCCGTGTACTCGAACGACTCGACCTCGAGATTGCGCCCACCCAGACCGTCATCGACGTTGGCTCCACCCCAGATCCCTGTCGCGGGATCGGCGACACCCCAGCCTTCGCAGAGGCATCCGGGCGAGGTCGAGTCGTTGCCGGTCGGCAGGAACTCGAGGCCGGCGTCGCCGGGGCCGGCGGCCGAGCCCGTCCCGTCGACGGTGTTGAGCTCGCCGGTGGGGTTGACCGCCAGCAGGATCGTGCCGTTGTCGATGCAGACCGCGGGCGCACACGGGTCGCCGGGCGCAGGCAGCGCCGCCGCTTCGATCGCCGCAGGCTCCGCCGACTCCGCCGCGAACAGCGTGACAGTCGGCTCGCTGACCGGTTCCGCGAGCACGTCCTCGGCGGTCGCCCCGGGTTCCGCGACGACGACCGTCGGGGCGGGCGCTGGTTCTGCGGCGGGCTCTGGTTCTGCGGCGGTTGCTGCGGCGGGTGCGGGATCGACGGTCGGCTCTGCAGCGGCGGGCGCGGGATCCGCGGCGGGCTCGGCTCCCGGCGCGGACTCAGGCGCGGCTGCGGCTGCCGGCGCGGGTTCTGCTGCTGGCGCGGGCTCTGCCGCCGGTGCCGGCTCTGCCGCCGGTGCCGGATCGGCCGCCGGTGCCGGATCGGCCGCCGGTGCGGGCTCCGGTGCAGGCGTCGTCGGTGTCTCGGTGACCCCCGGGTCGGGCGCGACCGCTGCGGCGGACGGCTCGGACGTGGCATCCGTCACGCCACCGTCATCGGCGAAGGCCGCGACAGGTGCGAGAACGAGTGCCGCGGTGACGGCGGCGATGGCCAGCGGCTTCCCATGCCGGCGGCGAGTGGTGTGGAACATATCGATGACCCCCAGTCTCGATGGTGAAGGAGCGTCCTTCGCCGAGGAAGAGGCAGGTCGGGCGCGCGGCGATACATGCGCGGTCGCAGCGGCCTGCGGGTAAGGTGGCGGCCGATGGATGAGCAGCACGCCGCGAGGCGCACCGGCGCGGTCCCGACGGCGAAGCGTCGGGTGCCGCTGTGGGACAACGCGCGGTTCGCGTGCATCATGCTCGTCGTCCTCGGGCACGCCGTGCAGCGGCTCACCTACGACAGCGACATCGCACTCGGGCTGTACCTGGTCATCTACGCCTTCCACATGCCGGCGTTCGCGATCATCTCGGGGTACTTCTCGAAGTCTGACTCGCCCTCGCGCCGCCAGATGGCGCGCGTGGTCACCGACATCGTCGTGCCGTACGTGATCTTCGAGACACTGTGGACCCTCACGAAGTGGATCGTCGAGGGCCGCGCGAACCCCGACATCACACAGCCGTCGTGGACGCTGTGGTTCCTGCTCGCGCTCGCGATCTTCCGCCTCGTGCTGCCGTATCTGTCGCTGCTGCGGTGGCCGCTCGCCTGGACGGTCGTCATCTCGATCGCGGCGGGCTACTGGACGAACATCGACTCGACGCTGTCACTGTCGCGCACCCTCGGTCTGCTGCCGTTCTTCACCCTCGGGTGGTGGCTCGCGCACCACGACATCGTCGCGCGGTTCGATCTGCTGCGCCGGCGCCGCTGGTGGACGCGCGCGGGCGCGCTCGCCCTGTTCGCCGTCGTGGGGTTCCTCGCCTGGTACTTCGTGGATGCCTGGCGAGCGATGAACCTGCGTGAGTGGCTGTTCTACGACGAGAGCTACGCCGACCTCGGCGGCCCGTGGTGGTCGGGCGCCGTGCGCCTGGCCCTGATGGCGATCGCGCTCGTGCTGAGCATCGCCTTCTTCGCGTTGATCCCCCGCGGCACGCACTGGTGGACCCACTTCGGCCAGTACACGATGTACGTCTACCTGCTGCACTCGTTCGTGCTGTACCCGTTCCGCGAGACGGGGATCCTGCGCCACGCCGAGCCGACCTGGCTGTGGCTGCCCGCCGTGATCGTGTTCTCACTGGTGATCGCACTCGCGCTCGCGACCAAGCCCGTGCGCTGGGTGTTCCGGCAGCTCGTAGAGCCCCGGCCGAACTGGCTGTTCGCCGACCCGACCCTCGCCCGCCGCGAGGGCCACCGCTCCGACCCCACCGGCTCGCGCCGCCCGCGATGAGGTGTGCGGCCCGGGGCGAGGGTCCGCCGCAGGGAAATGATGGCGCATCTGCGCCCCTCAACCAGGATGACCCCCTCATTCGGGGCATCCATTTCTGTTGCCTGCAGAATGGTGGGCGCAACTGCGCCCCTCAGCCGAGGCGAGGGGGTCACTCGCGCCACCTATCTCGGGGCGAGCGATCGAGGTGGCCCCGCGGCCCGCGAGACACCCCACCCGCGAGACTTCAGTGGTGCACCGAGACAGCACACCACACGTGCAGTCTCGGTGCACCGTTGCAGTCTCGCGGTCTATGCGGGGGGGACGCGGCGCCGAGGGTGACGCCGCAGACAAAGCGAGAGCCGCCCCACACCGTGGGGCGGCTCTCCAAGAATGTTCTGCGCGATTGAACGCTGGCAGCGGTGCTTTATCGGCGAAGACCGAGGCGCTCGATGAGCGAGCGGTAACGGTTGATGTCGACTTCCTGCAGGTAACCCAGCAGGCGACGGCGCTGACCGACGAGCAGGAACAGACCACGACGCGAGTGGTGGTCGTGCTTGTGCTCCTTGAGGTGCTCGGTGAGGTCCTTGATGCGCTGCGTCAGCATCGCGACCTGCACCTCGGGGGATCCGGTGTCACCGGGGTGCGTCGCGTACTCTTCAATGATCGCCTTCTTGACGTCTGCTTCCAGTGCCATAGGTGATCCCCTTCCTCTTTGCTGCGCGGCGCCCGACGCCTGATGCGTGGGCTCTCTTTATCCGCGGCCGATCCAACGGCAACCTGAAGAGTCTACCAGCCCCTCGACAGGCTCGGGGGCCACCTCGACAGACTCGGGGGCCACTTCGACAGGCTCGGGGGCCACATTAGGCTCGACGCGTGCAGTACACCGTCCGCGTCAAGCCTGGCAGCCGCAAGGGCCCGCTTGTCGAGACGGATGCCGAGGGTCTCATCGTCTACGTGCGCGAGCGCGCGGTCGACGGCGCCGCCAACGACGGCGTCATCGCGGCGCTGGCGCAGCACTTCGGCGTGCGCAAGCGCGACGTCACGATCCTGCGCGGCCACACCTCGCGCATCAAGCGCGTCGAGGTCGACGAGTAGGCGCAGACGCTGAAGAGGGCGGATGCCATGGCATCCGCCCTCTTGCGGCCCCTCCCGACATGCTCGCGGGCCAAGCTCAAAGCCCCTCGACATGCTCGAGGGCCAGACGATCAGGCCTGCAGCGAACCCTGCAGGTCCAGCGTGATGGTGACGTCCTTGCCGACGAGCACGCCGCCGGTCTCGAGCGCCGCGTTCCAGGTGAGGCCGAAGTCCTCACGGTTCACGACCGTCTTGGCCGTCGCGCCGGCCTTGTAGTTGCCCCACGGGTCGACGCCGAAGCCGCCGAACTCGAGCTCGAAGGTGACAGGCTTGGTGATGCCGTGCAGCGTCAGGTCACCGTCGACGAGGAAGTCGCCGCCCTCGTAGCGGACGCCGGTCGAGGCGAAGTCGATCGTCGGGAACTGCTCGACGTCGAAGAAGTCAGCCGAACGCAGGTGCGTGTCGCGACCCTCGTCCTTCGTGTCGACCGAGGCGGCGTCGGCCGAGGCCGTGACCTTGGCCTCAAGCGGGTTGGCCGGAGCCTCGATCGTCGCGCTCTTGAGTCCGAAGACGCCGCGCACCTTCGAGATCATCATGTGACGGACGGAGAAGGTGACCTCGCTGTGCGAGGGGTCGAGCACCCAGGTGCCCGCCTTGTAGCCGGGGATCTCGATGGCGGTGGTGGAGTCGGTCATGTCTTGCCCTTCAAAACGGAAGATGGTCTGCGGAGGTGAAACGCCTCCGCAGACCATCTATTCCAACGAATACAAATAAATCTCGGTGAATCAGCCGACCGCGAGCAGGTCGATGATGAAGATGAGGGTCTTTCCGCCGAGGAAGTGACCACCCGCGGGGCCGTAGGCCAGGTGCGGCGGGATGACCAGCTCGCGGCGGCCGCCGACCTTCATCCCCGGGATGCCGTCCTGCCAGCCCTGGATCAGGCCGCGCAGCGGGAACTGGATCGACTCTCCGCGTCCCCACGACGAGTCGAACTCCTCGCCGGACTCGAACTCGACACCCGCGTAGTGCACGGTGACGTTGTCGCCGGGCTTCGCCTCGGCGCCGTCGCCCACGATGATGTCGCGGATGACGAGCTCGGACGGCGCGGGGCCGCTGGGGGCGTCGAACTCAGGCTTGGTGCGCTCTTCACTCATGGCATCCATCCAAGCACGGATGCCTGGAGGATGCTCTGCGGCACATATGAACGGCCGCTGAATGCGGTTCGGCCGCGTTGCCGAGCGCTGAGGTTTCGACAGCCGCCTGCGGCGGCTGCTCAACCTTGAGTCGCGGCCGCATCAACGCGCGCTGCGCGCGCATTGATCCGGCCCGACTCAAAAACTCAGCGCTCGGTGCCGCGGCGATGCCTGCGTGACTCCCGAGCGCTGAGCTGGTCTGTTCTGCCAATGGTGCCGGGGGTCGCGCCGGGTGTCAAGGGTGGTGACCCAGCAGCGCAGCGCGCGCGGCGGTCGCGCGGGCCAGGTAGATCTGCTCGTCGCGCGCCGCCTGCGGGTCGCGCCCGGTGCGCACGCGCTGCCGCGCGGCGGCGAGCGCCGTGGCCTCGGCGATGTACGAGCGCATCTGCCGCGAGCGGTCGCCGGGCAGCGTCCGCGCCCACGCGATCGCCCGGCGACGGCCGGCTCCGGTCGAGAGCAGGTCGACCTCGGTGGGTGTGAACCAGCCCGCGGCGGCGTACTCCCCCAGCCGTTCTCGCGTCAGCCGCGCTTCTTCGCGACGCAGGGCGATGAACCCGACGATGAAGGCGATGAACAGCGGCACCTGCAGCGTCACGTACAGGTGGAAGAAGTCCGAGAACATGGCCGACCCGTTCCACAGCGCGTGCAGCGCGACGGCACCGAGATAGCCGAGCAGCCCCGCACCCGCCGCGGCGGCGGGCCCGGCGCCGTCGCGCGCGGCGCGTCCGATGGCGTAGCCGGTGACGGCGGTGAACATGACGTGCGCGAACGGCGAGAGGATGCCCCGGAGCAGGAACGTGAACGCCGTGTCGGGAACACCGCTCTCGATGAGGCTCGTCGCGAAGTAGAGGATGTTCTCGGTGAAGGCGAACCCGGCTCCGACGAGCGCGCCGTAGACGACGCCGTCGACGGGTCCGTCGAACGCGCGCCGCGCGAAGACGAAGATGAGGAAGACACCGAGGCCCTTGGCGAACTCCTCGATCAGCGGCGCTTGGATGACCGACGACAAAGCGTCGCGCACGGGATCGTCGGGAGGGCTCGGCACCACGGCATCCAACAGGATGTCGACGCCGAGCGCGATAGCGACGGCGGCGATCGCACCCCACGCGACGGCGAGCACGACGAGCGAGGTCGGCTCGGGCTCCCAGCGGTCGGCGATGCGCACGGCCAGCAGCACTCCGGCGAGCGGGATCAGCGCGAGCACCATACCGATGCCCGACGCGACGACGCCGAGGTAGGTCAGCACGTACGCGACCAGGCCCACGAGCAGCACGATGAGCACGGCGAACAGCCAGATCGGCGCCGAACGGCCGCGCCGCGGCGGCGTAGGCACGGCGAGTGGCTGCGGCGGTGCCGGGGCCGCCGTGATCGGGCCCGGTGCGGCCTGAGTCGGCCCGGCCAGCGGGGGCAGGTGGCTCATATCGTTCAGCCTAGGGGTCGCCCCCGACCGGCACGCACTAGCCTGAGGGGATGCGCTTCGCCCACGTTCGCCTGCCAGAGTCGGCCGAACCTGAACTGGCCGTGATCCAGAACGGCGCGGCGGTTCCGGTGGCCGGCCTGTTCGCGGGTGCCCCGTGCCGCCTGCAGGCGCTCATCGACGGCGGCGACGAACTGCTCGATAGGGTGCGGAGTGCCGCGGCGGGCGCCGAAGGCATCCCGCTCGATGGCCTCGCGTACGGCCCGGCCGTCGATGAACCGCCGGTCGTGCTGGCGATCGGGCTCAACTATTCGGCGCACTCGAGTGAGCTGGGACTGAAGGCCGACGCGGCGCCGACCGTCTTCGTGCTGTGGCCGAATTCGCTCTCGTCGCACGAGGCGACGACGTCGTGGCCGCGGTCACTGAGCGAATCGGTCGACTACGAGGCCGAACTCGGTGTCGTCATCGGCCGCCCCGCCAAGGACGTGCCGGCATCGGACGCCCTGTCGCACGTGTGGGGGTACACGGTCGTCAACGACATCACGGCGCGCGACATCCAGTTTTCCGAAGCGCAGTGGTCGCGCTGCAAGTCGTTCGACGGGTTCACACCCAACGGCCCGTTCGTCGTCACCGCCGACGAGATCCCGGACCCACAGGATCTGCACATCTGGGCCGTCGTCGACGGGCAGACGGTGCAGGATGCCTCGACCGGTCAGATGATCCGCTCGGTCGCGACCCTTGTCTCGCACCTCTCGCAGTCTGCGACCCTGCTGCCGGGCACGTTGATCTCGACCGGCAGCCCGGGCGGCGCAGGCTACTCGCGCGACCCGCAGATCTTCCTGCGCGACCGCTCGAGCGTGACGGTCGGCGTCGACGGCATCGGCGAGCTCACCACGCACTGCCGCATCATCGGCTGACGCGAACGCGAGAGGCGCGGGCCCGCAGGACCCGCGCCTCTCGCCGCCGTCGAGAAGATCAGCGACCGGAGTTGCTCAGCACCTCTTCGCACGACATCGTGATGCCCTGATAGACGATCGTGCCAGTCGGGTCGTCGAGACAGGCGTTGACCTGATTCACGAGGTCGGCGCCGGACGTCGCGAGCCACGCCCCGATGGCGATCGCAACGATGATGCCGATGACGATCAGCACCGAGCTGACGATGATCGCGGCCAGCGCGATGCCGTTCTTCTTGCCGGCCTTCTTCGACTGGACGAGCGCGACGATGCCGAGGATGAGTCCGACCAACTGCAACCCGATCGGGACGATCGCGAGGACAAGCGCGACGATCCCCAGCGTCTTGCCCGGAACCGGGGCACCGGGCGCGGCGGCGTAGCCGGCCGAGGCGTCGTAGGCGGGTGCGGCACTGTACGCGGGCTGCTGGTATGCCGGCTGTTCGTAGGCGGGCGGGGTCGCCGCCGGCGGGGTCGTCGGTGCGTACTCGCCGTAGGCGGGCGGCGGCGGTGTCGGCTGCGAGGCGTCGGGCGCAGGCGTGTTGGGGTCGGTCATGTCGGCCTCCTGGAGTGCTATCGCGCCGGGGTCCCGGCCCAACGACGCTACCGGCCCGGCCGTCCGCACGCCAGGATCGGCACGCCGTCAGAGGTCGACGAGGTTCTCGGCCGGCTGGATGATCGGGATGGCCTGCGTGATCGCTTCAAGCCCCGACAGCCGCGCCGGCGACAGCTGCTTGTCGACCTCGGCGCGACTCATCAGCCCCGCCTCGACGACGAGGTCGCCGACGTTCCGGTGCGTCAGCAGCGCCGTCTTGGCGAGGGCGGCCGCCGCCGCGTATCCGATGAACGGGGTCAGCGCCGTCACGACGCCCACCGACGAACCCACCATCGCGCCGAGGCGCTCGCGGTTGGCGGTGATGCCGTCGACGCAGTTGAGGCGGAACGTGCGCATCGCACGGCGCATCCAGGTGATCGACTGGAAGATCGAGTGCGCGATGATCGGCTCGAAGGCGTTCAGCTGCAGCTGCCCGCCCTCGACGGCCATCGTCACGGTCAGATCGGCTCCGGCGACCGAGAAGGCGACCTGGTTCACGACCTCGGGGATGACGGGGTTGACCTTGCCCGGCATGATGCTGGAGCCCGCCTGCATCGCAGGCAGGTTGATCTCGCCGATGCCGGCCTGCGGGCCCGAAGAGAGCAGACGCAGGTCGCTCGCGATCTTCGACAGCTTGATCGCGTTGCGCTTGAGCGTCGACGAGAACGACATGAACGAGCCGGTGTCGCTCGTGGCCTCGACGAGGTCGGGGGCGGTGGCGAGGTCGAGTCCCGTGATCTCGCGCAAGTGCTCGAGCACGGCGGCCGCATACCCGGGGTGGGTGGTGATGCCGGTGCCGATCGCCGTCGCGCCCATATTGACCTCGAACAGCAGGTACGCGTTCTCGGTGAGCCGCTGGTGGTCGTAGCCGAGCGTCGAGGCGAAGCCGTGGAACTCCTGGCCGAGGGTCATCGGCACGGCATCCTGCAACTGCGTGCGGCCGATCTTGAGGATGTCGTGGAACTCGACGGCCTTGTTCATGAACGACTGGCGCAGCAGGTCGAGCTCTTCGAGCATCGACACCAGGTCGAGACTCAGCCCGATCTTGACGGCGGTCGGGTACACGTCGTTGGTCGACTGCGACCGATTCGTGTGGTCGATCGGCGAGAGGTAGGCGTAGTCGCCCTTCTCGCGGCCAGACATCTCCAGCGCGATGTTGGTGATGACCTCGTTGGCGTTCATATTGGTCGACGTACCTGCACCGCCCTGCACGACGCCGACGATGAACTGGTCGTGGAACTCGCCGTCGATGACCCGCTGCGCCGCGCGGTCGATGAGGTCGGCGCGCACCGGGTCGAGCACGCCGATGTCGCGGTTGGCGCGCGCGGATGCTTGCTTGACCATCGCGAGCGCGTTCACGAGGTCGCGATAGACCGAGATCGGCCGCATCGAGATCGGGAAGTTCTCGAGGGCACGTGCGGTGTGGATGCCCCAATAAGCGTCGGCGGGTATCTCCATCGATCCCAGGGAGTCGGTTTCGGTGCGCGTCGTCGCGTCCTGTGCCATGAGTGCTGTTCCTTGTGGGTGCGTCGCCTCGGGCGGTGTCGGTTGGTCGCGTTCGAGCCTACCCGCGACGGGCGCGGCCAGGCCTGTACGCGACGGACAATGAGCGAGAGTGACTGTCCGCGGCGTCAGCGCTTGCGCGAGAACGCCTCGAGACGCTCTTCGGGCGTGAGCGCGGCCATGCGCGCCGTCCATTCGGGAGTGAAGAACTCGGCCGTCTCCGCCTCGACGACGGGGACGACGGCGTGGGTGATCGTGTCGTCGTAGACGTGCACGAGGCGGAAGGACTGCCCGGCATCCATGCCGTTGACCTGCTGCGGCGGGCGCTGCAGATTCATCGTGTAGCACGTCGCGGCGGCGACACTGACGGGGATGCCGGCGAAGGTTCCGCTCGTCGAGTAATGCAGGTGGCCGGCCAGGATCGCGCGCACGTCGGTGCCCGCGAGCACCCCGGCGAACTCACTCTGGTGCTGCAGTTCGAGGATGTCGAAGAAGGGGATGTGGCTCGGCAGTGGCGGGTGGTGCAGCGCCAGGATCGTGCCGAGTGGCGCAGGCTCGGCGAGCACGCCGCGCAGCCAGTCGAGCTGCTGCGGGTCGAGGTCGCCGTGGTGCCAGCCGGGCACGGTCGAATCCAGCGCGATCAGCCGCAGGCCGTCGAGATCCCACACGCCCGTGACCGGTTCTTGCGTGGGAGCAGCGTCGAGCAGACCCGCCCGCAGCGCGGGGCGCTCGTCGTGGTTGCCCGCGACCCACACGATCGGTGCGCCCAGTCGCGCGGCGAACGGCTCGGCCTCGGCGCGCAGGGCGGCGTATGCCTCGGGCTCGCCGAGGTCGGTGAGGTCGCCCGTGAACACGATCACGTCGGGACGGATGCCCGTGCGCTCGACCGCCGCGAGGGTCACCGCGAGATTCGCGGCCGTGTCGTAGCGTCCGCCGAGCGGACGGTTGCCGGCGAGCAGGTGCGTATCGCTGAGGTGGACGATGCTGCGCGCTGCTGCCGGATGCTGACCGAGCGAGAGGGGCGTGGAGGCCATGTCGCCAGCCTAGGGCCGGGCGCCGACGGCGCGAGGCCTAGCGGATGACGATCAGCGCGAGGCCTGCGAGCACCGCGAGCGCGCACAGCGTGAAGGAGCCGTAGGCGCCGACGAGGGCGAGGCGTTTCTGCGCCTCAGTGAGCGGGCTTTTCCGGGCGGCCTTCGCAGCGGCCTTCTCCGCACGACGCGCCTCTTTGTCGGTGATGATCGTGATGGCGTCGGGGAACTCTGCGGGGGCGACGACGGGTGCACGCCCGGCGCGAACGAGCAGCCGCAGCCCGGTCGCGTAGAAGCCGACGACGAGGCTCGCCCCGGCGAGCGCGGCGAAGAACACCTGGATGAAGGCGAGCCAGTCGATCTCGAGGTTCACTGGGCATCCCCCTTCTTCGTCGTCTGCTTGGCCGCGTGCTCGGCAGCGGCGCGCTCGTCGGCGCGGCGTCGCCGGCGCGTCGGCGGCGGGTTGCGCGTGACCTTGACCGCGAGACCCGAGTCAGCGACCTCGCTCATCGCGTTGGCGGCGTCGACATGATCACGCCGCGACCGCAGGAACAGCCCCACGATGATCACCACCGCGAGGACCGCATCTACGACCACTCCCCAGCCACCGAGCCACACGACGAACAGCGCGGCGACGGCACCGACGGCACCGGATGCCGGCAGCGTCAGAACCCATCCGACGGCGATGCGCCCGACCGTGCGCCAGCGCACCGTGGAGCCGCGCCGCCCGAGGCCCGAGCCGATGACCGAGCCCGAAGCGACCTGCGTCGTCGACAGCGCGAAGCCGAGCGCGCTGGAGGCGAGGATCGTGGCCGCGGTGGACGTCTCGGCAGAGAAGCCCTGCGCCGGCTTGACGCCGGTGAGTCCCCTACCGAGCGTGCGGATGATCCGCCAGCCGCCCATGTAGGTGCCGAGCGCGATGGCCAGCGCACACGCGAAGATGACCCACAGGTGGGGGTCTGCCTGGTCCGAGCTCTGCCAGCCCGCCATGATCAGCGCCAAGGTGATCACACCCATCGTCTTCTGCGCATCGTTGGTCCCATGCGAGAGGGCGACGAGCGATGACGTGAAGATCTGCCCCCAGCGGAAGCCGTCACGTCCATCGGGCTTGTTGTCGTAGCGCCGCGTCACCGCATAGGCGAGGCGTGTCACGACGAACGCGATGACACCCGCCGTGAACGGCGCGATGAGCGCCGGCAGCACGACCTTGCTGAGCACCTCACCGAAGTCGATCGCTGCGGCGCTGGCGCCCACGAGCGTCGCGCCGATCAGGCCGCCGAACAGCGCGTGCGACGAGCTGGAGGGCAATCCCAGCAACCACGTGAGCATGTTCCAGGTGATCGCACCGATGAGGCCGGCGAAGATGATCGGCAGGAAGTCGACGGGGGTGATCTGGTCCTCACGGATGATCCCGTGCGAGATCGTCTTGGACACCTCGGTCGACAGGAACGCGCCGACGAGGTTGAGGCCGGCGGCGAGCATCACCGCGACTTTGGGTTTGAGTGCACCTGTCGCAATGGGAGTCGCCATCGCGTTGGCCGTGTCATGGAAGCCGTTGGTGAAGTCGAAGAACAGCGCGAGCGCGATCACCAGCACGACGATGAGGGCAGCGGATTCCACAGATCGCTTTCCGTCGAGTTCATAAAGGGAGGGAGCCGATGAGATCGGCGGTGCGAACGAAAAGTTCACCGTGGGTTCATATTCCGGCAACCGGACCAGAGAGATTTTCGCACACCGCCGCGCCCCTGCACGACGTGCGGAGCGCGCCAAGCCGGGGCATCCTCCGCGTCGACTACCGTGGCAGGGTGAGCAGCGTTCGTTCCGGCGCCCCCGTGGCCGCCGTCCGCCCGACCACCCGAACCCACCACGGCGACACCGTCACCGACCCGTACGAGTGGTTGCGCGCAAAGGACGATCCCGATGTGATCGCGCATCTCGAGGCCGAGAACGCCTACACCGAGCAGCGCACGGCGCACCTCGAGCCGCTGCGCCAGCAGATCTTCGAAGAGATCCGCTCGCGCACCCTCGAGACCGACCTGTCGGTGCCGTCGCGACAGGGTCAGTGGTGGTACTACGGCCGCACGGTCGAGGGCAAGCAGTACGGCATCCACTGTCGGGCGCCGCTGGCATCGGCAGATGACTGGACTCCCCCGCAGCTGACGCCCGGTGAGCCGGTGCCCGGCGAGGTCGTGCTGCTCGACGGCAACGTCGAGGCCGACGGCCACGAGTTCTTCTCGCTCGGCAGCTTCGATGTGTCCACCGACGGCACGCGGCTGCTGTACGGCGTCGACGTCGAGGGCGACGAGCGGTACACGCTGCGCGTGCGCGACCTCGCCACCGGCGAAGACCTCGGCGGCGCCGTCGAGAACACGTCCGCCGGGGCATCCTTCTCGCCCGACGGACGGTTCGTCGTCTACACGACGGTCGACGACGCGTGGCGACCCGACACCGTCTGGCTGCACGAAGTGGGCACGGATGCCTCCGCCGACGTGCAACTGTTCCACGAGAGCGACGAGCGGTACTGGGTGGGCGCGGGCTTCACCCGCAGCGAGCGGTACCTCGTGATCGAGGTGGGCTCGTCGATCACGACGGAGGAGTTCCTCGTCCCGGCATCCGATCTGCGCGCTGCCCCGCAGTCGATCTGGCCGCGGCGCGAGGGCGTCGAGTACTCGGCGACGCACGCCGTCGTCGGCGGCGAGGACGTGCTGTACATCCTGCACAACGACGGGGCGCTCGACTTCGAGCTCGTGCGCGTCGCGGCATCTGACCCGACCGGCGCGCGCGAGGTCATCCTGCCGCACGAGCCCGGACGGCGGCTGCTGGACATGTCGGCGTTCCAGGACTGGGGAGTCGTCTCGTACCGCCGAGACGGGCTGGCCCGCCTGGGCATCCTCTCGTATGAGACGGATGCCGTGGACGAGCTCGCCTTCGATGAAGAGCTGTACGCGGCCGGAGCCGGCGGCAACCCCGAGTGGGCCACGCCCGTCGTGCGACTCGGGTACGGGTCGTTCATCACGCCCGGGACGGTCTACGACTACGTCGTGGCGACCGGCGAGTTCCTGCTGCGCAAGCGCCAGCCGGTGCTGGGCGGGTACTCCCCCGACGACTACGCGCAGCGGCGCGACTGGGCCCTCGCGCCCGACGGCACGCGCGTTCCGGTCTCGCTGGTGTGGAAGCGCTCGTTCGGCGAGCCCGGCGACGGAACGGCGCGGCCCGTGCACCTGTACGGGTACGGGTCGTACGAGCACTCGATCGAACCGGGGTTCTCGGTCGCGCGCCTGTCGATGCTCGACCGCGGTGTCGTTTTCGCGATCGCGCACGTGCGCGGAGGCGGCGAGCTGGGCCGGCAGTGGTACGAAGACGGCAAGCTGCAGCACAAGCGCAACACCTTCACCGACTTCGTCGCCGTCGCGCAGCACCTCGTGGACTCGGGGGTGACGTCGCCTGCTCGGCTGGTGGCCGAGGGCGGATCGGCCGGCGGCCTGCTGATGGGCGCGGTCGCGAACCTGGCGCCCGAGCTGTTCGCGGGCATCCTCGCCGACGTGCCGTTCGTCGACGCGCTGACGACGATCCTCGACCCGTCGCTGCCGCTGACGGTCATCGAGTGGGACGAGTGGGGTGACCCGCTGCACGACGCGTCGGTGTACGAGTACATGAAGTCGTACACGCCGTACGAGAACGTACGCGCGGGAGTCACCTACCCGCGGATCCTCGCGGCGACCTCGCTCAACGACACGCGGGTGTACTACGTCGAGCCCGCGAAGTGGGTCGCGCGCTTGCGCGAGGTCGGCGCGGACGCCCTGCTCAAGTGCGAGATGGTCGCCGGCCACGGCGGCGTGTCGGGCCGCTACAACGCCTGGCACCAGCGCGCCTTCGAGCTGGCATGGCTGCTCGACGTGCTCGGCCTCGCGGAGGGGTAGCGGGGCGCGCGGCGGGTCGCGCGAAAACAGGCATCCGCTCGAAAACAGGCGGATGCCAGGATCTTCGGCCTGTTCTCGCGCAATCGCCTGTTTTGGCGCACAAACGCGAGGTCGCACGCCCCTACGCAAGATGCAGTCCCTGCGCCATCGCCATGGCGATCGTGGCGATCACCTCATCGGGGCAGAACAGGATCTGGTAGTAGTCGAACCGTAGGATCGTGTAGCCGAGCAGGGCCAAGCGCGCATCCGCGCGCAGGTCGCGACGACGGTCGGCCGCCTGGTGATGCGCGAAGCCGTCGATCTGGATGCCGAGGCGCTCACCGATCAGCCCATCGAGCGGATGCCCGTCGATCCACACCTGCTGTCGCACCGCGACGCCGATCGAACGCATCAGCACGACGAAGCGGGTCTCGAGGCCGGAGTCGGACAGAGTCGATGCCGTTCGCGCAAACGCGGTCGCCGTCGTCCTGCGCCATTTCACCTGGCGCAGCATTTCGGGGTCGACAGCACGCGTGCGGATCGCGGACTCCCACACCGCGAGTGCCTCCGCGGGCTCGAGGCATGCCGCCGTATGGAAGAGCACATTGAGCACGTCGTCGACGAGCGCACGTTGCGTCACGGGCGCGGGCCCGGCGGCGCGGTGCAGGACTAGACCGTCACCGTCAAGCCGAGAGGCTGAGTGCGGGACGGACACATGCACGCGATCGTCGCTGGGCGTCCACAGCCCCAACCGCGCTGCCATCGTGACGCAGGTAAGCCGTCCGCCCACCGCGGCTGCGCGACGTACCTGGTCGTCGCAGTCCGGCGTAACCAGCCACGAGCGCCGCACCCGGTGTGCACGACCGTCCGCGACGACACGCTGCATCGCCTGCCGTGTGAAGCCTCGCGCCCGCAGGTCGGAGCTGTGCGCGGCTCCGCCGCTGGCGCGGAGCACCCGTTCGAGTTCCGCAGCGTCTCTGGTCATCCCGCCAGCGTGGCCGCACCGCGGTGCGCGCGGGACGCGAGTTGGCGGAAATGTGGACAGTTCCCCGAAGTCGCCGATTGGGGAGGAGCCGATGCGGCGCGCGCGGCGCGCACGAGAACAGGCATCCGCTCAAGAGCAGGCGGATGCCCCTGGCATCCGCCTGTTTTCGCGCAATCGCCTGTTCTCGCGCAGCCGCGCGCTCGCGAGAAGGCGAGGTCACCCGAAGAGGGCGGCGGCCTCTTCGTAGCGGTAGATGGGCACCGTGTTGAGCTCGCCGAGAGCCTCGGCGAAGGGGACGCGCACGATGTCGGTGCCCTGCATCGAGACCATCTGGCCCCAGGCCTGCTCCATGACGGCATCTGCCGCGTGCAGACCCAGGCGCGTCGCGAGCACGCGGTCGAATGCCGACGGCGATCCGCCGCGCTGGATGTGGCCCAGCACGGTCGCGCGCGTCTCGATGCCCGTGATGCGCTCGATCTCGGGCGCGAGCACCTCGCTGATGCCACCCAGGCGCGGGCGGTTGAAGGCATCCAGGCCCTTGTCGCTGTACGCCTCGTCCATACCGGTGAGGGTGAAGCCCTCCGAGACGACGACCAGCGGTGCGCGACCACGGTCGTGCGCCTTCTGCACCTGCGCGGTGATCTCGTCGATCGACATCGGCACCTCGGGGATGCAGATGACGTGCGCGCCCGCGGCCACACCCGAGTGCAGGGCGATCCAGCCGACGTGGCGGCCCATGACCTCGGCGACCATGCAGCGCTGGTGCGAGTCACCCGTGGTGCGCAGGCGGTCCATCGCGTCGGTCGCGATGTTGACGGCCGTGTCGAAGCCGAACGAGTAGTCCGTCGCCTTCAGGTCGTTGTCGATCGTCTTGGGCACACCCATGACGTTGATGCCGTCGTTGTACAAGCGGTTCGCCGCCGCGAGCGTGCCCTCGCCGCCGATTGCGATGATGCCGTCGATGTGGTGACCGTAGAGGGTCGCCTTGATGTTGTCGGCGCCACCGCGCGGGCCCTCGTAGGGGTTCGTGCGCGACGTGCCGAGGATCGTGCCGCCGACCTTCGACAGGCCCTTGACCTCGTGACGGGTCAGCGGGAAGAAGTCGCCGTCGACGACGCCACGCCAGCCGTCGCGGATGCCGACGAACTCGATGTTGTAGTTCGTCGTGCCCTTGAGCACAACACCGCGGATGACGGCGTTCAGCCCGGGGCAGTCGCCGCCGCTGGTGAGGATGCCGATCTTCATGAGGAGATCCTTTGGTTCGGGGAATCGGTCGGCTTCGCTGCCACAGTCGACACTATCGCCGGATGCCGCGCGGGTGCCACCGGCTCCGCCGTCGATAACTCCGGCCCGGCTCAGACCGCGCCGAGCGCCTGCCGCAGCAGGTGCATGAGCGCCGACAGCTGCACCGAGTCGCTCGAGCTGGGGTCGACCTGCGCGCCGTCGAGAGCACGCGCGGCGAGCGACTGCTTCGAGTCGATCAGCTCGGCGATCTTCGTGTCGATCGTGTGCGCCGCGATGATGCGCCACGCCGTGACCGGCTCGTCCTGACCGATGCGGTGCACGCGGTCGATCGCCTGCGTCTGCTCGGCGGCCGTCCACGACAGCTCCGCGAGCACGACGTTCGACGCCGCCTGCATGTTCAGCCCGACACCAGCCGCCGTCAGCGAGCAGACCGCGATCGCGACATCAGGATCGCCGTTGAAGTCGTCGATCGCCTGCTGGCGCGCGGGTGTGGACTGGTCGCCGCGGATCGACACGGTGCGCAGGCCGGATGCCGCGAAGTGCGCCTCCGCGGCATCCATCACATCGATGTGCTTCGCGAAGAACACGACCTTGCCGACCGAGCGCTGCAGCTGTACGGCGTAGTCCGCCGACAGCAGGGCCTTGGCCTGGCCGATCTTGCGGACCATCGTGAACACGTTGTCACCGCCGGTGCCGGCGGCCTTCGAGTCCTCGAGCTCGCCGTGCGCGACGAGGCGCACGATGTCTTCGTCGGCCTCGCCGATCAGCACCTTGTCGCCGCGGGCCTCGATGATGCGGCGGTACTTCGCGGCCATCCGCTCGCCGAGCTCGCGCTCGGCCTCGCGGATCGAGCGCCCGTACTCGTCGTCGAGCTCGACCGGCAGGTCGGCGATGAGCTTGTCGGGCAGGTCGGCGGCGACGTCCTTCTTCTTGCGCCGCACGATGCCCATCGAGATCACGGCGTCGCGCGCCTCGGGGTAGAACGCCTTGTCGGCGGGGGTGAAGCCGGTGGCATCCAGCTTCGCCATCAGCTCGGGTCCGGGCTTCTCGCCATTGGTCCAGCCGAGGAAGCGCCAGATCGCGTCGAAGTCCTCGACGTCGTTGATGAGCGGCGTTCCGGTCAGTGCGAGCATGAGCGGATTGCGCACCTGCTCACGGATGCGCGTGCCGAGCGCAAGCACGTTCTGCGACCGCTGCGAGGTGAGGTTCTTGATGAAGTGCGCCTCGTCGACGACCATGCCCTTCAGGCCCAGCGAGCCGAGCCAGGACAGGTGCCGATCGAGCACCTCGTAGTTGACGATGAAGACGTCGGCGAACGCGTCTACGGCGTCGCCGTCGCCGTGGATGACCGTCGCGCGACGCTGCGGCGTCCACCGCTCGACCTCGCGGGCCCAGTTCATCTTGACGACGTTGGGGACGACGGCCAGCAGCGGGTAGGCGTCGGCGACGGATGCCGCGAGCACAGACTCCGCGGTCTTGCCCAGGCCCGGCTCGTCGGCGAGCAGAAACGAGCGATGCCCGACTCGCACGGCCTCGAGGAACCGCGACTGGTGCGGCATGATCTCGAGCCCCTTGGGCGAGAGCCGGTCGAACTCGGGGACAGGCGGCAGGTCCATGCTCGCCGTCGCTCCCCCGGCACCGGTCTCGAACGCCTTGTACAGGGGGCCCATGAGCTCCCAGCTGTCGAGGCGCCGGCGGGCCGTGGAGGCCGGCGCGCGCAGGGTCACATCGGGCGCCAGGAACGGGTTCGACTCGCGGCGGGCGTCGATCTGCGGCGGCGTCACCTGACGCTCGGCGAGCGCAGCGGGCACGACCGGGGTCTGCACGGGGGCGACGTCGGTGATGATGAGCTCGTCTTCGGGCAGTTCGGCGCCCGACTCGAGCAGCCAGTCGCGGCGCATGCGCTTGGCGACGGGCGAAGTCGCGGCATCCACTTCGAGCAGCTGGATGAGCGACGTGTCGCGCGCGGCCGTCTTGGCCAGGATCGTCGCGACGCCGTCGAGGCGCTTGAGCAGCTCGGCGCGGGCGGCCGTGGGGACGGCCTCATCGGCCTTCACGCGGGCGCGCTCTTCGCGCACGAGGAAGGCGATCACCTGGAACTTGACGCGGTTGGTCGGCCCGAGCTTGCCGCGCTGAGCCTTGGCCTCGACCTCGCGCACCTTGCGGGCGAGGATCGGGATGAGCGGCGCGTCGTCGTCGCGACGGGCCGATGAGCCCCGGGATGAGTTGCGTCGACGCGACGCGGGGGCGGTGGATGCCGTGGGCGGCATGCTCCTCCTGAGCGGAAATCGCCGGGCGAACCGGCGGGCGGGCGACCTAAAGATCGTCCGGTCGGGCTCCGCGACGGCTGCCGCGGGGGAATGCACGGATCCGACTTCTCCGGCTGCGGGTACTCGCTTCTGCGAGCTGCGGCGACGGGAAAGCGCGGTCTCCGGCATCCATTCTAGCGGATCCGGCGTTTGCGGTGCAGACCCGGGCCCTCAGCGACTCGCGAGGGCGCGCTGCCATGTGTCGAGTGTGCCGGGGTCGTCGGTGACGATGCCGTCGACACCGAGGCCCGTGACGGCATGCCACTGCTTGTCGGTGTTGAGGGTGTAGACGATCACCCGCAATCCCGCGTCGTGCAGGTCGTCGACGACCTCGGGGCGTGCCGTCAGCGCGCGCCGGTCGACGACGATGCCGCGCGCGCCGACCTGCACGGCGGCATCCACGACATCCGCGGGCAGCTTCTTCAGGATCACCAGCCTCGAGATGACGCTCGAGCGCGCCTCGATGTAGGCGAGCGTGCGCGCGTCGAAGCTCGCCACCGCGATCGAGCGCTCGAGGCCGCGCGCGCCGATCGCGTCGACGAGCGTCGTCGCCGCCGCGGCCGTCCAGGTGCCCTTCAGATCGAGGATCGCGCGCCCGTGCAGATCGGCCACGAGGTCGAGCAGCTCGTCCGACGTCGGCACACGGGTGCCGGCGAATGCCGGCGAGAACCACGAGCCCGCGTCGAGTTCGCGCACCTGCGCGAGCGTGAGGTCAGCGACGCGTCCGGCGCCGTTCGTCGTGCGCGAAACGGTCGCATCGTGCATGAGCACGGCGTGCCCGTCGGAAGTCAGGGCCAGATCGACCTCGACGTAGTCGAACCCGCCCTCGAGCGCGCTGCGCACGGCGGGCAGCGTGTTCTCGGGCGCCATCGTCGTTCCACCGCGGTGCCCCGCGATGAAGGCGGCCTCGCCCGGTCCTCGGGCGGCGCCGAGAAGCTCTTGCGCCGTGACGCGCGCCGGCGTCACGCCCAGGGTGGCGATCACGATGCTCGCCAGCGCGAGGGCGCCGACGATCAACAGGGCAGGAAGCCGTTCGGCCGTCCGCGATTCGGGCATTCGGGGTGTCCTCGTTCACAGTGACGTCTTCGTCTGTCCACACACCCTACCCCTGCGCGTTACCATTCCGTTACCTTTTTTGCGGGTGGTTCTGCGGCGTACGCTGGAGCCATGGCTACACCCACCGAACGCGACCTCGCGGCGACCATCGACCACGCGATCCTCAAGCCCGAGCTGACCAGGGCAGACGTGGATGCCGAGCTCGACATCGCCGCGCAGTGGCGCGTGTTCAGCGTGTGCGTGCGCCCCAGCGACATCGCCTACGCGGTGCAGCGACTGGCGGGCACGGGCGTCGCGGTCGGCACCGTCATCGGCTTCCCGCACGGCACAACCTCGACCGCGGCCAAGGTCGCCGAGACCCGCCAGGCGATCGCCGACGGCGCCGCCGAAGTCGACATGGTGATCAACATCGGCGCACTGCGCTCGGGCTTCGACGACCAGGTCGTCGCCGACATCGCGGCCGTCGTCGCCGCCGCAGACGGGCACGTCACGAAGGTGATCCTCGAGACCGCGCTCCTCGACGACGAGCAGATCGCGCGCGGAAGCCGCCTGACCGAGCAGGGCGGCGCTCAGTTCGTGAAGACCTCGACGGGATTCGCCGGTGGCGGCGCGACCGTCGCCGACGTCGAGCTCATGCGTTCGCAGGTGGGGCCGGACGTGCAGGTCAAGGCATCGGGCGGGGTGCGCAGCTACGCCGACGCCCTCGCGATGCTGCAGGCCGGCGCCACGCGCCTGGGCACGAGCGGCAGCGCCGTCATCCTCGGCGAAGCGCGCCGTGTGGATGCCGGTGAGGGCGCCACCGGCGCCGTCGACGCCAGCTCGTACTGACGCCGCCGCGGGGCTCACGCGCGCGGTGCGGCGACTCGGCCGCGCAGCGCGCGGGGCGTCCGCCTCGTAGCGCGCCGGGTCTCAGCCGCGCAGCGCGCGCCGGGCGTGATCGACGTCGTCGTTCATCTGCGCCACGAGCTTTTCGATGCCCTCGAAGGCGACCATGCCTCGGATCCGCTGCACGAACTGGATCTGCACGCGGTGACCGTAGAGGTCGAGCCCCGTCTCGTCGATGACGTACGCCTCGACCTGGCGCGCGTCGACGTCGCCGAAGGTCGGGTTGGTGCCCACCGAGATCGCGGCGGGGTAGCGCGTCACGGGCGCAGCGGTTGCCGCGTCGACGGGTCCGTGGTCGAGCATCCACCCGGCGTAGACGCCGTCGGCGGGGATGAAGCCCTCGGCATCCGGCCCCAGGTTCGCCGTGGGGAAGCCCAGCTCGCGCCCGCGCTTGAGTCCGTGCACGACTTCGCCCTGCACGGCGTGCGGGCGGCCAAGCAGGCGGGCGGCGCCTTCGACGTCGCCAGCGGTCAGCAGGTCGCGCACCCAGCTCGACGAGACCCGACGGCCGTGCCCCTGCACGTCGCTGACGACGTCGACCGTGAAGCCGAACTCGGCGCCCAGCGTCTGCAGCAGGGCCGGGTCGCCCGCTCCCCCGCGGCCGAAGCGGAAGTCGTCGCCGACCAAGACCGTCACGACACCGAGCGCGTCGACGAGCACGTGCTCGACGAACGCGCGGGGCTCCAGGCCCGCGAGGGCTGCGTCGAACGTCAGCACGAGTGTCGCGTCGACACCGGCGTCGGCGAGCTGGGCGAGCTTCTGATCGACGCTCGACAGTGGCTGCGGGCACAGCTCGGGACGCAGCAGGCTGAGCGGATTGCGGTCGAAGGTGACGGCGACGACGCGGGCATCCGCCTCGGTCGCCGTGACGCGCGCACGATCGATCACGGCGCGATGCCCGGAGTGCACGCCGTCGAACTTGCCGATCGCGACGACGCTCGGGCCGAATCCGGCTGGAACCTCTTCGGGCGCACGGAAGACGATCACCAGCTCGACCCTTCGACGGCGGGCAGCGGCTGCGGTTCGGGCACGCCGTGGCGGTGGGTGACGAGCCACCACACGCCGACGAACGGCAGCACGAGCGGCACCCAGAAGTAGCCGTAGCCGAAGCCTGACCACACAGTCGCATCGTGCGAGAACAGCTCGGGGTGGGTGAGACTCAACGTGCCGACGACGAGCACGCCGGCCAGTTCGAAGCAGATCGCGACCCACGCGACGGCGTACCAGAAGGCGCTGCGTGAGAGCACGAGCGCGACGGTCGCGAGGATGTACACGACGGCGGATGCCGACGACAGCGTGTACGCGAGCGGAGCGTTGTCGAAGTCTTCGACGATCTGCACGAGCGAGCGGCCGGTCGCCGCGAGCGCCATGATCGCGTAGACGACGACCAGGACCCGACCGATGCCGGTCATACGGGGAAGCGACGAGGACGACATGACCTGTCCATGATAGTTGGGCGTCGTGGTGCGGGATCGGTCGGGCGCCGCGGTCGCGGCCGGCGCTGGGGCTGGGGCTGGGGCTGGGGCTGGTGCTGGCGTAGCGGTCGGCGCGGCGGTCACAGCGGCGGGGTCGTCCAGATGACCTGCATCCGCCAGACCATGACCGCAACCGCGAGCGCGGCGACGCCCATGATGACGGTGCTCCAGCGACTGCGTTCGATGAGGGCCCAGAAGACGGCGGCGGGGGGCAGTAGAACGGCCGAGACGAGGTACACCCAGAACTCGAGCCCGCTGCCGAGCGGCTCGTTGCCCGCGAGCGGCGCGACGATCGCGATGACGACCTGTGCGATCAGCAGCAGCAGGATGAGCGCCATGCCGCCGACCGTGACGTCGCCGGGGCGACGCCCCGCGAGCCCCGCGATGACCGCGACGAGCCCAACGATCACCGCGACGGCAACCTGGGCGATCGTGAACCACGTGATCACGAGGCTCCCTCCGCCATGTTCATGCTGCTCTTGACGTCGGAGCCGCGCCGCTCGACGATGCCGACCAGCACGCCGTCCGGGTCGATCGCGGCAGGGGTTGGGGTCTCGAGCCGCGCCGCGGCGCCCGCCAGCCGCTTGCCGTGCCGCAGATCGCGCGCCTCATCGGCCGTGACCGGGAAGGCACCCAGGACGTCGGCGGCGACGACGGCCGGCGCGAGGAGCGTCGCGTCGGGCGCGATCTCGGTGGCGGCCGCGGCCACGTCGAACGGGCCGATGCGCGTGCGGCGCAGCGCCGTCAGGTGGCCGCCGACGCCGAGGCCCGCGCCGAGGTCGCGCGCGAGCGCGCGGATGTAGGTGCCGCTTGAGCAGTCCACGACGACGTCGAGGTCGATGCCGTCCGGGCCTGTGCGCGTCGCGGTCAGCTCGAACCGGCCGATGGTCACCGACCGGGCCTTGAGCGCGACTTCCTCCCCCGCGCGGGCCAGGTCGTAAGCGCGCTTGCCGCCGACCTTGATGGCCGACACGGTGCTCGGCACCTGTTCGATGTCACCCGTGAGTGCAGCGATGCCCGCCGTGATGCCGTCGGCTGTCACAGCGGCGAGAGCCGCGGCATCCGCTCGTGCCGTGACGGTGCCGTCGGCGTCGTCGGAGTCGGTCGAGATGCCGAGCCGGATCGTGGCCTCGTAGGTCTTGTCGAGCCCGACGATGTAGGTCAGCAGCCGCGTCGCGGGGCCGACGCCGAGGATCAACAGTCCCGTCGCCATGGGGTCGAGGGTTCCCGCATGGCCGATCTTGCGGGTGTTCAGCGCGCGGCGCGCGCGGGCGACGACGTCGTGGCTCGTGATGCCGCCGGGCTTGTCGACCAGCACGATGCCGTTCGGCGCGGGGGTTGTTTCGGGCACCCGTCCAGCCTAGGCGTCGGCTCCGCTCCCGACGCCTAGGCTGGACGGATGCCCGACCTCGCGACGCCCCTGCTCGCGTGGTATCGGGCGAACGCCCGCAACCTGCCGTGGCGCGCGCCGGAGTTCGGGGCGTGGGGCGTGCTCGTGAGCGAGTTCATGCTGCAGCAGACGCCGGTCGCGCGGGTGATCCCGCACCTCGAGGCGTGGCTGCAACGCTGGCCCACGCCGACCGATCTGGCGGGGGCCGCACCCGCCGATGCCGTGCGGCAGTGGGCGAACCTCGGCTATCCGCGGCGCGCGCTGTGGCTGCACCGCGCGGCGATCGAGATCCGCGACCGTCACGCCGGTGTCGTCCCGCGCGATGTCGAGGCTCTCCTGGCCCTCACCGGGATCGGCGACTACACGGCCCGCGCCGTCGCCGTGTTCGCGTATGGCGACCGGCATCCCGTCGTCGACACGAACACCCGGCGCGTTCTCGCCCGGGCGATCGACGGACGCTCGCAGCCCGGACCGCCCGCGAAGCGCGACCTCGCCGCCATGGCGGCGCTGCTGCCGACAGATCTCGCGGATGCCGCCGCGTTCAACGCCGCGACGATGGAACTCGGTGCCGTCGTCTGCACGGCGCGCGCCCCGCGATGCGAGGCGTGTCCGCTGGCCGCCGTGTGCGCGTGGCGTGCGGCCGGGTACCCCGACACGGGCGACGACCGGCGCAAGCAGGCCCGCTACGAGGGCAGCGACCGGCAGGCACGCGGGGCGATCCTGCGCGCGCTGCGCGAAGCGGACGCGCACGAACTCCCACACGGTGACGTCGCCGCCGACTGGCCTGATGCCACGCAGCGCGACCGCGCGATCGACGCGCTCATCGCAGACGGACTCATCGAGGCATCCGGTGGTGCACTGATGCTCCCGAACTGATCCTCCTAGCGGATCAGTTCGGGAGCATCAAAGAAGTCAGTTCGGGAGCATCAGCGAAGAGGGGGTCAGACCTCGTCTTCGTCGTCGTCCTCGTCGAACTCGCGGGGCTTGACGTAGGGATCTTCGTCGCCGGCGTAGGTGGCCGTCGAGGCGAGCCCCGCGACCACAGCATCGCGTTCCTGCGCTTCGCGCAGCAGATCGGCGATGTGGCCGGCCGACTCGGGCAGCGCGTCGGGGATGAACTCGAGCGACGGTGTCAGGCGCACGCCGAGGCGCTTGCCCACTTCGCTGCGCAGCATGCCGGTGGCCGCCTTCAGCGCCGCCGCCGAGTCTTCACGCTCTTGATCGCTGCCGTAGACGGTGTAGAAGACCGAGGCGTGCTGAAGGTCGCCCGTGACGCGCACATCCGTGATCGTCACGAAGCCGAGCCGCGGGTCACGCAGCCCCTTCTCGAGCCGCTCGGCGATGAGCACGCGGATGCGATCCGCCATGCGGGCCTGTCGTTCGTTCGACATATCTCTTCCTCCGGACAGGTGAGGGGCGCCCGTTCGGGCACCCCTCACTCAGAACGCAGATCAGCCGCGCGGCTTCTCCACCATCTCGATCGTCTCGATCTCGTCACCGATCTGGATGTCGTTGTACTTGCCGAGGCCGATACCGGCTTCGAAGTCCGTGCGGACCTCGGTGACGTCGTCCTTGAAGCGGCGCAACGACTCGATCGCGAGGCCATCGGCGATGACGACACCCTCGCGGATGACGCGCGCCTTGGCGTTGCGCGTGATCGTTCCCGACCGCACGATGACACCGGCGATGTTGCCGAACTTCGACGAGCGGAAGACCTCGCGGATCTCCGCGACGCCCGACTGGACCTCTTCGTACTCCGGCTTGAGCAGGCCCTTGAGCGACTGCTCGACGTCGTCGATCGCATTGTAGATGACCGAGTAGAACCGGACATCCACACCCTCACGAGCAGCGCGCTCGCGCGCCTTCGTGTCGGGACGGACGTTGAAGCCGATCACGATCGCGTTGTCAATCGTGGCCAGGTTGATGTCCGACTCGGTGATCGCACCGACGCCGCGGTGGATGATCCGCAGCTGGACGGAGTCGTCGACCTCGATCTTGAGCAGCGACTCCTCGAGCGCCTCGACGGCACCGGAGACGTCACCCTTGATGATGAGGTTGAGCGACTCGACCTTGCCCTCTTCGAGCGCGCGGGTGAAGTCCTCGAGCGAGATGCGCTTGCGGGCCTTGGCCAGCTGAGCGTTGCGCTCGGCTGCCTCACGCTTCTCGGCGATCTGGCGGGCCATGCGGTCTTCGTCGGTCACGATGAAGGTGTCACCGGCGCGCGGCACCGAGTTCAGACCCTGCACCTGCACGGGACGCGACGGGAAGGCTTCGTCGACCGCATCGCCGTTCTCGTCGATCATGGCGCGGACGCGACCGTAGGCCGTACCCGCGACGATCGCGTCGCCGACCCGCAGCGTTCCCGACTGGATGAGGACGGTCGCCACCGAACCGCGGCCCTTGTCGAGCTTCGCTTCGATCGCGACACCACGTGCCGCCTTGTTCGGGTTGGCCGTGAGGTCGAGGCCCGCGTCAGCCGTCAGCAGGACGGCGTCGAGAAGGTCCTGGATGCCCGTGTTCTGGCGCGCCGACACGTCGACGAACATGACGTCGCCGCCGTACTCCTCGGCGACCAGTCCGTACTCGGTCAGCTGCTGGCGGACCTTCGCGGGGTTCGCCTCGGGCTTGTCGACCTTGTTGACCGCGACCACGATCGGCACGTTCGCCGCCTGGGCGTGGTTCAGGGCCTCGACCGTCTGCGGCATGATGCCGTCGTCGGCGGCGACCACGAGGATCGCGATGTCGGTCACCTGCGCACCACGGGCACGCATGGCGGTGAACGCCTCGTGACCCGGGGTGTCGATGAAGGTGATGGCGCGCTCGATGCCGTCGTGCTCAGTCCACACCTGGTAGGCACCGATGTGCTGCGTGATGCCACCGGCCTCGCCCGCGACGACGTTGGTCTGACGGATCGCGTCAAGCAGTCGCGTCTTACCGTGGTCGACGTGACCCATGACGGTCACGACCGGCGGACGGATCTCGAGGTCATCCTCACTCTCCGCCTCCAGCTCGGCCTCGAGGTCGAGACCGAAGCCCTCGAGGAGCTCCTTGTCCTCGTCCTCGGGCGAGACCATCTGGATCTTGTAGCCGAGCTCGGCGCCGAGGACCTCGAAGGTCGCCTCGTCGAGGGACTCCGTCGCCGTCGCCATCTCGCCGAGGTTGAACAGGATCGTCACGAGCGTGCCGGGCTGCACGGTGTAGCCGCGGATCGCCTCGAGCTTGTCCGCGAAGTCGGCGATCGATGCGCCACGGCGCAGGCGGATGATCTCGCCGTTGCCCTTCTGAACGTTGACGCCGCCGACGACCGGGGCATCCCGCATCTCGAATTCTTGCCGCTTCGCCCGACGCGATTTGCGCTGCTTGGACTTGCCGCCACCCTTGCCGAAGGCACCCGCGGTGCCACCGCCGGGACCACGGCCACGGCCACCGCCGCCACCGGGACGACCGGCGAAGCCGCCGGGGGCACCGGGGCCACCCGTGCCACCGGGACGCTGGAAACCGCCACCGGCACCGCCGGGACGACCGGGGCCGCCGGGACGCTGCTGGAACGGAGCGCCGGGACGACCGGCACCACCGGGACGACCCGCACCACCGGGGCGCGGGGCACCGGGACGAGGCGCGCCGGGACGCGGAGCCTGCGGGCGCGGGATGTTGCCGGGGGTGGGACGCTGACCCATGCCCTGCGACGACGCGAACGGGTTGTTGCCCGGGCGCGGGCCGGCGGGGCGCTGCCCCATGCCCTGCGACGACGCGAACGGGTTGTTGCCGGGGCGCGGGGCACCGCCCGGACGCGGAGCGCCCGGCGTCGGGGCACCGGAGGCCGGGGCTGCCGGCGCGGCCGGCGCGGGCGTGCCCGCGGCGGGCGCAGGCGTGGCGGCGGCCGGCGCCTGCGCGGCGGGTGCCGCCGGAGCGGGAGCCGCGGGCGCGGCCGGAGCCGCGGGCGCGGCGGGTGCCGGGGCCTGTGCGGCGGCGGGCTTCGCCGGCGCCGCAGGCTTGGCGGGGCCGGGACGCGCACCGCTGGACGGACGCGCCGCGGAGGGGCGCGCTGCGGGAGCGGCGGGGGCGGCCTTCGGCGCCTCGGCGCTCGCTCCGGCACCGTCGGCCTCGAGGGCCGCACGGAGCTTGCGAGCCACGGGAGGCTCGATGGTCGATGAGGGGCTCTTGACGAACTCGCCGAGCTCCTTCAGCTTCGCGAGCGCGACCTTGCTGTCGACGCCGAGCTCGGAAGCGATCTCATGCACGCGGGGTTTGGCGTTTGCCACAATTCTCCTGTCTGGGGGCCTACCCCGGACAGGGCAGACCGTTCACTTGCGGACGGGTCTCATTTCGAGCCGTTCACTTTGAGTCCATAGCCGTTCAGCCGTTTCGCTGGTGGGTGGGTTGAGAGGTCTGCGTGTCCAGTGCACTCGTGTCGAGGATGCTGGACACACGCAATGCGCGTCCGAAGGCGCGGCGCCGGATGGCGGTGTCCACGCACTCGCTTGTGGCATGCACCCACGCACCCCGACCCGGGAGCACGGCCTTCTCGTCAGCGACGAGGACACCGTCCCGTGCGACCACCCTGAGGAGAGCGGATCGTGGAGCGCGCGCGCGGCAACCCACGCACGTTCGAACGGGTTCCATCTTACCCCTCCGTCACGACTCCAAGATGCTGTCGGGCTGGATGTCGATCTTGGCGCCGGTGAGCTTGGCTGCGAGCCGCGCGTTCTGGCCTTCCTTGCCGATCGCGAGCGACAGCTGGTAGTCGGGGACGAGCGCGCGGACCGCCTTCGTGTTCGCGTCGAGCACGAACGACGAGGTGACCTTGGCCGGCGACAGGGCGTTGGCGACGAACGTCGCAAGGTCCTGGTTGTAGTCGACGATGTCGATCTTCTCGCCGCCGAGCTCCTCGGTCACGGCGCGCACGCGGCGGCCGAGCTCGCCGATGCAGGCGCCCTTCGCGTTGATCGCGGGGTCGGTCGCGGTCACGGCGATCTTCGTGCGGTGCCCGGCTTCGCGGGCGAGCGAGGTGATCTCCACGAGACCCGACGCAATCTCGGGCACCTCGAGCGCGAAGAGCTTGCGCACGAGCCCGGGGTGGGTGCGCGAGACGGTGATCTGCGGGCCCTTCAGCCCCTTCGAGACGGATGTCACGTACACGCGCAGGCGCGCACCGTGCGGATACTCCTCGCCGGCGACCTGCTCTTCGGGCGGCAGGATCGCCTCGACCGTGCCGAGGTCGACGTGCACCATCCGGGGGTTCGGGCCCTGCTGGATGACGCCGGCGACGATGTCGCCCTCCTTGCCGCGGAACTCGCCGAGGACCTGGTCGTCGGCGATGTCGCGCAGTCGCTGGCTGATGACCTGCTTCGCTGCGAAGGCGGCGATGCGGCCGAAGTCCTCGGGCGTGGACTCCTCTTCACCGATGACGGCGCCCTCTTCGTCGCGCAGCGGGATGAACACGGCGACGTGGCCGCTCTTGCGGTCGAGTTCGGCGCGGGCGCCCTCGGGAAGCTCGCCGTCAGGAGAGGTGTGCTTGGCGTAGGCGGTGAGGATCGCCTGCTCGATGATGCGCACGAGTTCCTCGAAGGGAATCTCCTTCTCGCGCTCGACCGTCCGCAACAGTCCCAGATCGATGTCCACAGGTGCCTCCCTATTCAGCTCTCGATGCGGGGTCACCCCCGGCACCATCCTCCCGACTTTACCGGATGCCACCTGTGAAGGCACCGGTGGTGCAGCGCCACCGAAGCTCGGCATACTTGCGGCATGGACTCCCCCCGTTCCTCCTCCCCCGCCGCCCGTGCCTCCCGCACCGCCGACCCCGGACTGATCGGTCTGCTCGGCTTCGTCATCGCGACACTCACGGCGCAGCTCGCGCACCTCGGGGTGCAGAACGAGAGCGCCGTCTTCTGGGTCGGGGCGGTGTTCGGCGGCATCGTCCAGGTGACGGCGGGCATGCTGTCGTACTTCGCCGGCGACGACTTCCACTTCATCGTCTACAACGCGTTCGGCTGGTACTGGATCTGCATGCCCGGGTTCCTCCTCGGCGGCGAACTCGGCTTCTTCGAGGTGTCCGGGCCCGCGCAACCGCTGTTCTCGGCGATCTTCGCGGTCCTCGCGTTCGGCTTCGTCTTCGCGGGCGCGACGCACAACACGGCGTTGCCGTTGACGCTGCTGGCGGTCGCCCTCGGGCTCGGTCTCGAGGCGATCGGCACACTTTCGGGCACGGATGCCTTGGAAGTGGCCGGCGCCTGGTTCCTGCTCGCGGCCTCGGCGCTGGCGACCTACATGCTCATCGAGAAGTTCTACTGGCGCACGATGGGGCGCCATGTCGTGCCCCTCGGCCCTGCATGGTTCGCAGGTCCCACCGACGACCCGGAGTCCTGACCCGCGCGGCGGGGGCTACGCGGGCGCCTCACCCTGCGCCGACTCGAGCTCGTTGAGGGCTCGGATGATGCGGTGCAGCTGGCCGACCCGGAACTGGTCGAGCCGCATCACAAGCCGCGGCAGGTCGACGCGATCGTCGTCCTCAATCTCGGGGGTGAGCGCGCCGCGATGCTCGATCACGCCGTCGGCGAGCAGGTCCGCGAACCGGTCGTTCAGCGCGGCGACCTCGGCGTCGGTCGGGGCGTGCTTCAGCCGCAGCACGAGGCGTCCGCCGACCCAGCGCAGGGAGTCGTAGTTGCGATAGAACCCGGTGATCTCGCTCACCGCGGCATCCACCGAATCGGTCACAAGCACGCGGTCGAAATCGTCCGGCGACACGACACCGCCGGGAATCAGCTGCTCGTCGACGAAGCGCTGCAGTCCCGCCCAGAAGGTGCCGCCGGGGCGGTCGAGCAGGACGATCGGGGTCGGTTCGGCCTTGCCGGTCTGCTGGAGAGTGAGCAGCTCGAACATCTCGTCGAGCGTGCCGAAGCCGCCCGGCACGCAGATGAACGCGGCGGATTCCTTGACGAGCATGAGCTTGCGGGTGAAGAAGTACTTCATCGCGACGTTGCGCGAGTTCTTCGCGATGACGGCGTTCGGCTTCTCTTCGAACGGCAGCCGGATGCTCACGCCGAGTGAGTGCTCGGCACCGGCGCCTTCGGCCGCCGCCTGCATGATGCCGGGGCCCGCGCCCGTGACGACCATCCAGCCGCGCTCGGCGAGCGCACGCGCTGCCTGCGCGGCCGCCGCATAGTGCGGGTCGTCGGGTTTCGTGCGAGCCGACCCGAAGATCGTGACCTTGGGGATGCCGCGGAACGGCTCGAACAGGCGGAACGCCGCACGCATCTCGGTGAGGGCGGCCGAGGTGATCTTCAGGTCGAGCCGGTCGGTGGGGTCGAGGCCCAAACCGATGCCCGTCGCGAGGATGCGGGCGATGAGGTCCTGATCGCTCGTGATCCCGGCATCCGCGATGATCGCGCGCAGGTCTTCGGTGACCGCCTGGGGAATCTGGGTGGAGCTGGCTGTCATGCCCCCACCCTGGCACGAGATGGTGAATGCGGGGTGTCGCGCGGATCGGCGGCACCCCTGACGGCGAGCGCCGTGCGGTGCCACAATTCGCGTATGGAGCGGTTCATGGTGACGGCGATGCCGTTCTCGGGGCATGTCGCTCCCCTCGCCGCGGTCGCGGCGGCCCTCGTGGAGCGCGGGCACGACGTGCGGTTCTACACGGGTGCGGCGTTCCAGGCGCAGGTCGAGGCGACGGGCGCACGATTCGTGCCGTGGCGCGCCGCGCCCGACTTCGACGAGCAGAACCTCGCGGCGACCTTTCCGCGTCTGGTCGGCAAGAAGGGGTTCAGCCAGCTGATGATCAACATGGAGGACCTCTTCATCTCGACGGCCCCGGCGCAGCTCGACGACGTGCGCGCCGAGTGGCAGCGCGCCCCGTGGGACGTGCTCGTGAGTGACGAAGCCTCCATCGCGCCGAGCATCATCGCCGAGGCGATCGGATGCCGCTGGGCGACCGTCGCCGTCCTGCCGCTCCACCTGATGTCACCTGCGGGTCCGCCGCCGGGGCTGGGGTTGCGGCCCGGGCGGACCGTCGTCGGTCGCGCGCGCGATGCGGCGCTGCGCGCGCTCGTGCCCGCGCTGTCGGGGCGGTTGAAGACCGCGGCGAACCGTGCTCGCGAAGCGGTCGGACTGCCGGCGGCATCCGTCGGATTCGAGCATCAGGTATGGACGCACGACCTGATCCTCGCGTCGGGATGCCCCGCGCTCGACTTCGACCTCCCCGATCGACCGGACTTCCTGCACTGGGTCGGGAGACTGTCGACACCGATTGCCATCCCGGCACCGCCGTGGTGGTGCGACCTTGACGGGCGCCGCGTGATCGCCGTGACCCAGGGCACGCAGAACGTCGACCCCACCGATCTGCTGCAGCCCGCCCTCGAGGCGCTTGCGGACGAGGATGCCATCGTCGTCGCGACGACGGGCGTGCGCGGTGTGGACCCCCTGCCGTTCGCCGTGCCGCGGAACGTGCGCACGGCGTCACGCGTGCCGTTCGACGACCTCTTCCCGCGCCTCGACGTGCTCGTCACGAACGGCGGCTGGGGTGGCGTGCTGACGGCACTCTCGCACGGCGTGCCCCTCGTCGTCGCGGGCGGCGATCTCGACAAGCCCGAGGTCGCCGGCCGCGTCGCGGCCGCGGGTGCGGGCGTGAACCTCAAGACCGGCAGGCCGAAGCCCGCCGCCGTGCGGGCGGCGGCCGCCGAGGTCACCGCGCACCCCTCCTACCGGCAGCGTGCGCGGGCGGTGGCGGCGCAACTCGCCGCGGCAGGCGACGCGGCGCGGGCGGCGGAGCTGCTGGAGGCGCTGTAGCCCGGCGGTTCGGTCGGATAGGCCGGTTCAGCGGGCCCGGCCGGCCCGGCCGGATCAGCGCGCTCAGCCGGCTCAGCGCGCGAGGCGCGCGACGACTTCCGTCGCCGGCACGACCTCGCGGTCGCCGGTGCGGCGGTCCCACAGCTCCACCTGACCGTCGGCGGCATCGCGACCGACGATCACGATCTGCGGCACACCGATGAGCTCGGCGTCACCGAACTTCACGCCCGGCGACACCTTGGGTCGGTCGTCGTAGAGCACGTCGAAGCCCGCGGCATCCAGCTCGTCCGACAGCGACGTGGCGAGGTCGAACGCGACGGCATCGCGCCCCGTCGCCACGACCTGCACGTCAAAGGGCGCGATGGCCTGAGGCCACACGAGACCCTTGTCGTCGTTGTTGAGCTCGGCGAGCGCCGCGAGGATGCGCGTCACGCCGATGCCGTACGAGCCCATCGTCACCGTGACGAGCTTGCCGTTCTCGTCGAGGACCTTCAGGCCCAGCGTCTCAGCGAAGAAGCGGCCGAGCTGGAAGACGTGGCCGATCTCCATGCCACGCGCGAGCTCGACGGGGCCCGAGCCGTCAGGCGCCGGGTCGCCGGGGCGCACGTTCGCGACCTCGACGACGCCGTCTGCGAAGAAGTCGCGGCCCGCAACCACCGAGTGCGCGTGCTTCTGGTCGATGTTGGCGCCGGTGATCCAGCTGGTGCCCTCGCCGACGCGCGGGTCGACGACGTAGCGGATGCCGGTCGCCGACTCCTCGCCGAGGATCGCGCCCTCGGGCGACCAGGGACCGATGTAGCCCTTGACCAGCAGCGGGTTGCGCTCGAAGTCCTCCGCCGTCGCGGCCTCGACCGCGGCCGGGGCGAAAGCGACCTCGGCGCGCTTGTCGTCGACCTCGCGGTCGCCGGGCAGGCCCACGACGACGAGCTCGCGCGTGCCGTCGAGGTGCGTCAGCGCGAGCACGACGTTCTTGAGCGTGTCGGCCGCGGTGTACTCCCTCGCCGAGGTGTCGAGCACGGCGTTGCTGTGCGCGACGAGCGTGTCGATCGTCGGGGTGTTCGGCGAGTCGAAGACGACGGGAGCGCCCGCGGCGTCGAACGGCAACGCGTCGGGCGCGTCGGTCGTGAACGCCTCGACGTTGGCGGCGTAACCGCCCGCCGACCGGACGAACGTGTCCTCACCGACGGCGGTGGGGTGCAGGAACTCCTCGCTGCGCGCGCCGCCCATGAGGCCGTTGTCGGCCGCGACGATGACGTACTCCATGCCGAGGCGCTGGAAGATGCGCTCGTAGGCATCGCGCTGGCGCATGTACGAGGCATCCTGGCCCTCGTCGGTGTAGTCGAACGAGTAGGCATCCTTCATCGTGAACTCGCGGCCGCGCAGCAGGCCCGCGCGGGGGCGTGCCTCGTCGCGGTACTTGTCCTGAATTTGGTAGATCGTCAGCGGCAGGTCCTTGTACGACGAGTACAGGTCCTTCACGAGCAGGGTGAACATCTCCTCGTGCGTGGGCGCGAGCAGGTAGTCGGCGCCCTTGCGGTCCTGCAGGCGGAAGATGCCGTCGCCGTACGAGGTCCACCGGCCCGACTGCTCGTAGGGGTCGCGGGGCAGCAACGCCGGGAAGTGCACCTCGAACGCGCCCGCGGCGGCCATCTCTTCGCGGATGATCGCCTCGATCTTCGCCTTGACCCTCAGGCCCAGCGGCAGCCACGTGAAGATGCCGGGCGCGGCACGGCGGATGTAGCCGGCGCGCACGAGCAGCTTGTGGCTCGTGACCTCGGCATCCGAGGGGTCTTCGCGGAGCGTGCGGAGGAAGAACTTCGACAGACGTGTGACCACGAGGGTCAAGTCTACGGACCCCGCGCGCCGGTGTTTCGGGCATCCGTGCTGAAGCCTGTCGCTCGGATGCCCGCATCGATAGACTAAGTCACATGACTAAGTCGTCCGATCGCATCGTCGTCGGAGTCCATGAGGCGAAGACGCACCTGTCGCGCCTCCTGCACGACGTCGAGAGCGGCGTCGAAGTGCAGATCAACCGGGGCACGACGCCCATCGCCCGCATCGTTCCCCTCGAGCGCTCGACACCGCAGCGGCAGCTCGGCACGCTCCGCGGTCGGATCCAAATGGCGGACGACTTCGACGAGGTCGATGAAGAGACGATCGACCTGTTCGAGAACGGCGAGATCCTCCCCGCATGAGCTCGTTCCTGCTCGACACCCACATCTGGATCTGGATGCTGGAGGACAGCCCGCGCCTTCAAGGCATCCAGCGTGCGACTGTCGAGGACGCCGAGAACAGCCTGCTCCTGTCCGTCGCCAGCGTGTGGGAGATGTCGGTCAAGACGCACGCCGGCCGACTGACCTCGCCCCTGCGCACGGCGGCACACTTCCGCGAGCAGCTCGAGCTGACGAACGTGGAACTCGTGCCGATCGAGTTCGAGCACGCTGTCACCGCGGGCGCTCTTCCGCCACACCACCGCGACCCGTTCGATCGGATGATCGTCGCGCAGGCGCAGACCCTCGGCGTCCCGATCGTCAGCGCTGATGCCAAGCTGTCGGTGTACGACGTCGACCTCCTCACGGACTGAGCCATGCCACACCGCCGTTCGCGCCTGCACCCGACCGCCACCGGCGGCGACCTCGCTGCCTCGCTCACGGCGCTGCGCCGCTCGCTCGAGCTGCCGGATGCCTTCCCGCCCGACGCGCAGGCCGAAGCCGAGCGCGCGGCGCGCGAGGTCCCCGTCGAACCCGACAGCGCCGCGGACGGCGCTGGACTGGCGGACCTGCGCGACATCGAGTTCCTCACGATCGACCCCGCGGGTTCGACCGACCTCGACCAGGCGCTGCATCTCGAGCGCACCGGCTCGGGGGCGATCCTGCACTACGCGATCGCCGACGTGCCGGCGTACGTCGAGCCCGGCGGCGCGCTGGATGCCGAGGCCCGGCGTCGCGGCCAGACGATGTATGCCCCGGACGGGCGCATCCCGCTTCATCCGCCGATCCTCAGCGAAGACGCGGCCTCGCTGCTGCCGGATGTCGACCGCCGCGCATTCGTATGGCGCTTCGTCCTCGACGAGGGCGCGCGCCCCACCGAGACGACGCTCACGCGCGGCGTCATCCGGTCGCGCGCGCAGTGGTCATACGTCGACGCGCAGCGCGCGATCGACGCCGGCGACGGCCCCGCGAGCCTCCTCGCGATGCCGTGGTTCGGTGCCGCGCGCACCGACCGCGAGCGCGAGCGCGGCGGCGCGAGCCTGAACATCCCCGAGGCGCGCGTCGTTCCGGACGGCGACGGCTACCGACTCGAGCTCGACTACGGCGTGCCGCTCGAGGACTGGAACGCGCACGTGTCGCTGATGACCGGCATGGCCGCGGCCGAGATCATGCTGGCCGGGCGCGTCGGCATCCTGCGCACGATGCCGCCCGCCGACGCCGCAGACATCGCGGACTTCCGCGCGCACACGATCGCGCTCGGTCTGCCGTGGCGCCTCAACGTGAGCTACGGCGACTACCTGCGGGGCCTCGACCGCTCCCCCGCAGCGCGCGCCGTCAAGGAGTACGCCGCGGGCCTCTTCCGCGGCGCGGGCTATGTCGCCTTCGACGGCGAAGTGCCCGCGCAGACCGAGCAGTCCGCTATCGGCGCGGCATACGCGCACACGACGGCGCCGCTACGGCGGCTCGTCGACCGCTGGTCACTCGTCGTCTGCGAGGCCCTCGCGAACGGTCGCGAGGTACCGGAGTGGGCGCGCGCGTCACTGCCCGACCTGCCCAAGCTCATGGGACGCAGCGCCCAGAAGGCCTCGCAGCTGGATGCCGGGTCTCTCGACCGCGTCGAGGCGGCGCTGCTGACGGGGCACGAGGGCGAGACGTTCGAGGGCGTCGTGCTCGCCCAGCGCGGCGACGGCGCGCGCGTGCAGCTGACGTCGCCGCCCGTCGAGGCGAAGGTCAAAGGGCTGGATGCCGCCCCCGGCAGCACCGTGCGGCTGCGGCTGGACGCGGCATCCGTCATCGAGGGAACACTCGACTTCTCGCCCGCCTGAGCCGGCCGCCGGAGGCGGCGCGGGGTCTGCGCGAAAACAGGCGATCGCGCGAGAACAGGCCAGATCGCCGACGGTTCGCCTGTTTTGGTGCGGATGCCTGTTCTGGCGCGCCCCTTCCGCGCGGCGCCCACCGCCCGCCGCCAACCCCACACCCAACTTGTGTCACGCGCACCAGCGCAATATATTGCATATCGTGCCCGTTCCCACCGAGACCCTCCCTCCGCGCTCCCTCCTGCGCGACGACGTGTACGCGCGACTGCGCGACGCGATCGTGGACGGCACCCTCGCTCCCGACGAGCAGCTGCGCGACATGGAGCTCGCGACCTGGCTCGGCGTCAGCCGCACCCCCGTGCGCGAAGCGCTGCTCGAACTCGCCCGGGCTGGGCTCGTGCGCGCAACGCCCGGCAAGTCGACCGTCGTCGCCCCGGTTGACCCCGCCGCCGTGCGCGACGCGCAGTCGGTCGTCGCCGCGATGCACGCCCTCGCGGTGCGTGAGGCTGTTGCCCGGCTCACTCCCGAGGACCTCGCCGAGATGCGCGACGCGAACGCCGCCTTCGCCGAGGCACAGCGCCGCGGCGACGTCGATGCGGCACTGGATGCCGACGAGCGCTTCCACCGCGTGGCGATCGTCGCGAGCGGCAACCGCGCCGCCGCGCAGGTCATCGCACAGTACGAGCCCGTCCTGCGGCGCGCCGAGCGCTTGCGCTTCGCGTCGCACGAGGGCGAGGCATCCGCTGAGCGTCACAACGCGCTCATCGCGCTGTGCACGTCAGGCGACGTGGATGCCGCGGCGGATCTCGCCGCGCAGACCTGGCAGACCCTCACCCTCCCACCCGTCGACGAAGGAGACACCCGATGATGCTCCACGAGTTCCCCCGCTACCCGCTCACGTTCGGACCGAGCCCGCTGCAGCACCTCAAGCGGCTCACGCAGTACCTCGGCGGCGCGCAGGTGTGGGCCAAGCGCGAGGATGTCTCCAGCGGCCTCGCGTTCGGCGGCAACAAGGTGCGCAAGCTCGAGTACATCGTCCCCGACATCCTGGCATCGGGCGCCGACACGCTCGTCTCGATCGGCGGCTACCAGTCCAACCACACGCGCCAGGTCGCGGCGGTCGCCGCACACCTGGGGCTGAAGGCCCGCCTCGTGCAGGAGAAGTGGGTGCCGTGGGAAGACCCCACCAACGATCAGGTCGGCAACATCTTGCTGTCGCGCATGATGGGCGCCGACTCCCGGCTGGATGCCGCAGGTTTCGACATCGGCATCCGCGATTCGTGGAAGCAGGCGCTCGCCGAGGTCGAGGCCGCGGGCGGCACGCCCTACCCGATCCCGGCGGGTGCGTCCGAGCATCCCCTCGGCGGACTCGGCTTCGCGAACTGGGCGTTCGAGGTCGCCGAGCAGGAGAAGCAGCTCGGCGTCTTCTTCGACACGATCGTCGTCTGCACCGTGACCGGCTCGACGCACGCCGGCATGATCGCCGGCTTCGCGGCGCTAGAAGACCTGACGGGTGTCAGGCGTCGTGTGATCGGCATCGACGCGTCGGCGACGCTCGAGCAGACGCGCGACCAGGTCGCCCGCATCGCCCGGAACACCGCCGCGCTGATCGAACTCGGCCGCGACCTGCGCGACGACGAGATCCAGGTGCTCGAGGGCTGGGCCGGCGACCTCTACGGCGTGCCGGTCGCATCGACGATGGATGCCATGGCGCTCGGCGCGCAGCTCGAGGCGATGATCACCGACCCGGTCTACGAGGGCAAGTCGCTCGCGGGCCTCATCGACCTCGTCAAGACGGGCGACATCGGCAAGGACTCGACGGTGCTCTACGCGCACCTCGGCGGCCAGCCCGCGATCAACGCGTACCACTCGCTGTGGGACCCGGCCGCCTGAGTCGGCGCTAGCGTGAAGCGGTGACGACTGTTCTGCTCACCGGCTTCGAGGCGTTCGCGGGCGACGCCGCGAATCCCTCCGGCGACGCCGTGCGCACCCTGGCCGCCGAGTGGGACGGGCCCGCGAACCTGGTGACCGAGGTGCTGCCGGTGACGTTCGCGGGGGCCGCGGCGCGCCTGCGCGCGCTGATCGCCGAGCACTCCCCCGACGTCGTGCTGGCTGCGGGGCTCGCCGGTGGCACAGCGGCGATCCGCGTCGAGCGTGTCGCGGTGAACCTCGTCGATGCCCGCATCCCCGACAACGACGGCGCGCAGCCGCTCGACGAGCCGAGCGTCGCGGGGGCTGCGACCGGCCGTTTCGCGACGCTGCCGACGAAGGCGATCGCGGCGGCGATCCGCGCCGCAGGCATCCCCGCCGACGTGTCGTACTCGGCCGGAACGTTCGTGTGCAACCACGTGTTCTTCACAGCACTGGATGCCGCGGCCCCCACCACCCATGCCGGGTTCATCCACGTGCCGTGGGCGACGGGTCAGGCTCCGGCCGGCATCCCGTCGCTCGACCTGCGCGACATCACCCGCGCCCTGCGCATCGCGATCGAGACCGCGCTCACCGGCGCCGACGACGGCCTGGTCGGCGGCGCGCTGCACTGACGAGCGCGCCCCAGAACAGGCATCCGCACCAGAACAGGCAGATCCTGCGGGAATCGGCCTGTTCTCGCGCGATTGCCTGTCCGGGGTGCCGGCGGGCGGCGGCCGCCTCAGGCGGTGATGACCTGCGCCGTCCCGACCTTCGCGTCGGGGCCCATCTCGTCGGCGAGGCGGTTCGCCTCTTCGATGAGGGTTGCGACGATGTCCGCCTCGGGCACGGTCTTGATGACCTCGCCCTTGACGAAGATCTGGCCCTTGCCGTTGCCGGATGCCACGCCCAGGTCGGCGTCGCGCGCCTCGCCGGGACCGTTGACGACGCAACCCATGACGGCCACGCGCAGCGGCACGGTCATGTCCTTGAGACCCTCGGTGACGCTGTCGGCGAGCGTGTAGACGTCGACCTGCGCGCGACCGCACGAGGGGCACGAGACGATCTCGAGCTTGCGCTCGCGCAGATTCAGCGACTGCAGGATCTGGTGGCCGACCTTGACCTCCTCCGCGGGCGGTGCCGACAGCGAGACGCGGATCGTGTCGCCGATGCCCTCGGCCAGCAGGATGCCGAACGCCGTCGCGGACTTGATCGTGCCCTGGAAGGCCGGCCCGGCCTCGGTCACACCGAGGTGCAGCGGCCAGTCACCACGCTCGGCGAGCAGCCGGTACGCCTTGACCATGACGATGGGGTCGTTGTGCTTGACCGAGATCTTGAAGTCGTGGAAGTCGTGTTCTTCGAAGAGGGATGCCTCCCACACGGCGCTCTCGGCGAGCGCCTCCGGCGTCGCCTTGCCGTACTTCTCGAGCAGGCGACGGTCGAGCGATCCGGCGTTCACGCCGATGCGCAGCGACACCCCGGCATCCTTCGCCGCCTTCGCGATCGCGCCGACCTGATCGTCGAACTTGCGGATGTTGCCCGGGTTCACGCGCACAGCGGCGCAGCCGGCGTCGATCGCCTGGAAGACGTACTTCGGCTGGAAGTGGATGTCGGCGATGACCGGGATCTGGCTCTTCTTCGCGATGATGTGCAGCACATCGGCGTCGTCCTGCGAGGGCACCGCGACACGCACGATCTCGCAGCCGGATGCCGTGAGCTCGGCGATCTGCTGCAGAGTTCCGTTGATGTTGGTCGTCGGCGTCGTGCACATCGACTGCACGCTCACGGGCGCGTCGCCACCGACGAGCACCTTGCCGACCTTGATCTGACGACTCTTGCGACGCGGGGAGAGGACGTCCGGCACGCGCGGCATCCCGAGATTCACTGCTGGCACGCCCCTCAGCCTACGCCGCGGGGGCTGGTGCGAGGCTGAACTGTTCGTGTGCCCGCGGTCTGATAATGTGACCGCATGTTCGCGAACACCTCCTGGTGGCCCACCCGCTGAGGCGGTGTGCTCGCGACCCACGACACAGACCGCCCTCGAGGCGGTCTTTTCGTTCCCGGACGAATGCAGCCCGCCCGACCTGAAGAAAGGCCCGGCGATGACCCCGAGCCCCTCCCCGCTGGAGTCCCTGCTGCGCGCAGAGCGCCCGTTCGCCCTGATCGCCCGCAGCGCCGACACCGTCGAACTGCTGACCGGTGACATCACGGATGTCGCCGCGCTCGCCGACATCCCGCTGACGGATGCCGCGGGCGTGCGTCGCGAAGTGCTCGCGCTCGTCCCGTACCGCCAGATCGTCGAGCGTGGGTTCGAATGCCACGACGACGGTGCCCCGCTGCGCTGCCTCGTCGTCGACGAGCACACCGCGATCCCGGCGGCCGACCTGCTCGCGGCGCTGCCGTCAGAGACGGTGCCGCTGACGGATGCCGGCTTCGATATGCCGGACGAGGAATATGCCGCCGTCGTGCGCACCGTCATCGCCGACGAGATCGGTCGCGGCGAAGGCGCGAACTTCGTGATCCGGCGCGACTTCACGGCATCCGTCGACACCGACCCGGTCACGGCAGGACTCACGTGGTTCCGCGCCCTGCTCGAGCACGAGCGCGGTGCGTACTGGACCTTCCTCGTCTCGACGCCGGGCCACATCGCCGTCGGCGCGAGCCCCGAAGCGCACGTCAGCGCCACCGGCGGCGTCGTGACGATGAACCCCATCTCGGGTACGTTCCGCCACCCCGCGGGCGGCGCGACCGCCGCGACCCTGAGCGAGTTCCTCTCGTCGACGAAGGAGACCGAGGAACTGTTCATGGTCGTCGACGAAGAGCTCAAGATGATGAGCGCCGTCTGCAGCGACGGCGGCCGCATCACGGGCCCGCATCTGAAGGAGATGTCGCGGCTCACGCACACCGAGTACATGCTGCGCGGCTCGAGCATGATGGACCCGCGCGACATCCTGCGCGAGACGATGTTCGCACCGACCGTGACCGGATCGCCCATGCAGAACGCGTGCACCGTAATCAAGCGGCACGAGGCGCAGCCGCGAGGCTACTACTCGGGGGTCGCGGCACTATTCACCCCCTCGACAAGCTCGGGGACCGCCTCGACCGGCTCGGGGGCCGCGGGCGAGGGCCACGACCTCGACGCGCCGATCCTCATCCGCACGGCGTACCTCGTCGACGGACGCCTGCGGGTTCCGGTCGGTGCGACGCTCGTGCGGCATTCCGATCCGGACGGCGAGGTCGGCGAGACCCACGGCAAGGCCGCCGGCGTGCTCGGCGCGATCGGCGCGATCCCGCGAGACGAGGCGGCCGAACGAGCGGCGCTCGACGAGGATGCCCCCGCGGCGACACCCCGCGCTGCGCTGGCCGACGATCCCGAGATCGCCGCGCTGCTGGCCGCCCGCAATGAACGCCTGGCGCCGTTCTGGCTCGACCCGCAGAGCGGCATCGGCAGTACCGGCGCCGGCCGGACGGCGCTCGTCGTCGACGCCGAAGACCGCTTCACCACGATGCTCGCCCACCAGCTGCGCCACCTCGGATTCGATGTGACGATCGCGCCGTGGGACGAGGTGACCGATGCCCAGGTCGCGGCAGCCGACGTCGTCGTGTCGGGCCCCGGCCCCGGCGACCCCCGGGATGAGACCAGCCCGCGCATCGCGCGGATGCGCGACGTGGTCACGGCACGTGCGAACGCCGGGCAACCGCTGCTGGCTGTGTGCCTGAGCCACCAGATCCTCGCCGATCGGTTCGGCATCGAGCTTGCGCCCCTCGACGCGCCCCACCAGGGCCTGCAGAAGACCGTCGACGTGTTCGGGACGCCCGCCTCGATCGGGTTCTACAACACCTTCACGGCACGCGTGGCGCCGGGCACGACGCAGGTCAGCGACGGCGTCGAGGTCGCCGCCGATGCGGCATCCGGCGACGTGTATGCGCTGCGCGGCCCGCACTTCGCCTCGATCCAGGGCCACCTCGAGTCGATCCTGTCGCGCGACGGCCTCGCGACGCTCGAGCGCCTCGTGACGCACGCCCTGGCCTGACCCGCCTCGCGGCACGCGCGCGGCGTCAGCCGAGCAACTGCACGGGGTTGAAGAGGTCGGCGAGGATCAGCACACCGCCCATCGCGACGAGCGCGATCACGACGACGAAGGTCACCGGCACGAGCTTGGTGGCGTCCACCGGACGCGGGGGCGGGCGGCGGAACAGCTTGGCCCACGCGCGCTTGATACCGTCCCACAGGGCGACGACGACGTGTCCGCCGTCCAGCGGCAGCAGCGGGATCAGGTTGAAGACGAACAGCGCGATGTTCAGCGACGCGAGCAGCTCGATGATCGCCGCCGCACGGTTGAGGATCGGCGCGTCGACCGTCGCGACCTCGCCTGCCAGGCGCCCCGCACCGACGACCGACAGCGGACTGTTCGGATCACGCTCCTGGCCCGTGAACAGGTCGACGGCGGTGTCCCACACGCGCACGGGCAGCTGCCAGATGATCCCCGCGACCTGACCGGTGCGCTCGAGGGCCGCCTGCGGCCCCGACCAGATCGGCTGGTGCACGTACTCGACCGTCGCGGTCATGCCGACGAAGCCGACCTCGGCAGTCGTGACCTGCCCGTCCGTTCCCTGCACCTGCCGCTCGGCCAGCATCGGCGTCACACGTAGCGTCTGCTGCTGCCCGTCGCGCTCGACGACGATCGGAATCGTCTGCTCGGGCGAGGCCTGAATGATCGCAGATGCTTCGGCGAAGGTATCCACACTCGTGCCGTCGACCGAGATGATGACGTCGCCGGGCAGCAGTCCGGCTGCCGCCGCCGGCGAGGCCGGGTCGGATGCCGTGCACTCGGTCTGCGACGTGCCCGCCGGCAGCACGCACTCGTTGATCGAGGCGATCGTCGTCGTCGCGGTCTGCACGCCGATGCCGGTGAAGACGATCCCGAACAGGACGAACGCCAGCAGCAGGTTCATGACCGGTCCGCCGAGCATGATGATGACGCGCTTGAGCACGGGCAGTTCGTAGAACGCGCGCTTGCCGTCGGTGCCCGCGAGGGTCTCGTCGTTGGCGGTGCGGGCATCCTGCACCATCGTCGCGAAGAACCCGCCACCGGCCTTGCCGTCACGCCCATCGGAGCCAGGCGAAGGCGGATACATGCCGGCCATCGAGATGTAGCCGCCCAGCGGCAGGGCCTTGAAGCCGTACTCGGTCTCGCCGAAGCGGCGCGACCACAGGGTCGGGCCGAAGCCGATCATGTACTGGCCGACGCGCACACCGAACGACTTCGCGGGGATGAGGTGACCCATCTCGTGCAGCGCGATCGAGACCGCGAGCCCGACGACGAGCAGCACGACCCCGATGATGAAGGCGATGACGGTCACAACAGGCGAGGCTACCGCGGGCGGCTTTGAGTTTGCCGTGCCGTGCAGGCGACGAACGGATGCCTCGGGCGAGCGGTGCGAGCGCCCGCGGGCCGCGCCGCAACCCCTCTCGGTTAGGCTCGGGTCCATGGATCGGACGGCCGGGCGTGGGATACGCGCGCTGCGCGGCACCGCCGCCGCCGCGATCGCCGTCCTGGTCGCCTCGACCGCACACACGCTCGCGGGGGGCGTCGCTCCACCCGCGTGGCTCGTCGTCGCGGTGACGATCCTGGCCGCTCCCCTGTCGGTCGCCCTCGTCGGGCGCCGCCGCAGCGTGCTGCGACTGTCCGCCGCTGTCGTCACGGCGCAGGTCGCGCTGCACGCCGCGTTCGCCGCCATCGGCAGCGCAGCCCCGGCCAGCATGCCCGCGGGGCACCACCATCTGGCCTTGCCGCTGGACGTGTCCGTCGATCCGGCCGCCACGACGATGAGCGTCGGGCACGCGCTGGCCGCGATCGTCACGATCGTCATCCTCGCGTGGGGCGAGCGGATGCTTGCCGCCATCGCCCGCGGCATCCGGCGACTGCTGGCACTCGCGCCGCACCGCCTGCCGCACCCGCACGAGGTGCCGACGTCGTTCCTTCAGACCCCGCGCGCCATCGCGGCGGTGGCTCTGCACAGTGTGAGCCGAAGGGGTCCGCCGGCGCGCTTCGCGCCGAGCTTCGCCGGCTGAGCATCCCGCTCGCCGGTCCCCTTCTTCGCGGCATCCGCCGCACCTCACACCACAGAGAGATCGCATGTCCTCCACTTCTTCGCGCCGTCGCGCGCGCCTCACCGCCGGTGTCATCGCCGGCGCCGCCCTCGTCCTGGTCGCGCCGCTCGCGGCATCCGCCCACGTGCACGTGTCACCCGAGGAGTCCGCCGCGGGCACCTCGACGCGCCTCGACTTCTCGTTCAGCCACGGCTGCGACGACTCGCCCACGACGGCGGTCACCTTCACGATCCCCGAGGGCGTCGACGGCGTCACGCCCGTCCTCGACGGCGCATGGATCATCACGCGCACGCTCGGCGACGACGGCATCCCGACCGAGGTCACGTACACGGCCGTCACGCCCGTCGAGTCGGGCGTCTCGGCATCGATCGCGCTCGATGTCATCTTCTCCTCGTCGGCGTCGGGCACCGATGTCGCCTTCCCCGTGCTGCAGCAGTGCGTGATCGGCGAGACCGATTGGGCCGAGGTCGCGGCAGACGGGCAGACCGAAGACGACCTCGAGTCGCCTGCGCCGGTCGTCGCGGTGGGCGCCGTGTCGACCGATACGGGGCACAGCCACTCCGACGCGAGCGACGACGCTGACGCCACGGATGCGACGGACGCGACGGATGCCGCCGAGCACACCGATCACGCCACCGACGACGCCGCGACCGAGACCGCGAGCGACGCCGACCCCGTCGCACGCTGGCTGAGCGGCGGCGCGCTCGTGGCTGCCCTCGCCGCGCTCGGCTTCGCGATCGCCGGGTGGCGTCGCCGTCGCAGCTGACGCACGACTGACGCCGCCGCTCCCGCATCCCTGACACGGCGCGCGGGGTGCTCACGGACGGCGCGCGGTCGGGTGAGAAGATGGTGGAGACATGACTGCCCCCACCGGATCGAACCTGCCGCCCGTCCTGCGCCCCGCGCGCCCGCCGCAGCGGCCTCTCGCCGAGCTCGCCGCGCGCTTCGGCGGCGAGGTGCGCGGCGACGCGACCGGCGTCGTGCTGACCGGCATCACGCTCGCGACCGCCGACCTGCGCGCGGGCGAGGCGTTCGTCGCGATCCGCGGCGTCAACCGTCATGGTGCCGAGTTCGGCGCTGCGGTCGCCGAGGCAGGCGCCGTCGCGATCGTGACGGATGCCGCGGGTGCCGACATCGCCGCCGACGCCGGCGTCCCGATCGTGGTCGTGGACAACCCCCGCGCGCTGCTGGGCGAGCTGTCGGCGTGGGTGTACGACACCGCCGAGAACGTCCCCGTGCTGCTGGCGACGACGGGCACCAACGGCAAGACGAGCGTGTCACATCTGCTGGAAGGCATCCTCGGTCAGCTCGGCGTCGTGACGGGCCTGTCCTCGACCGCCGAACGGCACATCGCGGGCGAGATCATCGTGTCGCGTCTGACGACTCCCGAGGCATCCGAGTTCCACGCCCTCCTCGCGCTCATGCGCGAACGCGGGGTCGAGGCGGTCGCCGTCGAGGTCAGCGCGCAGGCGCTCTCGCGCCACCGCGTCGACGGGATCGTGTTCGATGTCGCGGGGTTCACGAACCTCACGCACGACCACCTCGACGACTACGCCGACATGCGCGAGTACTTCGAGGCGAAGATGCCGCTGTTCCGCCCCGACCGCGCGCGCCGCGCCGTCGTGTGCCTCGACTCGCCCTACGGCGCCGAGGTCGCCGCGCGCAGCGAGGTGCCGACCGTGACGATCACGACGCCGGCGATCGCGGCGAGTGCCGAGGCATCCGCCGACTGGACCGTCGAGATCGTCGACGAGCGCCAGGACGGCACCGAGTTCACCCTGACGGGTCCCGAGGGACGCACCCTCACGACGACCGTGCCGGTCATCGGGCGCCACATGGCCGCCAACGCAGGCCTCGCGATCGTCATGCTGCTCGAGGCCGGCTACGCGTGGGAACGCCTCGTCGCGACGCTCGACGGCGCCCGCATCGACGCCCACCTGCCGGGGCGCACGCAGCGCGTCTCGGGCGACCGCGGCCCCGCCGTGTACGTCGACTTCGGCCACTCACCGGATGCCTTCGAGAAGACGCTCGCGGCCGTGCGCCGGGTCACCCCCGGCAAGGTTGTGATGGTGTTCGGCGCCGACGGCGACCGTGACAAGACCAAGCGCCTCGACATGGGGCGCACCGCCGTCGAGGGCAGCGATCTGCTGATCGTCACCGACCACCACCCCCGCCACGAGAACCCGGATGACATCCGCGCGACGCTCGTCGCGGGCGCCCGGGCCGCACAACCGGATGCCGAGATCCTGGAGTTCTCGCCGCCCGAGCGCGCGATCGAAGAGGCCGTCGCGCGGGTCGGCGAGGGCGACGCGATCCTGTGGGCGGGCCCCGGCCACCAGGACTACCGCGACATCCGCGGCGTGCGCACGCCGTACTCGGCCCGCGAGCTGTCGCGCCGCGCGCTGCGCGCCGCGGGCTGGCCCGTGCCCGAGCCGAGCTGGCCAGTTCCCTACCCCGAGGGCGAGACCCCGCTGTCCGACCCCGCGCGCGACTGGCGCTGAGCCCGCGCGGCGCCGCTGGCGCGCCCGCGCACCCGCGGCACGCCACCCCGCGCACCCCCGGCGCGCCGCACGCCCCCGCGCCCCCGGCGCGCCCCCGACGCTAACTGCAAGGCCTGACGGCCGACACGCCGGGCATCCAGCCGCCCTCCTCGGCGTGTCGCACGCGATCCCTTGCAGTTACGCACCCGCACCGGGGCGCAAGCCCCGCGCGCAATGTGGTCTGACCTCAAATACACGGCCCGAATCGGCCGTGCATTTGTGGCATCCGTGCACATGCTCGCTAGTGGTCTGACCACAGGTCTACGCTGAGATCACGGCCTCGCACGGATGGGTGCGGACCGGTCGGAAAGTCCTCTCGACTCACGAGGATCGAAGGAAGCGAACAGCCATGACAATCGTTACCCCCGCCGCACAGGACGCACAGCCCGCCGCCTGGACCGGATTCACCCCCGGCCCGTGGCAGGACGAGATCGACGTCCGCGACTTCATCCAGCGCAACTACACGCCGTACACCGGTGACGCCGCCTTCCTCGAAGGCCCCACCGCCCGCACGACGCGCATCTGGGACACCCTCTCGGCGATGTTCCCCGAAGAGCGCGAGAAGGGCATCTACGACGTCGACCCGCACACGCCCGCCGGCATCACGGCGCACGGCCCGGGGTACATCCTCGAGGGCGAGGAGGTCATCGTCGGTCTGCAGACGGATGCCCCGCTCAAGCGCGCCATCATGCCCAACGGGGGCTGGCGCATGGTCGAGGGTGCCCTCGAGACCTACGGCTACGAGGTCGACCAGACCCTCAAGACCGTCTTCAGCGACTACCGCAAGACGCACAACCAGGGCGTCTTCGACGTCTACCCGCCCAACGTCCGCGCCGCGCGCAGTTCGCACATCATCACGGGTCTGCCGGATGCCTACGGCCGTGGCCGCATCATCGGCGACTATCGCCGCGTGGCCCTCTACGGCGTCGACCAGCTGATCGCCGCGAAGAAGGTCGACAAGCTGGGCCTGGACACGACCCCCTTCACCGAGACGGTCGTGCGCGAACGCGAAGAGCACGCCGAGCAGATCCGCGCGCTGCAGGAGCTCAAGCAGATGGCCGCCTCGTACGGCATCGACATCTCAGGCCCCGCGACGACGGCGCGTGAAGCCGTGCAGTGGCTCTACTTCGCCTACCTCGGCGCCGTCAAGGAGCAGAACGGCGCGGCGATGTCGCTCGGCCGCACATCGACGTTCCTCGATGTGTTCATCGAGCGCGATCTGCAGGCGGGCATCCTCACCGAGTCCGAGGCACAGGAGATCATCGACGACTTCGTGATCAAGCTGCGGATCGTGCGGTTCCTGCGCACGCCCGAATACGACTCGCTGTTCTCGGGCGACCCGACGTGGGTCACCGAGACGATCGGCGGCGTCGGCGAAGACGGGCGCCCGCTCGTGACGAAGAACTCGTTCCGCTACCTGCAGACGCTGTACAACCTGGGCCCGGCACCCGAGCCGAACATGACGGTGTTCTGGAGCCCGGCGCTGCCGCAGGGCTTCAAGGACTACTGCGCGCAGGTGTCGATCGACACGTCGGCCGTGCAGTACGAGTCCGACGAGATCATCCGCCCCGCATGGGGTGATGACGCCGCGATCGCCTGCTGCGTGAGCCCCATGCGCGTCGGCAAGCAGATGCAGTTTTTCGGCGCTCGCGTGAACCTCGCCAAGACGCTGCTGTACGCGATCAACGGCGGCCGCGACGAGGTCTCGGGCAAGCAGGTCTCCCCTGTCGCCGCTCCCGTCGGTGACGGCCCGCTGACGTTCGATGACGTCATGTCGCGCTTCGACAAGACGATGGACTGGCTCGCCGAGACGTACGTCGAAGCCCTCAACTGCATCCACTGGTCGCACGACAAGTACGCCTACGAGCGCCTCGAGATGGCCCTGCACGACAAGGACGTGCTGCGCACGATGGCCTGCGGCATCGCCGGTCTGTCGGTCGCCGCCGACTCGCTGTCGGCGATCAAGTACGCGACGGTCACGCCCGTCCGCGACCAGCGCGGCATCGTCGTCGACTACGTCACCGAGGGCGAGTTCCCGACGTACGGCAACGACGACGACCGGGCGGATGCCATCGCCGTCGACCTCGTCGAGCGCTTCATGGCGAAGATCCGTCGCCACCCGATGTATCGGAACGCCCTGCCGACGCAGTCGGTGCTGACGATCACGTCGAACGTCGTGTACGGCAAGGCCACCGGCAACACCCCCGACGGCCGCCGCGCCGGCGAGCCGTTCGCCCCGGGTGCCAACCCGATGAACGGCCGCGACACGCACGGCATGCTCGCCTCGGCACTGTCTGTCGCGAAGCTGCCGTACTCCGAGTCGCAGGACGGCATCTCGCTGACCAACACGGTCGTCCCCGCCGGCCTCGGCCGCACGAAGGACGAGCAGGTCACCAACCTGGCCGGTCTGCTGGACGCGTACGTCGGGTCTGAGGGCTACCACATGAACGTCAACGTGCTGAACCGGGAGACGCTCGAGGATGCCATGGAGCACCCCGAGAACTACCCGCAGCTGACGATCCGTGTCTCGGGCTACGCCGTGAACTTCGTACGACTGACCCGTGAGCAGCAGCTCGACGTGCTCTCGCGCACCTTCCACGGCTCGATGTAACCCCTCACCCCCACCCCAACCCCCAGACCCCGAGAGGAGCAGAGATCATGGCCGCGACACTCATCCGCAGTGACAGCATCACTGCTCCTCTCGCGGGCCTCGAGGTCACCGAGTGGGAACGGCACGAACGGCTCGCCGCGATGCGCGAGGGCCGCCTCGGCTCGGTGCACTCGTGGGAGCTCGTGACGGCCGTCGACGGACCGGGAACGCGTCTGACGACGTTCCTGAGCGGATGCCCGTTGCAGTGCCTGTACTGCCACAACCCCGACACCCTCGCGATGAAGGACGGCAAGCCCGTCACGAGCGACGAGCTGCTGACGCGCATCGCCCGCTACCGCGGCGTGTTCGCCGCAACCGGCGGCGGCATCACCCTCTCGGGCGGCGAAGTGCTGATGCAGCCCGCGTTCGCGGCGCGCATCCTGCGCGGGGCGAAGGAGATGGGCATCCACACCACGATCGACACGTCGGGCTTCCTCGGCGCGGCCGCGACCGACGCGATGCTCGACGACATCGATCTCGTGCTGCTCGACGTCAAGAGCGGCGACCCCGACATCTACCGTGAGGTCACCGGGCGCGAACTCGAGCCGACGCTGACCTTCGGCCGGCGTCTGGCCGAGCGTGAGGGCGGCCCCGAGGTGTGGGTGCGGTATGTGCTCGTCCCGGATCTCACGGACGGCGTCGACAACGTCGAGCGGGTCGCGGAATACGCGGCATCCCTCAACGACATCCGTCCCGGAACGGTGACCCGCGTCGAGGTGCTGCCGTTCCACCAGATGGGTCGCGACAAGTGGGCCGCGCTCGGGCGCGAGTACCACCTCGAAGACACGCAGCCCCCGACACCCGAACTCACCGAGCGCGTGCGCGAGCAGTTCCGCGCGCACGGCCTGCAGACGTACTGACCGACCCCCGAACGGTCAGTTCGAGCCCCCACACCGCGGTGACGGGCTCTCCCCCCAGAGGATCAGCCCGCCGTACACCATCCAGCCGGCGGGCTGGTCCCGTCTCTCGCGCGGATCAGCCCGCGGCGATGAGGCGGTCGGCCTCGGCGCGCGCCCAGCGCTCGGCCTCGGCGAGCGATTCGCGCGACAGCTCGGCGGGGGCGTCATGGGCATCCACGACGCGACGCACCGTGTCGAGGATGCCGAGGAAGCTCAACGCCCCCTCGTGGAACGCATCGACGGCCTGCTCGTTGGCGGCGTTGAACACGGCGGGGTAGGTACGGCCGGCGCGGCCCACCTGCTTGGCCAGCGCGACGGCGGGGAACGCCTCGTCGTTCAGCGGCTCGAACGTCCAGGACTGCGCCGCCGTCCAGTCCAGCGGCACGCCGACGCCCGCGACGCGGTGTGGCCAGTCCAGGCCCAGCGAGATCGGCAGCCGCATGTCGGGCGGGGATGCCTGCGCGATCGTCGACCCGTCGACGAACTCGACCATCGAGTGCACGATCGACTGCGGGTGCACGACGACATCGATGTCGTCGTAGTCGACATCGAACAGCAGATGCGCCTCGATGACCTCGAGACCCTTGTTGACGAGCGTCGCGGAGTTCGTCGTCACGACGCGACCCATGTTCCAGGTCGGGTGCGCGAGCGCCTGTGCCGGCGTGACGCCGGCAAGACCCTCGCGCGAGCGTCCACGGAACGGACCGCCGGATGCTGTCAGCACGAGCCTGCGCACCTCGGCCGCCGTCCCGGAGCGCAGCGCCTGCGCCAGCGCCGAGTGCTCGGAGTCGACCGGCACGATCTGCCCGGGGGCGGCGAGCGCCGTGACGAGGTCGCCGCCGACGATGAGCGACTCCTTGTTGGCGAGCGCGAGCGTGCGGCCCGTCTCGAGCGCCGCGAGGGTCGGTCCGAGTCCCACCGAACCGGTGATGCCGTTGAGCACCACGTCGGCTTCGACGTCGCGGACGAGCTGCTCAGCGGCATCCGCCCCGCCGTCACCGGCGAGCACCGTGTGCGCGACGCCGAACTCGGCCGCCTGCGCGGCCAGCAGTTCGGCGTTTCGGCCGGCGGCGAGCCCGACGACCTCGAACCGGTCGCGGCGCTCTCGGATGACGTCGAGCGCCTGCGTGCCGATCGAGCCGGTGGAACCGAGGATCAGGATGCGGCGCATGAGCCGAGCCTATCCGGGTTGCGCGCTATGCCGCCTTCTGCGCACCGAGGATGTCGATCACGAACACGAGCGTCTCGCCGACCAGGTCGCTGTCGTTGATCTCACCCTCGCCGTAGCCGTCTGCGGGGGTGATGACGACGAGCACCTGCGAGCCGACGGTCTGGCCCTCGAGGGCCTTCTGGAACCCCGCGACGAAGCCCGTGGTCGCGGCCGAGTACGGGCTGCCGCCGTCCCACGTGTCGCCGCCGTCGAACAGCTCGCCGGTCGACCAGCGCGCGCCGCGGTACTGGATCAGGACGGTGTCGCCGGAGGCGACCGTGTAGCCGTCGCCCTTCTTCAGGGTCGCGACCTCGGTCTCGGTCGGCGGCGTTGCCGATGTGTCGATCGTGATCGACGGGGTGCCGTCGTCGGCGAGTGTGACCGTCGGCATCCCGTCGACGGGCGCCTGCGGCTCGCCCCACGCGGCGGTGGGCGTCACACCCAAGACATCGATGACGTAGACGACGATGGGCGTCGTCTCGTCGCTGGTCGCACCGGCAATCGTCAGGCGCGAACCGACCGTGGCGCACCCGAACAGCTGGCCGCCGTTCTCGGGTGAGATCTGCTCGGGCAGCAGGTCGCCCGCCTCGTAGCCGGCCTGGTCGAGCACTTCGCCGGTCGTGCCACTGACGACCGTGATGGCGTAGTTGACGAAGTCGCCCGCGACGAGGGCGTCGCCCGTGCCCTCGACGGTGATGGTGCGCTCCAGCGTCAGGTCGGTCGAGTCGATCGGCGTCGTGATCTCGACGGTCGGCGACGAACCGACCTCGCCCGAGACGGTGATGCCCTCAGAGGCGGCTCCAGTCGGCGCAGCCGACGAGCAGAGGTCCGCCGCGACGGTCGCGGTCGCCTCGGGGGTGGCGGTCGTGTCTCCGCTTCCGGCGCAGCCGGCCAGCAGGAGCGCCGAGACGGCGGCGACGGACAGGGCGGCGAGCGGGCGCAGGCGCACGGAAGACCTCACAGGGTGGGTGATCAAGGGATGCCGCGACCCGGGGCATCCCGGGCGTACGACGCTCCCCCATCTTCGCGTACTTTCTTCTGTCCCCGCTGAGAGCGGCGGCCATGCACAGAGCGGAATGGAATCGGGAGTAACCTCGACGGGTGGTAGAAGAGCACGAGAGCGCACCCGACGCGCCCGAGCCCGGTACGCCGGAACCGCAGGACGAGGTCGCTCCGGTCGGCTTCACCTACTATTTCGGGCGCGCCGTGCTCGTCCCGCTGACGAGACTGATCTACCGTCCGCGCATCGAGGGTCGGGGCAACATCCCCCGCAAGGGCAAAGTGATCCTGGCGAGCAATCATCTGTCGTTCATCGACTCGCTGATCATCCCGATGTTTTCACCGCGGCCGGTGTACTTCCTGGCGAAGTCCTCGTACTTCGATGGCAAAGGCATCCGAGGTTGGATCAGCCGGCAGTTCTTCACCGCGATCGGTGCAACCCCCGTCGAACGCGGAGCGGGGCAGGCCGCCCTCGACGCGCTCGACCAGCAGCGCCGGATCCTCGCCTCGGGTCGGGCGATCGCGCTCTACCCCGAGGGCACGCGCTCTCTCGACGGACGCCTGTACAAGGGCCGCACCGGTGTCGCGTTCCTCGCGCTGGAAGAGGGCGCGCAGGTCGTTCCGGTGGGCCTGATCGGCACCAACGAGGCGATGCCCGTCGGCGCGAAGATGCCGAAGCGGCATCCGCGCGTCACGATCCGCTACGGCAAGCCGATCGACCTGTCACACCTGGGCCCCGCGAACAGCGGCAAGGCGCGCCGACTCGCGACCGACGAGATCATGGCCGCGATCCACGAGCTCTCAGGCCAGGAACTCGCGAACGCCTACAACGAGGTCCCCGCCTCAACCCCCGTCGAGCGCCTCAAGCAGGTCCTCCCCCACGAGCGCCGCTGACTCGCGCCGCCGCTCAACGCGAGCTTGCCCTTCTGAACGCGAGCTTGCCCTCGCTTACGCGAGCTTGCCCTTCTGAACGCGAGCTTGCCCTCACTCAGGCAGCCGCGACGACGGCCTCGTGGCGCACGGGGAAGTTCACCGAGTTCGCGATGAAGCACCACTCGTTCGCCTGCGCGTGCGCGGCCTCGGCGGCCTCGATCATCGCGGCATCCGCCACGACGACCTGCGGATGCAGCACGACCTCGCGGAACGCCCCGCCCCCACGGCCGTCCTCAACCATCAGGCCGGTCGCCTCGTCGCGGTACGACACCACGACGACACCCGCCTGCACGCACGCGTGCAGGTACGACAGCAGGTGGCACTCCGACAGCGCTGCCAGCAGCAGGTCTTCGGGGTTCCACTTCGCAGCATCGCCGCGGAAGGGCTTGTCGCTGGATGCCTCCATCGACGACTTCCCGTCGATCGCGATCGTCACCGACCGGTCGTAGTCGCGGTAGCCGCTCGTACCGCTGCCGCGGTTGCCCGTCCACTCACTGTGCAACACGTACCGATGCTCACCGATCATGTCTCTCAGTGTGCCACCCGCCCGGCGGTAGGCTGGGGCGGTGCCAGAGACCCTGACCGTCGCCTCCTCCGTTGAACTCGCCGTCGTCGAGCGCAGCGGGTTCGTCGAGTCGCGGCACGCAGGTGCAGCGATCGTCCTCGATCCCGACGGCGTCCCAGCTCTGACCCTCGGCGACGTCGAAGCGCTGATCCTGCCGCGCTCGAGCCTCAAGCCGCTGCAGGCGCTCGGTAGCATCACCGCCGGCGCGACTCTCGACGGCGAGCGCCTGGCGCTCGCGACGGCGAGCCACTCCGGCACCGATCGCCACGTCGCGGTCGTGCGCGACATCCTCGCCGCCGCCGGGCTCGGCGAGTCAGACCTCGGATGCCCCGCGGCATGGCCGACCGACACGGCGACACGCGACGAGCTCGTGCGCGAGCTCGGGCAGCCCGAGCGCATGCGCATGAACTGCTCGGGCAAGCACGCAACGATGCTGCTGGCGTGCACCGCCAACGGCTGGGACACCGCGACGTACCTCGACCCCGGGCATCCGCTTCAAGTGCACATCCGCGAGGTCATCGAACGCCTCACCGGCGCGAAGATCACGACGACGGCCGTCGACGGCTGCGGTGCGCCCGTGCACGCGATGAGCCTGTCGGCGCTCGCGCGCGCGACGCACCGCATCGGCACGTCTTCCGAGCGCTCACCGTTCGCGCTGCACCGCACCGCCGGAGCGCTCGTGCGCGCCGTGCGCGAGAACCCGTGGGCGATCGACGGCCCCGGCAGGCCGGACACGATCGCGATCGAGCACCTCGGCGTCTTCGCGAAGGGCGGCGCGGAGGGCGTCATGATCATGGTCGCCCCGAACGGCGCGACGGTTGCTCTGAAGGTGCTCGACGGCAACGGCCGCGCGGCGACGGCGATCGCCCTCGCCCTGCTCACCCGCGTCGGCGCCCTGTCTGCCGCCGACGTCGCACAGACGATGACCCAGCTTCCGCTGACCGTGACCGGCGGCGGCAAGGATGTCGGCCAGATCCGGCCGACCGTGTAGCGGTCCCGACGCTCACAAGGCGGAGGGACTCAGAGAGGAGTTCCATGCGCATCTGTGTTCCGACCGAGATCAAGAACAACGAGTATCGGGTCGCGCTCACGCCCGCTGGCGTGCACGACCTCGTCGCCTCGGGGCACGACGTGTTCGTGCAGCGCGGCGCCGGCGCCGGTTCGTCCATGTCGGATGCCGAATATGAGGATGCCGGCGCGACGCTGCTGGACGATCCCGCCGACCTGTGGGCGCGCGCCGAGCTGCTGCTGAAGGTCAAGGAGCCGATCGCATCCGAGTATCCGTATTTCCGCGACGACCTCGTCCTGTTCACGTACCTGCACTTGGCCGCCGACCGCACGCTGACCGACCGCCTCGTCGAAGGCGGCGTGACCGCGATCGCCTACGAGACCGTGCAGTTGCCGGGTGGCGGGCTGCCCCTGCTCGCGCCGATGAGCGAGGTCGCGGGCCGCCTCGCGCCGACTGTCGGCGCGGCAACCCTGATGCGCTCGGCGGGCGGGCTCGGCCTGCTGATGTCGGGAGTGCCGGGCACGCGCCCCGCGACCGTGACGATCATCGGCGGGGGCGTCGCGGGCGCCAACTCGGCCTATATCGCCGCGGGGCTCGGTGCCGACGTCACGATCTTCGACACGAACATCGCGCGGCTGCGGTTTCTCGACGATCATTTCCAGGGGCGGGTCAAGACCGCGGCATCCAACCCGCTCGACCTCGATCGGGCGGTCGTCGCATCCGACCTGGTGATCGGGTCGGTGCTGATCCCCGGAGCGAAGGCGCCCAAGCTCGTCACGAACGACATGGTCGCCCGCATGCGCCCCGGCTCGGTGCTGGTGGACATCGCCGTCGACCAGGGCGGATGCTTCGCCGACACGCACCCGACGACGCACGCCGAGCCGACGTTCCCGGTGCACGGCAGTGTGTTCTACTGCGTCGCGAACATGCCCGGAGCCGTGCCGAACACGTCGACATCCGCCCTGACGAACGCGACGATGCCGTACATCCGCCGCATCGCGGCGCTCGGCTGGCAGGATGCCCTGCGCTCCGACCCCGCGCTGGCCGCGGGCCTCAATACAACCGGCGGCCACATCGTCAACGCCGGCGTCGCGACCGCCCACGGACTCGACTCACGCGCGGTGGCGGAGGTGCTCGGGTAGGCGGGAGGGTGCCGCCGGCAATGTGGTCTGTGCCGGTTAGCACCCGCCGTCACGCTCGCGGAAGGGTGACGCGGCGCACGCCGCCGTCACCGCCTGACGAGAGCGCCCACGCGCGGCCGACACCAGGCTGGACGTACGGCGGCAGGTCACGACGGCCGGTCACGGCGCGATACTCCGCTGAGCACTCGGCGTCGACGACGAGCTCGCCGCGCGCACGCGCCTCGCCGAGGGCACGCCACTGGGCGAGCCAGTCCTCGGGCGAACCGACCAGCAAAGCCGGCTTGCCGATGACATCGGTGGCGGATGCCCCGGCATCCGCCACCTCGATGACTCGCACGCCCGCCGCGACGCAGGCCGCACGCACCGCGTCGCCGCGCGGTCCAGGGGCCAGGACGAGCGCGGCCGGGCGCGTCGTGTCGAGGGCTGGATGCCAGAGCGGGGCGGCCTCGGTCGCCATCGGTGCGGTGCGGCGGCGCAGGCCGGCCGAGGGCGCGATGCCGGCGTCGCGTGTGGCGATCTGGCGGGCCCGGGCCTCGTCCGGTGCGGCCACGTCGGCTGCCTTCGGCATGGCCGCGTCAGCCACGCCCGCCTCCTCCGCCACGGCACTGTCGGCCTCGTCCGCCACGGCGAACTGCACGAGCATCCGACCCCACCGGCCACGGCCCGCCGGAGCGCCGGCGACGAAGTCGACCGACTCACCGCCCGCGGCGACGTGGTCGGCACGGGTGGGCAGCGGCAGGATCGCCCGCTGCGGAAGAAGGTCAAGGGTCCGGCCGAGGGTCCCCGACACCCGCGTCGCCGACACGACGACCACGATCCCCCGCGTGCGCGCCTCGCGCGCCGCCCGATCGAGCGCGGCAAGCCATACGGCCGCGTGCTCGGGCGGGAACCGTGCCGCCAGCGCATCGACGTCGTCGACCAGCACCGTGGCGCCGGCCGGCACCCGGTCCAGCGCCGTGACGAGGTCCCACGCGAGCTCGAGGTCAGCGGGCACCCACAGCGCGTGTCGCGCTTGCGCCGCAACCGTGCGCAGCAGAGACGTACGCCCGCTGCCCGGGCCACCGATGACGGCGAATCCCACGGCATCCGGCGCGAGAGTGACCAGCGACTGCCGCTGCTGCTCGGGCTGATCGGCGAGGCCCAGCACGACCGGCCGCTCTGCGGGCGCCGCAGCCCCCACCCGCACCACCGCCTCGCTCACCGAGACCCGGGTGGGCAACGGCGGCAGCCACGGCCGACGCGCCGGCAGCATCCCGGCCGTCTCTTCGCGCAGCGCGCGCAATGCCGCCTCGTCGCACCGCGCGATCCGGACGGCGCGCGGCCCCGAGTCGGCCCCACGGCGCACGAGTGCCATCCCCCGCGCGAGCGCGGTCCCGGGCAGGTGCGCGGCGTCGTCGACGCCGAGCACGGTGCGCGAGTCCGCGGCATCCGTCACGCGCAGGGCGATGCGCAGCGGCGCGTTCGCCAGCACGCCGTCGCGAAAGGCTCCGCCGGCACGCTGCGACGCGAGCACGAGATGCATGCCCAGCGCCCGCCCGCGCGCGGCGATGTCGGCGAACAGCTCGTGCAGTTCGGGCCGCGCCGTCACGAGCGCGGCGTACTCGTCCACGACGATGACGAGCCGCCCGAGCGCTCCGGCGGCTTCTTCGACATCTCGCGCGCCCACGCCCGCGAGCACCCGCTCGCGATGATGGACCTCGGCGCGCAGACTCTCGACCGCACGCAGGGCCTGCTCTTCGTCGAGGTCGGTCAGCACGCCCGTCACGTGCGGCAACGCGGCGAGCGCGTCGAAGGTCCGCCCACCCTTGAAGTCGACCAGCAGCAGCGCCACCTGCTGCGGCGAGCGCCCCCGGCACATCCCGACGATCCAGGTCGTCAGCAGCTCACTCTTGCCCGAGCCTGTGACGCCGATCACGACCGCGTGCGGACCGTCCGTGACCAGGTCGAGCGTGACCGGGTCTCCCCCGCTGACGCCCACCGTCGCGCCCAGCGACGAAGACCCGCCGTCCGGCCCGGCCGGCAGCTCACCGACCGTGATCGGGCCGTCCCCACGCTGCCCGAGCGTCGTGGCTCGCGCGGCGAGCGCCGCTATCACGACCTCGGCCTGCCCGTGCGACACCGCCTCGACCTGCACCTGCCGCGAGACGCCGTCATGGTCGAGGCGCGCCAGACCGCCCGCGGCAAGCGTCAGCACGGCCGCACACCGCGGCGGCGGCGGCGCTCCGTCGCCGACCTGCACGATCGGGATGTCCGCGTCCGCGGGCAGAGGCCGGTCGCCCGCGCCGACGAACAGCACGGCCCCACGCGTCGCCTCCGCGTGCGGCAGCGTCGCAAACGCGGCGGATGCCCCAAACGACGCGGACGCCCCGAATGACGCGGATGCCCCCGCACCCGGCGCGTCCGCGACCCGCACCCGCCCCGGCGCCTGCGTGAGACACACCTGCAGCGCGAGCGCCCGCACGACCGCCGCGGCCGGCACCGGTGGCCCGCACACGGCGATCCCCGCCGTCAGCGGCACCACGACAGGGACGTCTTCGATCGTGTGCGCGCGACGACGCAGCGCACGCGCCTGCGCATCCTGCGGCTCTCCGTCGACCCGCAGGGCGCTCACCCCCGTGCCCCGGCCGACGACGATCGCGTCCTCGCGGCCCGGCACGACCCGCCAGATCTCGTCGGGGTCGTCGGCGAACCCCGCGAGATCGGGCGTGCGCCGCCAGGCGCGGCGGCGCTCCTGCTCGTGGCGGCGCACGATCTCGTCGTCGAGCCCCGCCAGCGTCGCGGCGGCCTCGCGCCGGGTGCGCCGCGTCGCGCGGCGCCGGTTTCGCCACCCGTCGAGGAAGGAAGCCGCAGCCATGAGCGGGCCGAGCGCGGCGAACCACAGCGCGTACACCGATCCGGTCAGCCGCCACAGCACGATCGCGCCGACGACCGGAACGACCGCCGCGGCGACCGGGAGCGCCGGTCGGGCCGGCACGGCGGGTGCGGCGGGAAGGCGAAGGGGTTCGTCGAGGTCATCCAGCATGCGCGACAGTCAACCGCGCCGGCGCCGCGCGTGGCGGCGCGAGACCCCGATCAGTGGATGGTTTCGCTCAATCCTCGATTGGGGAGGAGGCGGTGTGCGTCAGCTTCGCGTTCAGCACCACGATCGTGATGTTGTCGCGCCCGCCGTTCTCGAGCGCCGCCTCGAGCATGTCGTCAGCGGCTTCGGTCGGGTCGTCATGCTGCAGCAGGAAGTGCAGGATGCCGTAGTCCGTGAGCTCCTTCGTGAGCCCGTCGCTGCAGATCACGAACCGGTCGCCGTCGACGACCTCGAGGCGCACGTAATCGGGCGATACCCCGTCCGACGGACCGACGGCGCGCGTGATGACGTTGCCGTAAGGGTGGTTCTCGGCCTCTTCGGGCGTGAGCCGGCCCGCCGCGATGAGCTCCTGCACGACCGAATGATCGGTCGTCACCTGCGCGAGCCCGCCGTCGCGGAACAGGTAGACGCGCGAATCGCCGATGTTGAGCGTCACCCACGTCGGCTCGTCGCCGGTGAGGTCGAGGTACACGCCGGTCACCGTTGTGCCGGTGCCCTCGTCTGTCGTCTCGGGGTGCGAAGCGATGTCGGTCACGGCCTTGGCCAGGGCCTTCTCGATCGTCTTGGGGCTCACGTCGCCCTTTGTCGCGACGGCGGTCAGGCGCTCGATCGCGCTGGCGCTCGCGATCTCGCCGCCGATGTGTCCGCCCATGCCGTCGGCCACGACGAACAGCGGGAAGTGCGCCAGCATGGCATCCTGGTTCACTTCTCGTCGACGTCCGCGATGAGTCACCTCCGACCATCGCAGTTCGAGCGCGCCGTCCGCGAGAGGGACGGTGCGCGACTGGGTCGCGGGTTCGGGCACGGTCACACTCTAGTGGACCGCTCCCCCGCGCCCGCGGAGGCATCCCCGGGTTCCTCCGACCCGTCGCCGCTAGCGGGGGCATCGAACTGCGCGTTGTACAGCCGCCAGTACGCGCCGCGCGCGGCGAGCAGCTCGTCGTGCGTGCCCTGCTCGACGATCGCGCCGGCCTCCATCACGAGGATCAGGTCGGCATCGCGGATCGTCGACAGCCGGTGCGCGATCACGAACGAGGTGCGGTCGCGACGCAGGCGCGACATCGCCCGCTGGATCAGCAGCTCGGTGCGCGTGTCGACCGAGCTCGTGGCCTCGTCGAGGATGAGGATGCGCGGGGCGGACAGGAACGCCCGCGCGATCGTGACGAGCTGACGCTCGCCGACCGACAGGTTGGTCGCTTCGTCATCGAGCATCGTGTCGTAGCCGTCCGGCAGGGCGTGCACGAACCGGTCGACGTAGGCGGCGGTCGCCGCCGCGATGATCTGCTCTTCCGTGGCATCCGGATCGCCGTACGCGATGTTCTCGCGGATCGTTCCGGCGAACAGCCACGTGTCCTGCAGCACCATGCCGGTGCGCGAGCGCAGGTCGTCACGCGTCATGAGCTGGGTGTCGACGCCGTCGAGCGTGATGGCGCCAGCATCGACGTCGTAGAACCGCATGATGAGGTTCACGAGCGTCGTCTTCCCCGCGCCGGTGGGTCCGACGATCGCGACCGTACTGCCGGGTTCTGCGCGGAGCGACAGCGCATCGATCAGCGGGCGGTCGGGCGTGTAGCGGAACGACACGTCTGCGAACGCGAGGTCGGCCGCGGCGTCGGGCACCGTCTGCGCCGGGTCGGCGTCGGTGGTCTGCTCGTCTTCGTCGAGCAGCTCGAACACGCGCTCGGCGCTCGCGACGCCGGACTGCAGCAGGTTCGCCATCGAGCCCAGCTGGCTGAGCGGCTGTGTGAACTGGCGCGAGTACTGGATGAACGCCTGCACATCGCCGATCGACATGAGACCCGCGGCGACCTGGAGTCCGCCGATGACGGCGATCGCGACGTAGACGAGGTTCCCGATGAACATCATCGCCGGCATGATGATGCCGGAGAGGAACTGCGCGCCGAAGCTCGCCCGGTACACCTCGTCGTTCTCGGTCTCGAACTCGGTCTCGGCGTCTTTCTGGTGCCCGAAGACCTTGACGACCGTGTGACCCGAGAAGGTCTCTTCCACGCGCGCGTTGAGGATGCCCGTGGCTCGCCACTGCGCGACGAACAGCTTCTGCGAGCGGCGCGCGACCAGCATCGTGATGACGATCGTCAGCGGAATGGTCACGAGCGCGACGACGGCCAGGATCGGCGAGATCACGAACATCATCACGAGCACGCCGATGACCGTCAGCAGTGAGGTGATCACCTGCGACAGCGTCTGCTGCATCGTCTGGCCGATGTTGTCGACGTCGTTCGTGACGCGGCTCAGCAGCTCGCCGCGCTGCACGCGGTCGAAGTAGGCGAGCGGCAGCCGGTGGATCTTGTCTTCGACCTGCACGCGCAGGCGGTGCATCGCGCGCTGCACGATGCCGTTGAGCAGCCGCGCCTGCAACCAGCCGAACAGGGATGCCAGCACGTACACGCTCAGCACGGCGATGATGACGACGGCAAGGCGATCGAAGTCGATGCCGGCACCGGGGGTGAAGTCCAACGCCGAGAGCATGTCGGCCTGCTGCTGATTGCCACTCGCGATCAGCTGATCGATCACCTGCTGCTTGGTCGCCCCGGCCGGCACCTGCAACGAGATGAACCCCGCGAAGATGATGTTGGTGCCCTCGCCGAGGATCTTGGGCCCCGCGACACTGAGTGCGACAGACAGGATGCCCAGGACGAGCACGACGACGAGCCCCGGGAGATCGACACGCAAGGTGCCCAGGAGCCGCTTGGCACTCGGTCCGAAGTTCTGCGCCTTCGCGCCCGGGGCCATGCCGCCGCCCGGTCCGCGCCCGCCCATCGGCCCCCGCGGGCCGGGTGCGGGTCGCGTGGATGCCGCGCCGCTCATGCCGCCTCCCTTGCCGAGAGCTGCGAATCGACGATCTCGCGGTACGTCTCGCAGGTCTCCACCAGTTCGTCGTGCGTACCGAGCCCCACGATGCGACCGTGGTCGAGGACGATGATCTGGTCGGCGTGCTGGATCGTCGAGACGCGCTGCGCGACGACGATGCGCGTGGCATCCGGCAGCGCCTCATCGAGAGCGCGCCGCAGCGCGGCGTCGGTCTTGAGGTCGAGCGCCGAGAACGAGTCGTCGAAGACGTACACCTCGGGCTGCTTGGCGAGGGCCCGCGCGATCGCGAGGCGCTGCCGCTGGCCACCCGACACGTTCGTGCCGCCCTGCGCGATCGGGGCCTCGAGACCGCCATCGAGCCCGCGCACGAAGTCGGCGGCCTGTGCGAGTTCGAGTGCGCGCCACAGGTCGGCATCCGTCGCTTCACGGTCGCCGTAGCGGAGGTTCGAGGCGACGGTGCCCGCGAACAGGAACGCGCGCTGCGGGACGAGCCCGACGCGCGCCCACAGGTCGTCCGGGTCCATCTGCCGCACGTCGACGCCGTCGACGCTCACGGAGCCGCCGGTCACGTCGAACAGTCGCGCGATGAGGCCGATCAGCGTCGTCTTGCCCGAGCCCGTCGAACCGATGATCGCGGTCGTCGTGCCCGGCTCGGCGGTGAACGTGATGCCGCGCAGCACGGCATCCTCGGCACCGGGATACGTGAAGTCGACGTCGTCGAACACGATCCGTCCACTCGTGCCCGCCACCGCGACCGGCTCGGCCGGCGCGTGCACCGACGGCTCGGTCTCGAGCACCGCGCCGATGCGGTCGGCGCAGACAGCAGCACGCGGGATCATGACGAACATGAAGGTCGCCATCATGACCCCCATGAGGATCTGCATGAGGTAGTTGAGGAACGCGAACAGCGTGCCGATCTCGACCCCGTGGTTCTGCACCTGGTCGGCTCCGAACCAAATGACCGCGGTCGACGACACGTTCATGACGAGCATGACCGCGGGGAACATGAGCGCCATCAGGTTGCCGGCGCGCAGCGCGGTCTCCATGACGCTTTCGCTCGCCTGCCCGAACCGCTGCCGCTCTTCGTTCTCACGGACGAAGGCGCGGATGACGCGGATGCCGGTCAGTTGCTCGCGCAGGATCTGGTTGATGCGGTCGATGCGTGCCTGCATCTTCGTAAAGGCCGGCACCATCCGCACGACGATGAGCGAGACGGTCACCAGCAGCACGGGCACCGCGACAGCCATGAGCCACGACAGACCGGCATCCTGCCGCACCGCCATGATGACGCCGCCGATCGCCAGCATCGGCGCCGAGACCATGACGGTCGCCGACATCTGCACGAGCATCTGCACCTGCTGCACGTCGTTCGTGTTGCGCGTAATCAGCGACGGTGCCCCAAACTGACCGACCTCGCGTTGCGAGAACGCGACGATCTGGTGGAAGACGGATGACCGCAGTCGGCGCCCCATGCCCATCGCCAGTCGCGAGCCGAAGTAGACCGCGACGACCGAGCACACGACCTGCACGAGGCTGACGGCGAGCATGATCCCGCCGGTGCGCCAGATGTAGTCGATGTCGCCCGTGACGACGCCCTGATCGATGATGTCGGCGTTCAGCGTCGGCAGCAGCAGCGAGGCGATCGACTGTCCGAGCTGGAACACGATCACCAGCAACAGCAGCGGCCAGGCCGGCGCCAGATAGCGCACCAGGAGCTTCCAGAGCATCCGGCCACCCTTCTGAGGTTCGGGCGCTCGGACAACCGCGCGCGGATCGACGCTACGCCCATCGCCGCGCGCGGTTCAAGCGCGCCCGTGCGCCCTCAGCGAACCTGGCTCAGACGCGCGGAGTGTCGTCGCCGGATGCCTCGGCGGGCGGCTCCGGCGCCTCGGGGCTCGCCGGCGTCTCGGGGCTCGCTGGCGGCTGCGGGCTTGCCGGAGGCTGCGCGGCTGCCGGCGGGGTGGCCGGCGGCTGGTAGCCCGCCGGGGGTGCGGGAGGCTGGTAACCGGCGGGCGGAGCCGGAGGCTGGTAGCCCGCGGGCGGCTGGTAGCCCGCCGGAGGCACCGCCCCCGCGGACGGCTGCACCGGCACGCCGGCCCACACGGTGCGGTCGGCGAAGAAGGCGTTCGTCGCCCACGGCGCCGGCGCGACGTTCGGGTTCCAGCGGGACTGGTCGAACGCGTTGATGCCGTACCAGACGATGCCCACCAGCACGTAGAGGATGACCCACGGGGTATCCTTCTGCAGCTTCAGCCCGACCCGCCACGCGGCCATGGCACCGGCTGCGACCGGCAGCAGGAAGAGGATCCAGCCGACGCCGGGGATCTGTCCGAGCACGATGGCGGCGCCCCACGCGATCAGCATGACCCAGGGGCTCAGGTCGCCGAGCTTGCCGAACACCATGAAGTTGTACACGGGCACCCACGCGCGCCACTTGCCCTGCACTCCGGCCTTGTCGAAGATCTTCATCAGGAACCACGAGGTCAGCACGTAGGCCGCCGCGGCGAAGAGGAAGACGAAGAATCCGAATACCGCGAGGATCGCGTAGGCTCCCGCGCCCGAGTAATCAGCCATGAGGCACCCTCCTGAGGTGACATCGTGCGGCTCGCGCCGCGACGTAGCGGGGCATTCGCCCCGACAGGTGACATCGTAGGGGGTCACCGTGTCGCGCCCGCAACATGTCGGTGCTCGCGTGGTGCCGACCCGCTCGATAGCCTGACGACAGGCATCCATCGGAAGGACCATCATGAGCGACGCGACGACACCCACTCCCCCGCCGTTGCCCGACCGTCCCGCCGCGCAGGCTGCCGCCGAGACGCCCGAGCCCGCCGGCGGCATCGCCGGCGTCGATGACACGGGCGTGCCGCGCCTCGTCGGCGAGCTCGACGACATCGGGCGCGGGTTCCTCTCCGCCCTGTTCGACATCACCTTCACGCGCTTCATCACGCGACGCCTCGCGAGTGTGTTCTATCTCGTCGGCCTCGTCGCGATCGGCATCGCGTTCGTGTCGGCGCTGTTCGGCGGCGTGATCTCGGGCATCCGCTCGCTCGGCTGGAACCTCGGGGGTGGCATCGCGCTCATCGCGTCGACCGTCATCGTCGTGCCGGTGCTCGCGTTCCTCGCCGTCGTGCTGCTGCGCTTCGTCATCGAGGCGGGCGTCGCGCTGGTCGCCATCGCCGAGAACACCGAGCGCACCGCCGCCAACACCCTGCGTGACTGACGCCGCGCGACCCCCGCCTCAGTTTGGGGACGCCACGCCACTGTCGCACCGCGCCAGTTGGGGTCGCCACTGGTCGCCTCACGCCGATCGACGCGACCACCCGCGACCCCAAACCCGACGGCACCCGACCGCACGCGACCCTAAACCTTCATCCGGCCCTTTCTGTCGCTGCGGCGCCCGCGAGCCCGCACGAACGGACGGATGAACAGGATGCCCCGCACACGGGCATCCTCCATCCGGCCCTTCCTATCGCTGCCGCGCCCGACAACCCACAGAAGGGGCCGGACGAGCGGACTGCCCACCAGTGTCACGCCGCCCCACTTTAGGGTCGCCCCTGGTCGCCTCACGGCGTCCGATGCGACCACACGCGACCCCAAACCCACAGGCACCCGACCACACGCGACCCCAAACCCGCAGGCACCCGACCACACGCGACCCCAAACCCGCGGGCACCCGACCACACGCGACCCCAAACTCGAAGGCACCCGACCGAACGCGACCCCAAACTCGCGCGGGAACGGGCCCTACACGACGAGGTCGAGTTCGCCCGGCGCTCCCGCACGCACCTCAAGGCCAGTGGATGCCGCCCAGCGGACGAATGCCGCAGGTGTGGCGACGCGCGGCCGCGCCTCAGCGAGCCGGCGCACCAGATCGCCCTTCGCGTGCTTGTTGAAGTGGTTGAGCGCCCGCACGGTGCCGTCGGCGCCCGCGGTCACGACCCGCAGATACGCCGTCGCGACGCCTTCAGGCACGGGGCCGAGCGCCGCATAGGCCTCCGAGCGCAGGTCGAGCACGAACTGCGGCGCAGCCACGGCGAGAGCCGCCGTGGTGGCATCCGCCCAGTGCCGCCGCAGAGCAGGCAGGCCCGGCAGCCCCGTGCCCGCGGCGAGCCGGTAGGCCGGGATCGCGTCGAGGGCACCGACCGGGCCGAACGGCGCCGAGTGGATCAGGACGTGCGCCCCGAGCCAGCGCCGCGCGGCAGGCGCGAGTGTCGAGGCATCCAGCGCGTCATACAACACACCCGTGTAGCGGTCGATCGCGGGCATCGTCGGCGCTGTGCGCAGGGCGGCATTGGCGGCGACCTCGTGGCGTTGCCGTGGTGACAGCCTCAGAACGCGCGCGGCCTCGTCCTCATCGCCGCTGAGGGTCACGAGCGCGTCGACGACAGCCGCGCGCTGCGGCGCGAGCTGCGGCAACGCGAGGCGACCGAGATCGAGAGGCCGCGCGCGCCCGCCCGCGCGCTTGGTCTCGCTCGGCGGCAGCAGAATCAGCACAGCGGGGCTCCAGTGAAAGCGAGAAACCACTCTCGCGTGAGGAAACCACGGCTGATGTGGTTTCTCGCGCGAGAGTGGTTTCTCAGCGGGTGTTGGCGGTCAGGACAGCAGAGCGGCGTGGCCGGCGACGATCGTGAGCTCGTCGCGCTCCATCGACAGGAAGCCGGAGTGTGCGCTCGCGGTGACCTTGGTGCCGTCAGTCTGAGTGATGCGCACCTGACCTTCGGCGAGGATCGCCAGAACGGGCTCGTGCCCCGTCATGAAGCCGATCTCGCCCTCGACGGTCTTGGCGACGACGAGGGATGCCTCGCCGTGCCAGACCTCCTCCTCCGCGGAGACGAGGGTGACGGTCAGCGCCATCTCAGCTGTTCTCCTTCTGGATCTGCGCCCACTTCTCTTCGACGTCGGAGATGCCACCGACGTTGAAGAACGCCTGCTCGGCGACGTGGTCGAAGTCACCCTTGACGATCGCGTCGAACGACTCAATGGTCTCCTTGATCGGGACCGTGGAGCCCTCGACACCGGTGAACTTCTTCGCCATGTAGGTGTTCTGCGAGAGGAACTGCTGGATGCGGCGCGCACGGGCGACGACGATCTTGTCCTCTTCGGAGAGCTCGTCGACACCGAGGATCGCGATGATCTCCTGCAGTTCTTTGTTCTTCTGCAGGATCTGCTTCACGGCGGTGGCCACACGGTAGTGGTCCTCACCGATGTAGCGCGGGTCGAGGATGCGGCTCGTCGAGGTCAGCGGGTCGATCGCGGGGTACAGACCCTTCGACGCGATCTCACGGCTGAGCTCGGTCGTCGCGTCGAGGTGGGCGAAGGTCGTCGCAGGGGCCGGGTCGGTGTAGTCGTCGGCGGGCACGTAGATCGCCTGCAGCGAGGTGATCGAGTGACCACGCGTCGAGGTGATGCGCTCCTGGAGCACGCCCATCTCGTCGGCGAGGTTCGGCTGGTAGCCCACGGCCGAAGGCATGCGGCCGAGAAGGGTCGACACCTCGGAACCGGCCTGCGTGAAGCGGAAGATGTTGTCGATGAACAGCAGCACGTCCTGCTTCTGCACGTCGCGGAAGTACTCCGCCATCGTCAGAGCCGAGAGGGCGACGCGCAGACGCGTCCCCGGCGGCTCGTCCATCTGGCCGAACACAAGGGCGGTCTTGTCGAAGACGCCCGCCTCTTCCATCTCGCCGATGAGGTCGTTGCCCTCACGCGTGCGCTCACCGACACCGGCGAAGACGGAGACACCACCGTGGTCCTGCGCGACGCGCTGGATCATCTCCTGGATGAGGACGGTCTTGCCGACGCCGGCACCGCCGAACAGGCCGATCTTTCCACCCTGCACGTACGGCGTGAGCAGGTCGATCGACTTGATTCCGGTCTCGAACATCTCGGTCTTCGACTCGAGCTGGTCGAAGTTCGGCGCCTGACGGTGGATGCCCCAGCGCTCGGTGATCTCGACGGTCTCGCCCGGCTCGAGGTTGAGGATGTCGCCGGTGACGTTGAAGACCTTGCCCTTGGTGACGTCGCCGACGGGAACCGTGATGGGGCCGCCGGTGTCGCGCACCTCCTGGCCGCGGACCATGCCGTCGGTCGGCTTCAGCGAAATCGCGCGGACGAGGTCGTCGCCGAGGTGCTGCGCGACCTCGAGCGTGATCTCGGTCGACTCGCCGTCGATCGTGATCGTCGTCTTGAGCGCGTTGTAGATGTCGGGGATCGAGTCGTGCGGGAACTCGATGTCGACGACCGGGCCGGTGACGCGTGCAACGCGCCCGACGACCGTCGTCTCGGCCTTATCGGCGGTGGCGGTGGCAGTCATTGTCTGTCTCTTTCGGTGTGGTCGTTACTTGCCGGATGCCAGGGCATCGGCGCCGCCGACGATCTCGGCGATCTGCTGAGTGATCTCGGCCTGACGCGCGTTGTTGCGCAGGCGGGTGTAGTCGGTGATGAGCTTGTCGGCGTTGTCGCTCGCGCTCTTCATCGCCTTCTGTGTCGCGGCGTGCTTGGCAGCCGACGACTGCAGCAGTGCGTTGAACACGCGGCTCTGCACGTACGTCGGCAGCAGTGCGTCGAGGACGACCTCGGGGCTCGGCTCGAACTCGTACAGGGGGTACACCTGCGTCGCGGCCGTCTCGTCGGTGCCTTCTTCGGCTTCAACGACCTCGAGGGGCAGCAGACGCACGGTCTGCGGCTCCTGGGTCATCATGCTGACGAAGCGGTTGAACACGAGGTGGATCTCGTCGACGCCACCCGCCTCTTCGCCGCCCAGGTCGTAGGCGTCCAGAAGGGCGCCGGCGATCTGCTCGGCCGTGTTGAAGTGCGGCGTGTCGGTGTCGCCGATCCACTCCCCGGCCGACGGCAGGCGCCGGAACTGGAAGTAGCCGACGGCCTTGCGACCGACGAGGTAGTACTGCACGTCCTTGCCCTGCGACCGCAGCAGTTCGCCCAGCTGCATGCCCTCGCGGAGGATCTGCGAGTTGAATGCGCCGGCGAGTCCGCGGTCGGAGGCGAAGATGACCACCGCGCTGCGGCGGATCACTTCACGCTCGGTCGTGAGCGGGTGCTGCGTGTTGGAGTGCGTCGCCACGGCGGAGACGGCGCGCGTCACGGCCCGCGAGAAGGGTGAGGACGCGCGCACGCGCGCCATCGCCTTCTGAATGCGCGAAGCCGCGATGAGTTCCATCGCCTTCGTGATCTTCTTGGTCGTCTGAGCAGAAGAGATCTTCTGCTTGTAGACCCGGAGTTGTGCGCCCATGGCTCAGTCTCAGTCGCCGGGCCTCAGCCGCGGCGGCCCTTGACGATCTGCGCCTGGTTCACGTCCTCCTCGTGCGCGGCAGCGACCTCTTCGTGGCCCGGCTTGTTGATGGCCTGGCCCTTGCCACCCTGGAACTCCAGGATGAAGGCATCCGTCACCTTGTCGAGCTCGGCGAGCGTGGCGTCATCGAGGACGTTGGTCTCGCGCAGCGTGTCGAGGATCGTCGTGTTGCGCTTGAGGTAGTCGAGCAGGTCGCGCTCGAAGCGGAGCACGTCCTCGACCTCGATCGAGTCGAGCTTACCGTTGGTGCCGGCCCAGATCGAGACGACCTGCTCTTCGACGGGGTACGGGTCGTACTGCGGCTGCTTGAGCAGCTCGGTCAGACGCGCACCACGGTCGAGCTGACGACGCGAGGCTGCGTCGAGGTCGGACGCGAACATCGCGAACGCCTCGAGCGAGCGGTACTGGGCAAGCTCGAGCTTGAGCGTTCCCGAGACCTTCTTGATCGACTTGACCTGAGCGTCACCACCGACACGCGAGACCGAGATACCCACGTCGACAGCGGGGCGCTGGTTGGCGTTGAACAGGTCGGACTGCAGGAAGATCTGGCCGTCGGTGATCGAGATCACGTTGGTCGGGATGTACGCCGACACGTCGTTGGCCTTCGTCTCGATGATCGGCAGGCCCGTCATCGAACCCGCGCCCAGCTCGTCCGACAGCTTCGCGCAACGCTCGAGCAGACGCGAGTGCAGGTAGAAGACGTCGCCGGGGTATGCCTCGCGGCCCGGCGGGCGGCGCAGCAGCAGCGACACGGCTCGGTAGGCCTCGGCCTGCTTCGACAGGTCATCGAAGATGATCAGGACGTGCTTGCCGCCGTACATCCAGTGCTGGCCGATGGCCGAACCGGTGTAAGGGGCGAGGTACTTGAAGCCGGCGGGGTCGGATGCGGGAGCGGCGACGATCGTCGTGTACTCCATGGCTCCGGCGTCCTCGAGCGCACCCTTGACGGAGGCGATCGTCGAGCCCTTCTGGCCGATGGCGACGTAGATGCAGCGGACCTGCTTGTTGACATCGCCCGAGTCCCAGTTGGACTTCTGGTTGATGATCGTGTCGATCGCGATGGCCGTCTTGCCGGTCTGGCGGTCGCCGATGATGAGCTGGCGCTGGCCGCGGCCGACGGGGATCATGGCGTCGATAGCCTTGATGCCGGTCTGCATGGGCTCGTGCACGCTCTTGCGCTGCATGACGCCGGGCGCCTGCAGCTCGAGGGCACGACGACCCTCGGTCGCGATGTCGCCGAGACCGTCGATCGGGTTGCCGAGCGGGTCGACGACACGGCCGAGGTAGCCGTCGCCGACGGCGACCGACAGGACCTCACCGGTGCGGGTGACCTTCTGGCCCGCCTCGATGCCGGAGAAGTCGCCGAGAACGACGACACCGATCTCGTTCTCGTCGAGGTTCAGCGCGAGGCCCTCGATGCCGTTCTCGAAGCGGACGAGCTCGTTCGCCATGACGCCGGGAAGACCCTCGACGTGGGCGATGCCGTCGGCCGCGTCGACGACCGTGCCGACCTCGGTCGCACTCGCGGACGCCGGCTCGTAGGCGGCGACGAAGTCCTTCAGCGCATCCCGGATGGCATCGGGGCTGATGGTGAGATCTGCCATGGTGTTCCTTCTGTTTCAGCCAGCGAGGCGCTGGCGCAAGTCGTTGATTCGGGAAGAGACAGTGCCGTCGATGACGTCGTCGCCGATCTCCACACGCATGCCGCCGAGGACCTCGGGGTCCACGATGACGTTGACGGTGACGTCGCTGCCGTAGCGCGTGCTGAGCGCCTGCGCGAGGCGCTGCTGCTGCGCGGCATCCAGCGCCGTGGCGACACGCACCGTCGCGACCGTTCGGCCACGCTCGTCGGCGACGAGGCGCAGCGCACGATTCAGCAGGGCGCGCACACGCCGCTCACGCGGCTGCTGCACGAGCTGCGACGCGATGAGCGTCGTCGCCGCACTCGCCTGACCGGAGAACAGCTTCTCGATGAGTGCACCCTTGGCGGATGCCTCACCGAGGCGGCTGCCGAGGGCGAGCTCGAGCTCGGGGTTCGCCGCGACGGTGCGGGCGACCTGGAACAGCTCCCCCTCGACGTCGGCGTCCGGTGCTCCGATGGCGGCGGCGCGGATCGCGAGTTCCTCGATGCCGGCGATGAGGTCCTCGACCGAGGACCACCGCTGCGACACCGCAGATGCCACGAGCTGCACCGACGTCGCGCCGAAACCGGCGAACACGGTGCGGGCGACCTGAGCGCGCGCCGCTGCCGGCGCGCCCCACGACGAGAGCGCGCCGCTCAGCTGCGCCGACTCGGCGATCTCGCGCGCGGCCGCGAACAGCTCGCGGGCGACCGTGAGGTCGCTCACCTTCGCTGCCTTCAGCTCGGCGGTGGTCGTCGCCAGTGCCTGAGTGGTCGCGCTACCCATTACTTCGTCTTCTCGAGGTCGGCGAGGAAGCGGTCCACGACACCCTTGGCCTTCGCGTCGTCGGAGAGGGACTCACCGATGACGCCGCCGGCCAGGTCGAGCGCGAGCGTACCGACCTCGCTGCGCAGCGAGACGAGCGCCGTCTGACGCTCGGCCTCGATCTGCGAGTGCGCGGCGGCCGTCAGGCGGGATGCCTCGGCAGACGCGTTCTCACGCGCCTCGGTGACGATCTTCTTGCCGTCCTCACGGGCGGCGTCGCGGATCTCACCGGCCTCCTTGCGAGCGTCGGCCAGCTGCGCGGTGTACTCCTCCAGCGCGGCCTCGGCCTTGCGCTGTGCCTCATCGGCCTTCGCGATGTTGCCTTCGATGGCGGCAGCGCGCTGGTCGAGCAGGTCCTTCATCTTGGGCAGAGCGACCCGCCAGAAGATGAAGAGGATGATGACGAAGCAGACCGCCGACCAGAGAATGTCGTACGGAGCCGGCAGAAGCGGGTTGTGCGCTTCGGTCTCGGCGGCGTACGCGACAAGATTCGACATCCTGTCTCCTTAACTGGTGGGAGCGATCAGAAGCCGAAGATGAAGGCGGTCGCGATGCCGATGAAGGCGAGCGCCTCGGTGAAGGCGATACCGATCCACATCAGGACCTGCAGGCGACCGGCCAGCTCGGGCTGACGGGCGACACCCTCGATCGTCTTGCCGACGACGACGCCCACGCCGATGGCGGGGCCGATGGCGGCGAGGCCGTAGCCGACCGTCGCGATCGAGCCGGACAGTCCAGCAGCAACCGTGGTTGCGTCCATGGGGGTTTTCCTTTCGGGGTTGGGTGGGAGAACCGGGAGGTTCGCCCGCTCAGTGCTCTTCTGCCACCGCGAGCTGAATGTAGACCGCGGTGAGGATGGTGAAGACGTATGCCTGGAGGACGGCCACCAGGAGTTCGAACAGGGTGAAGACGAAGCCGAAGGCGAGCGAGCCCGCCGCCAGTGCCGACCACCAGCCGCCCAGCGTGAAGAGGAAGAACTGGGTCGCGGCGAAGAACAGGACCAGCAACAGGTGGCCGACCATCATGTTCATCAGGAGTCGGAGCGTCAGCGTGACGGGACGGATGATGAAGGTCGAGATCAGCTCGATCGGAGTCACGATGATGTAGATCGGCCACGGCACGCCCGAGGGGAACAGCGAGTTCTTGAAGAAGTTCTTCGGGCTCTTCTTGATGCCGGCGTAGATGAAGGTCACGTAGCTGACGACGGCCAGCAGCAACGGCACGGCGATGATCGCGGTGCCGGCGATGTTCAGGCCGGGGATGACACCGGTCAGGTTCATGAACAGGATCATGAAGAAGATCGTCGTCAGGATCGGCAGGAAGCGCTGCCCGTCCTTCTTGCCGAGCAGGTCTTCCGCGATGCCGGTGCGGACGAAGTCGAGGCCCATCTCGACGAGGCTCTGGAAGCGCCCCGGAACGACGCGCATGTTGCGCGTGCCGAGCCAGAAGATCACGACGAGTGCGATCGTCGCGATGAACTGGATCAGGTGGATCCGGGTGACCGGGACGCCGAGGATGTCGAAGAGGACTTCGGGGAAGAACTCATCGATCGACGGTCCGTGGAACTCGCCGCCGTCAGTGGCGGTCTTGGCGATCAGGCTCGCAAGTTGGGTAAACAGCGCTGGCTCCAGCTTCGGGGTACCGGCAGGAACCGGTGCGACGATGGTCGGTGTGAGCGTCACTGCGCACGCGTTGCGCGGGGCGCGACGGGCGCAGAGACAGCCTATCAGTCTCGAGAGGCGTTCTTGTCCGCAGACGGACCCTCCCCTTCTTCCGGCAGGTCGGCTTCTTCCGACACGTCAGCCAGGGTCGGCAGCGGAGTGTCGACGACCGGCACGCGCATCCTCAGCATGACGAGCACGTCGATCACGAGGGAGACGACGACACTGGCCACGAGCGCGACGAAGAACACCGTGTTGTTGAGCCACGGTGCACCCCGCAGGGCGAGCAGGACGACGATGAACACGACGAACTTGACGATCCACCCACCCATTACTGAGCCGAAGAAGATCGGCACGTAGAGCGGATCGCCGTGCCAGCGGTTCGCGATCAGGATCGTCGCGGCGGTGAATCCCAGGAACACCGCAGCCAGCAGGATCGCGACGAGCGCGCTCCACAGGCCCGACGTGCCGGCCACGGCGTAGCCGACGATGGCGCCCACGACGGCGAGCACGCCGGTCGCGACCGCCGACCAGATCAAGGTGCGGCGCAGCAGCGGGTTGCTCGTGACTTCGCGGTCGTTCGGGGCGGATGCCTCGGTCATGGGGTCCTCAGTTCGATGATGCCGGCGCATCGGCGGCGGCGCGGGAGATGACAGGGGTGGCGGGCTTCGACGGCAGCAGGGTCACGGCGACGCAGGCGATGGCACCCAGCAGCAGGTACGTGACGCCGCCCCAGTAGCCGCCCGGCCAGGCCTGGGTCGTGCCGATGTACATCAGCAGCACGCCGATCGAGACGATGGCCGTCCACGAGTAGAAGACGAGGACGGCGGCGCGGTCGCTGTGCCCCATGTCGAGCATGCGGTGGTGCAGGTGCTTGCGGTCGGGTGAGAACGGCGACTGTCCCTTGCCCATCCGGCGCACGATCGCCATGCCGAAGTCGAGCAAGGGCAGCAGGACGACCACGACGGGCAGCAGGATCGGCAGGAACGCGCCGAGCAGCTGTGAGCGACCGAACACGTCGTTGTCGCCGAGCACATGCGGATCGAGCGTCCCGGTGACATAGATGGCCGAGGTCGCCATGAGCAGCCCGATGAGCAGGGCTCCCGAGTCGCCCATGAACAGCTTCGACGGGTTCCAGTTCAGCGGGAGGAACCCGATGCAGATGCCGATGATGACGACGGCGAGCAGTGTGGCGAGGTTCGCGTAGCTGGCGACGCCCTGGTCGCGCGCGACGAGGTACGTGTAGACGAAGAAGACGAGGTTGGCGATCAGCGCGACGCCGGCGACGAGGCCGTCGAGTCCGTCGACGAAGTTGACGGCGTTCATCACGATGACGATCGCGAACACCGACAGCGCGAAGCTCACCCAGCTCGACACGACGATCTGGCCGCCGAAGGGAATCGCGAAGATCTGGATGCCTCCGAGCCCCACGATGATCCCCGCCGCGACGAATTGCGCGCCGAGCTTGATCATCCAGTCGAGGTCCCACAGGTCATCCGCCACCCCGACGATCACGATGAGGGTCGCCGCGCCCAGGATCGACCAGACGGCCGCGGGGTCTGACCAGATGACATCGAAGTACTGGATCTGCGACGAGAGGGCGAAGGCGGCCAGCACGCCGAGGTACATCGCGACCCCGCCGATGCGGGGTTTGGGCGTCGTGTGCACGTCGCGCTCGCGGATTGCCGGATACAGCTTGAAGCGCAATCCGAATCGCCACACCGCCGCGGTGAACCCGAGGGTCGCCACCGCCGTCACGATGGCGACGAGGATGTAGAGCTTCACGCCGGGCCGTCCGCCGGCCGTGCACCGCCGTCGCCGGGCAACGGGGCATCCGGATCGACGGGCTCGAGCAGGTCGCCGAGGATCTCGTGCACCTGCTCGCGACTGATGGCCCCGTCACGCAGCACACGCACGCGCCGGTCGCCGGTGACCAGACCCGTCGCATCGATGATCGTGGATGCCACACCCGTGGTCGACGGGCCGCCGTCGAGGTAGACCGAGACCGAGTCCCCCAGCATGTCGATTGCGCCGTGCACGTCGATCGCGGCGGCGCGGCCGGTCAGGTTGGCGCTCGAGACGGCGAGCGGGCCGCATTCTTCGAGCAGTTCCAGGGCGAAGCGCTCGGCAGGCATCCGCAGCGCGACCGTGCCGCGGGTCTCGCCGAGGTCCCATGACAGCGACGGCTGCGCGGGCAACACGATCGTGAGACCGCCCGGCCAGAACGCCTCAACGAGGCGTTCGACCGGCTCGGGAACCTCGGCGACGAGCGCCCGCATCGTGGCGACGCCGGCCACCAGGACCGGCGGCGGCGACTGGCGCCCGCGGCCCTTCGCGGCCAGCAGCCGCGCAACGGCGTCGGGGCTGAACGCATCGGCGCCGATCCCGTAGACGGTGTCGGTCGGCAGCACGACAAGCTCACCACGACCGATCGCTTGGCGTGCCCGGCGCATCGCGGGCAGCAGCTGCTCGGCATCGCGGCAATCGAAGACCTCAGACATATCCCACCCAGTCTACGTTTCGACGCGTTGCGCGTTCAGCCCAGCGGATGCCCATGTCGCCGTCACCGATGCGGGTCGCGTCACGGCCGCAGCGCCGTCGTCGCGCGATCGCGCAGCGTCAGGTCGGGATGCGTCGCGGCGGCGCGCCACCCTGCGGCGGTCAGCAGCCCGCGGATCGGCGCACCCTGCCACTCGCCGTGCTCGAGGACGAGCGTGCCGCCCGGCCGCAGCAGTCGCAGGCCGACGTCGGAGAGCGTGCGGACGACATCGAGTCCGTCCTCGCCCCCGTACAGAGCCGACGGCGGGTCCCAATGCCGCACTTCGGGCTCGCGCGGAATCGCGGCATCCGGCACGTATGGCGGATTCGAGACGAGCACCGCGACCTGTCCGTCCAACTCGGGGAAGGCCGATGCCAGGTCGATGAACGCCAGGTGCGCCGCCGGGGCGAGGGCGGCGAAGTTCTCCTTCGCCCAGATGAACGCGTCGACGGCGTTCTCGGCGGCGTGCACGCGCGCGTTGGGCACCTCGGTCGCCATCGCGAGCGCCAGCGCGCCCGATCCGGTGCCCAGATCGACGGCGACCGGCTCGGCGTCGGGCACGGCTCGCAATGCGTCGATCGCGAGCTGCGCGACCATCTCGGTCTCGGGCCGCGGCACGAACACACCGGGGCCGACGCGCAGTTCGAGGTGCCGGAAGGGCGCGAGCCCCGTCAGATGCTGCAGCGGCTCGCGGGCGGCGCGGCGCGCGACGAGATCGGCGAAGCCGGCGGTCTCGGCCGGAGCATCCGCCCCGCGCAGCGCCGCGGCGGCCAGCTCGCCCCGACTGAGGCCGAACACGTGCGCCGCGAGCAGCTCGGCGTCGACATCGGGCGTCGGCACACCGGCGGATGCCAGCGTCACGGCAGCGTCGCGCAGCAGGTCGCTCAGCGATGCCGGCTTCCGGTCGCCCAGCGACGCGGGCGCGCCGGATTCTCGCTCGGTATTCATGGGTCATCCCAGCCTATCGGCGCCGTGCGCGGCGTGATGATTCGTCACATTCGACCGCCCGAGAACACGATCCGCCTAGGCTGAAAGTCACCTAGCCCTCGAGTCCACCACCCGAGGTGATCTCTCTCTTTGCCAGAAAGGCAGGCCATGTCCGGCATCCACTCCGACATCACGAGTTCGTTCGGCAACACCCCGCTCGTGAAGCTCAACCGCGTCGCCGAGGGGCTGCCCGGCACCGTGCTCGCGAAGCTCGAGTACTTCAACCCCGGCTCGAGCGTCAAGGACCGCATCGGCATCGCGATCATCGACGCCGCTGAGGCGGCCGGCGCGCTGCAGCCCGGTGGCACGATCGTCGAGGGCACGAGCGGCAACACGGGCATCGCCCTCGCCCTCGTCGGCGCGGCGCGCGGCTACAAGGTCATCCTCACGATGCCCTCCTCGATGTCGATCGAGCGTCGCCAGCTGCTGAAGCGCTTCGGCGCGGAGCTCGTCCTCACCGACCCCGCGGGCGGCATGAAGGCGGCCGTCGCGAAGGCGCAGGAGATCGTCGCCGAGACGCCCGGTGCGATCCTCGCCAGCCAGTTCGAGAACGCCGCCAACCCCGAGATCCACCGCAAGACGACCGCCGAGGAGATCTGGCGCGACACCGACGGTGCCGTCGACGTGTTCGTCGCGGGCATCGGCACGGGCGGCACCATCACGGGTGTCGGTCAGGTGCTCAAGGAGCGCAAGAGCGACGTCACCGTCGTCGCGGTCGAGCCGACCGCCTCGCCGCTGCTGTCGACCGGCACCGCCGGACCGGCGAAGATCCAGGGCATCGGCCCGAACTTCGTGCCGCCGATCCTCGACACGACCGTCTACGACGAGATCGTCACCGCCGAGTTCGACGACGCAATCGCCACCTCGCGTGCCCTCGCCGCTCAGGAAGGCATCCTCGCGGGCATCTCGTCGGGCGCAGCTGTCTGGGCCGCGCTGCAGATCGCCGCACGCCCCGAGTCGGCCGGTAAGAACATCGTCGTGATCGTCCCCGACACCGGTGAGCGCTACCTGTCCACCGCGCTGTTCGACGATCTGCGCGAAGACTGACCCCGACCCGTATCCGGGGCACGTATCATCGGCCACGGGCCTCGGTTGCACCGGGGTCCGTGGCCGTATCCGTCGCCCCACTCCCCTGCTGACCCCGCACTGACTCGAGAGGCTCCCGTGCCCGGCATCCACTCCGACATCACCACCGCGTTCGGTCAGACCCCGCTCGTGCGCCTGAACGCGCTCACCGAGGGGCTGCACGCGGAGGTGCTCGCCAAGCTCGAATTCTACAACCCGGGGTCATCGGTCAAAGACCGCCTCGGGTTCGCGCTCGTCGAGGCCGCGGAAGCCTCAGGAGAGCTGCAGCCCGGCGGCACGATCGTCGAGTCGACGAGCGGCAACACGGGCATCTCGCTCGCGCTGATCGGAGCGGCGCGCGGCTACAAGGTGATCTTGACGATGCCGGCATCGATGTCGAAGGAGCGCCGCACGCTGCTGAAGGCCTACGGCGCCGAACTCGTGCTCACCGACCCGTACAAGGGCATGACCGAGGCCGTCGAGACCGCCCAGCGCATCGCCGCCGAGACGCCGGGAGCCGTGCTCGCGCGCCAGTTCGAAAGTGCCGCGAACGCCGCGATCCACCGCCGCACGACCGCGGAGGAGATCCTGCGCGACACCGACGGGCAGCTCGACTGGTTCGTCGCAGGCTCGGGCACGGGCGGCACCGTGACGGGCGTCGGCCAGGTGCTGCACGAGCGGCTGCCGGGTGTGAAAGTTGCGCTCGTCGAGCCCAAGGACTCCCCCGTGCTCACCGAAGGACGCGCGGGCGGGCACCGCATCCAGGGCATCGGCCCCAACTTCGTCCCCGACGTGCTCGACCGCTCGGTCGTCGACGAGATCTTCGACGTCGAGTTCGACGACGCGATCCGCGTCGCCCGCGAGTTGGCGGCGCGCGAAGGCATCCTCGCCGGAATGTCGGCGGGAGCCGCCGTCTGGGCCGCCCTGCAGATCGCCGCGCGGCCGGAATCGGCCGGGCAGCGCATCGTCGTGATCGTGCCCGACAGCGGCGAACGGTATCTGTCGACCGCCCTGTACGCGCACCTGCAGGAAGAGCCCGCGAAGTGAAGCGCGCGTTCGCACGTGTGCGCGAAGACCTCGCCGCGGCGATGCTGCGCGACCCCGCCGCGCGCAGCAAGGTGGAGATCGCGGTGCTCTACTCGGGGCTGCACGCGATCTGGTCGTACCGCCTCGCGCACGCACTGTGGACGCGGGGCTTCCGCTTCCTCGCGCGGGCCCTGTCGCAGTTGACGCGGTGGCTGACCGGCATCGAGATCCACCCCGGCGCGACGATCGGGCGGCGCTTCTTCATCGACCACGGCATGGGCGTCGTGATCGGCGAGACCGCCGAGATCGGCGACGACGTCATGCTCTACCACGGCGTGACCCTCGGCGGTCAGACGCACGATCGCGGCAAGCGGCATCCGACGCTCGGCGACGGGGTCGCCGTCGGCGCGGGCGCGAAGATCCTCGGCCCGATCACGATCGGCGCGCGTTCCGCCGTCGGCGCGAATGCCGTCGTGACGAAGGATGCCCCGGAGGACTCGGTGCTCGTCGGCGTCCCCGCCAAGCCGCGCAAGCGCGCCGCCGGTGAGGACACCCGCGCCCTGCTCACCGCGCCGGAGTACTTTATCTGAGGTCAGGCCGTCGCGGCGCGAGAACAGGCAACCGCGCATGAACAGGCGAATCCGCGTGGCATCCGCCTGTTTTGGTGCATCTGCCTGTTTTCGGCAGTGGATGCCCCGGGTCAGGCCGTCGCGTCGCGGCGGTCGTCGACCTTCTTCTTGATGAACAGCGCCGGCAGCAGCCAGGTCGCGAGCGCCGTCGCGAGCCACACGATGACGGGTGCGATGAGCCACGTCCACCAGGGCGCGCCGATCGTGAGTCCGGCGCCGGGGATGATCACGGTGATCAGCAGCGCCGCGAAGGTCGAGACGATGCCGATGCCGCCGAGCAGCGCGGGCGCGTTGCGCCGCGCCACCGTGGCGAGCCACGGCGCGAGGATCGACTGCAGCACCGCGAAGATGACGATCGCGAGGATGAATCCGAGCGGGTTGCCCCAGTCGATCGTGAAGCCGTCCAGGACGAGGTCGGCCACGATGAGGCCGATCGCTGCGGACAGCAAGAAGATGAGCGCGCGCAGCAGGAACATGATCATGCGCTCACTGTATCGACCTACGCGTCGCCTCCGCCGAGGGCGGCCAGCCGCGCCTCTTCGTCGGCCGTGATCGCCGACTCGATGATCGGCTCGAGCGCCCCGTCCATCACCTGATCGAGGTTGTACGCCTTGTACCCCGTGCGATGGTCGGCGATGCGGTTCTCGGGGAAGTTGTATGTGCGGATGCGCTCCGAGCGGTCCATGCCGCGGATCTGCGAACGACGGGCGTCGGATGCCGCGGCATCCAACTCCTCCTGCTGCTTGGCGAGCAGGCGCGCACGCAGCACGCGCATGCCGGCCTCGCGGTTCTGCAGCTGGCTCTTCTCGTTCTGCATCGAGACGACGATCCCGGTCGGGATGTGCGTGATGCGCACCGCCGAATCGGTCGTGTTGACCGACTGCCCACCCGGGCCCGACGAGCGGTACACATCAATGCGGAGGTCGTTCTGGTCGATCTGCACCTCTTCGGGCTCGTCGACCTCGGGGAAGACCAGCACGCCCGTCGTCGAGGTGTGGATGCGCCCCTGCGACTCGGTCGCGGGCACCCGCTGCACGCGGTGCACACCGCCCTCGTACTTCAGATGCGCCCACACGCCCTGCGCGGGGTCGGAGCTCGAGCCCTTGATCGCGACCTGCACGTCTTTGTAGCCGCCCAGGTCGGACTCGTTGCGCTCGAGCAGCTCGGTCTTCCAGCCCTTCGAGGCGGCGTACTGCAGGTACATGCGCAGCAGATCGGCGGCGAACAGCGCCGACTCGGCGCCGCCCTCCCCCGCCTTGATCTCCATGATCACGTCGCGCGCGTCGTCGGGATCGCGCGGGATCAGCAGGCGCCGCAGCTTCTCGGCGGATGCCGCGACCTGCTCCTCGAGCCCGGGGACCTCGGCCGCGAAGGCCTCGTCCTCGCCGGCGAGCTCGCGCGCGGCATCCAGATCGTCGGATGCCGCGACCCACGCATCGTGCGCCGCGACGATCCGGCTCAGCTCGGCATAGCGCCGGTTGACCCGCTTCGCGCGTGCGGCGTCAGCGTGCACGGCGGGATCGGAGAGTTCCTCCTGAACCGCCTTGTGCTCCGCGATCAGCCCGGCGACGGACTCGAACACGATCAGCGGATGCTGTTCTCGTGCCCGTGGCTGTGGCCGCCGGCGGCAGGAGCCGGGATCGACTTCTGCATCTGCACGAGGAACTCGACGTTGCTCGAGGTCTCCTTGAGCTTGCCGAGCACGACCTCGAGCGCCTGCTGCGGGTCGAGGCCCGCGAGGGCGCGACGCAGCTTCCAGGTGATCTTGACCTCGTCGGGGCTCAGCAGCATCTCTTCGCGACGCGTGGACGACGCGTTGACGTCGACCGCCGGGAAGATGCGCTTGTCGGCCAGCTGGCGGCTCAGACGCAGCTCGCTGTTGCCGGTGCCCTTGAACTCCTCGAAGATGACATCGTCCATCTTCGAGCCGGTCTCGACGAGCGCCGTCGCGAGGATCGTGAGCGATCCGCCGTTCTCGATGTTGCGCGCGGCACCGAAGAAGCGCTTGGGCGGGTACAGCGCCGACGCGTCGACGCCGCCGGACAGCACGCGGCCGCTCGTCGGGGCCGAGACGTTGTAGGCGCGACCGAGGCGCGTGATCGAGTCGAGCAGCACGACGACGTCGCGGCCCAGCTCGACGAGACGCTTGGCGCGCTCGATCGCGAGCTCGGCGACCGTCGTGTGGTCTTCGGCGGGGCGGTCGAAGGTCGAGGCGATGACCTCGCCCTTGACGGTGCGCTGCATGTCGGTGACCTCTTCGGGCCGTTCGTCGACGAGCACGACCATGAGGTGGACCTCGGGGTTGTTCGTCGCGATCGCGTTCGCGATCTGCTGCAGCACGATCGTCTTGCCGGCCTTGGGCGGCGCGACGATGAGGCCGCGCTGGCCCTTGCCGATGGGGGCGACGAGGTCGATGATGCGCTGGGTCAGCTTTTCGGGCGCGGTCTCCAGGCGCAGGCGGTCCTGCGGGTAGAGCGGCGTCAGCTTGCCGAACTCGACGCGGTTCGCGGCGTCGTCGACCGACAGGCCGTTGATCGCGTCGACCTTGACCAGCGCGTTGTACTTCTGGCGGCTGGACTGCTCACCCTCGCGCGGCTGCTTGATGGCACCGACGACGGCGTCACCCTTGCGCAGGTTGTACTTCTTGACCTGACCGAGCGAGACGTAGACGTCGCTTGTGCCGGGCAGGTACCCGGTAGTGCGGACGAACGCGTAGTTGTCGAGCACGTCGAGGATGCCCGCGATCGGGATGAGGATGTCGTCCTCGCCGATCTCGGTCTCGAACTCGTCGCCGCCCTGGCCCTGCGGACGGCGCTTGTTGCGCTGCCGGCCGCGGCCCTGGGCCTGCTCGTCGTCGGAGTCGGACTTGGCCTCGTCGGCGGCCGGCGCGTTCTGCCCGCCCTGGCCGTTCTGGGTGTTGTTCTGGCCGCCGTCCGTCTTCTGACCGCGGCTGCGGCTGCGGCTGCGCGACCGGCTGCGGCTGCGCGTCGGCGTCTCGCTCTCGGCGGGCGCCTCGGCGCCTTCAGCGGCGGCCTCGGCACTTTCGGCGGGGGTCTCAGCGCCCTCGGCGACGGGCGCGGCGGCGTCACCGTCGACGGGCGCGGCGGCTGCGTCACCCTCAGCTGGCGCGTCGGATGCCTCGACAGCGGATGCCTCGGCGGCCGGTTCCTCGGCGGGAACGGCGGCCTCAGCCTCGGCGGGTGCATCCACGGGAGCAGCGTCGGCCGCGGGAGCCTCGGCGGCGAGCACGTCGGTGCTCTTCGCGCGGCGCGGCGCGCGCTTGCGCGGCGCCTTCACGGGCGGGGCCTCGAGGACCTCCGCGGCGGGCTCGACAGCGGCCTCGGGCGCAGACTCAGCAGCAACCTCGGGCTCGACAACAGCCTCGGGCGCGGCCTCCGCCACGACCTCGGCGGCAGGCTGCTCGGCCGGCGCCTCGACAGCCGCCTCTTCAGCAGCAGCCTCTTCAGCGGCGGGCTCCTCGACGGGTGCCTCCGCCTCGGCGGCGGGCTCGACGACAGCCTCGGCGGCCTCCGTCACGACCTCCGCGACAGGGCTCTCGGTGTTCACGACCTCCTGCGCCGCGGCATCCTCGCGCGGGGCTTCGTCGGTCTCGGACTGGATCTCGGAGAGGGACTCCACGAGTTCTCCTTCAATAGATGTGTGGACAGACAGATCCGCACAGACGCCGTCCACGGCAGGCGCTGACCCGGGACGCATCGACATCCGGCTGGACGTCAGATGGTGCAAGGGTGACTATGCGGGGGTTCGCAGAATTGCGACGGAGGCCAGACTCACGGGTATTCCGTGGAACCCTCCGTATAGTCCCTCACTGTACCACCCCTCACATCGACGGCGAGCATGAGGGGCTCCCACGGTGTGTCCGAGGCGGATGCCGCGACGCGCGCCGCGTCTTGCCGGCGACCCGGCCCGTCGGCGAGCACGAGCACGCTCGGGCCCGCCCCCGAGACGACCGCCGCGAAGCCCTCGGCGCGCAGCGCGCGCACGAGCGCGTCGGTCGCAGGCATCGCCTGCGCGCGGTACGACTGGTGCAGTTTGTCTTCCGTCGCCGCCATCAGCAGCTCGGGGCTCTGCATGAGTGCCGCGATCAGCAGCGCCGAGCGCGAGACGTTGAAGACGGCGTCCTCGCGCGGCACCTGCAGCGGCGCGAGGCCGCGCGCGACCGAGGTCGACATCGTGAACTCGGGCACGAACACGAGCGGCGAGACACCGCGGTGCACGAGCAGCTTCTTGTGCTGCGGGCCGTCCTGGTCCATCCACGCGATCGTGAGCCCGCCGAACAGCGCCGGCGCGACGTTGTCGGGGTGCCCCTCGAGTTCGGTCGCGAGCCGCAGCAGCGTGTCGGCGCTGAACTCGATGTCGCCCGCGAGCAGTCCCTTCGCGGCGAGCAGTCCCGCCACGACGGCGGCGCCCGACGAGCCCATGCCGCGCCCGTGCGGGATCGTGTTGTGCGCGGTCAGATGGATGCCGGGCATCCGCCGCCCGACCGACTCGTACGCGTAGGCCATCGCGCGCACGACCAGGTGCGAGGCATCCGTGGGCACGTCGCCCGCACCCTCGCCGGTGACCTCGATCTGAAGCCCCGGCTGCGGCAGCGCTGACACGACCAGCTCGTCGTACACGCTCAGCGCGAGGCCGAGCGTGTCGAAGCCGGGGCCGAGGTTCGCGCTCGTCGCGGGCACGCGCACCGCGACGGTGCGCGTCGCGTCGGAGGGAACGGAGACCACCTGCGTCATGCCAGGTTCAGGACCGAGGCGACCTCGCTCGTCGTCGCGTCGACGACGGTCGGGGTGACCTCGCTGCCGTCGGCGTTGCGCAGAGCCCACTGGGGGTCCTTCAGGCCGTGGCCGGTGACGGTGAGCACGACCTTGGCACCCGCCGGGATGACCCCCGCCTCAGCGCGGTCGAGCAGGCCCGCGACGCTGATCGCCGAACCGGGCTCGACGAAGACGCCGACGGTGGATGCCAGCAGCTTCTGCGCCGCGAGGATGCGCTCGTCGGTGATCGCGCCGAACCAGCCGTCGGTCGCGTCGCGCGCCTCGAGGGCGAGATCCCACGATGCCGGGTTGCCGATGCGGATGGCGGAGGCCACCGTCTCGGGGTTCTTGACGACCTCACCGCGCACGAGCGGAGCCGAGCCCTCGGCCTGGAAGCCGAACATGCGCGGCACGCGCGTCGCGACGCCGCGGGCGGCCTCTTCGCGGTAGCCGCGCGTGTATGCCGTGTAGTTGCCGGCGTTGCCGACCGGGATGAAGTGGAAGTCGGGGGCATCCCCGAGCTGCGACACGACCTCGTAGGCCGCCGTCTTCTGGCCCTCGATGCGGTCGGGGTTGACCGAGTTGACGAGGTGCACGGGGTAGTTGTCGGCGAGCTCGCGCGCGATCTCGAGGCAGTCGTCGAAGTTGCCGCGGATCTGGATCAGCTGCCCACCGTGGATGACCGCCTGGCTGAGCTTGCCCATCGCGATCTTGCCCTCGGGCACGAGGACGGCCGCGGTGATGCCGGCGTGCGCCGCGTAGGCGGCGGCGGATGCCGAGGTGTTGCCGGTCGAGGCGCAGATGACCGCCTTCGCACCGTGCTCCACCGCGCGCGAGAGCGCGACGGTCATGCCACGGTCCTTGAACGAGCCCGTCGGGTTCATCCCCTCGAACTTCACGTACACATCGGCACCGGTCATCGCCGACAGCGACGCCGCCGGGATCAGGGGCGTGCCACCCTCGCCGAGCGTGACGACGGTCGAGGCGTCGGTGACGCCCAACCGGTCGGCGAACTCGCGCAGGACACCCTGCCACACGTGGACGGTCTTCGTGTTCTCGGCCATCTTCTCGTCTCCTTGGTTCAGCTTGTCCGCGAGGCCGTCGGCCTCAGTCGCCCTCGACCCGCAGCACCGACACGACCCGCGTGACGACGCCGCTCGCGGCGAGCCGCTCGACCGTCTCGCTGAGGTCCTGCTCAAGTGCCCGGTGGGTCCCAATGATGATCCGGGCCAGCCCCGGCTGTCCTGTGGTCCCTGAGCTTGTCGAAGGGCCCTGCGTCAGCACCGTCTGCTCGACCGTCGCGATCGACACGCGTCCGTCGCTGAGGATGCCCGCGACGGTCGCCAGCACACCCGGCGTGTCCGACACCTCGAGGGTGATCTGGTAGCGGGTCGTCACGCGGCCGACCGGCAGCACCGGCAGGTTCGCGCGCGTCGACTCGCCCACGCCGACGCCGCCGGCGATGTGGCGGCGGGCGGCCGACACGACATCGCCGAGCACGGCCGAGGCGGTCTGCACGCCGCCGGCGCCCGCGCCGTAGAACATGAGGTTGCCGGCGGCTTCGGCCTGCACGAAGACGGCGTTGTTGGCGCCGTGCACGCTCGCGAGCGGGTGCTCGCGCGGGATCAGGGCCGGGTACACGCGCACCGAGATCGCCTCACCGCTGGGCGAGGCATCCGTGCCGCTGAGGCGCTCGCACACAGCGAGCAGCTTGATGACGTAGCCGGCCTTGCGCGCGGCATCCATCATCTGCGTGTCGATCTGCGTGATGCCTTCGCGGTGCACGGCATCCAGCGGCACGGCCGTGTGGAAGGCGAGGGATGCCAGGATCGCCGCCTTCTGCGCGGCGTCGAAGCCCTCGACGTCGGCGGTCGGGTCAGCCTCCGCATAGCCCAGGGCCTGCGCATCGGCGAGCACGTCGGCGAAGTCGGAGCCCTCGCGGTCCATGCGGTCGAGGATGTAGTTCGTCGTGCCGTTGACGATGCCCATGATCCGCTGCACGCGGTCACCGGCGAGCGAGTCGCGCAGCGGGCGGATGATCGGGATAGCACCGGCGGCGGCGGCTTCGTAGTAGACCGACGCGCCCACCTGGTCGGCGGCGTCGAAGATCTCGGGGCCGTGCGTGGCCAGCAGCGCCTTGTTGGCAGTGACGACGTCGGCGCCCGAGCTGAGCGCGAGCAGGATGTTGCTGCGCGCGGGCTCGATGCCGCCCATCAGCTCGATGACGATGTCGGCGCCGGTGATGAGCTCGTCGGCATCCGTCGTGAACAGCTCGCGGGGAAGCTCGACGTCGCGCGTCGCGTCGGGGTTGCGGACGGCGATGCCCACCAGATCAAGCGCGGCGCCGGCACGGTCGGCGAGTTCATCGCCGTGCTTGCGCAGCAGCGCGGCAACCTGGGAGCCGACGGCTCCGGCCCCGAGCAGGGCCACACGCAGGCGTCGGTAGTCGGTCACATTTCCTCCTGGGGGCGGGCGGACGCGGCGATGCCGGCGTCACGCGCCAGCAGGTCGTCGATCGTCTCGCCCCTGACGATGACGCGCGCCGCGCCGCTGCTGACAGCGACGACGGGCGGTCGGGGCACGTAGTTGTAGTTGCTCGCGAGCGAGAAGCAGTAGGCGCCCGTCGCGGGCACGGCGACGAGGTCGCCCTCGGTCACGTCGCCGGGCAGATACTCGGCATCCACGACGATGTCGCCCGATTCGCAGTGCCGCCCGACGACGCGCGCGAGCGCGGGTTCGGCATCCGAGACGCGCGAGGCGATGCGTGCCGAGTACTGCGCGCCGTAGAGCGCGGGGCGGGCGTTGTCGCTCATGCCGCCGTCGACGCTGACGTACAGGCGGGTGAGGTCGTCGGCGACGCGGACGGGCTTGACCGTCCCGACCTCGTAGAGGGTGACACCCGCGCGGCCGACGATCGACCGGCCAGGCTCGAACGCGAGGTTCGGCAGCGGCACGCCACGGGCCTCGCACTCGCGCGCGACGGCGTCGACGATGCCGTCGGCGAGCTCTTCGATCGGGGTCGGGGTGTCGGCCGAGGTGTAGGCGATGCCGAAGCCGCCGCCGAGGTTCAGCACGGCGATCTCACCGCCCTGACGAAGGTCGGCGTACAGGTCGACGAGGCGCGCGGCCGACTCGGCGAACCCCGCGGTGCCGAAGATCTGCGAGCCGATGTGGCAGTGCACGCCGACCAGGTGCAGCGACGGCAACTCGCGGATGCGGGCGACGACGGCCGGGGCATCCGCCAGCGCGAAACCGAACTTCTGGTCTTCGTGCGCCGTCGCGAGGAAGTCATGCGTCTCGGCGTGCACGCCCGTGTTCACGCGGATGAGCACGTTCTGCGCCGTCTCGCCCGTGCGTCCGAGCCGCTCGGCGATCGCGGCGAGGCGTTCGACCTCGGTCAGCGAATCTATGACGATCGACCCGACGCCCAGCTGCACAGCGCGCTCGAGTTCTGCGACCGACTTGTTGTTGCCGTGCACGCCGATGCGCGGCGGTTCCGCACCACCCGCGAGCGCGACGGCGAGCTCACCGCCGGTCGCGACGTCGACGGCGAGACCCTCTTCGGTGACCCAGCGGACGACCTCGGTCGACAGGAATGCCTTGCCGGCGTAGTACACGCGCGCCTGGATGCCGTGCCGCGCGGTGGCATCCTCGAACGCCGCACGGACGCGACGGGCGCGCGCGCGGACCTCGTCCTCATCGAGGACGTACAGCGGCGTGCCGAACCGCTCACGCAGCTCGGCGACCGAGACCCCGGCCACCTGCAGCACGCCCGCATCGTCGCGGCCGGCGGAGGGCGGCCAGACGGCGGCGACGAGGTCGTTGGCATCGCTTGGCACGCCGAGCCACTCCGGCACGAGAGGACGGTCGGGAGCGGCTGACACGGAGAGCACCAATCGGGGTGGGAAGCGGGACGCGGGCGGAATGATCACGCCCGATTCGTCGTCGCGGACAGTCCTTGCATTCTAGGGCACCCCGGCATTACGCCCCGCGCATGCGCGACCTCGCTCGGCGCCGGTGCTCGTCGTCGGGGGTCGCCGGCGGGGTCAGGCGCACGTGCCGGGCTCGCGCGCGGCTGGGTCGTGCAGGATCGCGCTGCTGATCTCGAGGTCGGCCACGACGCCGGTGCGCTCGACGGTCACACCGGTCAGGTCGATCGCCGCCGGGTAGTACTGCGCGAGGCACACGTCCCAGTCGCGGATGACGGTCGTCGCGATCGCGCCGAACTGGGCGACGAGCGCATCGGCGGAGATCTCGGCCCCCGCGACTCTCAGCGTCGTCGGCGTCAGCACGAGCTGCCCGTTCTCGGCGCGCGCCGCGAGATCGACGCCGACCGGCACCGTGAGAGCCAGCACCTGCAGGTCCATCGAGATGCCGACCTCGGGCGGGTCGAGCGTGACCGTATCGGCGGGGAACCCGTCGATCGTTCCGAGCAGCGCCTCGAGCTGCGCCTCATCGAGCGTCACCGTCGCGGTCGCGCTGCTCCAGTCGCCGTCGCCGCGGATGTGGACGTCATCGGCGGTCACCACCACGTCCGCGACGAGCGCGGGCGTCGCCGTGTCACCGCCGAGCGGCAGGTCGTCGGACGAGATCGTGACCTTGGCGAAGCTGCCGATGATGAGCTGCGGCAGGATCGGCCCGGGGATATCGATGTCGATCGGCTGATCGGCCGGCACGGCGAGCTCGGTCGTGATCTGGTCGCGAATCGTGCGGTCGACGATGCCGCGGGCGATGTACTCCCCCGCGAACCACGCCGCGACGACCAGGCCCACGATCACAAGGACCGCGATCAGCCACGGCCAGCGGCGAGGCTTGGCGGATGCCGGGGCATCCGTCTGCAGCACCCATCGCGCCGTCGGGTCGGGCAGCGGCTGCGTCGGGTGCTCGTCACTCATCGTCACATGCGCTCGGGGGCGCTGACGCCGAGCAGGTCGAGGCCGTTGCGCAGCACCTGACCAGTCGCGTCGTTGAGCCACAGGCGGGTGCGGTGCAGGTCGGTGACCTCTTCATCGCCGAGCGGTGTGACGCGGCAGTTGTCGTACCAGCGGTGGTAGAGGCTCGCGAGCTCTTCGAGGTAGCGCGCGATGCGGTGCGGCTCGCGCAGCTCGGCGCCGAACGCGACGATGCGCGGGAACTCCTGCAGCGCACCCAGCAGCGCCGACTCGGTCTCGTGATCGAGCAGTTCGGGTGCGAACGCGTCGCGCGTGACTCCGGATGCCTCGGCGTTGCGCGCCACGTTGTGCGTGCGGGCGTGCGCGTACTGCACGTAGAAGACGGGGTTGTCGTTCGTGCGCTTCGTGAGGATCTCGGGGTCGAGCGTCAGCGGCGAGTCGGCGGGGTACCGCGCCAGCGAGTAGCGCAGGGCGTCAGTGCCGAGCCAGTCGCGCAGGTCGTCGAGCTCGATGATGTTGCCGGCGCGCTTCGACAGGCGCGCGCCGTTGACCGACACGAGCTGGCCGATGAGCACCTCGATGTCCTTCTCGGGGTCATCCCCCGCCGACCCCGCGAGTGCCTTGAGGCGGTGGACGTAGCCGTGGTGGTCGGCGCCGAGCAGGTAGATCTTGTGCTGGTAGCCGCGGTCGCCCTTGTTCAGGTAGTACGCGGCATCGGCGGCGAAATAGGTGTACTCACCGTTGGACCGACGGATGACCCGGTCTTTGTCGTCGCCGAAGTCGGTCGTGCGCACCCACACGGCACCCTCGGCGTCGAACACGTGCCCCTGCCGGCGCAAGCGGTCGACAGCCTCGTCGACGAGGCTCGGCTCGCCGTTCGCGCCCTTCGCGTGCAGGATGCGCTCGCTGAAGAACACGTCGAAGTGCACGTTGAACTTGACGAGCGACTCCTGCAGATCAGCGAGCTGCAGTTCGTAGGCCAGGTCGCGCGCGACGGTGACCTGCTCGTCGGCGTCCAGGGCCAGCAGGTCGGGTCGGCGCGCGAGCACGCGCTGGGCGAGGTCGTCGATGTAGGAGCCGGGGTAGCCGTCTTCAGGGGTCGGCTCGCCCTTGGCCGCCGCGAGCACCGAGCGGCCGAAGCGCTCCATCTGGGCGCCGGCGTCGTTGATGTAGAACTCACGCACGAGCGTCGCGCCACTCGCGAGCAGTACACGCGCCATCGAGTCGCCGAGTGCTGCCCACCGCGTGTGGCCGATGTGCATCGGGCCGGTGGGGTTCGCGCTGACGAACTCGAGGTTGATGCTCTGGCCGCGCTGGGTCTCGTTCGTGCCGAACGCGGCGCCCGCCTCGACGATCGCCTTGGCGAGTGCGCCGGCGGCCGCGGCATCCAACCGGATGTTGATGAACCCGGGGCCGGCCACCTCGACACTCGCGACGCCGTCCACCTCGGCGAGTCCCGCCGCGATCTCGGCGGCGAACTCGCGCGGGTTCGCGCCGACGGCCTTGCCGAGCTTGAGCGCGGCGTTGGATGCCCAGTCGCCGTGGTCGCGGTTGCGCGGACGCTCCAGCGGCAGGTCGGCCGCCGTCAGGCCCGCGCTCGCGCCGGGGCGTCGCGCCTCGGCGAGGGGCACGATGACGGCGAGCAGGGCTTCAGCGAGGGCATCAGGATTCATAGCCCATCAATTCTACGGGCGCCCGCCGCCCCGGCCTGTGCGCGCGGTGCGCGCGGGCGGTGCGCGGCGTGCGCGCGGGCGGTGCGCGCTCCCCCTACCCTGACCGCGAGACTTCAGTGGTGCACCGAGACTGCAGCGCACGGGTGCTGTCTCGGTGCACCAGTGCTGTCTCGCGGGTGGGGCGGGTGCGCGGGTGACGCGGGGCGCGCCGCTCTCCCCCGCCCGCCCCGGGGTCCCACCCATCCGCGAGACTGCGACTGTGCGACGAGACTGCGCGCGCGGCGCGCTGTCTCGTCGCGAGAACGCAGTCTCGCCGGGCGAGCGGGCGACGCGCGGCGGGCGCGCGACGGTCAGGCGAGCTGGATGGGGTCGGCGAAGTCGTCGAGAGCGGGGTCGGATGCCGCGGCGACGGCAGCGGCGACGTCCACGTCGGCGGTGTCGTCGGGCACGACGCAGGCATCCACCCGCATGCGCTGCAGCCCGACGTAGCCGCCGTGGTAGCTGAGGAACGCGCAATCCGCGGCATCCCGGCCGGTGGCGATGCGCACGAGCGAGCGGCGATTCGCGAGCCGCGTGGCGTCGATGACGTACCAGCTGCCGTCGAGGTAGGCCTCGGCGACGGCGTGGAAGTCCATCGGGTCAAGTCCCGGGGCGTAACAGGCGGCGTAGCGGGCGGGCATGTCCATCGCGCGCAGCAGCGCGATGACGACGTGCGCGTAGTCACGGCAGACGCCCTGGCCGGTCATCAGCGTCGTGACGGCCGAGTCGGTGCCCTGGCTCAGACCCGGCGTGTATGTCGTGCTCGTCGCGACGAACTCGCTGACGGCCGTGATGAGGTCCATGCCGGAAAGACCCCGGAACTGACGGCGCGCCTGCGTGAACACCTCGTCGGACTGGCAGTACCTGCTCGGGCGCAGGTAGGTGATGGCTTCGAGGTCGCTCGTCGAGCGCTGCGCGACGTGCCCGTCGATGAGGGCTTCGTAGCGGACCTCGAGGCGGCCGGAGTCGCCCTGCAGGCGGTGCAGACGGCTGCCCGACTGGTCGATGATCTCGGTCGGCGTGTACACGCGGTCGCCCTGCGTGAAGGTGAGTTCCTCGCGCAGAACGGGCGCCGGCTGGGCCGCCGCGATCTGGAAGATGAGGTCGACGGACGCCCCCAACTGCAGGTCGAGTTCGGCGGTCACAATGCGTTGCACCGGGATATCCTCGCATGCCCACGGGGGTGGTTTGTACACCCCTTGAACGGATTGCTTTCGCGATCGTCCGCACCGTGTTCTAACCTCGTCGCATGCACGCCTCCAGCCCCCTGCCCCGGCGGGGTCGCGCCTGGGTCCTGCCGTTGCTCGCGCTGGCCGTCGCGGGGGTTGTCGGCCTCGCCGTCTGGCGGCCCTGGTCGACACCGGAAGCAATCGTCGCGGCGGGCGACGGAACCGTCGCCGTCCCCACCGAACCCGAGGCGCTCGAGCTTCCCGAAGACCCCACGGTGCTCGTGTTCGGCGACTCGTGGACGTACGGCTCCGCCGCCTCGACGCCCACGCTCGGCTACGCGTACGTCATCGCCGAGATCGCGGGCTGGACGACGATCGTCGATGGCATCCGCGGATCCGGCTACCTCAAGGCGGGCATCGACGGCCCGGACTACGGCACCCGCATCGCCGAACTCGATCCCACGCTCGATCCCGATCTCATCATCGTGCAGGGTTCGATCAACGATCGGCGTCTGCCCGCGGCGGGGTACCGTGCCGCCGTGGATGCCGCATGGGATGCCCTCAGCCAGACCTACCCGCGCGCGCAGATCGTGATCCTCGGACCCGCGCCGCAGGTGCTGCCCGTCGAGTCGGCGACGGCGCGCATCGACCGCGACCTCGCCGCCGCAGCCGCGGAGCGCGGCTGGTGGTACATCTCCCCGCTCAAGGAGGAGTGGATCACCTCGGACAACTACCTCGACATCATCGACACCGGGGCCGGCAACAACCACCCCTCCACCGCGGGTCATCGCTACCTCGCCGAGCGGCTCACAGAGGCGGTCGCAGCCATCACGCGGTGATACCCTCGATCGGTACGCCTCCGTAGCTCAGGGGATAGAGCGTTGGTTTCCGGTACCAAAGGTCGCAGGTTCGATTCCTGTCGGGGGCACAGTCGCGAAAGGGCCGTCCGCAAGGGCGGCCCTTTCGCATGAATGCGGCCGGATCATCCTCGCGGCTGATGCGGAGTCAACCTGCGGACCGATGTCGCCGGACGCGGGCATCCGTAGCGTCGAAGCATGGTCACCGCGAGCATCTCGTTTCCCGCTGCAGCACGCCCGACTGCGCGGCGCACTCCGCTGCGTGAGCGCGTGTCGGCGGGCGGTGCGGCGGTGCTGTCGATCGGCGGGACGATCGTCGCGATCGGGATCGCATTGCTCGGCCTGCTGGTCGTACCGATCGCGGCGGCGATCGTGTTCGGCCCGGCGCTGCTCGCGCAGTTCTGACCGATGGGGTGCTCCGACCCGGCTGGGGGCGTCAGTGCTCGCCGACGAGCTTGAGCCCCACGACGCAGCCGACGAGGCCTAGGATCAGCAGCATCTTCACGATCGAGAACTGCTCGTCGCCGGTGATCATCGCGTAGGCGACCGTCAGCGCCGCGCCGATGCCGACCCAGACCGCGTAGGCGGTGCCGGTGGAGATGTCGCGCATCGCCCAGGCGAGACCGCCCATGCTGGCGACGAGCGCGACACCGAACACGATCGTCGGCGCGACCTTCGTGAAGCCCTCGGAACGACCGAGCGCGGTGGCCCACACAGCTTCGAGCATGCCGGAAATGATGAGGATGACCCACGACATGGCGTGACCTTTCGGCCAGTCTTGTCGCTCACCGGGTACTGAACCGTCGTCCGGGGACCGGTTGGGGTCCGAGCGCAAGTGTAGCCGGGGTAGCTGGTCACCGGCTGGGTAGGCGGCGGCGAGGCTGGCGGCCCCTCGACAAGCTCGGGGGCCAGGGGCGCGTCAGCGGGCGGCGCGGCGGTAGGTGAGATCGCGGATGTCGCGGCCCTTCGCGAGACCCTTCCGCTCGAACGCCGTCATCGTGCGCCCCGTGAAGCGCGGCGCCCACTCGCCGTCGAAGGCGGGTGCGAAGTCCGCGGCATCCGCCATCACGTCACGCATCTGGAGGGCGTAGTCCTCCCAGTCGGTCGCAAGCCGCAGGACTCCGCCGTCGCGCAGCGCACGCGCCGCGAGCGGCGGGAACGCCGGTGCGACGAGCCGGCGCTTGTTGTGCTTCGCCTTGTGCCACGGGTCGGGGAAGAACACCCACAGCTCGTCGACGCTGGCCTCAGGCAGCAGGTGCTCGAGCACCTCGGGCGCGTTCGCCTCGACGAGGCGCAGGTTCCGGATGCCGGCACGATCGGCGTCGAGCATCGTGCGGGCCAGACCCGCGCGGAACACCTCGACGGCGAGGAAGTCGGTGTCGGGGGCCTCCCCCGCCGCGTGCACGATCGCGTGACCCTGGCCCGACCCGATCTCGACGACGAGCGGCGCTTCGCGTCCGTAGACGGCGACCGGGTCGATTGCTGTGCCGGGCAGGATGCTCGTGGCCGCGGCATCCCGCTCGACCTCGATCGCGTAGGACGGCGCGAGTTCGGTCCAGGCGCGCTCTTGCGCGTCGCTCATGCGGCCACTGCGCCGGACGAACGAGACCGGCTCGGTGCGAAAGCGCTTCTCGGCCGGGACGTCGGCGGGTTCGGCGGCGTCGGAGTGAGGCATCCCTCCAGGGTAGCGGCGCATAACTCAGGCAGAATCGCGCCGGCGGGTGGTATCGGGGCCTGGACGCCCGTTCTGCCTGAGTTATGCGCCGGCGGGGGCCAGGGTGGGCGCTGCGGCCCCTCGACAAGCTCGGCGGCCAGGGGCCAGGCCGGGGCCGGTGGCCAGCGCGGGCCAGGGCGGGGGTCAGTCGACGGTGACGAAGTCGATGAGCTCTTCGACGCGGCCGAGCAGGGCCGGGTCGAGGTCGCGATAGCTGTGCACGGCGCCGAGGATGCGCTGCCACGTGCGGGCGAGGTCGGCCTGGTCGCGCGCCGGCCAACCCAGCGCCCGGCTGACGCCGACCTTCCATTCGATGCCGCGCGGCACGTCGGGCCACGCCGCGATCCCGAGCGACGAGGGCAGCACGCACTGCCAGACATCGATGTGCGGATGCCCGACGATGCGCAGATGCGGCCCGTGCGGTCCGCGCAGCACCGCCTCGGCGATGCGCGACTCCTTCGACCCCGGCACGAGGTGGTCGACCAGCACGCCGTAGCGGCGGCCCGGCCCGGGCGGCTCATCGCGCAGCATGTCATCCAGAAGGTCGACACCCTGCAGGTACTCGACGACGACGCCCTCGGCGCGCAAGTCGTCGCCCCACACCTTCTCGACGAGCTCGGCGTCGTGCCGCCCCTCGACGAGGATGCGCGAGGCCCGCGCGACGCGAGCGCGCGCCTGCGGCGCGGCGAACGAGCCGGATGCCGTGCGCGCGGGCGCCGCCGCGGCGGCCTTCGGCGCGACAAGCTGCACGGCCCCGCCGTCGATCAGGAACCCGCCGCCGAGCGGGAACACGCGCCGCTTGCCGACGCGGTCTTCGAGTTCGACGGTGCCCGACTGCACGCGGGTCACGGCGCCACAGAAACTGTCGCCCGCGACCTCGACCACCAGGTCGCGCTCCGCCGCGACCTCGGGCACCGGGCGGCGCCCGGCGTCACGCCATCCCGCCGCCAGCACATCCCCGCCGTAGCGGTCGAATCCGTCGTTCATCGTCCCTCCGAAGCCGCGAGCCTAACCGGACGACCCCCGCAAGCCCCGCAGCGACGCTCGCTGCGACCGGACTCGGCAGATCCACAGGGCATGCCTTCCCCCTCGCCTATCGCCGCATACGCCGCGGGGCATAGACTCGCGAAGGGGGCGGATCGGCACCCCGAACGAGGAGGATCCACCGATGCGATTGCGATGGGCGCTGGCGCTCACGGCCACCGTTTCTCTCGTGCTCGCGCCGGTGTTGCCCGCCACCGCGTCGCTCCCCGCAACAGCGCCGGTGCCGCTCGGCAGCTCACGTGTCGTCGACCAGTCCGGAGTCCTCAGCACCGCCGACGAGCAGACGGTGCAGGATCGCTCCGTAGCGCTGTCGTCGTCGTCGAACGTCGACCTGTGGGTCGTCTACGTCGACGATTTCACCGATCCGGCCAGCGCCGCGGACTGGGCCAACGAGACGGCGACCGTCAACAACCTCGGCCCCAATCAGTACCTCCTCGCGATCGCGACCGAGGGGCGCGCGTACTACCTGTCCGGCGACTCGTCCGGCCCCGTCAGCGACGACCAGCTCACGGCGATCGAACAGCAGCGGATCGCACCGCAGCTGTCCGAGGAGAACTGGGTGGGCGCCGCCACCGCGGCCGCGGACGGGCTCGCGAGCGCCGTCGGCGGCGGCACCGGCGGTACCAGCGACGGTGGCGGCGGATTCGGAGGCATCCTGATCGTCGTCCTGATCCTCGCGGTCATCGGCGTCGTCATCTGGCTCATCATCCGCGCCCGCCGCAAGAAGGCGACGACGGCCGGCGGCACGACCACCCCGGTCGAGCAGATCCCGACCGCCGAACTCGCCCGCCGCGCGGCATCGGCGCTCGTCGCGACCGACGACGCCATCAAGACGAGCGAGCAGGAACTCGGCTTCGCGAAGGCGCAGTTCGGCGACGCCGCGGCGGCCGAGTTCGAGGCGACGCTTACGCAGGCCAAGGCCGATCTCGACAAGGCGTTCTCGCTGCAGCAGCAGCTCGACGACTCGACGCCCGACACCGAGCAGGACGTCCGCGCCTGGAACACCCAGATCCTCGAGCTGTGCACGCACGCCAACGAAGAGCTCGACGCGAAGGCCGCCGCATTCGACGAGCTGCGCAAGCTCGAGCAGAACGCCCCCGAGGCGCTCGCCCGCGTGCAAGAGCTCGCGACCACGGTCACCGCGGCGCAGGATGCCTCCGTGGCGAGGTTGACCACCCTGCAGTCGGGCTACGCGCCCGAGGCGCTCGTGACGGTCGCCGACAATCCACGCCAGGCGCAGGAGTTGCTCTCCTTCGCCGCCGAGCACCTGACCTCGGCCCAGCAGGCGATCGGCGCCGGTGACGGTTCGACGGCCGCCGTCGAGATCCGTGCGGGCGAAGACGCGGTGGGTCAGGCGAAGCTGTTGCAGGAGGCGATAGGGCGGCTCGCCGGCGAGCTCTCCGCCGCCGAGCAGCAGGCCGCCGCCCTCGTCGCCGACATCGAGAGCGACATCGCCGGCGCCAGCGCGCTGCCCGACAGTGACGGGCGGCTGGCGGGCGTCGTCGCGTCGACGCGTCAGCAGGTGGATGCCGCGAAGGCGCTGCTCGGCGCGACCGGCAAGCGCCCCGTCGTCGCCCTGCAGACGCTCGAGAAGGCCAACCACGAGATCGACACGCTCGTCGCGGGCGTCCGTGACGCACAGCAGCAGGCGGCGCGCGCAGCGCAGCAGCTGAACGCCGTCATCGTACAGGCGCAGGGCCAGGTCTCCGCCGCGGAGGACTTCATCACGTCGCGCCGCGGCGCGATCGGCGCCGACGCCCGCACCCGGCTCGCCGAGGCGGGATCCGCACTCGTGCAGGCAAGGCAGCTCGCCGCGGCCGATCCGGCGCAGGCACTGCACTACGCGCAGCGCGCCAACCAACTGGCATCCCAAGCCATCCAGTACGCCCAGAACGACGTCGGCGCCTTCACCGGCGGCGGCCTGTTCGGCGGCGGGAGTAACAGCGGCGGAGGCGGCAACGTCATGGGCGCCGTGCTCGGCGGCATCGTCATCAACTCGCTGCTGAACGGCGGCGGAGGTCGTGGCGGCGGCAGCCGCGGCGGTGGGTTCGGTGGCGGGTTCGGTGGCGGCGGCCGGTCCAGCGGCGGCGGCTTCGGCGGCGGTTCCCGTCCCGGCCCCGGCAGCTTCGGCGGAGGCGGCACCCGTTCTCGACGCGGCGGCGGCCGGTTCTGACTCCCGGGCATCCCTTCATCTTCAACTCATACGACGCAGAAACCTCCCGCTAGGAAAGGAAAGACCGATGGCAAAGCAGTCCATCTTCGGCCGTATCTCGACGCTCATGAAGGCGAACATCAACGCACTTCTGGACTCTGCCGAAGACCCGCAGAAGATGCTCGACCAGCTCGTCCGCGACTTCACCAACAACATCGCCGACGCCGAGTCGGCCGTCGCCGAGACGATCGGCAACCTGCGCCTGCTCGAGCGCGACCACGAGGAGGACGTGAAGGCTGCGGCCGAGTGGGGCAACAAGGCCCTCGCGGCGAGCCGCAAGGCCGACGAGCTGCGCACGGCCGGCAACACGACGGATGCCGACAAGTTCGACAACCTCGCCAAGATCGCGCTGCAGCGTCAGATCGGCGAAGAGAACGAGGCGAAGGCCATCGCTCCGTCGATCGAGGCGCAGACCGAGGTCGTCGACAAGCTCAAGGACGGCCTCAACGGCATGAAGCAGAAGCTCGAGCAGCTGAAGTCGAAGCGCGCCGAGCTGCTTGCCCGTTCGAAGTCGGCCGAGGCGCAGAACAAGGTGCACGACGCCGTCAAGTCGATCGACGTGCTCGACCCGACGAGCGAGCTCGGCCGGTTCGAGGACAAGGTCCGCCGCCAGGAGGCCCTTGCCGCCGGCAAGGCCGAGATCGCCGCTTCGTCGCTGGACGCGCAGTTCAACCAGCTCGAGGACGTCGGTGAGCTCACCGAGGTCGAGGCGCGTCTGGCTGCGCTGAAGACCGGCGGCATGCCCGCCGCCCCCGCCCTGGAGCAGTAACCCGCCCGGTTGCGACGTTTCGTCTCGCTTCGCTCGCTCAACGGCCGGGGGTCTCTTCTCCCCCCGGTCGTTGAGCGAGGGCGCGCCGCGCCCGAGACGAAACGCGCCGGCGCGACGCACCCCTGGTCGCCCCGCCCCGCAGGGCGCGCAAGGCCCGAGACGAAACGCGCCGCGCCGCGCGGTGAGAGAATGAACCATGACGCGCTTTTTCGTGGTGCCGCAGTGGCAGGGATCCCCCGCCGCGCGGGCGATGCACCTGATCGACGGCGCCGAGGCGATCGCGGGAGACCTCCCGCGCGCCGCGACGGTCCGCATCGACGTTCCCGTGGAGGCGGGTGAATCGCTCGACACGGGCATCCGTCGCTTCAGCGCCCTCACCCGCGTGCGCGATGCGCTGACGGATGCCCTGCAGGCAGGCGTCGCGGCGCACGGCACCGATGACCATTCGGTCGTGATCGGCGGCGACTGCGGCGTGGCCGTGCCCGCGATCGCGCACGCGGCAACCCATCACGAGACGCTCGCCGTCGTCTGGTTCGACGCGCACGGCGACCTCAACACTCCCGGCGGCTCGCCGTCCGGCGCGTTCTCGGGCATGGCGCTGCGCGCGGTGTTCGACGATCTGCCCCTCGCCGGCAGCGGCGCCGTGCCCGCAGAGCGCGTCGTCCTCGCCGGCGTGCGCGAGCTCGACACCCCCGAGCAGCAGCTCATCGACGAGGCAGAGCTCACGACCGTCGACGTCGACGTGCTGGCAGATCCCGCGGCGCTCGTCGAGGCCGTCGCCGCAACGGGCGCGACCGCCGTCTACCTGCACGTCGACCTCGACGTGCTCGACCCCGCCGCGATCACCGGCGTCGCCCTGCCCGTGCCGTTCGGGCTGTCGCTGGACGAACTGATCGCCGCGGTCAAGGCGGTGCGGGCACAGTTCCCGTTGGCGGGCGCCTCGATCGCGGGCTTCGCGCCGGCATCCCCTGTCGCCGCCGTCGATGACCTCGGAACGATCCTGCGCATCGTCGGGGCGCTCGCGTGATCGCACGCCCACCCGCCGGATGGCGGACGCGGGCGCAGCGCGCCGTCGCGCGCGGCGCGCAGCTCGACGCGTGGATCCCGGGCATCCTGCTCGATTCGCCCATCAGCCTCGTCGGGTACTGGTGGGGCACGACGATCGGCTGGGTCTGGGGCGGCCTGATGTCGACGGGGCGCGTGCAGCGCCGCGAGGGCCTGTGGGTGTTCACCGGCATGCCCGAGTGGGCCTTCGGCCGCGGCGGCGTGTGCGTGGGTGGTTGCTACCTGACCGGAACGGCCCTCGTCACCGCGGCGGTGCTGCGCCACGAAGCCGTGCACGCGCGCCAGTGGCGGCGCTACGGCTTCCTCATGCCGGTGCTGTACCTGCTCGCGGGGCGCAATCCGCTCACGAACCGGTTCGAGATCCTCGCCGGGCTCGAAGACGGCAACTACGTGCCGCGCCGCAGCTGACGCCGCGCGTTCGTGCTCAGGCAGCGGCCTCAGGCGGTGGCGAGTCCGAACCGCTCGGGCGTGTGCACGGCGGCCCCGTCGATGCCCAGCTTCTCGGTCAGGTGGTCGAAGATGTCGGCCGTGCCGAGGTAGCCGCCGAGCAGGTGGATGCGCGTCGCGCACGCCGCCGTGCCGTCGGTGCAGAGCATCTCGTCCGCCCACGCCGTGACGGCACGCGTGAGGGCCAGGCCCGGCGTGCAGGCGCGGCCGGTGCCGGGGTCACCGGTGCGCTGCGAGCGGTCGAGCCACGTGACGACCATGCGCGCGGGAACGCGCAGGTCGAAGACCCACGAGGCATCCGGCACTTCGATGAACACGCGACCGGTCGAGCAGATCGGCAGCGTCGCGACGAGCGTCTCGAGGTCGATCATCGAGGTCTCGTCGGCGGTGATGAGCTGCTGCACCCGCGCGTGCCGCGACGCCTTGCAGGCGATCGCGTCGTGTGCAACGGTGTGCTCGGTCAGCGCGGTCATGATGCGTCCAGTATACGCACCCATTAGGGGAGCCTTACCTACGTACTGCCTGACAGAACCCTCAGAAGGGTCACGGGCCGACGATCACGCGGCGCAGTTCGGTGAGCTCGTCGTCGGCGATGCCGTGGGCGCGCAGGTAGTCGGCGGGCGACCCGAACCGCGTCGCGAGGTCATCCAGCAGTCCCGTCATCACCGGTGCGGGCGAGCGCGTCGCGAGCTCTTCGAGATGCCGCGCCTCAGGGTGCAGGTGCCGCAGCCCCGCGACGACGCGGGCGGTGTGCGCGGCCGGCAGCAGCGTCTCGGTGCGGGCATAGTCGGCGACGACGGCCGAGCGGTCGACACCCGCCGCGGCGAGCATGATCGCCACCGTGACCCCCGTGCGGTCCTTGCCGACCGTGCAGTGCACGAGCACAGGCTGGTCGCCCAGCACGGCCCGCACGACCTCGGTGATCCGCGCCGACGAGTCGTCGACGAGGGCCCGATACATGGCCTCGAGCGAGATGTCCTCGGTGAAGAACGACGCGACCGAACCGAGGAACAGCGGAGCGCGCCGCACCTCGATGTCGAGGCCCTCGATCAGGCTCGGCTCGCGGACGACCTCGTCGTCGTCGCGCAGATCGACGATGCGACGGATGCCGAGCTCACGCAGGCCAGCCCTGCCCTCGTCGCCGAGGCGGGCGAGATTTCCCGAGCGGAACAGCACGCCGCTGCGCGTCACGCGGTCACCGGCGGGCAGTCCCCCGATGTCGCGGAAGTTCATCGCGCCGGGAACACCCGGCATCCCACTCATGCCTGATCGCCGGCGGCGCGCTCTCCGCGCCGCGGCAGCACAGGGTACCTCCCCGCGATCGTGATGCGGTTGAAGGCGTTGATCGAGACGAGCAACCAGCTCAGGGCGACATACTCCTGTTCAGTGAGGATGCCACCGACGTGGTCGTACACCTCGTCGGAGATGCCCTCTTCGTGGATGAAGACGTAGCTCTCGGCGAGTTCCAGCGCCGCGCGCTCGCGCGCCGTGAAGACGCCCGACTCACGCCACGTCGCGATCTGGGCGATCTCGTCGGCGGTCAGCCCGGCCGTGACCGCCCGGTCGACGTGGACGCGCACGCAGTACGCGCAGCCGTTGAGCTGCGAGGCGTGGATGAGGGCGATCTCCTTGAGACGGTCATCGATGCCGGCTTCGGCCGCGATTGTGCCGACGATCTGCGAGAAGTTCTCGAGCGCGTCGTAGGCCGGGCGAGCCGAGCGGGACAGGTGGACACGACGTTCGGCAGTCATGCCCTCAGCCTACGGCCGCGGGGCGCGGGTGGGCCTCCCCGCGCGGCGTGGGTGGGCCGCCCCGCGCGGCGCGGGTGGGCCGCGCGCGAAGTTGGCGCGAGTCGCGGGTATGGCGGCGGGGTAACCGCGTGTCGCGCCAACTTCAGGCATCCGCTCGCTCGCGCCCGCGCGCACCAGGGAAGCCCGCGCGCACCAGGGAAGAAGTGGGCGCGAGTCGCGGGTATCGCGGCGGGGTAGCCGCGTGTCGCGCCAACTTCAGGCATCCACCCGGGAGCGCTCGGTAGCGCACCGGTGCGAAGTTGGCGCGAGTCGCGGGTATGCCCGCGGGGTAACCGCGTGTTGCGCCAACTTCGCGACAGCGGGCAGCGCACCCGCGAGCCTGCGCGCCCGCACACGCCCGCGCAGCGCTCACTCCATGGGTGACAATGGCGGGATGGATGAGTTCTCCTTCCTCGCCGCGCAGGCCGCCGAGATCGGCGTTGCCGTGCCGCCCGTCCGCCGCCTGAACCACACGCTCGCGGATGGCCGCGTCGTCAGCGCGCTCGAGTACGGTGACGCCGCAACGGGTGCGTTCGGCGCGCCGGTCGTGACGCTCCTGCACGGTGCGGGCCTGAACGCCCACACGTGGGACACGACGATCCTCGCGCTCGGGCTGCCCGCGCTCAGCCTCGACCTGCCCGGCCACGGCGACTCGTCCTGGCGCGACGACGCGGCCTACGTCGGGCGCACCCTCGCCGCCGACATCGCAGACCCGATCACCGCATGGACGGATGCCTCACAGGTGCTCGTCGGGCAGTCGCTGGGCGGACTCACCGCGGCCGCGCTCGCGGCATCCCACCCCGAACTCGTGCGGGCACTGGTCATCGTCGACATCACTCCCGGGATCGACCCCGACGGCGACGCCGCGCAGATCGGCGCCTTCTTCGCGGGGCCCACCGACTGGGCATCCCGCGACGAACTCGTCGACCGTGCGCTGGCCTTCGGCCTCGGCGGAACGCGCGAGGCCGCGACCCGCGGCGTCTTCCTCAACTCGCGCGTGCGCGAGGACGGTCGCGTCGAGTGGAAGCACCATTTCGCTCACCTCGCGAACGCGCTCGCTGCGGATCCCGCCGCGGCGGGTGCCGCCCAGCAGCAGCGCAGCGCGGTGCGCGGCGCGCTGTCCGCGTCGGGATGGGACGACCTGGCTGCTGTCACCGCGCCGATCACCCTCGTCCGCGGCGATCGCGGCTTCGTCACCACCGCAGATGCGGATCTCTTCCGCGATCGCGTTCCCGACGCCACCCTCGTCGAGGTCTCGTCCGGGCACAACGTGCAGGAGGAGCAACCGGTCGCCCTCGCCGCGCTCGTCGCCGACATCGCCCGCTGACAGCCGCCCGACAGCCCGCTGATCGCCCGCTGATCGCCCGCTGACAGCCCACTGACAGTCCGCCCGACAGCCCGCCCGACGCCCGCCGACGCCCCGTAGCAGCCGTAACAATGATGACCGCCACATGACACAGGATGCCCGCCGCCGCACGGGGTGCACCTAGGCTGTTACGCGCACCCGAGTTCGCGGACGTGCGCGACAGCAACGATGCACGCCCGCCCTTGCGAGAGGACCATCCCCATATGCTTCGCCGCTCCACAGCTGTCGCCGCGATCCTCGCGGCCGGCGCTCTTCTGCTCAGCGCCTGCGGCAGCAGCGCTACGCCGTCGCCGACATCGACGGGCGGCGCAGCCGACCCCGACGCCTCGGTCGCCGTACGCCTCGTGCTCGAGCCGGGCAACCTCGACATCCGAGAGACGGCCGGCGCCTCGCTCGACCAGATCCTGATCGACAACATCTACCAGGGCCTCGTCTCGCGCACGCCCCAGCAAGACATCGTCGACGAGCTCGCCTCGAGCCACGAGATCTCCTCCGACGGCCTCACCTATACCTTCACCTTGCGCGAGGGCGTCACCTTCCACGACGGGCAGGAGCTCACGCCGGAAGACGTCGTCTGGTCGCTGACCCAGCTGAAGGAGAACGCCGGCTACGCCGAGTCGAACCGGCTCGCGAACGTCTCGTCCATCACCGCCGATGGCCAAGACATCATCCTGACGCTCAGCGCACCCGACTCGACGCTGCTGTGGAACCTGACCGGCCGCGCCGGACTCGTCTTCAAGGAAGGCGACACGATCGACCGCAAGACCGCCGCCAACGGCACGGGCCCCTTCCGTCTCACCGACTGGAAGAAGGGCGCCTCGATCACGTTCGAGCGCAACGACGATTACTGGGGCGATGCCCCCAAGGTCGCCGAGGTCGTCTTCGATTACATCCCCGAGACCCAGGCCGCCCTCAACGGCGCGCTGGCCGGTGAGCTCGATGTCGTCACCGGCTTCGACGCGAACCTGAAGGACCAGCTGGAGGCGAACGGCGACTTCGCGCTCGTGCTCGGCCAGTCCACCGACAAGGGCACGCTCGCGATGAACTCCACGAAGGGCGCGCTGGCCGACAAGCGCGTGCGCCAGGCGATCCGCCAGGCGATCGACAAGCAGTCGATCGTCGAGGCGCTCGGCGCCGGTCAGACCCAGTTCGGCCCGATCCCCGAGCTCGACCCCGGATACGAAGACCTCGAGTCGACGGCTCCGTATGATCCGGATGCCGCCAAGCAGCTCCTCGCCGACGCGGGCGTCAGCGACCTGACGCTCACGCTGACGCTCTACAGCGGCTACGGCACGACGGTTTCGCAGATCCTCGTCTCCAATCTCAACGACGTCGGCATCACACTGAAGGTCAACGCGGTGGAGTTCCCGACCTGGCTCAGCGACGTCTACACGAACAAGAACCCGGACGAGAACCCGACGGTCTACATGAACGACGGCTGGGACCTCAGCTTCGTGCTGCACACTGAGGCGCGCGACTTCGAGAACTGGGCGAACCCCAACTACTACTTCACGTACAACAATGCCGAAGTGCAGGACCTGTACGCGCAGTCGGTCGCCGCGACCGACCCGAGCACCGCAGCCGACCTGCTGGCTCAGGCGGCCCGCATCGTCGCCGAGGATCAGGCTGCCGACTGGCTGTACAACGGGGCATCCGTCGTCGGCGTCGCCACGAACGTCACCGGATTCCCGTCGATCAACGTGAACGAGCGCATCAACCTCGCCGATCTGGCCAAGAGCCAGTAGCCCGGTGCTCCGCTACGCACTGACCCGACTCGCCCTGCTGGTGCTGGGCCTGTTCGTCGCCAGTGCGCTCATCTTCCTCACCCTGCGGGTTCTTCCCGGCGATGTGGCACAGCTCATCGCCGGGATGAACTCGACCCCCGCACAGCTCGCGGCGATCCGCGAACGGCTGGGTCTGAACGAGCCGCTGCTCGTGCAGTACGGTGCGTGGCTCGGAGGCATCCTGCACGGCGACCTCGGCACCTCGCTGCTGACCGGAGCGCCTGTCGTCGACGAGCTCGTGCAGAAGGGCGAGGTCACGATCCCGCTCGGGATCATGGCGATGATCGTCGCGATGCTCATCGCCCTGCCGTTCGGCGTGATCTCGGCCATGCGCCGCGGGCGCGCCGACGGCACGGCGCTCAACGTCGGCGCCCAGGCGATCGCCGCCGTGCCCGTCGTGTGGGCGGGCATGATGCTCGTGCTCGTGTTCGCCGTGTGGCTCGGCTGGCTGCCCGCGCAGGGCTTCCCGCGCGGCGGGTGGTCTGACCCGGGCGCCGCCGTGCGCGCCCTGCTGCTGCCCGCCATCACGATCGGCGTGATCGAGGGTGCCATGCTGATGCGTTTCGTGCGATCGGCGACGCTGCAGGCGACCGGCGAGGACTTCGTCCGCACGGCCGCCGCGAAGGGGCTGACGCGCGATCAGGCGCTCGTGCGGCACGGGCTGCCGACCGTGGGACTGTCGATCATCACCGTGCTGGGCCTGCAGGTGGCAGGCATCATCGTCGGCGCCGTCGTCATCGAGCAGCTGTTCAGCCTGCCCGGCATCGGGCGCATGCTCGTCGCCGACGTCGGCAACCGCGACCTGCCGAAGGTGCAGGGCGAGCTGCTTGTGCTCACCGGCTTCGTGCTGCTGGTCGGCTTCGTCGTCGACCTCGTGCACCGGGCGATCGACCCGCGGCTGAGGGAGGCGGAATGACCCACCCCGAGCAGGCCCCGACCCCGTCACGGCTCGCCTGGCTGCACCGACTGTGGAGCCTGTCGACCGGCCGCTTCGGCGTCATCGTCGTCCTCGCCGTCGGCGTGACCGCGCTCATCGCCCGGTTCTGGACGCCGTTCGACCCGCAGCGCGTCGACGTCGCGAACCGGTGGGCGAGCCCCGGCATCCCACATCTGCTGGGTACCGACGGGTCGGGTCGCGACATCCTGAGCCTGCTGATGGCGGGCGCCCGCACGACCGTCTGGGTGGCGCTCGGCGCGGGCCTGGTCGCGACGCTGCTCGGACTCGCACTCGCGGCGCTTGGTGCGCTGACGGCGCGGTGGGTGCGCGAGAGCGTCGCGGTGCTCGTCGACATCCTGGTCGCCTTCCCCGTGCTGCTGATCGCCATGATGATCTCGTCGGTGTGGGGCGGGTCGCTGTGGGTCGTCATCGTGTCGGTCGGCATCGGCTTCGGCGTCAACATCGCCCGGGTGACCAGGCCTGAACTGCGCCGTGTGCTGCGCAGCGATTTCGTGCTGGCGGGCCGGGCGGCGGGCCTCACGACCTTCCAAAACCTGTGGCGGCATCTGCTGCCCAACGTCGCGCCGGTGTTCATCGTGCAGCTGTCGTGGGGCATGGCCGTCGCCGTGCTCGCCGAGGCGGGCCTGAGCTACCTCGGCTTCGGTGCGCCGCTGACCGAACCCAGCTGGGGACTGCTGCTGAAAGACCTGCAGACCTACATCTCGGTGCATCCGCTCACCGTCATCTGGCCGGGGCTCGCGATCACCTTCACCGTACTGGGACTGAACCTGCTCGGTGACGCCCTGCGTGAAGCGACCGACCCGACCCTCGCGCGGCGGCGCAGCGGCGCCGAATCGCACACGCCGGCGGTGATCGCATGAGCCTCGACGTCCAGGGCCTCGAAGTCCAAGATCTCAGGGTGCTGCTCGATGGCCGCCCCGTCGTCGACGGTGTGTCGTTCGATGTTCCGGACGGCGCACGCGTAGGCCTGATCGGCGAGTCGGGCTCGGGAAAGTCGCTGACCGCGCTGGCTCTGCTGGGACTGTTGCCCGAAGGCGCGACGGTCAGCGGTAGCGTGCGCTGGCACGGGCAGGAACTGATCGGGATGCCCGACCGTGCGCTCGCCGAGCTGCGCGGTGACGAGATCGGGATCGTGTTCCAAGAGCCCCGCACGGCCCTCAACCCGATCCGAACCGTCGGGCGGCAGATTGCCGAGTCGATCCGGATCCACGAGCGCATCGGTCGCCGCGAGGCCGCCGCCCGCGCGATCGAGGAGGCGGCTCGCGTGCACCTGCCCGACCCCGAGCAGATCGTGCGGCGCTACCCGCACCAACTCTCCGGCGGGCAGCGCCAGCGCGTCGCGATCGCGATGGCGCTCGCGTGCCGCCCGCGGCTGCTGATCGCCGACGAGCCGACGACGGCCCTCGACGTGACGATCCAGGCCGACATCCTCGAGCTGCTGAACGGCCTCGTCGAGCGCGACGGGATGTCACTCATCTTCATCACGCACGACCTCGCCGTGCTGTCGCAGGTTGCGACCGACGCCGTCGTGCTCGAGGACGGTCACGTCGTCGAGCAGGGGCCGCTGTCGCGTCTGCTCACGGCACCGGCATCCCCTGTCACACGGGGTCTGCTGCGTGACGCGACCGCGACGCTGTGGAAGCCGGGAGGACGCGCATGACGGATCACCCGGTCGGTGTCGACGACACGCTGCTGCGCGGCCGCGGGCTGACCCGGCGCTTTCCGCAGGCGGCGCGGGCGGCGTTCCAGCGGACGCGCTGGACGACCGCGCTCGACGACGCCGACGTCGACATCCGCGCCGGTTCCGCCGTCGGGATCATCGGCGAGTCGGGCTCGGGCAAGTCGACGCTCATCCGCATCCTGTTGGGGCTGGATGCCCCGACCGCCGGCACCGTCGAGTTCGACGGACACCCGGTCGACGCCCGCGCGGGCGCACGGTCGCTGCACTGGTTGCGGCGGGCGACGGGCATCGTCTTCCAGGACCCGTACGCCTCGCTCGACCCCCGGATGAGCGTCGGCCGAATCGTCGCCGAGCCGCTCTGGGCGCTCGGCATCGCGGGCGACCGCCGCGCACGCGTCCGCGAGGTGCTCGAAGATGTCGGCCTCGAGGCCGAGATGGCGAGCCGCTACCCGCACGAGTTCTCGGGCGGGCAGCGCCAGCGCATCGCCCTGGCGCGCGCGATCGCGCACCGGCCGCGCCTGCTCGTCGGCGACGAGCCGCTGTCGGCGCTCGATGTCACCGTCCGCGCGCAGATCCTCGAGCTGCTGCGCGAGCTGCGGGTCACGCAGAGCCTCACCCTCGTGATGGTCTCGCACGACATCGGCGTCGTGCAGAGCCTGTGCGACGAGGTCATCGTCATGAAGGACGGCCGCATCGTCGAAGAGGGGCCGACCGAGAAGGTGCTGCTGGCGCCGCAGGTCGCCTACACGCGCCGACTGCTGGCCTCGATCCCCGTCATCGCGACGCCGCACGGCTGAACCACGCTGCGGCTCTGCTGGGCTTCATCGCGGGTTCACCGGGTCGTCCCAGGCCCGGAGTAGGGTGACCGGCATGCACGCGATCATCCCGCCGTACCTGCTCGCGCGGCTCGCCAGCACCGAGGCTCCGCACCTCGCGCGCGCCGCCGAGGCAGCCCGCGCGACGCTCGCGCTCCCCCGCGTGCACCACGAGGCGCGCGCGAACCTCGACGTGTCGGTCGAGGGCGACGCGCTCGTCGTGACGGGCTCTCCCGCGCCGGACCGGGTGATCTCCGACGCGCAGCACCACGAGCGACTGCCGGGTGTGCGCGTGCGCGGCGAGGACGACGCAGCGACGGGCGATGTCGCCGCCGACGAGGCGTTCGACGGCCTCGGCGAGACGTTCGACTTCCTGTGGGGCGCCTTCCACCGGGCATCCCTCGATGGCTCCGGCGGCACGCTTGCGGCCACGGTCCACTACGGCGACCGGTACGACAACGCGTTCTGGAACGGCGAGCGCATGGTGTTCGGCGACGGCGACGGTGAGGTGTTCACGGGGTTCACCGGGTCGATCAGCGTCATCGCGCACGAGCTCGGGCACGGCGTCGTCGAGTTCTCCGGCGGCCTCGAGTACAGCGGCCAGCCCGGCGCCCTCAACGAGTCGATCGCCGACGTGTTCGGCGCGCTCACCGAGCAGCACCTGCACGGGCAGACCGCGGCCGAGGCATCCTGGCTGATCGGTGCGGGCATCTTCACGGATGCCGTGCAGGGTGTCGCCCTGCGATCGATGAGCGCACCGGGCACCGCGTACGACGATGACGTGCTCGGCCGCGACCCGCAGCCGTCGCACATGCGTGATTTCGTCGTCACGACGAGCGACAACGGCGGCGTGCACATCAACTCGGGCATCCCCAACAAGGCGTTCCACCTGGTCGCGACCGCTCTCGGCGGTCACGCGTGGGAGCGCGCCGGGCGCATCTGGTACCTCACCGCGACGGGCGGATCACTCAGCCACACCGCCGATTTCGCCGCGTTCGCGTCCGCGACGGCGGCGACCGCCGCGGCGGAGTACGGTGAGGACTCGGAGGAGGCCGCCGCCGTCCGCACCGCGTGGGACGCGGTCGGCGTGATCACGAGTGACGCACGATCCTGAGTCCGAGAACGACGAGCAGCTCGTCGCGGTGACCGTCGTGCGCTCGGGCGGGTTCGCCGGGGTCACGCGGCGGTGGGCCGTCACGGCGGCGCCGCCCGAGGCCGAGCACTGGGTCATCCTCGTCGAGGACTGCCCGTGGGACGACTGCGGGCGCGCCGCGACGGCGCCCGGGGCTGAGGCCGCGCGCACGGCCGGGGCCGACAGGTTCTCGTGGGAGCTGCACGCCGTGCTGCCCGATGTCGACCGGCGCGCCGAGCTGAGCGAGACCGAGGCATCCGGCCCCTGGCGCACGCTCATCGACGCCGTGCGCGAAGCGTCCGCGGCCACGCCTGCGCCTGGCACCACGGCGCCGCCCGCCGCTCCACCGGCCGCGCCCGCCCCCGAAGCCACAGCCCACCCGCAGTCGGAGAAGTAGCGCGTCAGCCGCGCGAGAAGAGCGAGCGCTTCTTCTTGACCGGCTTGAGCTGCTTCTGCAGGTAGATCGTGCCGAGCCATCGGCCGAACTTGAAGCCGACGCGCCCCATGCGCCCGACCTCGACGAAGCCGAGCTTCTCGTGCAGGGCGACGGATGCCTCGGCCCCCTTGTCGCTGATGACGGCGACCATCTGGTGGATGCCGGCCTGCTCGCTCGCCTCGATCAGCGCCACCAGCAGCGCACGCCCGAGACCCTTGCCGGTCGCGGCGTGCCCGAGGTAGATCGAGTTCTCCACGCTGTAGCGGTACGCCGACTTCGCCGACATCGGCTGCACGAGCGCGTACCCGAGCACCTGCCCGGTCGGCGAGACCGCCACCAAGAACGGCATCTGCAGCTGTTGCAGATGCGCGGCCTTCTGCCGCCACTGCGCGAGCGACCACTTCTTCTCATCGAAGGTGACGACCGAATTGGTGACGTAGTAGTTGTAGATCTCGCGGATGTCGGGGATGTCCTCGTTCTGCACGGGACGGATCTCGTACGAGAACGGTCGCTCGACCTCGACGCGCCGCAGATGCGCAGGCAGCCGCCGACGCGACTTCTCGTACTCCTCCTCCAGCATGCGCGACAGCCTACGCGCCTGCTGTTACGCGGGCATCACCGCGGGAAGACGCCAGTCCACCGGCGTGGCGCCCTGCTGCGCGAGCAGGTCGTTCGCGCGTGAGAACGGTCGCGAGCCGAAGAACCCCCGCGACGCCGACAGCGGCGACGGGTGCGCCGACTCGATGACGGGGGTCGCTCCCAGCAGCGGTGTGAGGTTCGCGGCGTCGCGCCCCCACAGGATCGCGACCAGCGGCGCGTCACGGTCGGCGAGCGTGCGGATCGCGTGCTCGGTGACTCTCTCCCAGCCCCAGCCGCGGTGCGACGCGGGCGCGCCCGGCGCGACCGTCAGCACTCTGTTCAGCAGCATGACGCCCTGATCGCTCCACGCGGACAGGTCGCCGTGCGCCGCGGGCTCGATGCCCAGATCGCTCTGCAGCTCTTTGTAGATGTTGCCGAGGCTGCGCGGCAACGGTCGCACGTGCGCGTCGACGGCGAACGACAGGCCGATCGGGTGCCCCGGTGTCGGGTACGGGTCCTGCCCGACGATGAGCACCTTGACCTCTGCCAAGGGTCGCGCGAACGCGCGCAGCACCCGGTCGCCCGCCGGCAGGTAGTGGCGGCCCGCCGCCGTCTCGGCCCGCAGCCGCTCGCCGAGGGCGGCGATGTCAGGCGCGACAGGCGCGAGGGCTGCGGCCCAGCCCGAGTCGAGGAGCCCCGCGGCGGCGAGCTCGTCGAGGCTCATCGCCATCAGGCGCTCGCGGCGTCGCCCGTCGCGCCGGCATCCTCTTCGGTGACCGTGCCGCGCGCCGACCAGGGGAAATCGATCCAACGGTCGGTCTTGCGCCACGAGTAGTCGGGCGTCGCGACCGAGCCGGGCTTCGTGTAGATGCACACGGAGCGCACGTCCGCCCCGGCATCCTTCAGCATCTGCACGGCGAGCGCGAGCGTGCGGCCGCTGTCGGCGACGTCGTCGACGAGCAGCACGCGCTTGCCGGGCAGGTACCCCATGTCGAGGTCGGGCGGCAGCAGCGCGGGCGCGTCGAGCACCGTGCCGATGCCGGTGTAGAACTCGACGTTCAGGGCGCCGCAGCTCTTGACGCCGAGGCCGTACGCGACGGCTCCGGCGGGCAACAGTCCGCCGCGGGCGATCGCGACGACGACTTCGGGGATGAATCCGTCGGCGACGATCGCGCGAGACAGCGCGCGGGTCGCCTCACCGAAGCCTTCCCAGGTCAGGATTTCGCGGGCTGTGGCGGTGTCGTCGTGAGTCACGCTTCCAACCTAGACTGATCGCCGTGCCCCCGACTCCGACACCGAGCACCCCAGATACCGCGACTGCGCGCCTGAAGTCATCGGCGGTGGGCGTCACGGCGGGGCTCATCGGGTGGTTCATCCTCGTCGAGCTGGTCTCCGGCATCCTGCAGGGGTACTACGTGCCGCTGTTCAGCGACATCGTCGTGAGCCTGGGCATCCACGACTCCGACGTCAACTGGTTCGAGGCCGCGCAGCTGCTGCTGTCAGCGCTCGTCGTCCCCGTCATGGCCAAGCTCGGCGACATGTACGGGCACAAGCGCATCCTGCTGATCGCAGCGGTTCTCACCGCGGGGGCCTCGTGGTGGGTCGCCTTCGCCGGAACGTTCTGGTCATTCCTCGCCGCGTGGGCCCTGCAGGGCTTCTACGTCGTGTGGTTGCCGCTCGAGATCGCGCTCATCTTCGAGCGCGGCCGGCGCCAGCAGCGCGGCGTCTCGACGACCCGGCGCGCGGCGGGTCTGCTCGTCGTGGGTCTGCAGGCCGGTGCGATCATCGGCGCGCTCGCGGCGGGTCGCATCTTCGCGGCGACCGCCGATCTGACCACGACGCTGATCGTCCCCGCCGTCGCGGTGACCCTCATCGCGCTCGTCATCTGGATCGCCGTGCCCGAGTCGACGCCCGAACCGGGTCGCAGCCTCGACACGTGGGGCTTCGTGATCCTCGCGTGGGGCCTGCTGCTGGTCACCGGCGGACTCGCGTGGATGCGCATGATCGGCGAACTGAGCCTCGGTGCGGATGCCTGGGGGTGGGTCATCGGCCTCGTTGTGGCCGGGATCGCGGTCTTCGTGTGGTTCGTCTTCTACGAGCTGCGCCAGACAGACCCCGCTATCGACATCCGCGTGCTGCGCCGTCCCGAGATGTGGCCCGTGCAGGCGACGGCATTCCTCGTCGGCATCAGCCTGCTCGGCGCGCAGGGCCCGCTGTCGACGTACGCCGGCACCGACAGTGCGCTCGGCTACGGACTGGGGCTGGATGCCACGGAGCGCTCGAACCTCATCGGCGTGTACCTCGTCTCGCTCATCATCGGCGCCGTGCTGTTCGCCGTGACCTCACGCAAGGCGAGCCCGCGCATCGTGCTGATCGTCGCGGCGCTGCTGGTCGGCGTCGGGTACGCCCTGTTCCTGCCGTTCCACCTGGAGCTGTGGCAGGTGCTGCTGAACCTGTCGATCGCGGGCCTCGGCTGTGGCGCGCTCGTGGGCGCGATGCCCGCGGCGGCCGCAGCGGCGGCACCCGCCGGACAGACCGGCATCGCCTCGGCGCTGACGAACACGACCAAGACCATCGGCGGGACGTTCTCGTCGGCCGTGTTCGGCGTCGTGCTGGCGGCGGGCGTCGGTGTGGCGGCGAGTCAGACCGCGGCATCCCTCGGCGGATACATGACGGTGTGGGCGATCTGCGCCGCCGGCGGATTCCTCGCCGCAGCCCTGCTGCTGTTCGTCCCCAAGGTCGCCTTCGCCGACGCTCCCCCCGCCTGACCATGTCCCACTTGCGGTAGACCATGTCCCAAAAATGGTTGCTTCAGGCGCGCGCAGACAGCATTTATTGGGACATGGTTCTGCAGGGTGCTACAGCCGCGGGCGCAGGTATCTACAGCCGCGGGCGCAAGGGCCCACGCGCGAGCAGGTGCTGCGCCGACTGCGCGACGGGGCGCATCGTGACGAGGTCGAGGTTGACGTGCCCGGGAGCGTTCAGCGCGTATGCGATGACGCCGGCGACGTCGGATGCCACGAGCGGCTCCGCCACGCCGTCATAGACCTTCTCGGCGGCAGACTGGTCGCCGCCCAGACGGTTGAGGGTGAACTCGGGCGTGTAGACCATGCCGGGCGCGATCTCGGTGACGCGGATCGGCTCGCCGTTCAGCTCGAGCCGCAGCGCGTGCGCGAGCATCGCCTCGCCGGCCTTGGCCGCGTTGTACCCGCCACCGCCCGGGTAGGCCACCTGCGCCGCTGTCGAGGTGACGTACAGCGTGTCGGCGTACGCGTCGGATGCCGCGGCCTGCCGCAGCAGCGGCAGCAGCGCCGCCGTCACGAGCTGGGCCGACAAGACGTTGACCTCGAACATCCAGCGCCAGTCGGCCGGGTCGCCGTCCTCGATCCGGTCGGTGCCGCGCGCACCACCCGCGATGTGCACGAGCGCGTGCACCGGGCCGGATGCCTGAAGGTGCGCGACCAGCGCGTCGACGTCGGCTTCCTGCGTGAGGTCAGCCGCGAACGAGACCGAGCCCACCTCGGCATCCAACTCGGCCAGTCGTTCGGCGCGGCGCGCGACGCCCACGACATCCCACCCGGTCGCGCGCAGCGCGCGCACCGTCGCCTCGCCGATTCCCGAGCTGGCACCGGTCACCACTGCACGTCTGGTCGTCATGGCTCCACGCTACCTCCCCTTCATTACGTCACATTTCCCGGTCGTTGTTGACAAGACGGCCGATCCGTAGTGTCGGTCTGGTCGACGGCATCCGTCGCACCACTTCCCGAAACCGATCTTCCTTCAGGAGCACGACATGTCCGCTGCCGAGCACTGGCGCTTCGAGACCAAGCAGATTCACTCCGGCGCAGCCCCCGACCCGGTCACGAAGGCGCGCGCGACGCCGATCTACCAGACGACCTCGTACGTCTTCGACAACGCCGACCACGCCGCGAACCTGTTCGCGCTGGCCGAGTTCGGCAACATCTACACGCGCATCCAGAACCCGACGCAGGATGTCCTCGAGCAGCGTCTCGCGGCCCTCGAAGGCGGCACGGGCGCGCTCGTGCTCTCGAGCGGCCAGGCCGCGTCGACGTTCTCGGTGCTCAACATCGCCGAGGCGGGCGACCACATCGTCTCGTCCAGCTCGATCTACGGCGGCACGTACAACCTGTTCAAGTACACGCTCGCCAAGCTCGGCATCGAGGTCACGTTCGTCGAGAACCAGGACGACCTCGACGAGTGGCGCCGCGCCGTGCGCCCGAACACGAAGCTGTTCTTCGCCGAGACGATCGGCAACCCGAAGATCAACATCCTCGACATCCGCGCCGTCGCCGACGCCGCGCACGAGGCGGGCGTTCCGCTCATCGTCGACAACACGATCGCGACGCCGTACCTGATCCGTCCGTTCGAGCACGGCGCCGACATCGTCGTGCACTCGGTGACGAAGTTCCTCGGCGGCCACGGCACCACGATCGGCGGCGTCATCATCGACGGCGGCAAGTTCGCCTGGTCGCAGAACGTCGAGAAGTTCCCGGGGCTGACCGTGCCCGACCCGTCGTACCACGGCGCGTCATACACGGCCGCCGTCGGCGACGGCCTGGCCTACATCATCAAGGCGCGCGTGCAGCTGCTGCGCGACCTGGGTTCGGCCATCGCGCCGCAGAGCGCGTGGAACCTCATCCAGGGTGTCGAGACGCTGTCGCTGCGCGTCGAGCGTCACGTGCAGAACGCGCAGGAGATCGCCGAGTGGCTCGAGAACCACGACGACGTCGCCTCGGTCAACTACTCGGGTCTGCCTACGTCGCCCTGGTACTCGGCCGCGAACACCTACGCACCGAAGGGCGTCGGAGCCGTGCTGTCGTTCGAGCTCAAGGGTGGCGTCGACGCGGGCCGCGAGTTCGTCAACTCGCTGAGCCTGTTCAGCCACCTCGCCAACATCGGCGACGTGCGCTCGCTGGTCATCCACCCCGCCTCCACGACGCACTCGCAGCTCACCCCCGAGCAGCAGCTGACCTCCGGCGTCACGCCGGGTCTCGTGCGCCTGTCGGTGGGCCTCGAGAACATCGACGACCTCAAGGCCGACCTCGAGCAGGCACTCGCCGCCGCGCGCAAGGTCTCGGAAGCCGCCCGCGCCTGACCTCGCCTGGTCTGGGGCCCGCGACTGATCTTGCGTGACCCGGCCTGCCCCAAAAGCAGGCTGAACCGTACTCAACCGGCCCGTGGCACCCGCCACGGGCCGGTTGAGCCTGTTTTCGGGCAGTCGCGCGCCCGTAACACGGTCCGGCCGCGCGCCGCGAACGGCCAGAATGGATGCCATGGACTGGCAGGCCTCCGCAGACACGGTGCCGTCGGCGCCGATCTCCGAGGCCGACGCCCGGTTGCTGCGCGCGCGGCCGCCCTCCAGCGGCGCGTGGCGTGACGGCGACCCGGCCGGCGGGCGCCGGTTCGCGGCGCTGGGCGCTTTCCAGACCGAGAACGGCGAGCTACTGCCGGGCGCCCGCCTCGCTTACGAATCCTGGGGGCAGCTGAACCCCGCGGCCGACAACGCGGTGCTCGTCCTCCACGCGCTCACAGGCGACAGCCACGTCCGCGGACCGGCGGGTCCGGGGCATCCGACCGCCGGCTGGTGGGAGGAGATCGTCGGTCCCGGAGCGGCGATCGACACCGACCGCTGGTTCGTCGTGGCCCCGAATATGCTCGGCGGATGCCAGGGGTCAACCGGACCGGCATCCATCGGCCCCGACGGCGCGGAATGGGGCCCGCGCTTTCCGTACCTGACGATCCGCGACCAGGTCGCCGCGCAGGTCGCGCTCGCCGATGCCCTCGGTATCGGCCGCTGGGCCGCCGTCGTCGGCGGATCGATGGGCGGCATGCAGGCGCTGGAGTGGGGCGTCGGGCACCCCGATCGTGTCGAGCGCCTCGCGGTCATCGCGGCGCCGCCGACGACGACCGCCGACCAGATCGCCCTCAACTCGGCGCAGCTGGAGGCCATCCGCATCGACCCCGGGTTCGACGCCGGCGAGTACTACGACGCCGCCGACGGCGAAGGGCCGCACCGCGGCCTCGCCCTCGCGCGGCGCATGGCGCTGCTGAACTACCGCAGCCCGATGGAGCTCAATCTGCGCTTCCAGCGGTCGTGGCAGTCCGATGTCAGCCCGCTCGGCGGCGGCGGCCGCTTCGCGGTCGAGAGCTACCTCGATTTCCACGGCAACAAGTTCACGCGCCGTTTCGACGCGAACAGCTACCTGACCCTCGTCGAGGCGATGAACTCGCACGACGTCGGCCGGGGCCGCGGCGGCGTCGAGGATGCCCTGCGCCTCGTCACCGCGCGCACGCTCGTGCTCGGCATCGACAGCGACCGCCTGTTCCCCGTTGACGGGCAGGAGCGCATCTTCCGCGGCATCCGCCCGACGATCGACGACGCGACGGTCGTGCTCTCGAGCGACTTCGGCCACGACGGCTTCCTCATCGAGATCGAGGCGGTCACCCCGCACCTGCGGCGCCTGCTCGCGTCCTGACGGGGTTGCGCGCACCCCCGCGGCTCAGGAGACGATGACGACCCGGCGCTGGTCCTCGATCGCGTAGCTCACGAGCGCGAGGATGAAGCCGGCGACCGCGAGCACGAGGCCCACCCAGATGGGGGCGACGAAGCCGAAGCCGTGGGCGATGACGAGGCCGCCGAGGAACGCTCCGAGGGCGTTGCCGATGTTGAGCGCCGAATGGTTCAGGGCCGCCGCGATCGACTGGTTGTCACCCGCGACGCTCATCAGGCGCGACTGGATCGTCGGCCCGAGCGCCGAGGTGACGGCGCCGACCGCGAAGATGAAGACGGCGAGCGTGATGATCCACCCGGCGGTCAGCGCCAACAGAAGCTGGATGACGATGAAGACGACGAACCCGCCCAGCAGCGTGCGCTTGAGGTCGATGTCGGCGAGATGCCCACCGATCAGGTTGCCGACGGTCATGCCGACGCCCATCACGACGAGCACGATCGGCACGGCCCACTCCGGTGCACCGGCGACGTGGGTGACGATCGGCGCGATGTAGCTGTACGCGGCGAAGAACCCGCCGAACCCGACCGCGCCGATACCGATCGCGAACCAGACCTGCGGAATGCGGAACGCGCTCAACTCGGCCCGCAGCGTGCGGGCGGGGTCTCCCGCGTGCGCGGGCACGAACAGCGCCACCAGGACGGTCGTCAGCGCGAAGATGCCGGCGACGATCGCGAATGCGATGCGCCAGCCCAGCTGCTGGCCGAGGAAGGTCCCCAGCGGCACCCCAACGATGTTGGCGACGGTCAGGCCGCTGAGGATGAACGCAGCGCCGCGGGCACGCGAACCGGGGCCGAGGACGTCCGAGGCGACGAGCGCGCCGATGCCGAAGTAGGCGCCGTGCGGCAGCCCGGCGAGGAACCGCGAGACCGCGATGAGCTCGAAGTTCGGCATGAGGAACGTCAGCGCGTTGAACAGCGTCAGCGCGGCGGCGAGCGCGAGCATGACGCGATGACGGGGGTACTTGGCGACGGATGCCGCGATCGTCGGCGCCCCGACGACGACGCCCAGCGCATACAGCGAGATGAGCCAGCCGGCCTGGGCGATGGCTGCTTCAGCGTCGGTGGCCGACAGCCCGGGCAGCACGTCAGCGGCGATCTGCGGCAGCAGTCCCATGACGACGAACTCGGTCATGCCGATGCCGAATGAGCCTATGGCGAGGGAAAGGAGCGCCCTCGTCGCCGCCCCCCTCGTGATTGTCGAGGAGGTCACCCGGCAATGCTACCGGCCGTCAGAGGCACCGGGCTCCGATCTCTGAATCGATTCGACAGCCGCTTCGAGGCGCTCGATCTTCCCGTCGATCTCGCCCGTGTGGCCGGGCCGGATGTCGGCCTTGAGCACGAGCGACACGCGCGATCCGAACGGCAGCACCGCGTCGGTCGCCGCCTTCACGACGGCGAAGACCTCGTCCCACTCCCCCTCGACCTCGGTGAACATCGAGGTCGTGCGGTGCGGCAGACCCGATGCGCGCACGACGGCGACGGCCGCCGCGACGGCGTCATGCACCGAGCCGTCGGGGTTGACGGCACCGTTGGCAGGTGCGCCGCTCGGGGCAACGGAGAAGGCGATCAACATGGGTCCTCCAAGGGGCAAAAAACGGGCGAATGACCGAAGAAGCGGGTGAGACGTGATCAGGCGGATGCCACGGCGGCGCCCACCTCGGCATCCTGCCGGGGCGCGACAGGCAGTCGCACGAGGCGCACGACCATCCAGACGAACATCGCGACGAGCGCGAGGTTGCGCAGCGTCAGGACCGTGACGGCGATTGATTCCGGATACAGGATGCCGTTGTAGAGCACCGGGTACACGAGCTGGGTGAGCAGTGCCATGGCCAGGGCAGCGGCCGCGGGCAGCGCCCACGCACCCCGCGAGATGACGAGCCCCAGCACGATCGAGGGGATGAGCCACGCGAGGTACTGCGGCGAGCCGACCTTGTTGAAGACGATGAACCCGAGCACGAACGCGAGCGACAGTGCCGGGAACAGCGAGGCGAATCGCGCGCCGCGCCACGCCTGAACCGCACCCAGCACGGCGACGCCGACCATCGCGACAGCGAGGATCGGCGTCATGGCCGCGATGACGGGGTCGATGTCGGCGCCGGTGATCTGGAACGTGCGGATCTCGGGCGAGTAGTAGACCTGGAACCCCGGGATGCCCAGCAGCGCGCCCCACAGGTACCAGGTCGCCACCGGCGCTTCGACCTGCAGTCCGCGCGTGGTCTGCTCGCCGACGAAGCCGAGCAGGTGAGATCCCCCGCCGGCTGCGACGACGACGATCACCGTGCACGCTGTGACGGCGAGGGCGCCGCCGATGATCGCGCCGCGTCGGCGCACGGCGAAGACGGCCGCGGCCAGCAGCGCCGCAGGCCACACCTTGATCCACGTCGCGACGGCCAGCACGACCGACGCGGCCCACGGGCGGCCGACGAGCCACAGGCATCCGATGATGCCCAGCGGCACGGTGAAGCCGTCCAGGCGGTAGAGACCGACCGGCCCGAGCAGAGCGATGTATGCGAGCCAGAACCAGGCGGCGGTGCAGCGCCCCGTCGAGCGGGCGCGGCCGACGAGCATGGCGAACGCGACGGCATCCATCAGGCTGACCAGGATCGCCCACCCGATCGTGTACCCGGCGATCGGCGAGAACGCGTGGGCGAGCACGATCGGGATGATCGCGAGCTGCGGGTAGACCCAGTCCGAGTCGATGCCGACGATGCCGTCGCCGACGAGGGCTTGCGACGACCACGGCTCGTAGACGCCGTACACGTCACCCATCGGCTGATTCGGCAGCAGGAACCCGAGCCAGCCGACGCCGAGATGCACGATCACGAACGCGATCCACAACACAGCACGTCTCGACACCCTCCCCATCCTAGGGAGCGGGCGCGAGAGGATGCCTGAGAGGGTGTGCCGCCGCCGGATGCCGCCGCGTGCGGGCGAGCGCGGGCGCCCGCGGCGCCCGAGGCCGCAGATGGGCGATTCAGCGCGCGGCGACCCGGGCGTCGTACGCGTCGCGGGCCGCGGCGATGTCGGCCTGCGTGTCCACCGCCCAGTTCGCGAGGGCGGCAGCGGGCCCGATGAGCGTCCGCCCGAGCGGGGTCAGCTCGTACTCCACGCGCGGGGGGACCTCGGCGTGCAGCGTGCGGGTGACCAGCCCGTCGCGCTCGAGATTGCGCAGCGTCTGCGTCAGCATCCGCTGCGAGATGCCGGGGATGTGGCGCTGAAGTTCGCTGAAGCGGAGTACTCCCGAGCTCAGCGTCCCGATCACCAGCAGTGTCCACTTGTCGCCGACGCGGTCGAGCAGTTCGCGGATCGCGCGGCCCTGATCGGTCTGGAGGCACTGGTCCTCATATCCACTGCGCGGCACCCAGGCCAGGCCCTCGATGTCCTGCATTGTTCCTCCCGCCTGAGGCACTCGAAAGTGCCTTTTGTATCGCGTTTCGACTTGACGCACGATGGGGCGATTACCCATCGTAACCAAGTTCCTCTTTGTAAGGGAGTAACCATGCCCAGCATCGCCATCGTCGGAGCCGGCCCAGGTCTCGGCCGCTCGCTCGCCCACCTGTTCGGCAGCCACGGCTTCGACGTCGCACTCGTCTCGCGCAACCCCGACAAGCTCGCCGCCCTGCAGGGCGAGCTCGTCGCCGCGGGCATCAGGGCTGAGTCCTTCCCCGCCGATGCGGCGGATCCGAACGCGCTCGCCACAGCCCTCGCCGCTGCAGCCGAACGGTTCGGCGGCATCGACGTGCTCGAGTTCTCGCCCTACGCGGGGCTCGAGGTCGTCGCGCCCACAGACGCCACGGTCGAGAACCTCACCCCCGCGCTCGAGGTCACCCTGCTCGGCGGCGTCGCGGCGATCCACGCCGTACTGCCCGGGATGCTCGAGCGTGGTGCCGGCACGATCCTCGTGACGACCGGCGGCGGGGCGATCACCCCCTACCCGATGCTTGCGACGGTCAACGCGGCGCAGGCGGGCCTGCGCAACTACGTGCACAACCTGCACCAGACCGTCGCCGACCGGGGCATCCATGCCGCGACCGTCGCCATCAATGTGTTCATCGGCGCCGAGGCCCCTGAGGGCGTGCCGCACCTGCACCCCGACGAGATCGCGAAGGTCTACTGGGACCTGCACACCCGTCGCGACCGCGTCGAGCAGCTCGTCACGAGCCACCCCGACGGGGTCTGACGGGGGGCGGTCGGTCAGGCGGCCGGGGGTTAGCCCGCGGCGCCGGGCCCGGCCGGGCCGCTGGGTGCGTCCAGCCCGAGCAGCCCGCCCACGACGGATGCCACGGCATCAGCGACATCGAGCGCCGTGATCGGGCCGCCGCCGCGCGCCGCCGAAGCGGCCGCGGCGGCGTGCCCGTGCAGCAGCGCCGCCGTCGCCGCGAGGGGCCCGAGCGCATCGACGGCATCCGGCCCGGTCTGTCCCGAAAGCGGGTCGGATGCCGCGGCCACGAGCGCCCCGAGGATGCCACCCAGCACGTCGCCCGTCCCCGCGGTCGCGAGCCAGGTCGTGGGCGAGGCCACGACGAGAGTCTGTCCGCGCCGCGTCGCCACGATCGTGCGGGAACCCTTCAGAAGCACCGTCGCCCCGAGGGCGGCAGCCGTCTCGAGCGCCGCCGCGGCACGGGCCTCGTCGCCGACGAGCGCGTCTGCCGGCGCAAGCCCCGCCGCCGCGCGCAGGCGGGCGTGCTCACGATCGTGCGGCGTGACGACGACGGGCGCGCCACCGTGGCGACCCACGACCAGTTCGATCGCACCCGCGTCGACGACGACCGGCACGGGGCCACCCAGCACGGCGCGCAGCGCATCAGCATCCACCCCGGCATCCGCCGCCTCGACCCCGCCGTGCTGGGCCGACATCGCGGGCATCCCCGAGCCGATGAGCCACGCTTGCACCCGCCCGTCCTCGGTCACGGTCTCGGGACGGCGGGCCAGAACCAGCGCGGTCGGGCGTTCGGGCCCGAGGTAGCGCACCATGCCGACGCCCGTCCGGTGCGCGGCCTCGACGCCGAGGACGGCCGCACCGGGGTAGCGCTGCGAACCCGTGCGGACGCCGAGCACGCCTCGGGAATACTTGTCTTCGGTGGCGGTTGGCCTTCTCAGTACCCGTGCCGCGTCGCGCATCGTCCACTCGAGCGTCATGGCGTCACCCTACCCGCGTCACCGATCTGGAGCGTCTCCCGCATGAGCCTGCTGTTCTCCCCGATGGATCTCGCCGGCCGCACCGTGCGCAACCGCCTGTGGGTCGCGCCGATGTGCCAGTACTCGGCGACCGACGGTGTGCCCAACGACTGGCACCACGTGCACCTCGCGCAGTTCGCCTCGGGCGGCGCCGGCGTCGTGATCGCCGAAGCGACGGCCGTCGTGCCCGAGGGGCGCATCTCGCCCGAAGACGTCGGTCTGTGGAACGACGCGCAGCGGGATGCCTGGGCGCCCATCGTCGCCGCCATCCGGGCGCGCGGCGCGATGCCGGGCGTGCAGCTCGCGCACGCCGGACGCAAGGCATCCACCTGGTCGCCGTTCACGGGGCAGCGCGGTTCCGTGCCCGTGGACGCGGGCGGCTGGCAGACCGTCGCGCCGTCGGCTGTGGCGTTCGACGGCTTCGCCGACCCGGTCGCGCTGGATGTCGCGGGCATCGACGCCGTCGTCGAGGCGTTCGCCGCGGCGGCGGTCCGCGCGGTCGCCGCCGGGTTCGAGATGCTCGAGCTGCACGCGGCACACGGGTACCTGCTGCACCAGTTCCTGTCACCGCTGTCCAACCTGCGCGAGGACGAGTACGGCGGGTCGCTGGAGAACCGCGCGCGGCTGCTGCTGCGCGTCATCGACGCCGTGCGGGCGGCAGCGCCCGACGCGATCCTGACGGTGCGTCTGTCTGCCACCGACTGGGCCGAGGGCGGCTGGGATGCCGCGCAGACCTCGACGGTCGTGCGCTGGGCCGCCGAGCACGGCGCCGTGTTCTTCGACATCTCGTCGGGCGGGCTCGTCGCCCACCAGCAGATCGTCACCGGCCCGGGCTACCAGGTGCACCTGGCCGCCGAGGTGCGCGCGGCGGCGGGTGTCGCCGTCGGCGCGGTCGGCGAGATCACGACCGGCCCGCAGGCCGAGAGCGTCCTCGCCGAAGGCGATGCCGACGTCATCCTCGCGGGTCGTGAGTGGCTGCGCGACCCGCACTTCGCGCTGCGCGCCGCGACCGAACTCGGCGAGCCCGCCGCGGCCCCCTGGCCGCCGCAGTACGTCCGCGCCCGTCCCCGCGCATGACCCCGGACGATCGCCCCGGCGCATAGCGCACTGACCCCCGAGCCTGTCGCGACCCCCGAGCTTGTCGAGGGGTCAGTACCCCCGCCGGGTCGCATCGTGCACTTCGCCGACGAGCTCCTCGATGATGTCCTCCAGGAACAGCACGCCGGTCGTGACGCCCTCGGCGTTGCGCACCTGCGCGAGGTGACGACTCGAGCGGCGCATGAGGGCGAGGGCATCCTCGAGGTCGGTCGATTCCAGCAGCGACACCATGTGGTGGATCCGCTTGGACTTGATCGGTGCGGCGACCTTGTTCTCGGCATCCGCGCCTTCGGCGGCGCGCAGCACGTCCTTGAGGTGCACGTAGCCGATGGGCACGTCGGCGGCATCCACGATCACGTACCGCGAGAACCCGTGCTTGGCGACGGCCCGCTCGATCTCGTCGGGCGTCGTGATCTCGGGCAGCGTCACCAACTGCGACAGCGGCACGGCGATGTCGCGCGCCTTCTTGTCGGTGAACTCGACGGCAGCCGTCACGGCACCCGACGCGTCGTCGAGCACGCCCTCGATGCGCGACTGGTTCACAATTGTGGCGACCTCGTCCAGCGTGAACGTCGACGCGGCCTCGTTGCGCGGCTCGACGCGGAATAGCCGCACCGCGTGATTGGCAACCCAGTTCAGCGCAACGATGATCGGATAGAAGAGCTTCGACACCCACACGAGCGGCGTCGCGAGCATCAGCACGGCGCGATCGGGCAGCGAGAACGCCAGGTTCTTCGGCACCATCTCGCCGAACACGACGTGCAGGTACGACACGACGACGAGCGCGATCGCGAACGCGACCCCGCCGATGACGGCTTCGCTCCAGCCGGTGAGGCCCAGCGGCCCCTCCAGCAGGTGGTGGATCGCCGGCTCCGACACGTTCAGGATCAGCAGCGAGCAGATCGTGATGCCGAGCTGGCAGGTGGCCAGCATGAGCGTCGCGTGCTCCATCGCGTACAGCGCGGTCTTCGCCCCGCGCGACCCCTTCTCGGCGAGCGGTTCGATCTGTGAGCGACGGGCCGAGATGACCGCGAACTCGGATGCCACGAAGAATCCGTTGAACGCGAGCAGCACGACCAGCCATGCCAGGCCTGCCCAGTCGCTCATCGCCGCTCACCTCCCTCGATCTCGGCCCCTTCCGGCAGCGGACGCGGGGTGAACTTCACGCGGTCGACGCGGCGACCGTCCATGCGCTGCACCTCGAGGATGCCGTCCTCGAGTTCGATGCTGTCGCCGACGGTGGGGATCCGCTCGAGCGTCGACATCACGAACCCGCCGACGGTGTCATAGACCTCGCCTTCGGGCACGCGGATGCCCGTGCGGTCGAGCACCTCGTCGGGGCGCAGCTCACCGGGGAAGATGACGGCGTCGGCGACGCGGACGACGCCGGCGCGGCTCCGGTCGTGTTCGTCGAGCACCTCACCGACGATCTCCTCGACGAGGTCCTCGAGCGTCACGACGCCAGCGGTGCCGCCGTACTCGTCGACGACGATGGCCATCTGGTACCCACCGGCGCGCAGTTCGGACATCACGGCATCCAAGTGCACGGCCTCCGGCACGCGCAGCGGTTCTTCCGCGATCGCGGCGGCGGGCACTTCGGCGCGGCGGTCGCGGGGAACACTGACGGCCTGCTTGAGGTGCACGATGCCCGTGATGTCGTCCATCGAGTCGGCGTACACGGGGAACCTGCTGTGGCCGGTGCGGCGCGCGAGCTGGATGACATCCTCGACGCTGTCGCCGGCGGCGACCGCGTGGATCGACGGGCGCGGCGTCATGACATCCGCCGTCGTCAGCCGCGCGAAGGTCAGGGTGCGGTTCAGCAGCGACGCGGTGTCCTGCTCGAGCACACCCGCGCTCGCGGAGCGCCGCACGAGACTCGACAGCTCGTCGGCCGTTCGAGCGCCCGACAGCTCCTCCTTGGGTTCGATCCCCATGCTGCGCAGGATGGCGTTCGCACTGCCGTTGAGCACCGCGACGGCGGGGCGGAACACGGTCGTGAAGCCGACTTGGAACGGCATGACCAACTTGGCCGTCTGCCGCGGGATGGCCAGAGCGAAGTTCTTCGGCACGAGTTCGCCGAGGATCATCGAGAAGATCGTGGCGATCGCGATGGCGACGACCGTCGAGATCGTGCGCGCGACGGCATCCGGTATGCCGCCCGCCGTGAACAGCGGGCTGAGCAGGTTCGTCAGCGCCGGTTCCATCGTGTAGCCGGTGAGCAGCGTCGTGAGCGTGATGCCCAGCTGCGCGCTGGAGAGGTGGGTCGACGTGATCTTCAGCGCGTCAATCGTCAGTGACAGCCGCGACTCGCCGGCGGCCTGGCGGGCTTCGAGGTCGGCGCGGTCGAGGTTGACGAGCGCGAACTCGCTCGCGACGAACAGGCCGGTACCAACGGTGAGCAGCAGCCCCACGCCCAACATGACGTAATCCATCACATGTCACCCCCGCTCACGCGGGAGGAGGGTTGGTGGGGCGAACGTCTGCAACTGGGAGGGTCGTCCATTGTGCCGACGATTCTACGGCACCGCCGCCGAGATGCCGCCGTGTCCTACCAGCTGACCGGCAGGGCCTTGCCCTCTTCGTACCCGGCGGCGGACTGCAGTCCGACGGTCGCGCGCTCGTGGAACTGCGCGACCGTGGATGCCCCGGCGTAGGTGAACGACGAGCGCACGCCCGACGTGATCATGTCGACGAGGTCCTCAACCGAAGGGCGCAGCGGGTCGAGGTAGATCTTCGACGACGAGATGCCCTCGGCGAACAGCTCCTTGCGGGCGCGCTCGTACGCGTCGAGGCGGCCGAAGCGGCCCTGAACGGCCTTCGTGGAGGCCATGCCCCACGACTCCTTGTACACGCGGCCGCCCTCATCGACCTGCAGGTCGCCCGGCGCCTCGATCGTGCCGGCGAACCACGAGCCGATCATGACGGATGCCGCGCCGGCGGCGAGCGCCAGGGCGACGTCGCGGGGGTAACGCACTCCCCCGTCGGCCCACACGTGCGCACCCAGTTCGGCCGCCGCTTGCGCGGTCTCGAGCACGGCGGAGAACTGCGGGCGGCCGACGGCGGTCATCATGCGGGTCGTGCACATCGCGCCGGGGCCGACGCCGACCTTGAGGATCGAAGCACCCGCCTCGACGAGGTCGCGGGCTCCCTCGGCTGTGACGATGTTGCCGGCCGCGATCGGGATGCCGAGGTCGAGGCCCGCGACGGTGTCGAGCGCGCGCAGCATGCCCTCCTGATGCCCGTGCGCCGTGTCGACGACGAGCACGTCGACACCGGCTGCGACGAGGGCCCGCGCCTTCGCCGCGACGTCGCCGTTGATGCCGACCGCGGCGGCGACGATGAGCCTGCCGTCCGCGTCGACGGCGGGCCGGTACAGCGTCGCGCGCAGCGCGGTGCGCTGCGAGAGCGTTCCGACGAGGTAGCCGTGGTGCAGAACGCACACGATGTCGGCCTCGGTCGCGACGACCAGGTCGAACGCGTGGCGGGCATCGGTCACGTCGTCGGCGTCGATGGCGGCGGCGCGTCCGCGCGCGAGATCGCCCAGGCGGGCATCAGGCAGGGCCGTACCGAGCCGCGTCGCCGGCAGCACGCCGAGGATGTCGTCGACGTGCACTCGGTCGGATGCCTCGCGCACGACGACGATCCCGTGCCCGGTCGTCGCCGGCAGCAGCACCGCGGCGTCGGCGACAGTCGCCTCGGCAGGCAGCACGATGGGGGTGTCCCACCGCACAGGCTGGTCCTTGACCCAGCGGATCGCGGCATCGAGGTTCTGCAGCGGCATGTCCTGCGGCAGCACGCCGAGTCCGCCCCGTCGGGCGAGGGCAGCGGCCAGGCGCGGACCCGTGACGGAGTTCATGTTGGAGGCGACGAGCGGGATCGTGGCGGTCGAGCCATCCCCGGGCGACAGGTCGACGTCGAGGCGGCTCGTCACGGATGAATGCCGCGGAACCAGGAAGACATCAGAGTACGTCAGATCGACGGTGGGAGCCGGGCCGGAGAAGTGCATGCGACCACGGTACCCACTGCATTCCTGGGATACCCTTGATGAATGTGTGCGTGTGGGCTGCACAGGCCCCGCACCGTGTGGACTTCATCGATGAAAGCAGGCGCATACCGTGTCCAATCCGGCGACCGGCGTGGGGACTTCGAACGACGGCGACTTCGGGGCCAACGAGTGGCTCGTCGCTGAAATGTACGACCAGTTCGCGAAGGATCGCGAATCGGTCGACCGGTCGTGGTGGCCGGTGCTCGAGGCGTACGAGCAGGCACACAAGGATGCCCCGGCAGCGCCGCAGGCATCCACCCCCGCCACCCCCGCCACCCCGGCCGCCTCGGTCGCGACGACGGCGCCCGCCGCCGCGACCGAGGCTCGCCCGCTGACTGCACCGATCCCCGTCGTGGGCGCTCAGCCGGTCGCGAAGACCACCACGCGCCCCGCCGCGCGGCCGCCCGTGCCCGCGCAGGCGCCGAAGGTCGAGCCCGCTGCGCCGACCGACGAGACCGGCGTCGATGTCGTGACGCCCCTGCGCGGCATGCCGAAGACCCTCGCGGCGAACATGGACGAGTCGCTGACCGTCCCCACTGCGACGAGCGTGCGCACGGTGCCGGCCAAGCTCATGATCGACAACCGCATCGTGATCAACAACCACATGTCGCGCACGCGCGGCGGCAAGGTCAGCTTCACGCACCTCATCGGCTGGGCGCTGATCCAGGCGCTGAAGGTCTTCCCGAGCCAGAACGTGTCGTACGCAGAGGTCGACGGCAAGCCGTCAGTCATCGCCCCCGCCCATGTGGGTCTCGGCATCGCGATCGACCTGCCCAAGCCCGACGGCACGCGCGCGCTCATGGTGCCGTCGATCAAGCAGGCCGAGTCGCTCACGTTCGGCGAGTACCTCGCCGCGTACGAAGACCTCGTCAAGCGCGCCCGCGGAAACAAGCTGACCGCGGCCGACTTCCAGGGCACGACGATCTCGCTGACCAACCCGGGCGGCATCGGCACCGTCCACTCGGTGCCCCGCCTCATGAAGGGCCAGGGCTGCATCGTCGGCGCCGGCGCCCTCGAGTACCCCGCCGAGTTCCAGGGCTCGAGCGAGAAGACGCTCGTCGAGCTCGGCATCGGCAAGACGATCACCCTGACGAGCACGTACGACCACCGGGTCATCCAGGGCGCCGGCTCGGGCGAGTTCCTCAAGATCGTGCACGAGCTGCTCACGGGCCAGCGCGACTTCTACGAGGGCATCTTCGCGGCGCTGCGGATCCCGTACGCGCCGATCCACTGGTCCAACGACATCAACGTCGACCTCGCCGAGCGCGTCGACAAGCAGGCCCGCGTGCAGGAGCTCATCAACTCGTACCGCGTGCGCGGTCACCTCATGGCCGACATCGACCCGCTCGAGTACGTGCAGCGCACGCACCCCGACCTCGAGATCGAGAGCCACGGCCTGACGTTCTGGGACCTCGACCGCGAGTTCGTGACCGGTGGCTTCGGCGGCCGCCGCACGATGAAGCTGCGTGACATCCTCGGCGTGCTGCGCGACTCGTACTGCCGCACACTCGGCGTCGAGTACATGCACATCCAAGACCCCGCACAGCGAAAGTGGTTCCAAGACAACGTCGAGGTCAAATACCAGAAGCCCAGCCATGCCGAGCAGCTGCGCATCCTCGACAAGCTCAACCAGGCCGAGGCGTTCGAGACGTTCCTGCAGACCAAGTATGTCGGGCAGAAGCGCTTCAGCCTCGAAGGCGGCGAGTCGCTGATCCCCCTTCTGGACCAGATCCTGCAGGGCGCGGCGGGCGCGAACTTGGAGGGAGCCGCGATCGGCATGGCTCACCGCGGCCGCCTCAACGTCCTGACCAACATCGCCGGCAAGACCTACAGCCAGATCTTCCGCGAGTTCGAGGGATCAGTGGCGATCGGCTCGAAGAGCGGGTCGGGCGACGTCAAGTACCACCTGGGCACTGAGGGCACGTTCGTGTCGGATGCCGGGACCGAGATCCCGGTCTACCTCGCCGCCAACCCGTCGCACCTCGAGACCGTCGACGGCGTGCTCGAGGGTGTCGTGCGCGCCAAGCAGGACCGCATGCCGATCGGCAGCTTCGCGTGGATGCCGATCCTCGTCCACGGTGACGCGGCATTCTCGGGCCAGGGTGTCGTCGTCGAGACGCTGCAGATGTCGCAGTTGCGCGGATACCGCACCGGCGGCACGGTGCACGTCGTCGTCAACAACCAGGTCGGCTTCACGACGCTGCCGCAGGATGGCCGCACGTCGGTCTACGCGACCGACGTCGCCAAGACGATCCAGGCGCCGATCTTCCACGTCAACGGCGACGACCCCGAAGCTGTCGTCCGCGTGGCAGAGCTCGCCGTCGCCTACCGCCAGGAGTTCAAGCGCGACGTCGTCATCGACCTGGTCTGCTACCGCCGTCGCGGTCACAACGAGGGCGACGACCCGTCGATGACGCAGCCGCTCATGACGAACCTCATCGAGGCCAAGCGCTCGGTTCGGCGTCTGTACACCGAGTCACTCGTCGGCCGCGGTGACATCACCGAAGAGGAATACGACAAGGCGAAGGCCGACTTCCAGAACCGCCTCGAGATCGCCTTCGCCGAGACGCACGCGGCCGAGACGGGAGCCACCGGCATCGTCTCGCCCACCAGCGGCAGCCTCGACCCGGTCGTCGGCGAGCCCGAGACCACCGGTGTCGCCACCGAGGTCGTGCACCAGATCGGCGACGCGTTCGTCAACAAACCCGAGGGCTTCACGGTGCACAGCAAGCTGCAGCAGCTGCTCGAGAAGCGCCTCGACATGAGCCGCAACGGCCTCATCGACTGGGGCTTCGGCGAACTGCTCGCGTTCGGCTCGCTGCTCATGGAGGGCACCAACGTGCGCCTCGCCGGTCAGGATGCCCGACGCGGCACGTTCGTGCAGCGCCACGCCGTGCTGCATGACCGCGCGAACGGCCAGGAGTGGCTGCCGCTGGCGAACCTGTCCGAGAGCCAGGGGCGCTTCTATGTCTACGACTCGCTGCTGAGCGAGTACGCGGCGATGGCGTTCGAGTACGGCTACTCGGTCGAGCGTGCCGACACCCTCACCCTGTGGGAGGCCCAGTTCGGCGACTTCGCCAACGGCGCCCAGTCGGTCATCGACGAGTACATCTCGGCGGCCGACCAGAAGTGGGGTCAGCAGTCGAGCGTCGTGCTGCTGCTGCCGCACGGCTACGAGGGCCAGGGCCCCGACCACTCGTCTGCGCGCATCGAGCGCTACCTGCAGCTGTGCGCGCAGGAGAACATGACGGTCGCCCGCCCGTCGACGCCGGCGTCGTACTTCCACCTGCTGCGTCGCCAGGCCTATGCGCGGCCGCGCCGTCCGCTGATCGTCTTCACGCCGAAAGCCATGCTGCGTCTGCGCGGCGCGACCAGCAACGTGCAGGACTTCACGACCGGCCGCTTCGAGCCCGTGCTCGACGACGAGCGCGGCATCGACGCGTCGGCCGTGACGCGCGTGCTGCTGCACTCGGGCAAGATCCACTGGGATCTGAAGGCAGAGCTCGAGAAGAAGCCGAACCCGCAGATCGCCCTCGTGCGCCTCGAGCAGCTGTACCCGGCGCCCGTCGACGAGCTCAACGCGATCATCGACCGCTACCCGAACGCCGAGCTGGTCTGGGTGCAGGACGAGCCCGAGAACCAGGGTGCGTGGCCGTTCATCGCACTCGAGGTCGTCAAGCACCTGCACGGGCGCACGATCCGCCGCATCTCGCGGGCTGCTGCCGCCTCGACGGCGGCCGGATCGCCCAAGGTGCACGCCCGCGAGCAGGCCGCGATCCTCGAGACGGCGCTCGCGGTCTGACCAGGATTGCGAGTGGGGGCGGGTGCCATGGCATCCGCCCCCACTCGCATCCCCTCCTGCCTCTCCACCCCTGAAGGACGACATGGACGTCGCGCTGTTGCTGAACCCGGCGGCACGCTCGGGCGCGCACACGGGCGTCGCGACGCGCGCCGCGGAACGCCTGCGCGCGGCGGGCATCCGCGTGACAACAGTGTCGGGCGGCAGCGCCGCAGAGTCGTCGCGTCTGCTGCGCACGGCGCTGACGCTCGGAGCGGATGCCGTCGTCGTCGCCGGCGGTGACGGCACGGTCTCGCTCGCCATCCAGGAGCTCGCCGGCACGGGCACCCCGCTCGGGATCGTGCCCGCCGGCACCGGCAACGACTTGGCGACCTCGCTCGGACTGCGCGACCTCGACGCCGGTGCGGCGGCGGACGCCGTCATCGCGGGCCGCACCCGGACGATCGACCTGGCCCGCGTGACCCGCGCCGACGGCACGACGACGCTGTACGGGACGGTGCTGGCGGCGGGGTTCGACTCGAAGGTCAACGACCGTGCGAACCGCATGCGATGGCCGCGCGGCGCGATGCGCTACAACATCGCGATCCTCGTGGAGTTCCTGCGGCTGCGTGGCATCCCGTTCGAGGTCGAGCTGACCCTGGCCGACGGAAGCACCACCCGCGTCGCGCGCGATCTGATCATGGCCACGGTGGGCAACGGCCGCACCTACGGCGGTGGCATCCCCATCTGCCCCGACGCCGATCTCGAAGACGGACTGCTCGATGTGACGCTCGTGCTGCCCGTCAGCAGAGCCAGACTGCTGCGACTGCTGCCGCGTGCATACCGTGGCACGCATACGTCGCTCGATGACGTGTCGACGTTCCGCGTGCGCTCAGCGCGCCTTACGGCCGCGGACGTCACGGCGTACGCTGACGGCGACCCGATCGGGGCGCTGCCGCTGCAGGTCGATGTCGTGCCGAGCGCGCTCGTGGTCTTCGCGCCGTAGGCTCGCCCTCAGTGGTGGGTGGCTTGCTCGCTGCGCAGACGCGCGAGCACCTGGTCACGCAGCTGCTCGGGGGCGGTCTCCTTGCAGGCACGGGCGATCACGGCCGTCAGGGTCGTCGCAACGAGGGCCTCATCCCGGCAGGCGGGGCAGTTCTCGAGGTGCTCGGTGATGTCCGAGTGCTCGGTCTTGCAGACCTCGTGGCGAAGGTACTCTTCCAGGTCCTTCCGGGCTTTGGTACAGCCGCAGTCGCTCATTTCTTGCTCCTTGAGGGGGCGGCAGCCGGCACCTTGATGCCGCGCTCCCGCGCGTAGTCGGCCAGCAGGTCACGCAGCATCCGCCTGCCGCGATGCAGACGGCTCATGACCGTGCCGATGGGGGTTTTCATGATGTCCGCGATCTCTTGATACGCGAAGCCTTCGACGTCGGCGAGGTACACCGCGAGGCGGAAGTCCTCGGGCAGCGACTGCAGGGCATCCTTGACGACGGATGCCGGCATGTGGTCGATCGCTTCGGCTTCGGCCGAGCGGGTGCTCGTCGCGGTCGTCGACTCGGCGCCGCCGAGCTGCCAGTCCTCGAGGTCGTCGATCGTGCCCTGGTAGGGCTCACGCTGCTTCTTGCGATACGTGTTGATGTACGTGTTGGTCAGAATCCGGTACAGCCACGCCTTGAGGTTCGTGCCCTGGGTGAAGGATGCCCACGAGGCGAACGCCTTCACGAAGGTCTCCTGCACGAGGTCGGCGGCATCGGCCGGGTTGCGGGTCATCCGCATCGCGGCGGCGTACAGCTGGTCCATGAACGGCAACGCCTGCTGCTCGAACTGGACGCGCGGATCCTGCGTGGTCTGCGGCTCTGCGGCCGCCTGCTCTTCCATCGCGGCCCAGTCTACTTCTGAGAGGTCCGCGGGAACGGGGGCGAGTGTCGCTGTCACCGGGGGATGCCTTCTTTTCTGCGCGTCGGACGGGTTCGTTAGGGTAGAACCCGATGACCACGTCCGGGTATTCCCTTCCGCAGTCCGCATCGTCGTCGCCGTGGCCGGCGCCCCGGCTCGAGACGCCCGTGCAGGCGACGGTCGTCGTGCCCGGATCGAAGTCGCTGACCAACCGCAAGCTCGTGCTCGCCGCCCTCTCCGATGCGCCGAGCACGCTGAGCGCTCCCCTGCACTCCGAGGATTCGGCGCGCATGGTCGACGCGCTGCGGGCGCTCGGTGCGACGATCGACGAGGTGCCCGGTGACGGCGCCTTCGGGCCCGACCTGCACGTGACGCCGCCGGCGGCGTTCCACGGCGATGTCACGATCGACTGCGGGCAGGCGGGCACCGTCATGCGGTTCATCGCGCCGCTCGCGGGCCTTGCGACCGGCGATGTGACGATCACGGCGCACGCCAGCGCCCTGCACCGCCCGATGGGCGAGATGATCAAGGCGCTGCGCGAGATCGGCGCCGACATCGACGACGGCGGGCACTGGGCGCTGCCGTTCACGGTGCGCGGGCGCGGGCACATCCGCGGCGGCGAGGTCACGATCGACGCGAGCGCATCGAGCCAGTTCGTGTCGGGACTGCTGCTGGCCGCTCCCCGCTTCGACGTGGGACTGCACCTGATCCACTCCGGAGAGCGCCTGCCGTCGATCCCGCACATCGACATGACGGTCGAGACGCTCGCGCGCCGGGGCATCCAGGTCGAACGCCCGAACGCCAACGAGTGGCTCGTCCCCGCCGGTGTGCCGCGCGGGCGCGACACCGCGATCGAGCCCGATCTGTCCAACGCCGCACCGTTCCTGGCCGCGGCGCTGTTGACCGGCGGGTCGGTCACGATCCCCGGCTGGCCGCCCACTTCGACACAGCCCGGGGCGCTACTGCCCGAGATTCTGGCGTTGCTGGGTGCGCGCACGGGCCGCCGCGGCGGCGCGCTCACCGTCACAGGCACGGGCCGCGTCGCCGGCGTCGACCTCGACCTCACGGCGGCGAGCGAGCTCACGCCCACCCTGTTCGCACTCGCGGCCTTCGCCGACGCGCCCACGACGCTGCACGGCATCGGTCACATCCGTGGGCACGAGACCAACCGGATCGACGCGCTCGTCACCAATCTGCAGCGCCTCGGCGGAACGGCCGAAGAGCTACCCGATGGCATCCGGATCACGCCCGTGCCCCTGCACGGGGGCCTCTGGCGCGCGCACCACGACCACCGCATCGCGACGGCTGGGGCCCTCATCGGTCTGCGCGTGCCCGGTGTCGAGGTCGATGACATCGGCACGACGGCAAAGACGATGCCCGAGTTCCCGCAGTTGTGGCACGACATGATCGTCGCCGACGGAGTGGGCACCCCGTGAGCCTGGTCTGACATGAGCTGGCTGGACGACCTCGACGACGACGAGCCTGAGTTCGACGAGTCGGACGTGCGTGTGCGGCCGAACCCGAAGGCCAACCGCCCGCGCACCAAGCGTCGCCCCGCCCACGCCGACGCGCGCATCGCACGAGTCCTGGGCGTCGACCGCGGTCGCTACACCGTGCTGATCGACGAAGACGGCCCCGACGAGCACACGGCGCTCGCGACGCGTGCGCGCGAGCTGCGCAAGCAGCCGATCGTCACGGGCGACCGCGCCCGCGTCGTCGGCGATGCAACCGGAGACGAGGGAACGCTCGCGCGCATCGTCGGCATCGAGGAGCGCACGTCACTGCTGCGCCGCAGCGCCGACGACACCGACCAGGTCGAGCGCATCATCGTCGCCAACGCCGACCAGATGCTCATCGTCGTCGCAGCCGCCGACCCCGAGCCGCGCCCGCGGCTGGTCGACCGCTACCTGATCGCGGCGCTGGATGCCGGCATCCACCCCCTTCTCGTCGTGACGAAGACCGACCTCGCCGACCCGACCGACTTCCTCGCCCATTTCGAGGGTGTCGACGACCTGCGCGTGTTCCGCAGCGGGTCGGGCGACATGCCGGTCGACGAGATCGGCGCGCACCTCGTCGGCCACTCCACCGTCTTCGTCGGGCACTCCGGCGTCGGCAAATCGACGCTCGTCAACGCGCTCGTGCCGACCGCGGGCCGCGCCACGGGACATGTCAACGAGGTCACCGGCCGCGGCCGGCACACGTCGAGCTCGACGGTGTCGCTGCGCTACCTCGGTGCGAGCGGCCGAGGCTGGGTCATCGACACACCAGGCGTGCGCTCGTTCGGCCTCGGGCACGTCGACCCGGCCAACATCCTGAAGGCCTTCAGCGACTTGGCGGCTGTTGCGGAAGACTGCCCGCGCGGGTGCACGCATCTGCCGGATGCCCCGGACTGCGCCATCATCGAAGCCGTGGCCGAAGGCCGCCTCGGCGAGCGCGGCGCGGCGCGCCTCGACTCGCTGCAGCGCCTGCTCGAGACCTTCTCCTGAGGGCCGACGCTCGGGAGCTCGGCCCTTGAGACCCGTCAGCCCTTGAGGCCCGCGAAGTCGCTCTCGCGGAACTCCGTATCGATGCGGGTGCCCGCCCGTTCGACTTCGCGCTCGCGCAACTCGACCCGACGGATCTTCCCCGAGATCGTCTTGGGCAGCTCGAAGAACTCGACGCGGCGCACCCGCATGTACGGCGGCATATGCTCTCGCGCGTGCGCGAGGATCGAGCGCGCCGTCTCGGCATCCGGCGTCGCACTGGATGCCAGGTGCACGTAGGCCTTCACGACGTTCAGGCGCACCTCGTCAGGCGCGCCCACGACGCCGGCCTCGGCGACGGCGGGATGCGTCAGCAGGATCGACTCGACCTCGAACGGCGAGACCTTGAAATCGCTCGCCTTGAAGACATCGTCGGTGCGGCCGACGAACGTGAGGAACCCCTCGGCGTCACGGACGGCGACGTCGCTCGTGTGGAAGTAGCCGTCATGCTCGACCTTCGCCGTGCGCTCGGGCTCGCCGAGATACCCCGGCATCAGGTTGAGGGGGCGCACCGGCACCGTCGGCAGGCAGATCTCGCCTTCGTCGGAGACCTCACCGGTCACCGGGTCGAGCAGCACGACGTCGTTGCCCGGCAGGGCATGTCCCATCGCGCCCGGCTTGAGACGGATGCCCGGCGGGTTGCCGATGACGGCGGTGAGCTCAGTCTGTCCGTACCCGTCGCGGATCTGGATGTCCCACCAGCGCTCGATCGTCGCGATCACCTCGGGGTTCAGCGGCTCGCCCGCCGACAGCAGCTCGCGCAGCCCGTGCGGGCGGGTGTCGAGGTCGGCCTGGATGAGCATGCGCCACACCGTCGGCGGAGCACAGAACGTGTTCACGCCGGCGCGGTCGAGCTGGTCGACGAGCGCGACGGGATCGAACCGGCGGTAGTTGTAGACGAAGATCGTCGCCTCGGCGATCCACGGCGCGAAGAACAGGCTCCACGCGTGCTTGCCCCAGCCGGGCGCACTGATTGTCATGTGCACATCGCCCGGGCGCACGCCGATCCAGTACATCGTCGACAGGTGGCCGACCGGGTAGGAGATGTGCGTGTGCTCGACCATCTTCGGCCGTGAGGTCGTGCCGCTCGTGAAGTAGACGATCGCGGCGTCGGTCGAGTCGACGACGATGCCGGGTGCCTCCTCGCTCGCTGCGAGCGAGTCGTCGAATGCGTGCCAGCCCGGCCGCGTGCCGCCGACGACGATGCGGATCAGCTCGCCCGCGACGCCGTCGAGCTTCACGGCATCCGCCGGGTCGGCGATCACGGCGCGCACGCCGGCCCGCTCGATGCGCTCGGCGAGGTCGTCGACGCCGAGCACGACCGACGTCGGCAGGATGACGGCGCCGATCTTCATGATCGCGAGCATCGCCTCCCACAGTTCGACGCGGTTGTCGATCATGAGCATGATGCCGTCGCCGCGGCGCACGCCGCGCGCGGTCAACCAGTTCGCGACCTGGTTCGACCGGCGGCGCATCTGGTCGTATGTGATGGCCGTCTCGGCGCCGTCCTCCTCAACGACACGCAGCGCGAGGCGCTCGTTGCCTGTCGCGATGGCGTCGAACCAGTCGACGGCCCAGTTGAAGTGGTCGCCCACGTCAGGCCACGCGAACGCGGCACGGGCCGCCGCGAGATCGTGCGAGTGGGTCAGAAGCAGGTCGCGGGCCGCGCGGAACGCGTCGCCGGCGGAAGTGGAAGCCATGGTGTCTCGATCTGCGCACCGTCCGCGGCACGCTGGCTCAGTCTACGACCGCCGCGCCGCCTCGCCGCCTGCCTCCGCCGCCTAGGCTGGATGCCATGACGCTGCCCGAGACCGGATCAATTGCGCCCGACTTCACCCTCGTCGACCAGGACGAGAAGCCGGTCACGCTGAGCGACCTGCGCGGCGGCGGCGTGATCCTGTTCTTCTATCCGGCGGCGATGACTCCGGGGTGCACGAAAGAGGCGTGCGACTTCCGCGACAGCCTCGCTCCCCTGCAGGCGGCCGGGTACACCGTGCTGGGGATCTCGCGCGACCTGCCCGCGAAGCTGCGCGAGTTCCGCGAGCGCGACGGGCTGACCTACGCCCTGCTGAGCGATCCCGACCACGTCGTGCACGCCACCTACGGCGCGTGGGGCGCGAAGATGAACTACGGCAAGCTCATCGAGGGTGTCATCCGCTCGACGTTCGTGATCGATGCCGACGGGCAGGTCACCCACGCGCTGCGCAACGTGCGCGCGACCGGGCACGTCGCGCGGCTACGCAAGCTGCTCGGGCTCGGCTGAGACCGGCATTCCGGCAGCCTGCCCGGTTCCGCCGATCAGCCCTCCGGCGACTCCTGCTTGCGCCGCACGCCCGCGCGGCGGGCGGCGCTGAACAGCGCCACGAGCCCGAGCACGGCCGGCGCCGCCACGACGAGCGCGAACCCGGGCGCGGGCGCGGGCCCGGTGACCGCGCCGAGCGCGACGGCGAGCATGAGCAACTGCGTCACGATGCCGCCCGAGCGCCCCCACGACTGCCCGCGCGAGACCGCGACAGCGAACGCGACCACCGCGGCGGCACCGATCACCGTCAGCACGATCAGCGCGATCGAACTGGTCGGGTCATCCGTGTCACCACCGACGAGCGCGACGACCTCCCACCCCGCGACACACAGCAGGGCAAGCCCCTCCAGCGCCAGCAGAGCCGTGGCCAGTCGCTCGGGAACGGTGATCGACATGGGCGGGAATCTCCTCGAATACGGCCGGGACAGGCGCTGCGGATGCCACGAGATCACCCGGTCATGCGGCGGATCCACAGCATCCCCGCGTGAAATTGCCGAGTTCACCCTTGATTCATCTGAATCTGCATGGGACCATGGATAAAGCAATGTGCTCCCACAGCGAAGTGGGGCGAGCTTATGCCCGCGCACCCACCAGGGTATCGGACGCCCGAGTCCGCACCCACCCACTTCTCAATCCCGCATCAAGGAGCACCCCTATGGATTGGCGTGACAAGTCCGCCTGCCTGACCGTCGACCCCGAGCTGTTCTTCCCCGTGGGGAACACCGGGCCCGCCGTGGAACAGATCGAAAAGGCCAAGGCCGTGTGCGCACGCTGCACGGTCACCGAGGTCTGCCTGCAGTACGCCCTTGAGACCGGTCAGGACTCGGGCGTATGGGGTGGCCTCTCTGAAGACGAGCGTCGCGCCCTCAAGCGTCGCGCCGCGCGCGCACGCCGCGCCAGCTGACGCGCGTCGCCGACTAACCGCGCACTTCGCCGCGGTCCAGGTAGCGCATCGGGATCTCGATCGTCACTTCGGTGCCCGAGCCCACCAGAGTGTGCCAGTCGATCGTCCCACTGAGTTCGCCCTGGATCAGGGTGCGCACGATCTGCGTACCCAGGCCCCGACCGACCTGCCCCTCGGGCAGTCCGACGCCGGTGTCGCGCACCTTGACGCCGAGCTGGTCCTCGGTGCGCTCGGCGATGATCTCGACCTCGCCTTCCTGATCGGCGAGCCCGTGCTCGACGGCGTTGGTGACGAGTTCGGTGAGCGCGAGCGCGAGCGGCGTCGCGTACTCGCTCGGCAGCGTGCCGAACGTGCCCGTCTTCGACGTGCGCGCCCGCGTGTTGGGTGAGGCCGCGACCTCGGCGACGAGCTTGAGCACTCGTGCGAACACCTCGTCGAAGTCGACGTTCTGTGCGAGCCCCTCAGAGAGGGTGTCGTGCACGACGGCGATCGCCGACACGCGTCGCATCGCCTGGATGAGGGCGTCGCGCGCTTCGTCCGAGCGCGTGCGCCGCGACTGGATGCGCAGCAGCGAGGCGACCGTCTGCAGGTTGTTCTTCACGCGGTGGTGGATCTCGCGGATCGTGGCATCCTTCGTGATGAGCTCTTGCTCCTGATGCCGGATCTCGGTCACGTCGCGGCACAGCACGATCGCGCCGATGCGGTGGCCGTGGTCTTTCAGCGGGATCGTGCGCAGCGACACCGTCACCCCGCGTGCCTCGATGTCAGTGCGCCAGGGGGCGCGGCCGGCCATCACGATCGGCAGCGACTCGTCGAACTGGCGTCCCTTGGGCAGGATGCCCGTCGAGACCTCCAGCAGCGACTCGCCCTCGAGCTCGTCTTCGAAGCCGAGACGGTTGAACGCCGACAGCGCGTTGGGGCTTGCGAAGGTCGTGACACCGTCGACGTCGATGCGGATGAGCCCGTCGGATGCCCGGGGCGCGCCGCGCCGGGGCGAGGTCGGCGCCGCCAGATCGGGGAAGTCTGCCGAGGCGATCATGCCGAAGACGTCGTCGGCGCAGTCGTTGAAGGTGATCTGCTGGCGTGAGGGCGTGCGCGCCTCGCCGAGATTGGTGTGCCGGGTCAGAACGCCCACGACGGTCGCCGGGCGGTCGGCGGTGCCGTGCTCGCGCACGATCGGCACCGCGCGCACGCGCGTGGGGGTCTCTTCGAACCAGTCAGGTGACGCCGAATCGACGATCTCGGCGCGCGTGAAGGCATCCCGCACCTGTGTCCGCCACTGCGGACGCACCCGGTCGCCGACGATGTCGCGATAGAACAGGGTCGCCGCGCCGCTCGGGCGCGTGTGCGCGACGGCGATGAACGAGTCATCGGCCGTCGGCACCCAGATCACGATGTCGGCGAAGGCCAGGTCGGCCAGCAGCTGCCCGTCGCCGGCGAGGCGATGCAGCCACTCGACATCCGCCGCCGTGGAGCGGCCCTGGGCGTAGACGAGATCGCTGAGTGTCGACACTCCCCCAGCCTAGGGCGCCGGGCGCACGCACGCGCTATGCCGTGCGCGCCCGGCGCACGCCGGCGCGGCGCACACGCGCGGTTTCGCGCTGCGCGCTGCGTGCCGGCGCGGGCGGCTCGATCGCCTCGCCGACGAACCGGCGGATCGCCGCCGCCAGCGGCGACCGGCCCGCGACGTGTGCGACCGGCTGCGCGGCGAGGGTCGCGGCATCGGCCGCCTTGGCATCCCACGGCGCGAACCACATGTCGCGCGCACCGGCGTACCGCTCGAGCGTGCGCCGCACCTGCCCACGCGCGTCGAGGCCGAGCGTCGAGGTGCGGGTCTTGTTGACGAGGATCCGCACCGGCGTCGCGCCGATCACGGCCCGCAAGTCAGGGTGTGCACGCACGAACCGCGACACCCCGACGGGGTCGGCGGCCACGACGGCGACGACGAGGTCGGCGGATGCCAGTGCCGCCAGCGTCGCCGCGTTGCGGCGCGGCCCATCGAGGTCGCTCACGATCTCTTCGTCGCGTTCGAGGGGCGCGGCGACGTCGACGACGATGTCGTCGGCCCAATCACGGCAGCGCTCCAGCGCGCTCGCGACGCGCGCCTGCCCGAGCTCGGGCCAACGGCTCGGGCGGTTGATGCCGGTCAGCACGTCGACGGGGCCCAGCCGCACCGCGATGCGCGTGAGCTCAGCGGTCGTCAGGGTGCCGCGCTCGGCCTGGCGGCACGCCGCCGCAAAGCCGGGCCCCTCGTCGGCGAGCCCGGTGGCCATCGCGAGCGAGGGCGCGTGCGCGTCGGCGTCGACGAGCGCGACCCGGCGTCCGTCACGCGCGAGCTCGCAGGCGAGCTCGATCGCCGTCGTCGTGCGCCCCGGAGCGCCGGCGGCACCCCAGACGGCGATCACCCGCCCGCGCGCGGCGGGCGCGGCCGGGGCGTCGTTCCAGACGGGGGCGAGCAGCTCTTCCGCGGCCGCGTCGAGGTCGCAGGCGACAACGCCGAATGCCTCGGCGACGCGCCGCTGCGCGGCGGACTCGCACAGTGCGACGATGCGCACGCCGAACCGGTCGCAGGCCGAGACGAGCTGAGGCGTCAGCGCATCCCGGTCACCGGTCGTCACGAGCACGTCCAGGCGCGTCAGCTCGCCGCGCAACTCGATGACGCCGGGGAGGTCGACCTCGGGGACGGCATCGATGACGGCGGATGCCGGTGCGTCGGCATCCACGACGAGACGCACGTCGGCACCCGCCGCGCGCAACTCGACCGCGAGGTCGTCGCCGCGCGCGCCGCCCACCGCCACGACGACGCGCGTGCGGGCCGAGACGCCGGTCACGGGGTGCCGCCCGCCGTCGGGACGATCGACAGACTCGCGCCGCCCGAGATCGCCGCGAGCGTGTCGGCGACGTCGGCCCGCTCGATGACGAGTTCGACGGCTGAACCTGCGGTGCCCATGATCGAGTCATCCTCCGCGACCGCGACGACAGTCGCGGCGGGCACGAGGATGCGCGGTGTGTCGAACACGCCGCGCTCGAGCTGCGGCGCAGCCCACACTTCGACGACCGAGCCTGAAGCGACCGCCGCCGGAAGCTCGGTCGCACTGTGCACGACGACCGTCGTGGTGCGCAGGCCCGCCGCGTCGCCGATCGCGTCGCGCGGCACGAGCTCACCCGCGGGGATCGTGCGGACGGCGACAGCTCCCGGCTCGAGCGTCGCGGGTGAAGCATACGCCTCTTCGATCTGGCCGAGGCTGACCTCGACGACGCGCAGATCCGCCGAGCCGACGGTCTCGCCCGGCACGATCGTGCGCGCAGCGGCGAACACCGGCACGGTCTGCCGGGCCGCGGCGACGACGAGCCAGACGCCCGCGACGGATGCCACGATGAGTGCGACCCCGAGCAGAAACCGGATGTCGGCCCAGAAGGCGCGGGGCCGCGGGCGCGCGGCGGAGTGATCGGTCATGCCCATATCGTGACGCGCGACGGCGGTCGCGTGCCGATGTTATCCACAGGCGAGAGTTCAGCGGCTTGCGCGAGGGATCGCAGACCATAATTGCCTCATGCCCGAAACCCCCGATTCGAGGGCTCGACTGTTCACGCCCGCGCAAGTCGCGGAGATGCTGCAGCTGCCCGTCGACGAAGTGATCGCGCTGGTGCTCGACGGGCAGCTGCGCGGCATGAAGGTCGGCTCCCCCGCGCGCTGGCGGATCGAGGCGGACAGCGTCGAGGGATACCTCGACGACCAGGCTGAGGAGGCTCGCCGCATGGCGCTGTGGCGCGAGTCGCAGGCCGCGAGCTTCCCCGAGCTGTGGGGCCGGGGCCCCGTGCGCGGCGCGGACTGAGACGCGGGGCGGGGCCGCGGGCAGCGCCGGGGCGGGGCCACGGGCAGCGCCGCGCCCGGTTCAGACCAGGTCGCCGCCTGCCGACAGGCGCACCGCCACGACGGCCGTGAACGGGACGAGCCGGTAGCCCGTCACGTTCTCGGCGCGCCGGGGTGCACCCGGATCGTGCAGGGCGAGATCGAGGTGATCCACGCCCGCCCGGTCGATCGTGCCGCTGAGCGTGCGGCCGCTGTGCAGCTGCACGCCGACCGCGAGACGCCGACGGACAAGATCGCGCACGATGAACCCGAAGCCCATGCGCTGCTCGATCGCGGGGCCGGCCTGCGCATCGCGGACGCTCGCGAGCACGGCATCCGCCGTCGTCGCAATGCCGACGATGCCCCACAGCGGCACGATCACGATGCCGCCCGCGCCGGTCGTGCCGCCAGCGCCGTCCGCACTTTCCGCCGTGACCGCGAGCCAGTCGGCCCCGACGCGGGAGAGCCGACCGACGAGCGTCGTGTCGTCGGTCAGCTGCACACTGACCGGGCGCGGATCGCGCGCGAGCGCGACGAGCCGCTCGCGCAGGCTGACGCGTGAGAGCCGCAGCCGTTCGGCCTCGGTGTCCAGCGCGGCACGCTCGGCCTCCCATTCGGAGTCGAGTTGATCTTCGAGGTCTTCAAAGAACCGGTCCCAGCGCACGTCGCGAGGGTACGCGGCTGGCGGGATGCCACGCGAGAACTATCCACAGCCGGAGCGGCCGAACTATCCACAGGTGAGGGGATTCTCATCCCACGTGCTGCGGCGCTGTGTTGTACTCGGTCCCACGTCGCTGTACTCGGTCCCACGTCGCCCGGCTCCAGGAGGTCACCATGGCTCGCTCAGCATCCAAGGCTGCGCACCCCGCCGGGCGACCGGGTTCGGCGCTCGACGTCGCCGAGTACTTCGCCCCGCAGCCCACCCCCACGACCGACCTTCCCGCGCCCGAGCCTCTGCTCGTGAACCTCACGGTCGGCGTCCTCGAGGTGCTCGCGGGCGTCCGCGAGGCCGACCAGCTCGCGCGCTGGCTCGGCGAGGACGCCTTCCGCGCGCTCGTGACCCGCGCGAACCTCTCCGCTCGCGCACGCAACGCGCGGGGCGTCGCTCCCGCACGGCCGGCGTTCCGCATCCTCTCGACGCACTGCTCCTCCCCCGCCGACGGCGTCGTCGAGGGTGTCGTTATCACCGCGGGCGCGGCGCGCACGCGCGCCGTCGCCGTCCGCCTCGAGGGCTGGGACGGCCGCTGGCGCGCGACGTCGCTCAGCATCCTGTGAGCCGGGATGCCGCGCGGCATCCCGCCTCGGCTTACTGCCGGTACGAGGAAAGGAAGTTGCCGAGCCGTTCGATCGCCTCGGTGAGCACGCGGGCCTCGGGCAGCGTCACGATACGGAAGTGATCGGGCGTCGGCCAGTTGAAGCCCGTGCCCTGCACCAGCAGCACGTGCTCGGCGATGAGGAAGTCGTAGACGAACTTCGCGTCGTCGTGGATCTCGTACACCTCGGGATCGAGCCGGGGGAAGGCGTACAGTGCGCCGCGCGGCTTCGAGCACTGGACGCCCGGGATCGCCAGCAGGCCCTCGTACGCGGCATCCCGCTGCTCGTGCAGACGCCCGGTCGGCGCGATCAGCGCATCGATCGACTGCACGCCCGACAGCGCCGCCTGCACCGCGTGCTGCGCGGGGACGTTCGGACACAGGCGCGTCGAGGCCAGCAGCTGGATGCCCTCGAGGAACCCGCTCGCGTGCTTCTTCGGCCCCGTGATGACCATCCAGCCCGAGCGGTACCCTGCGACGCGGTACGTCTTGGACAGACCGTTGTAGGTGAGGCACAGCAGGTCGGGTGCAAGGGTCGCGAGCGGGATGTGCTGCGCGTCGTCGAACAGGATCCGGTCGTAGATCTCGTCCGACAGCAGCAGTAGCGAGTTCTCACGCGCGATCTGGACGATGCCCTCGAGCGTCTCGCGCGAGTACACGGCGCCGGTCGGGTTGTTCGGGTTGATGACGACGATCGCCTTCGTGCGCGGCGTGATCTTCTCGCGGATGTCGTCGAGGTCGGGCTGCCAGTCGTTGTCGTTGTCGCAGCGGTAATGCACCGGTGTGCCGCCGGACAGGCTCGTCATCGCCGTCCACAGCGGGTAGTCGGGTGACGGGATCAGGACTTCGTCGCCCTCGTCCAGCAGCGCCTGCATCGTCATCGTGATGAGCTCGGACACCCCGTTGCCCAGGTAGACGTCATCGGGATCGACGTGCGGGAAGCCGGGGGTCTGCTCGTAGCGGCTCACGACGGCGCGGCGAGCGGACATGATGCCGCGGCTGTCGCTGTAGCCGTGCGCGTGCGGGATCGCCTCGATCATGTCGCGCACGATCTGGTAGGGCGCCTCGAAGCCGAAGACGGCGGGGTTGCCGGTGTTCAGCTTCAGGATCCGGTGGCCGTCGGCCTCGAGGCGATCGGCCTCGACCAGGGCGGCACCACGGATCTCGTAGAGGACGTCTTTCAGCTTCGATGACTGGTCCAGGATGCGCGGGCTCATCGACTCAGGATATCCCCGCCGCCCAGGTGCCAATCGCCGCCCCGTGGCCCCCGCCTCATGGCGAGTGCGGGCGGCGGGGTTACTTCTTCTTGTCGGCGGCGCGACGCTGGGCGCGGTTCTGCGGGGCGGATGCCGGGGCATCCGTGCGCTGTCCGAAGGCGCCCCGCGGGGCATCCCCCTCGGCAGCAGGCGCGGCGGGTGCAGCCTGCGCAGCCGCGGCGGCCTGCGCCGCCTCACGCAGCTTCGAGGTCGCCGCCTGCTGCACCTGGCCGCGGTCGTTGCGCACCTCGACCTCGCCGGCCTCACCGGGCGCCGTGTACTGCAGCTTCTGCGCCTCGACCGGCGGAGCCTGCAGCCCCTTGGCCTCGACCTGACCGTCGCCGGCCTGACGCACCTCGACGTCCAGATTGTAGAGGAAGCCGACCGACTCCTCCTTGATCTGGCCCATCATCGCCTGGAACATCTGGTAGCCCTCGCGCTGATACTCGATCAGCGGGTCACGCTGGGCCATCGCGCGCAGACCGATGCCGTCCTTGAGGTAGTCCATCTCGTACAGGTGATCGCGCCAGCGGCGGTCGAGCACCTGCAGCACGACGCGGCGCTCGAGCTCGCGCGTCGCGGCGGTGCCGAGGGTCTCCTCACGCTTCGTGTACGCGATCTTCGCGTCGGAGAGGATCTCGCGCTTGAGTCCGTCGGGCGTGACGCGGCCCTTGTTGCCGCTCTCGGCGACGACCTCGTCGATCGTGACGCCGACGGGGTAGAGCGTCTTCAGCTCGGTCCACAGCGCGTCGAAGTCCCAGCTCTCGTTGTGGCCGGCGCCGGTGTGGTCGTCGATGACGGCACCGATGGCATCCTCGATGAAGTGCTGCACGCGGTCGGAGAGGTCGTCGCCCTCGAGCATGTGACGGCGGTCGGCGTAGATGGCCTCGCGCTGGCGGTTCAGGACGTCGTCGTACTTGAGCACGTTCTTGCGGATCTCGGCGTTGCGCGCCTCGACCTGCGACTGTGCGCTCTTGATGGCGCGCGAGACCATGCCCGACTCGATCGCGACGTCGTCGGGGAAGTTAGCGCGGGCGAGGATCGCCTCGGCCGCACCGGACTGGAACAGTCGCATGAGGTCGTCGGTCAGCGACAGGTAGAAGCGGCTCTCGCCGGGGTCACCCTGACGGCCCGAGCGACCGCGCAGCTGGTTGTCGATGCGCCGCGACTCGTGCCGCTCGGTGCCGAGCACGTAGAGACCGCCCGCCTCGACGACCTTCGTGGCCTCCTCGGCGACCGTGTCGCGCATCTGCGTGTACACGGCATCCCACTCCGCCTCGTACTCCTCCGGCGTCTCGACCGGGTCGAGGCCCTTCGCCTTCAGCTCCTGGACGGCGAGGAACTCGGCATTGCCGCCGAGCATGATGTCGGTGCCGCGGCCGGCCATGTTCGTCGCGACCGTGACGGCCCCCAGACGCCCGGCGCGGGCGACGATCTCGGCCTCGCGGGCGTGGTTCTTCGCGTTGAGGACCTCGTGCTTGATGCCCTTCTTCGCGAGCAGGCGGGACAGGTATTCGCTCTTCTCGACGCTCACGGTGCCCACGAGCACCGGCTGCCCGGTCTCGTGTCGGCGCGCGATGTCCTCCACGACCTGGGCGAACTTCGCCGGCTCGTTCTTGTAGACGAGGTCGGGCTGATCCTTGCGGATCATCGGCTTGTTCGTCGGGATCGGCACGACGCCGAGCTTGTAGGTCGACATGAACTCCGCCGCCTCGGTCTCGGCGGTGCCTGTCATGCCGGCGAGCTTGTCGTAGAGGCGGAAGTAGTTCTGCAGCGTGACGGTCGCGAGCGTCTGGTTCTCGGCCTTGACCGGCACGCCCTCCTTGGCCTCGATCGCCTGATGGATGCCTTCGTTGTAGCGTCGCCCGACGAGGATGCGGCCGGTGTGCTCGTCGACGATCATGACCTCGTCGTTCATGACGACGTAGTCGGTGTCGCGCTTGAACAGGGCCAGCGCCTTGATCGAGTTGTTCAGGAACGAGATGAGCGGCGTGTTCGCCGACTCGTACAGGTTGTCGATGCCGAGGTAGTCCTCGACCTTCTCGATGCCGGGCTCGAGGACGCCGATCGTGCGCTTCTTCTCGTCGACCTCGTAGTCCTCGCCCGCATCGAGCGTCTTCGCGATCTTCGCGAACTCGACGAACCAGCGGTTCGCCTCACCCGACGAGGGACCCGAGATGATGAGCGGCGTGCGCGCCTCGTCGATGAGGATCGAGTCGACCTCGTCGACGATCGCGAAGAAGTGACCGCGCTGGACGAGGTCCTCCTTGCGCCAGGCCATGTTGTCGCGCAGATAGTCGAACCCGAACTCGTTGTTCGTGCCGTATGTGATGTCGGCGTTGTACTGCTCACGGCGCACCTCGGGCGTCTGACCCGCGACGATCGTGCCGGTGGTCATGCCGAGCGCGCGGTACACGCGACCCATGAGCTCGGACTGGTACGAGGCGAGGAAGTCGTTGACCGTGATGACGTGCACGCCCTGCGCCGCGATCGCGTTGAGGTAGACCGCGAAGGTCGCCGTCAGGGTCTTGCCCTCACCGGTCTTCATCTCGGCGATGTTGCCGAGGTGCAGGGCCGCGCCGCCCATGATCTGCACGTCGTAGGGGCGCTGGCCGAGCGTGCGCTTGGCGGCCTCACGGACGGCGGCGAACGCCTCGGGCATGAGCTTGTCGAGCGACTCGCCGGCCTCGTAGCGGGCGCGCAGCTCGGCGGTCTCGCCGCGCAGCTCTTCGTCGGTGAGCTGCACGTAGTCCTCTTCGAGGGCATTGACTGCCTTCACGACCTGCTGCAGCCTGCGCAGAATCCGGCCTTCACCGGCGCGGAGCAGTTTCTCGAGAGGGTTTGCCACGGAGGATCTCCATACTTTCGGGTGCGGGTGGTGCGGAGACCACCCGTGGCGCGCACGGGTGGCGACACACCGTCCCCATGTTATGCGGTTGTGACCTTGAAGCGGGCTGTGTCCGTTTTGGCACGGCGCATTTCCACGGTCATCCGGACGCCTCGGCCGCACCGAGCGGGGTACCGTCGCGATCAGCGCGACCGGGCGGCCGCGCGGGAGAGGAAGTCATGGCCAGCATCGACCTGCATTCCCATCGTGAGGATGCCCTCGCACACGCGTCCACGGGCGGCTGCGCTTGCGGCGGGCACGACGAAGCTCTGCCGGAGCTCGATGTGCAGACCATCCCGCACGCGGTGCGACACGCGGCGATCTTCGGCGCCCTCGACGGGCTGCGCCCGGGCAGCGGCCTCGTGCTCTCGGCGACCCACGACCCCGTGCCGCTGCTGACCCAGCTCGAGGAGCGCCGGGCCGGCCTCTTCAGCGTCGAGTACCTCGAGCGCGGCCCCGAGCGCTGGCGGATCAAGCTCGTCCGCGCCGCGGGCTGACTGCTGCCCCGCGTTCGCGAGCGTTCGCGACGAGCGGAGCGTTCCAGGCATCCGCCCGGCTTACGCAGAGGGCCGCCGCTCTAGGATCGTCGTATGGCCGGATTCTGGGGCGCACGCAAGAAGGAACGCGAACTGCTCGCCGCGCAGGATGCCGAGTTGGGGCGCCGCGCCGATGCCGCGCTCGTCGCCGCCGACGAGCGCGTGCGCACGACGACCGACGAGCTGATGTTCGCCGAGCTCGAGCTCGGCACCGAGGCCACGCGCGACCTGCGGCAGGCCGTGACGGCCGTCCGCACGCACCTGGGTGAGGCGTTCCAGCTCAATCAGCTCAATCACGACGAGATTCCCGATACGCCCGAAGAGGCGCGCACGCGCAATGAGCGCATCATCCAGTTGTGCGACTGGGCGCAGGATCTGCTCGACGACCGGCTGCAGGCGCTCGCGGCGCCCGTCGAGCGCGCGCGGCGCGCGCCGGAGATCATCGCGGGCATCCGCGCTTCGGTCGAGCGCGACGAGGCCCGCGTCCCCCGCGTCGAAGAGGTGCTGGAGCGCCTGTCGGCGCGCTACTCGCCGGAGGCGATGCGTAAGATCCTCGGCAACACCCGTGAAGCGACGCAGCTGCTCGAGTTCGCGACGCACGGCGCCGACGTCTCGGCGCAGCGCCGCGAGTCCGGCCAGCGCGAGCAGGCGAACCTGGCGCTGGAGACCGCAATCGAGGCGGGCCGGCGCGCAACGGCGCTGCTGGATGCCGTCGACACGTTCGAGATCGAGGCGCTGCGCGCCGAGTCGACGCTTGACGCGATCATCGACGACTCACGCGAAGACCTCGCCGCGGCGCGCGATCTGCGCGCGGTTCCCGCCGTCGCCTCCGCGATGACCGAGCTCGAGCGGGAGCTGTCGGCGCTCACGCCCGCCGACCAGAAGCCCGACCCGTTCGCCGAGCTCACGCGCCTGCGCGCGGCGAATGCGGCGCTGGATGCCGCGGTCGCCTCCGCCCGGCACCGTGCCGCGCACCCTGCTCCTCCCGAGGCGCACGTGCGTCACGCGATCGACGACGCCGACCGACAGCTCGGCGTCGCGCGCAGCGTCATCTCGGGTCACCGCGGCTGGATCGGCGCCGACGCGCGCACGCGTCTGGCCGAGGCGGAGCGGCTGCGGCTCGACCTTGCGGCACTCGCGGCAGTGCCGATCGCGGAAGACGACCGCGAGAAGGCCCTCGCCGACGCCCGACGCTGCGGACAGCTCGCCTCGGAGGCGCTGCAGCTCGCGCAGCGCGACATCGACTCCTCCCGCCCGAACGACGGCGGGTGGGGCGGCCCGGGAGCGGGCGGAGGCGGCCGCCGCGGCGGCGGGAACGATGTCGTCAGTGGCATCCTCGGCGGTCTCGTCATCGGCAGCATCCTCGACGGCATCTTCGACTAGCGCCGCCTCCCCCACCGGTCGTTGAGCGAAGCCGCCGCAGGCGGCGCAGACGAAACGCCGCCACCTCGACGAGGGACGTTTCGTCTCGCTGCGCTCGCGGGGCGACCGGGTAGCGGGATGCGCTCGCGGGGTGACCGGAGGGTGCGCGGCCGCGGGGCGACCCGCCGCACGCGGCCGCGGGAACGCAAGAGGGGGGATGCCGCGGCATCCCCCCTCTGTTCCTCAGCGTGTCAGGACGCCAGCTCCTCCGCTGCGGGCGGCGCGCTCGCCGTCAGCGAGATCACGCCGTAGTCCCAGCCCTTGCGGCGGTAGACGACGCTCGGGTGATCGGTGCGCGCGTCGATGAACAGGAAGAAGTCGTGGCCGACCAGCTCCATGCGGTCGACGGCGTCTTCGACGGTCATCCACTCCGCGTCGAAGTTCTTCGTGCGGATGACGACGGGCGTGTACTCCTCTTCCGCGTCGTCCCCGATCACGGGGACTTCACCCGTGGCGACGGCGCGCAGCGTGTCGACCGACGCCGGCTGCACATCGATGCCCTGCAGCGCACCGCTGCCCTTGTCGAGCTTCGCGCCGCGCGGGTGGTTGCGCGCGTCGACCCGCTTGTCCTTCGCGCGGCGCAGCTGCTCGGCGAGCTTGTCGACCGCCAGGTCGAGCGCCACGAACTTGTCACCGTCGGTCGCTTCTGCGCGAACGACGGGCCCCTTTCCGGTGATGGTGAGCTCGACCGTCTCATCTTCGCGACCACCGTTGTGGTACGTGCGGTGTGTGACTTTCACATCGAGACGCTGCGCCCGCGGGGCGAGGGTCTCGATGCGCAGGGACTTGTCATCCACGACGGTGCGGAACCGATCGGAAACACTCACGCCGACCCCGACAATGCTGGTATCCATCCCTGACCTCCTTGTTCCGGGTTCGCCCGGTCAAGGGAGAACCCTGAGTTCGCCTTGTCACCCCCACGCTATCTGGGCGTACGACGCGTGTCACGCTCCATTTGCCGTGTATTTCATTGCGGGTGCTGAGCAGTCGCCCCAGAGCGACGCGGGGTGGATGCCACGGTCGCCGCACCGACCACCCGCGCGCCCGCCGATTCGCATGCCCGCACCGCTTCGCGCAGGGTCGCACCGGTCGTGACGACGTCATCGACGACGAGCACACGGCGCCCGGAGAGCGCCGTAGAGCGGGCCCGCATGCTGCCCTGCACGTTGCGCTCACGCTCGTCGATTCCGAGGTGGCGCTGGTCGCCGGCGCGACCGGTGGCCTGCAGCAGGCACTGGGGATGCAGGCCACCGCGGGCGGCGAGGAGCTCGACCACGCGGTACCCGCGCCGGCGCATCGCGGACGGCGAGGTCGGCACCGGCACGACGACGACCGGGCCGGGCTCGGCGCCCTGCAGTGCCGCCGCCGCGGCGGCCGCGAGCGCCGGTGCCAGCGCCCGCACGAGCGACGTGCGACCCTCCTCTTTGCAGGCCCGCAGCGCGCGGGCGGTGACGCCGGAGAACTCGAGCCCGGCCCAGACGGCGAGGCCGCCGACCGACCTGCTCACGACCGTGGGCTGCAACTGCCGCCGACAGTCGGTGCACAGCGTCGCGTCGGGCGCATCGCACCCCACGCACCAGACCGGGAACACGACGCTGAGCGCGCCGGCGAGCGCCTCACGGACGGGGGTTCGTGCGTGCGGGGCATCCATCGCCCCACGATGCCGCCGGACGGCCCACCGTGGGGCGGCAGACCGCCGATCTGTGGACAGTTTCGCGGATTCGCCGCCTGGGGAGGAACTGGCGAGCACCGCGATCACCGGGTGGCCCCGGGCTCACCCGCAAGGGAGCGTCAGCGCGGCGACCCCTGCTGGATCGCGAGCACGCGGATGCCCGATGCGAGGTGCTGCCAGTTGTTGGAGCTGCGCTGCCCGTACAGCTCGCCCGCCGCGTCGCGCACCCGCACGCCGCCGGACTGCGTGCCGCCGGCGAGGGCGGTCACCTCATCCGGCGAGCGCTGGAGCGTGCCGAAGCCGCCGATCTGGTGCGTGTACAGGTACAGGTCGCCGTCGTCCTCGGTGACCACCGCGACGGTCGCCGAGTCGACCCAGGTGAGCGCGGTCGTCTTGCCCGGCAGCGTCGCGAGCACCTTCGGTACGCCGAGCACGGTCGGCACCCCCTCGCGGTCGCGCTGGATGGCCGCGACCCACAGGGCGTACTCGTCGCCGGTGCGCACGACGGCGGCAAGGCGCGTGCCGTCGCGTGAGACCCGCTGCGCGAGCACTTCGGAGGCACCCGGCCAGGCATCCGACAGCTCCACCTCGACACCATCGGCGCGCAGCGCCTGCAGACCCGCAGGCTCCGACTGCGGCACCGACCAGACGATGCCGTACGGGTCGATCGACGGGGCGATGAGCCCGACACGGTCGTCGAGGACCTCATTCGTTCCGTCGCTGTCGACCGCGAGCACCTCGCCGTTCGCGTCGCGCACGGCCGCTGTCGTGCGGTCGGCGCCGACCTCGATATCGGTCGCCGTCGTCTCGAGGATCGCGGCGGACAGACCCGTGATCTCCTCGACGGACGTGCCGGAGAGGAATCCGAAAGCAGTGTCGGTCAACACCAGCGGACGGGTGTCGACCGTCGTCCGCCGCACGGTCACGGCGTCGGCGACCAGCAGCTGTTCGTCGACGAGCATGTCCACCTCGCTGACGCCGGCGGTGGCCAGGCTCGCTTCGAGCTGGGTCTGCATGCGATCGAGCACGAGCTGATCGAGGTCGCGCGCACCCTCTTGCAGCGAGACGGCCGCGACGCCGGACTGCTCGGGCACCGCGACGGTGGCCAACCGCGCGCCGTCCGCGAACGCGGTCGACACGGCTCCCGTGAGCCACGGGCTCGGGCCGCCGTTGACAAGCGCTTCGGCGATGCTCGTGCGCGCGTAGGTGCGGGGGAACCAGCGATCGTCGGGGACGAGGTAGGTCCAGCTCGGGTCGAAGAACTGCAGCGCATAGCTGTCGAAGACCGTGCCGAAGGTCGTGCGATCGAGCACGATGCCGTCGGGCGCCTGCGTGATGCGCCATTGCCCGTCGGCCTGCTGCGCGAGCGTGAACGGCAGCGAGATCTCGCCCGTCTCGGTGGAGGTCGACAGCTCGCCCGTCGCATCGACGGTGGCCGCCGGGGTCACCACGAGGATGAACTCGTCCTGAGCGACCTCCTCGAGCTCGCGCTGGCCCGCGCTGTACACCGTGACGCCGGCACGCGGGTTCCACGCCACATCGGGCGCGAGGAACTCCTTCGCCGTCGCCCAGTTGTCGCGCGGACCGGAACCTGCAGCGATGAATCCCTCCACGATCTGCTGCGGCGTGGCATCCTTCGTCGGCCCGTCCGGAATCAGGACGAGGTTGTCGTTGGAGTCGTCGTCGGCGATGGGCTGCCCCGCGTTGACGGGCCCCGTCGTCGGCAGACTGCCGCACGCCGCCAGCACGAAGGCGAGCAGAATCACCGCAGCGGCGGTGCCCCATGAGCGCGCACGCATCATGACTGCTCCCCCTTCTCGGCGGCGACCTGCTCGGTGGCGACCTGCTCGACACCGACCGGCGCGTTCTCGGTGGCGGCCTGCTCGGCCGCGACCCGCTCGGCCGCGACCCGCGCCGACGGATCCGGCAGGAAGATCGGCTGCGTGAGCCCCAGATCGTCCAGCGGCGTGTCATCGCCCGGGTCGAGGGGCACCGGCGCTCCGGCGCCGACGGGATGCCCGTGCCGTGGCAGCGTCAGAACGAAGTTGGTGCCCCGCCCGAGCTCGGACCACACCGCGAGCGTGCCGCCGTGCAGGCGCGCATCGCCCAGCGCGATCGACAGCCCGAGTCCCGTGCCACCGATCGTGCGCTTGCGTGACGGGTCGGCGCGCCAGAACCGGTCGAAGACGCGCTCGGCGTCGGCGGCGCGCATGCCGAGACCGAAGTCGCGGACGCCGAGCGCCACGGCATCCGCATTGCTGTCGACCGTGACGACGATGGGCCGCCCCTCGCCATGCTCGATCGCGTTGCCGAGCAGATTGCGCACGATGCGGCGCACGCGCCGCGGGTCCATCTCGACGGGCGAGTAGCCGCCGGGGGCGACCAGCCGCACATCCGTGCCGTGCTGGTCGGCGAGCTGCTGCATCGAGGCGATGACGTCTTCGGCCAGGTGCGCGAGCGACGTCGGCTCGTTCTCGAGCTGCACCGATCCGGCGTCGTACCGGCTGATCTCGAGCAGATCGGTCAGCAGCACCTCGAAGCGCTCGACCTGCGCGTGCAGCAGTTCGGCGGCACGTGCCGTGGTCGCGTCGAACGAGTCGCGCTGGTCGTTGAGCATGTCGCTCGCGAGGCGGATCGTCGTCAGCGGCGTGCGCAGCTCGTGCGAGACATCCGAGACGAACCGCTGCTGCACGAGCGAGAGCTCGGCGAGCTCCTTGATCTGCGCCTCGATCGAGTCGGCCATCGCGTTGAACGAACGCCCCAACGTCGCGAACTCGTCGTCGCCGCGCACTGCCAGGCGCACCCCGAGATCGCCCGCGGCGAGGGTGGCGCTGGTCTCAGCCGCCTCCGCGATCGGCACGGTCACCGTGCGCAGGACGAACCACGAGATGCCGCCGATCAGCAGGATCAGTCCCGCACCGACGAGCCACAACGTCACCTGCACGAACCGCAGCGTCTGCGCTTCGGATTCGAGGTCGTACGCGAAGTAGAACTCGTACGCCCCCACCTCGGGGAAGATCAACTGCTGGCCGACGACGACGCCCGGCACGATGCCGTCGTCGGTGGGCAACCCGATCGACTGCCACCAGCGCTGATCAGCGTCACGCTGCACCGACTCACGCAGCCCGTCGCTGACCAGACTCGCATCGAGTCCGTTGCGGCCGAAGTCCTGCGGCGCGATCACCGAGGGCTCGCTCGAGACGCGGAAGCCCGCGATCATGTTGGTGCCCGACTGGCGGGTCATCGCGAGCACCGCGGCATCCATGAGCGACTGCAGCGCCGCCGAGTCGCCGTCGACCTGTGCGGCATCGAGCGTCTGCTGCGTCGACGCCGTCGCGCGAGCGACAGACTGCTGCACCTGGTCGACCCGCGACTCGAACAGGTCGTTCTGGATCGCGAGGGCCATCGTGACGAACGCGCCGAGGATCGCGAAGGCGGTGAGCCCCAGGGTCAGCACGAGCGTGCGGAAGCGCAGCGAGCCGCGCCACGCGTGGGTGACGCGCCCGGGCCAGCTGCGCCAGTCGCTCCACCCGGTCCAGCCCCGCCATCCGCTCCGCACCGGAACGGTCGCCGTCGTCGGCGTCATGCCGGTGCGCTCACACCACCGCGCCGGCGCGGTAGCCCACTCCGCGAACCGTCATGACGATCTTCGGATTGTCGGGATCGATCTCGACCTTGGCGCGCAACCGCTGCACGTGCACGTTGACCAGGCGGGTGTCGGCCTTGTAGTGGTAGCCCCACACCTGTTCGAGCAGCATCTCGCGCGAGAACACCTGCTGCGGACGGGATGCCAGTGCCACCAGCAGCTCGAACTCGAGCGGCGTCAGGGCGATCGGCTCTTCACCGCGCCGCACCTCGTGCGCCGCGACGTCGACGACGACGTCGCCGACCCGCAGGGACTCGCTCTCGGGCTGCGCGCCCGGGCGCAGCCGGGTGCGGATGCGCGCGACGAGCTCTTTCGGGTTGAACGGCTTGACGATGTAGTCGTCGGCCCCCGACTCGAGGCCGCGGACGACGTCGGCGGTGTCGGTGCGGGCGGTCAGCATGATGATCGGCACACCCGATTCGGCGCGGATGCGCGTGCAGATCTCGATGCCGTCCATTCCGGGCAGCATGAGGTCGAGGAGCACCAGGTCGGGGCGCTGGGTGCGCCAGGCATCCACCGCCGCAGCGCCGTCGGCGCAGAACACCGGTTCGAAGCCCTCGGTGCGCAGCACGATGCCGATCATCTCCGCGAGCGCGGTGTCATCGTCGACGACGAGGATGCGAGAAGTCATAGCGGAGAGTTCGTCCTTCGGGTGGGCGCCCATGCGCGTGCATCATTCGATGCCATCGCTACAGTATCGAACGCCTCGCTGGAAATGCCCTGCCACTGCGGCCCGGGCGGATATCCGCGCCCGTGCGACACCGCCACGACACCTTCTGACACACCGCGACACGCGGGTACACAATCGCGCACGCACTGCAGCGGGCGGCGCAAAGGGTGCACAATCGCGAACAGAGGCAGTCTCTGCGAAAGGACCTCACTCATGAGCACCGACCCCCGCCCCGAAAAGCGCGTCGCTCCGACGCGACTCGAACACTCTCCCTCGGCCGGAGGCGGCGCACCGGCGCCGGCGACCTCCACGAAACTCGCCGCGGAGGCGGCGGGAACGTTCCTGCTCGTCTTCGGCGGCGTCGGCACGGCGCTGTTCGCCGCCAACAACGGGCTCGCTGACAACGGCTTCCCCGTCGGCGTCGGCTATGTCGGCGTCGCGCTCGCCTTCGGCCTCACGGTCGTCGCCGGCGCGTACGCGTGGGGTCCCATCTCGGGTGGCCACTTCAACCCGGCCATCACGCTGGGCTTGGCCGCAGCGGGCCGCTTCGCGTGGAAGGACACCATCGGCTACATCATCGCGCAGCTGGTCGGCGGCGTGATCGCGACGAGCATCATCGCGCTCGTCGGCGTGTTCGGCCCGGACGGCTGGCTCGCCACAGCTCAGGACGGCGGCTTCGCGAGCAACGGCTTCGGCGACCACTCGCCGGGCGGGTTCGGACTCGGCTCGGCCATCACGATCGAGATCGTGCTGACGGCCGTCTTCGTGCTGGTGATCCTCGGCGTCACGCACGCGACGCGGGGCAACGCGACGATCGCAGGCCTCGTGATCGGTCTGACGCTGACGCTGATCCACCTCATCTCGATCCCGGTCGACAACACCTCGGTCAACCCGGCCCGATCGCTGGCCGCGGCGATCTACGGCGGCGGCGATGCGCTGGCGCAGCTGTGGGTGTTCATCGTGTTCCCGATCGTGGGTGGTCTTCTCGCAGGCCTGCTGCACCGCGCGCTGTTCTCCACGAAGGCCTGACCGGTCCATTCGGCATCCGGTCGGATGCCACGAAGGCCCGTTCCCCCGGTGGGAACGGGCCTTCGTGTTGATGCGGTGTTGCGATGTCGCGTTGACGCGGTGCCGCGCCTGCCCGGGGTTCGCTCAGCGGTGCAGGTCGAACCGATCGAGCTCGGTGACCTTGCCCCAGGCTGCCGCGAAGTCGCGCACGAACTTCTCCGTGGCATCATCCGAGGCGTACACCTCGGCGAGCGCGCGCAGCTCGGAGTTCGAGCCGAACAGCAGGTCGACACGCGTGCCGACGCCGACCTTCTCGCCCGAGCCCTCCTTCACGCCGGCGAAGGCATGGCTGCCGGGGTCGAGCGGCGTCCAGGTCGTGCCGAGGTCGAGCAGGTTCACGAAGAAGTCGTTCGTGAGCACGCCCGGCCGGTCGGTGAACACACCGTAGTCCGAGCCATCCCAGTTGGCACCGAGCACGCGCAGGCCGCCGACGAGGACCGTCGTCTCCGGCGCGGTCAGCGTCAGCAGGTTGGCCTTGTCGATGAGGTGGTACTCGGCGGGCATCGACGCGGCCGGGCCCTGGTAGTTGCGGAACCCGTCGGCGACCGGCTCGAGGTAGCCGAACGACGTGGCGTCGGTCTGCTCCTGCGAGGCATCCGTGCGCCCTGCGTGGAACGGGATCTCCACGCTCACTCCGGCATCCGCCGCCGCCTTCTCGACCGCGGCGTTGCCCGCCAGGACGATCAGGTCGGCCAGCGACACGGTCTTGCCGCCCTGGTCGAACTCGGCCTTGACACCCTCGAGTACGCCCAGCACCTTCTGCAGCTGCGCCGGGTTGTTGGCCGCCCAGTCCTTCTGCGGGGCGAGGCGGATGCGAGCGCCGTTGACGCCGCCGCGCTTGTCGCTGCCGCGGAAGGTGGATGCCGCGGCCCACGTGACCGACACGAGCTCGCCGACCGACAGGCCGGACTCCAGGATCTTCGCCTTGAGGGCTGCCGCGTCGGCCGCATCGATCAGGTCATCGCCCGGTGCGGGCACCGGGTCCTGCCAGATGAGCTCTTCGGTGGGCACCTCGGGGCCGAGGTACCGGGCGGCGGGGCCCATGTCACGGTGCGTGAGCTTGAACCAGGCCCGCGCGAACGCGTCCGAGAACGCGTCGGGGTCGTCGCGGAAGCGCGCCGAGATCTTCGCGTACTCGGGGTCGAAGCGCAGCGACAGGTCGGTCGTCAGCATGCGGGGCTCGCGCGTCTTCGACGCGTCGTGCGCGAGCGGCACGAGTCCGTCGCCGGCGCCGTTCTTGGGTCGCCACTGGTTCGCGCCGGCGGGGCTCTGGAACAGCTCCCACTCGTACGCGTACAGGATGTGGAAGAACTCGTTGTCCCAGCGGGTCGGGTGGTAGGTCCAGGTGACCTCGAGGCCCGAGGTGATCTGGTCGTCGCCCTTGCCCGAGGCGTAGTTGTTCTTCCAGCCGAGGCCCTGGCGCTCGAGACCGGCCGCCTCGGGGTTGTCCTCGAGGTGCGAGTCGGGGGCCGCGCCGTGGGTCTTGCCGAAGGTGTGTCCACCGGCGATGAGGGCGACGGTCTCTTCGTCATCCATCGCCATGCGGGCGAACGTCTCGCGGATGTCGTGCGCCGCGGCGATCGGGTCGGGCACGCCCTCCGGCCCCTCGGGGTTCACGTAGATGAGGCCCATCGTCGTGGCCGCGAGGGGCTTCTCGAGGTCACGGTCGCCCGAGTAGCGGCGGTCGGTGCCGAGCCACTCGGTCTCCGAGCCCCAGTACACGTCGTCGTCCGGCTCCCACACATCCGGGCGTCCACCGGCGAAGCCGAAGGTCTCGAAGCCCATCGTCTCGAGCGCGACGTTGCCCGCGAGGATCATGAGGTCGCCCCACGACAGCGACTGGCCGTACTTCTTCTTGATGGGCCAGAGGATGCGGCGTGCCTTGTCGAGGCCGACGTTGTCGGGCCAGCTGTTCAGCGGGGCGAAGCGCTGCTGACCGGTGCCCGCACCGCCGCGGCCGTCGGTGACACGGTAGGTGCCGGCCGCGTGCCACGCCATGCGGATGATGAGGGGGCCATAGTTGCCGAAGTCGGCGGGCCACCAGTCCTGGCTCGTGGTGAGGGTCTGCGCGATGTCCGCCTTGACGGCGGCGAGGTCAAGGGCCTCGAACGCGGCCGCGTAGTCGAAGTCGGATGCCAGCGGGCTACGCGCCTCGGAGTTCTTCGCGAGGATCTTCAGGTTCAGCTGGTTCGGCCACCACACCCGGTTGGCCGAACCCGTCGTCGGGTGCGGCATCGCGTGGATGACGGGGCAGGCGCCGGCCTGCTCGGCCGGCTCGTCGGTGACGGTCACCGACTGGTCGATGTCGGTCACATCCTCGCCGATGCCGGCGATGGACGGGTCGTTCTCGGTCATGGGTTTCCTTCCTCGGGGTTCATGCGGCGGCCGCGGCGCACGCGGGGCACAGGCCCCAGTACGTGACCTCGGCGGTGGAGATCGTGAAGCCGTGGGCGTGCGACGGAGTGAGGCACGGAGCGTGGCCGACGGCACAGTCGACGTCCTCGACGGCGCCGCACGAGGTGCACACCAGGTGGTGGTGGTTGTCGCCCGTGCGCAGCTCGAACAGCATCGATTGCCCGGCAGGCTCGATGCGCCGCACGATCCCCGCGTCGGCGAAGTCGCCCAGCGCGTTGTAAACCGACTGCAGACTCGTGCGCGGCAGGTCGGCGGCGATCGCCGCGAAGATCGCGTCGGCGCTCGCGTGCGGCTGGTCGAGCAGCGCGGAGTAGACGGCCGTGCGCGACTCGGTGACGCGCAGGCCCGCGCCGCGCATCGCCTCAGCGGCGTCGAGCGGAGCGGTCGCGGTCATGGCATCCACCCTAGCTTCTTCTTTTGAGTCTTTCAAAAGAAGTCCTGGTGAACTTTGTCTGCCCCGGCTGGTTTGGGGTCGCGTATTGCCGGGTCATGCGCCGCGAGGCGACGACACGCGACCCCAAACTTCCAGCCAGGCGACCTCCCGCGCCGCGAGGCGACTTTTGGGGTCACATGTGGTCGCCTCAGGCGCGGCGAGGCGACCGCACGCGACCCCAAACTTCAGGGCAGGCGACCGCACGCGACCCCAAACTTCAGGGCAGGCGACCACACGCGACCCCAAACATCAAGGCAGACGACAGCACGCGACCCCACACACGAGGGGATGCCCGGGTCAGCGCACCGCGCGTCTCGCGAGAGCTTCGGCAACGAGCGCGACAACGCGGGGATTCTCGCCCCGAATGTGGCGCGAGGTCACGCGGATGACCTCCCAGCCGGCCGCCGCGAGGGCGGCGTACTTGTCGAGGTCGCGGTTCCACTGCCGGTCACTCGTCGCGTGATGGCGGCCTTCGACCTCGACGATGACGCGTTGCTCGCGATACACCGCGTCGACGATGCCGATCAGCCGGCCCGCATCGTCACGGATCTCGACGTCGAGTTCGGGTTCGGGCAGGCCCGCGCGCGCCGTCACGAGGCGGAAGTCTGTCTCCAGCGGCGACATGCTGCCCACTCGGATGAGTTCCAGCGCGGCGAGCAGTCGCTCGCGGCCCCGACGCCACGGCACGAGCGCCGCGGCCCGTAGGGCTTCGATGGTCGCCTTCTGCTGTGCTGGCCGCGGGCGCCCGCGGTCGTCGCGCGGGATGCGCACGATCGCGTCGCCGAGCACGACGAGTGCGTCGACGTCGAGGTGGTCGGCGCACAGCGCCCACGCCGTGGCGGGATCCGCGACGCGCAGGCCGTCGACCACGCACGTGCGCACCATCCGCGGCGACACCTTCGTGCCGTGGATGCCACGCGCGCGAGGCGCGTGCCGCGGCGGGTACGCCGCGACCGTCAGAGCTGCCCCCTCCCACCCGGTGCGCAGCGGCAGATCGTGCGCGGCGAGGGCGACCGGGCCGATGAAGAACGACCCGGCGGGCGCGACGGCCGCGTACGCGCGCGCTCGACGCAGGATTGCGCGGCGGATCCTGCGGTCGAGCTCGAGGGGCTCATCCGGGGCATCCGACGCCGCCGTCTCCGGCTCACGCCGCAGACGGGCACCGCGGAACGGCCGCTCGAGATCGCCCGCGCGCAGCCGTCGCGGGCTGACTCCGGCGCAGCGGGCCTGCGCGCACGCAAAGCCCTCGCCGAGTGACTCGGGCAGGGGGTGCGGTGGCATGGGCATCCCCACACCCTGCTCGATCGCAGCGGCGCGCGGCGGGCCCAGACCCACATCTGTGGACGCCTGGCCAGAATTCCCCATTGTGGAGGAGCCGATGTCGTCGCAGGTTTGGGGTCTCGTGCTGTCGGGTCACGCGTCGCGAGGCGACCACACGCGACCCCAAACTTCAGGGCAGCCGACGACACGCGACCCCAAACACGAGGGGATGCCCCGGACCAGCGCCAGCAGCCCCGGGCGGCGATCAGGCGCTCAGTAGCGGTAGTGCTCGAGCTTGTACGGGCCCTCGACGGGCACGCCGATGTAGGCGGCCTGCTCGTCAGTGAGCTCCGTGAGCTCGACCCCGAGGGCGGCCAGGTGCAGGCGCGCGACCTTCTCGTCGAGCACCTTCGGCAGCACGTACACGCCGACGGGGTACTCCTCGATCTTCGTGAACAGCTCGATCTGGGCGAGCACCTGGTTCGTGAACGACGCGCTCATGACGAACGAGGGATGCCCCGTCGCGTTCCCCAGGTTCAGCAGGCGCCCCTCCGACAGCACCAGAACGCTCCGACCGGGACCGCCTGCGGGGCTGGCAGGCAGTCGATACTCGTGCACCTGCGGCTTGATCTCGATCTTCTCGACACCCGGTAGCGCCTCGAGACCCGCGATGTCGATCTCGTCGTCGAAGTGGCCGACGTTGCCGACGATCGCGAGGTGCTTGAGCTGCTGCAGGTTCTCGACGGTGACGACGCGCGTGTTGCCCGTTCCGGTGATGAGGATGTCGACGTCCCCCGCGACGTCGTCGAGCCGCGCGACCTGGAAGCCGTCCATCGCGGCCTGCAGGGCGCAGATCGGGTCGATCTCGCCGATGATGACGCGCGCGCCCTGGCCGCGCAGCGCCTCGGCCGCGCCCTTGCCCACGTCGCCGTAGCCGACGACGTAGGCGACCTTGCCGCCGATCAGCACGTCGGTCGCGCGGTTGATGCCGTCAGGCAGCGAATGGCGGATGCCGTACTTGTTGTCGAACTTGCTCTTGGTCACCGAGTCGTTGACGTTGATCCCGGGGAACAACAGCTGCCCGGCCGCGGCCAGCTCGTACAGGCGGTGGACGCCGGTCGTGGTCTCCTCGGTCACACCGAGGATGCCCGCCGCCATGCGCGTGAAGCGCTGCGGGTCGCGCGCGAGGCTCGCGCGCAGGGTGTCGAGCACGATGCGGTACTCCGCAGAATCGGCGTCGGATGCCGCGGGCACCGCCCCCGCCTTCTCGAACTCCACGCCCTTGTGCACGAGCAGGGTCGCGTCACCGCCGTCGTCGAGGATGAGGTTCGGTCCGTCGAAGCCCTCGGCCGACCAGTCGAAGATGCGGTCGGCGAGCTGCCAGTACTCCTCGAGCGTCTCGCCCTTGAAGGCGAAGACGGGGATGCCGGCGGGGTGCTCGAGCGTGCCGGTCGGGCCGACCGCGACGGCGGCCGCGGCTTCGTCCTGCGTGGAGAAGATGTTGCAGCTGGCCCAGCGCACCTGCGCGCCGAGCGCGACGAGGGTCTCGATGAGCACGGCGGTCTGCACCGTCATGTGCAGCGATCCCGCGATGCGGGCGCCGGCGAGCGGCTGCGAAGGGCCGAACTCCTCGCGCAGCGCCATGAGTCCCGGCATCTCGTTCTCGGCGAGGCGCAGCTGGTGACGGCCGGCCTCGGCGAGGCTCAGATCGGCGACGACGAAATCGGGCGTGGTGGCGGTGGCGTTCGGCATCCCGCCATTCTCCCATCCGGAGGGGCGTGCCACCGAACGCGGGATCTCAGACGCGCAGCGTCTCGTGGCGGACGACGAGCCAGCCCTTGGGCACCGACAGCCGGTCGGTGTGGATCGCGCAGAGGTCGTGCGCGTGCGGGTCGCCTGCTGCACCGAGCGGACCGAGCGCAGCCATCTGGTCGGCGTAATCGTACGTCAGGGTCGTCACAGCCTCGCGGGCGCAGCCCACCTTCGAGCACAGTCTGGTTCGCATCACCGCCACGCTAGTCGCGCCGTGGACGAGGCGCCGGATGCCGCGCCGCCGCGGTGGCATCCGGGGCCGATCCCGGCACCCCGCGACCTAGACTGGATGCCATGATCAGGCGGCGCCCGGCGCGCACCACAGCGCGCAGGCCCGCGCGGCACGGCCGACACGGTCGCGAAGGCCGCAGCCCCGTCGTGCGCCCGCCGCTGCTGCCGCTCGAAACCCGCGAGGAGCGGTTCGACTTCACCGTCGGCACGGCGGCCGAGTTCCTGCGCAGCGCGTGGCCCGAACTGCGCGAGGTGCGCTTCGAGGTCGGGCTCATGCCACTCGCGTCCGATGACGACGGCATCCCGCGCTGGAGCGTCCACCCCGACGAGCGGCGGATCGTCCTCTACCGCCTGCCCATCGAGCGGCTCGGCGACTTGCACCACGACGACGACCTGCACCGGCGCATGCAGATCGAGAGCTGCGTGTTCCGGGCGGCGGCCGAATACCTCGACCGCGATCCGTGGGACCTCGGCCCCGAGCGCTTCCGCTACTTCTGACCCCGCGTCGCGCCGACCCGCGGGTCAGCGCGGGTACACGAGGATGGCGGCCGCCGCGGCATCCCCCGGCTGCACCGGGTATCCGGCGAGCGCCCCGTCGGCCGCGTACGAGATCGCGGCGCGCACGGCACCCGAGCCCGCGTCGATGCGATAGACGCTACCCGCGGTGACCGACACGTCGACGCTTGCTCCTGACGGCACGACCACGTCGCGCGCGTCGCCGCCGTCCGCTGCGGTGACCGTGACGGTCTGGTCGTCGCCCTCGTCTGCCGCGAGGGTCAGCACCGGCGACGGCCCGTCGGCGACGGCAACCAGCGCAGGCTCGGTCAGCAGCGCCGCCCCCGTGAACCAGCCGAAGTCGCTACCGGCGGTGAAACCGGTCGTCGCCCAGACGCCGCCCGTGATCGGCGTCGTCGCCGACACACTGACGGTGTAGGTGCCGACGGCGAGGCCGGTGAGGTCGAGTTGCAGGGGCACTCCCGCCGTCAGCGGCACGACGTGCGGCTCGCCGGCAGCACCGGAGGCGGAGCGGATCGTGACGGTGGCGGTGCCGTCGGATGCCGGCGCCACCAGCCGCAGCGTCGTCGGGATGTCGCTCGCGTCCGGGTCATCGGGCGCCAGCGCGACACGCACCCCGGGGATGACCAGGGACGTGTCGGGCGCCCCGACAGCGGCGATCTGATCGACTCCGCCGGGGGTGAGCACGCGCGTGAGGCTCGCCTGCAGGGATGCCTGCACGGGCGCCTGCGTCGAGGTCACGCGGACGATGGGGTTCTCTTCGCCGAGGGCGAGGGCTGCGAGCGGGATGACCCGCTGCGTGCCAGGCGCGACGACGATTTCGGCACCGGCGGGCGGAGCGACCAGCCCCGTCGAGCCGTACACGGTGAGGGTCACGAGCGCCGCGACGTCGCCCGGGTTGCCGAGCACGACGAGGTCGGCGGCGCCTGTCGTCGCGGATCCCGCGACGAGCCACGAGTCCATCGACGAGCGCACGCACGCCGATGCGGCGAACCCGGCGAGATCGTCGTCGTCGAGCTGCGCGGAGCCGGCCGCAGCGAGGTCGGTGCGTGCGCCGTCGACGGGCTGTGCCGTGACCGCCGAAGGGCCGGCGCCGTCGGTGACGTTCTGCGGCGAGAGCGTCGCGATGTCGATCGGGGCAGCAGCCGCGCTCGCGGTGACGTTCTGCGCCGCGGCATCCGTCAGCAGCGATGCCTGCGTCGAGTCGCGTCCGCTCGCGAGCAGCGGCCCGGTGCAGGTGGCGACGGATGCCGTGGCGGGCGGCTGCGCCGACAGCGAGACGGGCTCACGGGTGATGCCCGGGGCGTCGACCGTGACGAACAGGACGGCGGCGGCTACCAACGCGGCCGCGACGACGACGCCGACCGCGACACTGGCTGTGCGGGCCGCAGACATGGCGCTCATGCGGATCCTCCCTCGGCCGGCGGCCCGGCGGCGGCAGGCGATGCGTCGGCACGCGGCTCGGCGTCGGCACGCGGCTCGGCGGCAGCCGGCGCGGCAGCGGCCGGCACAGCCCCCGTCGCGGTGGCCGGCACCCGCCGCGACGCGGCGCGGCGCGGCCGCGCGAGCCCCACGACGCGCGGGCGGCGGCGCGCCTGCGCGAGCGAGAGCCGCGTCGGCAGCGCCAGCAGCAGCGCGGCGAGGATGATCCCGCCCTGCAGCAGCGCGACGCGCCAGATCTCCCCCGCCGGCGTCGCTGGCCGGTCGGTGACCTCAGACGTCACGCGCCACAGCTTGCCGCGCGCGGTCTCCCCGACGATCTCGAGGTCGGCGCGCTGGTCGAGCGTGCTCTCTGCTTCGCTGCGGATGCCGTCTGCGGCATCCGTTCCCGGCGCGCTGTCGTCGAGCAGGATGAAGGCGATGCCGTGCGCCGCGAGCTCCTCGATGACGGGGCCATCGGGGTCGGTGATCAGCTGTGCGGCGTACTGCGCGGTGAGCTCGTCACCGGCATCCGGTGCCGTGCGCGCCGACCGCAGCGTCGTCTGCCCACCCAGTGACGCCGTCTCGCCCCAGACGACGTCGGTGATGACGGCGCCGTCGCCGGTCGGCGTGAGGATGAACGTCGCCGTCGACAGGCCGTCGCGCCCCTCGGCTTCGACGTAGGCCGGCAGGGTGCTGCTGGATGCCTCGGTGATGTCGGCGGCGCCGCGCAGCGGCGCGGTCAACGCGGGAACGGCACTCGCCGCGAGGGTCAGCATGACGAGCGCCGCGAGGTTCGGGCGCAGGTGCACGCGGTCGGGCAGGGCGTCGAGCGCGAGCGCGGCGGCGCAGACCGCGGCGAGCCAGTAGAGGCTGATCGCGGCTCCCGGCCACAGCGCGACAGGCGTCGCACCGTCGGATGCCACGGTGATCCCGAGCGCGCCGATCGCGGTCGCGAGCCCGGCGAGCCCGGCGATCGCGAGCACGGCGGCGGGCACGATGCGTCCGATGATGGGTGCGGCGATCGCGAGGACCAGCAGCGGCGCGACCAGCACGGGCGTCCAGACGGCGATCTCGGTGCCCGACAGTGCCGCCCAGCCGTCCGCCTGCGGGAATCCGAGAGCGAGCAGCAGTCGGCGGCCGGCATCGAGTGGGCCGGAATCGGCGAGCGGCACCCCGGGGTCGGCCAGCAGCGCCCACGCTTCGCCCGCACGCAGCCGCTGCCAGACCAGCGGCGCGAACACGACGGCCGTCGGGATCACGAGCCAGATGACGCGCGCGAGTCCCGCGCCGCGCCCGACGGTGGCCGTCAGCAGCAGCGCGATGACCCACAGCAGCACGAGTGCCGGCGCGATCGAGGGCGCGCACGCGACGACGGCGACCGCGACGATGGATGCCACACCGGCCGCACTCCACGAGCGGTGCGCGACGGCAGCCGTCCACAGCAGCCAGGGCAGCAGCAGGTGCAGGATGACGACCGTCGGGCGCCCCGTGACGAGCGCGTCGAGCAGAGTGGGGGCGAGCGCCCACGCGACGGCGGCGACAGCGCGGACGATCGCGCGGTCACTGAACCGGGTCGCGGCGAACCAGCCGCCGAGGGCGGCCAGCGGCAGGGCGAGCACCCACAGCACGACGATCGCCTTCGACGGTGCGGACGGCGACAGCGAACCGATGACCGCGACGACGGCACTGAACGGGTCGGCAGCCCCGCTCGTGGCCCAGCCGAGCGGGCGCAGGCCGAACGCGGCATCCTCCCACAGCGCGCCGACGGTCGCCCGCAGCGGGGCGAGCGCGCCACCGCCGAGCACCGGCCAGGCCAGCAGCGACAGGAACGCGACGACCGAGACCACGAGTGCGGCCAGCACGATCCATGCGCCGCCGCCGCTGAAGAAGTGCAGTTCGCCGCGGCCGGAGCCCGCCGGGATCTCGTCGTCGAGGCGGTGCCGCAGTTCGGTCGAGCTGACCCGCAGCGGGGCAAGCCGCGCCCACGAGACGACGCGACCGGTGCGGATGCCTCGGCGCGCGCGCGCGACGCCGCCGAGTCGGAACATCGCGGTCAGCGCCGCGCCCCATTCGGGCAGGATGCGCGACGGCCGCTTGCCGAGAAGCGCACCGAGCGAGCGCAGCAGCGCGAGTGGTAGAAGTGTCAGCCAGTGCAGCGGGACGGCCACGGCGGGGGCGTAGACGAGACGGCGGTGCAGTTGGGCCGTGCGCTGCGCATACGCGGCGCGCAGCGGCGAGGGGTTCGAACCTGCGATCGCGACGAGCGCCGTCGGCGCCAGCACGATGCGCCCACCGCGCAGGCGCGCACGGATGCCGAAGTCGAGGCCTTCATCGGCGCCCGCGAGGGCCGCGTCGATGCCGGCGAGCTGTTGCCACGCGTCGGCACGCACGAGCACGCCGCGGATGTCGGTGCCGAGGACATCCTCGCTGCCGTCGTACTGACCCTGGTCGTGCTCGCCGTCGGCGAGGCCGACCGTCCGACCGAACCGTGTCATCGACACGCCGAGCGACACGATGCGGTCCTTCTCGTCGGCGCGGACGAGCTTGGGCGCCGCGAACGCGACCGACGGCGCGGTCTCGAGCGCGCCGGCGAGCCGCGCGAGGGCGTCGGGCTCGGGCGTCGCGTCGTGGGTCAGCAGCCAGATGGCGTCACCCTCGAGGCGGTGCGAACCGAGTGCGACGGCCTGAGCGAAGCTCGTGCGCCGGTCGGCGGTGATGACGCCTTCGGCGTGGGATGCCGCGGCGACCGCACGCACGGATTCGTCGGCGTCGCACAGCACGATCGTCAGCGCGTCGACGGGGCGCGACTGTGCACGGAGCGCAGTGAGCGTCCGTTGCAGATGGATGTCTGCGGCTACGCGCCCCTCGGGGCGGACGACCAGCAGCGCATGGACTCGGGCGGGCATGACCTGGTCAGCCTATGCGGCCCCACCGGATCATCCCGCCCGCCACGCCTGATCGCCGTGGTTTGGTCCGTGAGGTTCGGCGCGCGATCGCGCCGATGCCGCCGCTCAGGCGCGGCGCTTGAGCTTGCGGCGCTCGCGCTCGCTGAGACCGCCCCAGATGCCGAAGCGCTCGTCGTTCTGCAACGCGTACTCGAGGCATTCGCCGCGCACGTCGCACGTCGTGCAGATGCGCTTCGCGTCGCGCGTCGAGCCGCCCTTCTCAGGGAAGAACGCCTCCGGATCGGTCTGTGCGCACAGCGCGTCGGCCTGCCAGGCCAGAGTGCTGTCGGCTTCTGCCGGTTCTTGGCGTCGCACACCGGGGACGCCCAGGTCCACCGGATCGACGAACCAGTTCTCAGGAACCCCGGAACGGTAACCCGTCATAGCGCTCTCCCCCGTCGATTCCCGTCACGCTCGTCCGCGTGTTGGAATAATTACACCGCTGTCATTCGCTGGGGTCAAGTCGCAGATGTTAAACCCTCAAGGCGTGATTGAACCTTCACCCGCGCCACGCCCGGCGTGTCGCGGGTGCGGCTCACGCCTCGCCGCGCTGGGCGACGAACGCCTCGCCGACGCCGGAGAGGACGACCTCGTCGCTGCCGCCGCCGACGTAGACGGCGCGGCCGGGGGCCAGCGTCACGGCATCCGTGCCGTCGGATGCCGTGACCTCGCCGGCGGTCGCCAGCACGATCGCCGGGCCCCGCAGGGCGACGGGCACGGGGGCGCCGGCCGCCGTCACGCGCGTGAGCGCGAAGTCGGGGACGGCGACGGCGTACTCGACGACGCCCGGCGCGACCTCGCGAGGGATGACGAGCGGTGCCGGCCCGGCGGTCGCATCGAGCACGGCGAGCAGTTCGGGCACGTCGACGTGCTTGGGTGTGAGGCCGCCGCGCAGCACGTTGTCGCTGGCCGCCATCAGCTCGACGCCGAGGCCGGACTGGTAGGCGTGCAGCACGCCGGCGGGGGCGAACAGCGCGTCGCCGGGGCGAAGCGTCACGAGGTTCATGAGGAGGGCGACGTAGAGGCCGCGGTCGCCGGGGAAGTCGGATGCCGCGGCGCGCAGCGCCGTGATCTCGGGCGCGAACTCCGCGTCATCCGACGCACCGAGCGCCGCCGTCAGCTCGGCCACGTCGGCGTCGGTGGCCTGCGACAGGGCCCACTCGAGCGCTGCGCGCAGGCCGTGCTCTTCGTCGGCATCCGCCAGCAGTCCGTCCAGGTGCGCGATCGCGGGGCCGCCCGCGAGCCGCGCCAGCAGACGTCGGGTCGCGGCGACCGGGCGCAGTCCGACGAGCGCACGGAAGGGGTCGCTCAACGCGACGATGATCTCCGGCTTGTGGTTGTCGTCGCGGTAGAGGCGGTCGCCGGCGTCGCGCGGCAGACCGGACTGCTCTTCGCGTGCGAAGCCCGCGACGGCCTGTGCCTTGGTCGGGTGGGCCTGGATCGACAGCGACGACCCGGCGGCGAGGAGCTTCATGAGGAACGGGAGGGCGGGCTCGGCGGCGCTTGTCAGCGCGGCATCCAGCGTCGTCTCGGTGCCCACGACCCGCGACGGGCTGCCCGGGTGGTCGCCGTACCAGATCTCCGCTTCCGGAGCACCGGTGGGCGTGCGGCCCTCGAGGCCTGCGATGAGGTCGACGGAGCCCCAGGAGTAGTCCCGCGGCGTGTTGGTGATCGCGATCAGCATGCCCTCAGCTTATGGCTCGCCCGCGATAGCCTGATGTGACCATGGCCGTCCAAACCCAGCACCCCGTCTCGGCGCCGCCCACCGCGCCGATCCGGGAGAAGACGGGTCATCTGCTGCTGCGCGGATGGTGCATCTTCGTGATCGCCGCCGCCCTCGCAGGCACGTCCTGGCTGATGGCGTTCGGGACGATCGGCGCGGGGATCGCGGCGTTCGGCTCAGCCATCGTCTCGATCGTGCTGTGGATCGTGCTGCGCCCCGAAGTGCAGTGGCCGCGCCTCCCCTGGTTCGCGGCGCTGTACGTCGCGTGGGCGGTGGCATCCCTCACCTGGACGGCGTATCCCTCCGCGACGCTGCTGACGCTCGGGCTGCTGCTCGCGACGACGGTGCAGGCGATGTTCGTCGGATCCGTGCTCACCTGGCGTGAGCTCGTGCGGGCGATCGCGTCGGCGCTGAAGTGGATCCTCGCGCTGTCGATCGTCTTCGAGCTGTGGGTGTCACTGGTGTGGGGCGGGCCGGTGCTGCCCGAGTTCGTGCGGCCCGACGGGCCGGTCGACGACCCGATCGTGTACTGGTCGCGCGACAACCTCTTCGAGGGCGGGCGCATCCAAGGCCTGTTCGGCAATGCCAACCTGCTGGCCGTCGTGGCGTTGCTGGGCATGATCATCTTCGCCGTGCGGTGGGCATCGCACGCGCCGCGGCGCCCGCTGCTGGTCGGCTGGTTCGCGCTGGCCGCGGTCCTGTTCGTGCGCGCAGGGTCGGCGACGGCGTGGCTGACCGCCGGCACTGTCGTGGTCGTGCTCGTCACGGTGCTGCTGATGCGCACCTCGACACGCGCCGGCGGCCGCACGCGCTACTACATCGCCTACGCCGTCGTCGGCCTCGGCGGGCTGACGGCGCTGTGGCTCACGCGCGACTCGATCTTCACGCTGCTCGGCCGCTCGTCGGATCTGACCGGCCGCGAGGGCATCTGGGCGGATGTGTGGGCCAAGGCGATCGAGCATCCCGTGATCGGCTGGGGGTTCTCGACCCCGTGGGTGCCGACCGACGCCTTCTTCGACGGCTGGATCACCGACCACGGTCAGACCGTCATGCAGGCGCACAACATGTGGCTCGACGTGTTCTTCCAGCTCGGCGCGATCGGGCTCGTGCTCATCGTGCTCACCGTCGCGGCGTTCGTGTGGCGCTCGTGGTTCTTCGCGGTCGACCGCCCCCGCTGGGACCTCGTCGCCGACCGCCCGTACTCGCCGCTGACGCTCGTGCCGACGCTCGTCGGCGCCGTCGTGCTCGTGCAGGGCCTCGCCGAGACGGGACCGCTCGTGGGCTGGGGCTGGATGTTCATCGTGATGCTCGCGTTCAAGATCAAGCAGGCGCCACTGATCGGTCGCGGGCCCTCGGAACAGCGGCTCGTCGGCGAGCAGGGCGAGACGCCACGGGATGGACGATGACCCCTGCAGCACCGATGACGACGGAGCGCCGATGACAGCGGAGCGCCGATGACGACGGATGCCCGCAGCGCCGGCGCCCGCGCTCTGTCGCGCCTGCTGGGCTCGGCGGATTTCGCGCGGGCGCTCACGCTCGCGATCCTCGCGACGCTCGTCGGCTCGCACCTGATCGAGGCCGTCTCGGGCACCGTCACGCTGCGCACGATCATCGTGGGGCTGTGCGTGCTCTCGGCGGGCGTGCTCGTGGTGCGCCGTGAGGAGATCTCGCTGCTGCGGCTCGTGCCCACGACGCTGCTGATGGTGCTCGCGTGGGCGTTCGCGAGCGTGTTCTGGAGCACCGATCCGGCGTCGAGCTTCTGGCGCTGGGTCGCGATGGCTGGCGTCGCGTTCCTGGCCGTCACGATCGGGCACGTCCGCGACACGCTGCAGACGGTGCGCGCGCTCGGTGACGTGCTGCGGGTCGCGTTGACACTGTCGCTCGTGCTCGAGATCCTCAGCGGGATCATCTTCGACCGCGGCATCCGTTTTCTGGGCATCCAGGGCAACATCGCCTCGCTCGGGCCGGTGCAGGGCATCTTCGGCACGCGCAACATGCTGGGCTTCATCGCGGTCATCGCCCTCATCACGTTCGCGGTCGAGATGCGCGCCCGCTCGGTGCGCCCGGGGCTCTCGGTGTACTCGCTGTCGCTCGCGACAGGGCTGGGGTTGCTGTCGGCGTCGCCGACGGTGCTGATCCTCGCGGTCGCCGTCGGGTCGGCGACGGCGGCGCTGTGGCTCGTGCGATCGGTGCCGCCGCAGCGGCGCCCCACGGTGCAGTGGACGCTGGCGGGCGTCGTCGCCGCCGCATCCATCACCCTCTATCTGCTGCGCACGCGCATCATCGATCTGCTGGGCGCGACCGATGACCTCGCGATGCGCAATCAGCTGTGGTCGCTGACGCGCTTCTACGTGGGGCGTCGGCCCGTGCAGGGCTGGGGATGGTTCGGCGCGTGGGATGTCGACGAGCAGCCGTTCGCGGCGCTGAACCAGCTGCTCGGCGAGCACCACACGACCGCCCTGAACGCGTACGTCGATGCGCTGCTGCAGCTGGGGTGGGCGGGGCTGCTGCTGATCTGCGCGCTGGGCGCCGTCGCGCTCGTGCGGTCGTGGGTCGACGCGAGCCAGCGACGATCGGTCGTGTACGCCTGGACGCCGCTGACGCTCGTCGCGCTCGCGGTGACAAGCGTGTTCGAGTCGTTCACGCTGTACGGCGTGGGGTGGATGCTGCTCGTCCTGTGCGCCGTGCGGGCCGGGCAATCACGCGGTTGGCGCGAGCGGCTGGGCACCGCGGCTCCCACCGGCACGATTCCCACACTGCCCGCGGGGTAGAATCACCTGGTCATGACGATCCCCACTTCACGCCCCGACGAGGCGACCGCCGAACGGTTCGAACCGGCGAGTGCGACGATCGCGATCGTCACGTTCAACCGCTCGGGCCTGCTCACGCGCCTGCTCGACAGCATCACCGCGATGGACCCCAAGCCGGGCCACGTCGTGATCGTCGACAACGCCTCCACCGACGACACCACGGCCGTCGTCGAGTCGTACCGCGAGAAGATCGGCACGCAGCTCGTCTACCGCCGGCTCGATGAGAACACCGGCGGCTCGGGCGGATTCAGCGAGGGCATGCGCGTCGCGTACGAGCTCGGCTCGACGTGGATGTGGCTCATGGACGACGACGTCGAGGTCATGCCCGATGGGCTGGCCCGCATGGGCGCGTGGGCGCCGCGGTTCCGCTCGATCCAGGGGCGCCGCTACGACTTCGACGGCAGCGAGTTCTACTGGCAGTACCGGATCTCCGAGCCCCTGGGTATCCCGATCCCCTTCGCGCCGAGCACCTTCGACGAGTCGGGCTACAAGGAGATGAACTCGGGCTGCTTCGAGGGCATGTTCATCCACCGCGACATCGTGGCCCAGATCGGTCTGCCCGACCCGCGCTTCTTCATCTACTGGGACGACCAGACCTACGGCTGGCTCGCGTCGCGCATCACGACGTCGGTCATCGTGAACGAGTTCGTCCTGCGCCGCACCCGCGAGATCAAGCAGTGGGACATGGGCATCCGCCACATGAACGCATCGTCGGATGCCTATCGCTACTACATCATGCGCAACCGCGCGATCATCAAGCGCTACTACCGCTCGCTGGGCGTCTACAACCCCGTGCTGTTCGGCCTGGGCACCGCCCTGACCTTCGGCAAAGAGCTGATCCGCCTGCTGTTCGTCGAGCGCAAGGTGCGCGGCACGTCGAACCTGTTCCGCGGCCTGCGCGACGGCCGCGCCATCGCCCGCGACCCGCAGTGGCAGCCGATGCCGCCGCTGGTTGCTGCGGGGGCCTGAGTCAGTTCCTCGCCTTGCGGTAGCCGGCGTCGACAGCGGCTTGCTCGGTCGAGAAGCACTCCTCGGGGTTCGTCTTGTCGTACGAGCCGCCGCCGGGCACATGATAGATCCCTGAGCTCGCGTTGCCCTTGATCGGAGCCCACGACGGGCACGACCCCAGGCTCGGCGTCGTGCGCGACGGGGTGGGCACGGCGCCCGTGCTCGACGACGAGGCCGACGCGGTGACGTAACCGGTGCGTGACCCCGTCACGTTCACCGCGATGCGCTGGCCCACATGGGCAGCTGTCACCGTGAAGGTCGAACCGCTGCCCGCGGCCGCCCCGTTGACCGTCCATGCGTAGGTGAACGACGTCCCGGCCGTCCACGCTCCCGCCTGAGCCGTGAGGGTGCTTCCGACGGCGACCGTGCCCGAGATGGACGGTGTGCCCACAGCGAGGCAGCCGAGCGAGTTGCCGGCATTCGTGCCGACCGACTTCGTGTCGCCCATGACGACCGTGGCCCGCGGAGCGCGCGCACTCAACGACTCTCGGATCGAGCCGGGCAGGCATTCCTGCAGCGTCGTGTAGATGGGCGCACCGATACGACCGGCGACGGCCGCAGCCGACAGAGCATCGGGGAAGTTTGCGCCCGCCGTGATGAAGGCTGTGTCCACCGTGTTCGGGAAGTACGCGTCGTTGATGAGCGCAGCGGTCTCATAGCGGCCGCTTCCGCCGTATCGGGCGACGTCCAGTCCCGCGCCGCGCAACTGAGACTCGATGCCGGCAGAGACCGACTTGACATCTCCGACGATGCCGACGGATGTCACGCCCAGACGCTTGATCATGTCGAGGGTGCTCGACGGTGCGGTCGCGGCCGTTCCGTTCACGAGGATGACCGGTGCCTGCCGCGAACCAGCGGCGCCGGTTGCGGCGAGCGCGTCGGGGAAGTTGCCGCCGTTGGCGATGATCGCGTGGGATGCCGAGGTGAACGCCGTGCCGACGATGAGGCGGCCGGTCTCGTAGCGGTCGATCCCACCCAGTCGCGTGGTCGGCGCGATGGCCGACAGCGCGCGCACCACGCCATCGCTGATGGAGCGGGCGTCGCCGGTCACGTAGATCTTCTGCGGCGCGAGTCGGCGTACTTCGGCCGCGGTGTCGGCACGCAGACCGTCGCCGGGAGTGAGCAGCAGCGGCCCGCCGAGAACGGCCGCAGCTGATGCCGCCGACAGCGCATCGGGGAAGTTGCTGCCGAGCGACACGAACAGTACGGGAGCGCCGGGCGCGTAGTTCGCCGAGGTCGCGATCGAGGTCTGGTAGCGATCAACGCCGGCCAGACGCGTCGTCCCCGACGCGAACGACGTGATCGTCGTCTGCGCGGCGACGGCAGTCGTGGCGACGCCGCCGGTGAGAACAACGGCGGCGGCGGCGAAGGCCGCGATGATTGGACGAATGCGCATGCACAGTGCCTCTTCCCCAGGGTGGTGCTTGGTTGCGATCCTATCCAGGTCCATAGACACGCGCAGCGACACGATCGGCGGAAATATCCCGTGTCGTCGGGGGCCGCTCGGCTGCGGTATCCCCGCGGGGCCGCCTGCGGACCCAGTTAGACTCGGATGGCGCGCTCGACCCCGTGGTCGAGCGCCGACACCGGTGACCACGACCATCCAGAAGGGCCGTGTCTTGACGACTTCACGCCGTTCCACCCGTTCTCCCCGCCGCGCATTCGCCGCTCTTGCGGCCGCCACCGCTGTGACTCTGGCATTGGCCGCGTGCACGGGTTCGCCCGAGCCCGTCGACTCGACGACGGCACCTCCCCCGCCGCAGTATCCGGCGCAGCCCGACTTCGCGACCGTCCTCGACCCCGCGGCGTTCGCTCCGGCGGAGGAGAGCACCGCGGTGACCTTCACCGGCAGTTACGCTGACAAGGGCACCCCCTATGACGCAGCGCAGATCATGAACGCGTCGCAGGGCGGCTACTCGACGATGACCAACTCGCGCTGGTTTGCCGACAAGCTGCCCCAGCTCTCTGAGATGGGGTTCGAGCAGGTTCGCATCGACCACGTGCTCGATGACGTGTTCTATCACGTCGTCAACAAGCAGTCCGACGGCTCGATCGCCTATGACTTCACGCGCCTCGACGACCTCGTCCTCTCGATCGTCGCCCAGGGCTTCCAGCCCCTGCTCGTCCTGTCGTACACGCCCACGGCCTTCGGCAAGTCGGCGAACACGATGCCCTCACTGCCGGAATGGACCGCGGCGGTGACGGCCGTCGTCTCGCACTATCGCGACCTCGGCTACACCGGCTGGGACTGGGAAGTCTGGAACGAGCCTGACCACGACGCGTGGACCGCCCAGCAGTACATCTCGCTCTATGAAGCGACCGCACCCGCCGTCAAGGCCGCCGACCCGACGTCGCGTGTCGGCGGCGCGACGGCCGCGTTCCTCACCTCGGACGGCAACATCTCGGGGCAATTCATCGACTGGGCGGGGGCGAACCGGGGCATCCCCGTGGATTTCTTCTCAGTGCACAGCTATTTGAGTAGCGATTGGGAGGTGGTCGCCTCGGCGAAGGGCCTGCTCGCGGCTGCCGGCCTCGATCTGCCGGTGCTCATCACCGAATGGGCGCTCAACCCGACGATGACAGCCGGAGCAGGGCAGGGCTCAGACACCAACTCAAGTCCGACCGGTGCAGCATATGTCGCCCGACGGCTGGCTGCAGCAGCCACATCGGGCGCCGAGCGGGTGTTCTACTTCTCACCTGCTGAGGGCTTCACCTACTCGATGCCCTACAACGGTGATCTCGGCTTGATCACGGTGGACGGCCACCGCAAGTCGATCGGCAACGTATTCGAGATGTATGCCGGTCTCGGCGACACGCGCGTCGCGCTGACAGCAACCGGCGCCGCGACGGAGAACCAGAACGTGTCCGGCTTCCTCAGTAAGGACTCGGCCACGTCTGACGCGACCGTGCTGCTGTGGAACAATACCTCGGCCGACGCCACCGCATCGGTCACGATCGACGACCTGCCCTTCGAGTCGGGCAACGTGCGCATCGCGCAACGCGTAATCAGCGCGACGCAGGGCAACGGATTCTCCGACGCGTCGACGGTCGTGGCGCCGAGCTATCCGAGCGCGAACGAGAATGTGCCGACCGTGTCCGACGAGGTCGTCGAGGCCACGTCGACCTACACCGACGAGATCATCATCCCGGCGTATGGCGTCGTGGAAGTTCAGCTCGCAGCCACTGATCTCGACGCCGGCTCGCAGACCCTGAGCCTAGAACCGACGGCGACCAACCTTGCGGCCGCCGCGTCGGGGGCGGCGGTGTCTGCCACATCGTCTACCGAAGACCCCGCCACCGGTTGGGGCCTGGCTGCGGCGAACGACGGCAGGCGGTATTCGGTAGACATCGCCAGCAGCACCGTGCGCGGATGGTCGTCGCAGACGCACCCCGCTGCCGAGGCGACAGAGTCGCTCACGCTCGACTTGGGGGCTGTCACGCCCGTCGACAGCGTGTCACTGTGGCCGTACACGCCGCGATCCGCGCCGAGCTCTGCGTTCCCCCTCGATGCGGAGATCAAGGGATCGGTCGACGGTGAGACGTGGACCACCCTGGCCACCGTGCACAACGAGGCCGGCGCCCGTGTCGCTGGCGAGCAGACGTTCTCATTCGACCCGGCCGAGATTCGCTTCATCACCGTCGAAGCGACGAACCTGGGCGCGGTCGCGGGGCAAGACGGCGCGTTCGCGTTCGCCCTGGCGGAGATCGAGGCCTACCGCCTCGGCGTCAGCGACGGCGGCTTCGAAGCAGCCGACCTTGCCACATGGGATGTGCGCAAGGATGCCACTGTGCAGGGCGATGTCGCACATCGGGGGCAGCAGTCGCTCGCGCTCGGCCGAGACGCATCGGCGACCATTGAGATCCGCGGGCTGCGGCCGAACACGACGTACACCGTCGGCGCCTACGTGAAGGCCTCGGCGGGCTCGACCGCGACGCTGACCACGACGCTTCCGGTCTCGGGTGAGCAGTCGATCTCTTCAGCGAATACAGGCTGGTCGCATCGCTGGCTGACGTTCACGACCGGTGCGCTGGAGACGAGCGTCGAGATCACTCTCGCCAACACGGCTGGGTCAGCCACCGTCTGGATCGACGACGTGAGCGTCTCGCAGACGCCGACGGCAGGCGCTGAGTAACCGGCGCGCCGCAATCAGTTCTGCGGCACTGCGGCGCAGTCGAGTGGCGTCGTTGTCACGGCCGTCGGCGTGACGAGCGGCGTCACCTGCGCTTCGAAGGCGCGGGCCTCGGTGCCCTCCAGGGTGAAGAAGTACTCCATTGAGAGACTTCCGCCCGGCGGCACCTCGATGACAGCCTTGCCGACTGGGTAGTCGGTGTCATGCATGTCGGGCAATGTGACGGCCACGCCGTTGACGGTGGTGCCAGTGATCGTGGATCCCGGGGGTGCATAGAGCCGTATTGTCATCCGATTGACGCCCGGCGCCGTACCCACCTTGTTCCACTCACCGGTGATATGGAATGGGAGGTCCGCTGCGACCGCCGGGTCAATCAGGTTCGACAGATTGATCGCGACGCGGTAAGTCGTCGTGCCGTCGTCCGAACATTGCGCCTGGCTCAGTTCGACTGACTGCCGCAGGTAGTAGCTCAGCTTCGACCCGACGCTGTCCTGGAAGTAGACGCCTGCCCGCACCGTCGTGTCATCGGTGATCGGCAGCTCACCGTTCGGAACGTTGGAGTCGAGCAGTGCTTGCTCATCCTCGTGGGAGCTCCAGAACAGGATCCGGTGCTCGTTCCACCCCTGCGAGAGCGCACCGATCAGCGTCGATGCATCGAGTGCACCACCGGTCAGCCGCGAGAAGACGGCCTGCACGACTTGGGCGTAGACCGCGTCGTGAGCCAGATTGGCCTGTACGACGGGAAGAGATCCGTAACGCAGATACACGCCGTTGAGCAACAACGGCACCAACGACGTCTCATCGAGAGTATCGCCGGTAGCAATGGGGATGGGTCCGGTCGCACGTAGCATGTAGCTCAGCGCGACCGGATCGAGCGAGAGCACGCCATCGAGATGCTCACCGAACTGAAGCTCCCACATCGTGGACACGATCTGGCCCGCCGTAGTGAAGCTCGGACGGGCACTCGCCTCTGCGATAAAGGTCCCGAACTCGCCGTAGGGGTAGACGTCTTCGGCACCGTCCGGAATTGGGATGACCGACTCGGCATACTTCGAGAAAGACCCGGTCGATGCAGCAACGGTCTGCCCCAGGGTGATCTTGCCGTTGTCAACCTCGATGCTGGTGAGACTGAGCGTGGCGCCGCCGAGCGCACGGGGCTCAGCCGGGTTCTGAAACATCAGCACGTAGTGACGTGGTCCGTCGGCACCCATCGCCGAGGGCAGCAGCGGAACGACCACGTCGAGCGTGGAGAGCACCGGCGCGACCTCTTCGAGCATCCCGACGACCTTCGTGCGAGCATCAGCCACCGCACCGATCGTGAACTGGGTGGGGACGTTGCGCGCCTTGGCGAGAGTATCGACCATATTCGTGTTGGCAGTGTGCACCGCGTCGCCGGCGGCGATGATCGGCGCGAGGTCAATCGCGCCATCCTTGGGCGCGAGCGACGCGGGATCGATGTTCGTCACCACCGACAGGAGCGGTTCTGCAACGCCGGTCATCGTGTTGTCAGCGACTTCGGCGAGTTCGCGGACGGCCGTCAGGTTGGGGCCAAGGAACGGCACGATCTCGGCGATCCGCCACACAGGGTCGCCCGTCAGCGCAGCTGCCTGCGAGCTGTGCTCTTTCACCGCTGCGAGGGTTTGCTTTGCAGGCTCCACCTCGAGAGCCAGAGCCTGCTCTTTCAGCGTGCCGATCTGCTGCTGTGCCGCTTCGAGCTCGCCTTTCGCCAACCACCCTCGAACACCGATCCAGACCGACGACAGCACGATATATCCCGCGATGGCGATGATCGCCCAGAACCACCAGCGGCGAGTGAGACGCTTATTTGGCCGAACGCGCGCACGAGTTTGGGGGGCAGACACCGCACGATTCAATCACAGCGAGCGTGAGAATCATCTGAGCGCGGCGCGGATCGACTCGTCGTCACCAAGTACGATCGTTATCGCCGCCAGCGCATCACGAGCGCTACCATCCAGTCGACATCGCGCGCCGAGGAACATGAGAACCCTAGCCTTTTACCTGCCGCAATTCCATAGGATCCGCGAGAACGACTCGTGGTGGGGAGAGGGCTTCACTGAGTGGGTCAACGTCCGTCGCGCAGAGCCGGCGTTCGCGGGACACGCCCACCCGCGCGTGCCGACCGAACTGGGTGAATACGACCTGACTGACCCGTTGGTGCACCGACGTCAGACGGAACTGGCGCAAGCGCACGGGATCGACGGCTTCTGCATGTACTTCTACTGGTTCAACGGTGCTCGCCTACTGGAGCGCCCGACCAATGCGTGGCGCGAGGACTCCACCTTGCTGCCGTACTGCCTATCGTGGGCGAACGAGAGCTGGACGCGACGTTGGGACGGTAAGTCGAAGAGCGTACTCATGGGTCAGGATTATCTCCCTGGCTTTGTCGACGGCTTGTTCGCCGATCTTCTTCCTCACTTCAAGGCCCCGCACTACCTGACATTGGACGGCAAGCCCATCCTCCTCGTGCACCGCGCCGAACAGATCCCCGATGCCCCGTCGTTCGCCCGAAAGCTGCGCGAGAAGGCGATATCCTCGGGGTTTCCCGGTATCCACTTGATCGCAGCCGAGACCACCCCCGGGCTGCGGCCCGCCTCCGTAGGCTTCGATGCAGTGGCTCAGTTCCCGCCCGTAGGAGCGAACACGCTCGCTTCGGCTCATCTGAGCCCGCTACGCGGTGTTCGCCGTGGTTTCCGAGGCCGCCTGATGTCGTACAGCAAGCTCGCACAACGCGCGACGCGCGACGCTCAGCGTTCTTCCTACGTAAAGTACCCAGGAGTCGCGCCCGGCTGGGACAACACTGCGCGTCGGCACAACAACGCAACCATTTACGTGGGCTCCAGTCCGGAGCATTATGCGCGATGGCTGGCGGAGGCACGTTCGTTCGAGCAGGCAAAGCGTGGCGACGACGGTCTCGTCTTCGTGAACGCGTGGAACGAGTGGGCGGAAGGCGCATACCTCGAACCGGATGAACTGCACGGCGATGATTACCTGCGCGCGACTGCGGATCCGGCTGGCTTCGTTGCGACAAGCGATGCGAACAACCTCACACCTGGCCGCTTTCCCGGCACCAGCCAGGTCAACAGCATTGCGCTCGCCGGCATCGGGTCCGCTTTGGCGCTATCTCGTCGGGCACGCAACGTCGTCCGCCGAAAGGGATCGAGCGCCCGTTGACGCGTCCACTGCGTGACTTTCCGAGTCTGTCCGACCTCGAGATGTCGGGGCGCGCGTTCCCTCAGCAGATCGGCAACCTCCTGCGAAGCCCGATGGCGATGATGCCGCTTTGGATCGTAGCGGGGACCGCGCTCTACACCCTCGGATGGTCGCGGCTGTTCGAGCCTTTTCGCTTGGACACACTCGCGTTCCTCGCCATCGCGGCACTCCTCTTCGTCGCACTTGCGACGACCTCGCGCATGGAAGTCGATGCACGTCCAGGTGCCAGTCTGGACCGCTGGGCGCTCACTGTCATCGGCGTGTACTTCGTGGGCGCGTACATCGAGAATGGCGGAATCCCCGTCATCCAGATCGCCACCGGCGACGACTACGACGTCTACGGTTTCGGCGTCGACGGGCTCCACATCTTCATGCTGTGCTTCACGGGCTTCTACGGTGTGCGTGCCTGGCACGTCTTTCTTACGCGCGGCGGGATGTGGAATCTCGCGGCGCTCGCCGGAATCGGCGGGCTGCTCCTTTCGATCGGGAATCGCAGTGCGTTCTCCTTCCTCGTCTTCGCGTGTGCCGTTGTCTTCGTCCGACTGCGAAGGATCTCGGCGCCTGTCTGGGCTGGCGTAATCCTCGCCGCTATCATCTTTGCTTTCGGTTTCGGAAAGTTCGGCGACTTCCGCCTGAGCTACCAGATCGAACAGGCGACAGGCGAGCCTGGCGCACCCGATGCCGTTCTTGCCCTGGCTCGAGCGACGGACGGCTTCAGAGAGTCCGGCCTGTCGCCGTCGTGGCTGTGGACGTACATGTACTTCGCATCACCACTCGCGAACCTCAACTCTGCCTTCAACCTGAGCGGCGGGCGTCCCTGCGGGCAAGAATGTGATGTGTCGGCGGCGCTCGTCTACGACGTGCTTCCGGACGTGATCGGCGTGAGGCTCGGGGCGATCCTCGGAATCGCCGATCCCGCGACCACGGACTTTCTCGTCGCACCCAACTTGACCGCATCTACCGCCTTCGGCACTGCAGTAGTCGCCGCTGGGGCGGTCGGCGGGATGATGACGCTCGCTTTCCTGGCGGCGTTGGGGGTTATGTCCGCACGTCTACTGCGCGATTCCCCCGCCGGGGAGGTCGGTATGGCAATCCTCGCGACGGTTATCTTCTTCTGCTTCTTCGAAAACATGTTGGTATATACGCCGCTTTTGGGACAGCTCGCGTTCCCTCTCGCGCTAGCGGGATACTCCCGTGTGCGCCGACGTACCCGCGCCCAACCTCCCGAGAGCGCGCTTCACCCGAAATGACCACGGCTCGCCACCCGGAAGGTCGCAGGAGCAGGTCGCAACAAGTTGCTCAGCGCCCCATCAGGACAGCGGCCGCACCATGTACCTGACAGCGCGAGTTGCGAGCGACATTGGCGAACGCTGGAAGCGATCATGACGTCGTGCACTCGCCTCTCTATTCCGTACCCGGTCGCCCGAGTCGCTGATCCCGCTGACGATCGCAGAAATCGCGTCCTGCATGTTGTTTGCAGCCGCATGTGCGAGCTTCACTCCTGTAGAGGCGTCGCGGCTACGCGCTTCGAGCGCAAGGGCACGGTCGACGGCGCTCGATAGGTCATTGATTCGCACGCGAGTGGGCATCGGATCGGTCCAAGCCGATGCATATCGCGCGACCTTCTCAATCTCGAGACCAACGTGCGGAACGTCGAACGACATCGAGATGATCATCGCGTGCAGGGACGTCCCGAGAACCAGGCTACTGGTCGCGATCTCCCGGGCCTTCTCGAGTGCGCTTACAGCCGTGGAAACACTTGCATCCAGCGCCGGGTTTCGGCTCTTCATCGCTTGTATGACCGCGGCATACAACTCGATGGAGTCGTGCCTCGGCGCAGTCCCGGCAGGGAGAAATCTCAGTTCACGCCCGGCGAGCGCGGGGGCGTCCAGGAGCGCGTTCGCGAGTTCATCGGTTCTCCCTGAGAGCACGGCCTCGCTCATCTGCACGATGACATGACCGGAGTGCCGCGCGGTCTCTCGTGCCTGCGGAGATGCCCAGGTCTCGTGGTCGAGCCGGAGCGTGTGCACAAGGTCGGGTGCGAGGCGATGAGGTACACCCAACTCGTCTAGCAGGGCAGACGAGCTCTTGTCGCGGACAGAAACAAAGTCCGCCTCCCGGAGAGCGGTCTCCGCGCTCGCGCGCATATCGCGCTGCAGAGATCGTATGCCAGAGAGACCGACGGAGTTGACGACCAAGGGCAACGGCCGCAGTACGCCGCGCGAAGACATACGCGGAAGGTAGGCAAGGTCCGTGAGCCTGGCGCCAGACTCATCACGGATGATCCTGCGACGGACGCGCCTCGGCGCATCACTGAAGCCAGCCGATTGTTGTAGCGTCCCGAGCATGCCATAGGCCGCGTACATCGCGACGCCGGCAACCTCACCGCCGACTGTCCAGACGCCATCGAGATGTCCGTTTTCCGAGGCTTCAGTCAACGTATGCGCCGGTCGTCGCGAGAGGAGTTCTGGCGTGCTTTTGAATGGGGTGAGCGGAAGAGCCACCACACCCGAGTGCGCCAGATATCGCTCCGTGCGCTCAAGGAAAAGAATGTCGCCGAAGTTGTCCCGCTCGTAGGCACCCAGAAGGCCAACAACGCTCATCTCTTTCATAGGTTCGTCCCTGTCCATCGCTTAACCCGCTCCTACTTGCGCCCCAAAGCGACGCGGACGGCCCGAACGAGATGACGGTAATCATCCCTCACCGCCGGTATCGCGAGGGCGATGGCGTACCCGCCGAGGACGCCCAGGAGGGCGGCCCCCGCTTCCGCAAAAGCGCCAGCTTCCGCGACTGCGGCGGCAGTCGCACAGAGCAACCCTATCGCCGCAGAAACCGCACCAGTGCCGAGGAGTCGCGCGCCCTGCAGTAGGAGCGGGGCCGGCGGCAGTGCGGCTGCCCTGGTCGACCAGATGAGTGCCACCGGCCAAGCGATCGCGACTGCAATGGTGTATCCGAGGGCCACGCCTACCGCACCGAAACTGACGCCGATCAGAACCCCGACCACTTTGAATGTCGATGAAACGATCATGTAGTTCCGCAACCGGGCCGCGTGCCCCGAGGTCACGAACAGCCAGGATGCGACCGTCGCCAACTGCTGCAGCGCTGCCGCAATAGCCAGAATCGCGACAATCGGGGCGGCGTCCGACCATTCTGAGCCGAGCAGAAGGCGGACGCCCGCGTCGGCGCCCGCGAACATCGCCGCGGCGATCGGAACGGTCAGGTACCCCAGGAGCAGCTGTCCCCGCAGGAGAAATCGCATCAGCGCGGATTCATCGTCCCGCACGATCGATAAAGACGGAAGCGCCACCGTAACGGCCGGAGCCTTCACCTGATCTAGAGTTCCAACTGAGAGTTGAAATGCCCGCGAGTAAACCCCGGTTGCGCGCGGTCCCGCCCACAGGCCCAGCGCGATCGTGTCGACATTGTTCCCCAGATATCCGATCAACTGAGAGGCCGCGTAGTCGGCCCCAAACCGGTAATACCTACCCATGCCACTCACGCGCACAGGACGCCGTGGCCTCCACCTTCCAGAGACGATCAAGACCGCTGTCGACAAGAGCGCGACGGTCAGCGCCTGCGCCACCAAGCTCCAGTATTCAGCGCCCGCGACTGCGGCGGCGATGGCCGCAATCAGCCCTCCCACCGCGGCGGCGGCATCCGCAGCGGCCAGGCGCCGGTAACGGCGTTCGCGGGTCAGGCTCGCCCGATACTGTGCCCCTACGCCGTTGATCAGGAACACTCCACTCAGGGCGGCTACGACTCCAGCAAGGGCCGGCATGTCGAAGAGCCAAGCGAGCGGCTGCGCGAGAATCAGCGCGAGTGCCGCCAGTAACACCCCGAGCGCAGTATTCGTCCAGAACAGCGCGTCACGGTGTGTGTCGGGGAGGTCACGTTCGCGTATCGCGGCTACAGACAATCCGAAATCTCGGAAGTACTCGGCAAGGCCGACAAAAGCGGTGGCAACAGCGAAGACGCCGAATGCTTCAGGCGTCAACAGACGCGAAAGCACGACCAAGCCGACCAGGTACGCGGCGAACTTTACGACCTGGGCGATGCCGAGATCCCTCGCGCCCCTCACGGCCTCGCCAGCAAGCCCATTACTCATCGTAATTTCCCTTGAACATGCGCATCTCGTTGAAACGCGACGGCGTCAAGCTTGCGCGCCGCCGACAAGCGCGCCCAGGATGAGAGCACACCCTCTCGCAGCCGGCGCTCGACGAGTTACGACCGCAATCGTGATGAGCCGCGAAGCACGCAACGCGCGCCCGCGAACTGAGAACGCGTCCATCACCTGTGCTACGGAGGGCGGCATCGTCGAGAGCTTGCTTCGGAGACTATGCGCCATGTTGACTCGCCAACCCCAACGATGTATGCGGAGATAGCCGATCATGGCTCGCGGACCGCCGGCGCTCGAACTCATGAGGGCTTGGGAGCGGGCGACGATGCTTGTGCTCTCCTCCTCGCCGATGACGTTGGCGTCATGCTGGACGTAGTCCTGGACGACGCGTGGGTCGAGGATCACGCCACCGGTCGACGCGGCCGCAACTCCGAGCCAATGGTCGTGATACGCCACATCGGTCGGCTCCGGGAACGGTAGCGCGATATCCAGCAGATCTCTGCGGAAGACTGCGAGGCTTCCCGTCACCTGGTTGTCAACCATGAGCGCTGTCAGACCCCGGTACGCGCGAGCCGTAACCCCCGACGAGACCCCGTCCTTGTCCACAACGCGCGCAGCCCCTGTCACCAACGATGCGTTGACGAGCGCGGGCAGTAAGGTCGCAAGCTTCTCTGGGTACCAGCGATCGTCTTGGTCGGCAAGGGCGATCCACGACGACGTCGCTTCGACCTCAGAGAGCAACCGTTCGAAGTTGCGGTAGAAGCCCACGTTCTCGTCAAACGCCAACACCGTGAACCTGGAGTCCTCACCAATGGCAGCACGCAGCAGCGCGGCGGTGGCAGGATCGGTGCCGTCGATACCGACGAGGCATCGCCAAGTCTTCACGCTCTGAGCTTTTATCGAGTCGAGTTGGACCTTCAGCAGGTCTGGGTCGGGCCGGTATACAGCCATGCAGATAGTGCCGAAGAAATCGTCTTCGTCTGACTGATGAGGCATCACTGGCCATCCGGAAAAACAGCGGACTCAACATCAGGGTGCACCCGAGCGCTGATGCGGCGCCCGAGGAGAAACTCGGGGTACCTCCGGTAGAACTTGGCCATGGACGCTAGTTCTCGACGCCACGGCGCAACACTGAACCGTGTGGTCTCACGCGCCCATCCGTGGACGAATCTCGCACGAGGCGACACCAGTACCTCAAGACCCGCTGCCCACGCTCTCAGGCAGATGTCCTTGTCCTCGTAGTACAAGAAGAAGTGTGGATCCCACCCCTTCACGCGATCGAACGCCTCAACGGCCCCGAACACCGCAGCTCCCATGAACCAGCAGACTGGGCGGGGCTCGGATCCGTGCGCCAAGAGCAAGTAGCGCGGGTCGCCGCCTCGCAGCCGGTTGCGTATCTTCGCGGTCAGCAACGGGTATCCGCGTCCGTTCGGCTGCAATGAGCCGTCAGCATTGACCAACTGCGGCGCCACGAGCGCGCCCCGACTGAGGGCGATCTCTCTGAGCTCGCGCAGACCCGCCTCATCGATGCGCAGATCAGGATTGACAAACCCGACGAACTCGCTCCGCGCCGCTTGGCGACCAATGTTGTTGGCGTAGGAGAACCCTTTGTTGGCCCCCAGCCGGATGACATGGGCCCCCAGGCGATCAGCGACGTCGGCCGTGTCGTCAGTGGAGGCATTGTCGACCACGATCCACTCGACGCCATCGGGTAACGGTCGCTGCCAGAACTCGGCGAGAGTAGCCGCGCTGTTATAGGTCACCGTGATGAGCGTGCACCATGGCCGCCCATCCGCCCCCACCTCCTGCAACGTCCTAGCTCCTCTGCGGCATCTGGCGCCCGCGTTTTGCAAACCTGAGCAATTCTAGAGTGTTTCCGAGACGGACGCGTGCGCACCAATGCGAGGGCACCGTATACTCACCCCTCCGCGTCTCGACCCGACACTAGTCGGTCAAGTCTTCCGAGCCCCCGAGACGCGCCCACCGTCGCTTGATTGCGCGATGCCTCAGCGAGGACTTCACTCGCCGTTGTACGCCGCCAGCACCTCGGCGATCGGGGCATCCATCTTCAGCTGCCCCTTGTCGAGATAGAGCCCACGGGTGCAGAAGCGGCGCAGGTCCTTCTCGTTGTGACTGACGAAGAAGAGCGTCCTGCCGGCAGCTAGCAGCTCATCGATGCGGCGGTAGCACTTGTCGCGAAACGCCTTGTCGCCGACGGCGAGCACCTCGTCGACGAGCAAGATCGGTTCGTCGAGCTGCGACACGACGGAGAATGCCAGTCGCACCTTCATTCCATTCGAGAGATGCTTGTAGGGCATGTCGATGAAGTCGGCGATCTCCGCGAACTCGATGATGTCATCGAAGCGGCGCGCGACCTCGGCCCGACTCATGCCGTGCAGACCCGCAGTCAACCGGACGTTCTCACGCACGGTCAGGTCTCCCACGAAGCCGCCGGTGATCTCGATCAGCGGCGCGACTCCCCCGCGCACATCGACGGTGCCCTCGTCTGCCAGCAGCACACCGGCGACAAGCTTGAGCAGCGTCGACTTGCCCTGCCCGTTGCGACCGACGACACCGATCGCCTCACCCTGGCGCACGTCGAACGACACCTCACGCAGCGCCCAGAACTCGTCGGGTCGCGTGCGGCGACGTGACCCGCCGAAAAGGTCCTTCAGGCTGCGGCGGCCCCGCCGAATGCGTCGAAAGCGTACCCCGAGGCCGGCCACGTGAATGGCGATGTCTGCAGCCACTACAGCTCCTTCAACACGGCCGGCTCGAAGCGTCGGAACACGTAGGCACCCACAGCGAGCAGAACGAGCGACATCACCGCGGCGAGGCCCGCGGCAGCGGCATCCCACTCACCGGGGAACAGCCCGGCGCGGTACAACGAGAAGATGCCCGACAGCGGATTCAGCAGGGCGATCTCGCGGAACGGTGAGGGCAGATCGGGCAGTCCGTAGATGATCGGCGACGCATAGAACAACGCCCGCAGCACGAGCCGCGTCGTGCGCTCGAGGTCGCCCCATAGCGCACACAGCGGGGCGATGAGCAGCCCGAGTCCGACCAGCAGGATCGTCTGCAGCAGCATGCCGAGCGGAAAGAGCAGAACCATCGCGTTGAGCTCGACGCGCGGCACGGCGAATACCGCGAACAGCACCAGCACCGGAATCGAGAACGCGAACTCGATGCCCTTGCTGAGCACGATCCGATTCACCCAGATCGACCGCGGAATGGCCGTCGACCGCACCAACCGGGCATCCTTCTGGAACGCCTTCGTGAAATCCCCCACCGCCGAGTTGAACCACACCCAGGGCAACAGCCCCGCGATGAGGAACACGATGTACGGCGATGCGCCGATGTCACCGCGCTGGAACACCTGCGTGAAGACGAACCAATAGATGGCACTCATCACGAGCGGGTCGAGCACTGACCACAGATAGCCCAGCGCGCTCGTCGAGTACCGCACCCGCAGATCACGCGCCGACAGCAACCACAGCGAGTGCAGATAGCGCCGCGGCGATCCGGGGGCGCCGACGACGGCGGTGGTCACGGTGTCGAGTCTAGGCGCGAGCGCTCACTGCGCCCGTACTTCGACGACGACATCCGCGTCGGGGCACAACTGGGCGAAGCGCTCGGGCAGGGTCGCGTCGCTCGTCACGATGCGCACGGGGGTATCCCACACGCGCACCGCCTCACACGCCTGCTCTTCGTTGCGCGGGTCAAGCCCGTACGCGTACACCCTGATGGGGTCAGACCCCGACTCGACGTCCAACTGCAGCAGCCAGCTGTTGAGGAAGACATCCTGGGGCACCGACAGGTACGACACGACCATCGTGCGCTCGCCCGGAACAGCCAGATCGAACAGGCGCTGCGCGGCCGGCGGGCTCTCGGCGACCCCGGTGCCGGTCACGATCGCGACCGGAGTGAGCAGCGACGTCAGCCGATCGGTCGTCGGCAGCACCTGCGCCATCAACACCCACGGCAGACCGACCGCTGCCGCGAAGACGCCGATCGTCAGCCCCGCTCGCCGCCGCGCCCCGGCCAGTTCCGACAGGATCGTCGCGGTGAGCACCACCAGCAGCAACGAGGCGACCAGCCAGCTGAACTTCGCCGGGTAGTAGCCCCACCACTCGGCATCCGCGCGCACACGCTGCCAGGCGAGATACGCGCCCACCAGCGCCGAAGACCCGACGATGATCGCGACGCCGACCAGCTGATGACGCTGGCCCAGGTGCACCGCGGTGAATCCGGATGCCACGAGGGTGACGATCACGATCACGGCGATGTGCACGGGCGCGATCGGCATGATGCCGCCATCGACGGCGAGCGCCTCGCCCTCGCGCAGCAGGTCCGGCAGGGTGACGAACAGCAGATACAACGGCACGGGCACGACCGCAAGCACCAGCAGCCCCACCCGTCGACGGTCGACCCGCTCGCGCCGCAGAGACGGCAGGCGCGAGACCAGCGCGAACACCGCGAGCAGGAACGGCAACGCCGCCACGGGCGCCCACGTGGCCAGCAGGGCCACCGACGCGAGACTCAACGCCGCGGCACCCGCGATCGGGGCGACCCTCGTCTCGAGCCACGCCAGCCACGATGCGAGCAACAGCACGAAGGCGAGTGTCGCGTTGTAGAAGCCGAACTGCGCGGAGAACCCGAACGTGAACCACACCCACGGGATCACGCCCGCAACGGCGGCCGCACCGACGCGTGCCAGCCGCGATCCGCCGTGCACACTGCGAGCGCCAATGAGCGCGGCCAGCAAGCCGGCCAACGCGGTAGCGAGCAGCCAGAACGTCGCGAATCGACCTGCGTCATGGCGCAGCAGATCCGCTGCGGCAACCGAGTCCCGACCGACGGCGGCAGCGATGGCGAGCAAGCCCGCCGCCAGTGGCGACGGATTGGGGTGGGCCACCGCATCAAGACCACCGTCGGCGATCAGCACGCGCGTCGTGACGAGGTTCCAGACGGCATCGCCGCGCATCGCCCACTCGAGGTTTCCCGAGAACAGTCCCCACGCGCTCACTGCTGCCACGAGCAGCACCGGGACGATGAGCAGCGGCAGCACGACCCGCAACGCGCGTCGACCGATCAGTCGATGCGCGCCGGTGCGGATCAGCACCCCGATCGAGAGGGCCCCGAGAACGGCGAACATGATGCCGGCCCCGCCGACGAGGCTGACGCCGGTCGCGGGAGTGAACCGCAGCACCAAGGCGATGAGCGCGAACTCGGTGATGGTCGCCGCAGCGATCGCGAACGGCCACGAGGTTCGCTGCCCGATCGCCAGGGTCATACTCACGAGCACGGCCAGCGGAGCGACCCACGGCGTGACACCCGTGACGAACAGGACGATCCCGACGATGACGCCGACCGCTGCGGCGCCGATCCAGACGCGCTCGGCTCGGCGCGTGTGCAACCCCGCGCTCACGCGAGCTGGTTGTTCCACATCGACAGCGCAGACCCGATGGCCATGTGCATGTCGAGGTACTGGTAGGTGCCCAGGCGGCCACCGAAGTGGACATCCTGCTCGCCCTTCGCGAGCTCGCGGTAAGCGAGCACCCCGTCACGGTCGGCGGGAGTGTTGACCGGGTAGTACGGCTCGTCGGCACGCTCGGCGAACCGCGAGTACTCGCGCATGATGACGGTCCGGTCGGTCGGGTATCGGTCGGCGCGTTCGGGGTGGAAGTGCTTGAACTCGTGGATGCGGGTGTACGGCACCTCGGCATCCGCGTAGTTCATCACCGACGTGCCCTGGAAGTCGCCCACCTCGAGCACCTCCTCCTCGAAATCGAGCGTCCGCCATGACAGTTCACCGGCCGTGTAGTCGAAATACCGGTCGACCGGGCCCGTGTAGACGATCGGCACCTGCCCGACGGTGGCCTGCTTGTTCAACGGCTGCGCCTGGTCGAAGAAGTCGACGTTCAGCTTCACCTCGATGTTCGGGTGGTCGGCCATCCGCTCCAGCCACGCCGTGTACCCGTCGGTGGGCAGGCCCTCCCACGTGTCGTTGAAGTACCGGTTGTCGTACGTGTACCGCACCGGCAGGCGACTGATGATCTCGGCGGGAAGATCCTTCGGATCGGTCTGCCACTGCTTGCCCGTGTAGTCGCGGATGAACGCCTCATACAGCGGGCGACCGATCAGGCCGATCCCCCGCTCCTCGAGGTTCTGTGCCGTCTTCGGGTCGAACTCGCCCGCCAGCTCACGCACGAGCTGACGCGCCTGGTCGGGCGTATACGCAGCTTGGAAGAACTGGTTGATCGTGCCGAGATTGATCGGCAGCGGGAACACGACACCCTTGTGGTTCGCGTACACGCGGTGCACATAGTCGGTGAACGACGTGAACCGGTTCACGTACTCCCACACCGTCGCGTTCGACGTGTGGAACAGGTGCGCCCCATACCGGTGCACCTCGATGCCCGTCGTCGGCTCGGCCTCGCTGTACGCGTTCCCACCGATGTGGTGACGTCGGTCGATGACCGTCACCTTTCGCCCGGCAGCAGCAGCCCGCTCGGCGATCGTGAGGCCGAAGAAGCCGGAGCCGACGATGAGAAGATCCATGGTTCAGAGTCTGTCATGCGAGCCATCTCGCGTAGCCTGGACAGGCTATGACCATCGAGATTTTCGTGCCCTTCTGGGGCGACCCCGGGCTCCTCTACGACACCGTGGAGTCGGTGCGCGCCCAGCGCGACGCTGACTGGCGCCTCATCGTCATCGACGACTGCTATCCCGATGACAGCGTCCCCGCTCATTTCGCCGCGATCGACGATCCGCGCATCGAGTACGTGCGCAATGAGGTCAACCTCGGGATCACCGAGAACTACCGCGAGGCGATCCGCCGGGCAACCACCGAGCACATCGTGATCCTCGGCTGCGATGACCTCCTCCACCCCGACTATCTCGACGTGATCCGCCGGACCGTCGCGGCGGTGCCGCACGCCGACGTCATCCAGCCCGGCGTCATCGTCATCGACGAGCACAGCGCCGTCGTGTCACCCCTCGTCGACCGGGTCAAGCAGCGCCTGCTCGCGCCGCGCCGTGGCACCGGCGTCGCCGTGCTCACAGGCGAGCAGATGGCGACAAGCCTCATCCGCGGCGACTGGCTCTACTGGCCGTCACTCACCTTCCGCACCGAGACGCTCAAGCGCATCGACTTCCGCGAGGGTCTTCCGATCATCCAAGACCTCGCCCTGCTGATGGACATCGCGTTCGACGGCGGCACCCTGGCCTACAACCCGACCGTCGCCTTCTCGTATCGTCGTCACGGCGGCAGCGCCTCACAGAAGACCCTGCTCGACGGCAGACGCTTCCGCGATGAGCGCAGCTACTACGCGCAGGCCCGGCAGCTCGCCGGCGCGAAGGGATGGCGCCGCACGGCACTGACGGCGCGGATCCGCCTCATGTCGCGTCTGCACGCCGTCACCGAACTGCCCGGCGTCCTGCGGTCGGGAACACGCGACGGACTAGAATCGACGCTGGCTCACATTTTCGCCCTCTAGCCCGGGAGTCTCCCGCGGCGGCGCACACCACCCAGGAGACCATTCATGCCTGAGCACGTGCTCATCACCGGCGGCGCAGGGTTCATCGGCACTCGACTCGCGCGGCGCTTCGTCGACGCCGGACACACGGTGACCGTGCTCGACTCGCTCATCCCGCAGGTGCACGGCGACGACCCACAGACCACATCGCCGCTGCTGCGCTCACTCGACGGCATCGCGACGGTGATCGAGGGCACCGTCACCTCGGTCGACGACCTGCGCCGCGCACTGCAGGGCGCGCAGATCGTCGTCCACCTGGCCGCCGAGACCGGCACCGGCCAGTCCATGTACGAGATCGACCGCTACGTCGAAGCCAACGTCGGCGGCACCGCCAAGCTGCTCGACCTGCTCGCGAACGAGTCCCACACCGTGGGGCGCCTCGTGATCGCCTCGTCGCGGTCGATCTACGGCGAGGGCGCCTACCGCACCGACGACGGCCGCCTCGTGTACCCGTCACATCGCGCCGACGCCGACATGGCCGCCGGCGACTTCGACGTGCACGCGCCCGGCGAAGGCGAGCTCACGCTCGTCCCGACCGACGAGTCGGCGAAGCTGCACCCGTCGAGCGTGTACGGAATCACGAAGCAGATGCAGGAATCGCTCATCATGACCGTCGCGCCGACGATCGGCATCGAACCGGTGTCGCTTCGCTACCAGAACGTGTACGGGCCGGGGCAGTCGCTGAAGAACCCCTACACCGGCATCCTGTCGATCTTCTCGACCCTCATTCGCCAGGGCAAGCCGATCAACATCTTCGAGGACGGGCTCGAGAGCCGCGACTTCGTGTACATCGACGACGTCGTCGAGTCCACCTTCCTGGCCTCGACGCTGCCGGCCGCAGCCGGGCGCACGATCAACGTCGGCTCAGGTGTCGCGACGACAGTCAACGAGGTCGTGGATGCCCTGTTCACCGCCTTCGGCACCGAGGTCCCGACCACCGTGACCGGCAACTACCGACTCGGCGACATCCGACACAACGTCGCCGACACCACGGTGCTCGCCGACGCGCTGGGCTACTCGCCGCGCACCGACTTCCGCACGGGCGTCACACGCTTCGTCGAGTGGGTGCTCGAGGAGCCCGTCGAAGAGAGCGGCTACGAGCGTTCACTCAAAGAGATGGCCGAGCGGAGCCTGCTCAAGTAATGGTCACTGCGACGGTCTCCGCCCGCGCCTTCCCCCATCGGAACAACAGCCTCAACCTCTTCCGGCTGATCCTCGCGGCGGCGGTGCTGTTCGCGCACGCGTTCTACATCACCGGCAACGGCACCGGGCCGATGCTGCACGGCGAGAACCTCGGTGGGTGGGCTGTCGCCGGCTTCTTCGTGCTGAGCGGGTTCCTGATCATGGGCAGCCGCATGCGGCACTCCCCCGGCGAGTTCCTGGTGCACCGCATCGCCCGGATCTACCCCGCGTTCCTCGTCGTCATCGTCGTGACCGCTCTCGTGTTCGCACCGCTGGCCGGCCTGCTCGAGCGGGGCAACCTCGACGGCTTCCTCACGACGCCGGTCACTCCGCTGCAGTACATCTGGGGCAACCTCGGTCTCGAGGTGAGCTCGTACACCGTCTCGTGGACGTTGCAGACCGTTCCCTACCCCGGGGCGTGGAACGGCTCGCTGTGGACGCTCTACTTCGAGTTCTTCTGCTACATCATCGTCTGGACGCTGGGTTTCCTGCCGTGGTTCCGGCGCACGGTGTGGTTCCCGATCGCCCTGTGGGTCGTCGCCGTCGGCATCTACGCGACAGCAGGATTCTGGGGGCGGCTGGGGCTCGCGGCCGACTTCACGCTGCTGTTCAAGCTGTTGCCGTTCTTCCTCGGCGGGGTCGTCGCGTTCATCGCGTTCGAACGCTGGGGGCTGCGCACGCAGATCGGCATCGCGAGCCTCGCAGGAGCGCTCGTGATCATCGTGGTCGTACCCGGGTTCGGCGGTCAGCTCGCATCTCCGCTGCTCGCCTACGGCCTGCTGTGGCTGAGCACCGTCATCCGTCAGCCGAAGCTCATCGCCACGCACGACGTCTCGTACGGCTTCTACATCTATGCCTGGCCCACCGCGCAGCTGCTCGTGCTGCTCGGTGCGGCTCGGGCCGGCGTCTGGGTGTTCATGATCGTCAACGTCGTGGCGACCCTGGTGTTCGCCGTCGCGAGCTGGCTGCTGGTCGAACGCCCGATCATGCGGGCGACGCGCGCTCATCTGCGCACGTTCTCCGGAACGAAGCAGACCACGACCGCGAACTAGAATGGTCGGCATGCCCCGCGTCTTGGTCGATCTGCTGTCGTACACGGGCACCAAGGGCGGCATGGAGGTCTACACCCGCGAACTGTACCGTCGCCTGGGCACGCTCGCCCCCGACTGGGAGTTCGTGGGGTTCTTCAGCCGCGAGGGCTACGCCCTGGATCGCAGCTGGTTCCCCGGTCGCGCGATCGATTCGGGCATCAGCGGTGAGAACCGCTTCGTGTGGGCGTGGGGCGAGCTCGTCTCGGTCGCTCGCGCGGCCCGCCGCGAGAGCGCGGATCTCGTCCACTCGCCCGCGACACTCGGCCCCCGTCGCACGACGATGCCACACGTGGTGACGATGCACGACATGCTCTATTGGAGTCATCCCGACTTCATGACGACGCCCCTGTACACCGAGCCGGTGAAGTGGATGGAGCGGATCGTCTCGCGCAACGCCCGACGCATCATCACCGACAGCCCCGGATCAGCCTCCGAGATCGTCAAGTACCTCCACATCGACCCGGAACGGATCGACGTCGTGCCGCTTGCCGGCGGACACCCCCAGGGGGTCGACCGCTCGCTCGCAGGCAGCGAAGGCCCGATGATCCTCGCGATGGGCAATCGGCGGCCGCACAAGAACTGGGGCTCGCTGCCGCGCGCGATCGCGCTGCTGCCCCCCGAGCGTCGCCCCCGCGTCGTCATCACCGGCGGCCGCGGCGATGACCCGCTTGCCCCGCTCGTCGACGAGCTCGGGGTCGCGGACTGGGTCGAGCTGCGCGGGTGGGTCGACGACGACGAGGTCGCGCACCTCTACTCGACGGCCACCGCCCTTGCCATCCCCTCACTCGCGGAGGGCTTCTCGCTGCCCGCGCTCGAGGCGATGAGTGCGGGCGTGCCCGTCCTGCTGAGCGACATCGACGTGCACCGCTACGTCGGCGGCGACGCCGCGCGCTACTTCGCGCCGCAGAATGATCAAGCGCTGGCCTCCGTGATCGACGACGTCGTCGCCGACCCGGCGTTGCAGGCACAGATGAGCGCAGAAGGCCACCTGCAAGAGCAGAAGTTCACGTGGGATCGCACCGCGCGCGAGACGCTCACCGTCTTCGAGCGTGTGCTCACCGGTGCGTGACCGGTACCCTCCGACATGACAGGGGGCGCGATGCGCCCGTTACCAAAGAAGGATGACATGGCAGACCAGAAGCGTGCACTGATCACCGGTGTGACCGGACAGGACGGCGGACACCTCGCCGAGCTGCTGATCGCCGAAGGCTACGACGTCTACGGCCTCGTGCGCGGTCAGAACAATCCCCGCCGCGCCGTCGTCGAGGCCGAGTTCCCCGACCTGACCCTCATCGAGGGTGATCTGACCGATCCGGCATCGCTCGTGCGCGCCGTCGAGCGCTCCGACCCTGACGAGGTCTACAACCTCGCCGCGGTGAGCCACGTCGGCTTCTCGTTCGCGAACCCCACCCTGACCGCCGATGTCACCGGCAAGGGCGTGCTCAACCTGCTCGAAGCCGTGCGCATCACGGGTCGCTCTGAGCGCACGCGCTTCTACCAGGCATCCACCAGCGAGATGTTCGGCGGGCTCGACTACAACCGCCCCGGCAACGGGTACACGGAAGACTCGCTCTTCCACCCGCGCAGCCCCTACGGCGTCGCGAAGCTGTACGGCCACTGGATCGCCAAGAACTATCGCGAGAGCTACGGGATGTTCGTCTCGTGCGGCATCCTGTTCAATCACGAGGGCGAACGTCGCGGCAAGGAGTTCGTGACCCGCAAGATCACCGACGCCGTCGCGCGCATCAAGCTCGGCACGCAGAGCCACATCAATCTGGGCAACCTGTGGCCCAAGCGTGACTGGGGCTACGCCGGCGACTACGTGCGCGGCATGTGGCAGATGCTGCAGCATGGCGAGCCCGACGACTTCGTCCTGGCCACCGGCGAGACCCACTCGATCGAGGAGTTCCTGACCCTCGCCTTCGCCGAGATCGGTGTCGACGACTGGCAGCCGTACGTGCGGCAGGATGCCGCGCAGCTGCGCCCCGCCGAGGTCGACATCCTGCTCGGCGACCCGTCGAAGGCCGAGTCGGTGCTCGGGTGGCATCGTGACGTCGACTTCCCCGGGCTCGTGAACCGCATGGTGGCGCACGACCTCGCCGTGCAGTCCGCCGCAGTCTGATCGTGCCGAGCCGCACTCTCGTCGTCACCGGCGCCAGCGGGTTCGTCGGCACCCACGTCGTACGCCAGGCGCGTGACGCCAGCTGGCGTGTGGTCGCCGTCGGACGCGAGGATGCGGCGCCGCAGCAGATCACCGCGCTCGCCGATCGCTACATCGGCGCCGACCTGGCCGGCGAGTGGCCCGTCGACGAGAGGGTCGACGCGGTCGTGCACTTGGCCGGCCTTGCCGCCGTCGGCCCGTCGTTCGCGCAGCCGCAGCGCTACATCGAAGTCAACAGCGCGATCATGACGGCGATGTGCGAGAGCCTGCTGCAGAACTCGCCCGGCGCCCGCGTGGTCGTCGTCAGCTCAGGGTCGGTGTACCACTCCAGCGCTGCGGATCGCCCCGTCGACGAGACCGCCACGACGTACGCCGGATCGCCCTACGCGGTCGCCAAACTGCTCGTCGAGCGACAGGCGGAGTACTACGCCCACCGTGGACTCGACACCGTCGTGATGCGCCCGTTCAACCACATCGGCCCGGGCCAAGGTCTCGGCTTCCTGGTGCCCGACCTGGCGCGCGCCCTGCGGACGCTCACGCCGGGCGGGTCACTCACGGTCGGCAACCTCGACACGGCGCGCGACTACACCGACGTCCGCGACGTCGCCGCCGCCTATCTCACGCTGGCGGGCGCGGCGGCACACAGCCACGCTGTGTACAACGTGGCTTCCGGCGTCAGCCGCACCGGCCGCGAGGTGCTCGAGGTCATCGCCGGTGCGCTCGGCGTGGCCGTCCCACCGCTCGAGATCGATCCGTCGCGCCTTCGACCCGGCGATCCTGCGCGCATCACGGGATCAGCCCAGCGCTTGCGCGACGAGTTCGGCTGGGCTCCGAGCCGGGACTGGACAAGCTCGATCCGCGACTTCGTCGCGGCTTCTTAGCCGGCCGCTTCGACGCTCGGCTCCCGAGCCCACCAGATCGCGGCGACGTGCACCACGACCCCGACCGCCGGCGGCACGAGGAGAGTGAGCGCGACCCGGGACTCCAAGCCCACCGGCAGCAGCAGACACACGATCGTCAGTGCCGCCGCGACGACCCAACCGGCCACGTACGGAGCGTGTCGCCGCGCTGACAGCAGCGCCGGGCCCGTCACGCACATCATCGCCACGAGGCCCGCCCCCGCCGTGATGGTGGCCATCATGGCGGCATCCACGTCGGATCGACCGCTCGAGACGAAACCGATCGCCCACGGCCCGAGGGCTGCCGCGGCGCCGCTGAGCGCGATCACGGCGACGAGGGCGATGCCGAGTGCGATCAGCACGCGCCGCCGCGTGACGGCACCGCCACCCCGCAGCAGCGAGATCAGGTAGCTCTGCAGCGCCAGCAGCGGCACGACGATGGGAGCCCGCGTCACCGTGATCGCCAGGATCAGTCCGGCCAGTGCTGCCGTGTCCGACGCACCCGTCGTGATGCCGAGCAGCATCGGCAGCCCGTTCATCATGACACCCATGGCGGCCGCCGCGACGACCGTGCCGCCGACGTGCGCGAGCAGGCGACGCAGCGGTACATCGAGTCGGAAAGCCCCGACGACGCGCCCACGGATCCACAGCCACACGATCAGGAACGCGATGCCGAACGGCAGCGACACCGCGAGGGCGATCCATTCCGGCGCCCACCCCGCGACGAGCCCGCCGAGGACGAGAAGCGTACGGATGCCGACGTCGAGCACCGTGATCCACGCGACCGCCGACCACAGGCGCAGCCCGTACAGCACACCGCTGAGCACCGCGATCATCAGGTAACCGACCACACCCAGGCTCAGCGCGCCGGCCAGCATCAGCGTGGGTCCGGGCAGGATCGACTCGCCGAACAACAGCGCGAGCACGGCGACGACGGCCACGACGATGCCCACCATGATGAGGGTGAACTGCCGCAGCACGGCGGTCGGCGGCTCGTCGGTCACGGGTCGGGCCGCGCGGGTGACCTCCTGCTGCACGCCCGAGAGCGCAGCGACGCACAGGTACAACGTCGACCAGTACACCGAGAAGGTGACGTAGGACGCATCATCGGCGATGAGTGCCGGGGCGGCGAGCTGGATGACGTAGCCGAGAGCGCCCGCAACAGCGGTCGCGAGCAGAATGCTGCGCAGACCTGCTGCGGCCGACTCAGCCTTCGCCGTCATCAGAGTCTGCGCCGGCCGTGCCGCCGGCCTGACGCCGCAGGTCCTCCACGTCGGCGCGCAGGATCGCGACATCCTCCGCGACGCGGCGCACCTCGTCTTCGGCGAGCGAGAGCTCCCACGACAAGTGCAGCGCGACACCGATCAGCAGAACGAGCGCCAGGGCGAAGATGAGGTTGGAGGGCACTTCGACGCCCAGCGCATCAGAGAGCCAGAGCAGCAGGCCCGGGAAGATCGCCAGCACCAGGATCACCAAGCCGATGACGATCCACAGCGTCGCATACTTCTCGCGCAGCTGGCGCCGCAGCAGCAGCGAGACGATGATGACGAGGACGATCACCGCCAACGAGATTCCAGCCAGGACGATCACGCGCTCACCTCCGACCGGACTCGACTTCCGCGCATGAGCGCGAGCGACAGGGCGAACACCGATCGCAACAGATAGATCGAGGCCCCGACGGGGCTCTGACTCGGCTTGCCGTGCACGCGCGGCCTCATCGCAACGGGCACCTGCGTGACCGTGAGTCCGGAGTGGATAGCGCTGACCAGCGAGTCGACGGTGTCGCCGAGGTACTCGGCCGGGTAGTAGCGCACGTACTGGTCGATCGCGCGCTGATTGGCGGCGCGGAACCCACTCGTGACATCCGTCAGCCGCGTCTTCGCGACCCGCGACAGCACGCCGGCGAGGAAGACCATGGCCCAGCGTCGCGGCCCCTTCGCCTCGTACTGGCCGACGTCGGCGAAGCGGGCGCCGATGGAGATGTCGGCGTGCTCGAGGCCCGACAGAACGGCCGCGATGTCGCGAGGGTTGTGCTGCCCATCGGCATCCACTTGGATCGCCCTCGCATAGCCGTGCCGCTGCGCGTACGTGAATCCGGTGCGCATCGCGCCGCCGACGCCCATGTTGAACGGCAACGGGATGACCCGGGCGCCGGCCTCGCGGGCGACGCGCGCGGTGTCGTCGGTCGATCCGTCATCGACGACGACGACGGAGTAGGCGGGATCGGTCTCGAGGATCTCGCGCACCGTGTTGCCGACGTTGCGCTCTTCATTCCACGCGGGCACGATGACCAATACTCCCCCGGTCTGCTGCGCCACAATCAGTCATCCTACCCAGTGCGCCGCCGTTGCCCGCCCGGCACGCGGTGCGAACCGTTCGGCGTGGCCGTGCGCGGCGACCGTGCCGGGCTACGATGACCGAATGGCACAACGCGCGACGACGGCACGGCGCTGGCTCACCCTCCTCGGCATCCCCGTCCTCGCGTGGATCGCCGTGATGGCATGGTCATTCTCATCGCCGGTGGGGTCATCGCCCGACGACGATTTCCATCTCGCGGCGATCTGGTGCGGGCTGGGAGAGCGCCCGGGACTGTGCGAAGCGGTCGACAACAGCCCGGCACGTGCGGTGCCCGCACCGATCGTGCACGCCACCTGCTACGCCTTCCACCCCGACAGGGACGCGAGCTGCTGGAAGCCGGGTCAGCCGGGAATGGCCGTCGCCGAGCGCGCCAACGCCGACGGCCTCTACCCGAAGTTCTTCTATGCCGCGATGAGCATATTCGCAAGCCCTGACGTCCAGGTCTCCGTCCTCGTGATGCGGGGCGTCAGCGCGGCATTCCTCATCGGTCTGCTCACCGCCACCTTCCACGCCCTGCCTCGAGCGCTGAGGCCCGCGCAGCTCATCTCCGTGATCGGCACCGTCGTGCCCCTCGGGTTGTTCATCCTCGGCTCCAACAACCCCTCGTCGTGGGCGATCGTCTCGGCCGCCGCTGTCTGGGTCACGGTGTACGGCACGACACTCACGACGGGTCGGCGTCGCGTCGTGCTCGCCGCTCTCGCCGTGCTCGCCACCCTCGTCGGTGCCGGTGCCCGGGCCGATGCCGCGATCTTCGCGGTCTTCGGTGCCGCCGTCGGGTTGTGGCTCGGCGTGCGCGGCGTGCGTCGTCAGCTCATCGCACTCGGCACAGGCGCCGCGATCCTCGTGCTGAGTCTGGCGCTGTACTTCTCGGCAGGTCAGAGCGGCGCGGCCGTCACGGGCCTCGATCCCTCCGCGCCGCCGCTGAACCTGTCGGCGCACGTGGCGAACCTGCTGAACATCCCGCTGCTGTGGACCGGCGCCTTCGGTCAGTGGAATCTCGGCTGGCTCGACACGCCTCTCCCCGCCGTCGTCTGGTTCGCCGCGACCGCGGTGTTCACCGGCGCGATCTTCGTCGGGTTGCGCGGCGCGACACCGCGACGCATGACGGCGTTCATCATCGCCGGCGCGGCGGCATGGCTCGTGCCCTTCGTGCTGCTTGCGCAGACCAATGCGACCGTGGGCTCGATGGTCCAGCCGCGCTACGTCCTTCCGCTGCTGGTCATCCTGCTCGGAGTGGCAAGCCTGCGCAGCGATGCGGAACGCGCGTGGGACGGCGCTCGCTATGGGGTCGCGGCTTCCGCGCTGACCATCGCCGTCGCGTTCTCGTTGCACCAGAACATGCGCCGCTACACGACGGGACTCGACGACCCGGGCCTTGACCCCGGCCAGGGTGCGCGATGGTGGTGGGCGGGCGCCCCTTCACCGATGTTCGTGTGGATTGTGGGGGTCGTCGCGTTCGCGGGAGTGCTGACCCTGCTGTGGTTCGCGAAGGAACGCGGGGCGCTCACAGCGGGCGATACCGCAGCCCGTCCCGCCATCCCCTGAAGAACGCGCGGATCTTCGCCGGGCGGTCCTTCTCGCACAGCAGCACCTTCACCCACGCCTTGGTCGTGAACCAGAGATCGTCCCAGAACCAGCGGCCGAACCCGAACCTGCGGATCACGATCATGCGATTGCGCGCCATGTAGTACTGGCGCTGTGGAGAGTAGTTCGAGAGGTAAACCGGCCGCCCGAACAGGCGCACCGGGTCGGAGTCACCGAAGCGGTGCTCCAGCAGCGCGTCATACACCTTGAGATTGTGCATACCCGCGTGGCGGGCCCGCAGCGTGATGTCGTGATCGACATAGTCGATGAACAACGGCTCGTCATGCAGACCGATGCGCTGAAGCAGGGCTCGCGAGAAGAGCGAGCCCGAGCTGATCAGCATGTCGACTTCGCGCGCTCCGGTGCCGGTCTCACGCCGGTACACGATGCCCGTCGCATGCGAACGCAGCGCCGGGCCGACGACCCCGGCCTGATCGCCCAGCGCGACGGAGGCGGCGACCAGGTGCTCGCACATGCCGGGCGTCACGGTGCTGTCCTGATCGAAGATCCACACGAAGTCCGCGCCGGCGGCAAGGCCGGCACGCATCCCCGCATTGAACCCCGCGGCGACTCCGACATTGCCGTCTTGCGCAAGGATCACGACGCCGGGCTCGTTCGCGAGCGTCTGCATCGGCTCGCTCGGCACCTCCGGGGAGTTGTCGACGACGTACACCGCGTCGACCTGGGCGAGCAGGGCACGCACGTTCACGACGATCGACTCGTCGGGCCGATAGGCGAGGACGACACCGGCGACGAGCGGGCGGGAAGGAACGGACATCAGGAAGCGATCCTACCCGGCGCGCTTGCCGCTCCCCCGGCCGAGCCCGCAGGGTTCGGTCAGATGTGCCGCTGTATAGTGGGACGCTGTTTGTCCATGCGACGAAGTTGAGGAACGGGTGAGCGAAAGCACCACGCAGCGATTCGAGAGGCTCGCCGCGGCGCCACTGGTCGCCACCGTCTCTCGGCGCACCGGATTCCTGGGGTCTTTCGCGTCGATCCGAGAGATCCTCGCGCATCGCCAGTTGCTCGGGCTGCTCGTGCGCCGCGACATCACGTCGCGCTACAAAGACAGTGCGCTCGGCCTGCTGTGGACGCTCATCAACCCGATCATCCAGCTCATCGTCTACTACGTGGTGATGGGCCAGTTCCTCGGCGCCGCCCGCTCGGGGGGCATCCCTGATTTCGCGCTCTACATCTTCTCGGGACTCACGATCTACGTGCTGTTCAACGAGTCGGTGTCGGGTGCCACGGCATCCATCGTGACCAACGCGGGTCTCGTGAAGAAGGTCTACGTACCGCGTGAGGTCTTCCCGCTCGCCTCGATCGGCTCGGCGAGCTTCACGTTCGCGATGCAGGTCGTCGTGCTCGTGATCGCGTGCTTCGTCCTGGGCGCCCCGCCGCTGAGCTTCGGTCTGCTCTACGCCATCCCCTCGATCGTGCTCGTGCTCATCTACGCCACGGCGCTGGGCCTGCTGCTGGGCGCACTGAACGTGTACCTGCGCGACATGCAGTACCTGTCGCAGATCGTGCTCATGCTGGCGCTGTGGTCTTCGCCCATCGTCTACGGATGGACGATGGTGCGCGACACGCTCGAGCGCATCACCTGGATGCCCGAGTGGGCGATCGACGTCTACACCTCGAGCCCGCTGACTCTCGCTGTGCTGGGGTTCCACCGCGCATTCTGGGTATCGGGCAGCCCCGCCGACTATCCCGCCGACCTGCTGCTGCGCATGGGCATCGCCGCGCTCATCGGCCTCGTCGTGCTGTGGCTGTGCCACCGCGCGTTCGCCAAGCTGCAGGGCAACTTCGCGCAGGAGCTGTGACATGACCATCTCTGAGCCCCTCGCCACCCCCGCCGTCGTCGTGATCGACGACGTGTCCAAGCACTTCGCCATCCGCAAGGACAACTCGCTCAAAGAGCGGATCGTCACCCTGGGGCGGCGCGGCAAAGCGCACAGCGAGGTGTTCGACTCACTCAAGAACGTGTCGCTCACCATCAACGCAGGCACGACGATCGGCCTCATGGGCCCGAATGGATCCGGAAAGAGCACGCTGCTGAAGACGATCGGCGGGATCATCGAGCCCTCCAGCGGTCGCGTGCTGCGCCGCGGACGTCTCGCGGCGCTGCTCGAACTCGGTGCCGGCTTCCACCCCGATCTCTCCGGACGCGACAACGTGTACCTCAACGCCGCGATCCTCGGCCTCTCACGTGAAGAGACGGACGCGCAGTTCGACAGCATCGTCGCGTTCTCGGAGATCGGCGATTTCATCGACACGCAGGTGAAGTTCTACTCCTCCGGCATGTACGTGCGACTCGCTTTCGCCGTCGCCGTTCACACCGACCCCGACATCCTCCTCGTGGACGAGGTGCTCGCCGTCGGAGACGAGGCCTTCCAGCGCAAGTGCATGGACAAGATCCGCGAGTTCCAGCACGACGGGCGCACCATCATCCTGGTCTCGCACTCGGCCGCTCAGGTGATGGAGGTCTGCGACGAGGGTGTTGTCCTTCACGATGGCGCCATCGCGTTCGTCGGCAGTGCCGCGGATGCCACCAAAGTGCACCGCGACATCTTGGAAGGCCGCCGCCGCGAGCTGGTCGTCCACGACGAGGTACCAACCGCACCGGTCATGACACCGACCGTCACAGGAATCACACTGCGCCCCGGCGACACCGATGACACCGTCATCGCGCCAGGCGACGAGCTGACGATCGAAGTGCACGTGCGCCTGCCCGAGCAGGTGGCGGCCTGGAACACCTCCGTCAGCATCGACACGCCACACGGTCAGCAAGTCTTCGGTACGGGGTCGCGCCGACTTGACGCCCCGCACGGCCCGCACGCTGCGGGCGAGGCGACCGCCGTCTACGTCCTGCCGCGTGTCGCGTTGGCGGGAGGTTCGTACTTCGTCAACGCGTCGGTCGCAGACGCTGAGGGCACGACGCTGGACGTCCTCTGGCAGGGCGCGACCTTCTCAATTCCTTACGCCGAGACGCAAACCGGTACGGTCTACTCAGAGGCCCACGTCTCCGAAGCGTGACGCCCACCCGCACCCGAAGGAACCCCCGGTGAGGATCTGCGTCTACACGTATCTGCTCGGCTCCTACGACCAGCTGCTCGACCAGGCGGTCGCCGCCGACAGCGACGCCGACTTCATCTGCTTCACTGACGACCCCGAACTCGCCAGCGACACCTGGCGCATCGAGCACGTCGAACCGCGCTACCCCACCGATATCGTCCGCAGTGCCCGCTCGCTGAAGATCCTCGGGCATCCTGCGCTCGACGAGTACGACGTGACACTGTGCATCGACGCATCGGTGCTGCTGCGTGCCGCTCCCGAGCAGATCGTCGCCGCGTGGTTGACCGATGACGTCGACCTCGCCCTCCCGTTGCACAGCTTCCGCGAGCAGGTGCTCGACGAGTTCGATGAGGTCATCCGTCTCAATTACGACGATCGCGCGCGCGTGCATGAGCAGCTGCTGTCGTACTCCGTCTCCGACCCCGATGCGCTGACGCAGAAGCCCCTGTGGACGGCGATCATGGTGCGCCGACGCACCCCCGCCGTCGCCGAGACGATGCGGCTGTGGTTCGATCACGTGCTGCGATTCTCACGCCGCGACCAGTTGTCGGTCAACGTCGCTATCGCGCGCACACGGCTTGCCACGCGACGGGTGCCGCTGGACAACTTCGCCTCCGACCTGCATCAGTGGCCTGCCATCGAGGGGCGCAAGGTCTCGCTGGGAAAGGCCAGCCCGTACGGGTCCGGGCCGCTCCTGGCCGAGCTCCGTCGCGCCAGGCGTCAGCTCAGCGAAGTGGAGACGCAGCTGACTGCACTCGGAATCGGCGGCGTTGCAGACCTGGCCGAGACCTTGGGCGTCCTGCGGGAGCGGGCGGCCCAGGGTGAGGAAGATCGCATGCGGGCCGAAGAGTGTGCGCGCGAGACCATACAGTGGCGCGAGCGCTGGCATTCGACGCAGGGTGTCACGGGGGCATCCGCCAACTTCCTGCGATCGCTCAAGGGGCTCGTGCGGCCGAAACGCGATCGAGGCTGATCAGCTCCGCCGGAACCGGCCGACCACGCGGCCGAAGCGGCTGTGCGGATCGATGAGCCAGCCCAGTCGCCTCCCCACGCGCGGGTGCAGTCCGAAGTACATGCGGACGAAGTCGCGCAGTCGGCCCTCACCGACGTAACCGGCGCGTTTGATCAGCAGCACGCGATCGGTGAGGTCGCCGGGAGTCGTCGCCGACATCTGGTCGAGGTTGAACTCCATCGAGGTGTGACTGATGGACATGTACTCCGCCGTGGACACCGTGCGGGTGTGGTAGCCGAGTTCGCCGGCCGCGTACGACGGCATCCGCTCGAGGATGTGCGCCAGTCCACCGTCCTGGTACGCCTCGACGCCGCCGAAGTCGTCGTACCGCCACGCGTGTTCGACGAGCAGGCGGAGCGCTTCGGGCCGGGCGATGTACATCGACCCGTACGGTGCCAGCGGCGAGATCTCATCGAGAGGCACCTGGATGCCCAGGCGTTCGCACCACTGCGCGAACCCCGGCTTGTTCGACCACCAGCCCCGCCCCATCGTCGGGTAGCCGATGTGGATCATCGGGGGGTAGACGAGGCCGAGGCCCGGCTCGCGCTGGAACAGCGCCAGCAGGTTGGCCGTGTAGCCAGGGCTGTTCAGAAGGTTGCGGAACTGCTGATCGGCGAAGTGGCGACCGATCGCGAACCCGTCCTGTGGCGTCTTCTTCGAGTGGAGTTTGACCACGAGGTCGTAGTCGCCGGACAGGAGGATGTCGCGACAGGCGACGAGGAAGGCGCTCTGGTCACGCCCGTCGTTCGATGCCAGCACCCGCACGTCGACTGATCGACCGTCGCGAGGCCTGGCGGCGATGATCTCGCGGATGGCCTGCGCGCGCTGCTCGTCCTGCGTCGTGACGACGAGATCGTAGGCGCCGGGAAGCGTGTCGACGAGGTCGAGCATCGCGTCGGTCATCTCGACGTAGAAGATGTGCAGGATCGCGACGATCCGCAGCGGCGCGGCGGCGTCGTACGACACGTCGACCTCGGGCAGCACGTCGTGCAGCGCCAGGTTCGTGTTCACGACCTTCGGTTCCACGGTGCGGGAGAGGTTTCGCAGGATGAGCTCGGTCGGGTACCCGTATTCGCGCACCGCCCGCAACGTCCACGTGTCGATGACGGCGTGACGGTTCAGGAACGGCGGGAAGTGGAAGAACGGACGGCGCTTCAGTAGAGGACAACCGTCGCGCAGCAGCAGATCCGCGTTGAACAGCGCGGCATGGTCGCTCGGGTAGTCAGCGTGCCCGAAGGCCGCCTCAGCCGTGAAGCCGCCGTCACGGAACGACTGTGTGAACACGACCTCGTGCTGTTGAACGGCGTCTTCGTAGCTCGAGAACACCGGCAACTGCGCCCAGTAGTCCCGCCACTGCGGCGACTGGTGCATGCGGCGGCGCACGGCGATCCAGAACGACTGCAGATGCTCGGGCAGCACCCCCGATCCGGTGAACGGGTTGGGCTCGAGGCGCGGGTGGTCGGTCATCCCCCAGAAGTCGAGCTCCCGGGCATCCATCCGCTCGAACACCGGCGCGAACGGGCGCACCGGGCCGAACCACGTGTCGTTGCACAGCACGATCTCGTCGTATTGATCGAGCTCGTCGCCGAGGTGTGCAAGCACCGCTTGGTGCCCACCGATGTCGAAGCCGGTGTTCTCGCGCACGATGATCTCGTCGCTCACACGCGAAAGCGTGGCCCGGCCCCCCTCGGAGAGCTCGCCGTTGACGACCACGATGATGCGCTCCGCGTGTGCCCGCAGCCCCGCGAGCGCGTGCGGGACGAAATCCTCGATCTCGCCGCGGCGGTCCCAGACGGCGTAGCTGATGACGCGTCGGCCCGCTGCCGGGAACGCAACGGCCGCTGTCTGCGCGCTCATCGCCGACCTCGCAGTCGCGAGAGGACAGACTTCGCCCACAGCACGGACCCCCGTGCGGTGCGGTAGAGCGGGTCGACGACCCGCACCACCCTCGGATGGTTCATCCGCAGGTACATCATGGTGAGCGGAACGGCTCCGCCGTGCGACATCCAGCCGGCACGGTGCAAGAACTGGATCTGTTCGATGGGATACCCCGGAGTGGTCGACGAGAGCTGATCGAGGCCGAACTCAAGCGCGGTGTGACTGATCGCGGCGTGCTCGGCGTTGAGAACGGTGCGGCAGTGATAGCCGCCCTCCCCCGCGATATACGCGATCGAGCGCTCCTGCGCCGCCGCCAGCCGCGCCTCGGGGTAGGTGGGATCCGTGCGGTAGTCGCCGTAGCTCCACGAATGCTCCGTCAGCAACCTCATCGCCTCGGGGCGCGCGATCCACATTCCACCCATCGGCGCGAGTGGCGACACCTCGTCGATGGGCACACGTACGCCGAGCCCCGACAGAAGTGCCTCGACCCGCTTTCGGTACGACGACCAGCCCGAGCCCAGCATGGGCAACCCGATGTGCATCGTCGGCGGGAAGACGACACCGAGCCCCTGTTCGCGCTGGAACAGCGCCAGAAGGTTGCGGACGTACCCGGGCGAGCTGAGCAGGTTCTCGATCTGGTGTCGAGCGAAGTAGCGACTCACGTTGTAGGGCTTGCTGCGCGACCGCTTCGAGTGGATCTTGACGATCAGGTCGTAACGGCCCGGGACGAGCACATCGGCGCATCCGATGAGGAAGGCGCTCATGTGCCGGCCGCGACGCGTCGGCACAAGCCGGACGTCAGCATTCGCGTATCGGGCCCCTTCCCGGGCCGCGAGCCGCTCGCGCAGCCCGTCGACGAGACCCGCGACCGGTGTCGTGACGAAGACGTCCACGGGGTCGGGCAGGTAGCCGATGCGGTCCAGCAGCTCATCGGCCATCGCCTCGTGCACCACGTTCACGATCGCCGCGATGCGCTGCGGTCGAGCCTCGTCGTAGGCGACGTCGACCTCAGGCAGTACCTCGAGCATGCCCGCATCGGCGTTGAGTGTGCGCGGCGGCACATTGCGCGCCAGGTTCTGCCAGACGAGCTCTACGGGGTAGCCGTACTCCTCGACCGCCCGGATGAGCTCGCGGCCGATCACCGCGTGCCGGTCGAGGAACGGGGGGTAGTGGAAGAACGGGCGCCGCTTCAACAGAGGGCAGCCGTCGGCGAGCAGCAGATCGGCGTTGAACAGCGCCGGGTGATCGGTCGGATAGTCCGCGCACGGATACGCGGCAAGGGCCGTGTAGCCGCGCGACGTGAAGTGCTCCGTGAAGATCGTCTCGTGCAGCAGCACGGCATCCTCGTACCGGTCCATGGCCGGCAGATCACGCCAATATGCCTCCCAGTCCGCGCTGAGGAAGAGCTCCGGGCGCGCGGCCAGCCAGAACGACTGCAGATGCCACGGCAGCCGTCCGTCCCCGGTGAACGGGTTGGGAATCTGCTCGGCGTGGTCGGTCATGCCCCACAGGTGCACCCGCGTGGCATCCATACGATCGAAGACGGGGCCGAACGGGCGCACCGGTCCGAACCACGTGTCGTTGGCGAGGATGACCTCGTCGAAGCCCGACAGATCGCCCACGTGCGCCATGCCCTCTTTGTGTGCCCAGATGTCATACCCGCGGTTCGAGCGCACCAGGATGTCGTCCGACACCGCCGCCAGCCTCGTGCGGGCCTCGTCACTGAGCGAGCCGTTGACGACCGCGAGGATGTGCGAGCTGTACTCGCGCAACCCGCGCAGCGCATGTTCGACGAAGGGGTCGAGCTCACCACGCCGGTCATACACGACGTAGACGACGAGACGGCGACCATCCTGAGCGAAGGGCGCGGGGGGAGCAACGGGCGACGGTGCAGGCAGCTGCGCGCTCTCGTCTGTCATCGCCGTTCCCGTCTCCGCATCGTCGGTCGCCTGCGCGGGCGGGCAGCCCACCCTCGCGGGGTCAGCCTCGTCCCTGCGCCAAGGCCTTGAGAAGGTACGTGCCGTATCCGCTCTTGACCAGGGGCTCGGCGCGCTCGCGCAACTCGTCGTCCGTCAGGAATCCGAGCCGCCACGCGACCTCCTCGGGGCATCCGATCGACAGCCCCTGGCGCCGTTCCACCGTACGGATGAAGTCTGTGGCCTCGCTGAGCGAATCGAACGTCCCCGTGTCGAGCCACGCGGTACCGCGCGGCAGCAGCTCGACCTTGAGCGCGCCGCGCTCGAGGTATGTGCGGTTGACGTCGGTGATCTCCAGTTCGCCACGCGGCGACGGCGCGAGGTTCTTCGCGATCTCGACGACGTCGTTGTCGTAGAAGTACAGACCGGGAACCGCATAGTTGCTCTTGGGCTGCGCGGGCTTCTCCTCGATCGAGACGACGTTGCCCTCGCGATCGAACTCCACGACGCCGTACGCGGTGGCGTCATCGACCCAGTAGCCGAACACGACACCACCGGTCAGTTCGTTGTACTGGCGCAACCGCGTCCCCATGCCGGGACCGTAGAAGATGTTGTCACCCAGCACGAGCGCGACACTGTCTGAGCCGATGTGCTCTTCACCGAGCACGAACGCCTGCGCCAGCCCGTCAGGCGACGGCTGCGTCTTGTACGAGATCGAGACACCGAACTGCGAGCCGTCACCGAGCAGTCGCTGGAACTGGTCCGAATCGTGCGGGGTCGTGATGACGAGGATGTCGCGGATGCCCGCAAGAATCAGCGTCGACAGCGGGTAGTAGACCATCGGCTTGTCGTACACGGGCACGAGCTGCTTCGAGGTACCGAGAGTGATGGGGTGCAGCCGGGAGCCTGTGCCGCCCGCGAGAATGATGCCACGCATGGCATCCAGTCTCTCGCATCCGTGCGCGTCTGCCTAAACCCGTTCCGAGTCGGCGCCCGCGCGGATCACGGCGTGACCGCTGCCCGATCGATGTCGTCGCGGATCCGCTGGCGCGTCACGGCGGTGTGACACGTCGCCAGTTGCGCGTCGTTGGCACCGCCCACGACGTTGACGATGTTGAGACCTTCGCCCTGCGAACCGGGCACGAACGGCCAGTGCCGCTGGCCGGGGAGCGCCTGTCGGGTGCGGATGCCTGCGCCCACGGCGGTGCGATGGATCCAGATGTCATCGTTGGTCGGCGCCAACTCGCGGAAGGCGACACCCTCCGCATGCAGAGCGCGCTGCAACGCGACCGGCAGCACCTGCCCGGACACCGAGGTCGCGAGATGCGCGAAGCTCGCCGTGTCGTCATCGCACGACCGCCACTGCGCGTACGGCGTGAAGTCCTCGCCGGTCATCCCGATGACGTGGGCCCGGTAGGCGACGACGAGGTCGGGCGTCTTGTGATGTTCGCGCAGCAGTACTTCAAGCCAGGTCGGCGGATACACGATGTCATCGTCGGCCAGGACGAGCGGGCGCTCCAAGGGCTCGGACTCGATGTACGGCCAGTACTTCGTGTGCACGCGGTTGCCCGCGGGAGTGAAGCGGATCTCGATGCCGCGCGCGCGGAGGCGCTTGAGCCGGGCGGGCAACCGCCGCGGCTCGTCCAGCCACAGGATCAACCGTGCCGGCCGCACCGTGCCACGACCGATCGACTCGATCGCGACCCAGACATCGGCGAGGCGACGCCCCCTCGTCGTCATGCAGATGACCGCCTCGCCGGCCGAGTCGGTGACCCGCCGAGCACCGAACGGACGCGATGAGCGCAGCCACAGCCGGGTGATGTCATGCGCCGCCTCGGGTGTCGGCGTGTCGACCTGACTGCTCGGACGCGGCAGACCGCCGTATCGCTCGGCTACTCCACGGGCGAACGACCGGACACGACGAACGAGAGGCACGCGAATCAGCGTACCGGCCCGCCAGTCGCGCTCCCCCTCCCCCGGTAGGCTGGAACCCATGCGCAGACTCGTCGTGACCGGTGGTGCCGGCTTCATCGGTTCGAACTTCGTCCACCACGTGATCGAGCACACCGACGACCACGTCACGGTGCTCGACAAGTTGACCTACGCCGGGAACCTGGCCTCGCTGGCGGGGTTGCCGGAAGACCGGTTCACGTTCGTGCAGGGCGACATCGCCGACGCGGCCCTCGTCGACGGCCTGTTCGCGAACGCGGACGCCGTCGTGCACTATGCCGCCGAGTCGCACAACGACAATTCGCTGAACGATCCGCGTCCGTTCCTGGACACGAACATCATCGGCACGTACACGCTGCTCGAAGCCGCCCGCAAGCACGGCACCCGCCTGCACCACATCTCCACCGACGAGGTCTACGGCGACCTCGAGCTGGATGACCCGGAGCGGTTCACCGAGAACACGCCGTACAACCCGTCGTCCCCGTACTCGTCCACCAAGGCCGGGTCGGACCTGCTCGTGCGGGCCTGGGTGCGCTCGTTCGGGGTGCAGGCGACGATCTCCAACTGCTCGAACAACTACGGCCCGTACCAGCACGTGGAGAAGTTCATCCCCCGCCAGATCACCAACGTGATCCGCGGCATCCGCCCCAAGCTGTACGGCGCGGGTGAGAACGTGCGCGACTGGATCCACGCCGACGATCACTCGTCCGCCGTGCTGACGATCCTCGAGAAGGGTGTGACCGGCGAGACGTACCTCATCGGTGCCGACGGCGAGAAGGACAACAAGACCGTCGTCGAACTGATCCTGACGCTCATGGGCCAGGATGCCGACGCGTACGACCACGTCACCGACCGCGCCGGCCACGACCTGCGCTACGCGATCGACTCCACCAAGCTGCGCACCGAACTCGGCTGGGCTCCCCAGTACCGCGACTTCGAGGCCGGTCTTGCCGCCACGATCGACTGGTACAAGGCCAACGAAGCCTGGTGGGCACCGGCGAAAGACGGCGTCGAAGCCTTCTACGCCAGCAAGGGACAGTGACCTCACCGGTGGTCGAGTGCGCCGGCGCAGCCGGCGTTTACCTCGACCATCGTGACCTCCAGCGGAGATACACATGACTGAATACGGCAAGACCCTCGGGGCCACCGAGACCACGATCCCCGGGCTGGTCGTCTTCGACCTGCCCGTGCACGGCGATGCGCGCGGCTGGTTCAAGGAGAACTGGCAGCGCGAGAAGATGACCGCACTGGGCCTTGCCGACTTCGGGCCGGTGCAGAACAACATCTCGTTCAACGACGCCGTCGGCACCACCCGTGGCATCCACGCCGAGCCGTGGGACAAGTGGGTTTCGGTGGCGACCGGCCGCATCTTCGGCGCGTGGGTCGACCTGCGTGAGGGCCCCAGCTTCGGCGCGGTGTACACGACCGAGCTCGACCCGTCGAAGGCGATCTTCGTGCCGCGCGGTGTCGGCAACTCGTACCAGACGCTCGAACCTGACACGGCGTACACGTACCTCGTCAACGACCACTGGTCGCCGGATGCCGCGTACTCGTTCCTCAATCTCGCCGACGAGACCGCGGCGATCGACTGGCCGATCCCGCTTTCCGACGTCGAGATCTCGCCGAAGGACCTCGCCCACCCGCGCCTGGCCGACGTCACGCCGATCCCGCCGCGGAAGGTGCTCGTGCTGGGCGCGAACGGCCAGCTCGGCCGCGCCCTGCGGGCCGAGTACGGTGACGCCGCCCACGTCGAGTACGCCGACCGCGCGACGCTCGATCTCGCTTCTGCCGGGCTCGCCACGGCACGCCGCTGGCGCGACTACGGCACGATCATCAACGCCGCCGCGTACACGAAGGTCGACCTCGCCGAGACCCCCGAAGGGCGCGCGGATGCCTGGGCGGCCAACGTCACCGGCGTCACCGCCCTCGCCCGCATCGCGGCCGAGAACGGCATCACCCTCGTGCATGTCTCGAGCGACTACGTCTTCGACGGGACGCTCGAACGCCCCTACACCGAGGACGACACCGTGCGCCCGCTGGGCGTCTACGGCCAGACCAAGGCAGCCGGCGACGCGGTCGCCGCTGCCGTGCCGCGTCACTACATCGTCCGCACCAGTTGGGTCATCGGCGAGGGCGGCAACTTCGTGCGCACCATGGCGTCGCTCGCCGAACGCGGCATCGACCCCAAGGTCGTGGACGACCAGATCGGTCGCCTCACGTTCACCGATGACATCGCCCGCGGCATCCGTCACCTCGTCGACACCGGCGCCGCATACGGCACCTACAACCTCACCGGGGCGGGCGAACCGCAATCGTGGGCCGACATCGCGCGGCGCGTGTTCGAGCTCACCGGGCACGACCCCGCGCGCGTCACGGGCGTGTCGACCGACGAGTACTTCGCCGCGGCGACGACCCCGGTCGCGCCGCGCCCGCGCAACAGCATCCTCGACCTCGGCAAGCTCGAGGCCACCGGCTACCAGCCGTCAGACGCCGACACCTCACTGTCGTCTCTGCTCACCGGCGCCTGACGCGCGTCAAGCGGGACGCTCAGCAGCGCACGGATGCGGCGACTGCCTCACTCAGGCTCGGTAGTCCACCGATCAGCGTCACCCTCGTGACCTTCGACGTCAGAAGCCACGTCTTCGGGGCATCCGCCATGCAGGTCGTCGGCGTCGAGAACAGCGGCACCTTGCCCCGACCCGCCAGGACCGACCCCGTCAGCGCATCGGGGAAGTTCGCCCCGGTCGCGAAGAGCACCGACGTCGCGCCGTTCGGGTACGCATTGACGTTGAGCAGATAGCTCGTCTCGTAGCGGTCGATCCCACCGATTCTCGTCGTGGCGACTCCCGCCGCCTTGATCGACGACTCGATGCCGCTGCTCACCGATGCGGTGGAGCCGGCGACGATGACACTACGGATGCCGGCCCCGAGCGCCTTGATCCGCGTCGACATGTCGGACGAAAGACCTGCGTCGCCGCCGGGGACGAGGATGACAGGCATCCCCTTTGCGCCTCCGAGAGCGGCGGCGACCACCGCATCGGCAAAGTTGCGTCCGTCGACGACATACGCGGCGGTCGCCGTCGGGAAGAACCGCGCGGCGAGCAGCAGGCTCGTCTCGGTGCGGTCACGTCCGGCGATCCGCTCGATTGCGGCGCCGGGCAGCACCGACTGGACAGAGGCGCGCACCGCAGAGGAGACACGGTCCTCGCCACCGATGAGGATGACTCTCGTCGCTTTGAGCCTTGTCAGCTCTGCCGCGACCGACGACGGCAGCGCGCCCGGATCAGTGAGCAGCAACGACGCCCCGGCAACGCCGGCAGCTGCACCGGCCGCCAGCGCATCGGGGAAGTCCGTCCCGGATGCGAGCATCACCGTGCCCGCGCCGGACGGGTACGTCGACTGCGACACCTTGATCGCGGTCTCATAGCGATCGATCCCACCGATGCGACCGACCGTGTACGTCATGTCGGGCGCCGTCGTCAGGTAGTCACTGTGCACCCAGTACACGATGCCGCCGACCTTGACCTGCCACCAGACTCCGACGACACCCAGACGCGTCACGCGGGTGCCGGTCGGGAAGGTTGCGAGGACGTTGGAGCACTCGGTCGTCGGCGCGGCGCGGCCATTGAGGCTCGCCGTCGTCACGTATTCGCCGCCGGCCGCGGTGATCGCCGACGCCGGCGGTGCCTTGCACGGGTCGACGGTGGCCTGCGTCGACCCGAACCATGCCGTGTAGTAGTTGTAGAAGTTGCGGTTGCCGTAGCTCGAACAACCGTCACCCAGCCCGTAGCCCGCCGCGAGCGCCGCGGCGTTCGGCTGATAGGGCGTGTATGAGTACAGCGCGGCGGTGGCGTAGTTGGCGATGTTGAGATTCGTGCCGCCACAGGCGCTGTTCGGACTGTAGCCGACCCAGTTCACACCCGGCTGCTTCGCGAACTCCGCAGCCTTGTACGTCTTCAACTGCTGCGCACCCTTGAGGATCTGCGGGCCGACGCCGGCGAACGCGGGGTCGCAGGGCGCAGTATCGGGGCAGGAGGCGCCCATCGCGGCCTTGAGAGCCCACTCTGACGGCGCGGTGCTCGTCACGAGCCCCTGTTCCTTCTGCAGCGTGACCAGGATGACCTTGGCCGAGATTCCGCACGCCACCTGCACCCGGTAGATCAGCTCAGATACCTTCATCGTGCCGCCCTGGATCGCCGAGCAGATCAGGTTGCCCGTGCTCTGCGAGGACACGGCGTCACGCGTCGAGATGCCGGTGTTGAGCACGTTGAGGCAGTTCCCGTTCTTGCACGTGCCGATCTTGGCGTCCAGGAATGCCTGGATCTCTGCCGCGCTCATCGAATAGCTGTCGTAGAACAGCGTGTCGTTGATGATGTTCTCGGGGTTGAAGCCCACGACGGCGGCTGTCTTGACGACGTTCCCCCCGAGCGCCGTGGCTACGTCGGCAGGCGTCGCGGCGGTCGCCGGAGCTGCAGCGAAAAGCGACGTGATCAGCGCAAAAACAGCGACCAGGGCGGCGAGAACAGGCGGGCGCGCACGGCGGCGCAGAGGGGGCGTGCTCCGGGGGTGCATGTGACTATTGTTACGGAAGTTCGCTGCTGTTACCACCACGCGCCCATCCGACACGCCAAAGACACGCCGTTTGCGGCGGCTCTACAGGTCGGCGTGCAGCTGCCAGACGCGCTCGGCAGCGCCGAGCCACGAGAACGCGCGGCCGCGGTCGCCGGCCAGCACGGCGTACCGTTCGACGGCGGCAGCTGAGCCCAGAATCTGCGCGAGCGCGTCGCCGAGTGCCTCACCCGCGACCGCGTCGGCGCCGGCGCCGGCGCCGGCGTCACCGTCACTGTCACGGGGCGAGGCAGCCGCGAACACTCCCCCATCGAGGATGACCTCGCGGTGCATCTCGGTGTCTGCCGCCACGACCGGCACGCCGATCGCGAGCGCCTCGACCACACGCCACGGGAACGCCGTCCGCCTCGACGGCGCGACGAAGGCCACCGCCGCACCGAACACGGCGGCGCGGTCGGCGTCATCGAGCGTTCCGCGCACGTGCACACGCCCCGCATCGATCCCCGCCGCTTCGGCGAGCTCGACGACGGCGGGCTCGTCGCCGTCGGGGGCATCCAGCACCACGACCGGCAGGTCGGCCCCGGCACGCGCGATCGCGGCGAAGGCTTCGTCGAGTCGGGCGGATGCCGCGGACGACCCCGCCACGAGCACGAACCCGTCGGGCAGATTCAGTGCGCGACGCCGGCCGATCTCGTCGGTCGGCACGGCGAACGCGGCCGGCGCCGCTCCCGCGATCACACGGATGCGGTCACCGAACGCGCCGAGCTCGCCGAGCCGCTCCGCGGCGGCATGCGTCGGCACGACCACGGCATCAGCGTGCTTGACCGCCCGCTTGAGCATCGCCTTGTGCCACGTCACGGCGCCGCGGGCGAGCTCACCGGGCCGTTCCCAGGCATCCAGGTCCCACGCCGTCACGACGATCTGGTCGTGATCGTGCACGCGATCGTGCTTGACGAGCGGCGCGAGCATCGACGGCGAGTGGATGAGGCCACCGAGTCCAGGCGCGACGCCGAGCTGCCACGCGGCGGCGAGCTCGCGCCGCGGCAGCGCCGTGCGGGTCAGGTCGACGAGGCCCGGCACCGCCGCCTCGATCGCGGCCGCCGCGTCGGTCGCGGCGGGGACGATCCCCTCGACCGCGCATCCGGAGGGCGCCGTGCGCACCAGCGCGCGGGTCAGTTCGCGGGATGCCATCGCGAGCGTGGCATCCGTCGGCGTCACGATCTGGTCCAGGACCACCCGAAGGTTCGTCGTCATGGCGCCGCGGTGGGGGTCGGCGACGGCGGGTAGAGCGCCTGCTGGATGAGGTCGCGCACGTGCGCGTACTCGTCCGCCGTCGGGTTGTCGGTGTCGATGCCCGCCCCGTCAGGGGTGAGCTCGAGGGTGGCGACCGGCTGCTCCTTCGCCTTGACGGCGAGATCGACGAGGAACGGCAGCAGCGACGCCGGGATGTCGGTCTGCACGAGGTCTTCACCCGCGGCCGCGACCTGCTGGAAGCGCGCGAGCACGTTCGCCGGGTTCGCCTGCGCGAGAATCGCCTGCTGCAGCTCGCGCTGGCGCCGCATGCGGTCCCAATCGCTCGTCGTGTAGCGCGACCGCGCGTACCACTGCGCCGTGTCACCGTCCATGTGCTGCGGCCCGACCTCGATCCAGCCCGTCGCCCACTCTTCGGCGGACTGCCCCTCGTACGCGGGCCCGCCGCCTTCGGGCAGGCGTTCGGTGACGGTGATGTCGACGCCACCGAGCGCATCGACGATGTCGGCGAAGCCCTTCATGTCGACGAACACGTAGTAGGGGATCTCGATGCCGAGGATCCCCTCCGCGGCATCCTTCGTCGCCTCGATCGCGGGCGTCGAGCCGTTGTCCGCGGCATCCGGGTAGATGTCGGCGCCGCCGTTCGGCTGGCAGACCTCGACGGCGTTCATGAGCTGGTTGATGCCCGGCCCCCACCCGCACGTCGCGGAGGGGTGTCCTGTGAACCCGTCGGGGTACAGGTCGTGCATCGGCCCGTCCGAGAACGGCGCGTAGGCGAGGTCACGCGGGATGCCCGTGATGTGCACGGCCCCCGTCTCGGCGTTCACCGAGACGACAGAGATGCTGTCGAAGCGCATGGAATCGCGTCCGAGGCCGCTGTCGGCGCCCAGCAGCAGGAAGTTGTAGTAGCCGTTCGACGGTGCCACGGCCGGTTCGTTGTTGGTGAAGATGGATGCCAGCAGCTCGCGCGCCGGCCCGATGATCTGCTGCGAGGCGTAGGCGACGCCGCCACCGCTCACGACGAGTCCGAGGATCGCAGCGAGGGCGATGAGCGGCCGCGCCACCGGGCGGGTTTTGACCAGGCGCACGAGCCGCAGCGTATCGATCGTGAGCACCACCCACAGCACCGCGTAGGCGAGCAACACGACCTGCAGCACGAGCAGGAAAGCGACGTTCGTCGCGAGAGTCGTCAGCAGCGACGGCCACACGACGAGGGCCGCGATCGCGAGCACGACCAGCACCCACATGAGCAGGGTCGCGCTCAGTCCGACGCGAGCGAGCCGGCGCGAGCCCGCGAGCGACTGCGCAGAGCCGGGGATCAGGAAGTTCAGCGCGATGAGCCACCAGCCGCGGCGGGTCATGACCCGCGGCGAGCGCGCGTCGGGCCGCCGCATCGGCTGGTCGCCGAGGATGACCCCGACGCTGCCGCCGCGTGCGCCCTTGCTCGGGTTGCCGCCGCTCGAGTGACCGTCGCTCGAGTGGCCGTCGCCGGGTCGCGGCGGCAGCGGTGGCCGCGGCGGGGCGGACGGCGGAGCGACACTCACAGAGAGTCCTTGAGGCGGCGGTTCTTCTCCTCGACCTGCTGCTCGAGCAGCTTCGCGTACTGCTCGACGCGATCGGCGAGGCGCTCGTCGGAGGTGCCCAGGATGCGCGCCGCGAGCAGGCCCGCGTTCTTCGCGCCGTTGATCGACACGGTCGCCACGGGGATGCCTGCCGGCATCTGCACGATGCTCAGCAGCGAGTCCATCCCGTCGAGGGTTGCGAGCTGCACGGGCACGCCGATGACGGGCAGCGCCGTCATGGAGGCGAGCATGCCGGGCAGGTGCGCCGCTCCGCCGGCGCCCGCAATGATCGCGCGCAGGCCACGGGCACGGGCATCCCGCCCGTACGTCATCAGCTTGTCGGGCGTGCGGTGCGCCGACACGACCTCGACCTCGTGCGGGATGCCGAACTCACTGAGCACCTGTGAGGCGTCACTCATGATCCGCCAGTCGGAATCGGAGCCCATGACGACACCGACGAGAGGGGATGCCGAGGAGTGCAGAGCCGAAGTCACCCGACCAGGCTAGGGCGACACCCTGGAAGATCCCGGAGCGGCGCGCGCTCGGGGAGCGCAAATGGCTCGCCGAACCGGGTTTCGGGAGCCATTTGCGCTCCTCGAAACGTGAATCAGTCGCCGAAGAAGGCCGCAGTGGCGCGGGCTTCGTAGACGACGGCATCCAGGTCATCGCCGATGGCGTTGACGTGGCCGACCTTGCGGCCCGGACGCGGCGCCTTGCCGTAGGTGTGCACCTTCGCGGCGGGGTGCGCGGCGAGCGCCGCGGGCAGGCGGCTCTCGAGCGAGGCATCCGCGGGGCCGCCGAGGATATTGACCATCACGGCCCACGGCTGACGCGGCGCCGCGTCGCCCAGCGGCAGGTCGAGCACGGCGCGCAGGTGCTGCTCGAACTGCGAGGTCGCGGCGCCGTCCTGACTCCAGTGCCCGCTGTTGTGCGGGCGCATCGCGAGCTCGTTGACGAGCAGACGCTCATCGGTGGTCTCGAACAGCTCGACCGCGAGCATGCCGGTGACGCCGAGTCCTTCGGCGATGGATGCCCCGATGCCCGCCGCGACCTCGGTGAGACGCAGCGCGCCGTGGGGCGCCGGCGCGATGACTTCGGCGCATACGCCGCCGCGCTGCACCGTCTCGACGACCGGGTAGGCGACCAGATCGCCCGAGGGGCGGCGCGCCACCTGTTGAGCGAGCTCGCGGCTGAAGTCGACGAGTTCTTCCGCGAGCAGCGCGCCGTCGCCGAACCAGTCCGCGACCTCGGCGGGCGAGGTCACGACCCGGACGCCCTTGCCGTCGTACCCGCCGCGCGGCGTCTTCACGACGGCGCGGCCACCGTTGGCATCCAGGAACGTCTGCAGCTGCGCGGCATCCGCCACCTCGGCCCACTCGGGCTGCGGCACGTCGAGCTCGGCCAGCCGCGCGCGCATGCGCAGCTTGTCCTGCGCGAACTGCAGGGCGTCGGGGCCGGGATGCACGGCGACGCCGTCGGCGACGAGCGCGCGCAGCACCTCCTGCGGGACGTGCTCGTGGTCGAACGTGACGACATCGACCTCGCGCGCGAACGCGCGCACCGTCTCGAGGTCGCGGTAGTCACCCGTCGCCGTCGCGGCGAGGGCCGCCGACATGTCGGGCTGCTCGGCGAGTACCCGCACGTCGAGTCCGAGCTCGACCGCCGGCGCGATCATCATCCGGGCCAGCTGCCCGCCGCCGATGATTCCGACCTTCAGTGCCATGCGCTGCCTTTCGTCCACCCCATCATCCCGCACCCGCGCTCCCCGCGCGGCGGGGTCAGGGCAGCGGGGGCGGCGGGCCGGGGACGATCGGCATGGCGTGCGAGTCGCGGTGCGCGAGGATCTGACTGACCTCGACCTGATCGGCGAGCGCCTCGTGCATCAGCCGCACCGAGGGGATGTCGACCAGGCGCACCGGCTCGTCCACTCCGTTCGACAGCGACAGCGTGCCCGAGCCCCACAGTCGCTGCAGCGGACCGCGGCGCTCTCCGATCGTGTATCCGCGGGCGTGCAGGATCTCGGTGCGGTTGCGCCGCAACAGCCCTGACTGCGCGATGACCCGACGCGTCGTGACGGTGTACGTCCGGGCCAGCCAGCGCAGGTACGGCACGACCACCAGGAACAGGACGAGGATGCCCGCCACCGCCCACAGCATCCAATCACTCAGCCACTCGGAAACCGGCGCCGGGATGTTCCCGCTGAAGTACCCGACCGCGCCCGCGACGGCGATCAGCACGAGCGACGGCCAGAACAGCCGCCGGGCGTGCGACCGCACGCGCGCGATGCGCAGTTCGCGCGTCTCGGCACCCGGCGCCGGCGTGAGCGGGCGCCCCGGGTACGAAAGCGGCTGAGTCACCCCTCCATTGTGGCCGGTCCCGGTCCGAGAGCAGGCTCAACCAGCCGAGGATGCCCGATCCCACGCCGCGCGTGACGATTCAGCCTGCTTGCGGGCAACCGAGCGCGGCACGGCGGCCGCGAGCAGCGGGCGGCACGCGCCCCTCAGCGCACGTGCACGACATCCCCCGCACCGACGACGACCTCGCGACCGTCGCGCTCGACGACAAGCCGCCCGGCGTCGTCGAGGCGCGCGGCGCGCCCGCGCACGGTCTCGCCGTCCGGCAGCGAGACCGACACGTCGGCGCCGAGCGTGCGGCACCGATCGGAGATCCGCCCGGCGACGGCGGCGTGCCCGCCCACCGCGAGATCGGCGATGCCATCCCGCAGGGCGGTCAGGTAGTCGGCGAGCAGCCGATCCTCATCGGCGACCGCGCCCTGATCGGCGAACGAGGTCGCCGTGGGCACCGGCAGGTCGACGGATGCCATCGCCGTGTTGACGCCTGCCCCCACGACGACCGCGAAGGGGTCGGACGGAACGACTTCGGCGAGGATGCCACAGATCTTGCGCGCCCCGGCTTCATAGCCCGCGCCCGCCGGTCCGACGAGCACGTCGTTGGGCCACTTGACCCAGACCTCGGCACCCGGCAGTTGTGCCGCCACGGCATCCGCCATCGCGGCGCCCGCCACAAGCGGGATCCACCCGCGGTCGGCGATATTGATCGCGCCGACGCGCAGCAGCACCGAGATCGCGAGGGCCGCGCCGGGCGGCGCCGTCCAGACGCGGTCGAGTCGGCCGCGCCCGGCGCGCTGATCCCGCGTGAAGAGGACCGAGAGGTGCGGATGCCCGTCGGGTGCCTCGGCCGCGTCGTGCAGCAGCTTCGCGTTGGTCGAGGCGACGGTCTCGACGTACTGCAGTCGCGGCGACACCGCCGCCGCGAGCGGGTAACCCTCGTTCGGGATCGACATAGGCCCACCCTACGCGCGCCGCCACCGCAATAACTCAGGAGATGCGCGGCCTCGCCGCGGGGCCGCAGCCGAGATTCCGCGGGTCAGGCCGACGGCCACCGGCGCTGGTCCTGAGTTATTGCGGCGAACCGGCCGCGCGAGCCCGCGGTGAGCCGGCCGCGCGCCCGGCGGAGCGCCGGCTGCGCGCTGCGAGACGCGCGCCGCGCCGGCCGCAGACACCCGAGGACTGGAGGACTCGCACAGCGGATCGCGCGAGCGGCTGTCGCACTCCCCCAACCGTCCGGTCCGGACGGTCACTAGGGTGGAATGCGTGCCAGAGCAGCCGAACCAGCCAGAGCAGACCGAGACCGCGCAGCCCCAGGTCTCGACGCAGCCCGACCTCGCCACGACAGCCGGCAAGATCGCCGACCTCCGCCGGCGCTACCAGGAGGCGATCGTCGACGCCGAGGTGGGCGCTCGCGAGAAGCAGCACGCGAAGGGCAAGCTCACGGCCCGCGAGCGCATCGAGCTGCTCGTCGACCCGGGCTCGTTCGTCGAGCTCGACGAATACGTGCGCCACCGCACGACGGCGTTCGGCATGGACCGCTCCCGCCCCTACGGCGATTCGGTCATCACGGGCATCGGCACGATCCACGGCCGCACCGTCACGGTCTACGCGCAGGACTTCACGACCTTCGGCGGATCGCTCGGCGAGGTCGCCGGCGACAAGATCATCAAGGCGATGGAGTTCGCCCTGCGCGGCGGGATGCCCATCATCGGCATCCTCGACTCGGGCGGAGCCCGCATTCAGGAGGGCGTCGTCGCCCTCGGCAAGTACGGCGAGATCTTCCGCCTGAACACTGCGGCCTCGGGCGTGATCCCGCAGATCTCGATCATCATGGGTCCCGCCGCCGGCGGCGCGGTCTACTCCCCTGCCCTCACCGACTTCGTCATCATGGTCGACAAGACCTCGCAGATGTTCGTGACCGGCCCCGACGTCATCAAGACCGTCACGGGCGAGGACGTCGGCATGGAGGAGCTCGGCGGCGCGTACACGCACAACACGCGCTCCGGTGTCGCGCACTACCTGGCCGAAGACGAGGACGACGCCCTCGACTACGCGCGCACGATGATCGGGTACCTGCCCGACAACAGCATGGCCGACATCCCGGTCTACGAGAACACGTTCGAGTGGGAGACGACGGATGCCGATCGGGTGCTCAACGCGATCATCCCGGACTCCCCGAACCAGCCCTACGACATCCACCAGGTCATCGGCCACCTCGTCGACGGCGGCGACTTCCTCGAGGTGCAGCCGCTGTACGCGCCGAACATCGTGATCGGCCTCGGCCGCATCGAGGGTCGCACCGTCGGCATCATCGCGAACCAGCCCTCGCAGATGGCGGGCACCCTCAACATCGAGGCCGGCGAGAAGGCATCCCGCTTCGTGCGGTTCTGCGACGCGTTCTCAATCCCGATCGTGACGCTCGTCGACGTGCCCGGCTACCTGCCCGGCACCGACCAGGAGTGGACGGGCGTCATCCGCCGCGGCGCGAAGCTGCTGTACGCGTACGCCGAGGCGACCGTGCCGCTGGTGACCGTGATCCTGCGCAAGGCCTACGGCGGCGCGTACATCGTGATGGGTTCGAAGCAGCTCGGCGCCGACGTGAACCTCGCGTGGCCGACGGCGGAGATCGCTGTGATGGGCGGGCAGGGCGCCGTCAACATCCTCTACCGCGGCGAGATCAAGCGTGCCGAAGAGGCCGGCGAGGATGTCGCGGCGGTGCGCACCAAGCTCGCGAACGAGTACACGTACAACGTGGCATCGCCGTTCCTGGCCGCCGAGCGCGGCGAGTTGGACGGCATCATCGAGCCGGCGCAGACGCGCGTCTCGATCGCCAAGTCGCTGCGCGCGCTGCGCGGCAAGCGGGCCAGCCTACCCGCGAAGAAGCACGGTAACATCCCGCTATGAGCGGGGCAGACAACGTCGGGGGCACGAACGAGATGGATGCCGCGCCGGCAGCCATCCGCGTCGAGGTGCTCCGCGGCGACCCGACCCCCGAAGAGCTCGCCGCCGTCGTCGCGGTCGTGACCGAGGCCTACAGCCGCGAGGCGGCGGATGCCGTCGCCGAGACGGAGCCGCGCCCCTCAGCCTGGCGCGTGTCGGAGCGCCTGCGCGCGCCGCTGCGCCGCGAGATCGGCTGGGGCCGCTTCGGCGCATAGCGCCGCGAGCATGTCCCCCAAAATACCTACAGACAGGTTCTTGCCCACCCGTCAGACTGGTGGAGCTGGAACGCTTCTGCGTTCGGTGCACCCGCGCTCTTCGCGCGACCGCACCCTCGCGAGTCCGGTTTTCGGGTAACCGACTCGCATGGCGAGGGGCGGGCGGCTTCGCCGCCCCTCGCCTCCTCCTCTCACTCCGGCTGGCGCTCAGGCGCCGGGCGCCGCGCGAACTCGTGCCACAGGTCGACCGCGTCTTCACCGTCGTCGCCCGCAGAGCGGCCGACGACGGTGAGGGCGATCTGGTCGTGCGTCGAGGTGCGCACGAACAGGCGCTGCGACCGGGCGCCCGTGAGCACCCGCGCGAGGTCGCCCCGCAGCGCGGCGCGCTCGTCGGCCGACAGGTCGTCGAGTCCGCCTTCGTCGAGCACCGACACGACAGTACCGCGCGCCCGGGCCGACGACAGCGCCGCGCGCACCTCATCGTCCAGCAGCGCCGCCCCGCGCAGCTCATCGCGCAGGGTGCCCTCGGCGATCCGGGCGAGCTGTCGCTCGGTCTCATCGAGGCGTCCGGCCACCGTGATCGTGTGCGCGAGGATCGGCCCGGCGACGGCGAGCGCACGCTGGATGAGTGTGCGCCGTTCGCGGCGCACACTCTCTTGCGACGCGAGCCACTCCGAGGCGGCGCGCTGCATGTCGGTCAACTGCGCCGTGTCGCGCGCCGCCCGATCGACGAGCCAGGTGAGCAGCTGCGCGACGGCGACCCACAGCACGTCGCCGACGACGCCGAAGGCGAGGGCGGCCGACACACCGATCCACCCGATCGCCGCGACCGCGACGAGCACGACGCCGATCCACGCCGTCCAGGGCCGGCGGCGCACCATCACGATCGCCATGAGCGCGCCCACGCCGCCGATCGCCCACGTACCGTAGTCGGCGAGGCGCCCGTCGTGCCCCGCCGCGATCCAGGTCGCGCTGGGCACGATTACCGCGACGGCGATCGCGAGCGCCGCCGCCCACGCCGGCAGCAGGGTCCGCTCGCCGAAGCGGCGCGGTTCCTGCCGCCCCGCTGCGCGCGGGACCTTCCAGAAGATGCACACCCAGGTCGTGAGCAGATAGAGCGCGACCGCACTCACCTGCAGCAGCGGGTACTGCGGTGCCGTCGTCCACAGCAGAGCGCCCGCCGCGAGGTAGGCCGTGAAGGCCACGCCCAGCACCGAGAGGACGGTGCCCACCCCCGCCTTCATCGGGGCCGCTCCCACTCCAGGTGCACGGTCGTGCCAGCGTGGCTCGTCTGCACGCGTGCGCGTCCGCCCGAGGCCGCCATGCGGGCCACGATCGATCCGCGGATGCCGAGACGGTCGGCCGCCACGGCATCCGGATCGAACCCGGCCCCCGCATCGCTGATCCGCACCGCGACGACCCCGTCCGCTGCCTTGATGTGCACCGACAGCCCCACGCCGCCCGCGTGTTGGACGGCGTTCGCCAGCGCCTGCGTCGCCGCCAGCACGAGCGATCGCACGACGCGGCCGGGGATCGCGTCGACCGCCGCGTCGACCTCGGCCGTGATCGGCAGGGTCAGTCCGAGCTCGGATCCGGCGCGCTCGATGCCGGCGACCACCGCTGCCGCGGGCATCGGCTCGTCCGACCCTTCCCCGGCATCCTGCTCGGCGTTGGCGAGCCGGGTCAGCGCCTCACGCGCCATCGCGACGGCGAGCGCCTCCTCCCGCGGAGTCGTCGCGCGCTCGGCGGCGATGAGGGCGGCCAGCACACTGTCGTGCATGAGCGCCGCGACGGCGACGCGCTCGGTCTCGGCGGCGTCGGCGGCGGCCGCTGCCGCGTAGGAGGCGACGGCGTCGCGCCGGGCGCGGTCGATCCCGATCGCGGACCATCGCAACATCCAGCCGAGCGTGATGATGACGGCCGCGAGGATCATCGCGAACACGACGTCGAGCGCTGTGTTGCTGATCCGCGCGGGTCCGACGCCGACGTGGAACACCCGCGCAACCCCGTACAGCACGGGGATGAGCACGGCCCAGACGATCTGCAACGGCAGCCGGAAGGCCATGACGGCCGCCGCCGTCGCGACGTTCAGGAGGTACCAGATCCACGGCGGGGTGAGCGGGTCAGCGATGATCCCGGCCGTCGCAAGCGGCCAGCCCGCGAACACGGCGGCGAGCGCTACGGCGCACACGCGGCTTGCGGTGCGCGAGAGGATGCCCGTCACGAGTGCCGCGATCATGAACGCGAGCGGCACGAACGCGGCGATCATCAGGATGGGATGCCACGCCGTCGTCTCCTGCGTCGAGCCGAGCGCGTTGATGAGTGACTGCGTGCCGAGCACGCCGCAGCCGAGGGCGACGACGAGCGACGCGATGCGCTCGACGCGCGATTGGGTGAAACGCTCGGCACCGACGGAGATGTCGCCGAGACGACGGCGGATCGTCGGGTCGACGGCGAGGGGCGGCCGGTCAGCGGCCACCGGGGCCGTCACCGCGATCGTGCCCGACGAGCCCGTCCTCCATGGCCCGCCGCAGCAGGTCGACCTTCGTGGGCGCGGGTCTGCCGACCTCGACGTACTTGACGCGCACGCGCGTGATGTTCTCCTTGGCCGTGGAGTACGCGACCCCGAGGCGCTCGGCGACGGCCTTCAGCGGCAGCCCCGCCGCGTAAAGGCGCAGCACGTCGCGCTCGCGCGCGGACAGCTGCGCGTCGGCGAACGCACGGTCGCCGTCGACGGCGTTGGCCCATTCGATGTTCTCGAGCGGTTCGCCGCGCGCGATCGTCGCGATCGCCGCCATGACGTCATCGGTGCGGGATGCCTTGCTGATCACGCCCGTCGCTCCCGCGCTGAGCGCTTCGCGCACGGCCGCCGGCCGGTCGGCGACGCTGTGGATGAGCACGGGCGATCCGTCGGTCACGACCCGCTGCACGTTCTCGGTCACGGTCGCGCCGTCGCCGAGCATCAGGTCGAGCACGACGACGTCGACGGGTGCGACACCGGCATCCGCCCGCCACCGCAAGTACGCACTGACCGTCACGCCGGAGAACACGACCTGAGTCGTGCCCGCCCGCGCGCACGCCGCCTCGAGCCCGAGCCGCACGGACTCGTGGTCGTCGATGAGGGCGACGCGGATCACGCTGTCAGCCTAGCCAGCCGCCCGCGCGAGCACGGCGACGGCCTCGACGTGGTGCGAGTGCGGGAACAGGTCGAACGCGTCGATGCGGGCCGGCTCGTAGCCGAGACCGCGGAACGTGCCGAGGTCGCGCGCGAGCGCGACGGGGTCACACGCGACGTAGACGACGGATGCCGGGGAGAGCGCTGCGATCCGCTCGACGACCTCGCGCCCGGCACCCGCGCGCGGCGGGTCGACCAGCACGACACCGCGCGCGAGCCGCGCCCGGTCGGCGGCGCCGGACTGGGCGAGCAGCCGCGCGAGGTAGCGGTCGGTGCGCTCGGTCTCGGCGCGCGCGCCGACCCACTCGGCGAGGTTCTCGCCGGCGTGCTCGGTGGCCCGGGCATCCGATTCGACGCTCGTCACGCGGGCCGCGGGGCCGGCCGCCTCGGCGATCGCGGCGGCGAACAGACCGACGCCGCCGTACAGGTCGAGGTGGTGCGCGGACGGATCGATGCCGGTGCTCTCCAGCGCCGTGCGCACGGCGGAGGTCAGCGTCGACGCCGCGAGGCGGTGCACCTGCCAGAACCCACCCGCGTCAACGCGGAACTCACGATCGCCGACGCGCTCGACGACGGTCTCGCGGGCCGTTGGATCCTCGGCGGGGCGCGGTGGACGGGCCGTGCGGGTGCGGCCGCGGGGCTGGCGTCGGGCCTTCGCGCCGGGTTCGGCGCCGGCTCGGCGTTCTGCGGGGCGTTCGGCGCCGGCGCGTTCTGCGGTCGGGCGGCGCTCGGCGGCCGGGCGGACGATGACACGCACGCTGCCGTCGGAGGGCTGGACGAGGTCGACGCGGCCGGGCGCGAAACCTCCCGGAGTGCCGCCCAAAGTCGCCGCGACCGCTTCGATCTCCGCCGTCGCGAGCGGCAGATCGGGGTTCTGAATGACGCGGTGGCTGCGCGCCGCGAACGGGCCGATCCGCCCCTCGTCGTCGACGTGCAGGCTGACTCGCGTGCGCCAGCGCAGGCCGTCGGGGTGCTCCCCTGCACCGTGGTCGCCGACCCCACCCGCGGGCGAGAGCGTCGTGTCAGGCTCGGGGATGCCTGCGAACCGGATCAGCGCGTCATCGAGCACACGCTGCTTCAGCGCCCGCTGGTGCGCGAGATCGATGTGCCCGAACTCGGCTCCGCCGGGCCGGTCGGCGGGAGCTGTGGCGACGTCCGCGGCCGGCCACACATGCGCGCGGCGGTGCGGCGAGGCATCCAGCACCTCAACGACATCGGCGCGCCAGAACGACGACTTGGCGGTGTCGGTGAGCTGCACGCGCACCCGCTCGCCGTCGATCGCGTCGGCGACGAAGACGACGCGACCCTCGTGCCGCGCGACGAAGACGCCGCCGTGCGCGACATCGGTCACATCGAGGTCGAGATACTCATCGGGCATGGTTCCCATCCTCCCCCGAACCCCGGCACCGCGCGTACCCGTGCGATGTCCGCCCCAACCCGCGCTCTACCCTGGGGGGATGCGCGTGTGCTTGGCATCCACCTCTCCCGCCCGCCTCATGCTGCTGCGGCAGGCGGGCATCGAGCCGCTCACGCGCGCGCCGCAGGTCGACGAAGAGGCGGTGATCGCCGACGTCGAGACGCGCGAAGCGCGCACGCTGCCGCCCGACGAGCACGTGCTGCTGCTCGCGCGGCGCAAGGCCGCCGATGTCGCGGCCACTCTCGTCGCCGAGGATCCGTCGTTCGACGGTCTCGTCATCGGCGGCGACTCGATGTTCGAGCTCGACGGCGAGATCCTCGGCAAGCCGTACCTGCCCGAGGTCGCCGCCGCCCGCTGGCGTGCGATGCGCGGGCGCACGGGCGTGCTGCACTCGGGCCACAGCGTGTACCGGGTCGCGCCCGGCGAGCCGCTGCGCGAGGCGCACGCCGTCGCCGAGGCATCCGTCGGCTTCGCCGCCGACGTGACGGATGCCGAGATCGACGCCTACGTCGCCACGGGCGAACCGCTGCTGGTCGCCGGAGCCTTCACCGTCGACAGCCTCGGCGGCGCGTTCATCGACCGTGTCGAGGGCGACCCGTCGACGGTCGTCGGGATGTCGCTGTCGACGGTGCGCCGGCTGTGCGGCGAGCTGGGCGTCACCTGGACCGACCTTTGGCAACCCCGCACAGTCTCGTAGCTTCTCGCACACGTTTCTTCGTTGATCTTGTGCGAGTGATCCAAAGCTGACCCGCGCATGCTGGGTAGGCTGGCATCCATGCCCCGCCCCTTGGACCTGGCGCCCGCGCGCCCGCAGATCACCAAAGTGCTCATCGCGAACCGCGGGGAGATCGCCGTCCGCGTGATCCGCGCCGCACGCGACGCCGGCAAGGCCTCGGTCGCCGTCTACGCCGACCAGGACCGCGATGCGATGCACGCGAAGCTCGCCGATGAGGCGTACGCGCTCGACGGCGTCACGAGCGCCGACACCTACCTGTCGATCGAGAAGATCCTCTCGGTCGCCCGCCGCTCCGGCGCCGACGCCGTGCACCCGGGCTATGGGTTCCTCGCCGAGAACGCCGACTTCGCCCGTGCCGTGATCGCGGCCGGCCTGATCTGGATCGGCCCGAGCCCCGAGGCGATCGAGTCGCTCGGCGACAAGGTCACCGCCCGCCACGTCGCCGAGAAGGTCGGCGCGCCGCTGGCCCCCGGCACGCCCGGCCCCGTCGCCGGAGCCGACGAGGTCATCGCGTTCGCACAGGAGCACGGCCTGCCCATCGCGATCAAGGCCGCCTACGGCGGCGGCGGGCGCGGCCTGAAGGTCGCCCGCGAGCTCGACGAGGTCGCCGAGCTGTTCGAGTCGGCGACGCGCGAAGCGATCACGGCCTTCGGCCGCGGCGAGTGCTTCGTCGAGAAGTACCTCGACAAGCCGCGTCACGTCGAGACGCAGTGCCTCGCAGATGCCGCGGGCAACGTCGTCGTCATCTCGACGCGCGACTGCTCGCTGCAGCGCCGCCACCAGAAACTCGTCGAAGAGGCGCCCGCGCCGTTCCTGACCGAAGAGCAGAACCGCACGTTGTACGAATCGTCGAAGGCGATCCTCAAGGAGGTCGGCTACGTCGGAGCGGGAACGTGCGAGTTCCTCATCGGCGCCGACGGCACGATCTCGTTCCTCGAGGTCAACACGCGTCTGCAGGTCGAGCACCCGGTCTCCGAAGAGGTGACCGGTATCGACCTCGTCCGCGAGCAGTTCCGCCTCGCCGAAGGCGAGACGCTCGACTACGACGACCCCGAGCCGGTCGGCCACTCGATCGAGTTCCGCATCAACGGCGAAGACCCGGGGCGGAACTTCCTGCCCCAGCCCGGTCGGATCCACCAATTCAAGACGTTCGGCGGCCCGGGCATCCGTCTTGATTCCGGCGTCACGGCGAACGACAGCGTCTCGGGCGCGTTCGACTCGCTGCTGGGCAAGCTCATCGTGACGGGCCGCGACCGCGCCGAAGCGCTGGAGCGGTCACGCCGCGCGCTCGACGAGTTCGAGGTGTCAGGGATGCCCACGGTGCTGCCCTTCCACCGCAAGGTCGTGCGCGATCCCGCCTTCACCGCGGAGGACGGCCGCTTCGGCGTCTTCACGCGCTGGATCGAGACCGAGTTCGAGAACGACATCCCGCCGTGGGACGGCGAGCTCGAGGCGCCCGAAGAGGCCGAGCCGCGCCACACCGTCGTCGTCGAGGTGTCGGGCAAGCGCCTCGAGGTCAGCCTGCCCGACCGCATCGCGGTGGCCCCCGTCAAGATCGGCCGCCCCGCGGCCGCTCCCCCGTCGCGTCGCTCGCACACGGCGAACGTGAGCGCCGGGGCATCGGGTGATGCTGTCAAGGCGCCGATGCAGGCGACGATCGTCAAGGTCGCCGTCGAAGAGGGCCAGCAGGTCGTCAAGGGTGACCTCGTCGTCGTCCTCGAGGCGATGAAGATGGAGCAGCCGCTGCAGGCGCACAAGGACGGCGTCATCGGCGCGATCGACGCGACCCCCGGCACGACGGTGTCGGCCGGGCACCAGCTGCTCACGATCAGCTGACGACATGAAGCGGATGCCGGGCCTCGCCGCCCGCCTGGGCACGGGCGTCGCACTGTCTGCGGCGGCCCTGGTGCTGCTGGCGGCGTGCGCGAGCAGCGCGCCCAGCGACCAGGAGCGCGCTGCCTGGGCGCAGTGGGGCTCCGACGCGATCGCGGCGAACGGCGTCGGCGTCGGCGGTGTCTTCGCGACGGATGCCTCTTCAGAGGGCGTCACGGAGACCTACCCGTCCCCGCAGGCGCTGCACGCGGTCGAGCTGCGCTGCATCGGCACCGACCGCGCGCAGTTCACGCTGAGCTACACGGGGACAGGCGAGTCGACGACCGTCACGCAGGACATCGTGTGCCACGACGGCGGACTGCTCACGCCGATCGCGATCCCGACCGCGGTCGGCGAGCTCACGGCGTTCACCGCGGATGCCACCTCGCCCGACGGCGAGGGCTACTGGGTCGCGCTCCCGCAGGGGTAGCGCGCGCGGGCGCGCGGGTGAAGTTGGCGCGACACGCGGGAATGGCAGGTGGATACCCACGTGATGCGCCAACTTGTGGCGCGCCGCGCGAGCGCGCGCTTGTGAAGTTGGCGCGACACGCGGCACTGACAGCTGGATACCCGCAGGATGCGCCAACTTGATGTGCGTCGCGCGGGCCGCGCGCGGGCGCCCGCGCTACCCGAAGAAGTCGTCGTCGCGGTTGACGAGGTGCATCGCGCGCGTGGCATCCGTGATCGAGCCCGTCAGCGACGGGAACACGGCGAACACGCGCGACACCTGATCGACGGTGAGGCGGCGCTCGACCGCGATCGCGATCGGGTAGATGAGCTCCGACGCGCGCGGCGCGACGATGACGCCACCGATCACGGTGCCCGAACCCTCGCGCGCGATGATCTTGACGAAGCCGTCCTTGATGCCCATCATCTTCGCGCGGGCGTTCGCGGCCAGTGGCAGCTTGTGCACGTAGCCGTTGATCGCGCCGGTCTCGACATCCTTCTCTTGCCGGCCGACCGTCGCGATCTCGGGCGCCGTGAAGATGTTCGCCGTGATCCGGCGGCGCTCGAGCGGAATGACGGTGTCGCCGAGCGCGTGGAAGATCGCGGTGCGTCCCTGCATCGAGGCGACCGATGCCAGGGGCACGAACGTCGTGCAGTCGCCGGCGGCGTAGATGTTCGGCACCGACGTGCGCGCGACGCGGTTGACGTTGATGTGCCCCGACTCGGTCAGCTGCACGCCCGCTTCTGCGAGCCCGATGCCTGCCGTGTTGGGGACCGAGCCGACCGCCATGAGGCAGTGGCTGCCCTCGACGACGCGGCCATCCGACAGCGTTACGACGACGCCGTCGCCGACCCGCTCGACGGTGTCTGCGCGCGACTTCGACAGCACGGTCATCCCGCCGCGCGTGAAGACCCTCTCGATGACGGCGGCGGCGTCACGGTCTTCGCCGGGCAGAACTTGGTCGCGGCTCGAGATGAGCGTCACTTGCGCGCCGAGGTTCATGTACGCCGATGCGAACTCGGCGCCGGTGACGCCCGAGCCCACCACGATGAGATGCTCGGGCAACGCCTTCATGTCGTAGAGCTGCGTCCAGGTGAGGATCCGCTCGCCGTCGGGGCACGCGGTCGGCAGCTCGCGCGGCGACGCGCCGACCGCGACGACGAGGGTGTCGGCCTCGACGCGATCGAAGTCCGTGCCGCCGGGGCCGGTCGCGACGACGAGGGAGTGGTGGTCGTCGAGGCGTCCGTGTCCCGAGATGATGCGCACACCAGCATCCACCAACTGCGCCCGCATGTCGTCGGACTGCTGCCGCGCGAGCGAGAGCAGCCGTTTGTTGACCGCGGCCAGGTTGATCGCGACCTGCGGTTTGAGCGGACGGCCGGACTCGCCCTTCGCGAAGAACTCGACACCCAGATCGGATGCCTCCGAGATCGCGACTGCGGCATCAGCGGTCGCGATCAGGCTCTTCGACGGAACCACATCGGTGATGACGGCCGCGCCACCGACACCCGCCCGCTCGACGAGCGTTACACTCGCGCCGAGCTGCGCGGCGGCGAGCGCCGCCTCGTAGCCGCCGGGCCCGCCCCCGAGCACCGCGACGGACTGGGAATGGACGAAGCTCGGAGACATTGCTCCATTCTCTCAGCCCTCCCGCCTCGCCCTTCAATCTCGCGGGACTCAGCCCTCCCGCCTCGACCTTCAATCTCGCGGGAACAGGGGGCGCGCGGCTACCGTGGGAGCATGTCCGACACGTACAGCAACCCCCTCGACGACCCCGCCGCCGATCCGTTCGAGATCGCGGCACAGGCGGCATCCGACATCACGCGCCTCACGGGCGTCGAGCAGCACGACATCGCCCTCACGCTCGGAAGCGGCTGGGGCAAGGCCGCCGAGCTCGTCGGCGAGACGACGGCCACGATCCCGGCGACCGAGGTCACCGGCTTCAGCGCGCCCGCCCTCGCCGGCCACGTCGGATCGCTGCGCAGCATCCTGACGCCCACGGGCAAGCGCGTGCTCGTGATCGGCGCGCGCACCCACTACTACGAGGGCCACGGCGTGCGCCGGGTCGTGCACAGCGTGCGCACGGCCGCCGCCACCGGCGCGAAGACCATGGTGCTCACCAACGGCGCGGGCGGCATCAAGACCACGTGGAGCCCGGGCACGCCCGTCCTCATCAGCGACCACATCAACCTCACGGGCGACTCGCCGCTCGAGGGCGCGACCTTCATCGACCTGACCGACCTCTACTCGACGCGCCTGCGCGACCTCGCACGCACGATCGACCCCTCGCTCGACGAGGGCGTGTACTGCCAGTTCCGCGGCCCGCAGTACGAGACCCCCGCCGAAGTGCGGATGGCGAAGACCATCGGCGGCCACATCGTCGGCATGTCGACGGCGCTCGAGGCGATCGCCGCGCGCCAGGCGGGCATGGAGATCCTCGGGTTCTCGCTGATCACGAACCTGGCCGCGGGCATCCAGACCACTCCCCTGAGCCACGCCGAGGTCATCGAGGCCGGCCAGGCCGCTGAGCCGGTCATCTCCGACTTGCTCGCCCGCGTGATCGGCCTGCTGTGAGCGCCGCGCCATCGCCCCTGGAGGCGGCGCGAGCCTGGCTCGCGCAAGACCCCGACCCCGTCACGCGCGACGAGCTCTCGGCGCTCATCGACGCGGCATCCACCGGGGATGCCTCTGCCGCGGCCGACCTCGACGATCGGTTCGGCGCGCGCCTCGCGTTCGGCACGGCCGGCCTGCGCGGGCGCCTCGGCGCCGGCAGCAACCGCATGAACCGCGTGCTCGTCTCGCAGGCGGCGGCGGGGCTCGCGGCCTATCTGCGCGAGAAGGCGGGGCCGGATGCCACGCCGCTCGTCGTCATCGGATACGACGGCCGCCGCAACTCCGACGTCTTCGCGCAGGATTCCGCCGAGCTGTTCGCCGGAGCCGGCCTGCGCGCCGTGCTGCTGCCGCGCCTGCTGCCGACGCCCGTGCTCGCGTTCGCCGTCCGGCACCTCGGCGCCGCCGCGGGCGTCATGGTCACGGCATCCCACAATCCGCCCGACGACAACGGCTACAAGGTCTACCTCGGCGGCGCCGACGACGGATCGCAGATCGTGTCGCCGGCGGATGCCGAGATCGCCGCCCACATCGACCGCGTCGCCGCGACGACGCCGCTCGGCGACCTGCCGCGCGGCGCATACGAGATCGCCGATGAGTCCGTCGTCGACGCGTATGTCGCGGCGACCGCGGCGGTCGCTCCGGCACCCGCGGGCGCGGCGGGCATGAACTGGGTGTACACCGCGATGCACGGCGTCGGGTACGAGACGCTCGCGTCGATCCTGCGCGCCGCGGGGTACCCGCTGCCGGTTGTCGTCGAGGCGCAGATCGAGCCGGACGGGCGCTTCCCCACGGTCGCGTTCCCGAACCCGGAAGAGTCCGGCGCCATGGACCTGTCGTTCGCGACGGCGCGGGATGCCGGGGCGGAGTTCATCCTCGCCAACGACCCCGACGCCGACCGCCTCGCCGTCGCGATCCCGGACGAGGGCGCCGAGGGTGGCTGGCGGCGGCTCACCGGCAACGAGACGGGGCTGCTGCTCGGCTGGCGCGCCGCGCGGCGGGCGAGTGCCGGGGCATCCGGTTCACTGGCCTGCTCGCTCGTCTCGTCACCGGGACTGCAGACGGTCGCCGAGCACTACGGCCTGGACTTCCACGCGACGCTGACGGGGTTCAAGTGGATCTCCCGCGCCCCGGGACTCGTCTACGGCTTCGAAGAGGCGCTCGGCTACCTCGTCAACCCCGACACCGTCCGTGACAAGGACGGCGTCTCGGCGGCGGTCGCGATGCTCGGCATGATCGCCGAGGCCCGCGCAGAGGGGCAGACCGTCGCCGACCTGCTGGCGGAGTTCGCAGACACGTTCGGCTTCTTCCAGTCCGGGCAGGTGTCGCTGCGCGTCGACGACGTCGCGGTGATCGGCCGCATCATGGCCGCGCTGCGTGCCGACCCGCCCGCGCAGATCGGCGACGTCGCCGTCGAGCGCATCGACGATCTGCTCACCGGTGTCGACGGGTTCCCGCCCGGCGACGTGCTGCGCCTGTGGCTCGTCGACGGCTCGCGCGTCATCGTGCGGCCCAGCGGCACGGAGCCCAAGCTCAAGGCGTACCTCGACGTGCGCGGCGACTCGGCAACAGACGCCGCGTCGCGCCTCGCCGCGCTCGACGCGGGCGCCCGCGCCCTGATCGCCGCGGCGCGGGCCTGAATGGCGCGGGCCTGAGCCACCCGTCGCGTTCGCAATTCAGTCTCTGCGCCTGCTGGCGCGTCGGATGCCCGCGCCGTTCCGCGGCGCGGGCATCCGACCGAGGTCACGGAGACTGAATTGCGAACGGGCCACGGCGCATAACTCAGGCAGATTCCACCGCAGCGCGCGCAATGCGCCGCTCGGACGGGATTCTGCCTGAGTTATGAACCCCGTAGGCTCGAGGCCGTGCTGCTGACCGACCCCGTCACCCTCGAGAACGCCCACGTCCGGCTCGAACCGCTGGCGGCCGCCCACGCGGCCGACCTTGAGAGCGCCCGCGAGGGGCTCGAGTACGCGTGGTATACGTCGGTTCCGGCGTCGGCCGCGGAGGAAATCACCCGCAGACTCGCCGAGCGGGATGCCGGGCGCATGAACCCGTTCGCGGTGATCGCGGGCGGCCGCGCCGTCGGCATGACCACCTTGTGCACGATCGACCAGCCCAACCGGCGCGTCGAGATCGGCTACACCTGGCTCTCACCGACGGTGCAGCGCACGGCTGTCAACACCGCCGCGAAGCTGTTGTTGCTCGGCCACGCGTTCGAGCAGTGCGACGCCATCGCCGTGCAGTTCTGCACGCACTGGCACAACCGCCAGTCGCGCGCCGCGATCGAGCGCCTCGGCGCGAAGCGGGACGGCGTACTGCGCAACCACCGCATCGGGCCGGACGGCACGCTGCGCGACACGGTCGTCTACTCGATCCTCCCGCACGAGTGGCCCGCCGTCCGCCGCAGCCTGCAAGAGCGCCTCGCCCGGGGCTGACGCGCCAGCCCGGCCGAGCGCGCCCCGCCCGGCTGAGGGCGCCTCGCCCCGGGGCTGACCCGCCCCGCCCGCGGCGTGACGTGCCACACCCCGTCACACCCGCGACGCAACTGCAAGGGATGCCACGCGACACGCCGGCCACGCGCGCCCGCGCGCGGCGTGTCGAACGCGGGGCCTTGCAGTTGCGTCACGGCGACGCAGCGCGCGTCACCGAAGCGCGGCGTCCGTCACGGTCGAGCAGGCGCGCGGCACAGCGACGCGTCGCGCGTCACCCGTCGACGACGGCGACGAGCTCGTCCAGGAACGCCGCGAAGGTCTCGCCGCGGCGCACGATGCGCTGCACGCTCTCGCGTTCGCTGAACACCTCGACGAGCTGTTCGAACACCGTCTGGAACGCCTCGCGATCACTCTCCGAGAAGGCGACCATCGCGACAACCTGCACGCGGCCCTCACCCCACTCAATCGACGGGTCGGCGATGCCGACGGCGATCGCCGTGCGGGTCGCGGTCATCCCGAGCGCGTGCGGCACGGCGAGCGCGTCGGTGAAGGCCGTCGACGACAGCCGTTCGCGCTCGAGGGTGCGCTCGACGTAGTCGTCGTCGATGACGCCCTGCGCCACCAGGCGCGCGCCGAGCCGGCGGATCACCATCTCTGCCGTCGCCCCGGGCCGGATCCGCCCGACGAACGCGTCGGCCGAGAAGTACCGCCCCAGTTCGTCGCGCAGCCGCGCGAGCCGGCGCGCCCGGCGCACGCGCCCCGCCGCGGCCTGCACGCGCTCGACGTCGCTCTCGGTCAGGAACGGCTGGATCCGCACGATCCGCTCCGACAGCGCGGGCGCGTCGATCGTCGTCAGGATGAGGTCGGTGTCGATGGCATCCCAGTCGGGGTCGACGCGCGTCTCGACGCCGACGACGTCGATCGCCTGCCCGAGCGACTGGTCGACGCTCGAGCGCAACAGCTCATGCAGCTCGTAGTATCCGGGGCACACGATCGTCGCGGTCAGCTGCGCGCCGGCACGGCGGCTGCGTTCGAGGCGCCCGCCGACGTGCATCGCGATGTAGGCGATCTCATCGTCCATGAGTGGGATGCCCAGGATCCCCTGCAGCCCGTCCGAGATGAACACCGCGATCTCGAACATCATCGGGTAGGTCGACTTGAGCGACCGGGTCAGCGGGTTGCGCGACCACGCCTGCTCGCGTGCGCGCAGGCGCAGGTTCTGCACGTGCAGCGCGAGGCGCATGACGAAGTCCTCGTGGTCGATGTCGACGAGGAACTCCGCCGCGGCTCGCCCGACGACCTCGCGCACCGCCTGTTCGACATCGGGCTCGAGGCGGGAGCGGATGACGGATGCCGCCTCTCCCGCCCCCGGCGCGACGACGCGGCTCAGCACGAGCGCGCCGAGATGCCGGCGGTCGCCGGTGCCCAGGCGCACGTCGAGGTGCTCGGCACAGAGCCGCTCGACGAGCGCGCTGACCTGCTCCTGGGCGTCGGCTTGGGCGTCGAACTGCGCGTCGGCCTGAGCGTCCGAACGCGCCGGCTCGGACGGGACGTCGAGCGCGCGTCCGTGCGCGACGCGGTCGGCGGTGATCGCGATGTGCAGCATGACGTCGCCGATGCCGAACTCGTTGACGAAGTAGCCGAGGGCGCCGAGGCCCGCGACGAGGTCGCTCTTGAACGGCCCGAACGCCTCGGCACCGATCGATCCCTCGCCGAGTGTGCGGCGCACGGCGGCGAGGTCGAACGCGCCCTCGTCGGTCTCGTCGTGCACCAGCGTGCTCAGCAGCCGGCGCTGCGCCATCTCGGTGCCGCGCAGTCGAGCGCGGGCGGCGGTGCGCTCGAGCACGAGACCCGTGCCGCCCAGCAGCGCGCGCACGCGACCGAGGTCGCCCTCGAGCGTCGCCGGGCTCACGTGGAACTGGTCGGCTGCCTCGAACACGTCGACGCCGTCGGATGCCGCGAGCAGCGACCGCACGAGGCGGTGCACGCGCTCACGTGGGCTGTCTGCATCGATCGCCGCACGCTGCGCGGCACCGGCATCCGTCCCCGCCCGGTACCCCAGTGGGCCGGACTCGACGACGGCCCCGTCGGGCACCCGTGCGTTGAGCGCGGTCACGTAGCTGCGGATCGAACGCGGGGTCACGCCGACGACGTCGGCGAGCTCTGCCGCGGTCATCCAATCGGCCTCTCGCACCAGCAGGGCGATGACCCGATCCTGGCGCGTTCTGCTCACGAAACCAGTCAACCATGCGCCGCGCGGTTGTCTTCCGCCCCCGCGGAAGCGAGAGTGGTTGTCCACTCCCAGGTCTTTCACAAGAATGGCGGAAGAGGAGGCGGATCGATGAGGATCCTCGTGGTGTGCGGCGCCGGAGCGTCGAGCACGTTCGTGGCGCAGCGGGTGCGGCATGCTGCACACGCGGCAGGCCGAGACCTGACCGCCGTCGCCGGCACCGAGCAGTCGCTGCCGATCGACCTGGATGCCGCGGACGTCGTGCTCGTCGGACCCCATCTGCACGACGCGCTGGACCGCATCCGTCGTCAGGCGGAGTATGGGGCGGCGAGTGTCGTGCTGCTGCCGCCGGACATCTTCACCGACCTCGACGGGACGCGCACCCTCGCGCTCGTCGACTCCGCCCTGAACGGCGAACACCGCGAACCACCTGCCGACCTGCCCCCTGCCACGGAAAGGAACCCCGCATGACCGAGGCCACTCGGACGATCCGCGTCGGATCGTCGAACGGACTGCATGCCCGCCCCGCGAAGCTGTTCGCCCAGGCGGTGAAGGACGCGGGCATCCCCGTCACGATCGCGAAGGGCGCGGGCGCCCCCGTCAACGCCGCGAGCATCCTCGGCGTCATCTCGCTGGGTGCGGAGAAGGGCGACTACGTGACGCTGGTCGCCGACGGCGACACGGCCGAGGCCGTGCTCGACACCCTCGCCGAACTGCTGACGACCGACCACGACGAAGCCTGACCGGCGCCCGACCGGACTATCGAAGAGCATCACAAGGAGAACACGGACATGACTGAACTGCGCGGAGTGGGCATCGGACTCGGCGTCGCCCAGGGCCCGGTGGCCCGCATGGCGGAGCCGCTTCCCGCCCCCGAAGACGCTCCCTCGACGCTGACCCCCGACGAAGAGCTCGCGCGCGTGCGCGAGGCCGTCGCGGCCGTCGCCCGCGAGCTCGAGGAGCGCGGCTCGAAGGCCGGCGGCATGGCCCGCGAGGTGCTCGAAGCGCAGGCCATGATGGCCGAGGACCCGACGCTCGACACCGAGGTCTCCACCCGCGTCAACGCCGGCAAGACCGGCGAGTTCGCCGTGCACGCCGCGTTCGCGAGCTTCCGCGACACCCTCGCCGCGATGGGCGGCTATCTCGGCGAGCGCGCCGCCGACCTCGACGACGTCGCGCAGCGGGTGATCGCGCGGCTGCGCGGCCTGCCCGCGCCGGGCGTGCCCGACCCGGGGCATCCGTTCGTCCTCGTCGCGAAGGACCTCGCGCCCGCTGACACCGCCCTGCTCGACCTCGACAAGGTGCTGGCGCTGGTCACCACCGACGGCGGGCCGACCTCGCACACCGCGATCCTCGCCCGCGAGAAGTCGATCGTCGCGGTCGTCGGTGCGGCGAGCGCCAAGGACCTCGTCGACGGCGAGACGGTCATCGTGGATGCCGCGAAGGGCGTCGTCACGACCTCGCCGACCGCCGACGAGCTCGAGCAGGCGCAGCACCGCGCCGACGCGCGCGCTGCCGCGGCATCCGCTCCCCTCACGCCCGGCGCGCTCAAGGACGGCACCGCCGTGCCGCTGCTCGCGAACCTCGGCAAGCCCGGCGGCGCGGCCGAGGCCGTCGAGCTCGGCGCCGAGGGCGTGGGCCTGTTCCGCACCGAGTTCCTGTTCCTGTCGGCGACACAGGCGCCGACCGTCGAAGACCAGACCAAGTCGTACACCGAGCTGCTGGCGGCGTTCCCCGGCAAGAAGGTCGTCGTGCGGGCGCTGGATGCCGGTGCCGACAAGCCCCTCGCCTTCCTCAACGACGCCCACGAAGACAACCCCGCCCTGGGCCTGCGCGGCCTGCGCGCGCTGCGCGCCAGCGAGGACATCCTGCGCGAGCAGCTGACCGCCCTCGCGAACGCGGATGCCGCGACCGAAGCCGACCTGTGGGTCATGGCGCCGATGGTGTCGACCCTCGAGGAAACGGAGTACTTCGTCACTCTCGCGAAGGAGTACGGCATCAAGACCGCTGGCGTCATGGTCGAGGTCCCCTCCGCGGCGCTGATGGCCGACCGCGTGCTCGCCGAGGCCGACTTCGCCTCGATCGGGACGAACGACCTCACGCAGTACACGATGGCCGCCGACCGCCTGCTCGGGTCGGTCGCCTCGTTCCAGGACCCGTGGCATCCCGCTGTGCTGCGCCTCATCAAGGCGACCGCCGACGGCGGCAAGACCAACGGCAAGCCGGTCGGCATCTGCGGCGAGGCCGCGGCCGACCCGCTGCTGGCGGTCGTGCTGGTCGGCATGGGTGCGACGACGCTCTCGATGGCGCCGACGGCCCTCGCCGACGTGCGCGCATCGCTTCTGCAGTACGACCTCGCCGACGCCCAGCGCATCGCCGAGGCCGCCCTTGCCGCCGATGACGCGGCATCCGCCCGAGCCGCAGCCCAGGCTGCGGCCGAGAACGCCGCGTAGTCGCGCGGTCCACCCGAAGGAGAACAGCAAATGACAACGGCGTCAACCACGAAGCAACCGGGAGGGGCACGGGTCGCAGTCCAGCGATTCGGAACGTTCCTTTCCGGCATGATCATGCCGAACATCGCGGCGTTCATCGCGTGGGGCTTCATCACGATGCTCTTCATCTCGGCCGGATGGCTCGGGGGCTGGTACCCCGTCTCCAATCTGCTGGGTGGGTTCGGTGATGCCGCCACGATCGGCTGGCAGGGCGCGATGACCGCGCTGGCCCAAGACGACAACGGCGTGACGTTCACGACGTTCGTCGGCCTCGTCGGCCCGATGGTGACCTACCTGCTGCCCCTGCTCATCGCGAACACCGGCGGCCGCATGGTCTACGGCGAGCGCGGTGGTGTCGTCGCGTCGATCGCGACGATGGGCGTCATCGTCGGCACCAACATCCCGATGTTCCTCGGCGCGATGATCATGGGGCCGCTCGCTGCCTGGGTCACCAAGCAGATGGACAGGCTGTGGGACGGCAAGATCCGCCCCGGCTTCGAGATGCTGGTGAACAACTTCTCCGCCGGCATCCTGGGCATGCTCCTGGCCATCGTCGGCTTCTTCGCCTTCGGTCCCGTCATGCTCGGCATCTCGACGTTCCTCGGCGGCATCGTCGGCTGGCTGGTCGATTTCAACCTGCTGCCGATCCTGTCGGTCATCGTCGAACCCGCGAAGGTGCTGTTCCTCAACAACGCCATCAACCATGGCGTGTTCACCCCGTTGGGGATCCAGCAGGCCGCCGACACCGGCAAGTCGATCCTGTTCCTCATCGAGGCCAACCCCGGACCGGGCCTCGGCCTGCTGCTCGCCTTCACCTTCTTCGGTGTGGGGGCCGCGAAGGCTTCGGCGCCCGGCGCGATCGTCATCCAGTTCTTCGGTGGCATCCACGAGATCTACTTCCCGTACGCGCTCGCCAAGCCGCTGACGATCCTCGCCCTGATCGCGGGTGGCGCGACGGGTGTGACGACCAACATGCTGCTCGGCGGTGGTCTGTCCTTCCCCGCGGCTCCGGGCAGCATCATCGCGGTCACCGCCGCGGCGTTGACGCCCGAGGCGGGCGGCGCCGGCAACCTGCTCGTCGTGTACCTGTCGGTGATCCTCGCGGCGACCGTGACGTTCCTCATCGCGGGTGTGATCCTGCGCGCATCGCGCAAGCGTGATCTGGCCGCCGACTCGAGCGCCTCGTTCGAGGCGGCGATCGCCCAGACCGAGGCGAACAAGGGCAAGAGTTCCGACGCTCTGGCGGGGCTGCGTGCGGGGGCTGCCGCCAGCGCCGCGGTCGGCGCCGACCAGGCTCCGGTGCAGGCTGATCTCGCCGCGGACGCCGTGTCCGGCGGCGTGACGGCCGCGGTGACCAAGCCCATCGCCAACATCGTGTTCGCGTGCGACGCCGGCATGGGGTCGTCGGCGATGGGTGCGAGCGTGCTGCGCAACAAGATCAAGAAGGCCGGCTTCGGCGACGTCTCGGTGACCAACAAGGCCATCGCGAACCTCGACGGCAGCGAAGACCTCGTGATCACGCAACAGCAGCTCACCGACCGCGCCCGCGCGCGCACGCCCGAGGCCGTGCACGTCTCGGTGGACAACTTCATGAACTCGCCCAAGTACGACGAGGTCGTGGACATCGTCCGCAGCCAGCACCCCGACCAGGGCTGACCGATACCGCGTGGCCGGGCCGGCGAGATGCCCCCGGCCACGCGGCCGTCTCCGCAGCCGCTCCGGCGGACGCGATCCCGCCGCCGGCGGGGCACACGAGCCAACACACCACGAGAGACACCACAGAAGGAGCGCACCATGGCACGCAGCGTGCTGAACGTCGGGCAGATCCGGATCCACCCCGGGTCCGTGAGCAAGGAAGAGGCGATGCGCGAGGCCGCGAGCATCCTGCAGGATGCCGGGGCGGTGACCGGCGCCTACTTCGACGCCATGCTGCAGCGCGAAGAGACGGTGTCCACCTACATGGGCAACGAGCTCGCGATTCCGCACGGCACGAACGAGACGAAGGACACGATCCTCGACTCGGCGCTGTCGTTCGTCCGGTACGACGGCGGGATCGACTGGGGCGGGCAGCCGGTGACCTTCGTCGTCGGCATCGCCGGCAAGGGCGACGAGCACCTCGACATCCTGTCGCAGATCGCACTGATCTTCTCCGAGGACGACGACGTCGCGCGCCTGAAGACCGCGCAGACCCCCGAAGAGCTGTTCGCGCTGCTCTCGTCGGTCAACGAGTAGGGCTGACGCCATGAAAGCCGTTCACTTCGGCGCCGGCAACATCGGGCGCGGGTTCGTCGGGCTGCTGCTGCACGAGGGCGGCTACGAACTCGTGTTCTCCGACGTGGCCACTCCCCTCGTCGACGCGATCAACGCCGTCTCCGAGTACACCGTGCACGAGGTCGGTGAGGGCGGTGTTGACACCGTCGTGACCGGCTTCCGCGCCGTCAACAGCCAGACCGACCCGCAGGCCGTCATCGACGAGGTCGCGACCGCGAACATCGTGACGACGGCCGTGGGTCCCACGATCCTGAAGTTCGTCGCCCCGCACATCCTCGCCGGTCTGGCTCTGCGCGACCCCGGGTCGCCGCCGCTGCAGATCATGGCATGCGAGAACGCCATCAACGCCACCGATCTGTTGCGCGAGGAGATCCAGGCGCAGGCCGGCGACGCATGGGACGCCGTGTCGGGCCGCGCCGTGTTCGCCAACACAGCCGTCGACCGCATCGTGCCGGCCCAGCCGCCGGGCGCGGGCGTCGACGTCACCGTCGAGCCGTTCTTCGAGTGGGCGATCGAGCGCGGGCCGTTCGGCGACACCCCCCCGACGATCCCGGGCGCCCATTTCGTCGACGACCTGGCGCCCTACATCGAGCGCAAGCTGTTCACGGTCAACACGGGGCACGCCGCGACCGCGTACTTCGGAGCCCAGGAGGGCATCGAGAAGATCTCGGATGCCCTCGCCAACGGCGCCATCGCCGCGAAGGTGTCGGCGGCGCTGGAGGAGACCTCCGCGCTGCTCGAGGCCGTACACGGACTGGATGCCGCCGACCTCGCCGCCTATCGCGCGACGATCCTGCGCCGGTTCGCCAACCCCGCGCTGCCCGACACCGTCGGGCGCGTCGGGCGTCAGCCGCTGCGCAAGCTCTCACGCCACGAGCGGTTCGTCGGGCCCGCCGCGGCGGCCGCCGAGCGGGGGCTGTCGACGTCGGCGCTCGTGGCCGCGATGGGCGCCGCCCTCGCGTTCGACGACGCCGAGGACGAGCAGTCGGTGCAGCTGCAGCAGCGCTTGCGCGCCGAGGACGCCGACGCCTTCACCGCCTCGGTGACGGGCCTGGAACCCGGGCATCCCCTCTTCGCGCAGGTCGCCGAGGTCGTCCGCGCGCGCCAGTCCGACCTCGGGGTGTAGCGCGGGCCGCGGGGCGCCGCGGCCGACGGGCTGGGCGCCGGGCCGCCCCACCCGCGAAACAGCAGTGGTGCACCGAGACAGCACCGATGGTGTGCAGTCTCGGTGCACCACTGCAGTCTCGGCGTAGAACGGCCGGCGCCGGCGCGGGCGACGGGGCGCGGGTCAGCCGCCGAAGCCCTCGCCGATCAGCTCGATGAGCTCTTCGCGCTCTTCGACCGAGAGGAAGGCGCCGGCGGCGGCGTTCAGCTGGAACGCCTCGAGGTCTTCCAGGCGGTACTCGAACGTGTCGGCGAGCAGCGCAAGCTCGCGCGTGAGCGACGTGCGGCTCATCGTGCGGTTGTCGACGTTGACCGTGACGGCGAAGCCCAGCTGATACAGCAGGTCGAAGGGGTGATCCTCGAGCGAGGTTCCCCACTTCGCGATCGCGCCGGTCTGCAGGTTCGACGAGGGCGAGAGCTCCAGCGGGATCTCGCGGTCGCGCACCCAGCGGGCCAGGTCGCCGAAGGTCACGAGCACCTCGTCGCCCTTCTGCTGGACGACCTCGAGGTCCTCCGCGATGCGCACGCCGTGCCCGAGCCGCAGCGCACGTCCGTCGATGAGCGCCGAGCGGATCGAGTCGAGACCGGCAGCCTCACCGGCGTGCACCGTGACGGGGAAGAAGTGGGATGCCAAGTAGTCGAAAGCATCCCGATGGTTCGACGCGGGGAACCCGTCCTCGGCACCGGCGATGTCGAACCCGACGGCGCCGCGGCCGCGGAACGCGACGGCGAGCTTCGCAATCTCGAGCGACCGGTCGGCGTGCCGCATCGCGGTGATCAGCTGACCGACACGGATGTCGCGGCCCGTGCCCGACACGGCATCCTCGCCCTCTTCGATGCCCTCCTGCACGGCCTCGACGGCCTCTTCGAGCGAGAGTCCTGCGCCGAGGTGCTGCTCGGGCGCCCAGCGCACCTCGCCGTAGATCACGCCGTCGGCGGCGAGGTCTTCGACGAACTCCTTCGCGACGCGGCGCAGCCCGTCGGCGGTCTGCATGACGGCGGTCGTCAGGTCGAAGGTCTTGAGGTACTCGACCAGCGACCCCGAGTCGCTCTGATCCTCGAACCAGTCGGCGAGGTCGTCGGCGTCATCCGCCGGCACCTCGAGGTCGATCTCGTCAGCCAGTTCGATGATCGTCTGCGGCCGCAGCGCGCCGTCGAGGTGGTCGTGCAGCGACACCTTCGGCAGAGAGCGGATCGAGACGCCGTCGAGCTTCGCGTCGCCGTGCTGGTCGATAGCCATGAGTGGTGCTCCTCGGGTGGATGCGGGTGGTGCGGGTGGCCCTTCGACAAGCTCAGGGACCAGAGGGTGGTGCGGTCGGCCCTTCGACAAGCTCAGGGGCCAGGGGGTCAGGCGGTGATGCGCTCCAGGACGAGCGGGCTGGGCGACGGCGCCACGGCGCCGATCTCCCAGGCGCCCTCGACGGCGTCGAGCGCGCGCGCGAAGCGGTTCTCATCATCGGCGAGCAAGGTGAACAGGGGCTGTCCTGCGGTGACGGCATCGCCGGGCTTCACGTGCAGGTCGATGCCCGCCGCGTGCACCACGGGATCCTGCGCACGCGCGCGGCCCGCGCCCAGGCGCCACGCCGCGATGCCGAACGGCAGGGCCTCGAGGCGCGTCACGACGCCCGCAGCGGATGCCGTGACGACGTGCGTCTCGCGCGGCGTCGGTAGCGCGGCATCCGGATCGCCGTCCTGCGCACGGATCATCTCGCGCCACGCGTCCATCGCGCGGCCGTCCCGCAGCGCCGCCTCGACATCGGCATCAGGGAGCCCTGCGAGCGCGAGCATCTCGCGTGCGAGCGCGACGGTCAGCTCGACGACGTCGGCGGGGCCGCCGCCGGCGAGCACCTCGATGGATTCGCGCACCTCGTTCGCATTGCCGATCGCGAGGCCCAGCGGCGTGTTCATGTCGGTCAGCAGAGCCGTCGTCGCGACGCCCGAGTCGGTGCCGAGCGCGACCATCGTGCGCGCGAGCTCGCGCGCCTTCTCGACGTCCTGCATGAACGCGCCGGAGCCGAACTTGACGTCGAGCACGAGCGCGTCGGTGCCCTCCGCGATCTTCTTCGACATGATGCTCGAGGCGATCAGCGGGATCGCCTCAACCGTCCCGGTGACATCGCGCAGCGCGTACAGGCGCTTGTCGGCGGGTGCGAGACCCGAGCCGGCGGCGCAGATGACCGCGCCGACGCCCCGCAGCTGCGCCGTCATCTCGTCGTTCGACAGCGCAGCGCGCCAGCCCGGGATCGACTCGAGCTTGTCGAGCGTGCCGCCGGTATGGCCGAGACCCCGGCCCGACAGCTGCGGCACGGCGACGCCGAAGGATGCCACGAGGGGTGCGAGCGGCAGGGTGATCTTGTCGCCGACGCCACCCGTCGAGTGCTTGTCGACGGTGCGCTTGCCGAGACCGGCGAAGCTCATCCGCTCCCCCGACGCGATCATCGCGTCGGTCATGACGCGGATCTCGTCGCGGGTCATGCCGTTCAGCAGCACCGCCATCGCGAACGCCGCCATCTGCGAATCGGCGACGTACTCGCGCGTGTAGGCGTCGATCATCCAGCGCAGCGCGTCGTCGGGCACGGCACCGCCGTCGCGCTTGGTGCGGATGACGTCGACGGCGTCGAAGGGCTCGACGGCGGGCGCCTCGACCGGCCCCTCAACAGGCTCGGGGACCACAGGCTCAGGGACCACGGCGGTCATCGGGCAGCCTCGAGGTCGCGCGGGCCGAAGGCATCCGGCAGCACTTCGTCGATCGTGCGGATGCCCGACACGGTCTCCAGCAGCATGCCGGGCAGCGCGAACTCGTTGAGCAGCTGGCGGCAGCGGCCGCACGGCATGATCGTCTCGCCGTCGTTGTTGACGCACACGAACGCGACGAGCTCTCCGCCGCCCGACATGTGCAGGTCGCCGACGAGCGCGCACTCCGCGCACAGCCCCACGCCGTACGAGGCGTTCTCGATGTTGCAGCCCGAGACGATGCGACCGTCGCTCACGAGCGCCGCCGCCCCCACGCGGTAGCGCGAGTACGGCGCGTAGGCGCGCTGCATGGCCTCGGTGGCGACGTGCCGCAGCTCGTCCCAATCGATGTCGGTCATCGTCATCCCTTCACGTACGGCACGCCGTCCGCGGCGGGGGCGCGCGATTTCCCGACGACACCGGCGACCACGAAGATCGTGACGACGTACGGGAGCATGAGCATGAACTCGCTCGGCACCGGCGATCCGATGACGCTGAGCGAGTTCTGCAGACTCGAGGCGAAGCCGAACAGCAGCGCCGCAAGGGTCGCCTTGATCGGATCCCACTGGCCAAAGATCACGGCCGCGAGCGCAATGAAGCCCGCGCCGGCGGTCATCTCCTTGTTGAAGGCGATGCCGTTGCCGATCGTGAACACCGTGCCGCCCAGGCCCGCGATGGCTCCGGCGAGCAGGACGTTCCAGAACCGGGTCGCGTTGACCTTGATGCCGACGGTGTCGGCGGCCTGCGGGTGCTCGCCGACGGCGCGCAGGCGCAGACCCCAGCGCGTGCGGAACATCGCGAACCACACGACGAAGACGATGACGTACATGAGGTACACGAGGATCGTCTGGCGGAACAGCACCGGCCCGATGACCGGGATGTCACTCAGCAGCGGGATCGGCAGGCGCTCGAGCCGCGGCGGCGTGTTGAGTGCGGCGGCGTTGGGCTGCAGCACCTGCGAGTAGAAGAAGCTCGTGAGGCCCGTGACGAGCACGTTCAGCACGACACCGACGATGACCTGCTCGACGAGGTACTTGATCGCGAACGCCGCAAGCACGAAGGCGACCAGCGCGCCCGCGATCATGGCACCCGCCATGCCGAGGAACGGCTGCCCCGTCACCGATCCGATGACGGCCGCCGTGAAGGCGCCCGCGAGCAGCTGGCCCTCGATCGCGATGTTGACGACACCGGCACGCTCGCCGATGACACCGGCGAGGGCGCCGTAGATGAGCGGCACGGCGAGCGTCAGCGCGCCCGACAGCAGTCCCGGCACGGGCAGCGACGCGCCGCTGGCAGCCCACGTCAGGAACCCGACGATCGCCACCAGGATGTACACCGACACCAGCCACAGCGGCGAGCGTCCGTGGCTGCGTACGAAGAACGCCGACAGCGCCGTGAGCAGGACGAGCACGGTCAGGCACACCGTGACCGTCGGGCCCACGGGCACGACGAGGTCGGGCAGCGCGAGCGAGTCCTGCGCGGTCGACAGCCGGAACGTGGTCTCGCCGCTGCGCGGGGCCGCGAAGATCAGCACCGCGAACAGCACCGCGAACACCGCGAGGGCGATCGGCGCCTTCCAGCTGCGGATGAGGGTGGTCTCGGGGACGACCTCGTCGGTCGACACGGCCACGGACGCGCTCACGACGCCACCTCCTCTGCCTGGACTTCGGCTTTCAGCTCTTTCTGCCGTGCCTTCTCGGCACGACGCCGGTCACGCTCGGGCGAGGGCAGGAAGAAGATCGTGCGCACGAGCGGCGGCGCCGCGATGAAAAGCACGATCACCGACTGCACGACGGTGACGATCTCGACCGGGATCTGCTCGGCGGCCTGCATCGAGTAGCCACCGGCCTTGAACGCACCGAACAGGATGCCTGCGGCGAAGGTGCCCCACGGCGTCGAACGCCCCAGCAGCGCGACCGTGATCGCGTCGAAGCCGATGCCGGCGTCGATGTCGGCCGAGAAGCCCGTCGTGATCGTGCCGAGCACTTGGTTGACGCCGGCGAGACCGGCGAGCGCACCGGCGATGAGCATCGCGTAGACGTACATGTTCTTCACGTCGATGCCCGCGACGCGTGCCGCGTTGGGGTTCAGGCCCACGGCGCGGAATTTGAAGCCGAGGTTCGACCGGCTGAGGATCCACCACACGAGGATCGTCGCGCCGATGACGAGGATGAATCCGAAGTGCAGGTTGAACTGCGGCCCGAACAGCGCCGGGAGGATCGCCGTCTCCTTCATGGCCGGCGTCTTCGGGTTGTTCGAGCCCGGCGCCTGCAGCAGACCCTGCGTGCGCAGCATCCACGAGATCAGGTAGAACGCGATGTAGTTGAGCATGATCGTCACGATCACCTCGTGCGCGCCCGTGCGTGCCTTCAGCAGACCCGCGATGCCGGCCCACAGGGCGCCGCACAGCATGCCGACGAAGAGTGCGACGAGCATGTGGATGCCCCACGGCAGGTCGAACGAGAACGCGACCCAGCCGGCGCCGGCGGCGGCCATCAGCATCTGGCCACGGCCACCGATGTTGAACATGCCGACGCGGAACGTCAGTGCGACGCCGAGACCGGCGGCGATGAGCGGCGTCGCATACGTGAGCGTCTCGGTGAGCGGCCGGATGGCACGGGCGAACGTCGGCGCCTCGAAGTTGTAGATCGCACCGCGGAACAGCGCGCTGTAGCCGCCCGCGACCGACTGCCAGATCGCGACGAGGGTGTCACCAGGGCGCGCGAAGAAGTACGCGGATGCCGCCTGCACATCCTTGTCGGTGAAGGCGATCATGATGCCGCCGACGATGAGAGCCAGGACGACGGCGAGCACCGAGATGATGGCGTTGCCCTGGGTGATCTTCAACCACGTGTCGTGCCACTTCGACGGCGGCGCGACGTCGGTTGCGGGGGTGTCGGTGCTCATGCGGCCGCTCCCTCGGTCGGCGATTCGCCGGCCATCATGAGGCCCAGCGTCTCGCGTGCGGTGTCGCCGGGGACGATCCCGACGATGCGGCCGCGGTACATCACCATGATGCGATCGGCGAGGGCGGCCACCTCGTCGAGTTCGGTCGAGACGACGACGACGGGGATGCCGGCGTCGCGGGTTTCGATGATGCGCTTGTGAATGAACTCGATCGATCCGACGTCGACGCCGCGCGTGGGCTGGGCGGCGACCAGCAGCGTGAGGTCGCGGCTCATCTCGCGCGCGATGACAACCTTCTGCTGGTTGCCGCCGGACAGCTGCCCGACATGCGTGTCGATTCCGGGCGCGCGGACGTCGAACTCATCGAACTTCTCGCGCGCAAATTCGGCGAGGTATCCCCGTTGGAGGTTGCCGCCCTTGACGAAGGGAGCTCCGTCGGAGCGGTCGAGCATGAGGTTCTCGGCGATCGTGAAGTCGCCGACGAGGCCGTCTTCATTGCGATCCTCGGGGACGAACCCGACGCCCGCGTCGAGGATGCGACGGATGCTCTGGCCGACGAGCTCGCGTCCGTTCAGCGTGATCGAGCCGCGCACCTGCGACTGCATGCCCAGGAGCGCCTCGGTGAGCTCGGTCTGCCCGTTGCCCTGGACGCCCGCGATCGCGAGCACCTCGCCGCCGCGCACCTCGAACGACACGTCGTTGACGAGCACGGTGCCGAACGGGTCGAGCACCGTGAGCCCGGCGACCTCGAGTCTGCTGTCGGTGAGCTTCGGGGCATCCTTGTGCACCGTCAGCTCGACGGCACGGCCGACCATCATCGAGGCGAGGTCGGCGTTGGAAGACGTGGGGCTGGCTTCGCCGACGACCTTGCCGAGGCGGATGACGGTGATCTTGTCCGCGACTTCGCGGACTTCGCGCAGCTTGTGCGTGATGAAGACGATGGCGGCGCCCGCGTCGCGCAGCTGCCGCATGATGCCCATGAGCTCGTCGGTCTCTTGCGGCGTGAGGACGGCGGTCGGCTCGTCGAAGACGAGGACCTGCGCGTCGCGCGAGAGCGCCTTGATGATCTCGACGCGCTGCTGCACGCCGACGGGGAGGTCTCCGACGAGGGCATCCGGATCGACGTCGAAACCGAATCGGGCGGAGATCTCACGCACGCGTGCGCGGGCCGCATCCAGGTCGAGGACGCCGAGGGCCTTGGTGGACTCGTGGCCGAGCATCACGTTCTCGGCGACGGTGAAGACGGGGATCAGCATGAAGTGCTGGTGCACCATGCCGATGCCGGCACGCATCGCGTCGCCGGGACCCTGGAAGTTCTGCACGCGGTCGTCGAGCAGGATGGTGCCCTCGTCGGCCGTGTACAGGCCGTAGAGCACGTTCATGAGTGTCGACTTGCCGGCGCCGTTCTCGCCGAGCAGGCAGTGGATCTGCCCGGGCTCGACGACAAGATCGATGTGATCGTTGGCGACCAGGGTGCCGAACCGCTTGGTGATGCCGCGGAGTTCGAGCTTCATGCTCCCGATCCTATTGAGCGGTGCGCCGTGCGCACAGATGGACAGGACGTGCGAATGGGGAGGCAGGTCGCGACCTGCCTCCCCATTCGAGGTCGGCGTCAGCCGGCCAGGTAGGACTCGACCGTGATGTCGCCCGAGATGATCTTCGCGGTGATGTCGTCCAGCTCACCCTGCAGGTCGCTGGAGACCTTCGACTCGAAGTCGTGGAACGGGGCCAGGCCCACACCGTCGTTCTCGAGCGTGCCGACGAACGGCGTCGCGTCGAAGTCGCCCGTGGCGGCGGCGGTGACAGCATCCTCGACACCCACGTCGATCAGCTTGCGGATCGAGGTGAGCAGCAGGTCGGCGACCGACGGGTCGGTCTCGTAGACGTCGGCGTCGACACCGATGAGGGCGATCTCACGACCCGAGTCGCGGATCACGGAAGCAGCCGACTGGTAGATCGGACCACCGACGGGAAGCAGCACGTCGACGCCCTGGTCGACGAGGCCCTGGGCCGCGTTGATGGCGTCCTGGTTGGCCGTGAACGCGCCCGTGAAGACACCGTCCTGCGCCGCGCGGTCCCAGCCGATGACCTGGACGTCGTCGCTCTTCTCGGTGTTCCAGTAGTCGACGCCCTGCGCGAAGCCGTCCATGAAGATCGAGACCGTCGGGAAGTTCTGGCCGCCGAACGTGCCGACCTTCTTCGCGGTCGAGTAGGAAGCCGATGCGTAGCCGGCCAGGAAGGCCGCCTGGGCCGTGTCGAACAGGATCGGCTTGATGTTCGGCGCGTCGGTCTCGCCGTCGAAGTCGGTGTCAGCGGAGTCGTCGATCATGACGTACTCGATGTCGGGGTTCGCGAGGGCCGACTCGACCGTTGCGGAAGCCAGGGCGAAACCGACCGTGATGATCAGCGTGCAGTTCTGGTCGACGAGGTTCGTCAGGTTCGGAGCGAAGTCGGACTCGGAGTCGGACTGCACCGTGATCGGGTCGTCGAGGCCGAGCGTTGCTGCTGCGCGGACGAGGCCCTCGTAGCCGAGCTGGTTGAACGACTTGTCATCGAAGCCGCCCTGGTCCGAGACCATGCACGGCTTGAAGCCCTCGATGACGTTCGAGGTGTCGCCGCTCGCGCTGGGGGTCGTGGTCTCCGGTGCCGAGCCGCAGCCCGCGAGAGCGATGATGAGCCCAGCGGCAGCTGTGATGCCGGCGAGCTTCTTGGTGGTCGAGATGGTCAATGCAGCCTCCACATTGATATGCCGCGGATTTCGCGGACGCATCTGATGAAGTTACCCAGTGTGACGCGCGGTTTGCACGCGGCGGCGCCGCGTGAGCGGGAATGGTTACAAAGACGCAATGATCTCGATACACCGCGCCTGCGGCGCGGCTACAGGACGTCGCCGCGGCCGGTGACCTTCAGGGCATCCACGACGCCCTTCACCCGCTGGGCGTGCTCGCTCGTGGTGACCAGGAGCGCGTCGGGGGTGTCGACGACGACGATGTCCTTCACGCCGATGAGGCTGATGACCCGGTTGGTGTGGCTGACGACGATGCCGCTGGCCGCGTCGGAGAGGATGCGGGCGTTCTCACCGAGGATCGCGAGGTCGTTCTTGCGTCCACCGCTGTTGAGCTTAGCGAGGCTCGCGAAGTCGCCCACGTCGTCCCAGTCGAAGTGGCCGGGCACGACGGCGAGCTTGCCCTTGGCGGCCGCGGGCTCGGCGACGGCGTAGTCGATCGCGATCTTCTCCAGGCGCGGCCACACCCGGTCCACGACCGGGCCACGGCGCTCACGGTCGTCCCACGCTTCGGCGAGCTCGAGCAGGCCCGCGTGCAGCTCGGGGTTGTTCGCCTCGATCTCGGCCAGCAGCACGTCGGCCCGTGAGATGAACATCCCCGCGTTCCATAGGTAGTCGCGCGACTGCACGTACTCCTTCGCGGTCTCAAGATCGGGCTTCTCGACGAACCGCTCGACGAGCGCGCCCTCGGGCGCGCCGTCGATGGTGAGCATGTCGGCCTTCTTGATGTAGCCGAAGCCGACCGACGGCTCGGTCGGGGTGATCCCGATCGTGCAGATGTAGCCCTGACGGGCGACGGCGACGGCCTGCTCGACAGCCCAGTGGAACACCGGCAGCACCCGGATCACGTGGTCGGCGGCGAACGACCCGATGATCACGTCGGGCTCGCGGCGATGCAGGATGGCCGCAGCCAAACCGATCGCGGCCGCCGAATCACGCGGCTCTGACTCGAGGAACACGTTCAGATCAGGGATGCCCGGCAGTTGGTCCTCCACGGCGGCGCGGTGCGCACGCCCTGTGACGACGGCGATGCGGTCAGGGCCGGCGAGCGGCTCGAGGCGGTCCCACGTGTCGCGCAGCAGCGAGCGGCCCGAACCGGTCAGGTCGTGCAGGAACTTGGGGGCGTCGGCACGCGAGAGCGGCCACAGCCGGCTCCCGACCCCGCCCGCAGGAATGACAGCGTAGAAGTCCTCGATCACGTGGGCCATGGCATCGAGATTAGCCGCCCCCACGGGGCCGTCCCTCCGAAAGAAGGCGGTTTCCTGCCGATCTCTCGACATCGAGAGAAGTTAGGGTCTCCTTCGTCGCCCCCGCAAGGCGGGTCGACCTAGTATGAGAGAGCGCCCGTGTGCGACGAGATGGGTCATTTGATCCGGCCGATGACGGCCCGCCGTACCGAGGTGTCCGACTCACACCAAGGGAGGACGACCGTGTCTGCACCAGCACGCGTCACACCGTCGGTAGCACAGACCACGTCCAAGACCCCGCGCGGAACCCTGTACCGCGGCAACGAGGGCATGTGGTCGTGGGTGCTGCACCGCATCACCGGCGTCGCCATCTTCTTCTTCCTGCTCGTGCACGTGCTCGACACGGCACTGATCCGCGTCTCGCCCGAGGCGTACGACGCCGTCATCGGCACGTACAAGAACCCGATCATGGGTCTCGGCGAGGTCGCCCTGGTCGCCGCAATCGCGTACCACGCCTACAACGGGCTGCGCATCATCGCGGTCGACCTGTGGCCGTGGGCCACGCGTCACCAGCGCCAGCTGTGGTGGGGCGTCATCGGCCTGTGGGCCGTGACGCTCGCCGGCTTCGCGCCGCGCCACCTCATAAACGTCTTCGCGAACGTGGGAGGCCACTGATGAGCGCTGAGACCATCGCCGCCCCCCGCACTCCCGCCGTCCGCAAGAAGGGCGCCAACTGGGAGAAGTGGGGCTGGATCTACATGCGCGCCTCGGGCGTGCTGCTGGTCGTGCTGATCTTCGGCCACCTGTTCGTGAACCTCATGCTCGGCGACGGCATCCACGCGCTCGACTGGGGCTTTGTCGCGGGCAAGCTCGCGAACCCCTTCTGGCAGTGGTGGGACATCCTGATGCTGTGGCTCGCGCTGATCCACGGCGCCAACGGCATGCGCACGATCATCAACGACTACGTCTCGGGCGAGAAGGTCCGAGGGACCCTCGTGTGGGCCGTGGCCGTCGCCGCAGGCCTGCTGATCGTCCTCGGCACGCTCGTCGTGTTCGCGTTCGACCCGTGCAACGGCGTGACCAGCGACAGCGCGTTCTGGGAGGCCTGCCAGGCCCTGTGAGGCCGGCGAGGCGACGAGTAGAAGAAGACTGAAGAGGCATCCTGAAGTGAGCACCCAGCACCCCGACGCGGTCCTGCGAGACGGCGTCTACTACCACGAGTTCGACATCGTGATCGTCGGCGCCGGCGGCGCCGGCATGCGTGCCGCGATCGAGGCGGGCCCCGGCGCCCGCACGGCCGTGATCACCAAGCTCTACCCGACGCGCTCGCACACGGGCGCCGCGCAGGGCGGCATGGCTGCCGCGCTCGCGAACGTCGAAGAGGACTCGTGGGAGTGGCACACCTTCGACACCGTCAAGGGCGGCGACTACCTCGTCGACCAGGATGCCGCGGAGATCCTCGCCAAAGAAGCGATCGACGCCGTCATCGACCTCGAGAACATGGGCCTGCCGTTCAACCGCACGCCCGAGGGCAAGATCGACCAGCGCCGCTTCGGCGGGCACACCGCCGACCACGGCAAGACGCCCGTGCGCCGCGCTTGCTACGCCGCCGACCGCACGGGTCACATGATCCTCCAGACGCTGTTCCAGAACTGCGTCAAGCTCGGCATCAACTTCTTCAACGAGTACTACGCGCTCGATCTGATCACCGTGAAGGATGCCGACGGCGCGACCCAGGTCGCGGGCGTCGTCGCGTACGAGCTCGCCACCGGCGACCTGCACGTCTTCCACTCGAAGGCCGTCATCTTCGCGACGGGCGGCTTCGGCAAGATCTACAAGACGACCTCCAACGCGCACACCCTCACGGGCGACGGCGTCGGCATCGTGTGGCGCAAGGGTCTGCCGCTGGAGGACATCGAGTTCTTCCAGTTCCACCCGACCGGCCTCGCGGGCCTGGGCATCCTGCTCACCGAAGGTGCCCGCGGTGAGGGCGCGATCCTGCGCAACGCGTCGGGTGAGCGCTTCATGGAGCGCTACGCACCGACCATCAAGGACCTCGCGCCGCGCGACATCGTCGCCCGCTGCATGGTCAAGGAGGTCCTCGAGGGCCGCGGCGCCGGCCCCAACAAGGACTACGTCTACCTCGACTGCACCCACCTCGGCGCGGAAGTGCTGGAGACGAAGCTCCCCGACATCACGGAGTTCGCGCGCACCTATCTCGGTGTCGACCCGGTGACCGAGCCGGTGCCGGTCATGCCGACGGCGCACTATGCGATGGGTGGCATCCCCACCAACAACAACGGTGAGGTGCTCGCCGACAACACGACGATCGTCCCGGGCCTGTACGCCGCGGGCGAGTGCGCGTGCGTCTCGGTGCACGGCGCCAACCGCCTCGGCACCAACTCGCTGCTCGACATCAACGTGTTCGGCAAGCGTTCCGGACGCAACGCCGTGCAGTACGTGCAGACGGCCGAGTTCGTGCCGCTCCCCGAAGACCCCGCGAAGGAGGTCCGCGACATGCTCGAGGGACTCCGTAACAACGCGGGCACCGAGCGCGTCGCCGTCCTGCGCCGCAAGCTGCAGGAAGAGATGGATGCCAACGCCCAGGTCTTCCGCACGGAGGAGACGCTGACCAACGTCATGGGCACGATCCACGACCTGCGCCAGCGCTACAAGAACGTCCACGTCGACGACAAGGGCAAGCGGTTCAACACCGACCTGCTCGAGGCCGTCGAGCTCGGGTTCCTGCTCGACCTCGCCGAGATCGTCGCCTACGCCGCCCGCAACCGCAAGGAGAGCCGCGGCGGCCACATGCGCGAGGACTACGAGAAGCGCGACGACGAGAAGTACATGCAGCACACGATGGCCTACCTCACGGGCGACCCGCACTCCCCCGACCCCGAGGACCACATCAAGCTCGACTGGAAACCCGTCGTGTTCACCAAGAACGAGAAGGGCGAGTTCAACTACCCGCCGATGGAGAGGAAGTACTGATGACCCTCGTCGTGGAAGAACCGACCACCGCCTCGGCATCCGACATTCAGTCGTACCTCGTCACGTTCATCATCCGCCGGTTCGACCCGGAGAAGGATGCCGAGCCGCGCTGGGTGGACTACGACGTCGAGCTGTACCCGACCGACCGCGTGCTCGACGCCCTGCACAAGATCAAGTGGGAGGTCGACGGCTCGCTGACCTTCCGCCGCTCGTGCGCGCACGGCATCTGCGGGTCGGACGCGATGCGCATCAACGGCCGCAACCGTCTGGCCTGCAAGACGCTCATCAAGGACCTCGACATCTCGCAGCCGATCTACGTCGAGGCCATCAAGGGCCTGCCGCTCGAGAAGGACCTCGTCGTCGACATGGAGCCGTTCTTCGCGTCGTACCGCGAGGTGCAGCCGTTCCTGATCGCGAACTCGAAGCCCGAGCCCGGCAAGGAGCGCATCCAGTCGATCACCGACCGGGCGATCTTCGACGACACCACCAAGTGCATCCTGTGCGCCGCGTGCACCTCGTCGTGCCCCGTGTTCTGGACCGACGGTCAGTACTTCGGCCCCGCCGCGATCGTCAACGCGCACCGCTTCATCTTCGACTCGCGCGATGACGCGGGCGATGTGCGCCTGGACATCCTCAACGACAAGGAAGGCGTGTGGCGCTGCCGCACGACCTTCAACTGCACCGAGGCGTGCCCGCGCGGCATCGAGGTCACCAAGGCGATCGCCGAGGTCAAGCAGGCGATCCTCCGCCACTGACCCGGCCTGGCCCCCTGGTCCCCCCTGGTCCCCGAGCTTGCGCCGCCCTGAGCTTGTCGAAGGGTCGAGAGGGTCGAAGGGCCGAGGGGCACGGGCGGCCTGAGCGCCGCAGGGTCGATATCCTGACGACGTGAACGAGCGCCCCACCTCCGCCGCGGCCGACGCTGCCCGCGCCGAGGAAGAGGGGCTCCGCGAGCGCTGGGAGTCGACCCAGGCATCCCTGCGCGAACGCTTCGACGCGCCGATCAGCGCGGCCACCGAGATCACGCGGAAGACGCTTGCGCTGTTCCCCGTGCGCGTGTGGCGGCATTTCCTGCAGCACAACGGGTTCCTGCTCGCGGCGGGCGTGAGCTACCAGGCGCTGTTCGCGTTCTTCGCCCTCATCTACGTCGCCTTCGCCGGCGTCGGCCTGTGGCTCGGCGGCAGCCCCGAGGCCATCGACGGCCTCATCGGCATCATCAACGGCTACATTCCGAACCTGATCCTGCCCGAGGACGACGGCGGCGTCTTCACGACCGAGCAGGTCACGGCGATCGCGACGAACTCCACCGGAGTTCTCGCGATCACCGGTCTGATCGCCCTCGGCACGGCGATCTGGACGGCGATCGGATTCCTGACGTACAGCCGCCGCGCCGTCCGCGATATCTTCGCCCTGCCCTACGACAGCCGGTCGTACCTCATGCTGAAGGCGCGCGACCTCGTCGCGGCGATCATCTTCGGCATCGCGCTACTGCTGGGATCGGTGATCAGCGTCATCGGCACGTACGCGGTGCAGCTCATGTTCTCGGTGTTCGGCTGGAGCACGGCATCCCGCTGGTATCAGTTCGGCGTCACGATCGCCTCGATCGCTGTCTCGTTCGCCTTGTTCGCGGCGGCGCTGGCGGCGCTGTTCAAGTTCCTGTCGGGGACCTCGCTCACGTGGCGGCGGATCTGGCCGGGCGCCCTGCTCGGCGGCGGCGCGCTCACTGTTGTGCAGCTCGGTGCGGGCCTGCTGTTGCGCTACACGCCGTCGAACCCGCTGCTGGCGACCTTTGCGATCTTCATCGGTCTGCTGCTGTGGTTCCGGATGATCGGCATCATCATCCTCGTCGCGGCCGCGTGGATCGCGGTCAGCGCGATCGACGAGCACGAGCCGTTGCTGCGCCAGAGCGAGGCCGAGCGCCTGCAGGAAGAGCATCGCGCGCTGCTGCTGGCCGCGAAGGTGCGGCTGCGCACCGCTCGGGCCGCGCACGACGCAGCCCCGTGGTACCGGCGGCTGCCCACGCGACGGGCGCTGCACGAGGCCGAACGCGAGCTCGCCGACGTGCTGGCGGCTGCGCCGGTTGCGCCGACGAAGCGCGGGTCGCTGTTCGACTGACGATGCGTGTCGGGGGCCGTGGCTAGGCTTGTGCGGTGCCCCGGAATCTTCGCATCGCCTCCGTCAACGTCAACGGCATCCGTGCCGCCGTCCGCAAGGGCATGAGCGAGTGGCTGGATGCCTCCGGGGTCGACGTGCTCACCCTGCAAGAGGTGCGGGCCGAGGCATCCGACCTCGCCGCGGCTCTGCCCGGCTGGCACATCGTCAACGATGAAGCGCTCGCGAAAGGACGCGCCGGCGTCGCGATCGCGGCGCGCGAGCCGCTGGACGTGTGGCGGGTCGAGCTCGGTGACGATGCCCTCGACTCCGTACATGATTTCCGCGGGCGCTGGGTCGAGACCGACTTCGACGTCGAGGGCGTTCCCGTCACGATCGTGAGCGCGTACGTCTTCACGGGCGAGGACGGCACGCCTAAGCAGGACGCGAAGTACGCGTTCCTCGACGCGATGGAGCAGCGGATGCCGCAGCTCGGCGCACACGCCCTCATCACCGGCGATCTGAACGTCGGGCACCGCGAGCTCGACATCCGCAACTGGAAGGGCAACGTGAAGAAGGCGGGGTTCCTGCCGCGCGAGCGGGCCTACTTCGACCGGTTCACGGGTGCCGCCGGCGACGCGGTGGCCGCGGTCGACGGCACGACCGGGACGGGCCTGGGCTGGGTCGACGTCGGGCGGCGCTGGGCCGGCGAGGTCGACGGGCCGTACTCGTGGTGGTCGAACCGTGGCAAGGCCTTCGACACCGACACCGGCTGGCGCATCGACTACCACCTCGCGACCCCCGCATTCGCGGAGCGGGTCGTGGACTACCGCATCGTGCGCGCCCCCTCGTGGGACACCCGCTGGAGCGACCACGCCCCCGTGATCGCTGACTACGCCTTCTGACGCGCTGGCGATGGTCCGGCACGGGGCATCCGCTCAATAGACTTGTGAGATGACCAGGCCCCGCCTCTATTCCGGAATGCAGCCGTCCGCCGACTCTCTTCAGATCGGCAACTACATCGGGGCTCTTCTGCAGTGGCGCGACCTGCAGGATGCCTACGAGGCGTTCTTCTCCGTCGTCGACCTGCACGCGCTGACCCAGCCGAACGACCCGAGCGAGCTGCGCGAGAAGACGCGCCGCACCGCCGCGCAGTACATCGCCGCGGGGATCGAGCCGTCGCGCTCGACGCTGTACGTGCAGTCGCACGTGCGCGCGCACGCCGAGCTCGCGTGGGTGCTCTCGACCATCACGGGCTTCGGCGAGGCGAGCCGGATGACGCAGTTCAAGGACAAGTCCTCCCGCTACGGCGCCGACCAGACCAACGTCGGGCTGTTCACCTACCCGGTGCTGATGGCGGCCGACATTCTGCTGTACCAGACCGACATCGTGCCGGTCGGTGACGACCAGAAGCAGCACGTCGAGCTCACGCGCGACCTCGCCGAGCGGTTCAACTCGCGGTACGGCGAGGCGTTCACGGTGCCGATTCCCGTGATCCAGAAGGACACCGCCCGCATCTACGACCTGCAGAATCCAACGGCGAAGATGAGCAAGTCGGCCGAATCGGATGCCGGTGTGCTGTGGCTGCTCGATGACCCCGCCGTCTCGGCGAAGAAGATCATGCGCGCCGTCACCGACAACGACGGCACCGTGCGCTACGACCGCGAGGCGAAGCCCGGTGTGTCGAACCTGCTGACGATCTATGCCGCCCTGACGGGCCGGCAGATCCCGTCCATCGAGGACGAGTACGCGGGCCGTGGCTACGGCGACTTCAAGAAGGGCCTCGCTGAGGTCATCGTCGAGGAGTTCGGCCCCGTGCGCGCCCGCGCGCTCGAACTGCTGGACGACCCGGCCGAGCTCGACCGCGTGCTGGCATCCAACGCCGACCGCGCCGCCGAGGTCGCCGACGCGACCCTCGCCGACGTCTACGACAAGGTCGGACTGCTGCGCCGCGGCTGACCCGCCGCCGGGCGGGCAGCCCAGCGCTCCGTTCGCAATTCAGTCTCTGCGTCACTCGCTCCGCCGCACGACCGCGTGTTTTCGCGGCGGACCTCACCCGGCAGGTCGGCAGAGACTGAATTACGAACGCGTCAGCGTGCGTACTGGTTGTTCGTAATCACCTCGACAAGCGCCTGGAAGACCTCGTCTTCCCGATAGAGGATGTCTTCGGCCGCGATCCGGAGTACACAGTAGCCCTGCCGCGCCAGGGCGAGATCGCGCCGGCGATCCTTGAGCTGCTGTTGCCAACTGCTGTGGAACGCGTTGCTGTCACACTCGATCACCAGCCACCCATCGACGACAAGATCCACGGTTCCGACGCCCGCAAAGTTCACCTGCAGTTCGACGTCGCATCCGATGCGTCGGAGCATCAGTCGCACCAGTGTCTCGGTGCCGGACTGCGCCCGCGCGTCCAGCAGACCGCGTAGAACGCCGTAGCGGGCGGGGAGCGCCGCGAAGACTTCGCCAATCTGCCCGAGTTCGATGAGATGCTTGTTGAGGGCGCTGTCGAGTGTCGCGATGGCGTGGCGCGGCTGCTGGCAGCGGACCGATTGAATGAGCGCGTCGACGATGTCGACGCATCCCCGCGTCGGCTCGGCGACGAACCGTTGCCAGTGCAGCACGACGCCATCGCGAAGCCGACGTGACGGCAACGCGCCACGATGCTGGGGCGCACGCATGCGGCTGTCGCCGCGCTCCATGTGCACGTGGAGCGCGGGGGTCTCGTACACGAACACATCCAGCAACGCGAGTAGCGACAGGCATCCCAGCCTTCCGCCCACCCTGACGGCTTCCACGAGCGCGCGAGGCGCGTCGGCCGCCAGGTAGTTGTCTCGGCGCGCGCGGATGAGGTCCCCCGCGGCCACCGCGGCTGTGATTGCACGCGGAGTCATTCCCAGCGCAAACAGTTCAGCGCGTGTCAGTACTTCCCACATGAGTCGACGGTCGCGCAGCTCAGCTTGCTCTGGGCGCCAGATCCCGCGATCCGTGGACAGATCCCGATATTGGCCGATTGTGGAGAACTAAGCGTGAGGCTCGCCTCGTGTTCGTAATTCAGTCTCTACGAGGCGGAGCGCGGCGCGGAGTCGCGAGATTCTGCGGCGGTAGACGCTGCCGACGGGCACAGAGACTGAATTGCGAACGTCGCGGAGCGGCAACGGAGCCGACGCGCGCGACAGCGGCGGGGTGGGTAGGGTCGAGGCATGGAGCCGGTCACCCTGACGACCACGCGGTTGGAGCTGTCGGCGCCGCGCGAGAGCGACATCGACGAGATCTATGAGGCGTGTCAGGATGCCGACACTCAGCGCTACACGACGGTGCCCTCGCCCTACGCCCGGGCGCACGCGGAGGAGTTCGTCCCACGCGTCGCCGCGCAGTGGGCCGAGGGCGTGCACCTGACCTGGGCGATGCGCGAGGGCCCCGACCTCGCCGGGATGATCGGGCTCTACCGCCTCGACGGGACGGGCGCCGGCGAGATCGGGTACTGGGTGTCACCGTGGTCACGCCGCCGCGGGCTGCTCGTCGAAGCGGCGAGACGCGTGATCGACTGGGGCTTCTCGGCGGAGGGCACCGGGCTGCAGCGCATCGAATGGCGCGCCGTCGTCGGCAACGTCGGCTCGGCCCGCGCCGCACGCGCCCTGGGCTTCCGCTACGAGGGGCTCCTGCGCGCGGGATTGCCCAGCAAACAGGGCCGCGACGACGGCTGGATCGCGGGGCTGCTCGCCGACGACGACCGCACTCCGCAGGCTTGGCCGATCCTCTGACGCGATGTCGGGGCTGCGTGGCAGGATGGGCCCATGCCCGAGATGCCGGAGGTGCAGGGACTCGTCGACTTCCTCGCCGAGCGTGCCACGGGTGTCACGATCACGAAGGCGGCCGTCGCGAACATCGCCGCACTGAAGACCTACGACCCGCCGATCGACGCGCTGAAGGGCACGACGATCACGGGGGCCGCGCGCCACGGCAAGTTCGTGGACCTATCGACGGATGCCGGCACGCACCTCATCTTCCACCTGGCGAAGGCCGGCTGGTTGCGCTGGTACGAGCAACTGCCCGCGACCGTCATCAGACCGGGCAAGACCCCGATCGCACTGCGCGTCGGCCTGGATGACGGCGCGGGGTTCGATCTCACCGAAGCCGGCACGAAGAAGTCGCTCGCGGTCTACGCCGTGCGCGACCCGCAGGACGTGCCTGGCATCGCACGCCTCGGCCCCGATCCGCTCGGTGACGACTTCACCCGCGACGCATTCGCCGAGTTGCTGGCCGGCCGCCGCACGCAGATCAAGGGGGTGTTGCGCGACCAGTCCAACGTGGCGGGCATCGGCAATGCGTACTCGGATGAGATCCTGCACGCGGCGAAGATGTCGCCGTATGCCCTCGCCGCAACGCTCGGCGATGACGAGGTGACGAGGCTCTACGACGCGCTGCGGGCGACGCTGACGGATGCCGTGGCGCAGGCATCCGGCAAGCCGCCGGCCGATCTGAAGGATGCCAAGCGCCGCGGCATGGCCGTCCACGGGCGCCGCGGTCAGGCCTGCCCCGTGTGCGGCGACGAGGTGCGTAGCGTCTTCTTCGCCGACAACTCGCTCGAGTACTGCCCGACGTGTCAGACGGGTGGAAAGCTGCTCGCCGACCGGAGGTTGAGCCGGCTGCTGAAGTGATCTCGATACACCGGCGCTGCCGATCTCGATACACCGGCGCTCCGCGCCGGCACTCGATCACCGATAGGCAGGAACCGGCGCTCCGCGCCGGCACTCGACCACCGGTGGACGGTGGCGCCAGGCGCCAGGCCCCAGAGGTCAGTCGGTGGTGCCCATGAGGATGCGGGCGTCGTCGTCGACCCAGTCGATCGACTTGCCGACGGCCTTCTTCCACTGGCGGTACCGGCGGCGGCGCTCGTCGGCGCTCATGCCGGGCTCGAATCGCGCATCCTCGCGCCAGTGCGCACGCAGCTCGTCGAGTCCCGACCACACCCCGACTGCGAGACCTGCCGCGTACGCGGCTCCGAGCGCGGTCGTCTCGACGATCTGCGGCCGCACGACCGGGATCCCGAGGATGTCCGCCTGAAACTGCATGAGCAGCGCGTTGCGGGTCATCCCGCCGTCCACGCGCAGCTCGCTGAGCGCGCGCCCGGCATCGGCCACGACCGCCTCGATGACATCGCGCGACTGGAACGCCGTCGCCTCGAGCGCCGCCCGCGCGATGTGCGCCTTCGTCACGTAACGCGTCATGCCGACCAGCGCGCCGCGCGCCTCCGGCCGCCAATACGGCGCGAACAGGCCCGAGAACGCGGGCACGAAATACGCGCCGCCGTTGTCGTCGACCGAAGCGGCGAGCTCTTCGACCTCTTCCGACGACCTGATGATCCCGAGGTTGTCGCGCAGCCACTGCACGAGCGATCCCGTGACGGCGATCGAGCCCTCCAGAGCGTAGTGCGCGGGCGCGTCGCGCAGCCGGTACGCGACCGTGGTGATGAGGCCCGCCTTCGAGCGCACGATGTCGGTGCCGGTCCCCACGAGCAGGAAGTTGCCGGTGCCGTACGTGTTCTTCGACTCGCCCGCGTCGAAGGCGGTCTGCCCGAACGTCGCCGCCTGCTGATCGCCGAGGATCCCCGCGATCGGCACACCCTCGAGCTCACCGGGTGAGCGCACCGCGCCGAAGACCTCGGACGACGAGCGGATCTCGGGCAGCATCGCGCGCGGGATGCCCCACACCTCGAGCAGCTCGTCTGACCAGTCGAGGGTGCGCAGATCCATCAGCAGCGTCCGCGACGCGTTGGTCACGTCGGTGATGTGGATGCCGCCGTCGACGCCGCCGGTGAGGTTCCACACGATCCACGTGTCGGGTGTGCCGAACAGCAGATCGCCGGATGCCGCGGCCTCGCGCGCCCCGTCGACGTGGTCGAGGATCCAGGCGATCTTCGACGCGGAGAAGTAGGTCGCCAGCGGCAGTCCGGTGGTCTCGGCGAAGGCATCCACGCCGCGCTGTGCGATCAGCCGGTCGATGCGCGGCTGCGTGCGGGTGTCCTGCCAGACGAGCGCATTGTGGATCGGCTGCCCCGTGCGACGGTCCCACACGATCGCGGTCTCGCGTTGGTTGGTGACGCCGACCGCGGCGATGTCGGCGGCCGTCAGCTGTGCCTCAGAGAGGACGTGCGCGATGACCCACTGCGTGTTCGTCCAGATCTCGACCGGGTCGTGCTCGACGCGACCCGCGCGCGGGAAGATCTGCTCGTGCTCGCGCTGTGCCGTGCCGACGATCTGCGCCGCCGCGTCGAAGATGATCGCCCGGGTCGAGGTCGTGCCCTGGTCCACCGCGATCACATGGTGTGGCACGTCTCCTCCTTGAGCTTCTCGGACGGCGCAGCGCCGCGCGCCGCGCGCACCCGCCTGATCACGCTACCGCGGACGGCGCTTCTGCCACCGACGCGTCGTCCGCAGCGCCCGGCGCGGCCGCAATGCCCGGCGCGGCAGTCGGCACCGCGGGCTCGGCCGCGTGCACCTTCGCGAGCGCGCGCTCGACCTCGGCGGCGACAGCCGGGGCATCCCACCCGAGCACCCCGGCGACGGCCTCGCCGACCTCGGCGACGACGGCCGGCGTCGCCGAGCCCGTGAACGCGATCGAGGTGCGGCGCAGCAGCAGGTCGTCGAGGTGGACGACCTGCTCAGTCGACGCGAGGTGCCGCAGTTCGCCCGTGCTGTAGTCGGGCAGGCTCGACAGCGGCGCGTCGGCGGCGTCGAGCTCGATCGCGTCGATGACGGATGCCGCGACGGTGCCGTACCGGTCGAGCAGGCGCGCCGCGCGCTCGAGACCGACGCGGTCGGCATAGGGGGCAAGCCACTGGCGACGCGCGCGCTCGCTCGTCGGATACCCCGCGCCGCCGCCGATCGGCAGGCCCTTCGTGCTGCGGGTGCGCGGCCGCGCGAGCTGCTCGAGCGCGCGGTCGGCGAGGTGGGCGGCGGAGGCGCGGAACGTCGTCCACTTTCCGCCGACGAGGCTCAGCACGGTCGCCGCGACCGTGCCGGGCAGCTCTTGCGCCTCGATGCGGTAGTCGCGCGAGACGAACCCGGGCGCGGTGCCACCATGGCCGGGCAGCGGGCGGACGCCCGAGAACCGGAACACGATCTGCGAGCGGTCGACCACGATCTCGGGGAAGACATGCCCGATCAGGTCGAAGAAGTAGTCGACCTCTTCTTCCGTGCACACCACGGGCTCGCGCATGTCGTGCTCGAGGTCGGTCGTCCCGACGAGCACCCGACCCTTGAGCGGGTAGATGAGCACGATGCGGCCGTCGGAGTGCTCGAAGAACAGCTCGCGACCGCCCGCCGCCGCCAGCAGCTCGGGGTGGTCGAGCACGATGTGCGACCCCTTCGTGCCGCCCATGAACCGGCTGGGGTCGCCGAGTGCTTCGTTGGTCAGGTCGGTCCAGGGGCCCGAGGCGTTGACGACGACGGATGCCGTGAACCGGTACTCCCCCGCCACATCGCGCAACACGATCGCGCCGTCGTCGGCGCCGACGGCCGTCGTGTAGTTCGCGGCGCGTGCGCGGTCAGCACTGCGGTCGTCACCGGCCACGCGCCCGTCGCGCAGCCCGTCGCGCAGGACGTCACCGGCGAGACGCTCGGGGTCGCGCAGCGAGGCATCCCAGTATGTCGCCGTGTACTTCACGCGCGGGTTGAGGCTCGGCAGCTGCTGCAGCGAGCGCTTGCGGCCGTGGAACGCGTGCCGCGGAACCGTGTGGCCCGCCATGCCCGCGCCGAACAGCCCGCCGCCGCGTGAGAACGAGTCGTAGATGACCAGGCCGATCTTGATGAGGGCCGCTCCGCGCTCGCGCGGCTTGCCGGCGCCGTGGCGCAGGAACCGCAGCGGCGCCGACAGCACACCCGAGAACGTCGAGTAGATCGGGATCGTGGTCTGCAGCGGGCGCACGAAGTGCGGGGCCGTCTTCAGCAGGGCGTTGCGCTCGGTGACGGCTTCGTGCACGAGGCGGAACTCGCCGTTCTCGAGGTAGCGGATGCCGCCGTGGATCATGTGGCTGGAAGCCGCGGACGCACCGCTGATGAAGTCGTCCCGCTCGACGAGGGCGACATCGACGCCCTGCAGAGCCAGGTCGCGGAAGGTCGCGATGCCGTTGATCCCGCCGCCGATGATCAGCACGTCGGCGAACGGACGGTCGCGCAGTGCGCGGTGCTGCGGCTGCTCAGGCATCCCACTCCTTCTCTCCGCTTCCAGGCTAATCGGTATGGCAGACGTCCCGGCCCGCGACGGGCACAGGCCCGCTGGGGATACGGAATGAAATACGCGCGAGTGCGTTGACTAAGATGGAGAGCAGTACAACGTGCTCCGGGGTCGGTGTGAATCCGAACCGGCGGTGACAGTCCGCGAGCCCGCGCGGTCGGCAACGATTGCGAGGGTTGACCTGGTGGAATTCCGGGACCGACGGTGATGCGACGCAACTCGAATGGGTTGATCGCTAGTCCGGATGGGAGGCAGCACGAGCGGTGGGCGCACGGCGCCTCCCCGCCCGCGGCGCCTGCCGATCCCCGGAACCTGATCTGAGGACGAGGGATGGCCGCCACCGAACGCGAACAGCAGGCGATGCGCCGCGCGCTGACGCTGGCGCGGAACGGGCCCCGCGGGGTCAACCCGCAGGTCGGCGCCGTCATCCTCTCGCCCGCCGGCGACACGCTCGCCGAAGGCTGGCACCGCGGGGCCGGCACACCGCACGCCGAGGTCGACGCGCTCTCGCAGATGTCACCGGATGCCGTGCGCGGCGCGACCGCCGTCGTGACGCTCGAGCCGTGCAACCACACCGGACGCACGGGCCCGTGCGCGCAGGCGCTGCTGGAAGCCGGCATCGCACGCGTCGTGTACGCCGTCGACGACCCCGGCGCCGCCTCGGGCGGGGGCGGCGCGCACCTGCGCGCGGCAGGCGTCGACGTCGAGTCGGGTCTGCTCGCGGACGAGGGCGCGGCACTGCTGGAGTCGTGGCTGACCGTGCAGCGCCTCGGCCGCCCGCACGTCACGGTCAAGTGGGCGCAGTCGCTCGACGGGCGCGCCGCGGCATCCGACGGCACCAGCCAGTGGATCACCGGACCCGACGCCCGCGCCGACGTGCACCGTCGCCGCAGCGAAGCGGATGCCATCGTCGCCGGCATCGGCACGGTGCTCGCCGACGACCCCGCGCTCACCGCGCGCCGTGCCGACGGCACCCTGTTCGAACACCAGCCGATGCCCGTCGTGCTGGGCGATCGCATCGTCCCCGAGCAGGCGGCCGTCCGCCGGCATCCACGCGCACTGCTGCAGCGCTCGGGCGCCAACCTCTTCGCCGAGCACGAGGGCGACGCGCTCGCAGACTCGCTGCTGGTCGAACTGCGCGACGCCGGTGTGCAGCGCGTCTTCGTCGAGGGCGGGCCGACGATCGCGAGCGCGTTCCTGCGTGCGGGTCTCGCCGACGAGGTGCTCGTCTACCTCGCCCCGACCCTGATCGGCTACGGCCCGGACGGCACCGATCACCCCGCCGTGCGCATGCTCGGCGTCGAGACGATCGCGCAGCAGCGTCGCCTCGACATCGCCGCGATCGAGCGCCTCGGCGACGACCTGCTGATCATCGCCACACCGGAAAGGACTGCCTGACATGTTCACGGGAATCATCGAAGAGCGCGGCACCGTCACCGCCATCGCCCCCTCGGGCGACGGCGTGCGGCTGACCGTGCACGCCCCGCTCGCCGTCTCAGACGCGCACCAGGGCGACTCGATCTCGATCAGCGGCGTATGCCTGACGGTCGTCGATCAGGGCGACGACTGGTTCACCGCCGACGTCATGCGCCAGACGCTGGACATGTCGACGCTCGGCGAACTGACCGAGGGCTCGCCCGTCAATGTCGAGCGCGCCGTCTCGTCGCACACGCGACTCGGCGGACACATCGTGCAGGGCCACGTCGACGGCACCGGCGAAGTGCTCGAGGTGCGCCCGGGCGCGCAGTGGCAGGTGATCCGGTTCCGGATGCCGCGCGAGCTCGCGCCCCTCGTCGTCGACAAGGGCTCGATCACCGTCGACGGGGTGTCGCTCACGGTCAGCGCCGTGTCGCCGGCCGGCCCCTCGACAAGCTCGGGGGCCACCTCGACGACCTCGGGGACCAGCCCCTCGACAGGCTCGGGGACCACCGACTGGTTCGAAGTGTCGCTCATCCCGGAGACCCTCGAGGTCACGACCCTCGGCGCCCGCACGGTCGGCGACCGCGTCAACCTCGAGACCGACATCCTGGCGCGGCACGTCCAGCGCCTTCTCGCATTCACCACCATCAACGAAGGAGGCTCACGATGAGCCTTGCCACCATCCCCGAGGCCCTCGACGCGCTGCGCGCAGGGCGACCGGTCATCGTCGCCGACGATGAGAACCGCGAGAACGAGGGCGACATCATCCTGTCGGCCCAGCTCGCGACGCCCGAATGGCTCGCCTGGACGATCCGATGGTCCAGCGGGTTCCTCTGCGCGCCGATGCCCGCCGACTGGGCCGACCGTCTCGACCTGCCGCCCATGGTGGCGGTCAACGAGGATGCCCGCGGCACGGCCTACACCGTGAGCGTGGACGCCGCCGATCGCGTCTCGACCGGCATCAGCGCGACCGACCGCTCGCACACCCTGAACGTGCTCGCCGACCCGGCATCCACGCCGGCATCGGTCATCCGCCCCGGGCATGTGCTGCCGCTGCGCGCCGTCGACGGCGGCGTGCGCGAGCGCGCCGGCCACACCGAGGCAGGCGTCGAGCTCATGAAGCTCGCGGGGCTGCAGCCGGTCGCCGCGATCGGCGAGGTCGTGGCCGAGGACGGCTCGATGATGCGGTTGCCGGGTCTTCTCGAGATGGGCGAGCGCGAAGGCATCCCGGTCATCACGATCGAGCAGCTGATCACCCACCTCGACGGCCTCGACGCGGCAGCCGGCGACCACGCCGCGCCCGCCGATCACCCGGCCCGTCGCCGCGTGAGCTTGCGCGCCGAGGCGCACGTGCCGACCTCGCACGGGAACTTCCGCTTCCTCGCGTACAAGGACCGCGTCACCGGCACCGACCACATCGCGGTCGTCTCGGGCGACCTCACCGAGGAGGCTCCGCTCGTGCGCGTGCACTCGGAGTGCCTGACCGGTGAGGCGTTCGGCTCGCTCAAGTGCGAGTGCGGGCCGCAGCTGGATGCCGCGCTGGACTCCATCGAGCAGGACGGCGGCGTCGTCATCTACATGCGCGGACACGAGGGACGCGGCATCGGCCTCATCAACAAGCTGCGCGCGTACAGCCTGCAAGAGCGCGGCATGGACACCGTCGACGCCAACCTGGCGCTGGGCCTGCCGGCCGACGCGCGCGACTACGCCGCGGCGGCGGGCATCCTCGCCGACCTCGGCGTCGAGAAGATCCGTCTGCTGACGAACAACACCGACAAGGTCAACCAGCTGCGCGAACTCGGTCTCGACATCGTCGAGCAGGTTCCGCTGCTCGTCGGCGTCGGCGCGAACAACCACCAGTACCTCGCCACCAAGCGCGACCGCATGGGGCACATCATCGACGCGGACGCGCTCGACGCGGCGCTCGCGCACAGCACGGAGGAGCACGCATGAGCGGCCACGGAGCCCCCGAGACCCTGCCCATCGACGCGACGGGCCTGCGCGTCGTCGTGATCGCGGGTCTGTGGCACGACGTCATCACGGACGGCCTGATCGCGGGCGCCGGACGGGTGCTCGACGCGGCGGATGCCTCGTGGCGACTCGTACGTGTGCCCGGCTCGTTCGAGCTTCCGGTCGCGGCGAAGGCTGCGCTGGAGTCGGGCGCCGACGCCGTGGTCGCGCTCGGCGTGATCATCCGCGGCGGCACCCCGCACTTCGAGTTCGTCTCGTCGGCCGCGACCGATGGCCTCACCCGCGTCGCGCTCGACACCGGCAAGCCCGTCGGGTTCGGCGTGCTGACCCTGGACGACGAGCAGCAGGGCCTCGACCGTGCGGGACTGCCCGGCTCGAAGGAAGACAAGGGCGCGGAAGCGGCCGATGCCGCGCTGCGCACCGCGCTGCTGCTGCGCGAGCTGCGCGGCTGACCCGGCGCGCCCCGGCTCACCCCGGCTCGCGTTCGCGGGCGCACGAGGCGCGGCGCCCCACGCACGCACGCCTTCAGGTAGCCTGAGGGTATGGAGATCCTGCGTCACGCCGTCGTCCTCGTCCACCTCGTCGGGTTCGCCGTGCTCTTCGGCGCCTGGGTCGTCGAAGCGTTCGGCCAGCGCCGCTTCACGCGCCTCATGAGCTGGGGCATGGTCATCGCCGCCGTCGCCGGCCTCGCGCTGGCCGCTCCGTGGGGCATCGACGGCAGCCTCAACTACGCGAAGCTCGGCACCAAGCTCGTCGTGCTGCTCGCGATCGGCGCCCTGCTGGGCATCGGCACGAGTCGCCAGCGCAAGAGCGGATCGGTCGCGCCGGCGCTGTTCTGGTCGGTGGGCATCCTGACCCTCGTCAACGCGGGTATCGCCGTCCTCTGGCGCTGAGCCGCGCCACCGCGTGACCCCGGGCGACGCCCGAATGCGACCCGCACTCGCCCCACCGCGCGCCCGCGGAGTAGACTGAACGTTTGTGCGCCGGGACTCTGCCGGCGCCCCGGTGCCCCCTATGCTGTGGCGCCCGTCGCACAACCCCTGCCCCGGACGCCTCCCACCGGCGCGTCCCACGAGGACCCTCGACGATTCATCGACAGGTAGTCCCTCCCCGTATGTCCACTGCATCCGTGGCGCCCACTGCGCCCGCCAATCCCCGCTCGCGCGTCATCACCGCCAGCCTCATCGGCACGACGATCGAGTTCTACGACTTCTACGTCTACGCGACCGCGGCCGTTCTCGTCTTCCCCGTCCTGTTCTTCCCGACCGGCGATGACACGACCGCACTGCTGTCGTCGTTCGCCGTCTTCGGCGCCGCGATGGTCGCCCGCCCCATCGGCGCCGTCGTCTTCGGCCACTTCGGCGACCGGTTCGGCCGCAAGGCCACGCTCGTGGCATCTCTGCTCACGATGGGCGTCGCGACGTTCCTCATCGGATGCCTGCCGACGTACCACGACATCGGGTGGTGGGCGGCGCTGCTGCTGCTCGTCCTGCGCCTGTTCCAGGGCTTCGCGCTCGGCGGCGAATGGTCGGGCGCGGCCCTGGTCGCAACCGAGAACGCCCCGAAGGGCAAGCGCGCCTGGTACGGCACGTTCCCGCAGCTGGGTGCCCCGATCGGGTTCATCATCGCCAACACGATCTTCCTCGTGATCAACTTCGCCCTGCCGCACCCGGACGGCCCCGCGCAGCGCTCCGAGGCGTTCTTGGAGTGGGGCTGGCGCGTGCCGTTCCTGTTCTCGGCCGTCATGGTCATCATCGGCCTGTGGGTGCGTCTGAAGCTCGTCGAGTCTGAGACGTTCGTCAAGGCCGAGGCGAAGGGCGCGATCCGCAAGTTCCCGCTCGGCGAGGTCATCCGCACCAACTGGAAGAACCTCATCCTGGGCACGTTCATCATGCTGGCCACGTACGTGCTGTTCTACCTGATGACGAGCTTCACCCTCTCGTACGGCACGAAGGCGACGCTCGAGACGGCACAGCAGGCGGCCGAGACGGCCGGCACGGCCTTCGACCCGAGCACCTACGTCGCGGGCCTCGGCTTCGGCTACACCGACTTCGTCATCATGCAGATCATCGGAGTCGTGTTCTTCGGCATCTTCACGCTGCTGTCCGGCCCGCTCGCCGATGCGATCGGGCGCCGCAAGCTGCTGCTGTGGATCACCGCCGCGATCGCCGTGTTCGGCCTGCTGTTCAACGCGTTCCTGCTGCCACAGGTCGACCCCAAGTTCACCGGCGCCCTCGTGCAGGGCTTCCTCATCATCGGCTTCATGCTGATGGGCGCGACCTTCGGCCCGATGGGCGCGGTGCTGCCCGAACTCTTCCCGACGAACGTGCGCTACACCGGGTCGGCGATCTCGTACAACGTGTCGTCGATCCTCGGCGCCGCCCTCGCGCCCATCGTCGCGGTGGCGCTGTGGGCCGCCGCCGGCGGCGAGCCGTGGCTCGTCGGCGTGTACCTCACGGGCTCGGCCGTGCTGACGCTCATCGCGCTGGCCCTGTCGAAGGAGACCAAGGACGTCGACTACGACACGAACCTCGGTATGGGCGAGACCGCGTCGCTGTAACGCGAGACCAGAAACGGCGGATGCCGCGGAGTGCGAGACTCCGCGGCATCCGCCGTTCTCATCTGTTCTCTCAGGTCAATCCAAGAAGAGCGCGCGCAGCCGTTTCGTCGTGAAGACGAGTCCGATCGCGATCATGACGACGTAGTAAAGCACGTGCCACAGCATGTCGGCGCTCAGGATGCCCGTCGTCAGGCCCCGCACGAGTTCGACGCCGTGCCACAGCGGCAGTGCCATGACGATCTGCTGCACCCACTCCGGATACACGGTGATCGGGTAGAACGTCGCCGAGAACAGGAACATCGGCAGCAGCACGAAGTTGATGCAGTCCATCTGCTGGAAGGTCTTCATGTAGCTCGTGACAGCCATGCCGAGGCTCGCGAACCCGAACGCGATCAGCATGACGGCGGGCAGCGCCAGGATCGCCGTCGGCGCGAGGTTCAGCCCCAGCGCCTGCATGATGATCATGAATCCGGTCGCATACGCGAGGCCGCGCAGCAGCGCGTAGAGGATCTCGCCGAGCGCGACATCGAGCGGGCCGAGCGAGGTCGCCAGCATGCCCTCGTAGAGCTTGCCGTAGTTGAGCTTGAAGAAGACGTTCCACGTCGAGTCGTAGATCGCGCCGTTCATCGCCGACACGGCCAGCAGCGCCGGCGCGATGAAGGCGGCGTATGAGACCTCGACCCCCGACGAGGTCTGCACGTCGCCGATGAGGCTGCCCAGGCCGATGCCCATCGACGCGAGGTAGAAGACGGGCTCGAAGAAGCCCGACAGCACGACCGCCCAGCTCGACGAACGCGCCGCGATGAGCCCCCGCTGCACGACGGCTCCGGGGTTTCCCGCCCACAGTGCGCGGACGCCGCCGCGACGCGCGCCGGCGTGTACCGACTGCTCGGTCGCCTCGACCCCGGTCACTTCGCAAGCCTCTCGATGAACACGCGCCGCCCCCACAGATAGCCGATGCCGGCGAGGACGACGAGATAGGCCACGTGCACGACGATCATGCCGGGCGCGATCGGTGCGCCGTAGGTGACGACCCGGCCCAGCTCGGCACCGTGCCACAGCGGCGAGATCCAGCCGATCCACTGCAGCCAGCCCGGCAGGGTCGCCAGCGGATAGAACGTGCCCGAGAACAGGAACATCGGCATGAATATGAAGCGCTGCACGAGCGCGAACTGGCCCTTGTCGTCTTCGATCGAGCCCGCATACGCCATCAGCGGGATGCCGAACGCGAGACCAGCCAGAACCCCGACGAAGATCGCGATCCAGCCCGTCTCGGGGTGCGGGACGGCGCCGAACGGCAGCAGCCACACGATGAGGTAATAGGCGGCGGATGCCACGAGCATGCGTGCAGCGGCGCCCGCGATGACCCCGTTCGCGATCTGGGGGCTCGACAGCGGCGACGCGTTGAACCCGTAGAAGTAGCGACGCCACTTGAACCCGGCCATGACGGGGTAGGTCATCTCTTCGCTCGCGACCGAGATGGTCGCCGTCGCCAGCAGCGCGGGCGCGACGAACATGAGGTAGGTGACCTGCTGGCCGTGGTCGACTATCGGCACCGTGATGAGCGCGGCGAGACCGACCGCCAGACCCAGCAGGTAGAGGATCGGCTGCCCGACGGCACCGACGATGATCGTCCAGCCGTACGCGCGCATCGCGCGGACCATGTGCTCGGTGACGTACCAGCTGCCGTGTCGGCGCGGCTTGCGCCCCCACGCCATCGCTTCGGCGCGCAGCTCATCGAGCGAGGGGTGCGCCGTGGCATCCGTCTTCGGAGTGCTCATTCGATCAGCGACCTTCCGGTCAGGCGCAGGAAGACGTCCTCGAGCGACGAGCGGCGGACGAGGCTCGTGAGCGGCTGCAGCCCCGCCGCGCTGACGCGCTCAAGCGCTGCCTCGCCGTCGGCGGCGTAGATCAGCACCCGGTCGGGCAGGATCTCGACACGGTCGCCGATGCCCTGCAGGTGCGCGGCGGCCGCCTGGTTGCGGTCGGAGCCGAACCGCACCTCGAGCACCTCGCGGCTGGAGTGCTCGCGGATGAGCGACGCGGGGGTCCCCTCGGCCATGATGCGGCCCTTGTCGACGACGATGAGGCGATCGCACAGTTGCTCGGCCTCGTCCATGTAGTGCGTCGTGAGCACGAGGGTCGTGCCGCGCTCTTTGAGGCGGAACAGGCGGTCCCATAGCACGTGCCGCGCCTGCGGGTCGAGGCCCGTCGTCGGCTCGTCCAGCAGCAGGATGCGGGGGTCGTTGATGAGTCCGCGGGCGATCGTGAGGCGGCGCTTCATGCCGCCGGAGAGCTGATCGACCTTGCTCTTGGCCTTGTCTTCGAGCTGCGCGAACGCCAGTAACTCGTCAGCCTTCTGGTGGCACACCTTGCCGGGCAGACCGAAGTAGCGGCCGTAGATGTAGAGGTTCTCGCGCGCGTTGAGCTCGCCGTCCAGGTTGTCCTGCTGCGGCACGACGCCGAGCCGCGAGCGGATCTCGGGGCCGTAGCGGTCGGGATCCAGACCCAGGATGCTCAGCTCGCCGCCCGAGCGCGTGGAGACAGCGCCGATCATCTTCATCGTCGTGGACTTGCCCGCCCCGTTCGGGCCCAGCAGACCGAACGACTCGCCCGGTGCGACCTCGAAGCTCAGCCCGTCGACGGCGACGAAGTCGGGCTTGCCCTTCATCTTGTAGGCCTTGACGAGGTTCTTCGCAGCGATCACGGGTTGAGGCACCGAACAACCCTAGCGCCGCCCTCCGACACGCCTCCCAGCGAGAGAGGAGGAAGATGGGAGGGTTACCGAAAGAGGACGCACCACATGTCCACACCCACCGCCTCACGCCGACGTCGCCCCACGAAGGACGACGGCCCGCGCGCAAGCCTCCGCCAGTTGCTGCCGTTCATCTTCGAGCACAAGCGCGTGCTCGTCGCCGTCGCGGTCCTGAGCATCCTCGCCGCCGGCGCGACGCTCGCCCAGCCGCTGCTGGTCGGCCAGGTCATCGAGCGCGTGCAGACGAACGTGCCGCTCGGCAATCTCGTGTGGGTGCTGGTCGCGCTCGTGATCGTCGGGTCGCTCGTCAGCGGCATCCAGCACTTCCTGCTGCAGCGCACCGGCACGGCGGTCGTCTTCTCGAGCCGCCGACGCCTCATCGCGCAGCTGCTGCACCTGCCTGTGCAGGAGTACGACGCGCGCCGCACCGGCGACCTCGTCTCGCGCGTCGGCACCGACACGACGCTGCTCTACGCCGTGCTCACGCAGGGCCTCGCGGACTCGATCGGCAGCGTCCTCATCTTCGCCGGCGCCGTCATCGCGATGCTGATCATCGATCCCGTGCTGCTCGTGCTGATCCTCATCGTCGTGGGATTGTCGGTCGCCGTCGTCGGCGTGCTGTCGGGGCGCATCCGCCAGGCGACCACGGCGCAACAGGAGCGCGTGGGTGAGCTGGCATCCGGCGTCGAGCGTGCCGTGGGCTCGATCCGCACGATCCGTGCGGCCGGCGCCTCCGGCCGCGAGGAGTCGGCGATCGAGTACACCGCGCGCCGCGCGTACGAGTCGGGCGTGCAGGTCGCCAAGGCATCCGCGTTCGTCGTGCCGATCGCCGGCATCGCACTACAGCTCTCGCTGCTGGTGGTGCTCGGCGTCGGCGGGTTCCGCGTGGCATCCGGCGCCATCTCGATCGCACAGCTCGTGACCTTCGTGATGTTCCTGTTCTTCCTCGTGCAGCCGCTCGGCTCATTCTTCGGCGCGATCACGTCGGTCAACCAGGCCCTCGGAGCGCTCGGCCGCATCCAGGAGATCCTCGATCTGCCGACCGAGACGGCGTGCGACGCCGAGGTCGCCACCTCGATCCGCGCCACCGACACCGGCATCGTCGGCGTCGACACGGCGATCGAGTTCCGCGACGTGCATTTCGCGTACCCGCAGAGCGTCGTCGCCGCGCGCCAGCGCAGCGAGACCGAGGCCGCAGCGCTGCTGGCCGAAGTGCATGCGGATGCCACGGTCGACGTCGACCGCGACTCGGAGCGCACCGGTGATGTGCTGCGCGGCGTCTCGTTCCGCGTGCCGCGCGGTGCGCGCGTCGCGATCGTCGGGCCGTCGGGAGCCGGCAAGTCGACGACGCTCGCCCTCATCGAGCGGTTCTACGACCCGACCGAGGGCGCGATCCTCGTCGACGGCGTCGACGTGCGCACGGTCGACCGTGCCCGGTTGCGTGCCCAGCTCGGCTATGTCGAGCAGGATGCCCCGACGCTCGCCGGCACGATCGGCGACAACCTGCGGCTCGCGTCTCCCGAGGCATCCGACGCCGCATGCGAACGCGTCCTGCGCGCCGTGAACCTCGGCGAGGTGCTCGAGCGGTCACCCCTCGGGCTCGATGCCCCCGTCGGCGAAGCCGGCGTCATGCTCTCGGGCGGCGAGCGCCAGCGGCTCGCGATCGCGCGGGCACTGCTGGCCGCTCCCCCGGTGCTGCTGCTCGACGAGTCGACCTCGTCGCTGGACGGCCTGAACGAACAGCGCATGCGCGAGGCGATCGACGCTGTGGCCGCCGGCCGCACGCTCATCGTGATCGCGCACCGCCTGTCGACCGTCGTCGACAGCGACCTGATCATCGTGCTCGACCGCGGCGAGGTCATCGGACGCGGCACGCACGCTGAGCTCGTCGAGACCGTTCCGCTCTACCGCGACCTCGCCCGCCACCAGCTGCTCGTCTGAGGCGCGCCGCCCCGCCCCGCCCGCAGAACCATGTCCCAAAAGATGCTGTTTTGAGGGCCTTACACCAGCGCTCTTTGGGACATGGTCTGCGATAAGTGGGACATGGAAGCCCTCAGGCGGTAGCGGCCCTCAGGCGGTGGCGGCCTTCAGGCGGTAGCGCAGGGCGGCGAGCTCGGCGTACAGGGCCGCGGGGACCTTGCCGTCGAAGGTGCGGTAGAACTCCTCCGTGAGGTCGGTCTCCTGCAGCCACAGCGCGGGGTCGATCTCGAAGAGGGCATCCAGGTCGTCCTGCGGAACGTCGATGCCGTCGAGGTTGAGGTCGCTCGTGTGCGGCAGTCGGCCGATCGCGCTGTCGACGGCCGAGACCTTGCCCTCGATGCGGCGGATGATCCAGTCGATGACGCGCGAGTTGTCGCCGAACCCGGGCCACAGGAACCGCCCGTCGCTGCCCTTGCGGAACCAGTTGACCTGGAACACGCGCGGCGCGCGGTCGAACCGCAGCTGCTGCCCGACCTTGAGCCAGTGTCCGAAGTAGTCGGCCATGTTGTAGCCGCAGAACGGCAGCATGGCGAACGGGTCACGGCGCAGCTCGCCGACGGTGCCCTCAGCGGCAGCCGTGCGCTCGGACGAGATGTTCGACCCGAGGAAGACCCCGTGCGTCCAGTCGGTCGCCTCGACGACGAGCGGCACGTTGGTCGCGCGACGACCACCGAACAGGATGCCATCGAGGGGCACGCCCTCCGGGGTGTCCCAGTCGGAGGCGATCTGCGGGCACTGGGCAGCAGCCACCGTGAACCGCGAGTTCGGGTGCGCCGCGGGGCGGCCGGACGCGGGCGTCCAGGGGTTGCCCTCCCAATCGGTGAGCTCGGCGGGGATGTCGTCGGTCAGCCCCTCCCACCACACGTCACCGTCGGGGCGCAGCGCGACGTTCGTGAAGATCGTGTTGCCCCAGAGCGTCTCGACGGCCGTGACGTTCGTCGACTCGCCGGTGCCCGGCGCGACGCCGAAGAAGCCCGCTTCGGGGTTGATCGCCCACAGCCGCCCGTCCTCACCGGGACGCAGCCACGCGATGTCGTCGCCGAGGGTCTCGACGCGCCAGCCGGGGATCGTCGGCCGCAGCATCGCGAGGTTCGTCTTGCCACACGCCGACGGGAACGCCGCAGCCAGGTGGTACGCCTTGCCCTCGGGGGAGATGACGCGGATGAGCAGCATGTGCTCGGCGAGCCAGCCCTCATCGCGGCCGATGACCGAGGCGATGCGCAGCGCGAAGCACTTCTTCGCGAGGATTGCGTTGCCGCCGTAGCCCGAACCGTACGACCAGACCTCGAGCGTCTCGGGGAAGTGCACGATGTACTTCTCGTCGTTGTAGGGCCACGGGGCATCCTGCTGGCCGGGCTCGAGCGGCGCGCCGACCGAGTGCACCGTCTTAACCCAGGGCTTGCCCGCGGCGATCTGCTCGAGCACGGCCGTGCCGACGCGGGTCATGATGCCGATCGAGGTGACGGCGTAGGCGGAGTCGGTGATCTGCACGCCGATGTGCGACAGCGGACCGCCGATCGCGCCCATCGAGAACGGCACGACGTACATCGTTCGGCCCTTCATCGAGCCGGCGAACAGGGGCGTGAGGGTCGCGCGCATCTCGGCGGGCTGGGCCCAGTTATTGGTGGGACCGGCATCGGCTTCACGCTCGGAGGCGATGAAGGTGCGCGCCTCGGTGCGGGCGACGTCGCTCGGGTGCGAGCGGGCGAGGTACGAACCGGGCCGCCATTCGGGGTTGAGCTTGATGAGCTTGCCCTCGTCGACCTGCTGGCGCAGCAGCGCCTCGTTCTCAGCGCGCGACCCGTCGACCCAGTGGATGCTGTCGGGCTGCGTCAGCGCGGCGATCTCGTCGACCCACGCATACAGCTCCTGCAGGCCGGTGCCGGCGAGCGTGGGGCGAGCCCCGAAGGTGGGCTTCGGCTGTGCGGTGCCCGATCCGGGGACGGCGATGGTGCGGGTGAAAAGGTCGGCGATGGCCATGTCAGCTCCTTCATCGGATGGTCTGGCTCCACTTTGCGCCGGTATCACGCCCACTTATCGAGATCCGTGGCGTCAAGAATCATGTTTCTTTCGCTATCATCAAGGAATGACTCCCTCCGCGATCGAGCTGTCCACACTCGGTCACCGCATCCGCCATCGCCGCGTGTCCCGCGGGATGACGCTGGATGAACTCGGCGCCGTCGTCGGCGTCGCGGGCAGCCAGCTCAGCCTCATCGAGAACGGCAAGCGCGAGCCCAAGCTCTCCTTGCTGCAGGCGATCGCCCATGCAACCGGCACGGATGTCACCGACCTGCTCTCCCCCGAGCCGCCGAACCGGCGAGCCGCGCTCGAGCTCGACCTCGAGCGCGCGCAGGCATCCCCCGTGTTCCGACGCTTGGGCATCCCGCCGGTGCGCGTCACGAAGACGACCTCGGACGAGACGATCGAGGCGGTGCTGGGCCTGCACCGCGAGCTGCAGCGCCGCGAGCGCGAGGCCATCGCGACCCCGGAAGAGGCGCGGCGCGCCAACACCGAGCTGCGCCTGCGCATGCGCGAGCGGAACAACTACCTGCCCGAGATCGAGCAGCTCGCCGAGAAGCAGTTGCGCGCGGCCGGGCACACCGGCGGCGCGCTCACGCACCGCTCGGTGAGCGTCATGGCCGAGCAGCTCGGCTTCGAGCTGATCTACGTCGATGATCTGCCGCATTCGGCGCGGTCGGTCACCGACCTCGAGAACGGCCGCATCTACCTGCCACCGGCGTCGATCCCCGGCGGACACGGCCTGCGCTCGATGGCGCTGCAGGCGATGGCGCACCGCCTGCTCGGCCACACGCCTCCGACCGACTACGCCGACTTCCTGCAGCAGCGCCTCGAGATCAACTACTACGCCGCCTGCTGCCTCATGCCCGAGACCGCGTCGGTCGCCTTCCTGACTCAAGCCAAGAAGGATCGCAACCTCGCCGTCGAGGACTTCCGCGATGCGTTCGGTGTGACCCACGAGGCCGCCGCCATGCGGATGACGAACCTGCTGACGCAGCACCTCGGCACGCGCCTGCACTTCCTGCGCGTGGACGGATCCGGCGCGATCAACCGCGTGTACGAGAACGACGAGCTCCCGTTGCCGATGGACGTGACGGGCTCGGTCGAGGGCCAGATCGTGTGCCGCGAGTTCGCCGCGCGGTCGGCCTTCGGCGAGCGCAACCGCACGACCGAGCACTACCAGTACACCGACACCCCTGCGGGGACGTTCTGGTGCTCGAGTCAGACCGGCAAGACGGGCGACGGCGAGTTCTCGATCACGGTGGGCGTGCCGTTCGATGACGCCCGGTGGTTCCGCGGTCGTGAGACGCAGAAGCGCGCGGTGTCGACCTGCCCCGACGAGTCGTGCTGCCGCCGACCGGATGCCGAGTTGACGCACCGCTGGGACGGCAAGGCCTGGCCGAGTGCGCGCGTGCACATGCAGATGTTCTCGCCGCTGCCGCGCGGCGCCTTCCCGGGCGTCGACGACGGCGAGGTCTACGGCTTCCTCGACCGCCACGCCGCCGAGTGACGGCGCGGGGTGCGTGGGCCGGGGTTGGCGGCCACGGCCACCTCGGTGTACTGTCGATCCGCTAGTGAGGTTCACCTAACCTAAGTTGCGGCCGCGAGGTCAGCGCGACCGAGGACTGCGACGGGGCAGAGGTACCGGCCCCACCCCTCGACCTGAAATCCACCGCCGTGCTCGCCACCTTCCTGATCGGCCTCCGCGAGGGCCTCGAGGCCGCGCTCGTCGTCGGCATCCTCGTCGCCTACCTCACCCGCGTCGGCCGCCGCGATGTCCTCCCCCGGCTCTGGACGGGTGTCGGCCTCGCCATCGCCCTCGCCGTCGGCATCGGCGCGATCCTTACCTTCGGCGCCTACGCCCTGACCTCCCAGGCGCAGGAGCTCATCGGCGGCCTGCTGTCGCTGGTCGCGGTCGGCATGGTCACGTGGATGATCTTCTGGATGCAGCGCACCGGCCGCACGATGAAGCGCTCGCTCGAGGGTGGCATCGACCGCGCTCTCGCGCAGGGTGGCCTGTGGGCGATTGTGGCCATCGGGTTCGTGTCGGTCGCGCGCGAGGGCATCGAGACGACGCTGCTGCTGTGGTCGATGGTGCAGTCGTTCGGCACGAAGCCGGAGGTCCTCACCGGCGCCCTGCTGGGCCTTGCCGTCGCGGCGCTGGTCGGCTGGTTGCTCGCGCGGGGCATGGTCCGCATCGACCTGCGCACCTTCTTCGCGTGGACGGGCGGGTTCCTCGTGATCGTCGCCGCGGGCGTGCTCGCCTACGCGATCCAAGACCTGCAGGAGGCCGCTGCCCTCCCCGGCCCGTTCACGACGGCCGCCCCCGTCGACCCCGTCACCGGCGTCGTCGCGACAGGCTGGTCGGCCTTCCCGTTCGGCTGGGCGTTCGACGTGCGCACCGCGATCCCGCCGACCTCGACCCTCGCGGTCCTGCTGCAGGCGACCGTCGGCTTCATGCCGCAGATGAGCTGGCTGCAGGTCGTCGCGTGGGCCCTGTACATCGCCATCGTCGGTACCTACTTCGTGCGCGGCCTGGTGCGCCGGCCGGCCCGCGCGACCGCGGCACCAGATGCCACGACGACCGCCGCGGCGGCGGCGGATGCCACCGGAGCACCCGCCGAGGCATCCACGTCCACCTCCACCACACCAGGACCTTCCGCACCAGAAACGCAAGGAGCAGCATGATCCGTCCCCGCAGCCTCGCCGCCACCGCGGCGCTCGGCGTCACCGCCCTCGCCCTCGCCGGGTGCGTCGCCAAGGCCGACATCGCCGCGTCGGGCGCCCTCACGGTGACCTCGACCGACAGCACGTGCGACGTGTCGACGGCGTCCGTGACCAGCGGCACGCTCGCGTTCGACGTGACCAACTCGAGCTCGCAGATCAGCGAGTTCTACGTGCTCGCTGACGACGGCCTCCGCATCGTCGGCGAGGTCGAGAACATCGCTCCGGGCGCGTCGCGCACGCTCACGGTCGTCGCACAGCCGGGCGACTACTTCACGCTGTGCAAGCCGGGAATGGTCGGCGAGGGCGTCGGCAAGGCATCCTTCACCGTCACGGGTGAGAAGGTCCAGGCGACGGGTGACGACGCCGAGCAGAAGACGCAGGCCGTCGACCTGTACGCGGCGTTCGTGAAGGACCAGGTCGAGCAGCTCGTGCCCGCCGTCGACGCGCTCGTCGCGGCCTACGAGTCGGGTGACGACGACGCCGCGAAGGCGCAGTTCCCGCTGACCCGCGCGTACTACGAGCGCATCGAGCCCGTCGCCGAATCGCTCGGCGACCTCGACCCGCGCATCGACTACCGCGAAGTGGATGCCGTCGCCGAAGGCCTCGACTGGACCGGCTTCCACCGCATCGAGAAGGACCTGTGGCAGCCCGCGGCCGACGCCCTCAACTCCGACGGCGCGAGCGCGTGGTTGGACTGGGCACCCTCGACGACCGAGGAGCGCGCCGCGTTCGGCGACCAGCTCATCGCCGATGTCGCCGAGCTCAACACCTACGTGCACTCGCAGGAGTTCACCGACACGCTCGAGGCGCAGGGCATCGCGGGTATCTCCAACGGCGCGATCGGCCTGCTCGACGAGGTCGCGACCGGCAAGATCTCCGGCGAGGAGGACTGGTGGAGCGGCACCGACCTGTGGGACTTCGCGGCCAACGTCGAAGGATCGAAGATGGCGTTCTCGCTCGTCGAGGACTTCGCCGTCGCGCAGGGCGATGACGGTGCGGCCCTCGCCGACGACATCGCGCAGGGCTACGCCGACCTCGACGCGGCCCTCGCGACCTACGGCTCGCTGACGGACGGGTTCGTGAACTACAGCGAGCTCACCGACGACGACAAGCGCCAGCTCACCGACCTCATCAACGCGCTGGCCGAGCCGCTGTCGCAGCTGACATCCGCCATCCTGGAGTGATGACGAACGACCAGACGGATGCCGGCGACGTCTCCCCCGCGGAGGTGCCGCCGGCATCCGGCGTACCCGGCCTGAGCCGGCGCGGCCTGCTGGGTCTGGCCGCCGGCATCGGCGCGGCAGGGCTCGCCCTGGGCGCCGGTGCGGGCGCCGCCGCGGGCGTTGCTGTCGGGCGTGCGAAGTCGGGGTCCGGCGGGGCATCCGTCTATGACTTCTTCGGCACGCATCAGGCCGGCATCACGACGCCCGTGCAGGATCACCTGCACTTCGCGTCCTTCGACATGATGGCCCGGACGACCCGCGACGACCTCATCGAGCTGCTGCAGGACTGGACGTATGCCGCTGCGCGCATGTCCCAGGGGCTCGACGTCAGCGCGTCGGGCGCCGTCGGCGGATCGCCCGAAGCCCCGCCGGACGACACCGGCGAAGCCCTCGGTCTCGCCGCGAACGGACTGACGATCACGTTCGGGTTCGGGCCGACGCTGTTCGTGGCCGACGACGGCACCGACCGCTACGGCATCGCCGCGCAGCAGCCCGCGGCGTTGCAGAAGCTGCCGGCGTTCCTCGGCGACGACCTCGATCCCGAGGCGACGGGCGGCGACCTGTTCATCCAGGCGTGCGCCGACGATCCGCAGGTCGCCGTGCACGCCGTGCGCAACCTCAGCCGCATCGCCTTCGGCCGCGCACGGCTGCGCTGGTCGCAACTGGGGTTCGGCAAGACCTCGAAGACGACATCCGACCAGGCCACGCCGCGGAACCTGTTCGGGTTCAAGGACGGGACGGCGAACATCCTCGCCGACGACCAGGCCGCCCTCGACGCACACGTGTGGGTCGCGGGTTCCGACGAGCCGGCGTGGATGGCGGGTGGCTCGTACCTGGTCGCGCGCAAGATCGCGATGCTCATCGAGACGTGGGACCGTGTGCGCCTGTCGGAGCAGAACCGCATCATCGGCCGCGACAAGGGCGAAGGCGCGCCGCTGTCGGGCGGCGTCGAGACGACGGAACCCGATTTCGCGGCATCCACCGCGACGGCATCCCCTGCGATCGATGCGCACAGTCACGTGCGCCTCGCGCACCCCGACTTCAACGACGGCATCCGCATCCTGCGGCGCGGGTACAACTACGTCGACGGCAACACGAACCTGGGCCGGCTCGATGCGGGACTGTTCTTCCTCGCCTACCAGCGCTCGCCCGAGCAGTTCATCACGCTGCAGCGCGCGCTGTCGACCGACCTCATGAACGAGTACGTCCGCCACATCGGATCGGGCATCTGGGCCGTGCCGCCGGGTGCGGAGGCCGGCTCGTACATCGGCGCGGGGTTGTTCGGCTGAGGCGCCGCTCGAGGAGCGCAAATGGCTCTCTTGCCGCCCGAATCGCGACCATTTGCGCTCCTCGAACGCCCGCTCAGCCGCGCAAGAAGGCCGCGAACCGCGCGAGCGCGGCATCCACCTCGCTCTGCCGGGCCCCGTCGGCCATCGTGGCGACGGGATCGAGGTGGTGTCGACCGACGGCGAGCGAGTGGCTCCACGTGCCGACGACCTCGCCGCGGTCGAGCAGGATGGGCTTGACCTGGCCGTTCGCGCTCGGACCCACCGCCGCGCGGAGTTCGGGCGCGCCCGCGACCGATCGGTCGGCGTAGGAGATGTAGTACTCCTCGAAGGGCGGCAGGGCGAAGATGCCGGTCGGCACCGGCGGCGGGCCATCGGCGGTGCCTGACTCCTCGAACAGCCCCTCCTCGACCTCGACGACGCGGTCTCCTGCGGCATCGCGCGCCGCGCGGGCGAGCCCGAGCGTGAGACCCGTCCACCAGCGGAAGTCGGCGAGGGATGCCGGGCCGTGCCCGCGCAGGTAGCGCACGAACAGCTCCGCGAGCGGGTCGGCGGGGGTCGCGGCTTCCGTGATCCACTCGTCGGCGGCGACGACGTACTGGTCACGTCCGGGAGCGCCATCGCGCGGCACGACCGGCCCGAGAACCGTGACGCCGCGCAGGCACAGCGCCGCGAGCAGGTGGTAGCCGCGCATGCCGGACGTGTCGAGCCCCGCCGCGGCGAGCACGTCGGCGAACTCCGCGCGGGTGAGCCGATTGCCGCCGGCGAGTGCGGGACGGATGGCACGCTCGGCGCCACGCAGCGTGTCAGGCGTGATGCCGAGGGAGCGGTGCGATGCCGCGTACTGGCGCTGCTGCCGGTCGCCTGTGACGGACAGGATCCAGGCCAGATCGCGGGATGCCACGATGTGCAGCGTGCCGCGCTGCGTCCACGCCCGCACGAGGTCGCCGCGCTCGAACGCGGCATCCACTTCGCGCAGCGTCGGCGCGCCGGCGGTGCGGACGGCGAGCGCCCAGCGCCCGCCCCAGAACTCCTGCGCCTGTGTCGCGCCCAGGTGTTCCGCGGCCGCGACGGCGTCGCGCGCGGGCGCACTGAGCTGGTGCGCGCGCAGCCGGTGGGCACGCAGCAGGTCGAGGTCCATGCCGCCATCATGCCGGGTGGCCCGCCGTTCGAGGTGCGCACATGGCTCTCTCAGCGCCCGAAACGGGACCATTCGCGCTCCTCGAACGGCGGTAGACTCGACCCGTCCGGCCCGCGACGACGCGGCCGATGCTCGAAAAAGGGGCACTTCCAGACACATACGGCATCCGTTCACCGTCTCTGTCTGGAGGATTCTCCATGCCCACCGTCTCCGCGCACGTCGCCCAGACCCTCTCCGCCCACATCGACCACGTCTTCGGGGTCATGGGCAACGGCAACGCGCACTTCCTCGACGCACTGGAGCGCTCCACCGAGGTGCACTACACCGCGATGCGGCACGAGGCCGGGGGTGTCGTCGCCGCCGACGCGCACTTCCGCGCGGGCGGGGGCCTCGCCGCCGCGACCGCGACCTATGGCGCCGGCTTCACGAACACCCTGACCGCGCTCGCCGAGTCGGTGCAGGCGCACGTGCCGCTCGTCCTCGTCGTCGGCGACGAGCCGACGAGCGGGCCGCGCCCGTGGGACGTCGACCAGATCGCCCTCGCGTCGGCGGTCGGCGCGCGCACGTACACCGTCGGGCGGGCGGATGCCGCGGCCACGACCGTCATCGCGATCGAGCACGCCCTCTCGTACCGCGTGCCGACGGTGCTCGCGATCCCGTACGACGTCGCCAAGCTCGAGGCGGGGCCCGTGCCGGATGCCCCGCAGCCCGTGCTGCCTGTTCCCCTCACGCCGTCGGCGCCGTTCACCGCGGCCGCTGTCGCCGCGCTCGCGCGCGACCTGGCATCCGCCCAGCGCCCCGTCCTGATCGCGGGCCGCGGCGCCTGGCTCGCGGATGCCGGCGAAGCGCTCGGCCGCCTCGCCGACGCGACCGGCGCCGTGACCGCCACGACGGCGCTCGGCCGCGGCATCTTCCCGCGCGGCGAGTTCGACCTCGGCGTGACGGGCGGCTTCGGGGCGGATGCCGCGATGGAGCTCATCGGCACGGCCGACGTCGCGGTCGTCTTCGGCGCGGGCCTCAACCAGTTCACGATGCGGTTCGGGCAGCTGTTCTCGCCCGCGACGCGGGTCGTGCAGGTCGACGTCGCGCCGGCGGCGACGCATCCGCACGTCGGCGGCTACATCCGCGGCGACGCGCGGCTGGTCGCCGAGGCCCTCGTCGGCGAGCTCGCGGCGCTCGGCGGGCCGCGCGAGCGGTGGGCGAGCCCCGCCACCATCGCCACCCTCCGCGCCCGCGAGCCGGGCGACGCGCTCGCTCCCGACGGCCGCCTCGACCCACGGTCGGTCGCGGTGCGCATCGGCGAGCTGCTCGAGTCGGATGCCTCGACGCGCGACCGCGTCGTCGTGACCGACGGCGGGCACTTCCTCGGCTGGGCCAACATGTATTGGCCCGTCGCGTCGCCCGACCGCATGATGATGGTCGGCACGGCCTACCAGTCGATCGGGCTCGGGTTCGCTTCGGTGCCCGGCGCGGCGCGCGCGAAGCCCGCGTCGACGATCGTGCTCAGCACCGGCGACGGCGGCGGGCTGATGGCTCTCGCCGACCTCGAGTCGGCCGTCCGCGTCGCGGGCAGTCGCGGCCTCGCGGTGGTCTGGAACGACGCCGCCTACGGCGCGGAGATCAACCTGTACGGACTGCAGGGGCTGGCGCGCGAACCGATGCTGATCCCCGAGGTCGACTTCGCCGGTCTCGCCCGCGCCGTCGGCGCCGACGGCGTCGTCGTGCGCACGCTCGCCGACCTCGATGCGCTCGCGCGGTGGGCTGCAACACCGGCATCCGATCGACCCTTCCTGCTGCTCGACTGCCGCATCTCGGGCGACATCATCGCGCCGTATCAGCAGGAGATCATCCGCGTGAACTCCTGAATCTCGCGTTCGAGGAGCGCAAATGGTCCGCAAACCGTGCTTCAGGCAGCCATTTGCGCTCCTCGAACGCCGCCGGCACGCCTGACCGGGAATGCCAGGGCCTGGTTGTGCGCTGGAACCTGCGCGCACACTGTTAGTAGCGCGCGAAGGGGGATGCCCATGGAAGGTCTCGAAGTCACGGTCCTGTTGGGGCTTGCGACTCTCGTCGGCACGGCGCTCGCGCCGAAGCTGCGGATCGCGACTCCCCTGCTGCTGGTCATCATCGGCCTCGCGCTCGGCTTCGTGCCGCAGCTGCGCGAGATCCAGCTGCCGCCCGAGACGGTGCTGCTGCTGTTCCTGCCGGTCATGCTCTTCTGGGAGAGCCTCACGACATCGCTGCGCACGATCCGCCGCGCCCTGCGCTATATCGTGCCGATGAGCACGCTGCTCGTCGTCGCATCGGCGTTCGGCGTCGCGTGGATCGCGACGCTGTTCGGGATGCCCTGGCAGACGGGCCTGCTGCTCGGTGCCGCCGTCGCCCCACCCGACGCGACAGCCGTCGCCGCCCTCGGCCGGCTGCTGCCCCAGCGCATGTTCATGAAGCTCAAGGCCGAGAGCCTCACCAACGACGGCACGGCGCTCGTCGTTTACGCGATCGCCCTGTCGCTCGCGCTCGGCGAGAACGTCACCGGCTGGTCGATCACGGCGAGCGTGCTGATCTCGTACCTGGGCGGCGCGGCCGCCGGTATCGCCGTCGCGGCGCTCGCATATCTCGCGCTGCGCAGCACCCGCTCGACGCTCGTGATCAACATCACGCTGCTCATCGTGCCGTTCCTGGCGTTCCTGCTGGCCGAGTTCGTGGAAGCCTCGGGCGTCCTCGCGGTCGTGATCGCCGGTCTCATCGTCGCGTGGATGCACTCGCGCATCACGACGGCCGCTTCGCGCCGACAGGCCACCGCGGCGTGGCCGTTCGGCGTGTACCTGCTCAACGGGGCGCTGTTCGTGCTCATCGGGCTCGAAGTGCAGTACGTCGTGCACGACATCCCGGGGCGACTCATCGGCATCCTGCTGCTCATCTCGGTCGCCGCGTGGATAGCGCTGATCGTCGTGCGCTACCTGTTCCTGTTGCTGTTCGCGCCGTTCTCGCATCCGGCCGGAGGTCAGCTGTTCGGTCACAACCGGGCGCGCATCGTGAACACGATGGCCGGCTTCCGCGGCGCCGTGTCGCTCGCGATCGCCCTGTCGGTGCCCGTGACCGTCAACGGGTCGGGCGATCTGTCGGGCCGCGATGCGATCGTGTTCGTCACGGCCGGGGTCATCCTGCTGAGCCTGCTGGTGCAGGGGCCGATGCTGCCCGCGATCGTGCGGTGGGCGCGGCTTCCGCAGGACGCCCTCGCGGAGGATGAATACGAGCTCGCGCAGCGCACGATCTCGGGAGCAGCCCTCTCGGCGCTCGACGACATCGCCGACGAGCACGGCATCAGCGCGAACGTCCGCGACCGCGCGCGGCGCGAGGGCTACGAGATGCTCGAGCTCGCCAATGCGCGCGCCTACGCGCGGCAGCAGCAGACCGACGACGCGCAGATCGCCGAGCTCGAGACGATGCTCGACGAACCGGATGCCGCCGACACCGGCCCCGTCCTCGAGGTTGGGCAGGTGCCGCCGCCCACCGTTGCAGCCGCATCCGGCGCACTCGGCGCCGACGGCACCGCCGCGGCATCCGCTCTGCAGATGCTCGCGACGAGCGACGGGATCGATCTGAGCCAGCGCTCCCCGATCACGCAGTTCGAAGAGGCCACGCGCCTCAAGCTCGCGCTGCTGGATCGCAAGCGCACCGTCCTGCAGCGGATGCGGCGAGAGGGCACGATCGACGACCTCGTCGTGCACCGCATCGAGGCCCACCTCGACCTCGAAGAGGTGCGGCTGAGCGGCATCGAGCAGCTGGACTGACGCCCAGGCGTCAGCGCTGCGGCAGCATCCAGCGGTCGAAGAACGCGGCGAGCGCGTCGGTCGCATCCAGCGGCAGGATGTGCGCGACGTACTGGTCGGGGCGCACCACCACGACGACGCCGCCCCGCGACAGGCCGCGCGCGTCGAAGATGTCGGTCTCGTTCCAGCGCGTGGGCGCCGCGGCGAAGACCTTCTCCCAGTCCATCAGGTGCAGCGGCCCGCTCTCGGGCCGGAAGATCTCCGGCACGCTCGTGACGTCGACCTCGTCGTAGCCGCCCTGCACGATCGCCTTCACATCGAAGACCGCATCAACGGCCGCACCGGCGGGCGTGAACCGCACGACGGGCGATTCGGATGCCTCGGCGAGCCACTGCGCGAACCGCGACAGCGCCCCGTCCGGCGCCAGCCCCGCGGCGTCGGCGAAGGCGTAGATCCGCCAGCGCCCGTCGGCTCTCGCGTGGTGGCCGAGGTGCACCACGTTGCCGTCGGCGACGAGGGTCACGGGCGCGCTCTTGAAGCGCTTGCCGAGCGGGAAGCCTGTCGCGAGCTCTTGCCGGGCATCCGCCGCGATGACGCCCGTGCCGGGCTCGTACTGCGTCATGAACCCCGACGGGAACTCCGCGGTCGCGAGGTAATACGTCGCGAGGTCTTCGGGATCGCTGATCTCTTCGGGCTTGCGCGCCATGAGGGTCGACCACTCGCGGTCGAAGTCGATCAGCTGCTGCGCGACCGGCCGCCGCTCGGCCGAGTAGGTCGACAGCAGTGTCGCCGGGCTGAGGCCCGTGAGCACCGACCCGAGCTTCCAACCGAGGTTGAAGCCGTCCTGCATCGAGACGTTCATGCCCTGCCCCGCCTTGGCGCTGTGCGTGTGGCAGGCATCCCCCGCAAGGAACACACGCGGGTCGTGCTCTTCGGTGACGGCGACGTCATCGAACTTGTCGGTGACGCGGTGCCCGACCTCGTAGACCGAGCTCCACGCGACCTGCTTCACGTCGAGCGTGTACGGCGCGAGGATCTCATTCGCCCGGCGGATGACCTCGTCGACCGGCGTCTGCCGGACGCGGTGGTGATCGTCCTCGGCGACCGCGCCCAGGTCGACGTAGACGCGGCACAGGTACCCACCCTCGCGCGGAATGAGCAGGATGTTTCCCGCCTCGGCGTTGATCGCGCACTTGATGCGCCAGTCGGGGAAGTCGGTGTTCACGAGCACGTCCATGACGCCCCACGCGTGCAGCGAGACATCCCCGACGTGGACGCGACCGATCGCGTCGCGCACGCGACTGCGCGCCCCGTCGGCCCCCACGACATACTTCGCGCGGATCGTGCGACTCTCAGCGGCCCCTGAGCTTGTCGAAGGGCCGCCCACCCGCACCTCGACCGGGTACTCCCCCGCCTCGTGTACCGTGAGCCCGAGGAACTCGACGCCGTAGTCGGGCACGATGCGGCCGGGGCCGTGCGCTGCGGCCTCGGCGAAGTAGTCCAGCACGCGCGCCTGGTTGACGATCAGGTGAGGGAACTCGCTGATGTCGAACGCGTAGTCGGCGGTGCGCGAGCGCCGCACGATCCGGCTCGGATCGTCGGGGTCGGGGCCCCAGAAGTTCATCCACCCGATGTTGTACGCCTCGGCGACGATCCGCTCGGCGAACCCGAAGGCCTGGAACGTCTCGACGCTTCGGGGCTGGATGCCGTCGGCTTGCCCCAGCACCAGGCGACCCTCGCGCTTCTCGACGATGCGCGTCACGACACTCGGATACTGCGACAGCTGGGCCGCCAGCAGCATCCCGGCGGGCCCCGACCCGACGATGAGCACGTCTACCTCGTCGGGCAGGTCGACGGGGCGATCGACGCCCGTGCCGGCCGCCGGGAGCACCCGCGGATCGGCCGACACGTAGCCGTGGTGGTGGAACTGCATGATGACGCGTCCTTCGCAACTCGGGCGGACTCAGGCTTTCGACAGACCGTAGATGGGGCTCTGCGCCTGCTCGGCCTCGTGGTCGGGCCCGAGTGGGATGCCGCTGCGGTCGCGCAGTAGCAGGGTGGCGACCAGACCCAGCACCGTCATCCCGGCGAGGTACCAGGTGACGCCCGCCGTCGAACCGGTCGCCTGCACGATCGCCTGCGCGATCGTGGGAGCGAACGCCCCGCCGAGGATCGCGCCGATCGCGTACGAGATCGAGACGCCCGAGAAACGGATGGATGCCGGGAACAGTTCGGTGTAGAGGGCCGCCTGCGGTCCGTACGTGAAGCCGAGGCCGACCGTGAGGACCACGAGCCCCAGCGCGAGGTTCACGACCGATCCGGTGTTCACGAGCGGGAACAGCAGCAGCACGCCGACCAACTGCAGCACCCAGCCGGCGATGTAGGTGGTGCGGCGGCCGATGCGGTCGGAGATCCAGCCGGCGAGGAACGTGAACAGTAGCCAGGTGACGGCCGAGAGCGTGACAGCCCACAGGACGTCGCCGGTCGCGAGCCCGATCGCGCCCTTCGGGTCGGTCGCGTAGCGCTGGATGTACCCGCCGGTGGTCATGTAGCCGACGGCGTTGTTGCCAGCGAAGACGAGCGCGGCGATGATCACGAGAAGCGCGTGCTTGCGGAACAGCTGCACGATCGGCATCCGCGTCTCTTCCTTGCGCTCGGCGAGTTCGGTGAACACGGGGCTCTCTTCGACGCGGCGGCGCACGTAGTAGCCGATGACGATCAGCACGACCGACAGCAGGAACGGCACGCGCCAGCCCCACTCCATGAAGGCGTCACCTGGCGCGATCGCGGTCATGAGGGCCAGGATGCCCGACGCGAGCAGCAGGCCGAGCGGCACGCCCATCTGCGGCGAAGCTCCGAACAGGCCGCGCTTGCTCTTGGGTGCGTGCTCGACGGCCATGAGGACCGCGCCGCCCCACTCGCCGCCCGCCGAGATGCCCTGCAGGATGCGCAGCAGGATCAGCAGGATCGGCGCCGCCATGCCGATTGCGGCATACGTCGGCAGCAGACCCACGAGCGTCGTCGCGACGCCCATCAGGATGAGCGTGACCATCAGCACGACGCGGCGGCCGTACTTGTCACCGAAGTGACCGGCCAGGAACGCGCCGAAGGGGCGGAACAGGAAGCTGATGCCGACCGTGATGAACGACAGCACCTGCGCGAAGCCTTCGCCGGCGGGTGCGAAGAAGAGCTGCCCGAAGACGAGGCCGGCTGCCGAGGCGTAGATGAAGAAGTCGTACCACTCGACGGTGGTGCCGACGACCGTGGCGAACAGGACGCGACGCCGGTCGGCGTGGGTTGCGATGGTGCCCGTCGGGGTGAACCCCGGCGAAGAGGAAATGCTCATGTGCGTGACTCCAGTGTCAATCGGCGACGGCGTTGTCTGCGGGTGAGGGTCAGATCGATCGCTTGCCCGCTTGACGATGATCATATACGATTTGAGATACGACGCAAGAGCGAGGGAGCTCATGACCATCGACGACGACTCGGCCACCACCGCTGCCGACCCGCGCTTCAGCGGCCTGCCCGGCCGCCCGGGCAAGATCGTGGCCGTCCACCTCAGCTACGAGTCCCGTGCCGGCCAGCGCGGCCGCCGCCCCGCGACGCCGTCGTACTTCTTCAAGGCATCCAGCTCTGTCGCCGCCTCGGGTGGCGTCGTCGAGCGCCCGGTCGGGACCGAACTGCTCGCGTTCGAGGGCGAGATCGCGCTCGTGATCGGCTCCCCCGCGCGTCGCGTGTCTCTCGAGGATGCCTGGAGCCACGTCGCCTGGGTGACGGCCGCCAATGACCTCGGCCTCTACGACCTGCGCGCAAACGACAAGGGCTCCAACGTCCGTTCGAAGGGCGGCGACGGGTTCACGCCCATCGGCCCTGCGCTGATCGACGCGCGTGGTGTCGACCCCGACGGCCTGCGCGTGCGCGCCTGGGTCAACGGCGAACTCCGCCAGGACGACACGACGGCAGGCCTCATCTTCCCGCTCGCACAGTTCGTCGCCGACCTCTCGCAGCACTTCACCCTCGAGACTGGCGACGTCATCCTCACCGGCACACCCGCCGGGTCGTCGGTCATCGTGCCGGGCGACGTCGTCGAGATCGAAGTGGATGCCCCCGCCTCCGGCGTCACGAGCGGGCGGCTCGTCACGACTGTCGTCGCGGGGCCCGATGTGGCCTTCGACACGACGCTCGGGTCGCTGCCTGCCGTCGACGACACCCAGCGCGAGGAAGCCTGGGGGTCGCGCGAAGCGGCTGGGCTCGGGGACGATGCGACGGATGATCTCGATACACCGTCGCTGCGCGACGGCACTCGATCATCGATGAGGGCCGACCTGCGGGCGAAGCTCGAGCGCGTGCCGGTCGCGGGGCTCTCGGCACAGCTGCGCAGGCGGGGTCTGAACAACGTCACGATCGACGGCGTGCGACCGCTGCATCCCGAGCAGAAGCTCGTCGGCACGGCGCGGACCCTCCGCTTCGTCCCGGGGCGCGAAGACCTCTTCGCGAGCCACGGCGGCGGCTACAACGCGCAGAAGCGCACGTTCGACGCCGTCGAGAGCGGCGAGGTCATCGTCATCGAGGCACGCGGCGAAGCCGGATCCGGCACGCTGGGCGACATCCTCGCGATCCGCGCACACGCACGCGGCGCGGCGGGCATCGTGACCGACGGCGGCGTGCGCGACCTCGACGCCGTGAGCGCCGTGGGCATCCCCGTCTACACGGTCGGTGCGCACCCCGCGGTCCTCGGCCGCAAGCACGTGCCGTGGGACCACGACCTCACGATCGCGTGCGGCGGCACGACCGTGCAACCGGGCGACATCATCGTCGGTGATGCCGACGGCGTCATCGTCATCCCGCCCGCCCTCGCCGACGAAGTCGCCGACGCCGCGCTCGCACAGGAGGAAGAGGATGCCTGGATCGCAGCCCGCGTCGCCGAGGGGCATCCCGTCGACGGACTGTTCCCGATGAACGCCGACTGGCGTGCGAAGTACGAAGCGGAGACCGGACGATGAGCCTCGGACAGAGCGGGCAGGCGCAGGCCGCGCACGCCCTCAGCAAGTCGCAACAGGCGTACCGCTGGATCAAAGAGCGCATCGCGAGCCAGGAGTTCACGCCCGGCTACCGACTCGTGCTCGGATCGATCGCGGGCGACCTCGACATGAGCGTCGTACCGGTACGCGAGGCGATCCGCCAGCTCGAGGCCGAGGGGCTCGTCATGTTCGAGCGCAACGTCGGCGCCCGCGTCTCGATGGTCGACGACTCGCAGTACCGCTACAGCATGCAGGCGCTGTCGATTCTCGAGGGCACCGCGACGGCGCTCGCGGCCCGCAGGCTCACGACCGACGACATCCGCAGCGCCCGCCAGATCAACGAGCTGATGATCGAGACACTCGACAACTTCGACCCGCGCGCGTTCACGCGGCTCAATCAGGAGTTCCACGCGACGCTGTTCGGCAAGTGCGCGAACCCCCGCATGCTCGACCTCGTCGAAGCCGAGTGGGCGCGCCTCGGGCACCTCCGCGACTCGACCTTCAGCTTCGTGCCCGGGCGCGCGGCCGAGTCGGTGCGCGAGCACGAGAACATCCTCGTCCTCATCGAGACCGGCGCTCCGCTCGGCGAGATCGAGAAGGCCGCCCGCCGGCACCGGTCGGCGACGCTCGACGCGTACATGATCCACGAGCACCCCGACGAGTCGCTCGGGCTGCCCGCCTTCTGATCCTCGAACAGACCCCACGAACAGACCCCAGACTCCTCGAACCACGGAGGTTCCCATGACCGACACCGCCGCAGCCCGCTCCCTGAGCTCGGCTGAGGGACGCCACGTCCCCGCCGATCTGCCCGACCGCATCCGCCACTACATCGACGGCGCGTTCGTCGATTCCGTCGACGGCGACACGTTCGACGTGCTCGAGCCGGTGAGCAACGAGGTGTACGTCCAGGCATCCGCCGGAAAGAAGGCCGACATCGACCTCGCCGTCGCTGCCGCGAAGCGCGCATTCGACGAAGGCCCCTGGCCACGGATGCTGCCCCGCGAGCGCTCGCGCGTGCTGCACCGCATCGCCGACATCGTCGAGTCGCGCGACGCACGGCTCGCCGAGCTCGAGTCGTTCGACTCGGGTCTGCCGATCACGCAGGCGCTCGGGCAGGCTCGCCGCGCCGCCGAGAACTTCCGGTTCTTCGCCGACCTGATCGTCGCGCAGGCCGACGATACCTTCAAGGTGCCGGGCCGGCAGATCAACTACGTCAACCGCAAGCCGATCGGCGTCGCGGGCCTGATCACGCCCTGGAACACGCCGTTCATGCTCGAGTCGTGGAAGCTCGGCCCCGCCCTCGCGACCGGCAACACGGTCGTCCTCAAGCCCGCCGAGTTCACGCCCCTGTCGGCGTCGCTGTGGGCCGGGATCTTCGAAGAGGCAGGGCTTCCTGCCGGCGTGTTCAACCTCGTCAACGGACTGGGTGAGGATGCCGGTGACGCACTCGTCAAGCATCCCGACGTCCCACTCATCTCGTTCACGGGCGAGTCGAGCACAGGCCAACTGATCTTCGGCAACGCAGCCCCGCACCTCAAGGGCCTGTCGATGGAACTCGGCGGCAAGAGCCCCGCTGTCGTCTTCGCCGACGCCGACCTCGACGAGGCGATCGACGCGACGATCTTCGGCGTCTTCTCCCTTAACGGCGAACGCTGCACGGCGGGTAGCCGCATCCTCGTGGAGCGCGAGGTCTACGACGAATTCGTCGAGCGATACGCCGCGCAGGCGCAGCGCGTCAAAGTGGGCTATCCGCACGACCCCGCAACCGAGGTTGGTGCGCTCGTGCACCCCGAGCACTTCGCGAAGGTCATGAGCTACGTCGAGATCGGCAAGACCGAGGGACGCCTGGTCGCCGGCGGCGGGCAGCCGGCGGGCTTCGAGTTCGGCAACTTCGTCGCCCCGACAGTCTTCGCCGACGTGTCGCCCGACGCCCGCATCTTCCAGGAGGAGATCTTCGGCCCCGTCGTCGCGATCACCCCGTTCGACACCGACGAAGAGGCCCTCGCGCTCGCCAACAACACGAAATACGGCCTCGCCGCGTACGTCTGGACGAACGACCTCAAGCGCGCACACAACTTCGCGCAAGCCGTCGAGGCGGGCATGGTGTGGCTCAACTCGAACAATGTGCGAGACCTCCGCACCCCATTCGGCGGGGTGAAGGCATCCGGCCTCGGCCACGAAGGCGGCTACCGCTCGATCGACTTCTACACCGACCAGCAGGCCGTGCACATCACCCTGGGTAAGGTCCACAACCCCACCTTCGGCAAGCTCTGACCCCATGTCCCACTTACGGCCCACCATGTCCCGGAAAGTGCTGGTGCGGCCCCGCAGAAGCGACATCTTTTGGGACATGGTTCCCGCCCCCACGAAAATCACGCAAGCAAGGACGCTGACATGACCAACCGCGATGAGATGACCCTCACCTCCTCGGGCTACTACGTGAGCCAGGAGGCTCCCATCCACTCCGACAACGCCGTCGCGACGCCGCAGGCCTCGCCGCCCGACATCCTGCGCTGCGCCTACATGGAGCTCGTGGTGACCGACCTCGCGGCATCCCGCACGTTCTACGTCGACGTGCTGGGCCTGTACGTCACCGACGAAGACGACGATGCGATCTACCTGCGCTCGACGGAGGAGTTCATCCACCACAACCTCGTGCTGCGCCGCGGGCCGATCGCCGCCGTCGCCGCGTTCAGCTACCGCGTACGGTCGGCGGACGACCTCGACCGCGCCGTCGCGTTCTACACAGAACTCGGATGTCGCGTCGAGCGCCGACCCGAAGGGTTCGTCAAGGGCATCGGCGACTCGGTGCGCGTCGAGGACCCGCTCGGGTTCCCGTACGAGTTCTTCTTCGAGACGACCCATGTCGAGCGGCTGTCGTGGCGCTACGACCTGCACACGCCCGGCGAGCTCGTCCGCCTCGACCACTTCAACCAGGTCACGCCCGACGTGCCGCGCGCCGTGCGCCACTACCAGGACCTCGGCTTCCGTGTGACAGAGGACATCCAGGACGAGGCCGGCACCGTCTACGCCGCGTGGATGCGGCGCAAGCCCACCGTCCACGACACCGCCGCGACCGGCGGTGACGGTCCGCGTATGCATCACGTCGCGTTCGCGACCCACGAGAAGCACAACATCCTCGCAATCTGCGACAAGCTCGGGGCGCTGCGCCGATCGGATGCCATCGAGCGCGGCCCCGGCCGCCACGGAGTGTCGAACGCCTTCTACCTGTACCTGCGCGACCCCGACGGCCACCGCGTCGAGATCTACACGCAGGACTACTACACGGGCGACCCCGACAACCCCGTCGTCACGTGGGACGTGCACGACAACCAGCGTCGCGACTGGTGGGGCAACCCCGTCGTGCCGTCGTGGTACACCGAGGCATCCCTCGTGCTCGACCTCGACGGCAACCCGCAGCCGGTCATCGCCCGCACGGACGACTCCGAGATGGCCGTCACGATCGGCGCCGACGGGTTCAGCTACACGCGCCGCGACGAGGGCGCCGCCTCGATGCCCGAGTACAAGCAGGGCGAGTACAAGCTGGGCCACCAGCTGTAGCCAGGCATCCGCGCCACCCCGCCCCAGCCGCAGCATCCCCTCCCCACCCATGTCCCACTTCATGCGCACCATGTCCCACTTGTGGTCGGTTTCGACGGCGAAAACCGACCACAAGTGGGACATGGTCGGCGCAGGCAAGGAGCCCTCATGCTGACACCCGAGCAGATCGCGGCGATCGCCGACGAGCTGGCCGAGGCCGACCGCACGCACGGCGTCATCCCGCGGATCACGGCGCGCTATCCGGATGCCACGGTGGAAGACTCCTACGCGATCCAGGGGGTCTGGCGCGACCGCATGATCGCGTCGGGTCGCACGCTCGTCGGCCGCAAGATCGGGCTCACGTCGAAGGCGATGCAGCAGGCGACCGGCATCACCGAGCCGGACTACGGCGTCATGTTCGACGACACCGTGTATCCGACCGGGTCGGAGATCCCCGCCGACCGCTTCTCGAACGTGCGCATCGAGGTCGAGCTGGCCTTCGTGCTCGCCCGACCCTTGCAGGGCCCCGACTGCACACTGACGGATGCCCTGGACGCGATCGACTACGCCGTGCCGGCGCTTGAGGTGCTCAACTCGCACATCGAGCTCGAGGGCCGCACGATCGTCGACACGATCAGCGACAACGCCGCCTACGGCGCGATGGTGCTCGGCGACGTCCGCCGCCGCCCCGACGAGATCGATCTGCGGTGGGTGCCCGGGGTGCTCAGCCGCAACGGCGAGATCGAGGAGACCGGGGTCGCCGCCGGCGTGCTCGGGCATCCGGCGACGGGCGTCGCATGGCTCGCGAACAAGTTCGCGCAGCACGGTGCCAGACTCGAGGCGGGCGAGATCATCCTCGCCGGGTCGTTCACCCGGCCGATGTGGGTGTTCGCCGGCGACGAGGTCCGCGCCGACTTCGGTGAGATGGGAGTCATCACATGTCGTTTCGTCTGAACCCCACCTTCCGCGACCGGCTCGCCGCCGCACCCCGCCCCCTCGCGGGCTGCTGGATCTGCTCGGGTTCGCCACTCGTTGCCGAGATCATGGCCGGCTCGGGTCTTGACTGGGTGCTCATCGACATGGAGCACGGCCCCAACACGCTCGAGACCGTCGTCACTCAGCTGCAAGCCGTCGCCGGCACTCCCGCGACGCCCGTCGTGCGCGTGCCGATCGGCGACGTCGTGACGATCAAGCAGGTGCTCGACCTCGGTGCGCAGAACCTGCTCGTGCCGATGGTCTCGTCGGCTGCCGAGGCTCGCGCGGTCGTCGAGGCGGTGCGCTATCCCCCGCGCGGCCGCCGCGGCGTCGGCTCGGCGCTCGCGCGCTCCGCCCGCTGGAACCGCGTCGACGACTACCTCACGAACGCCGACGACTACGTGTCGGTCTTCGTGCAGATCGAGACGGCGGATGCCGTGGACGCGGCCGCCGAGATCGCCGCGGTCGACGGCATCGACGGCGTGTTCGTCGGGCCGAGCGACCTCGCGGCATCCCTGGGCCTGCTCGGCCAGCAGACGCATCCGGACGTCACCGCCGCCGTGCTGCGTGCGTTCGCCGCGGTGAAGGATGCCGGAAAGCCCGTCGGCGTCAACGCGTTCGACCCTGCCGTCGCGCAGTCGTACCTCGACGCGGGCGCCGATTTCGTGCTCGTCGGCGCCGACGTCGCCCTGCTCGCCCGCGGGTCCGAGGCCCTCGCCGCCCGCTGGATCCCGACGGCCGACGACACCCAGCGCGCGGGGTACTGACGACGTTCGAAGAGAGACCCCAAACGACGGTGTCAACCTGTTGACATCGCCGCGAGTCAACTGGTTGACTTCGGGCATGGCATCCCGCATCACGGTCACCCTGCACGAGCTCGTCGCCGAGCTCGATGTGTACGCCGACGGCGTCCTGCACGCGCGCTACGGCGTCTCGTTCAACCTGTTCGAGTTCCTCGCGACGCTCGCCGAGCGCGGCCCGATCGACATCACGGGTCTCGCGCACTGTCTGCGCATCACCAAGGCCGCCGTCAGCAAGCGTGTGCCCGCCCTCGTCGCCGACGGCTGGATCCGTGCCGACCGCGGAAACGGGCGGCGCGTCGTGCTCTCGCTCACTCCGAAGGGCGCCGACCTCGTGCAGCGCGCCGGCGGCGAACTCGAGGCGGAATTCACCGAGATGCTCGCCGACCCGCGGCTCGACCCCGCCGTCTCCCCCGGCGCCATCGACACGACCTTGCTCAACACCCACCTGACGACGCTGACCGCGATCGTCCTCGAGAAGGGCAGTACCGCATGACCGCTCAGATCCTCGTTGTCGTCGGCACTCCCATCGCCGACAGCCTCAACCACGCGTTGGCGGATGCCTACGTCGATTCCGCTCGCGCCGGCGGCGCGGAGGTCCGCGTGATCGACCTCGCCGTCGACCCGATTCCCGCCCACCCGCGGCATCGCGACGAGCTGCGTGCGCCGCGGTCGGATGCCGATCGCCCGCTCGACCCCGATGTCGCCCGCTACATCGACGACGTCCGCTGGGCCGATCACCTCGTCGTCTTCCACCCGCAGTGGTGGGGCACGGTGCCCGCGGCCCTGAAGGCGTTCATCGACCGTGTCTTCCTGTCGGGCTCCGCCTTCCGCTACCGCGAGAAGTCGCTGCTGTCCGAGCGGCTGCTCACCGGCCGCACGGCACGCGTGGTCATGACGATGGACTCACCCACGTTCTGGAACCGGCTCGTCTACCGCGGCGCAGCCGAGGCATCCCTCACTCGTGCCACCTTCGGATACTGCGGCGTCAAGACCGTCGGGATCACCCGGTTCACCCCCGTGCGTTTCTCGACCGCGCCGACGCGCGCGCAGTGGATCGCGCAGACCGCGACACTCGGCCGAAAGGATGCCGCGCGCATCGCGCCGCGCGATCAGGTGGAGGCGTCGGTCGGGGCCTGACCGCTTTCGAGGAGCGCAAATGGTCCCCGGAAACCGGTTTCGGGGACCATTTGCGCTCCCCGAAACGCACCACAACGCACCCGAACGTGCGACGCTGGAACCATGAAGGCCTGGATCGTACGGTTCGTCTCGCTCTACGTGTTCAACGTCGTCGTGCTGTGGCTCATCGGGCTGCTGCTGCCGCAGGTGCGCGTCGGCTGGGCGGCACTGTGGGCAGGTGTGCTGCTGACGGCGGCGACGATCTGGCTCAAGCCTGCGATCGCGAAGGGGTTCCGCGGGGCGGCCAGCAAGTCCGCGGCATCCCGCACCGGATTCAGCGAGCGCCTCGTGCAGTACGGCATCGTGTTCGTCGCCGAGCTGATCATCTGGATCATCGTGGTGCTGCTCTCGGGCGTCAGCGTGCGCGGATTCTTCTGGGGCTGGGTGATCCCGCCGGTCCTGCTGCTCGTCGCGTGGGCGATCTACGCCGCGATCGACGACAGGGTCGAGGCGCAGGCAGGCGCCCTGTACGACAAGGCGACCGGCACCACGACGGCCGCCACCGCGGCGTCGTCGGTGACGGATGCCAAGGCCACGGCCGAGGGCCGCGCCGAACTGAACGACGGGCTCACCCCCGAGCAGCGCAAGATGCTCGACGACCTCGGGTCATGACGAGCCTGTAACAAAGCGTCGCCGGGCGCGCCCGTCGCGGTGCGGGCACGGGAAGATGGATGTCTCGGCACCCGTCCACAGCACCCGACGGGCCGTGCACCCCACACCCGGAGGACCTTTCATGACGCGTCTCGCCCTGCGCACCACCCTGGCCGCCACCGCGGCTTCCGCCCTTCTGCTGCTCGCCGGCTGCGCCGGATCGACGGACCCCGCGGCATCCGACTCTGCATCAGCCGACGCGGGCGCTGCCGTTGCCTCCGACGCGTACGTCACGCCGGGCAAGCTGACGATCGCGACGGGCGAGACGGCGTACGAGCCGTACGTCATCGACGACGACCCCGCGTCGGGCAAGGGCTTCGAGGCTGCCGTCGCGTACGCCGTCGCCGACCAGCTCGGCTTCTCGGCCGACGACGTCGTGTGGGTGCGCACCTCGTTCGAATCGGCCATCGCGCCGGGCCCGAAGAGCTTCGACTTCAACATCCAGCAGTACACGATCACCGACGAGCGCAAGCAAGCCGTCGACTTCTCGTCGCCGTACTACGAGGCGAGCCAGTCCGTCGTCGCCGTCAAGGGCGGCAAGGCCGACGGCATCAGCGACCTCGCGGGCCTGAAGGACCTCGTCCTCGGAGCGATGACCGGCTCGACGAGCGCTACGACCCTCGAAGAGGCGATCGCCCCGACCACGGCGCCGCAGCTGTACAACTCGAACGAGGATGCCGTCGCCGCACTGAAGGCCGGCCAGATCGACGCCATCGTGCTCGACACCCCGACCGCGTACGTCGCGACGGTCGTGCCCTACATCGACGACTCCTTCGTCGTGGGCCAGCTGCCCGCCGCGGGCGTTCCCGACCAGTGGGGGCTGCTGCTCGCGAAGGACTCGCCGCTGACGATGTCGGTGACCGAGGCTGTCGACACGCTCCGCGAGAACGGCACCCTCGACGAGCTCGAGCAGGAGTGGCTGGGTGTGCTGACGGACGGCATCCCGCAGCTGGGATGAGCCCGCTCGGGTAACGTCATTCCGTGACCACGCACACTCCAAGCGCGCTCGAGCTCGACCGGCGCGCCTACCGGCGCGGCCGCGAGCGACGCTCGGTGTTCATCGCGATCGCCTCGACGCTGGCTTTCGCGGCGGTCGTGTGGGTCAGCGTCATCAACACGCCCGGGTGGGCGAGCGTGCAGCAGACGTTCTTCGACCCCGCCATCGCGCTGCAGGCGCTGCCGAAGGTGTGGGACGGGTTCCTCATCAACCTGCAGGTGCTCGCCTGGTCGGTCGTCACCGTCGCCGTCGTCGCGCTCGTGATCGCCGTGCTGCGGACGCTCCGCGGCCCGGTGTTCTTCCCCGTGCGCGTCCTCGCGGCGGCCTACACCGATCTGTTCCGCGGGCTGCCGTTCATCATCGTGCTGTACCTCATCGGTTACGGGCTGCCGACGATCACGAACACGCGCATCCCGCCCGTCGTGCTCGGCGTCATCGCGATCACCCTGACGTACTCGTCGTATGTCGCCGAGGTCATCCGCGCGGGCATCGAGGCCGTGCACCCCTCGCAGCAGCTCGCCGCCCGTGCACTCGGACTCGGCTACGTGCAGACGCTGCGCCGCGTCGTGCTGCCGCAGGCGCTGCGCAAGATCACGCCGCCGCTCATGAACGACTTCGTGTCGATGCAGAAGGATGTCGGGCTCATCTCGATCCTCGGCGCGATCGACGCGATCGCGGGCGCGCGCTCGGTGGCATCCCTCACCTACAACTTCACGCCGTATGTCGTCGCGGGCATCCTGTTCATCCTGCTGGCGATCCCCACGATCCGGGTGACCGACTGGTACACCGCGAAGTTGCGGGCACGCGAGCAGGCGGGAGCGATCCTGTGAGCGCGCTGCTGCAGGCCACCGGGCTGTGGAAGGCGTTCGGCGAGCGCGACGTGCTGCGGGGAGTCGACATCGCGCTGGCGCAGCACGAAGTGGTGGCGCTGATCGGGGCATCCGGCTCGGGAAAGTCGACCCTGCTGCGCTGCCTCGGTCTGCTCGAGCCGATCGACGACGGACAGATCTTCCTCGGCGAGCAGGACATCTCCGACCCCCGTGTGGATGCCAACCGCGTCCGCGCGCGGTTCGGTGCGGTGTTCCAGAGCTACAACCTGTTCCCGCACCTGTCGGTGCTCGACAACGTGACGCTCGCGTCGCGCGTCGTGCACAAGGTGCCGCGAAAGGATGCCGAGGCTCGCGCCCTCGCCCTGCTGGATCGGGTCGGGCTCGCGTCGTTCGCGACCGCGCACCCCGACCGGCTTTCGGGAGGGCAACAGCAGCGCGTGGCGATCGCGCGCGCGATCGCCACGGATCCCGAGGTGCTGCTGCTCGACGAGATCACCTCGGCGCTCGACCCCGAACTCGTCGGCGAGGTGCTCGAGCTGGTGCGGTCGCTCGCTGCCGACGGCGCGACGATCCTGATGGCGACGCACGAGATGGCGTTCGCGCGCGACGTCGCCGACCGCGTCGTGTTCCTCGACGAGGGCACGATCGTCGAGCAGGCGCCGCCCGCACAGTTGTTCACGGTGCCCGAGCACCCCCGCACCCGCGAGTTCCTCGCCCGCTTCACTGCCTGACCCTTCCGCACGCGAGCGTGCCCTCGCACACGCGAACTTGCCCTCCCGCACGCGAACTTGCCCTCGCACACGCGAGCTTGCCCTCGCACACGCGAGCTTGCCCTCGCACACGCGAGCTTGCCCTCGCACACGCGAGCTTGCCCTCGCACACCAGGGCAAGCTGGCGAAACGAAGGGTGTGATGTCTCAGGACATGGGTGACGGTTCTGCCTCAGGACATCGGTGACACTTCATGTCTCAGGACATGGGTGACAGTTCTCTTCCTCTGGAGCCTCGGGACTTGCCGTTGCCGACGTACTTCAC